>PVMJ01000010.1_pt1 | contig 207335 bp, 209 predicted proteins | sample 1853361 | NCBI WGS metagenome assembly PVMJ01 (sample SAMN08533506, study PRJNA380276) | Synthetic metagenome, whole genome shotgun sequencing project. | isolation source: mock microbial community containing genomic DNA from 20 ATCC strains | collected 2017 | reverse complement strand
CTGGACCCGAAAAGTTAGACATATATTTAAGCAGCTAATAAGGATTGAATTCTGTATTTTACAGGAGGCAATCCTTTTAATTTTGCCTTAATCCTTTTATTATTGTAATAATAAATATAATTCTCTAGTTCTTCCCTAAAGTGTTCCATACTTTCAAAATCTTTAAGATAAAGTAATTCAGATTTTAATAAGCCAAAGAAATTTTCAATGACTGCATTATCTAAGCAATTTCCCTTACGGGACATACTTTGAGTTATATTATTTTCTCTTAAAATATATTGATATCTATCCATTTGATAGTGCCAACCTTGATCTGAATGAAGGATAGGAGTATCTTCTTTATCCAAGCATTTTAAAGCCTTATCTAACATCCTTTCGACTAGAAGGAATGTAGGGCGTTTCTCAATATTATAGGAAATAATCTCACCATTAAACAAGTCTAGAATAGGAGATAGGTAGAGTTTTTCACCAAACAAATGAACTTCAGTAACATCTGTAACCCACTTTTCATTAGGCTTAGAGGCCTTGAAATCACGCTTCAAGACATTTGGCGCTACCTTCCCAACCTTCCCGCGATAAGAGCGGTATTTAGTGATTCTTACCAACGATTTTAACCCTAATTGATTCATTAAGCGAAGGACGGTTTTGTGGTTAATGGTATAGCCCTGATTACGTAATTCAAGTGTGATACGCCTATAGCCATATCGCCCTTGGTGTTCCTGAAAAATCTGCTTAATACTTTCTTTAACCTCGTTATATTTATCTTCACGACTCATTTGTTTCACCCAGTAATAATATGTACTACGAGCCATTTCAGCCGCTTTAATCAAGTCGATAATTTTATATTCATGCCTTAACTCATATATTATGTGTGCTTTGTCTTTTTCAGAGATTGTTGTTTTTGTTGAATTAAGGCGTGTAACTTTTTTAAATAAGCATTTTCCATGCGTAAGTATTCAATTTCTTTTTGTAAATCATTTTGAGAGTTAATATTTTGTTTTTTCTTAGGTGCAATAGCCTGTTTCTTCTTCACAGTGGAGTACCCCTTACTTGTTTTACGAAGAGCATCTATCCCCTGTGATTCTAGCATTGATCGCCACTTCCTAACGGTACGAGGAGATGGAACGTTGAACATAGCGGCCGCTTGTAGGGGCGAAGCTCCTGTATTGTTCATAAAATTCAATACTTCCATTTTAAACTGAATGTCATACCTTGTACATTTAGAGTTTAAGGACTCTATTCCTTGTTCTCTAGTACGTGCCACCCACTCTTTTAATAACGATATACTGACTTGATATTTTTTGGCAGTCACTTTAAAAGAATCATTTGTATTTAAATAATGTTCAACGGCATTTCTTTTTAATTCGAATTTATATTTTCTAGACATAATAAAACCGCACCTCCAATTGTTAGTTATTTGTCTAACAAATTGGGTGCGGTTCAAATGCCTGCAAGCGTGTGAAGGGCGGTTCTAAGAAAAAATAAACTTTTTAGCAACTAGCCACCTTGCGGTAACAGTTACATAAGGCGAGATGTTGGAGCATCTCGTCTTCTTTAGTTTATGCAAAAACTATTGTTATAATACTTCTACACTTATTATAACATCAACTATTGTACATGTCATGCAGATTTATCCGCGATAGTTGATAAAAAAGACATTATTATTAAAACGAAATCAATTTTGTTCCTGTTTCAAAATACTTTGCAGGAGCATAACTTGTCCCATTTCGATCTTGAAATTCATTTCCAACATATATTGATACTATCATTGCGATTACTCCAATAAAAATCACTCGTCTCACACGCTGCTTTTTCTTTTTATCCACTCAAAATTCCCCTTTCTATGAAAAAAGGCACACCCCATTAAGGGGTGTGCCTTTGGTTTATCCATTCAGCTACTAGTTCAAGAAGGATTATATACTTTTGTCGATTCAAGTCATTATACAATACTATTTATCTAATTTCTATTCTTCATATAGTACCAATTTGATAAATCAGTAATAATATTTTCCTTTCCAACCCAATTCCAACCTGGTGTTTGCACAGGGAATGGAAGATCCGCAAGCACCCTTCTCTTTTTAAAATCATCGTACGCAACACCTTTAATTTCCACTTCATCTGTCAGGCACAAACTCATTTCATTCACACCTGCTGGGTTTGTTTCAACATTGAACGAATATTTTCCATCTTTTGTTTTTAATGGCGCATACCATTTTCGTTGGCCATCAATAATTTTTTCCTTACCATCCCAATATAAAGACTTAGTTGGTCTTTTACTATCAAAGACATGTCCTGTTACTTCAGACAAATACATATTTTTAGGTAGGAATTTAGATGTTAAGCCATTATTAGAAACACTCTCTAAATCATAAGCTGTTTTTAGTCCTTCATCTGCAAATGGATACTGTGCCGTTGCTTTTGTAAATACACCTGGATAATTGGTATTCCAATCATTTTTGTATTTCCCATTAACTTCATAAGAAAAACCATACCCCGCATGGAGCTTAGATGGTTCTAAATTATCAATACTTCCACTTAATGTTTCATAGAACATTTCTCCCACTGTGTCCTCTTTTGACACACGTTCACTTACTGTTTCTACCACACCTTTTACACTCGTTACTCCGCACATTCCTTTTTCATGAGATGGTGAATAGATAGCTGTTTTAATAGGATTATTTTTGTATGTGGTTTCTTCTATATCTAATCGGTTACCAGCAGGGTTAATTTCTGCCTGAATTGTTCCTTTCCCCTTATGTTGCCAGCCAAGGTTCAAGGTTTTCTTTTCTCCCTCAGTTAACCTTACCTTTTGTGTTGCTACTTGTTGTCCGTTATGCTTGAGCACGACTACCGTTTCAGGATTTGCATACTTCGCTTCTAGCGCATCTAACTTTTTAATTTTATTTTTCTCTTTTTCTAACTTCTGCCTTGCTGTATCTAACCTACTTGCTGCACTATCCAATCTATTTTCTTCCCAAGAGCAGTCTCTATCGTAATAGTGATGGTTTCCTTCTGCATCTACCTCATGAATTGGATTACGACGGCAATAACTAAGACTAGATTGCGCACTATCTCTATCGGATTCAGAACTATTTACCGCTTGCTCGGACTTATTAATATTGTTATTTACCTTTGCTCTATATTGGTCACGTTCGGGTTTAAAATTATCACGTGATACATCTATTCTTGTTTTTATATTCTTTCCTTCTCTTGCTGTTTCTCCTTCAATTCGGTCAGCAGAGAAATCGATTTTATATTTAAAATCATCTTCATCACCTGGATCTGGATTAGGGGTTACTTCTGTACCACAGTTACCATTTATGGTGAAATCAACAGTTTTCTCATTTGATTCCCTTTGAACAGCATCAATGGCTTTAATTTTCGCAGTATATCGGCCACACATTTGTGGCTGCCACTTTAGTTCTTCTGACTTAAATTGCCCTGCATCACCTTCATTTGGTTTTTGATTATCTTTTTGCGGAGTTGAACGCAGATAATTTTCTTGATGATACACGGTTTCGCCATCTTTTGTAATATCTAACATCCATTTAACTCGGTTCCGTTCTCCGGCAGCTTTTTGATAAGGGTTTATTGTTGTTCCATTAGGATCTCGGTCATTGTATCCTTTATTTTTACTTACATATTCAAAACCGTTAAATGTAAATTTTACGGGTATATCTTTTTTCCCACTCGTAGCTTTAAAATCTTTTATTTGAGGTTTACTTGTGCGTACATACCACAAGCTATACCTATTCACGTCATTTACACCACCAGCCCCTGCATATCCGCCAGAAAGATAAGCAATGTCTCTAATCCAATAGAACTCTCCATAAGATTTATCTGAAAACCCATTTTTAATCCTATGTGGAATTAAGTTTCTTAAAACGAATTCAGGGTTACCCCAATATTTACTTGCAATTATATCGTTTGTAATTCTCTCTATTTCGGTTACCATTCTATCTCCCACTACAACTGAAGGGTTAATGTAGCCTTCAGTTGATATACGCACATAAGGTTCTGAATGGTCTTCATTTTGGATAAGGTTTTCCCTTGAATTCCCCCAATTAAAAGAACCATTATAAACAGCAGGAAAATGTAAATCCGCTTTATAATCGAACTCTTTTGTTTTATAACCACTTCCTGGTCTAAGTAGCTTCCCATTCAATTGTAATTCAGGTGATTTTAAAGACGTGTCTTCATTCCCATTATAAAATGGAATATCCCCATTATTTGCACTTGCTACTGATGGCCATACCAACATCACTGAAACACACGTTAATAGTATATTTTTTCGCAGTCTCATAACCTCACTCCTTTTAACATAAAAAAAGGACACACCCGTACCTTGGTAGGTACGTAAGGTGTGTCCTTTACGTAAATAAATTGTATATTAGTTAATTATTATATTACATCTTTAAATGTATCAAATGTAGCTTTAAAATGCAATAATATTATACACGCACTTGAATGTACATCATATGATCAGCTGTAGAGTGCCCTACACGAACTTTATAATTTCCTTTTTCATAGTTATTAATTTCTTGAGCATCTACAGTTTCCTGAATTTCTTTATCTAGAACTAAATCTGAATTTAACATAGTAGTCCACTTTTTAGCTAACTCAATAGTTGCTTCGTTATTATCTAGGAAAATAATTTTAAAATCATTTTCACTTACCGCATCAATATAAACTTGTGCACCAATTGTACCTGCTGGTAAGTACATATTTTTATCAACCAGTCTAATTGTTCCATTTATATCTGCATACTTAAGGTTAGTACCATATTTACTATTCACACTCTTAATAAGATTTTGCGCTTCTGTAGAAATGGATTTTTGAGCAATCGGGTTTTTCATAGCGTTTGGATTATACGTAACTTCCTCTGTAACTAAACCTTTATCTATACTTGATGGTAAATTTGTATCTGGTTTTTCTTCTGGTTTTGTTTCAGGTTTTGGGTCTGGCTTCACTTCTGGTTTTTCTTCTGGTTTCGTTTCAGGTTTTGGATCTGGCTTCACTTCTGGCTTTTCTTCTGGTTTTGTTTCAGATTTTGGATCTGGCTTCACTTCTGGTTTAGTCTCTTTTTCTACTGCATTAATAGAGTTATATAAGAACTGGCTATATTGTTCACGAGTTACATGTGCATATGGTGAATACATTTTACCTCCTGTACCAATAGTAACGCCATTTTCTTCTAATGCACTAATTGCTTTTAATGCCCATGAGTTTTTATCAACATCAGTAAAGGAAGTTGTCTTAGTAGCTTTGAACTTGAAAGCATTTGTAAGTACTTGCGCCATTTGTTCACGAGTTAAGACATCATCTGGACCGAATTTCCCTTCACCATAACCATTTACTAGACCTGCTTTAGCAAGTGCTCTAATTTCTTTTTCAAACATGTGTCCTCTAATATCTGTAAATGGATTTTTGAAGCTAGCATCTGCATCTGCTGGTTTAACGTACATATAAATCATACGAGCAACTTGCCCACGAGTTACATTGTCACCAAAACCAAAGATATTATTTCCGTATCCTTGTACTACTTTACGATTTGTTAAATCATAAATTGCTTTTGTAGACCAGTGATTTGCTGGAACATCACTGAATTTTAATGAGTCTGTGTTATCAGCCTTAGCAGTAAATGCTCCTGCTCCTAGTAATGATGTACCCATAATTGTTAATGCTGTTGCTGTTTTTAAAAATTTGTTAGCCATTGTTTGTTCCTCCAAGTATATTAGTTTTTTAATAGATTCCTTTATTGTATCGAATTTAAATATAAAATCCAGATACTTTAACATATAAATTTATAAATTAGCGTTTTTTTATAACCGCTGTTCTATATGGAAAATATTACCATATAAAAATAGGCTTGTAAAGTATTTTTATATATTTATTTATAAATATTTATTTCTAGTAAAAAAACTACACTTTTCAGTATAGTTTTTAACTCTTTATATATATTGATATTCTCAACGGAAATAGATTTGTCCCATTCCATCTTTGTTAGCCCATATTGGTGCTTTCACACTATCAATCCCTATCATTTTAAAAATAAAGAAGTGATGTTCAGCTTTTATCTTAAAATTTAACGGCTGATTATGATCCACGCGCCCTTTAGTATATTCATATTTCCATCCATCCATATTCTGCTCTTTCATTTTCTTCTCTATATCAGGAATTAGATTTACGTTTTTTCCTTCATATGTGTACTGAAAACCACCTGTTTGTTCTGCTAACTCTACTGTACTAGAAGCAAAATCATGTGCTTTTACTAACTGCATTCCATACAGTACACCTTCTGGTATAAGAGTTATCAATAATAAAGAAAGCGTTAGAAAAAGCGCTGTTGTTACTGTATTTTGCATTTCTTACACACCTACTTTTTCTTATTTATTTCACGTTTCCTCCAGCTTTCTTGTTGTCAGAATCTGCTTCATAAATAAATATGTGTCTTGCGTTACTCTTAATGTTACCTTTCTTTTCATCAAATTGTTTCGTATAACTAGCAGCTTCCGCTTCTCCTTCAACCGCAATCATTGCAGGTTGCTCTTGTACAGCATGTACAGAAAACTCTCGTTTTGATGCAGGATCCTTAAATGTTGCATTTTGTTTATAAGACTTTTCAAATTCTTTCTTTGCGATACCTGGTTCAATAGCAATTTCTTCTTGCGCTCGTAAAACACCTACTTTTACGGCTTTATCCATTGCTGTACTTCCAGCGCGTTCTGATGCAGACTTATTATCTGTGTGTGTTGTATCTCCAATAATCATATCTGTCATTAAGAATAAACAGCCAACAAATAATAATATTGAGGCGGCCCCTATAATAAATTTTTGCATCTTTCTTCACCCCTCCTTAATTTTCAGACTTCCGAAATCGAAATCCACTTAAAATGGAACTTTTCTTTTGATTCAACAATTGGTTTGGCAGTAATAACTCTGCTATTTCCTTCATTATTCCTTCAAGCTCTTTATAATAGTTCCGACTAGATAGTAACGTACTACTTTTTAATTGAGATTCAAATACATCCTCTATCTCATATGGTGCTAAAGCAGTTAATACCTTATCGCCAAAACATTCTTCTACTACTTCATGCTTTAAAAGTGCAGTAGAAAACTTATTCCCAATAATTCTCGTTTTCTCTAAAACTAAGTAAGAAACAAGTTTTCTCTCCTTTTGTGTAAGAGGATGCGCTATCTTTAACAATTGATGCAGATCTGGTTCTGCTACAAAGAAAATAAAATCTGCCATTTCACATATTTCATGGTATAAATCTTTATCCCAATCGTACCCCGCATCAATAATAGATATAGGCGCTTCTTGGTTAGCCAATAATACCTTAATAAAATGGTCAAAGTCCTGCTCTGTTTCGTTTTTCAGCTCTTGGTCCACTATAGGATTCTTTACGATATAATTTATTCTTCCTTGCTTCCATTTTGGAATTGATAATATATCAGATTCCTTCTGTAGCATCTCCTTATATCGCTGTAACATAAATTCACTACGATAGTTTTCTGGTGCTTCTGTATATCCCTTTAATAAAGGATACGTATATCCATCATCATATAGATTCTCTATATAGTTCACATCAATCTGTAGTTCATTTAAGTAAGCAGCTAAAAGATGTGAAACAAAAGTTGCACCACTTCTTTTGTTCATGCTGGCCACAACAATTGTTCTTCTCGGAATAGCAATACCTATTTGTTTTTCATATACCGGCTCAAAAGCCAATTTATATTGTTTTTTTATAATAGGTGCTTTTTGTGACTCACCTGGAACAGACTTACGCTTTTGATTGTTTTTAAATAGTTTCTTGGAGTTAGAGGAAGCTTCATTGTTGCCACCTTCCTCTAATTCACTTGATACTTCCTCTTCTTCCTCATCAACAGGAACTTCGGGTAACTTTGTTTGTTGTGGTGCCTGACTTGCGCCTACAATTTCTGCTACATTTTTAATATCCGACTCCTGTAGCAGCTGCGGGATAACTTTATTATCAATATCAATTCTACGAGAGTTAAAAATGTCATAGATACCTAGATAAATCAGTTTCGCCAAAAACTCATCATCATTTTCACGCTCTGTAAATACCACAATACGAATATCTCGATTAAAGCGAATATCTCTTAGTTTCTGTAAGATAATCAATTCACGTTTCTCTTCATGTCCCGCATCAATATTTAATCGTTTGTCATTAATACATAGAATATCGGGCTGTTCTGTATCTAGAATTTCATCTAGATACTTGATATGCATCACATCACTATCAGCTACTTCAAATCCCGCACCAATAAAATCCTCACGTAAATATGCCGTATATACAGTATCACTAATAGCTAAAACGATTTTTTTCACCATAGTTAACCTCCTACAAAATCTAACGTTGGATTAAAATCATGTTTTCAATTGGAATTTGTGCCTCAAGATGAACCTTCCCAATAATCTCATTCAAAATATACTCAATTTCAACTTGTTCCATTGTACGTGGAGCTCCAAAATCAGAATTTAGCTTTACTCGTATTTCTAATCGATCTTGTATCTCATGTAAAGGTGTACCAAGATAAAGAATGCTGTAGTATAAAACACCATCTTCAATATTTTTTTGAATCATATCTTTTGTTTGATGAATAAACGTAACCTCAGCAAGCTCAATAAAAGGATCATTAATTGTTACTTTGCTATTCCAATTTAAATTCCAAATCTCGCAATGTTCTTCCGCATGTACAACAACTCCATTAACAGAAGGCGTAATCGCGAAAAGACGATCTACAGGAACTTTGGTTAACGAGGTACTATTACCTTTCTTTAATTCAATTCCTTTTTCCATTCGCTCATGTTCAAAAGCATATTCAGCACCAGTGAATGCAACTTCGCAAAATACTTGTTCTAACAATGGACGAATCCCTTCATATGTTCGTATAGCAAATACACTAAATTCCTGTGTTTCATCTGTACGAATGATTTCGTACAATTCATATTCAGATGCATTTGCTAAGGCAAAAGGAATATCTTTTATAAAATTCGGATCAGTATATAGATTCTCAGGAATTTGCGTTTCAGGATGATTTATAAACTCAAGGCATAATTGATATCCTTTTAAAAATGCATTTTTAACAGCTGCAGGGAATAGAGTTTCAAAACGTTTCACATTATTTTTAAACGTTTTTTCTTCAATTTCGTTATTAAATTCTCTTTCCTGTAAGATATTTGCCTTATTCCCTAGTAATAAAAAGTAGTGATTAATAATGCGACTAATATCCTCTTCAAATGCTGCATTCTCCTCACAATACTTTGTAAATCGTTCTTTACTCATGTTCACAATTTCGTTCATAGCTTCAAATTCTCCCTTTTTATTGTTATTTATACAAAAAAAAGACACACCGATGGCAGGTTATGTGCCTTCGGTGTGTCCGTTTAGCTAGAAATTAAATCTATTAATTTGTATATTTCTCTTAGTTAATTGTAGTTCACGTATAAGAATACCTCTATGAATTTTAAAAGTCAATAGATTAATTACCTCCTTGTAAACTTATATTTATTCCTTCTTTCTATTTTTCTATGTATTTAATTTAAAAAAATACAAGTAATTAAATATAAATAATCCAAGTATTTTATATAAAAACAACAAGAAATATATATAACTAAACTCAATCATTAATTATAAAGAGATTCAGCAAACACCTCTAAAGCCTTGTATTACATACGTTCCTGGATATTAAGCTAAATTCACTATCGTAATATCCCCATTACATACAAGCTCTACATCATAGAAATCACAAATTAAGAAGTTAAATACCATATTACTAAGAATTCACAAGGTTAGAATCATATTACTAAGATAACCACAAGTATTGAATCGAATTATGAACATACCGAGTCGTAACCAAACATAACGTAAATCAATTATATGCTTCCGTAAAAATGCTAATAGATATATTTTCCTAAATAAAAAAGCATGTCTTCAAATTAAAGAACATGCCAAATAACCCTTGCTTTTAAGTAACTTTTTAACAAGGGTTTCCATATATATTTTTTTAAAATCACATAAATTCCGGATAAACACCATTCTTCTTATGATAATTTATCATTGCATCGTGTTTTTTCCCTGTAGACAAGTTTTTTTCCTTAAAACCTATCCAGGACTCTCTAAACTTTACACGCATAAATGCTGGAATAGAGAATATTTCTTGCTCTTTCAAACAACTTTCCACTTGATCTAATGCATAAGTCATTGCGTAAATTAATAATTCACTTTGTTTTTGTTTCGTCGGTAAATAGATTGCGATATCAACAATTTCTTGTCTAAATGCAGTCATTATATTTTCTTTATCTTTTTTACGTAACGCCTGTCCCATATGTTTCAAACGAGACACCGCTTCTTTTCTGCACTTCGCTACTGGTCTATGTAATTCTTTTTTATCATTCTCAATTACGCAGTTTGAAGAAAATACAACGTTGAACTTCTCAATGATGATTTGTTTTACCTGTTTCCTTGCACTAGTAATTCTTGTTTCATTAGATTTCTTCTCTTTAGAATCGATTGCAGTAAATTGCACGATGGGGTTAATAATTTCTATGTAGTGTCTTACTTTCTTTGCATTACGATTTAATCTCCTTTTTAAGGAAGACATCTTTCTTGTAATCTGAAACTCCTCAATTTTATGTTTATAATGTTCCATACCTACTTTTCTTGAAAAAGTATTGATTAAATCTAAAAGGAATATAATCCCTCTATTATCACGAGCCTTTACTAGACTACTCATTATCGTTGTTTGAATTAGGTGAAATGGAATACGGAAATACGATAGCGATATGCCTGTCATCTTTGCAGTTTCTGCAGTAGTGTGGTTATACAACGCATAATCTACAATTTCATATACAGTACGATTTCCAACAGGTGTTTCTTTTACGAGTCTACGCTCCAAACAAACTTGAAACCCTGTATAAATTGTTGTGTAGGGAATCCCACTTTTCTTAGCAAGATCCATTATTTGAAATTCACGTGGTAGCATTCCTATATCATTGCATTCAAAGTGAAGCAAGATGTAAGTAGCTAAAGCTGAAGATGGTAACTCTTTTCTTTCATTTTCTAGTTTTACGATGTTTAATAGTCCATCAAAAAATTTAACCCCATGAACTTTAAAGTTCTGTTGGGAAAAAGCCATTTGCGTATGCATAATGTTGCTAACTCCTTTCGAAAGAGCAGAAAAAGGCACTGTCATACCACGGATACAAAAATACTACTCTCTTAAAAGAGTAATACTTGTATAACAACGGTAAACAATGCCTAAAATTACGCAAGAAATCCCCTTTTTAAGTTGCACAAATACATAAGATACAGTAAAATTATCTTATAATTTCATGCAAAATAAAAAGGTTTATTGGCTTTGTTTACCGCGGTCGATTGAAAATTTCTTTTGGGATTTTTGTGCGGTGTACCACAATGAAGTAGTTGGCGCTATTTCATTGGGCTGATGAACCTTTTTTTGCTTTTTTATATTTTATTTTTTATTATATAAATATTTTATTATTAATAAATTTGTATCTAAAAAAATACAAAAATATAAAGTAACTACATCATATATAGTTTTTCCCATGGTTGCAAGGTGATTTTTTCAAAAGTATGACCTTTGCTAAATGACTATGTATAAATAACCACCACTCAAACACCTCGTTGAGCGCCGCTCAATCAAAAGTCAATTCACAATAAGTAAGAACAACTTAAACAGCCTCTGATCAACCGCCTGATTGTCGCTCAATTAACAAAATATCATCGATAAAGCGCATTAATGGCACATTTTTCATTATCCACACCTTAAATCACCCAACTAATCACCAGTCACTTGTGTGTAAATACTGTTATTTTCGTATGTAGGTTGAGTGGTGATTGAACGGTTGATTTCATTGCATTAAACCTAATTGTAATCAGTCAATTAATCACCGGTCAATCATATTACTATTTTAGAATGAATGATTAGCGAATGGTTGAGTGATCGAGTGAAGGTGTAAGTTTTGAATAAGAATAAACTGTTTTTTTTATGATTAATATAAAAATAGTTTCATACTACTAATTAAGTAGTATGAAACTATTGAAAGAGATGTTTTGGTCAAGAGGTTTTTGCTTACTAACTACTGGTGGTTCATCAATAGACGTAGTAAAAAAATATATTGAAAATCAAAGTGAAAAGTGAGGTGAAATGATATGACAAAGCATAATAAAGCATATAAATTCCGTTTGTATCCAACAGGAGACCAAGCACATCTTATGCGTAAAACCTTCGGTTGTGTACGTTTCGTGTATAACAGAATGTTAGCCGAACGGAAAGAAGCGTATGAAAAACACAAAGATGATAAGGAACAACTAAAGAAACAAAAGCTTCCCACTCCTGCGAAATACAAAGCAGAATTTGAGTGGTTAAAAGAAGTTGATTCATTAGCACTGGCAAATGCTCAACTAAACTTGCAAACTGCCTATAAGAATTTCTTTCGTGGTCAAAATGACTTCCCAACATTCAAAAGCAAAAAAGACAGAAAGTCTTATACAACGAATGTAGTGAACGGAAATATTATGTTGCTTAACGGTCATATTAAATTGCCAAAACTGAAAATGGTACGTATCAAGCAGCATAGAGAAATACCACAAGACCATGTAATCAAGTCATGTACGATTTCTATGACACCTACTGGTAAATACTATGTGTCTATCTTGACTGAATACGAAAAAGAGATTGTACAAAATGAAGTAGAAACAGTTGTTGGATTAGACTTTGCGATGGATCGATTATACGTTAGTTCTGAGGATGAGAGAGCCAATTATCCTAAGTTCTATCGTGAAATGTTAGACCGATTAGCAAAGGCACAACGAGTATTATCAAGAAGAACAAAAGGTTCTATTCGTTGGAATAAACAACGTATCCGTGTAGCTAAGTTACATGAAAAAGTAGCGAACCAACGTAAGAACTTCCTTCATCATAAGTCTAAAGAGTTAGCTACTCATTTTGATGTTGTAGCTATTGAAGATCTAAATATGAAAGGCATGTCGCAAGCACTTCATTTTGGAAAAAGCGTCGCTGATAATGCTTGGGGTATGTTCACTTCTTTTTTAGCTTATAAACTACACGAACAAGGCAAACAACTTATGAAAATAGACAAATGGTTTCCTTCCACAAAAACATGTAGCAGTTGTGGAAATGTGAAAAACATGTCATTGTCTGAGCGAGTATATTCTTGTATATGTGGTGTAAATCTTGATAGAGATTATAACGCAGCTATCAATATCAAAAATGAAGCAATACGCCTATTAGCGTTGGCATAGATAGCAATAAAATAACCCTTGGAACGAGGGGGTTAGCTCGGTTGTCTTAGGACAAATTCGTTAGCTATCAAAAGTAACGACTAACCGAGAAGCCACCACTTCAAACAGTCCATTAGGACGTTAAGTGGCGGGTAGTTCACAGATTGGAAGAAATAGAATTAGAAAACTCTTTGTATAGCAAAATAAACCTAAGTTCTATGATTATTATAAGTTTAAAACAATAGCTGTGAATGAATCATATTGATAATCAATGAACTAAGCTTTTGAAATGATATTAAGAATAAGCAAAATAAAAAGGCTATCAAATGATAGCCTTTTTATTTTTTTCCAAAAAGCTTAGAGAAAAAGCCGCCTTTTTGTTCAGTATTCTCTTGTCGCTGAGCATTAGCACTTTTTTGTTCTTGAATTAATCGTATAGTACTCATTAACTTTTCGTCACGTTCCTCTAATCGCTTATTGATTCTATCGAAATTATCCTGACTTTGTTTAGCCACCGCAGCGAAGAATTCCATATTTTGTTTTGTTAATTCTTCAGTCACTTTAGCTGTAACTTCCTCAGTAATTTTTTCCGTCAAAGCTTCTATAAAGTCTGGATTGACCTGTTGTGCTTTAACTAGTGATGTTTCTTTTGGTTCACCATCACCGTCAACATCTTCAGCATAAACATTGCGAATAACCGTCGGATCCATATCTAAAAGCCCAACAATTTCGTGCTTTTTCTTTGACTCAGAATAATAATGTTTAATCTTTTTTACTGTATCAATACTATCCTCATGAACATATTTAAGTTGGCGTTCTTTTTTTATGTTCAAGTACTCATCGAAATCATTCAACCATCTACGAAGAGTACTTTCAGGAATATCAAGCATGGTTGCTACTTCAGATACGCGATAATAACCATCGCTTAACTGTTCATCAATCATTTGCTCACCACCTAACTATATGATGCCTGTCCTATAATACATTATATAAAAATTCTATAGAAACTAAAAGAACCCCTTTGTAGATTACATAAAATATCATGGACTTTTATACCTGATCACTCAATCATTCACTGCTCATTTATTTAGCTGCATACCAATAATACCTATGTTATCGAGCGGTGATTAGTCGGGTGAGCGTGATTAACACTTGATTATGTACAAAATCACCTTAAAATTCTGTGAACTGAACTAAAAATTTTACATGGATTTTCACTTATTAAAATGCATCTTTTATAATCATTACGTATTCATTACAGTGTTTATTACCGTAATAAATGCGTAACAATTAAAATATTAATTACGGTAATTATTACGGAAGTATTTAAAGTATTGATTTAATAAGATTCTTGATTATCATCCGTAGATGTATTATAGTTAGTACATACAATACTTCGGAAATATATACCGAAGTATTTACGGCTTTTATAACGGTATTAAATTCCGTATAATTATCTTGTCTTTTTGTACCTATAGATAAAATTTATTATTTATTAAAGGTGGTGTGAAATTATTGTCTAATATATCAATGAGTAGTAGTGAAATTATTGATGTGCTTTGTGAGAATTTAAATGATGGGATTTGGGCTTTACGTGTGCTATACGCCGAGGGCGCAATGAACAAAGAAAAGTTATGGGATTATATCAACCAATATCATAAAGACTATCAAATTGAGAATGAAAAAGATTATGAGGGTAAAAAAATACTTCCATCGCGATATGCTTTAGATATTATGACTGCAAGACTTGAAGGAGCAGGGTTAATATCTTTCAAAGCAATAGGACGTGTTCGAATTTATGACGTAACAGATCTAGGAAATGTTTTAATTAAGGAACTGGAAAAACGAGTTGAGAAAAACAACTAAAATATATATTTGAGGAGGATATACATATGGCAGGCAATTTTTCAGAAATCGAAAGCCAAGGAAATATTAGTTTGAAATTTGGATTCTTAGGACTAGGTATGGGTGGATGTGCAATCGCAGCAGAGTGCGCAAATAAAGAAACACAAATTAAAAATAACAAATACCCATATCGTGCGATTCTTGTTAATACAAATAGTCAAGATTTTAATAAAATTGAGATTAAAAACACAGGGAACGTCCGTAAAATACAGTTAGAAGGATATGAACAAGGTGCAGCTCGTAATCCACAGGTTGGAGAGGAAGCATTTGTAAAGCATGAAACAAAGATTTTCGAAGCGGTAAAACAGGAATTTGAAGATCGTGATTTTATTTGGATTACGTGTGGTCTAGGTGGAGGAACAGGAACTGGTGCTCTATTAAAGGCTATTGAAATGCTCTATGAACATGATTACAATTTTGGATTGTTACTGACTTTACCACGTGATGCTGAGGCTTTAAAAGTATTAGAAAACGCAACTTCACGCATTCGTAGTATTGCTATGAACCAAGAAGCTTTTGGCTCAATTGTATTAATAGATAACGCTAAACTATATAGAAAATTTGAAGAGGAAAATCCAAGTGCTTTAGCAAACGAATATACTAGCTATAGTAACAAATATATTGCTGATGCATTACATGAGATTAACCTAGTTACTTCATCATTTACACCGTTTTCAGATACACATTTTGATGCGAGTGAATTTGCTCAAGTAATTAATACACCAGGCGTTTTATCATTAGCAAAATTAGAACTAAAATCAAATCAATTAGACACTGAAAACCCGCTAGGTTACTTGACTCAATTAGGTAACGCACTAGAAAAAGGCGTTTTATACGATACAGAAAGAGAAGAGCTAGAAAGTGCTAAAAAAAGCGCGCTATCTATCGTTACATCACCGCTGCGAGCAGGGCGATTATACAACTTCTCATTCCTTAATCAAATGGAAAACTTCTTAAAAGAAAGAACTCCATATGTAGATGAACGTCCTATAGCTCCATACGTTAATAAACATACAACAAAAAAAGAAGAGGATATAGTAAAATTCTATTCAGTTGTTGCAGGACTTCCATTACCAAAACGTGTTAGTGATATTATTGATGAGATTACGAGAATTAAAGAAGAACGTGAGCAAGCTAATTCAAAGAAATCCAATGCTGTTTTAAATAAACTTTTTGCATTTGATGATTCAGTACAAGAAGAAAAACCTAAAAAGAAAAAATTAAATTTTGGTGCTGAACCTGAAGTAGAAGTTGCTGACGATTCACAACCAGCAAAGAAGAAATTATCATTCTAAACAATAGACCGACAAATATAATTTTGTCGGTCTTTTTCTATTTCAATAGCAAAAAGAAACTACAATGCACAAGTGATTAATCTATTATATTTTCTGTATGTGTAACATGTCTTTATATAATGTAATTGTTTAAATAAATTGTTAGGCCGTCCTAACGATTTTATTCCAATACTTGAACCTTTAAAAAATTGTTCGGTTAAAACATGTCTTCCGTCCGAACAATTTTAAAAGAACTGAAAGACTATATAAATCAATGTTTCTAGCTAATTTTTAGGAAGAGAAGTAATCCAAACTTCAGCGTACAAGTTTTAGTATCTAGATTAAAGCAAATTCAGCTTAAACTTTTAATAATTTACAACTAAATTTTGCTGTAATAAGATATATAGAAATGGTTGTTATTTATTGAAAATACATTCGAGTTATGGAGTTGCATATAATGAAAAGTAAAACGTATAAATATACAAGCAAAGGTACACAGAAATCTTTTCGTTTAAAAGAGGCCGATATATTTGTATTTACATTTTTATATTACAAAAGGTATCTTACTACACGACAAATTACTCAGCTTTATAGTGCATTTGAGGGTAGAGATTTTTCTGAGGATAGTGTGTTTACGAAACTTAATCGTTTTTCAAAATACGGTGCTATCCTGACTAAAAAAATTGATAAAAGAGATGATAGTATAACCAGACGTGCGACATTCTCCTTAAAAGATAGAATGGTTGATTACCTTCAAGAATTAGGAAGGATTCCTGCAGGATCTTCAAAACGTAGATATTCTTCTTCAATCTCACTACATACACTCTGCTCAAGAGAAATATTAGTACGCACACTTTTGGAAGTGTCGAAAAAGACCAATACGAATAAATTATTATGCGAGTTAGATATTCGCTCATATCATCAAAAACAAAAGAAAACAGAAATTGAAGATGCAGGGTTACTTCTAATTCCTGATGAACACATTTCATATAAAGACAAAAATATTTACATTGAAATGGATATGTGCAAAGAAACCAATGCTACCTTAGTTGAAAAGGTGGGGAAGTATATTGAATATGCACAAAAAAACACTAAAAATATAACTGTTGTTTTTGTTATGTATGACAAGTCGATGTTCCTTGCAGAAGATGCAGAACCTCCATACGTACGTATGAAGAATCTCTTATTTTCTATGCGAGAATATCATGAACATTTAATGAATCTACCAAACCTAAATATGCACATCTGCTCTTTGAAAGAAGCTGGAGATGTTATTTCAGATATTCTTCTAGGAATAGATGATAATCAAAACTTTGAACAAGATATTCTCTTACCTTTATCTAAACGTACAGTAGGAGATGCTGATTGGCGCTATGCATTTGTTGAAACAGTTCAAACATTTAAAGAGAAAATAGATGGTGGTCTTAGACGAACGTATAAGAGAGATAAAGATGTAATGCAAGATTTCTTCTTTATTTTTGGGAATGAAAATGATTACCGAATGATTGCTAGATTAGACGATGTTGTGTTTTCAAGAAGAGAAGGTGATGAAGGGGTGCCGCTTGTTGTGATTTATCCAAAGCGCAAAAAGGCTAGAGATATACTTTTAATGGACACGTATGACAACGTATTACTGCTATCCCTCCAAAATGAAGGTGTTACTATCGATGCGGATGAACAGATCATGGCACGTACTGCAAATAACATACATCCGAAAAGACGCAAGCTTGTTGAATTATATTAATCGTTAATTTTTTATATACTTTTATACAATTTTATTGATTTTTATTATTTAAGGTGATAGAATTACGTTTGAACTAAACACAAAAAACTACAATCAAATCAGAACATATGAAATTAAGGCAAGCGACACACGCTGTTTTTACAGTGGGTGTCGCTTGCCTTTTTTTATATGGAGAAAGGTGGAAAATCAAAATGGATTTACAATATGCAACTACTACTACTGGGGGAGTGCTCTCTGCTAGAGAAGCATTTAAAAACCCGGAACTAGTCCTTAATCATATTACAGAAGAGGGGGCAACGTTTAGTGTTTCTCTACAAGATATCCAAATTCCAGGGAAACCAAATTTCTATTGGTACGATGTCATAATTGAAACGGCAACGGATAAAAAGATTGAGGTAAATATCGCGGTACTTTCTCAAGAAGAATACAATCAACTCTGTGAAAGAGAGAGTATTGATTTATATTTAAAACAAACTGAAGATGCAGCAAAATTCTTTCTCGAAAAATCAAAGGAACTATTCCAACCAGAATTCAATAATCGATTCCAGTTTAAACATAAAGCTCAACTATATCTGTAAGAAGTAGGTGAGCCTATATGGAGACATTTAAACAACGATTACCGTTATTTACTACAATCGGCTTAATTAGCGGATTTATTCTTTCATTTGGATTCGGTTTAGTAAACTACATCAAGTTACTCTACTATGCATTTGAACCACCGTCTTATCCTATAGAAATTACATATGTACCGCTTATTTTAATGTTCTTTTCTTTACTATTAGGAGAGTTTAGCTTTAGGTTTTACAGCCGTATTCCAGCTTTACATATAAATAATGGGAAACTAATAATCTTGGTTGCTTCCCACTTTGCGGTTGATATTCAATTTTTATGGTTTGCAACTGCTCCGATCCATGCAAAGGTTATTCCTTATCTAGCGGATAAATCAAAACATCTTAATTTTGGTGAGTATGAAGCCTTAGGTCATGTCTTAACAGGTAATTTTCACACACTCACTATGATTTTTGTATTTTTACCAACAGTATTTATGATTTTGTTTACACTTTGGTATAGTGGGCATATTGTTCGCTACCGAGAAGAGATATTAAAGTGGGTACAAAAATACGAATATAAAAATCACAAATTACAAAAATGGTTTAATAGCCAAGAAGAACAAATATATCCTGATGTAGAAATTGGACCGCATATTGAGCATAAAGAGATGGTTCGTATTAAGGGGAAAGATAGAACGTTAAATTGTATTATTATTGGTCCTATTGGTTCTGGTAAAACATCTAGTTTAATTATTCCCATGATTAATCAAGATTTACATTGGATGGCGCGTTTTATCAATAAGTTCATAAATGTCTTTAAAAAGAAGGATTATCATACAGAAGAAGTAAAAGGAACATTTTTAAATGGTGTGACTGTTATCGAACCGAGTAATGATTTATGCCAAAAGGTTTTTAAGTTAGTGCAAGCACATAAAATACCTGAAAGTGCAGTTTACTACATTGATCCAACTAATCCTGATACCAAAAATATAAACATTCTGCGAGGACCAGTAGATAAAGTAGCAGAAGTTTTCGCAATGGTTATTCAAGGTTTGTCTGAATCTAACAATGCATTCTTTGAACAAGCGCAGCGTAACCACCTTAAACAACATATCTATTTATTAAAGCTTCACAACCCACAAAAAGATGTTACCTTCGACGATTTGATTGAGATGTATGACGATGTAGAACGTGTTCACCGAATGCATAAGCTATTAAAGGTACAGGTCGAAAAGTTATATGATTTTGTTCAAAGTGGAGCAGCTTCACGTGACCAAAAAAATGAATATAAAATTATAAAAGGTATAGACGAATGGTTTGATAATACCATTCGTGAAAAGCTGGATTTTCAAGGTGAACCAGCCGTTTATAAATCGGGAAAATACCGCGGACAACCGATGCATTATGACAGAGAAGAAGAATATGTAAAAGGTTTACGCAACATATTAAAAGATTTAGCTTCAAACGTTTTAATACGACGTGTTTTATTTGGAAAATCCGATTTTGATTTCGATGTTCATTTAGAGCAGGGTGGGATTTTGTTAGTCAATACGGCAAAAGGAGAATTAGCAGACCTTTCAAACGTATTAGGAAAATTTGTATTGTTAAGTATGCAAAATGCAGTATTCCGTAGAGATCCAAACGTCTCACCTTACCATCATATTATTGTCGATGAGTTTCCGGATTACGTTGTGCGGCCGTTTAAAGAATTCCCTGCACAATCTCGTAAATATAAAGTAATTTTAACAATCGCTAGCCAAACACTATCGCAATTAGCTCTCGACTTCACAGAGCAATACATGTTTACTTTACTAGGTTCATTCCGTAACAAAATGATATTTGGAGATGTAACACCATATGATGCAAAAATTTTCTCTGACATGTTTGGTGAGAAAGAGGAATTTAAAGAGGCAGAATCCGAACAGGGCATTTCTCCTATGCAAGAGAATCCAGTTAGTCGACTAGGATCAACCTATCAAAAAACGAAAGAAGTTGTTATGTCACCAGGAGATATCATGGCACAAGGGGCATTCATCTGTGCTGCTCGTATCGTACAAGATAATCATGTGCAACCTGTACAACAAATCACAAGTAACTTTGTACCAAAAGAAGAATTTGCCCAAGCAATTATTCAAGTAGATACAAAAACAGGTGAATATTGGGAAAATGAGCGTCTTCGCCTTATTAATGAATCTATAGAAAAAGCTAATCCTATGAAGCATGTAGATGCAGAAAACATGAAGAAAATACAACCATTACCACCTATACAAGAAGGTGAGATTGAACAGAATAACTCCATAGAAACAAACGAGGAGCATCAACACATTGTATCATTGGAGGATTATAAGGGACAAAAGTCTCAAAATGAAACCTTATCTAATGATCCTGCAGCAATGAACCAGCAGGGGAATGTTGATGATGAAGTTGAAAATAAGTTGTATGAAGATATTAAGGAATTTATTATCGAATCACAACAAGTCTCGCCATCTCTTCTGCAAAGAAAATTCAAGATTAGCTATATGAAATCTATGCAATATATTGAGAAGTTAGAACAAAATCTAGTTGTAAGTTCTTACACAGGGGATGGTCCTCGTAAAGTATTAATTTCAAATAATAGTAGTACATCAGAAGAAACAAGTGTTATTACTACTCATTCACCTGACAATACTATTTCACCGGAAGTAGCAATTCCAATTGAAGGCGAAGAAATCGAACAAGAGGAAACTAGCTCCTTTAAGGATATTCTATACGAAGATGTTTTAAGTTTTGTGAAGGAATCGGGAAGTATCTCTATATCTGTACTACAAGACACGTTTAAAATTAGTTATACACGTGCATCGAGATTAATAGATGCCTTACAACGAAATGGTGAACTGCCTGTTATAGCAGAAGAAACACATGTAGAAAGTATAAGCTCTGAAATAAAAGAACCGGCCGTGAAAGAAGATATTAAAGAAACCATAGATATAGCATTACCTCCTATGGAAGAATGCTATGAAATAAACATGGAGGTAGCAGAACTAAACAAAGAATTATCTATTACTATGTTAGAGCAAGATTGGAATAAAGATTCCATTATTCATTCCGTGATTCCTGTTGAGACCGAACCATTGTTTGAAGAATTCCCATCTGATGGACTTCCCGTTACAATGATAGGAACTGCAGAAACAAGTATAGAATCTACTTCACTTCCCGTTACAATAACAGAGCTAGAAGAAACACATGTAGAAATCAACACGGTTCCAATTGAAGAAACGCTTAATCATATCGAAGAAAACAAGCTAGATGAAGATGTAGCAAAAGTTTACGAATCTATTAGTATTACGGTACAAGAAAACTTAGAAAAAAATAGAGAAGAGCATTCGAAAAATGATGAGAAGCAACCAGAATATAAACCTATGAGTTATAAAGAACGCCAAGAGCACTTAAAATCTCATCAAAAAAATAAGAATAATACTACGCAGTCGCTGCTTAATAAAAATGAGAAACCAAAGCCCAAAACATCGAACGTAATGAGTAAGGAATTGAATAATTTCTTTGATTAATAGTTTGTAAATCTTAAATTAAATCTAGTATTGGTATAGCCAGCATTTCGGAAAAAACCACGCTAAGCCAAAAATAAAATAAGCTGCCCATATAGGCCATAGCCATCAAGTTAAGAAAATGAATAAAATTTAACTAAATGGGTCATCCTTCCATGCATACCGCATGGAAGGATGACCCATTTTATGTCTAAAATTAATGATGTTACACAAGAAGAGTTACGTTTACTAGGTGAAGAATTTAAAAGTAAATTTTCGATTCACCACTTACAACTACTAGCAGTTAAAACTGGAATGATTCGACGAAAACGAAAGTGTAGAGCACAAGACCTCGTTTCATTATGCGTGTTTCTCAGCCAAGCAATTGGGACAGAATCCCTAGTTAGTTTATGTGCGAAACTAACTAGAGCTACGGGAATCCAATTATCTAGTCAAGGTCTGAACGAACGATTTAATGCACAGACTGTACAATTCTTAAAGGAATTGTTTTTACAAGTATTTCGAAAGAAGTTTTCTCCAATGACTCCTTTATCTAACCGTTTTACACGTATCCGTATACTAGATTCAACAGCCTTTCAGCTTCCAGCTCAATATGCATCTTCTTACAAAGGGGTAGGCGGAGGTGGTTCAGAAGCTGGTGTGAAAATTCAATTAGAGTATGAACTGATTTCTGGAGAATTTTTAGAAACAGCTGTAAGAGATGGAACAAGTAGCGATTGCCGTTATGGACAGGAACGTACGCAAACATTAGAGCCAGGGGAACTTTCTCTTCGTGATCTTGGTTATTTTTCTATTTATGATTTAGAAAAAATTGCGGATCGAAAAGCATTTTATGTGTCACGTATTCGCTGGAATACACAAGTCTATCAAAAAGAGAAAGGTGGAAAATGGACTCTTCTCGATTTAGAAAAATTGACGAAAGATCTATCTGAAGGACAAATACTAGAATTACCGGAAATCTATATAGGACTTCACCAAAAACATAAAACACGCCTTGTCATATATCGTCTAACACAAACTGAGTGGACGAAACGTTTGGAACATCACAAGAAAGCGAAAAAGAAGATGCCGAAATATGCAAGCCGTATCAACCTTCTTATTACGAACGTATCTAGTAAACACCTTCCGCACAATGAAGTATATGAACTGTATTCTTTACGGTGGCAAATTGAAATTATATTTAAAACATGGAAGTCTATTTTTAAAATTCATGAAGTGAAACCTGTGAAACTGGAACGATTTCAATGTCATTTATATGGGCAATTAATTGGTTTGTGTTTGGTAGCTAGCATTACATATCGAATGAGAAGACTTATATGGGAGAAAAAACAAAAAGAGGTGAGTGAGTATAAGTGTACATATATCGTCAAAATTTACTTCTCTAGTATACACGACGTGCTTTTCACAACCTTTCAACATCCTGTATCAGTGCTAACCAGGCTCTTTCAAGATCTTGTCAAAAACGGACGAAAAGCACGAAGGTATAAGTGTCGTACACCGTTCGATATCCTTAGTATCACTCAAGAATGTACGAAAAGACTTCACAAAGCCGTATAAAAAATACGAAATTCAGAGAGTCTTATTTGAGTATGTCCAAAACCGCACTCTTCTACTCTCAAGTTTTAAAAAATAAGTCCGATGCCAAAAGGCATCGGACTTATTTTTTAAACTTGATGGCTATGGCCCATATAGGCAGCTTATTTAGTCGGGTAAGCGGGGGGCATCGCTGCCCCCAACTCCCCTCAGAACCGTACGTGACAGTTTCCCATCATACGGCTCAAGCCTTCTTTTTATCCGATTTCAGTCCCTTTAGTATAGGCAAGGTAAGTGAACTAATTTTAAGTTTAAATTAGACAATATGAGGTGTTGCGGAACAGGCATGTCTTTTACGACTACCTTTTCCCCGTTTTGTAGTGGAGTTTTGCAGATAGCGCAGCGGTAACCTTGTTTTCTAGCCAGCTTCATTCTATCCATCGTGTTTTCCGTATCAAATACCTTACGGTCTCTTTTTTCCCAGTATTCTTTCAATGTTGGGTCATCAGGACTATTTTTGAATTTCACCATGTTGTGTCTCTCAATCTTAATCCATGACATATGTAAGAGTTGGATATTTGTTTTCGGGCAGGTTGGTGTCCAAGCATTTCCACCATGATGTGGATGCCTGTAATATCTTGCATATATCCATTTCCACGACTTCTTTGGATGGAGCTGTCGAAGATGTTTGCCGATTCTCCAATAGATATAGCTATCCATTGTACCAAAGATTTTCTTAGAAACGACATGTTTCCAGTATTGCCCGTATCCTCTGATAATAGGATTAAGCACTCGGATGATTTCTCCGATGGGTTGACCCCTCATGACACGTAAAGTATCTCCAATTTTCTTCTTCGCTTTCTGTCTACTGCCCTTACTTGGTTTGATGAACAGTTTATTCCCCTGTTCAGTTTGGTACTGCCGAATCAAGAATCCTAGGAACTCAAATCCTTCCTCAATATGTGTAACCTTCGTCTTTTCAGGGCTTAATTCCAATCCCCTGTCCTTTAAGTAGGGACGAAGTCTCATATATACAGAGAGTGCTTGTTCTTTTGTCTCCGTTAAGACCACAAAATCATCTGCGTAACGGATAAGGGTAAATTTGCAAGCAGGATTCATAATATAACTATCATTAGCTTTATAGTTTTTCTTGTAAGTAATTCCCAAGGTTTCTTCCATTCCATGAAGGGCAATGTTAGCGAGAAGTGGCGAGATAATTCCTCCTTGCGGAGTACCTTCTTGCGTTTCCGCGAAAAAGCTTTGCTCCATGTATCCCATCTTGAGCCATCGCTTCAATAGTTTTCTTCCTGGGAAGTAAGAAGTTTGTTTGAGTATCCACTCATGGTTGAGATGATCAAAACAGCCCTGAAAATCTCCTTCAAATATCCATTTCTTCTTTGTGCCCCCGTTGATTCTATTGAAAATGCTTCGTATGGCATCATGGGTACTTCGCTTAGGACGAAACCCGTAAGAAATAGCTTCAAATCTGGCTTCCCACTGTGGTTCAAGGGCATTTCGCACTATATTTTGATATACCCTATCCTTTATAGTTGGGATGCCCAACGGTCGCAATTTTCCGTTTTTCTTCACAATGTATATACGTTTTGCTGGTTTTGGTCGGTGTTGTAGCGTATTTAACTTTTTGAGTTGCTCATAGAGAAGATTTCTTTCTCTGCGACTCAAGGCTGTATGTTCATCAACACCTGCTGTTCGCTTTCCTTTATTCTGCTGTGTTACTCGTCTAATTGATAACAGTAAGTTTGCTTCGCTTCTCATGAGTAAGCGTTGAAGTTTTCTTACCTTTCTTTGTTGCTGTAACTGTTCGGCACGGTAAATTCTTTGTCGTAACTTCGTCACATACATCTGAACTGCTTTCCAGTTTGTATACGAGACGTGCGCCGACGCTCGTTCTGAGGTGTTCATAACTGCACGCTCCTATTCGTCAGAAGATAACTTACAAATGTATTTCCATGTTGAAGACCTATAAGAAGTGGGCTCCCTTTCAGGCTTGTCATGGGTTTGTCCGTAAGGACGACAATATCCGCTCAGTTATACATATTTCTATGCTTTCCTGTTTCCTTTCGGCTAGCGGCTTTTGCTTTCTCTTATATCCTTTACCCTCTGCCACATCGTTTGACTTTACAGTCATCCTACTGCTTGCGCAGATGACATAGGGCTTACCAAGTTTCACATTCCACAGATACGACAGGGTTAGGTGGACTCTTTACTCCGGATAAGTTGCGGGATGCAACGCGGCAGTATTATGAGAATGCCTTTCCTCTTATCAAGACCTGGGTAGAGCTGTACATTATCCCAAGCTAACGATTACGAAGCTTACGAGCCTTCACTCTCGTTCACCGTACCTGTCTTCTCCTAGCGGTATTCCGAGTCATGTACAGACTCTCTGTTTCCACATTTCCTCATGCAACCCACGAGCCCGTTACCAAGTCCGCAGTTTCGGATGGAGATAGACTTTGCATCTAATCTAGTAGCAGAAGCTACCCTGTGGGAATGCGACTTCTTGTCGCACCATAATTCTCGATATAGGAAGTTCTATTTTAGTAAACTCATAGCAACTACAATACATCCAACTATAAATAATTCTTTTTTAAATATGTATTTTTATCTTTACTTAGGATATGCTATAGTCTTTTCCTTAAAAATGTTTCCATAATATCTCTCTTAAATCTTTCATAATTGAACTGAAAAGCGATATTATGTGTTTTATAACCTGGATTTGTCACAAAACGAAAGTCTGCGATACTTTGACCAAATCCTTCTCCTTGATCGGGAATTACTTTGATGGGCACTTTTGACAGACGAACTGCATCTGGATTCAACAAATACCATATTGTTACAAAATCATGCATAGGGCTTCCTCCTATGCCAGGATTCGATTTAGAGTAGAAATTATAGTAGTAGTCTAACATAGGTTTGATGATGAGTCCTGCAAGGTCTTGTGTATTCCGGTGAAATGCATCAATTTGTTGAACCATTTCAGGTGTAACAATCGCGTGTTGGGTGACGTTTAATGGAATAATTGTCAAATTCTTCGCATGCTGCAGAATTAAGTTTGCTGCATAAGGGTCTGCGTAAAAGTTAGCTTCAGCCACAGCAGTCACGTTTCCGGGGTAAAAAAAGGCTCCACCCATGCAAATGTATTCTTTCACATTCCGCATTGCTTCTAAATTCAAAATAAATGACGTAGCCAATGATGAAAGTCTTCCCAAATTGATAATTGTAAGATCGTCTAAATTTGAGTTTATAATTTTGTAAATATCATTTATGGGATAAATTGGATAAGGGATTTCAGGTGGAATGATAGGTCCTAGTCCTACTTTTCCATGTACTTCAGGAAAATATTGAACCAATATACCTGTTAAAGGTACAGAAGCACCGAGAAATACGGGTATCTCTTTTCTTCCCGAAATATACTTCAAATAGTTAATATTTTTTATAGCATTCTCTCTCGATACATTTCCATAATCCGCTACAATCCCCACAAGTTGGATATCCTTACGAAAAAAGGTGTACAGAATAGCAAACACATCATCAATTCCCAAATCTGTAAACAAGAGAACTTTTTTGGGCATATGTTTTCCTCCAAAAGCCATAAAATTTTATTTTTACTAAGGATGTAATGAATAGGCTTGTACTATATTTGATATATATTTTATATATTCTTCAATAGTACATTTTGTTCATCTATAACTTTAGATATCTTATATGTGTTTGCATCTAAAAAAGTATTTTTGTTTTGTATATTGTATACAAGTACAGTTAACATAACGCATCATTATTGGTAGAGAGGAAAAAAGCGGGCCCTTACTCTCACAGGGAGTCCGCTTTTTTTTGTTCTATGGATCTATTCAATTTTTTATACATTCCTATCTTGGCGCGGTTTTAGGGTTCTCGTTTGTTACTGAATTACTCGAAAAATTGTATAAAATTATGCATACTCTTAGCGTGTTTTTTCCGAAATACTAGCGGTCCCCCTAGTAAGGCTGCATTCTAGATTTTGATTTAACCTATAGCAAACTTATGATTTTAAAATTATTCTTGCATTTGAGTAGAAATACCATTATATTTGTATTAACAACTATATAAATAAACCATAATTTACGTGAAGGACACACCTTACGTACCATCCCAACGGTACAGGTGTGTCCTTTTTTACGTTCTAGGAGGAAAATATAATGGCAGAAGATAAGACAAACACTCAAACTGTAGAAGAACTTGGAATGGCTTTTGAAGCAGAGAACCTACAAGGTGACACAGTGCTAGAAACAAACTTTAATCAATTTGAGCGAGTACGTGATCATGAACTAGAGGAATTAGCCCGTATGAAACGTGAGCGTACTGTAGGAAAAGGCTTGATTACAGTCGTATCTGAAAAGCTATTCCCAACTAAAAACGGAAAGTCTGAGCGTATACAAGTACTTACAATGCAAATTGGTACTCATACAACAGCATATTGCCCCATTACAGAGGCAGGTATAAATGTTCCTAAAAATCCTCAATGGCTAGTTGGTAGAACCAAGCCTTTAATCATTGAACACTTCCAAAAAACGGAGGAAGGCAACTTTGCTGTTGTATCTATCACTGCAGGAGAATTGGCACTTCAAAAAAGATTATATGAAGAAGTGACAGCGCAAGAGGGCAACAAGGTATACACAGGAACCGTTTCAGGACATATCCCATCTGCACAAACAGTCTTAGTTGAAGTACACGGTGTAACAATAGGTGTACGGTACTCACACTGGTCCTATACATTCGTCCGTCCGGAGGATATTGTCATTGGTGATGTTGTAGAACTTATCATCGATAAAGTAGGGGAAAAGAATGGCCGTTATGAATTTAGAGGAAATAAAAAGAAACTAGAAACAGATCCAATTGAAAAGTTGTTAGAACTAAAGAAACGCCGTGACCGATTTGTAGGTAAAATTGTAGGGGTAGACGCTATTGCGGGTATTTTCGTAGAGGTTGCACCAGGAATTCAGTTTAAAGGACTTAAGAGCCGTAATCTTGCTAATCCAACTGTAGAAGATGCGAAAAATCAAACGATTGTTACATGTGAGCTGCTTAATATCGACGCGAAAAATAGAAAAGGTACAGTGCGTATCCTAAATTATCCGCAGGGACAAAGTAAAAAAACTAATTCGTCAATTTTCCAATTTTAATGGATGACTATGCGTACAATAGAGAAACAATTGCCCACTTATGTCCCTTCTATTCCTCATTTATCAAGTGAGGATGTACAGGGACTTCAAATATATCGGATACATGAACTGGATAAAACCTATGTATTCCATTCTTTTGACGAATTGGTTAAGTTTAAGCAGCGTTTAACAGAAGAACAGTATACCTTACTTGCTTTCATTGGTGTTCATACATCTGTTCGATTTAATCATTTATTATATTTATTTAAGGATAAATATTCTCGTAAGAAAATAAATGATGCACTTCAAGGATTACTTTACTACCGTCTAATTGAAAAATGGCAAGTGGAGAGTTTTGAAATGGAGATCTTTGAAGAAACATATACGTTATCCGACAATGGTTACAAATTTTTAAAATACTGGCAAGGAAATATGTTCTTCTTTGCCCCAGAACGAATTGATAATCACGGTAAATATGTTCACTTACGTTATTGGCACGATATAGAATTAATCTGCCACCTGCGTTATGCTCCATCGTTTTTAGGTCATATTATGCATCCATCTATTAGTAAAGGGGTTTTTACCCCTCCTTTAAGTTTTGCAGTGCAAGGCGGAGTAAATCACATATTTAATTTCGTTGTATACTCCACTCTACTAACAGATAAAAAGGATCGTTTAAAACGAATTATTGCTCGATGGAAAGATTTCGTAGAATCAGGAAAAGATGTTATTATGCAAGATTTAGGAAACAATCCTACAGTGTTAGTTATCTATGTTTCTACTGAAAACCAAGCAAAGCAAATTAATAATGAACTATTACTCGACCTGCTCCCTGGTAAAGTATTGTTATGTATAGGAGAAACCTTGCATATACAAGGATTACAACATGCATTTTACCAGCCCCTTGCAGAAGGAGAGATTAAACAATTAAATACAAAGCTATTCGCAACAAACTAAGCCGCCCTTACAAGCTATTGATTCATTTTAAAGGGTGGCTTGTTTGTTATATAAAAAAGCGTGGAATATTTAAAAAAAATTTAAGAAAACGAATTATCCTGTATCTCCCTCTATACAAATTACGGATTTTACGAAATAATATTCTTTGACACCTTTATACAGAAAAACAATATATACAAATATAAACATTCGTGTAAAGGAATATATTTGAAAGGAGTAACAAATTGCTACGTATACAACGAGGGTACATGTATGATCCAGATGATAATGAGGTCATTGTGAACGAAATTTTCTACAACGCTGCATCCGAACAAAAGTTAGGAAGCAAAATGGGTGTGTTTTCTGCAGACAAACTACCTACTTCCATTTTTAAAAAAGTTCAAGAAAACGAAAGTATGTCTTATATGGAAAGTATGGAAGTAGAAGAACAAACCATTCCAGAAATACTATGTCATTTAGACCAAAATCAAAAACCAGAAAAACTTTATTTTGAAATGCAGTACATGGTGTAACAACAAGAACTGAAATAAGAGGGGATTTATAAACGTTGAAACAGGGGCATTATTATATGGTACATAAAACAACTATATATAAATTCCCTTCTTATTTTTGTTTCCTTAAAACAATTGAATATGATATAAAAATAGATTAATATATAACTATATTTATTGTTTAATTGATTCCGTTTATTCCCACACCTTTTTTTGTGTTGTGGTTGAGTTGTAGAAGCAAGTTGCGTCTTGTTTCATTTATGAAAGGGCTTCTTTGAGCCGATTAGTGTATATATAGCTTATTTTGCTATACACATTTTTAATCGACTTAAAGAAGCCCTTTTTGTGTTGTCTTTAAGTTAGGAAATACATGTATTAGACCATTTAGGCTAAACGAATAATAAAAGTGATTAAAGCACAATTTTAAGGTGCTTTTTTCTATTTCAAGGGGGAAGTACAAATGAAATTTTATAAGGTTAGTTATGGAGAAGAACTTGCTATAAAAATTATTGCAGCCAATAGTCCATATGAGGCAGTAGGGTTTTATTTAATGGAAGCGCAGAGTGATTATGGAGAAGTGGAGTACGTTAATATTAATCGATTAGGTTTGCGTGAGCGAGTAAAGGTAGATTATGGGCATATAGCAATCTATGACACAGTAGAAGAAATTTATCATCGTCAAAAGATTGTAGATTTACCATGTGTTATAGCAAATTTACTACCAAAAATTTAATAAAGTAGGTGTATATATATGAATGTTGAAAAAGAATTAAAAGAGATTTTACATTGTAAACAACTTATGAGGGATATGTTCTCTTTGTCAATTGAGAGAATTGAATATTTAGGTAAAGGGACAGTTTATATGTATTTTGCAGTAGTTTCAGAGTATGAACTGAATGTTTTCTATCGTATAGATAAAGATCTTGATACATTCAGGCTTGAAAAAGGCTCCTGGGTCTATGCAATTACACTGTAAAAAAGCAAATTTAAAGAATCTCAAATATTAAAAGCGGTAAGAAATTATAACCAAATCCAGGGCTTTATCATATCCTACTTTTGTTAAGAATTTCTGAACTCTCCGTTTTTAAGAACAATTTATAAAAGAGACATAGTACAGTAGTTATAGAATGGAATGCAACTATAGAAAATATGGGATTTATATATAAGTAAGGTACTTGTTGCAATGCTAAAAGCACAAGGAATTAGAAAATGTAAACCTGAGAGGAGCACTACAATATGATTACAGTTAACCGAGGATATATGTATGATCCAGATGATAATGAGGTCATAATTACCGAAATTTATTATGAAGCTGCTACAGATACTAAATTAGGAAGTAAAATGAATAGCTTATCTTATTCAGCCATTCCTAATGAGATTAAAGAAAAAATAGAAGCAGCTGCTTCATTATCCTATATGGAAAGCATTGAGATGCCTCAGCCATTAGCTGTCGTATATCAAAATGAAATTAGCATGTATGGAAAACCAGAAAAATTATACTTTGAGTTAACTAGTATATAAGAGGGAAAAAGACATTGGACGTATTTGTTCAATGTCTTTTTTATTAATTTATAGAGGAGAATATAAAATGAATAATGTAACTGAAATAGAAACAAGTCTTTGGACAATTTGTGTAGGGGATATTTTTAGTAATGGTCGTATGCCGTACCATCTAAAAGTTGTAAAAATTGAAGTAGAAGATATGATGAAACCAGACGATGCGAAGATATATAGTATACCTGTTCACCCTAAAATCATAGAAGACGTATGAAAATAATGGATGTATCAGAACATATTTCTTATCGAGCTTGGTATTATAATGAATTTTGGAGCAAATAATATACTATGGATGAAAGAGTGATACGGTTGTTTCACTCTTTTTTACTTGCATTAAAAATAAAGATAGTTTAATATACAGATATATTTATTGTTTAATTGATTCCGTTTATTCCCACACCTTTTTTTGTGTTGTGGTTGAGTTGTAGAAGCAAGTTGCGTCTTGTTTCATTTATGAAAGGGCTTCTTTGAGCCGATTAGTGTATATATAGCTTATTTTGCTATACACATTTTTAATCGACTTGAAGAAGCCCTTTTTGTGTTGTCTTCAAGTTTGGAGTTATTGTATAGCCAGCACTTTAGGCAATTATTTTATTAATTAGGGGGAAACATCATGAATTTAGTCATGGAAAAATCACAAAGGAAATTACAAAATGATGCTCATTTACATGACATTATTAAAGAAATTAAAGAACTAGCTAATCCTTTATGGATCAGTTCTGTATCAATGTTGCAAGCGCACAATCAAAACTTCAATACGAAAGCTACGACATTTAAGGATATTACCATTTCTTATTTAAGAGATTTAAAAGTAAGTTTAAGTCTCATTTATGCAGCAAGGAATATCAGTTGTAAAAGTATAGAGGATTTGAATAAGCGTCTATCCATTCAATCAGGGAAAGATATTACTTCCCATGAGGATTGGCTGCTTCATGAAAACAGAGGAATTATATGTGAAATGATTGATGAATTTCGAAAGAAAGAGTGGAAACACCCAGATTCGAAATAACAAGTAATACAGGAGGATTATTATGACAAATATAATGGAAAGTTTACAAGCTGAATTTCCTGTCGAACAATTAGGATGGAAAATTATAAATACATTTGAAAGCCAAGGTCGTTTTTTTGCGTTTGTAGCTCCATTTGTTGACGCACGCGCCATTCAGGACCGATTTGATGAAGTCTTTGGTATTGATAACTGGCAGGTGTCGTATGAAAAATGGGGTGAGAAAGCAACGAAATGTACCATATCAGTGTTTTTGAATGAACGTTGGATATCAAAAGAGGATGGAAGTGAAGAATCTGACTATAGTTCTGTAAAAGGTGGCTTTTCAAATAGTTTAAAAAGAGCTGCTGTGCTTTGGGGCGTAGGAAGATACCTTGTGTGAACTGTTCTCGCACAAAAAGTTGTGGAAACACACTATATAAAAGCGAGGGAACTATAAAATGTTCTAACTGCATGTTTGACTATCAAGACTCGGAAGTAAGTCTTGCAAGAACATCGTAAACTCTTGAAAAGGTCTAATACTACGGATAGCAATAATAGAGAACCCTATCATTGTTATGAGCCCGTTGAAGGCGGTGAAAATCGAACCTAAATTCCTCAGGGAACATGGTAAGAAAAGTAATCGGGACGCCATAAAATAGCTATGGATAGAATGAATCATAGATTCTGGCGAATCACTGAATGTACGTGTCGATACTATCCGTTCCTTAGAAATATGGAGGAGGTAAAACCATACCTTTTCAGTTGTGGAAATGATAATAAGGTATATCAAATCTGCGGATAGGGACTATACCCTATTCATCTAATGAATCAAATTACGATTAGTTCATTAGTAACTGACGGCATAAAGGTGAGTCCTAAGGCTATATGTAAGGCTAAAACATGTGGAACAGTTGAAGTTGGTGAGAACGTCATACGATGGTTAATTATCGGTTCGTGGATATAAGGTATTACACATACAATACTGAAGTTCCTTAACACCAATGGCAGTAGGGTCATAGTACCAAAGAAGGTTATGTAATATAACTAGAGGGAAGGGCCCAAGTCTAATAATCATGCAAAGGCAAAATTATTCTAGGAATGTGTAACAGTAACCGACTAAACCTTAGAGCAAAATCTCAGCAAAAGAGGTGATGCAATTTGGTGCGAAAACTAGAAAATACTCTTGAATCAGAAACAGAATTAAAGAGAACATTAGACAAGCTGTACTCAAAAACAAAAGAGCATATGGAAAAAAAGACGAGAATCAAACACACATCTCTCCTTGAAATTGCGATGTCAAAACCTAATATTGTCACTGCGATACACTCGCTAAAAAGCAATAAAGGCTCCATGACTCCAGGGGTAGACGGAAAAACAATCCAAGACTACCTCAGACTATCCGAAGAAAAACTTATCGAGTTAATTCGTGGTAGACTCACAAATTTCAAGGCGCACCTAATAAAACGTGTGTTTATTCCAAAGGCTAATGGCGGACAACGACCTCTCGGTATTCCAACCATAGAAGACCGGATAATTCAACAAATGATGAAGCAAGTCTTAGAGCCTGTACTCGAAGCACAATTCTTCAAATACAGCTTTGGGTTTCGACCAGAAAGAACTACCTATCATGCGTTGGAAAGAGTAAAAGTCCTTGTTCATAACACTGGGTATCACTGGATCGTAGAAGGTGATATTCGTCAATTCTTCGACAAAGTAAACCATAGGATTCTTATAAAAAAACTATGGAGCATGGGAATCAAAGATAGACGAATATTGTGCCTAATAACGGAATTCCTCAAAGCTGGAATCTTCAAAAATATCATTAGAAATGACAATGGTACACCCCAAGGTGGCATATTAAGCCCCCTCTTAGCAAATGTATACTTACATTCCTTCGACAAATGGGTTGCCAAGCAATTTGAAGAATTTACAACCAGACATGAGTATTCGAAACACGATCATAAATTACGAGGTTTAAAATCTTCTAACCTTAAGCCAGGCTATCTAATCAGATATGCTGATGACTGGGTTCTAGTCACTAATAACAAATCCCATGCTTATAGATGGAAGACTGTTATCAAGAATTTTCTTCAGAAAGAACTTAAACTTGAACTATCCGAAGAGAAAACAAGAATAACCAACATCAGGCATAAGCCAATAGAATTTCTTGGCTTCAAATACAAGGTAGTCTTAAAAGGTGTAAAAGGAAAAAAGAAGAAGGATAAAAAGACAAGATATATCAGCCAAATAACTCCTTCTGATAAGAAGATTAAAAGAAAAGTAAAAGAACTCAGAGCCACACTCACTTCTCTCGGCAAAAGATTAAGCCACGATAAACTGAGTAATGCACAGCTAATCTTAGCCTATAACTCAAAGGTTAGAGGATTAATAAATTATTATTCATATGCCACCGAATCTCCCATAATGGATAGAGAAGGTTATAAGTTAAGAAAAAAGACTTTTAATCTTCTATCTAGGCGTGGTGGGGTCTTACATCCTATCAACAAGTGTATTAACCTTGCGGACAAATACCCTAAACGGACACAAAAGACTTTAGCTATTAAAACCGAAGTTGGCTACATTGGCATTATGCATTTAAACCTAACCAAGATGAACGAAAACCTATATAAACAAAAGGTTCAAAATGAAACTCCATACTCTCCTTCGGGACGTAAATTAATCGAGCGAAGAAAGGGAACAAAGGAGTTCAGTGTCAGACTAGATGAAATTACAAGCCTCTCTCTCCTTGAGAAAGTCAGGAAAAAACTTGTGAATTCACCCCGATACAATTTTGAGTACTTTATGAATAGAGGATATGCGTTCAACAGAGATAGAGGAAAATGTAGAATTACAGGAGTCCCACTTGGGAAGCACAACCTGCATGTTCATCACATTAATCCTAATCTCCCGTTAGAAGAAGTCAATAAGCTGCCAAATCTAGCCTGTGTAGATAAGGAAATTCACAAGGCAATACACAATGAAGTTGATATGAGCAGCATCTTGAATAATAAGGAAATTAATAAACTGAAACGATTCAGGAACAAAATTCATGCTATTTGATTATTAGATGGAGCGCCGTATGAGGTGAAAGTCTCACGTACGGTGTGGACCGGGGGAAAAGCCACTCTTAACAGGTAATGCTGAAGAATTGGCTTACCTATCGGTATTATAATGTAAAACCTACTAAAGTAGAACTTTCTACATGTAGTAATGGCCCAAATAGTATCTATATTTCTTATCAAAAGAAAGGATATTATTTTATACCACCTACTATGTTACAGCAAAAACATAAACAAGGAAGTTCAAAGAAGGAACCATCGAATGGCCAAGTAAGTCTAGGTGTACTAATTCAAAACATACAAGAGCTTGCAAAACCATTAAGTATTACATCCAAGGAAATTCTACTTGCCTATAATCACAATTATAATGCGCAAGCAAGAACATTTGAGGATACGACGATTGGTGGTTTAGAAGGAATTCTAACTAGTTTACAGTTGATTCACGAAGCGAAGAATATCCGTCCTGGAAATGAGAAACAGCTTAACCGGTGGTTATCAGCTCTTATTCCTGGTGATGTTACATCCTTTAGAGAATGGTTACTTCATGATCATACAGAAGCCATTCATCAACTCATACAACAGTTAAAAAAACAACAAAGCGCGTAAAGCTTTGTTTTATAGCAGGAAAACGAATGAACAGGATATGAGGTCTGTTCTTTTTTTATTACTTTTTGGAGGGATTTATTATGAAATTTACTATTAACCGTACATTATTTATTGAAAAATTAGAGAAAGCAAGTGCTACTGTAGACGTTAAAAACCCAATGCCGGCATTACAAGGTGTTTTATTGGATTGTAATTCAAAGGGAATGATTCTAATGGGTTCAGACGGTACAGAAACAGTAACATTAGTAACTCGCTTTAATGTAAACAGTGGGGATTGTACTGAACCGGGGAAGGTGCTTTTTGCAGCTGCTCCGGTACTTAAAACGATTAAGAAATTCAAAAGTGAATTCATCGGTCTTGAACATAAAAACAATGAGCTAAAGATTGTAGAAAGTAAGAAGAAACAATTTAGCTTTTGTACCATGGATCACGAAGAATATCCTGAAATTAAAATCGAAGCAGGGGAAGATTGGATTTCACTTTCACAAGAACAATTTGTATCAATGGCCAACGGAACGTTACATGCTATTCCTGCAATGGATACACGTAAGATTCTAACAGGTGTGAACTTAAAATCAGTTGATGATAAGTTCTTTAGTATAGCAACTGATGCTCACCGTTTAGCCCGTTTACATTTTGATTGTACAAAGATCACTATCGCAAAAGATGGTGAAGTCGTGTTACCAATTAAGTCTCTTAAAACAGCTCTTAAGCTCTTTAATCGTGAAACAAATTTACAATTAAAGCTCATTAGTGATACACAGCTGTTGATCCGTGGCGAAAGTATTATCTATCAGTCTAGATTACTAGCTGGTACATATCCCGATACGGCACGTATGGTACCCGACGAATTTAAAAGTGAAATACAACTATCACGTGAAGAATTTAAAAATACGTTGGAGCAGCTTTCAGCATTTTCTTCCTTAATCGTACTTACGTCAGAAGGAAAAGAAAGCATCCATCTTAAACCACAAAATTCTCAAGTAGGTACTGCAAGTGTAGAAATTCCATGTAATCAAGTAGAAGCATTTACATTGGCTTGTAATGTGGAATATCTGCTACAAGCACTACAAACGATAACTTCTGAAACAATCGCGATAAAAATGATTAGTAATCAGAGACCTATCGTGGTAGTGGGAGCAGAGGATACAACTCACTCTAATCTGCAGTTAATTCTACCGGTTCGCGTGTAAGGGGGCATCCAAATGAGTATGAATCACAGTGACTTCTTTGACTTTTTACAGTCAAAAGAAGTCCTTCCTAATAATCAAGAACTTCGTCAATCCTTTGAATTGATTATAAATGGATTTATTGCGAACGAAATGCCTGATTTAGAAAACATACCATTAGAACATATAGATGAATTTGAAAAGCAATTTGAGCAGCTACGACATTATGTCACGTTTTATAGTGATAATTCATTTCGTATAAATGGTCCAGATTGTGAATTAAAAGAAATGCTACATTTACATCTTTTCACTGAACAACTAGAAGATGTGGAAAAGCAGGGGCTAGAAGATGAGATATTTATTTAATCAAGGAAATGAGATGAAAGTATACATACGGATACTACGCATACAAAAATTAATTCGTAAATATAACATCCCATTCTTAATCAATATCAATGATTTTCACAGGGACAAGTTGCATATCACAAGTGAACTATTATTCGAGTCGTTTGCGCGTTTTAACGAGCAAACAAGTATATTTTGTCACTTTGCCTTTGGAACTGAAGAAGACCTGTTAGATGGGACGTTATTTAGCTCAGAAGACATGTATTCGAATTTCGCTTCGGATATTAGTTCTATGGCTGCGGAAGGATGTTACTTCGATACAGCTGGTTACTATTTATGTATAGGCTCGGAACATATAACACAATCTGATTTTCAATTCGTGTTACATGAATTTTCGTTTAACACCTATCAAAGTGAAGCGTATCCCAGTCATATTTTGATTGAATTTCTAGAGGATGGTTATGAACAGTACTCATTTGATGAATGGGTACTTTCTTATTATGAAATTATAATCCGTCTTGCGGCAATGATTCGAGAAAAGACGAAGGGGAACCAGGTATGAAATTATTATTTACATACAATCACCAGAAAGTAAGAAAGTATCTACTTTCGTTAAAAATGCAAAAGAATGCTCACTTACTGCATGAATTACTTGCAGATAAGAAGCATGAAGAAGAAATCTATATATTAGATTGTTTAGAGCACTCAAGAGAAATAGACTTCAGTAAGATTTCAGAACGATCCATTCAACAAGTAATGGCTACTGTTTCTTATTTAGAGGAAGACTCGAATTTCCCAATTGGTTTAATTGATTCGAAAACCTTACTTGAAATAATTATGATTGCGGAAACATCTTTAGATACTGATCTTTCCTGCTTCTATACATCGCAATTCTATCTTATGGAGATATTTATACGTATGTATAAATTGGGGATTCCTGTAAAAGATTATTACCCAACTTATTTAGAACAAGATAATTTCGAAGAATACGATTGTGAGGATTCATTTAAAAGCTGGGGTGATGACTTACTTCAAGATATGAAATTACATCACGAAGAGGTAGATAGCGACGATAAAGATACCTTAATCCAATATTCGAATTTATTTCATATATCTATGGATGAGATAAACCTTATTGTTGAGAATGCATGGAGTCCAATTGGTGAAATGCTCTCTAATATCAAGATAGAGAATCAAAGTTTCTTTCAGTCAATCCAGAATCAGTTTGATATACGTATGCTTTACCAAGCTGATGAGGAAAAACTTTACCTTTTCTATGATGATGATACATATTTTCCAGCAATTAAACGAATTGAGATGTTACTTCGTATCTTTGAAGAGATACAGTTAACAAAAAATATAGCAAATTAGTACAGAGGGCCAAAAAATGAAGAAATTATTTAGCTATTCATCTAATGTAGCGATGTCAAACTACTTACTATCACTTAAGTTAAACAAAACTTATAGCATCGTTAGTTGGGAACAAATTAAACAAAGATATCAAGAGGAAATATATATATTAGAAAGCCTTTCTAAAGATATAGAAATAGATTTCAACAAAATCTCTCATGGAACAATTAGTAAAATCCAAACTTGTGTGGACTTTCTAGATGAAAACCAAACAATAAGGTGGGAGGACATAGAATCAACAGATACGATTGTCATCTTCTTACTTTCCATGAACCTATTAAACATAAATCTATCTAAATTTTATTCATGTCAATTTCATATCTTACGTTACTTTAAAAGCATGCATGAGCTTTCGATTGATGTAACACAGTATTCTCCCTCGTATTTAGACCGAGAGAATATCTATGAATTAGACCATGAAGAAGGATTTATAGAATTGGGTACGGACATGATCGAAGATATGGGCTTAGAAGCTTTTCCAATTGATGAAGAAGAGTATGAAAAGCTCTCTACACTATTCGACATACCATTAAAGGAAATAAAGGAAGCAGCAGAGGACACATGGGGTGCTATAGCTGAAACAATAGACGGCATATCACCGAAGCATAAAGAAAAAATTTCTAAATTACTAGATTGTTATCCAGTGCAGCATTCTTATCAAATTGATGAAGAATCTCTGTATCTCTATTATGGCCAGGAACCATTATACGGACCATATAAATTTGAGATGTTACTAGATTTAGTGGAAACAATCTATACGCAGGGGGACATAACAAATGAAGACAGTAGCAATATTTGATGCTTTAGAGCCAAAAGGAATTGTAACCATTCAGCAATTTAACAACGAATTATCACGTGGAGAAACTGCCGTTACTTTTAAGGACTTTTATTTAGCTTTAAAAGAAGTTATGGAGCAGGGTACACAAGATAATACTCATTACTCTAGTGGCGTACTCCCAAAAGGTTGTATAAAACACGAGGTGTTATCTAAGAGTGGAGATAAACAAGCTGTTTGGATTGAAGTACCAAAAGCTCAGTGGGATATTCATTTTTTTGAACGACCGTTTCAACAAGTAGGATTTCCACGTCTATTATTTCGTTATACGGTGTACCAAAAACGAGTTACGAATATCTCTGTCTTTGCTGTAAAAGAAGATATGGAGTTAGAAGAAGGAATGAAATTATATCAATTTCCATATTCTAATGTTCATCCTAGTGGATCTGTATGTACAGGTAGAGTTGTGATACCTGAATTCCGGACTTTAAAAGATTTAGAAACATTTCATGTTTTATTTTTTGCAAGTTCTTTTAATCACGACCTTACACATACTCATACGGAACCAGTTGGAGAGCTATTTAAACGATTTGAAAACCAAAGTTTTGATGATTCTATTTTAATGGAATCGGAAATGACTTTTTAATACACGCTCTTTAGAGTGATTGTTTATTAGAAGCAGGGGAGTATTTATTAAGAATAATAATTTTGTTGGAGTTTAGATTATAAACATTGGATCCAACATGCTTAGGAGGAAATACGGTGTATTTAGATTATGAAACACGAATGAGAATTGAGAGAGAAAGACAACGAATTATTAAGTTTTTAAACGAGAAGGGTATTACACAAAATTCAGATGGCAAAAGAGTCAATGATTTACCACTTTGGCCATTAACTTTAATGGAAAATAAGTTACTGGCAGACAGTAATTAGGTACATCGAATTTCTGAAAATAGCAGAACTATATATAAGCAAAGATACTAGGAGGATTTTTTATTATGACAAACTTATTCGATTTTTTTGATATGGAAACACAAGTAGAGGAAACAACAGTACCAGTGAAAAAAGCTGCTTCAGAGCAAGCCACTGCTAAAAAGGAAGAAAAAAAGGAAAAAGCAAAAGGTAAGACAAAAAGTAGTAAGAAAGCTAAGGCTACAAAATCTACAGATTGTCTAGATAAAATCAATACAACAACGGTTGTTCGCCACGTAGTATTTGGGGATATACCATTAGTAGATTGGTTTACAGAAGAAGAAATTATACATGGAATCGCTGTTCAAAATGGGGATTCAACAGATGTAAGAAAAATAGAAGCAGAGGATATCCGCGTAAAATTAGAGCATCGTTATCCCTCATTTGTTAAAGGCTTAACTGTCATTAAATATGATGAGGATACAAATGCACTACTTCCGATTTTAACTGTCGGCGCAAAAGGAGCAAGTATTGTAGAGGGACAATCCATTTCAGATTGTCCTTTTTCTTTTCTTAGTACTTGGCTGAATCACTTTTTACCTGGGGATTTTATTCCGAGAACACTATTAATGGACTTTATTATTATTGCACAAGCCATTTCTCGTAAATGTGATTGCGAATTGCATGCTGATATCTATTTCAATAAAGAGCGTGGTTATTTTATGGATTTTCCACCTCAGCAGGTAGCAACTGAAATTGTAATCCCAGAAACGAATATAGAGATGCAGTCTATCGCTATGAAAGTTATGGAGATACACAGTCATCATCGTTTCTCTGCTGAACCAAGTGATTTAGATGATCAAAGTGAACGTGCTCCTATTCTTTATGCAATTGTTGGCAGAATAGAGGATGTTTTCCCTGAACTACGAGTACGGACTTGTATAGATGGAAAATTTTATTCTATTAATCCTAACTTTATATTTGCAGGAGAGTATGCAACGAAAGGGATAAGCCAAGATTACGATTTAAGTAGGATCACACTTTTAAAATAAACACACAAGGGGGCGTAAAAGAGACATATTTTTATGTCTCTTTCTTTATTATGACAACATTAAAAACAATTCACGTTTCAATGTTTACAAAGATAAAGCACTACATGTTAGTTCTTACAAAGAATAAACAAGCAATAGAGGAATCGCATGATGACTATAAGCTATTTCAATTTATGTGCAAGTTAGAGATGAATCACATATATGAAGCATTAGAAGGACAGAGGAAGAATACTCATATTGATTTAGACACACATCAAGAATATATAGACACGCTTGTTGTGCAGTTGAATTTACTTCAATATGTTGTAGGCATTGTGCAAGAGGAAGGAGTTATTTATGCTGCATCGATACTAGTGATGCATTCATTTGACTTGTATACCGTGCATAGGCTTACAAATTTATCGATTCCATTTCTACGAAATTTAGAGAATACACTATCAAAAGAAAATAGGGGGCTATAAAAATGAGTATTGTTATTGATATTGCAGAAGGAAAGAAGATTGTACCACATATTGTATTAGTAGGTGCTGGAGGAAACGGAGGATTAATTTTACAACATATTGCTCAAATGATGAGTATTTTTCAATTGGATGGCGAAATTGTAGTTGCAGATCCAGACACGGTTGAAGAAAAAAACCTTGGAAATCAACTCTTTATTCGACCTGATGTTGGTAAATACAAAGCAGAAGTACTGGCTCGTCGATATAAAGCTGGCTATAACGTTCCTATCTCTTCCTTTACGTCGCAGTATATAGAAGACATAGAAACAATGCAGCAGTTGTTTGGTAACAAATATGATTTATTAAAAAAACAACATAAAGACGATTACTTGTATCTGCCAATTGTAATTGGGGCAGTAGATAATATGTTTTCTCGCGAGGTCTTTCATCAATTCTTCCATCAATCAGATAATCTTCTTTACATCGATGTAGGGAATACAGCTGTAACAGTTCCTGATAATTGGAGAGAAGTAAATAAAAGACATTGGACACCTCAACAAATAGCTGATTATAAAAACAGTGGTTATAACGGACAAGCAGTATGTGGAGTTAAATTGAATGGCGAGGTCATTCTTTCACCGCTTGGTGATTTATTTCCGGATGCTTTTACGAAAAAAGAAACAGCTCCAAGTCAATTAAGTTGTTCCGAATTAGCTGCTTCAGAACCACAGCGCGTTATTACCAATAAGTTCGCTGCCATGACTGTTGCTCAATTCGTCAACGAACTCTTTGATGAAGGTACCGTATCGAATCACTATATCATTTTCCAAGCTCAAAAGGCTTTTATGAAAGCTGCACCAATTGAGGGGTAATGATATAGGAGGGGACAAGATGAGAGTGTATCAATTAGATTCCACTCAATTACAACACAGTTTAACACCAACAAACATGTGTAATGGTGTTCTACAATACTACCAATATAAACAGTATACCGTTGTATCTGTACTTGATTTATCAAAGCAAGATTCCGGAATGATACCATTGCTTCTGGCTTGTTTAGCAGAGGCTTTGATTCATTTCAATCCGGATTCTTTTTTAGCGAAGGATGAATCTAGCATTTTATATTGGTGTAGAAAGAACTTTAAAGGCTTTCATAGTATCTCTGACGATGGATTTTTACAAGATTTCAAGCAGATATACGAATGTTATCAAGCATTGCAGAACGTTGGGAAACAAGAGAAAAATATAAAAATAAATATGTAATAGCAAGGAGAAGGGAAACGTATGTATAATATACTTAAACGTCAATATAATTACTTTATCCGAGGAGTGATTCGGATTAACGAAGAAGTACAAAGGGAATTGGACCTATTAGTGCAAAAGATTCGTGAAACTGTATCTTCTGTCCAAAAAATCATCCTTTTTGGCTCTCATGCATATGGCACACCAAATGAAGACAGTGATTTTGATCTCTGTATTGTTGTGGAAGGTGTCGGAGAAAGAAAAAGGGAAGTCATTAATCGTATCAATTGGGGTATTTATGATGTTATGGAAACACCAGTTGATATTTTAGTGTACGGACCAGAAGAGTTTCAAGAACGTGCTAGCCGTACCGTTACTATGGAACATAAGATTGCACTAGAAGGGAAGGTCCTATATGAGAAATATTGAGGATCTAAAAGAGTGGGTATTTATTGCAAAATCTGATTTAGATTCTGCTAGTTACTTAACTCACATGAAACCTTTCCCAACTGCAATTATTTGTTATCATAGTCAACAATGTGTGGAAAAACTTCTAAAAGGATTTCTTGCACTAAACGGTAGGACAGTCCCAAAAACTCATAACCTTTTAATGCTGCACAAATCATGTCGGAAATTAGATGAGGAATTCTCATTGATTTTAGAACAGTGCGTGCAGCTAAATGGTTATGCTACAGACATTCGTTATCCGTATTTTGAAGCACTTACTGTTCAAGATGGATTAATCGCTATACAACATGCTCAAAAAGTAATGAGCTTTTATATGGAAAAGTTAAACAAGTTGAATATACATGAAATCACAGTTGATTAAAAATAGAGGATATACACAAAAGAGAGTGCCTATTAAATAGGGACTCTCTTTTTCTATCTAAAAACAGAGGAGGTATGCTCCATAGTAGTATGAAATGATACTTTGCTATGGGGATAACAATATAATGATGGATATATATAAAGAAATTAAAGAGGAAATGAAAAAAGTCTATTTATCTCGCGATTGTTGTTTTGTAGGTTACAGTGGGGGGAAAGATAGTTCTGCCATGTTGACGTTACTATGGGATGCAATTGCTGAGCTACCACTAGAGGAACGTACAAATCCAATTCATATCTTAACTTCCGAAGTTGGAGTAGAAACACCTGCTATGACGGCTTATATCTCAAGGACATTACAAAAGATCCAGGAGAAAGCAAATGAGCAAAACCTACCATTTGTCGTTCATGGTGTGAAACCACTTATGAAAGAATCATATTGGTATAAAGTAATAGGCAGAGGCGTTTTACCACCGAGCGGAAACAGTAGATTGAGATGGTGTACTGACTCTCTCAAGGTCAAACCGATGCAGCGAAAGATGAAAGAAATCTTAATAGCTTCTCAAACTACTACTGCAGTAGAATGCTTTGATGAATATGATGGTGTGCTTATGCTGGCCGTTCGTAATGAAGAGAGCGCTCGAAGAAGACATAGTATTCAAAAGCATGAGATAAGTAATGATTCCTTATTTTCACGTCATAATGATATGAAGAATATCCTCTGCTTTAATCCAGTTAAATTTTTAACCGGTGATGAAGTATGGATGTTACTTTTAGATAGAGGGATACTGCCCTTTGGTGTGGATGTGGAAGAAATGAGCATACAGTATGGACAAGCTATGTTTGAATGTGGCATAAAAACAGGTGGGAAGCAGCAGGGAAATGCTTGTGGAGCTGCAAACTCACGTAGTGGATGTTGGACTTGCCTAATGATGAATGGTGAGGATAAAATGTTGACCCAGCTAATTAGTGAGGGGTATACGGACTATGCTTATCTACAATCCTGGAAAAGCTTCTTACGTTCGATTAGAAACGATATTCGGTATCGGAATGTAATGAATAGACGAAGCCTGCAAACGCTCCTTAGAAACGAAAATAAAAGGGATTCAGACTTGTTTTCCATATGTAATCATGTTGAATATGATTATATTATGTTTGATCGTACAGAAAAGGGAGACTATGCACCTGGAGGACTAACAGTAGAAGGTAGAAGAATGCTTTTAGAATATCTACTTTATATTCAACAAGAAATGAATACGAGTCTTATATCTGAAGAAGAAATTGAGGCAGTACTACAAGGCTGGTATGACACAGATGGTATTCGTGTATATCGAGATGAATTGGAGCCAATACATCACGCATGTCTTGGTGAATTGGTGTTCAAACCTGATTGTACAATAAATGAAGAAAAAACGACGTCTCCATTCCCTGTGTTTTTCGTGGAAATTGATGTTCATTTAGGGAAGCAGGAGATATTTCGTTGGATGAAGGAACGACAGAAAGTTACGCAGCAGAGTTTTTTCTTTTTTCCTTCAAATTATTCTAATGATTCTGCAAAGCTTACATGGAACAAACTAACCTTTGTTGTATCTAGATTTGATATAACAGAAGCAAGAGATGCTGAACGCATTATACGTCAATGGTTAGGTATGACGATGTACCATGAAAAGGCAGAAGCACAACATAAGAAGATGCTTGTACAGCTGTTCATTCATTCTATGAAGAATGAACAATTATTTAATCCGGATGAATTAGAAAATACGAAGATCCTATATACTACAGAGTTTATAAGTAGGCTCTCTCGATTGCTAGAAACAGAGGAGTTGCTATCCGAGGAGACTAATCACCTCTTTGCAAAAATACTTAAAGAAATGGCTAACGAAACATTTCTTATAGCGTGATATATAAATAATAGATATATTTAGAGAGTACCTATTCAATAGGTGCTTTCTATATTACAAAGGCAAGAGGAGATTATAATGGAATTCAAAAAACTTATGAAGTATATAGAAGAGAATAAGGAAGAACACTTTGATGAATTAATTAAAGAAAATGAAAACGCAATTAAAGAAATCGATAAAAAAATGAGAAGGAAACAGATTTTTAAAAAATAGTTACGATATTTACCAAAGAACTATTAGGAACGTATAAATATAGGATTCAAGGAGGATACTTATGACTGAAATTAGTTTCAAAGACAGATGTATTCAAATTCTAACCACAATTCCAACAATAGTATTTTTTATTTGGAGCATGTACTACTGCTTTCAGCTATTTGTAGGAAATGAAATACCCGGAGTAACTCCTATTACAAAGTTTATGCTTGGGTTGATTACACTGTTTATGGGAATTGGCGGACTTATTAATTTAACTAAGCCTAATGTAGATGCTGTTGAGTTCTCCGTAAAGACACTTTGCGGGTTACTTGCAATTGTCTTTATATTATTTGCAGAGAAATTTGTCGACATCGCAAAATTAATTAGTGAGTCATTGTAAACAAAAGACAGCAACACAAGCGTTGCTGTCTTTTATTTATGTATTGATTTTAAAAAGAACATTTAACTGTTTCAGAGTGATGAAGTTTTGAAAATCTTAATTACTTAAAAATTTTTGAATAACTTTTTCTTGTTCCAAATCCCAATCTTTTCCGCTTTTTATATAACATTCGTGCTTAATGGTTAGTTGAGTGTATTCATGCGAAGTAATTTCTTTATTAATTACAACACCACCACATTTTTTAGCAATTCGTTCGGCTATATCTTTATCTATAAAGAGAAATGCCACTTCTTCATCTTTTACAAACTCATAACTAAATGAAGTTTCATCGTATGGTATTCTGTGCAATCCACCTGCATAAAACAATTCTCCTAATTTTACTAAACATAAAGTTAAAGTGTTTTGCATAACATATATTCCTTTCTCGTGCATTTTTCTCATTCCTTTAAATACCTTTTGTGATGGACTTGTTCATCTAGAGCATTATTAACAGCTTAATCTTAAATATTGAAAATATCTTTTCAATGATATTTTAGTCTTAAAACCAATTCTATCAATTAATTCACTTTCAGAAAGTCCTTGCTTAATAAGGCGAAGAATAAATGTGTTCCTCATCTGCTGTGCAGAAATACGCCTATCTAATTCTGCTCGTTTCACTTCAAGTCGAATCATCTTTTGTATAGCAACCTCAGACAAAGCTTTTGGTGCATCATTTTCGTAAACCCATCGATAAGTACCTCGATTAAAATCAAATGCCACAAATAGAGGATTATCTGTGTGCTGTCGAGGTCTTACAGGTTCAGGGATAGTCGAATAATATTTGTAAAGCTGTTGTGTAGCTTCGGCTGTTAAGAAGATGGATCTAGTATCTCCGTTTTCTCCTGGAACAATTAAAGTGTTCCTAGCAAACTGTATATGGTTCATATTAAGCGATACAAGCTCTTGCAAAGACAAACCATAGTTTACTATTAAATTAATTATACAAGCGTTTCTATCCATGATTAGAGGACGGTATTTAGCTTGTCTTTCTGTTAATCCCTTAGTTGATAGAACAGTTTGTTTTAAAAGCGCCTCTTCCAATTCGGTAATAAAATCATTGTCATTTAGTGATTGATCCGGAATTAAAGAGAGATGAATATCATCTAATGGACTAACTATACCTAAAAACATGTGTAACCTCTTTAAAACCACCCATATCCTGTGCCTTGTTTTAAGAGAATATTCTCGTTTATTTTCTAACACTGAGAAATAAGATTGATAATCATCTACGGATATTTCATTCCATGATTTTATATGTAAAAGCAACTCATTTTCATTCAACCATCTATAAAAATCTTTAATATCGTATGCATAGCGTTGGATTGTAGAATGTTTTCGGCCTTTTTCACTTAAATATGTAGAGAACGCTTCTAAAGTTTTTTCTAAGTTAATTGTCTCATTCAATATAGTCACCTAATTTCTTTGGATATATTATAACAGAAAATAAGTGAAAGACCTGCTACCGCCCTTTGCTACGCACGGTTGCTGGCATATCCAAAAAGCAAACGGACAAACAACCCTTTGCTTTTTGGATATGTTGTTTATTAGTTATAAAGCCAGATAAATAGAGTTATCATAATACTCCAAAAAGGCACTACAAAAACTAATCCCCAAACAATCCCTTTAAAAAATCCAATCTCGTTATAGGTATTCATTTCTATGTAAGTTGTTTCTTTTAGTGTAGCCATGTGTAATCCTCCAATATAAATTGTTTATTAAAATGAAAAAAGGACAAACCTAGTCCTGGTAGGGATACGTAGGTTTGTCCTTTTGTATGAGGGTAATGATCTGTTTAATTACCATTATTATAACGCAATTTACAAATATTTTCAATTAGGTCGGACATCTTATTAACAATTATACTAGCTATATTAAAAATCTATTATAAATATATACCTTATATAAAAAAAGAAATAAAGATAAAACTATTATAGGTTATCAAAAACAGGGGAAATATCTACTCCCACAAGGGAAAATTTCATGTTAGAACCTAAAAAATCATAAATAGCAGAAAATGTATTCGTAAATTCAATGATTATTAGACGTTTAATTCTACAAAAAAACAGAAAGGAATTACTATATTTCTACATGAAATCAGAAAGAATTTGATACTAATCGCATTATATATATTCAACCCCGTAAATAAGAACTTTTTTACTTATTTTAGTAATCAGGTTAATTCTAACCGTCTAATTATCCACATTTTATTCAGATTAGGCTGCTATTTTTGAACATAACTCACTATTTACACATAACTCACATTTTTGTTGATGATTTTTATTAGATAAATACAACAACATTAGTAATAACAATGATTTTAGAAGGATTATATCCACATTGGATCATATTTGTCCTCATATCCACTATTTTTATAATTTTCCTTTTGATTTTTTGTAGGTATTATGGGATAGGTTTTAATACAGTAGAGGAATACACTCTAGTATTATGTGGAGAGTTATGCATTGATAGAATCAAAATTGTATAGAAGTGCATAAAAAAAGACTCCATTTTACATGAAGTTCTTTCGATTTAGTATTTATAAATAGAGTAGTAGGAAGGTGTTACTACTCAAATAAACACGAATAGCCCTCTACTTTTGTTTTTTTCAAAAATAGAGAGCTAGTTGCTATTATTTTATTTTCATTGCGGTTAGCACCTGATCAGGAGTGGTTATTGTTACACCAGCACGTACTAAACGTTCAAAGGTACGCATAAACTCTAGTAAATTAAACTGTTTTGGTAGCTCAATCACACGCAGCTGCTCTTGCGGTAGCTTATCAATTTCTTCAATAAACCATTCACGTACATCACTTGGAATTGTGCGTTCTTTATGGCCGCGTACTTTTAATTTTTCGCGCATTTCAATTTCTAAAGCAATATATGCATGGAGATTCACACCTTGATCATATGCATATTTTCTAAATAACGTTTCTTCCTGATATTTTAAATAATTACGGTGATAAGATTCTTCCGTCACAGGTACCGCAAATTTCTGCTTCAGTAGTGTATGCACATTCTTAAACATCTTCTTAATGTTGTGAAGAGAGTACATAGAATAATGTAAACCGAAATTAAAGACAGCTTGCTCACGGTCACTATTTCTCTCTTTTGGTATATGTTGCGCAATAAGAGGGTAGATACCTTCTTTCGCTGCAGCATCAAGGATTTGATATTGAGATGTTTGATGCAATAGTTTTTTCAATGTATATACAATTTTCGTTGGATATCCTTCTTTTCGATCAATCATGTCACGGAGTCCGCGAATTACACTGCGGATTTGACGATGACAAGTATGCTTTAATACATGAATGAACTTATTCATGTCTGCAGACAGTTCACCGATATTCATCTCCTGTAGAACTGCTTCTATAAACTTTGCCTTGCGAGCATAGGTGGTTTTTGGTGTAAATGGATCCCTGTGTTGCTCTTCTCCAGATTCTTTTGTACATAAAAAGTCTGAATGAATAGATAGATATAAGGTTGTATATCGTTTTGTATGCTTTACCCCTTTTTGCATTTTGCAAATTTTGAATAGGGGATTCCCCGTACATGGTAATGCCGTTGTTAATTCATCGATAACGGAACGGATTTGATGCGGATATTTTTTATGTAAGAAACGATACATCCCACCGAAGTGAGTTTTGTTTCCTCTTTCATCCTGCTTGTCCAATGAACGCTTTAATGTTGTTTCTGTATGTTGTTGCATGGCAATGTCTAAGAATAGTTTCTTAGCCGCTACAGATAGCTTAAAGAAAGCCTTAGTAAATACAACAGGACTAATATATACGTATGGATTTGCTTTTTCTGTTTCCTCATTCATAAAATGAGTCAGCTTGATTGTATATCGGCCATCTACTCCGTTTTCAATGGAGATAATGTTATGTAAGTTTAATTTCTTTAATGCAATATAGAATTGAGAATGTTGGATATAAGCAAATTCTTCTTTATATTGCTTGTAATCTTCCCACATCATATGTATTGTTACATTTGGAATGACACCATTAGTAAAGCATTTCTTATGTAGATATAAGAAAACTTCAAGATCAGCATTCGTAATGCCGTATAATTTATGTTTTCTTCCTGTTTTTTCAGCAAGTGCAGACAATGCGCGACGTGAAAAAGATGGCTTGGCTTTTTCGACAAAACCTTCTTCGTCAGCAATACGTTCTTCGTATGTCATGTGCTGCAGAATATCTTCTAAATATGTATCTTTATAGCTGTAGTACTTATCTTCAAATGCTTCTACAAGTTTTTGCCAAGACTTTAGTGTTACTAACACGGCATTGGTTGTTTTCCCATTTAAGCTACGTTGATTTCGTATTACAAATGATTTCCCCATCTTTTTCACCTCCGTTCTACAAATTCAGAAATATATGCCAAAAGACTATAAAATATACCAATTTTGATTATAGCAAAACGAATTTTGTAAAAATGTGCCCTTTAAGAGAGAATTTTAAAAAAGGCAACACCTTACGAGCCTTAGAGCCACAAGGGATAGAAAAAAAGTTTGATTTTTTTTTGGTACGCAACTTGGGAAGGAGTGTTGCTTTTTTCTTGTATGATGCTATTTATTGAGAATAGGAGAAATCCTTTAATATCAATACTCTATAGATATTCCAATTGATTTTTGGTACGCAACTTGGGAAAGATGTTGCTTCTTTTTCGCGAAAATGGGTACGCGACTTGGGAAAGGATTTCTGTGAAATATATAGTTTGTTTTAGATTAAATGTTTTAAATCACCTGATATAACAGCATTTGTAGCTGGTTTTATTAGTAGTATAGGTACGCGACTTGGGAAAAATGTTGCTTATTTTTAATGTGAAATTAAATAATTTAAATATTAGGTGTTGCTTGTTGCGAAAAATAAGTACGCAACATGGGAAGAATGTTGCTTGTTTTAGTAAAAGAGTACGTAACATTGGAAAAGCGTTGCTCATTTTATATTAAAAGTACGCAAGATGGGAAAGATGTTGCATGTTTTACAGGAAAGGTACGCAAGATGGGAAAGGCGTTGCATGTTTTATAGGAAAGGTACGCAAGATGGGAAAGGCGTTGCATGTTTTATAGGAAAGGTACACAAGGTGGGAAAGATGTTGCACGTTTTGTAGAAAGGGTATGCAAGATGGGAAAGATGTTGCATGTTTTGCAGGAAAGGTACGCAAGATGGGAAAGGTGTTGCATGTTTTGCAGGAAAAGTACACAAGTTGAGAAAGATGTCGCATGTTTAACTTATAATTAGTGTAAAACGAATTTTGTAAACTTATAAAAATTAAATGTATTGTTGCTATTACAAATACGAAAGGGAAGAAGATAGAGAATTTATTATTTTGTACTATTTATACTAATTTAATTCTATTACCTTATTGTATTAATGAAAATATAATATATAATTTTATGAATATAAAAAGGTGATAGGAGAAAGATATATGCTGGAAAAATTGAATAGATTTATGTTTGATTTACCTATAATTTGGTTTGTATTACTTATGGTATTGGGATCATTTTTACTTGTGATGCCATTAGATTTATTTTTACCGGCAATAAAACAACATCCAATAAAGGAAGAACCCGCTATTATACAGATTTTAGTAGGAGTATTTGCGGCACCTGTATATGAAACAGTAATTTTTCAGGTGTTTTTATTTTGGGTATTAAGTTGTATTTCTCTTATTAAAGATCGTGATTTTCTTATCATTTTAATAGCATCGATTATATTCGGATTAATTCATTCAGATGGTATTACTTATATAGTCGCTACAGCAATAATTGGAGTATTATATAACTATGCTTATTGGGTATATCAAAAAAAGAATGAAAAAGTAGAAGTTACATTATCTGCTTTTTGGATTGTTGTTTTGATTCACTCACTACATAACTCTATTGCTGTTATAGCATCACAGTTATAAATGTTTTAAAGAATACTTTATACTATTAGTAATGGATTTTAAGTTAATAATTAATGGGAATTGAGTTGTTTATAAAAAAAGAGGCATAGAATGTTTTTCTATGCTTCTTTTTTATGTGAACTTATATTTATTTGTTTACTTTTATTCCACCTTAAATAATGAATTTATTTCAAATCTACTGAACCCTCAAAGCAAACCTTTATAAAAAGGTTTGTTAAATATTATTCCCACTACTCATAATCAATTGCATTTTAATTTTCTTTAATAAGTGTTCATAAAAGTTTCCTGCTTCTGGATAGATACCTTTCTCATGGGCACTTCAGTTTACAAAAAGATATTAATTGTTCATCATATTTTCGTTAGCTAAACAATAGGAATATTCATTGGAATGCTCAATAATAATATATCCTATCGAAACTCTAATTAGAATGGTATGAATGATAAGTAGCAATTGATATAATTGTATTAGAAGCAATTAGGAGGATTATTAGTGGAAAAGTTAAAAGTACTATTTCAAAACACCTTATATATAGCATACCCTCTACTAACTGGAGTTGAGGGAAGTGAAAGAGTGTTAAATAAATGGCAACAATTCTATCAAGATGTAGAAAGAGATCTACAGAGGATATACAACTCAACTTATTCGTCACAGACTTTCGAAAGACTAGTGAAATGGGTTTCTAAAAAGGAAGCTTTAGGATTATCGGCGATAGACATTCTTCCAAAATTAGATAATTATAAGGGAGAAATTTTTGAATGTCTAAAAGATGATTTATATATGGAATTTGGGATTAAATTGCCTGTTGTCGCAAAAGAATTACCTTTAGATACAGAGGCTAAGAGTGATTACATAGAGCGAAGTAATGCAGGGTTTATGTACCATTTATCAGACACTATTGCTAAGAATAAGTTTACAGATGACCAAGATAAGAATGTACGTATTGCTCAATTGCAGGATAAACAAAATAGTCTAGTCGTAGTATCGTCACATGACGATGGTGATATGAAGTTACAAAGGGAAGAGTTAAAAAGATGGAATACCTTGATTGACTCTACTTTTTTAACACGAGTAATGGATGATTTGACGGCAGATTGCCTTGATATTGTAACAGAACTGTGGGTAAAGAGTGCGGAAAATGATAAGACTATTGTGCCTGTACATTATGAACAAATATTAGATATGTGTAATATGAAACAAATCAAAAATGGTAAGGCTTATTATCGAAAAGAAGACAGATTAAAGATTATGGAGCGTTTAGCTGCTCTTGCTAGTATTTTTATTTATGTAAATGAAGATAATGAGATCGTGATATTAAATGAAGAGGATCCAAATGAAACCTTGGCTTATAAAAAGCAAAGAATTAGAAGGTTATTTGTAATGGATGAAATTATCATTGCAAAAGATATTGATACGGATAAAACATTGGGAATAGAGAGTATGAACGTTACACCAGGTAGTTTTTTATCGAAATATCTATATGGTTCTGAAAAACTAACAGGTTTATTATCTAAGAAAGCATTGGAGTATAACAGCAAGCAACAAAGATATCACAAACGATTAACCAGATATCTAAGTTGGCGTTGGCGTATTCAACAATCATATCAACATCTAACACATTCATATAGTATTGGTGGTCCTAAAGGGTTATTACAAGTAATGGAAATCAGTATGAATAGAAAACCAAGCCTTACAAGACAAGTTTTTGAAAAGACGTTAGATGATCTTATGAGGGACCAAGTTATTAAGGAATGGAAGTACTCTCCTGAAATTGATGAAGAGAAATGCAAGGGGAAAAACTGGTTTGAGAATTACTGGCTAAAATTAAAAGTAATTATTTCTCCGACAAATGAACTTGTTAAATTACAACAAGAGTTGATTACTAAGAAAAGTAAGCAGCAGTCACCATTAATTATCGAGATTGAAGAAAAGCCACCTGTAATTGAAGAGAAGCCAATAAGTATACCAAATCAAGAAATACCTAATAGTATTGAGTTCTATATTGAAAAAATGAACACGTATAAAGAGAAGAATAATAAAAGTATTCGTGAGCTAGCGAAAGAAATTGATATTTCGTATTCAACGCTTTCAAGGATGCTATCAGGTAAAAGAAAACGATTAAATGATGACACGAAAAATAAACTGGATAAGTGGATAGAGAGACAAGAGGTAATGAACTTATTATAAAAAGCCTATAAATGGGAAGGGATAAAAGGTGCAAAGAAAATGCTAGAAAGTATAAAGGATATAGGAGTTAGCAATTGGATTGGTTTAGTCTCAATTGTGGTAGCGATTTTTATTGGTGTTAAATCAATAAAGTTTGCTAAAGGTGCACTAGAACATAGTCAAAGGTCACTTATTGTTAATGAGAGCTATAAACCGATAATTAATGATATCAATAATTATCGTAATCTAAAACCATTTTCTTCTCAACCTTTGGATTTTAGTGGGATAAAGGCAGTTAAAAATGGATATATATTTGATGCACTTGAGGAAGATTGGAAACAGAAAATAAATAAAATATTAGAAAAAGAAAATAATATAAATAAAATAAAAAAAAGTTTAGATGGAATAGCATCTAATGCTATATGTGAAGTCATTAATAAATATATAGAAAAAACTGATTACGAGGAAGAAGTAGGAAATATAGAATTTAAGATGAATGGTTCAAAACTTTACGATGTATTAATGAGCAATAATTTGTATTATCTACTAGTACGTTCTCATGTAAAACCTGAAATTTATTGTGAGATTTTGGTTGAACATATTGAATATGATCCAGAGGCTGGTGAAATACCTGTTAAACGCTCAGAGTGTTTACTGCCTATTGAAAAAGCTTTTGAAAAATATATGAATATAGGGTTAGATCCTAATAATGAACTCCCACAATTTGATATCGACAATATAGAAAAACAAATAATGCGAGTTATTAACAATAACCCTAAACATATAGTGATGGAGAATGAGCGTACAGAACTTATTAAAATCTTTAATATATTACAAGATGAAATAAATGAGCGAATTAGAGAGTTGATTATTCCAGGTCATAAAAAGAAAAGAAAGACTTCTATATAACAATTATTGAAAAGATATTAATAATTTAAGACAGAATATATAGCCCTTAGTATAAAAAGGAATCTGGTATCTATTAAGATATCAGATTCTTTTTTATGAAGGTATATACGAGTGGATATAAATTCCAATATAAAATATAATTCAAAATATGATGATATATCATCTGCAATAACGCAAGGTTTACCTCTAGAAGGGGAAATTTAAAGTAGGGAGTAATTAAAATGAATGAAAAAACAAAAGAGACTATTTATGCAATGGCTAAGGGGGCTGCAGGTACTGTACCGGTAGCAGGACCGATGCTTTCAGAACTATTTGGAGTTGCATTTGCAGATCCTGCAAGTAAGAGAAGAACTGAAATTTTGGAAGAAATGGATCGTAGGTTACATGCTCTTGAGCAAAAAGGTTTTAATATAAGTGAACTAGCTGATAATCAAGAGTTCTTAACAGTTGCTATGCAAGCATATTCAATAGCTTTAAAAACACATCAAAAGGATAAAAGAGTAGCATTAATGAATTCAATTTCCAATACGCCTAAATTGGGGATAGAAGAAAATGAAAAGTTAATGTTTTTAAATTATATAGACCAATTTAATGAATGGCATTTGAAAATATTATCATTCCTAAATTCTCCAGAATCTTATTTTACAGCTGAAACAAGACCTAGCCTTTTCTCGGGAGGAAAATCTACAATTTTAGTTTCAGCATTCCCCGAATTAGGAGACAGACGTGACTTTTATGACCAAATCGTCAGAGATTTGAAAAATAGAGATTTAATTGCCTATGACACACTTCATAATACAATGAGTGAAACAGGATTGTGGCAATCAGGTACTACAGAGGTTGGAAAAAGATTTTTAGAGTTCATTTCAGAATAATCTAAGCAAAAGTCTATAACTTAGAAGAATCTGTTTTAATTTTTAGAGCGGATTTTTCTAAGTTTATCCGTGAAAGACTGCTTATTTCATAGATTAGCATTATGCTAGATGGTAATCAAATTATACAAAAGGAGAGATTTGATGAGTAAGTTATTTTTAACTTTGAATATAAATTATTATTTCTTTAAATTACTAATAACTTACTTAAGTTATTAAAACTTGTAAAACACCTTGCTACTATAATCCTAATTGTGTAATATATAGGTATATTGTTAGTTTATTTGATTCCGTTTATTCCCACACCTTTTTTTTGTGTTGTGGTTGAGTTGTAGAAGCAAGTTGCGTCTTGTTTCATTTATGAAAGGGCTTCTTTGAGCCGATTAGTGTATATATAGCTTATTTTGCTATGCACATTTTTAATCGACTTGAAGAAGCCCTTTTTGTGTTGTTTTCAAGTTTGCAGGCGGGGTTATTTATGATTCATAAAATAACAAATTAAACAGTAGAGGAGATAATAAAATGAAAAAAGATTGTAGTCACTTACAACCAGTACCAACAGTAGAGGAACATAAAGCACGAATGGAAAAAAATCAGAAATCATATGCTGCACCAGCAATGTCATCTGAATCAAGAGCAAGAGTGAATCAAATGAGAGGATGTTTTGAAGCTGAAATTATATTACCAGATGGGAAATTTCAATACTTTAAACCAGATACTCTTAATGAAAAGGTTGCTATTCAAGAAATCGCTTTATATATTGAAGGCATACAAGAAGCAAAAGAAGGCTATGTAATCTTATGGCGCTTTGTCGGGCAACAAAGTTTTTACCATGGTACAAAGATCGTAGCTGAACCGAAGATTCGTTCAATCCTACGTAAATTGAAAGATTATTTTTTTGATTACGAAGAAGTTGTATACGAACCTGAAAAATAAGAGAGATAGAGGGAAATGTAAATGAAAAAAGATAACACTTGGACAGAATTAGATAATCCAAAAGAGCAGGAAACAAGAAAGCCATCCCAAGAGCCGGATGATATATTTGCTGGTATGGATGAGTTACCGGAGATTACAGATGAAGAACTACCATTTTAATAAGGTCGAGGTAGTTTATAGAGGGTAAAAGGAAGAACTAAGTGATGTATTTACTTGGATCTTCCTTTTTTTAATGTAAAAAAGAACTTGGAGGGAACGATTATGCGGTGCGAGACGTTCTCGAGTAAGTAATGCGGGAGCATAGGCGACAACGAGGACTATTCTTAATTGTAGAAACATCGAAAACAATAAAGAGTAGGATAACTGTTCAGGCGAGTGAGAGGAATGAAGGAGTAACGCCCCGAAACTCTCCCAGTGAGATTCCCAACTGCATACACTCGGCAGAGTGAGATGTTGGAAGCAGGGTAAAACATGCGGTTACGGTTCGTAGTGTCTATATGGATAACCGAAAGCCAGCAGGAATAATAAACCGGCTGGAACTAACTAAGTACCGTATGCTGTCAACCGACAAGGTGAGAATGTGTAAACACTGACGAACTTGCGAATGTACACCTCGATAGGTTTACGGGTCAGAAATGATTCGGAGTCTGAAAATAAGACTTGTCTAATGGATTGGAAACATCGCATAGTGACCAATCCTAACGTTGTTACAGGCAACGGAGCTAGACACGGGGTAAAGCAAGCACCTAAATCGGAGATTGAAAGATCTTTAAAACAACGATAGTCTGAACGGAACGTCGAAAGCCACTAACGTTGGGTCTATGACTCTATCGGCGGATATAGTTGAATACGAAACGGGTAACCGAGGGAAGTATTCTTAATAGTGGTGAGAGTAGTGGCACGACCGTTGAAGATTCTGTAATGGAATTGGAGGAACAGCCACAAGCCTATTTGTAGGAACTGAAATTTCATCTAATCTTGCATGGATTCTGGTAAGACTCAAAAGGTCACCAAATCAATATGAGAGTAGGTGATAGACCATGAATGATAGAACTAAGTCCACGCCAAAGAATAAGAAACTAAGACACAACGAATACTACGGTATCCAAACTTTCTTAGATAACTTATACCAGAAGGCAACAAAGAAAAATTCTTTTAAAAATTTAATGCCTATCATTATATCAGATGAAAATATACTCCTCGCGTTTCGTAATATTAAAGGAAACAAAGGGAGTAAAACAGCAGCTTGTGACAATGTAAACATTAAGGATATTGAGAGAATGGAACAAAGCTATTTCTTGAACGAAGTAAAAAGACGCTTTCAAAACTACCAACCGCAGAAAGTAAGGCGCAAGGAAATACCGAAACCCAATGGGAAAACCAGACCTCTGGGAATACCAAGTATGTGGGATAGGATTATCCAACAATGCATCTTACAAGTAATGGAGCCTATCTGTGAAGCACACTTCTGTAACCGAAGTCATGGATTTCGCCCAAACAGAAGTGCTGAAAATGCTATAGCAGACGCAACAAAACGGGTAAATCAGCAAAACCTTACATATGTGGTGGATATAGACATTCAGGGATTCTTTGACGAAGTAAGTCACGTCAAACTCATGCGCCAACTATGGACACTGGGTATTCGTGACAAACAACTACTAGTCATTATCCGGAAAATATTGAAAGCGCCAGTGCAACTGCCTAACGGCAAAACGATATTTCCGACCAAAGGTACCCCGCAAGGTGGTATCCTTAGTCCACTACTCGCCAATGTTAACCTTAACGAATTTGACTGGTGGATTAGTAATCAATGGGAAACTTTCAAAGCCAAGAAGGTAAAGCCGAGATTGAAAGATGGGATTTGGAGTAATGACACTGTAACATATTGTCTATCCAAAACATCCAAGATGAAACCAATGTATATCGTAAGATACGCAGATGATTTTAAAATCTTTACAAATACACGTAGGAATGCGGAGAAAATTTTCGAAGCAACTCAAATGTGGTTAGAAGAACGTCTAAAACTGCCTATCTCAACCGAAAAGTCTAAAGTAACCAATCTGAAAAAGCAACAGAGTGAATTCTTAGGTTTCACTCTTAAGGCTGTAAAGAAAGGTAAGAAGAACGGTAACACACGATACATTGCAGTAACACACATCTCTCCAAAAGCACTGGAAAAAACAAAACAAGATTTAGCAAAACAAGTGAAAAGGATACAGAGAACCCCAAACTCTAATGAAACAATTAAGAGAATCAGTATATACAACAGCATGGTCATTGGTAAGCACAACTATTATAAAATAGCAACGCATGCTTCCCTGGATTTCAGTAAAATGAACCATAGTCTTGGTCACATGATGTATAACAGATTCCCAAAGTCAAAAATTAGAGGAAAAAGCAACACAAACGGATACACGAATATAGGGAAATATAAAGGGAAAGACAGAGGTATTAAACCATACCTAAAGTCAAAAGCGATGAGATTTCTCATGAAATGTCCTATTTTACCAATCTCCTATATTCAACACAAAAAACCGATGATGAAAAAGCAATCTATTAACAGATACACCGCAGAAGGACGAGCCCTTATACACAAAAACTTGGCAGAAATAACCGAAGCGGAACTGAAATGGTTAAGAGAAAACCCAGTTATAAATGAACGGGCAACCATAGAATACAATGATAATCGAATTTCTCTTTATATTGCACAAAAAGGAAGATGCAGTGTAACAGGTGAGAAACTCTCGCCTTGGGACATCCACTGTCACCATAAGCGATTATGGAGTGAAACAAGGGATGACAGCTACAAAAATCTTACCATCATCAAGCCAAGTGTCCATACACTAATACACGCGACCAATATAGAAACCATAAACCAATTCCTCAATAAATTAAAACTCAACGAGGAACAGTTAGGCAAACTTAATAAATTGCGGAAATTAGTCAAAAATGAGGAAATCTGTATGTAATCACAAAATGAAGTGGATATGGAACATGAACAACTAGCGTTGTTTGCTTAGAGCTTATCATTATTAGATGAAAAGAAAACTACAATATAGGTGGACCGCGGTATGCCGTGAAAGTGGCACGTACCGTGCGGATCGGGGGAAAAGTTGGAGATAACCTCAAAGACTTACCTATCGACAATTTTAGGAAATGATTTAGCGGCGGGATTTTATCCAACACCACTAACAGAAGGGAATCATTTAATACAGTTATTACAAATGGAATCAGAGCGAGCTTATGCTTGCTTTGATCCATGTTGTGGAGAAGGTACAATTTTACGAAGTTTTGCAGATGCGGTGAAACAAGTTGGTATACAACTTGATACATATGGTGTGGAATTAGATGCAAATCGATATAACAAAGCAAAAGAGCAATTAGACGTAGTAATACGCTCTAGCTTTGAAAGTATGATGATTAGTCATGACTATTTTCCACTTATCTTTTTAAACCCACCGTATAATACAGAGCTTCGGACAGAAAAAAAGAAATCAGAGAAAATGGAGTTTAACTTCTTAAAGCGTGCACACCATTATTTACAAGACGGTGGCATTATGGTGTATGTCATTCCATACGATCGTTTTGCTCGAGATGAAATTAGCTACTTTTTAGCTAAGAATTACGAGGAAATCGGGTTAATGCGTTTTGGTGATGAAAATGAAGAATTTGAGCAATTTAAACAATGTGTCTTTATTGGCCGTAAGCGTGCAGCTACGAAAAATGATACATATTTTAACGATCGATTCGCTAATTTTTGTGAGAATATGTCAGAACTAGATTTTGTTAGAGAACATGTAAATACATTAGCGCAAATGGTGAATCGTAAAAGTTGGACTATACCTACATTACGAAATCAAAATAAATTAATTTTCACATCTCGCGTAGATTATAAAGATGCTTATGAAGGTGTAGGTAAATCAGAGGGGATCTTAACATTAAAGAAACGCTTAAATAGAGGAAATGGTTACTCACTTCAAGCTGAGAAAACAGCTGCAGAGAGAGCAAAGATGCCAATTGCTTCTGGACAATTAGGACTATTGCTGATAACGGGTGTGGCAGATGGATTGCTTGGTGAAGGTGATACACTCCATGCTGTTCGTGGTTCTGAAAATGTGTTTTTTGAAACTTCATTCGAGAAACTGGAAACAACAACGAAAGAAGTTGTATTACAAAAACGCCGCGCGAAATTTATCATCGCAACACCAACTGGTGAAGTCAAAGAACTTGTCTAGGAAAGGAAGAGAGATATGTCTGTACTGTTAGGGATAGGAGCACTATACATTGTATGGGAGTTTAGCAATCGTATATTTCGTATTGCTATTGTACTTACAGTTATTTGTTTATGTGCTTCTCAATTAGGTGCAGGTACATCTTTGGAAGTATTAGAGCAATTCTCTGTTTTTCAAGGTGCCAGTGATATGCTCCATGCGGCTGAACAATCATTACCAGAGTGGAAACAGTTTATAGATTTTTAACCAATAAATTGAATGAGTAGGACATGAAACGTATCGAATAAGATGCGTTTTTTATTTTAGGAGGGAAACTTATGTTACAAGAAATAATTCAACAAGATACATTTGACCAGGAACAAACACCAGCGATGTTGCAATTGGAGACAGGCACTGCTTCACATTCAGCTTTCTGCTTTGCTATGGCAGTTAATCATAACAACCAAATGCAATTTGCAGTGTTAGGTGCGAATGACAGTACATTAAAGTCATTCAGAGCAGCCATATCAATGGGTACTAGTCGTTTGTATTTTGGAGAGGGGCAAAAAGAAGAATTACATTATGTATTAGGCAAAAAAATGAATGTAAATTCGAAAGGGCAATTTGAGTTTATAAATACACAAACAGTAAATAGAAAAAAGGCAATTATTGCGTTTTCTAAAGAATTAGAAGAAAAGTATATTGTGGCAATTGATGAAGCACCAGAAATGCAAGTAAGAGATTTCTTAATGGCTCCTCCATATGGTCTCCCAATTTTAGAAGAATGGGCGAAACCAATTTATGAAGAGATGTTAACAAGAAATTTGTTACAACCATTAAATGTGTATTTTGATAGAAATGAATTTACTTCTCTATCTATTGCGCAGGTAGCGTTAAAAGAGGAGGATTGTAAAGAGTTTTTATCAGAAATGATACGTACTGGAAAATGTCAATTCCCGCAAGAGGGTACAGGTGAAAAGATCAATGAAATTAATGATTTAAATGAATATCTATTGGAATATTCGCCTGTCATGCTTGATAAAGTAACAAAATTAGATGAGCCTTTACATCAACCGATGAAAGAACAGGCATTATCTCATTTTGATACATACCAAAGACCATTATTCCCTGTACAGGCACATGTAGCAACAGGTGCAGCAAAAGCATTACAAGTACAAAAAGGGATCATTATACAGGGGGAAATGTCGAGCGGAAAAAGTGCAATTATGACAGCGACAGTAGATGGATATTTCCATTTGACAGGACAAAAAGGATATCGTACCTGCGTATTTGTGCCACCGACTCTAACTGAGAAGTGGGCAAAAGAAGAAATACGACACTTAATACCAGACGCAGATGTACATCTGATTAAACGTACAGAGGATTTAATTCGCATTCATCAATCTTGGATCCAGGCAGGAAGACCAAAACCAGAAAAGCCAACCTTCTTTGTCATTAGTTTTACTACAATGCGAGGGGATTCTATTAAACAGATGCCATTACCTTATAAGCAAATTGCACTTTCCAAGAAATCGGAGGAAGAGGTGCAAAGATATTATAAGAATGGATACTATTGTCCAGATTGTGGTGCTAAGTTACGTAAAAAAACGTCTTCTATTATAGTTCAACAAGCTAATGGTGAACAGAAAGAAGTCTGCCAGTATAAAGATTTTACAGCAAGTGACTTAGATTCGAAAACAAATAAAAATAGTGTATGTGCTGATTGTAATTCAAACATTTGGAGTCCAAAAGTAAAAACGAAATATGCGAGTTTTAAAGATTGGACCAAATATGAAAATAAATTAGTACAAGCAATAAAAGAGGGAAATAAACCGCTGCAAAAACAACTAGAGCTAGAGAATCGTGTGAAGCCATATGATGCGAAACAATCAGGAAGAGCATATCGAAAGGTAGCTACTGTTGAGTATATTCGTAGAAAAATGAAACACTTCTTTGATGCTCTTATCGTTGATGAAGTTCACGAATTAAAGAGTGAAACAGCACAAGGAACTGCTTTAGGAAGTTTAGCAAGGGTTTGTAAGAAAGTCGTAGCTGGAACAGGTACATTATTTGGTGGGCGCGCAAGCGACGTATTCTATACGTTATGGCGTCTGTTCCCTCAAAAAATGGTGAAAAGTGGGTTTGAATATAGTTCTTTAATGGAATGGAATGAAACCTACGGAAATATCGAGAGAACATATTACCATGATGGTGAGGTCACATCTAATATAGCTTCACGTGGAGCACAAGGTAATTTAGATAAAACCAAGGTCGTACCTGGTATTTCACCTTATGTGTTTACCCAATTTTTAATGGATACAACCATTAATGTGCGCTTAAAAGATGTGTGGCCAAATCCTGTGGAGTTAATTAATGTACCTACGATTCTTGTCGATATGTCGGAAGAACAAAAACAGGCTTATGAGCATATGAAAGAATCTTTTGAGAAGGCGATTGAAGGGGCGAAAGGTACACCAGATGTTGGGAAACTATGGCTCTCTTATATTCGTACAGGAAATTCGTATCCAGACAATATGAATCACTACCCAAACTATCACTTAGATAATGCGGAAAGAGAATTAGTTTGGTCCAACGAAGAATTCAGATTTGATGAGGATTGTATACAGCCGAAGGAGAAGAAGCTGCAAGAAATATTGCATACTGAAATCTCTGAAGGCCGTCCAACCATCATTTATGTATCTGATACAGGATCTACAGTGAAAGAACGAGACATTCAGCCTCGTTTACAAAAGGTTGCAGAGCAAGTGCCTGGGGCAAAAGTAGCTATACTTCGTACGAATACAGTTACTCCGCCAAAGCGCAGTGCATGGTTAAAAGAGCAAGTAAATAGCGGTGTGAATGTTATCATCTGTTCACAAGAATTAGTTAAGGTAGGATTGGACTTGCTGGCGACGCCAACATTAATTTTCTACCAATTATCATTCAGCTTATTTACATTAAATCAGGCTGCAAGAAGACATTGGCGCATTGGTCAAACAAAGCAATGCAGAACTTTCTATCTTGGATATCGAGAAACATTCCAAGAACAGATGGCGCAATTAATTGCCCAAAAGAATAAAGCTGCTGAAGCAATGAATGGTGATGCAACAAGTGATGGACTGAATGCAATGCTTGGTGATACAGGAGATCTTCAGACGTTATTAATCCAAAATATTAAAAGCGGGAATCAATTAAAAGGTTCAACAGAAGAGTGGACACAGGCAGCATCGGAAGAATCTAAGCGAGTACTTGCAAATATCGGTAAAGTAATTACACCAGTGTTTGAATCAATTGAGATCCAATTTACAAACTGGGTGAAAACATTACCGAGTACATTTGACGTATCGTATATGGAAGATGCGAAATTTGTGCAAAAAGCCGTTGAATATATCCAAGAAGAAAAAGTTCCTGGCGTTGTAGTAAAGCAACGTAAACTTGAAATTGACGGGAATGTAGAAGATATCATACGTACTTTAACAACATTGAATGCCGATAAGCGTATGCTTGTACAAAAACAAGACATTACACTCTGGGATGAATTGATTGTGGAAGTAGATGGTTCTCAAAAGAAAGGAAAAGGAAAACAAAAAAATAAAGTAATTGAAGGACAATTTGAGTTTGATTTATTTGGTTAAACGAGAGGGGAAAGTCATGTTTACGAAACTTCTTATCGCACTAATTTGCTATATGGTTTATGTAGTTTGCAAAACCAAAAGAAACATGTTGATAGAAGAGAAGAAAAAAGAAAAAGGGCCAGAACCGGTGGAACGACCTGTTTATTGGTGTCCGAGAGAAAATAGACCTATTGGTAGGGAACAAGAACGTGTTACTGTTCCAACGAAAGAGATTACCTTAGAAAAGGATGTAGCCAATATATACGATTTAGTTGCTACATCTATTCGAATAAATGTAGGCGAAGAAGAAAAAGCGTTTGAGCAGGACAAGGAAGTTGCAAAAGAAGTGGAGTATGCTGAAGAATTTCATCATACTCCTGCTTCTGAAGCAGAATATGGAATTCCTTTTCCGAGCGATGAGGATATACCAGAGGAAGTATTTAAATATGAGGAGACGTTTTCGGAACTAAAACAGTTGCCAATCCCACTAGAAACAGAACAGAATCTACCTTTTCCACAAGGAGTATCAGAGGTAGAAGATATGAATCGGGTTGGGTGGACTGCAAAAGTAATAAGACGAGAACAAGGACTGACACGCGTACTGAATATGTCGGATAACAAGCGTTATTGGATTCATACAGAGGGAGAAATCTTACCAGAAAATCAACCGTTGTATTTAGAATTACAAATTGATTCACCGTATTCTTATACATTAGTTGAATGGAGTGATAGACAACTAGGGAATATATAAATTAATTTCCTAGTTGTATTTTTATAGACAGATAGTATGAATGCAGCATTTTTCCACTCATTTGTACAAGGATAAAACATTTTTTTATTTTTGTACAAATGAGTGGGACAGAATGATTCACCATATAAGAATATTCGACTATAATGAGACATTGTACGTCATTGTAATATTAAAATGTTTAAGATTAAGTGATTATAATCTTAAAACAGGAGAACTGAGAACTCTCCGCAATATTACAATGCTTAAAATAGATTAAATCCAAACATGAGGATTATATGAAGTAAAAAATATTTATGAGTTAAAAAAATAACAATTTTGAAAGGTGAATGTAAATGATTATTAATTCCCTAAGTAACAATGTAGTAGAAAAATTAGAACAAACGGTGCGCTATGAAAAGAAACAAGTTCAGGTATTACGTGTAAGTAAAAGTAGCTCAAATGTACATGCTTATATGATTTTTCCGGAATTCTCAGAGGTTAAAATTTCAAATACCGAACTGGATGAATATATAGAAAACCTGTCAACAAGCGTGAAGTATGTCATTGATCGTAAGTTGAGTCAACAAGAAATCGAAAAGCAAAATCATTCTTTCATTATGACGTGTGAAGTTGAGGAAGATGGTGTGATAGATGATGAAACTCTTCATTTTAATACGACTTATGTTAAACCACCAACAATTGCAAATAAAGTATTTAAATTAGTATGTGGATTAGGAAATCGTCTAGATAGCCTAAAAGAGTTACATATCACAGTACTAAATAATAATATTAATCGAATTGAAATTGAATTTTACAATGAAAATGAAACATACATTGCAGTAGAGAAGGAAGAAATTGCGAATGCTATTATGGGAGCATATACGAAAGCAAATATCTATTATGCAGCAGATCTTTATTATGTTGCGGAAGGAAATCAAATCAAATTAAAAAGCGTTAAACCGAAATTAGCGGGTGATGTGTGATGAAACAAGAAAAAGGGATGATTGGAGTCCTATGTACGCTTATTTTAATGATTTTACTACTTATACCCTTACAAGCGGCTCAAGCTTCTGTAAAACCAAGTTTTAATGAAGGAAAAGGGAGCGAACTTTCGTCGTCCTTTCAAAAGGGATTAAACAATCGAGCAAAAGCAACAGAGAAAGATGATTCATTTGGCTCATCAATCATACAAAAGATTGAAGGTATGTATGCACCGGCTTTTAAAGTAGGAGTAAATATCTTTTCTATTTCATTCGTATTAGGCGTTATTGTCATGGTTATGGCATTAATTACAAAGAATGGTCAATGGATGAAGTGGGCGACTGGGAGTATGATTTTCTCATTTATTAGCATGATGTCCATGAGACTAAGTGTGTACTTCTTATTTAGTTCCGATGTATTTTCGTTTATGAACATCTTTACGGATTTTTTAGACCTGTTTAAAGCAACAGCACTTATTTTCACACCATTTATGTTAATTGCAGGTATTCGTTTAAGAAAGATTCATGAAAGTACGAAACAGCCTGAGTATTATCGTTGGTCTAACCGTGTCATAACAGGATCTTGTTTGCTGTGTATGTTAGCCGTACTCGCTCCATGGCTATTTGCTAATATGTAAAGAACCATATATAAAGATGGAAAAGGTACTGAATCTAAATTCAGTACCTTTTATCTACCCATTAGGTTACTTCTTTCATATTCCGCAAATGTTTCCTTAGTTATAGGAGATAATATGCCACTTAGATACACTGCTCTATATAAAAAATATTGTTCATCTTTAGTTTGAATGGTAAGAGTTCCGTGTTCCTCATTATAGGGAATAATTCGATCAATTTTTAGTTGTTTTTTGTCGCAAATGATTTCTTGTATTGTATAGAGATTATGTATTGTCAATCTTTCGATATACAGACAACTACGCTCTAACAGATAGAAAGTGAGTGCCATTTGTAGAATGAACACAACTTGTAGTAGAGCTGGTATGCCTGCAAAACTGACAAGGAAAATGGAAACTAAAATAATATTTAACTCGGAAAACCATTTCTCGTATTGTTTCATAGAAAGAATACTTGTCTTTGTTTGAAAGACTAGGAACCTCGTTATAAGGAACAGAATTGTAAATATCCCTTCATAACTAAGCAAAATATGCCACTCCGAATTAGAAAGTTCCATGGCTAAATATATGATGCTGGTTGAAATAAGAATTGGTACGAGGTGTACCAGGGTAAATACTATTGTATGTTCTAACATTCTTTTCTTATAGATGTGATTAGTCATTGAATCCAAGTTTTCTAACTCCTTCTGCAATTTTCATGATGACACCGCCAATAAGTAGATGGTATTCGCCTATGCCCTTTTCGTTCACATACCAGCACATATAGTGTCTGATGCCTTCTTTTGCTCCGTGATCATGTAAAGGGAAAGGAGAAGCATATTTTTCTGGGCAGTTATTATTAAAAGGAACTTGTTCTGCAAGAGTAAAGCGTTTTTTTGAGTCATTTACAATCCAACAACCAAAATCTATTGTTCCATACCACATTGCATCTTTATGAATCGGATCAATAGAAGGTTGTGCTGGATAATTTTCAGCTAACATTTGCGCTTTTTCTTCACGAAGTCGTTGATGTATATGTGAATTCAATGGATCTTCCGTTCCAATTTCATAGGTTTCTTCAAAGTTCCCACATTCATAAGGGATAAGGGGATTATTTGAATCAGCTGCTAATTGTAGACTGCAAGAATCTGATTTTGAAAGATAATATACGCAGTCTTTGCAGGTGAAAAAGTTAGAAAAAGCTGAATCTGTTTTTGGTTCTGGTTCTGTTTCTGTTACGGTATTATCTACTACAAGTTTTAACATATCTATCACAATCCTTTATAGGCTATTTCAAAATTTAATATAGACGTATCATATCATGCTTATTTTTAAATGTAAATATTTTCCATTTAAAAATACCCTAATTTATTTTGAAAGGAATGTTTGTTTTGAGAAGAAATCGGGAATATATTGCTTTGCGAAATTCTATTTTAATAGGTTGGCTGCTTACAATTATCGTTATAAGTCTATCTATCTATTTTTCATCTATCGTATATTTACTAATTGGATGTTTCATTTTATCGCTAAAATACGGATTAACGGGCACTGTAAAGAATGTGGAAAAGCGTTTGCCTACCTGGGCAAATTTTGGGGTTATTGAAAAACCAGTAAATCGAAGAGTGACAAGACCGTTTCCGTTTAGGGGCGGGCTCCTTCTTTCATTAGCCTTAGGATTTGTAGAGATGGTGATAAAGGGCTTATGTATCTCATATTTTATTTTAGGATTAGAAACGTATATCTATCGTCTAATGCGCAAAAACGTAAGAGTGTGAAAAGGAGGATTTTACAATGAAAGTATTGATATTCGAATTAATTCTCATTGCAATTCTAATTCCATTGAATATTGTTGTGAAAAAACATGTACCAAAATGGAAAGCGAAAGTTGGAGAAAAATTAGTGAAGCGTACATTGAGCAAATTGGATTCAGAAAAGTATTGCGTGTTACATGATGTTACGATTCATACTGAGTATGGTGATACAACGCAAATTGACCATATTGTTATCGCGGAAACCGGTGTATTTGTTATAGAGACGAAAAACTACGAAGGTTGGATCTGTGGAAATGAGAAATCTGCAAGGTGGACACAGAGTATTTTTAGAAAGAAATCTTCTTTTCAAAATCCATTTCGACAAAATTATAAACATATAAAAGCTATTGAATGGGTAATGGAACAACAACTGCCGACCATCTCTATTGCAGCGTTCCATCCAAAATGCAGTCTAAAAAGAGTAAATGTTCAATCTAATGATAAACATGTCCTGTATTATAACGAACTACAAAAATGTATTGAATTATATACTGAAGCGCAACTAACAAATGATGAGGTCCAGCACATCTACCAAACAATATTGCGAGCGAACATTATGGATAAGGATATTGAAAAGAAACATGTGAAATATTTACATAATAAGTTCGCTAAACAATAAGAAATGGGGAAAGAGAGACATGTTATATGTAATAGGGTTCATAGTAATCTCCATAGTATCTATTCGTCTTAACATGAAGTATTATAAGCTAAAAGGAAACCAAAAAGATTTTGAGATGAAAAAGAATGATTAAAAATATATTTTAGAAATAAAGGGTGTATTTTGAGATGTCTGATGGAGTAAATATTATCTGTGATTATATAAATTAAATTGAGTAAGAATATAAAAAGTGTTATAATTAATGTAAGTTAATATATTGATATTACGTTGCAAAAGGACACACCTACGCAGACCACTGCCATAGGTGTGTCCTTTTTTAATGAAATATTAAATAAGGAGGGAGATACGGTGGAAAGATTTAATATTATGCTTAATGGTTGTCTCTTTCTGATCGTGTTTTTGGTTTTAATAATTACAATATATCATTTTACCTTATTTATAGTAAAAAGGAATATGAATAAGATGAAAAAAGAAATTAAAGTTGAAGTAACAAAAGACTCCTATATTTATAATAATAAAGGTGAAGTTATACAGGGTTTAAAAGAAGGTGAGCAATTTGTTGTAAAGTTGAATAATGATACATGGAAGTTCATTTGTGGTGAGATAGTAGTAGCGGAATATAATTACTTTGGAAAAATAAAGATGCATGATGGATTTAAATTAATTTAGGGGAAATTGTTAATTGGTTTTAAATTTGAAATTTGTAGAAAAGGAGCGAATCAAAATGAAAAAAATCAAAAAACGTCAAAATAATTCTCTTGTTCTCGGGAAACCCGGGAAAGGTACAAAGGTCCATTTTTTTGAAGAAAGTAACTTTAAACCGGAGCTTGCACCAAAAGGAGCTAATTTAAAACATATTCAAATTAACGGTAATAATATAGTAGTTATGTCCTATTAAAAATCCGATAATATTCCAATCACCCTGAAAAGGAATAAGTGAGGTGTAACCAATTGATGAATCGTAGTTTGATATATTGGAATGTTGAAGAAATCGATAGAAATATAGTTTTAATTACTTTGAAGAAAAATATTACTGTAACTAAAAAAAGTGTCTTACAACTCTATCAAAGATGCTTAACAATAGGTGAGAGTAGTATACAAATACCTATTACACCACTAAAAGCAAAATTTCACCGGGATTTTTATTCTTTTTATAAAGAGTATGCTCGTAAGAGCGAGGTAGATAACTATATATATTATGAAGAAACAAAGGTTGATTTTAACGAATTAATTATTTTTTTACCTTTCCTCGGTGTTATAGATTGTGATTTTACCAAGGGAGTAATGTTTGGTTACCGAAATGAAAAGGATTTAACGAAACTGCTTAATTTGTTAGATAAATCCTATGCAACTTTTCTTAATGGAAAATTACATAATTAACTTTCGCATAAATCATAATTAATCCAATAGGAGGCAATAGAATGGATGCGCTACAAGAATTAATATCAAAACATAATTGGAATTTACAATGTTGGGAAGATAGATATAGTAGAGGCATATGGGCAGTGGTTGCACCTCATCCGAATCACACATATGAAGTAAGAGAGATTACAGATGGTGAAGGAAAATTGAGTACGGAATTAGGGTTTTATTTCTATAATGAAGGCTCTTGGCTCCCTGTTGCTAATGGAGATAACCTAAAGGATGTATTAATGAAGCTAGATGACAAAATTAAACCGATGATTGATAACACTATATGGAGAAGAAGTGTATATGACACTTTTCAACACTTCCTTGAAGAAAACTATAGTTATTATGAATTGGAAGGTGCTCTTAAAAATAAAGTAAAGGTTTTACTAAAACCAGAGGGACTATAAATAGATGTTAAATTGCGAGGAAAGTGAGGATGAAGAGTTAATGGCAACTGGGAAACATTTTTATAAACATTTAGATAAGGAACAATATTGTAATGTAAATATCGAATTAAATATGGAGCAATTGGCTCAAATGGTTTGTAAAACAAACTATGGACTACATCGTTTTATCTCTGAAGTAATCGATATAAAGAGAACAAGTAAATGGCAAGAAGATAAAGAGTTTGCGGACGGTTTAGAGAGTTTATTGAATAAAGGTTATTTTTAAAGCTAATTGTTATTGTAATTGAGGTTAAATAATATTTTTAAAAATCCATTCGAATGTAGTAGCAAATAATTAAAAGCTTTAAATATAGGAGATGTTTATAGTGGGATTACTTTTTCAATGTGAAGATTGCGGTAAGGAAAACAATATTTCCGATATTAAGGGCACATGTGGAAATTGTGATAATAACAAAATGAAAAATTTTAAAGTTATCATAACTAGTGGAGAGTTAAGAGGAATGAGTGGAATGTATACTCTATCTAAAGCAAAAGAAATATTAGAATCGGCATTGAATAAAGAAAAAATTTTAATAATAGATCCTAAGAGTAATATTAATATGATTTTTATACAGAAATGAGATGATATTTATTGAGTCACGGAACTTTTAAAAGAGTGATTGTATTTATGACAGTTGTTTTTATTATTACTATGGGAATTTCATTTATTCTTAAAATGTTTGGTTGGCTTTAGATTCGAATAAAAATTATTACTTTAATTTAAATATGAGTTGATAACATGGGGACGTTTACAGCATTTCGTGGAAAAGTAATCACTGATGATAGAAAGGTGTGATTTTTAGATGAATTGGAAAGTGAATGCAGGAGCAGTTTTGTTTGGGATCTGCTTGGTATTTGGTTTTGTTTGGTACAGTGAATACCAAGGTAATAAATTGGTGGATCATATGTTGCAGGAACAAAAGGAACACTTAAGTGGCGAAGATAAACAAGGAGTAGTATTAGGGAAAGAGGAAAAGGAAGAAGATCTTGAAATGGATACAACCTTTGATACGTCTTCTATGTTTGTACCGGGTATTAACATGAGTGTACCGATGACAACGACAAGTACAAGCGTTTCTGATGGTGAGAAAAGGTATTATCTAAAAGTAAATGTAGAGGAGAAAGAATATAAAGTGTCAGTTGAGAAAAGCTTGTATGAACATATAAATATTGGAGATAACATCGATGTTGTGGTCGGTGATAATATGATTAGAACAAAATAAGGATATTTTAATTCAATTAAAAAAACAAGAACGATACTTAGTTTGAACAAGGTGAACTTAATAATTACCCTATTGGAGCAATAATATTAATAAGTTTATTATTTGCTAGCAATCTTAGTCTTAATTTCTTTTATTTTATATATATATATAAATACTATGTACGAAACATACAAACATAGATAATGTGCTATAATAGAAATAATCCAATACTAAAAAATCATATTGCAAAAGGACACACCTACGCATAACCATAGCGTAGGTGTGTCCTTTTTTTGTTTAAGGAGGAAAAGTTATGGGGAAAACGCTATTTATTGCAGAAAAATCAAAAGTGGCCAATGAAATTATGAAATCGCCACGATTCCGTCACTCACAAAAGTACATTGGTAGCAAGCCTTATTATGGTTATTATGAAAATGATCATTATATTGTCAGTTGGTGCCGTGGACATTTGCTGGAACTAAAAAATCCGGAAGAGATGGATCCAGAGTATAAAATGTTTAAGTTAGAACATTTACCTTTAATTTATCAGCCAGCTTATAAAGTGATACAAGAAAATGCTGAACAATTACAAATCCTTGTTAAACTACTGCAACGTCCTGATGTTGACCATGCGGTGAACGTATGTGACGCGGACCGAGAGGGAGAGTTAATCTATAGGGAAGTGTACGAATATGCAGGTGTGAATAAAAAGCAATCTCGCGTATTTAAATCCTCTTTTGAAGCTGCAGAACTTGAAGCAGCTCTCAATCGATTAGAAAGCGCATCTAAATACGATGGACTGGCGTATTCTGCTAAAGCAAGGCAGTATCTGGATTATCTATTAGGGATGAATATAACCAGGGGATGTACCACAAAATTAGCACAAAATAAATTCTTATTGTCATCTGGCCGTGTACAAATGTGTTTATTAAATGAGATACGCCAACGCGAATTAGCAATTGAAAACTATAGAGAGCAATCTTATTATCATCTGCAGCTAATAACAGATTTAGGACTTACACCGGTTATGAAAACAGAAGATCAAGTGTTAAACCCATCGCCATTAAGAAGTTTGGGAGAAAATTTGAAAGGGCAATATCTTGTAGTAGAAGAATTTAAAGAGGGAACCAGGAAGAAAAATCCTAAATTGCTATATAACTTAACAGATCTGTATAAAGATGCCCATGCGCAATTGCAAATTAATGCTGAAACTGCAAAAAAACATATTCAGAACTTGTATGAAGAAGGGTTTATTACATATCCTCGTTCATCTTCTAGGCATTTGCCTACAGAGCAAGTAGAGCGTGTAAAAGGTGTTATGCAGGCACTAGCTAAGAGTCAGTATTCTTTACTGGTACAATCCGTAGATATTGAAGCAATTGATGTGAAACATAAAACATTCAACGATGAGCTTGTATCAAGTCATTTTGCTATTATACCTACGACTAAACAATATCAAGAGGAAGGTCGTCCAGAGATTGAAAAACAACTATATAGCCTCGTAGTAAAACGTTTTGTGGGTAATTTCATGCGTCCTGCAGTATACCTGGTAAGAGAAGTATTACTTATTGACGCGATGGGAAATATCTATCAAACAAAAGAAAGTGTACTTCGAGAAAAAGGATTTCTAGAAGTGTTTCAAGAGGAAGTAGAGGAAGAAAGTGTGGAAGTATTTAAAATTCCTATTATGCAGAAAGGACAGGAACTTCAAATCTGCGATTTTGAATTACTAGAATCCAAAACAAAGAAACCTGCTCTACACACAGAAAGCTCCATTCTGACCTTTATGGAAACAGCAGGACGTAAAATAGACGATGAACATTTAAAGGAATTAATGAAGGGGAAAAGAATTGGAACCGTTGCAACCGAAGCAACCTTTATTCCAGCTTTACATGAGAAGAACTATATAGCCATTGAAAAAGGGAAAATTACTACGACTCCAATTGGACGTGCCTTTATTGAACAATTTCCTGTTCAACAAATTAAAGATCCACTATACACAGCTGAAATGGAAGGAATGATACACCGTATTGAAAAGAATGAAATGAGTTATGAAGACTTCATTGCCCAAACAAATACATTTGTACAAAAAATAGCACAAGAGATTATAAGAATACCTGACACGGTTTCGCACAATCTAATAGAGACCTGGAAGCAACAAATAGAAGTATGCCAATGTCCTTGTGGAAATGGAATAATTTTAGATAGAGGGAAATTTTTCGGGTGTAGCAATCATCCAAACTGTAACATTGGATTACCCAAAAGAATAAAAGAAAAAACGATTCCTGCAGCACAAATTAAAAAACTGTTTGAAGAAAATAAAACGGACATTATAAAAGGATTTAAATCTAATGGCAAAGAATTTTCTGCTTATTTAGCATTCGTTAACGGTGAAGTCAGCTTTAATTTGCCTTCAGTTGAAGAATTATCGCTAGGTCAGTGTCCAAAGTGTCAAAAAGGACAAATCCTAAACCGTAAAACGTTTTTTGGGTGCTCAGAATATCAAAACGGATGCGATTTTATGTTGCCGGCTAAAATTAAAGGAAAGAAATTATCCGATAGCCAGATTAAAAAACTAGTGAATAACAATGTAACAGACTTCATTAGTGGTTTTAGTGGAGAAAAAGGAGAATTCACAGCTGCGATTCGATTAAACCCGGACCTTAGTATTTGTTTTGAATTTCCAACTGCAGAGGATCGTACAGTAGGTAAATGCCCATTATGCCAGAGTAGAGTCATAATAGGGAAAACAAACTATCTATGCGAACAGTACAAGAAGGGCTGTGATTTCATTGTTTCAGGAATGATACTTGAAAAAAGAATTACAGCTAGTCAAATCAAGAAATTATTAGAAAAGAATATGACGGATACAATAAAAGGATTCATATCGAAAAAAACAGGAAAATCATTCGATGCGAAATTAACATATGACTCTACACAGAAGAGAGTCACGTTTATATATGAGAAGAAGAAATAATATCGCAAAATCTTAAATTTCATATATAAAATTAATAAGAAATATGATATGATGAAAGTAACAAAATACTTCTAAAACTATCTTGCAAAAGGACACACCTACGCATATATATGCCATAGGTGTGTCCTTTTTTATTTGTTTTTGAGATGCAGCTATTTACGAATTTTGATTAGGAGGAAGAAATTTCGATATGAAAATATGGATTAAGGCTATTTGTTTAACATCATTCGTACTTCAAATGGCAGCATGTAGCAATTCGACACAAATAAATAATGAATCAAGACCTGCCCAAGCAGTACAAAACGGGATACAACAGCACATGGAAGGGAAAGGTATTGTTGATGTTCCAGAAGCTTATAAGGGAAAAATAAAAGACTTAGAGACTGTTAAAGGGAAGGTATTACATATAAAGGACGGAGATACGATAGACGTGAACGTAAAGAGGCAGAAACAGACGGTACGGTTACTGTTATTGGATACTCCTGAGTCTGTATCTCAAAAAATCCCACCACAAAAGATGGGAAAAGAAGCCTCTTCCTTTTTAAAGAAACAACTAGAAGGGAAAAGTGTAACTTTGGTTTATGATCGGGGACAAAAAGAAGACAAATACGGTAGGAAATTGGCTTATGTATTTTGTAACGGAATACATATTAATGAATTAATGGTCAAGTCTGGTTATGGGATTATAGCCTATATCTCTAGACTTAATACTACATTTCTACCTGAAATGCTAGAAGCAGAAAAAGAAGCAAAAGAATTAAAGGCTGGTGTGTGGGGCATTAAAGGATTTGTAGATGAAAAGAATCGGCATTATAACCGTAATGATGCAGCTTAATATCAATACTTATTCCAAAAGGAGGTTTCTTGAATGAATGGGAACAAAAGAAACATGCTCTTATCTTTTTTTATTTCTACTTTTTTTATTTTTTTGAGTCTATTTCCATTTAGCGGTAATGAATTTGTATATGTTATTGCAAAAATTGGAGCTGCAGCCGGTGTAATAAATATTGTGATGATGAGTGTGGTCTTGTATTTTCAAAGCAAAAAAATGAGACACCTCTTAAATTAATACGGCAAAAACGCTTGTTTTCCTTACTCGTATACAAAAGAAAGGGGTAAGGAAAACCGAAAGGGGCATTTTTTAGATGAGTCAAATTCCAGGGTTTTTGAAGTTCGTTTTAGCAAAGGAAAGACGATATGTATATTTGGCTGTAGCAGAAAAGAAAAACAAACGAGTGAAAACACATATTGTATATAGATTCGGTCCACTAGAAACAGCATTAGAAACTATGTACGGAATGCGTGATGATTTTGAGAATTGCTTTCCACCAGAGTTGAAAGATAAGGGGTATGACTGGGAAGATCTAAATGATTGGATACTATCCATTGAAACCGGTTATTCCAAATACGGAAATAAATTAGTGACATTCTAAATAGATAATTGAGATAATATTGCATCCTTATTATAAAACCTTCAATACAATTAAAATCGTGTGAGGAGAACATAAAATGGAATGGATTCGTAAGTACCACATTGCAATTGCTTGGATGATAGCTACTAGTGCAATGCTAATTAGTTTATTTTTTAGTGAATGGATGAAGCTGCCGCCATGTGATTTATGCTGGTACCAAAGAATGGCCATGTATCCATTAGTATTAATATTGGGGATAGGAATGTATAGAAAAGATCCGCGCGTCAGCATGTATGCATTTCCATTTACGTGTATCGGTTTAATATTATCTGTATATCAAATTACAATACAAGCATTTCCTATTAATGAGATGAAGATTTGTTCAGTAGGAGTTTCATGTACAGAAGATTACTTAAATTTATTCGGTTTCATTTCGATACCTATGCTATCTTTTATTGGATTTTTAGTCATCATAATACTTATATATATTGAATCTGATAGAGAGACAAAAGAATAAACATTATAGTGGTTATGAACAATGTACTCAAGTAAACACAACATACTTAAAAATAGATAATTAAAATAAAACAAAATTATAAAAGGAGAAATTAAAATGACAACTATTCAAGCAAGTAATGAAATGTACAAAATCCCAGAGGCGGATGTAGAATTATTAAAGATTATGGCCCATCCAGTTAGGTTACAAATTGTGAAGGAGCTAGAACACCGCAAAATTTGTAATGTAACACAATTAACAGAGCTATTAGATGTCCCTCAATCAACTGTATCTCAGCACTTATCTAAGATGCGTGGCAAGATTCTCCGCTCGGAAAGAAGAGGGTTAGAGATGTACTATCATATTGCAAATTCCAAAGCATGTCAGATTGTTAGTGTACTAGGTTTATAAATACCTCAAATTAAATAGCGGATTATGAAATTAAAAATAAAATAAGGGCAGCCTAGCATAGCTGCCCTTATTTTATTTGTGATTTTGCATATATTTGTGCGCATTTAGTATAGCAAACATTATTCTTTGCTTTCAACCTTCAATATTTTTTGTTTCTCAATATGTTTAGTATGCTTTTATTTTATAATAAACTTAATTCTTTTTATTTATCTATATTTCCTGGGGTGAATCCTTTTATTAAGGATTCCTTTTTTGTTTTTACCACTTTTTAAATTAAAAAAATTCAATTTTAAGCAGATTTATATTTATAAAGAAACCGTTGAAATAGCTTGTTTATAAAGGAATTGTTGCTTTCCGTTACTGGAGACTAGCACTGAAAATTTATCAACAGCAATAATAATGCCAGGTACTCTTACTCCGTTTATTAAAAATATTGTTACTAGTCTTTGTTCCTCTATTAATTTTTTATAGAAATCTTCTTGTGTATGCATTAATAGTTAATTCCTCTCTTAAAATTTTAAGCTCCCTTTTATGGATGCAAAAGGAACCAGTTACTTTTAATTTCTATATTAAGATTCTGAAATGATTGTATTTTGTAATTTTATAATAGGGATCCCCATATAAAAATAAAAGTCCTCACAATGAAGTGAAGACCCTTGTTTTTTATCATCCGCCAGTATGGCCGTGAGCATATTGTACAATTTTTTCCTCACTAAGCGCTTTCTGTGTATCAGTTGCATGGCTAGAATTCAAAATAAATGTGAATGCAGCTGTAATCCCGATTAAGCTAAAAATTACTTTTCTCATTTTAAAGCCTCCTTCTCAAAGTTTTTTTCTTCGGCTTGATGGCTAAGGTAAAAATAATCACTTGCTTTTGAACGGTTATTCTCTTGATGGAATAAAACTGCTAATTTTTTAGCGTATTCTTGTACGTACTCATGTAGGTTTTCTCTCTCAAAATAAGAGATTCCTGTTTTAATTGTCTTTTCTAATTCGTCAGCGGTTACTTTTTGATTTAACTTTTCTAAAATCCAAAAGTGATGTTCGTACTCTTCATTTTTAAGCTCTTTACAAACTTCTAATCCTTTATCTATAAGGTTAGAAGTTTCCTCTGAATCTCCCATTTCCATATGCTCTCTAGCCTTAATAAAGATTGCTTTATAGTCTTTAGGGAGTTCTTGTATTACTTCAGATAAGTATCGTATTGCTAGTTCAGATAAATTTTGGCCAGCATACATTAATCCTAAGTTGTGACGAACAAACGTAATAAATTTTTCTTCACCTGATTTTTTAAATGTATTAATAGCTGTAATAAAGTGTTCTTCAGCTTCTTCAAATTGTTTTAAGTGTGTACAAGCTAAACCAATTAAATTATCACATAACGCAATAGTAGCCTCATATCCTGCATGCTTTTTAAAAATCTCTTTTGCCTTAGTTGCTTCTTTGATAGCCGCCAATGGCTTATAGATATGATAATGGAAAGTGGATAGTTTGAAATAAAATTCTCCATGTTCAACTTCATCCGGGATATGGTTTAATAGTTCTTCAGCTTTGTTGTAATGTTCTTTCGCACTTGTAAAGTTACCTGTAATATTTGAATGAATAGCTTTAAAGAAATGGTAGTAGTACGATAAAAACTGATCTGCAGGCACCTCTAATGATTCAACCTTATCAAAACTGTCTTTTCCAATGCTTAAACTATCAACCATATATTGATGACGAAAATCTAAAAGAGAATAGTATAAAAGCAGGTTTTGGTCCTCTTCAATATTGTGTATTTTTTGATCAATTTCAACTTTTAATTTATGCGCCTTTCCAATATGTCTGGCACGAATCTCTATATACCAGTCATTTAACATTTTTGTGATTTGCTCATTACCCTTTATCGAAGCAATCATTATATATTCCCCCATCCTATAGAGTATCCTATTTATTACCATCATAGCAGAAAAGCAGGATATATTATGTAATTTTAATTTATTTATCAATAAAATTCTGAAAAAAAAGTTAATTCACTCATCGCTCAAAAAACAACAATAAACTTCATTAAGTTTATTGTTGTTTTTCGTATATATAAAATATATAATTTATATATATATTATTCTAAAATTAATACTCTGAAAGGGGGAGTGCCGAGATGAATATTAATAAGCTATAAGTGAAGAAGAAGGAATTCAACTCAGTAAAGAAAGAATTGTAGAAGTAAGAGAGAAGTGATTTTCATAACTGGGAAGGGATAAATATAATGCATAAATCTAATGAAAAAACCAATGCAAATGTTATAGTGTGTTTTTTTATAACTATTATTACGATTATAATTGTGTGGTTTATTTTTCCGGCAATACAGTCAGCTATGACAGAATATGAAATTGAAGAAGAGACAGTAAAAAAAGGAAGGTTAGTACAGGCGAAGGTTATCGATAAAAAATTTATTGAAGGCGATCCTGGAAATCCTCTTATGGGTGATACAGGTTCTCCAGACAAACATCTTATTACATTATATACGAATGAAAAGATGCGAATTATAGACGTGAAAAGTGATGTTTTTAACCAAATTGATGTAGGTAATGAAATAAAGGCTTATGAATATAAAGAACGCATAACAATAGAACAAGAAAAGAGAAAAAGTGGTTGGGATTAAGGGCAACTGCTCCAAGTGAATATGAAAATTTCACCTTTATTTAGTTAAGGGGGGATAGAAAAATTGAACGGTGATTTTTCGTGATTACATATATAATACATAATATAATGATATAATGTATTATATAAAAACCTAATACGTTTAGTTTACATAAATTGAAATGGGGTTGAACAAGAATGAAAAAGAGTTTACTTGAAAAGATTTTAAGTGCATTATCAAATAATATACCCGCTAAGGGGCTTTCAAATTACTTATACCAACAAATTCAACAGTTAACATCACAAAAGGATATTGAAGCCTTTTCAGCTAATTTACAAGAACGAGTCAAGAATATTGAGTCAGCATCTCAATTCGAATTAGTGAATTTAGGCACAGCACTATATGCAGCGTTCTCAGCTGATAGAGAGTATAAAAAAGGTTGGATCGTAGATGCTTATTGGGAAGTGTATAATAAATGTAATTCAGCCAATCAAGCTGTATTAACTGGTGTTTCAGGCTGGTAAGTTTTTTTATCACTGAGTAATAAATTCAACAGTATAAAAACAGGATACTTCTTTAAGGAAGTATCCTGTTTTTATTCAAATTGTCTTTTTTCTAATCGATCAATGGCTTCGCGTTTCTTCTCGTTATTAATATTAGTATAAATACTAGTAACTTCAACAGAGGTATGGCCAAGTTGATCGCGTAATAATACTAGATCCTTATTTTCTTTATAATGATTTGTAGCATAGGTATGTCGTAGTTTATGAGGACTGCGTTTTTCATCAAATGCACTTGTATATTTATCTACTAAATTTTGTATGGCACGGACAGAAAGCTGGGTGTATTTTCCTTGGTACCTTGTTACAAACATAATTTCTTCTTCTGGAGGACAACCATACCTTTCTTGGCGTACTTTCAAATACTCTTGTACATCATCTAGACTGGATTGAGTAGCAAGTATGGATGATTTTTTATTCCCTTTACGAATCACTTTGATAGTTTTTTGGCGGAAATTAACGCTAGATAGGCTAAGACTTGCTAATTCTGATACACGTAGCCCTGTACCTAAAATAAGGCTAATTAAGGCAATATCACGTTCTTTGTCACGTAAAAAGTAATTGTATTTACGAGTAGAAGTTTCTTTCAGAATAAATTCATAATCGTTTGCTAGAAAGCGCAGGAATGCAGCATCATCATTATTATTAAATATCATATTCGCTACATCATCTGCTCTTGCTGCAGCATCTATTTTTTCTTTATGTAATTCTATTTTATCCATTACATTTCGTGAAAGATAGCTATTCCCATATTCATCTTCAGTTTTTTGTGAAAGGTATTTAAAAAGAGATTTTAAAGCCGAAAAGGTCCTGTTAATTGCTTTGATTTCAATACCTTCACTCTTAAGGTACATATGAAATCGATTCACTTCATTTAAAGGTAGGCTTTCTAACAATTCAATTGGAATTTCATGTATTTCAGTTGCGACATTTCCATTTATGACCGCTATTCGTTTCTCAATCATCCATTTAAAAAACTTTTCAAATTCTGTTATATATCCATATAAAGTAGCAGGGGAGAGCATTGCTTTCATTTCTATATATTCTACTACATACCAGGGCATATTTTTTTTGTGCTTTTCGACAAGTGATTTAAAGCGTTCTTTTTCTTTGTTACTCATTTTATACACCTCTAATACTTTGGAGTATTATACTGATTTACTTTTGGGAAATTCCCAATTAGATTTTTTTAATTCGGGATGAATTTTTTGAATAATTAATTCTGCTTTCATCATTATCTCTTCAAAACTCTCCGTTAAAAAGTCAAACTTCCATTTATATAGGGAGTTATATACTCTAGGTATTGATTGCCTACGAGCAATATTTCCCTTAATTTGGGGATTTTTAGATACTATTGAAATAATATTTGATTTTAATTGATGTAATTCTTGACTTGAAAGATACCCTTCCGTTGGTAATTTAACTTTTAAAATAAGATCTTGATAATTAAATTCCCAATAGAATGTTATTTTTTTATTAGAAATGGTTTTATCTAACCATCCTGGTTCCCAATTCATAATTGGATTATTATTACCACTGTAAATATTCCAGGCTATTTCGTTTTTTGAATTGGATTTTAGATGTTTGTAAAGGTAATAAAAAGCAGTGAAATGCGTACGATACCCGTTCTTGCGCCAAGAATCTTTATCTTTAATATTAGTTAAAGTAGGAAGTAAGTTCTTAATGGTTTTACCTTTTTTTAACTCGACTTGCAAAGAGTCCATCCAATCCCTGTATATATAGTGCTCACTATCAATGTTATTAAAGGCAGACATGATATCATTTAAGCAAAAAGTATTAAAGTGCTTATGTTTTGGAATCTGACAAATTTGAGAAGATCCAAACAGGAAAAGAATAAATATAGCATCTTCGCTGCTGTGAAAACCATCGTAGGTTGCAGTAAGTTGGTCTTTTTTGGCTATAGTGTCAACTTTCATTTCGATTACTATATATTTTAGGTCACCATTATTTAGTGTTATTTCAATAACAAGATCCACTCTTTTTCCACTTCCGATAGAAAATTCGGGTTTACACTCTATAAAATCAATATCCGAACTTTTGAAAGGGGGGAGGATGCCACACATTTTATATAAATTGCGAAGCACATTTGATTTTTCGTTGTGATCAATCAATTCATTGCTTGAGTCTAACAACCATTTTATAGCACCTGTATGAACTTTTTCAAACTGATACCCTACAATATCTACAAAATTAGATCTCACAGTAAAAAACATCCTTTCATAGTGGGAAATTTGATTATATACGAAGAATAAAAAAACAGCTATCTATTCTTCACGTTAAATACAATTTTAACGAACAAATGTTCTTGTCGTTTTGAAATCATATTCTATTTACTAATTCGCTTGAAAATTTCATTATGGATGATTCATACGTCATTCATACTATAACATTTACAAACTATTATTTAGTGTTGGGAAAGTAGGACTCTGTACTATAAGGCACTCTTGTATTCATTACCTGATAAATGGTTAACTGATCAGCTAATATTTGTTTTTCACTGGCATGGTATTCTTTAAATACTTGTAGTAAATTGAAGTAGACGGGTGTTTCTTCATAATATAATTCATTGTATGCTTCAATAAGATCTTCGAAATTATACTTCAAACCTTTACTGAAACATACTTTTTCATGTTTAAAACGAGGTTCCTCAAAGTAATCTTTTATTTCATTCCAAGCTGTCTCAATGTCTTTTCCGTCTCGTATTCTAGGAATCATTAAACCACAGAATAGTTGTACAAATGTTTCTGCTTGCAAATATCTTTTTTCTACTTTTTTTGTTTTTTCTTTCATAAAAGGAATTTTCATATTAATTCTCCTCAACTTATAATAAATGACAATAACATCATAACATATAAATAAGACAATACCAACTGTTCGTTAAATCGGAATTTAACGAACAGTTGGTATTTTGTTCATCCTCCCTCCCCTTTCTTAAATTATTGTACAAAGACATGAAACTCTAAACTAATTAGACAAGAAAGTCTAAACTATCATTTGGGGAACTTAGTTGGGACAAGAAAGTCTAAACTAAAATTTTTTAGATTTATATAATATCCATTAAACATAATGTTAAACCAAATTAATTTGAAAGAATATAATTTATTAAAGAAAAATCCCCAAAAATATGAATTTTTAGGGATTAGATATATTATACGTATAAACGGTTTAACACTTGTTTCATTTCTGGCTTGATACTAATGCTTGAACGGATTTCTTTTGCTTTTTGTTCAGCTTCTTCCACATTAGATGCATGCCCTAATTCTACTAACAACCCTGTAGCAACTGTACCTGTACGATTACGTCCACCAGAACAATGGAAAAATACTTTTTTATCTTGTTCAACAGCTTCCTTGACCGCCGCAATTGCATTTCTTACTGATTCATCTTGCCCTTCAACACCTTCTACGATTGGATAAGCATGACGTTTAGTCCCAGACGGAAACCCTTCTGGTTCTTCTCCACCAGCACGTAAATCAAACACCTCTGTAATCCCGTGCTTGTTTACTGCGTCTTGTATAGCGTCTACTCCACCAATATATACTTTTCCTTTTACTAATTCGTGATAGTTAGTCATGTTTGTTAATCTCCTTCAATTATTAGTTAGCAGCAGTTAGATCCGCCACTGATAACCAGTCCTGCGCCTTGTTGATCCTCTACATAGTCTAAAGTTAAAGTATTAACAATTTCAGCTACTTTTGGATCCATAGCGACTTGAACACCATTTACTGTTTCTGTGATATCACTTTCTTCTGCTTCGCCTAAATTAATACCGTAACTAGGGCCACAGCATCCAGCACCCTCAAATGTAAAACGTAATGTTGAAACACCGTTTTCTTTCATGGCATTTTCAATAAATTCTTTTGCTTTATCTGTAATATTCATTATTATTTCTCCCCTTCACAGTAACTAATTAAAATGTTTTATTTTACTAACTCTTTAAGTTTCTCATATCCTACAATATCTTCCGATTGCCAAGGGATAATAACACAGTTATTTTGTGATTCCTTTTGCACTTCTTGAATCCACTGTATTTCGGACTGTGCTCTTCCTCTTAACACAAAGTCACTTGTATGTGTTGCGTAAAAACTTTGATTGATAACCCACCATTTCGGAGTAATATCCGCACGTTTTAAATCTTCTTGTAGACGGCTTGCTTCATGAACTGGTGTTGCTTCTGCAAGTGTTACAATTACAACGCTTGTTTCTTCTGGATTACGCAAACGTGGTAATAAGTTTTTCACAGACTGTGGTACTTCACCCGTAGAACGTGCAATTTCCTTATGATACGTTTGTGCTGCATCTAGTAACAATAATGTATGACCTGTTGGTGCTGTATCAATTACTACAATTTCATCATTAGCTCTTTCAACAATATCGGCCAAAGCACGAAAGACTGCAATTTCTTCCGTACAAGGAGAACGTAAGTCCTCTTCGAGATACGCTAAACCTTCTTCATCAACTGTATCTTTTGCTTGCTCTATGACTTCCTTACGATAGTTTTCAACTTCTACTTTTGGATCAATTCGGCTTACCGTAATATTCCCTTGTTCTCCATGCATGACATAATCAATATGTGCTGCGGGGTCAGTTGTAGTTAGGTGTACATGGTGCCCTTTTTCAGCCAGACCAACTGCAATTGCTGAAGCTACTGTAGTCTTTCCGACACCACCTTTTCCCATTGTAAAAATTACTCGTTTTCCTGATTCTGAAAGATTAGTAATCAATGTCTGAAGTGAAGGGATAGAGACGGTATTTGCTTCCTCATCTGAAATCAAGAGATTTTCCATTGGTTGAACCAGTTTTCTCATATTCTCTATTCCAGTAACATTAAACGGTACTAATGGAATTTCATAAGTAGGAAGATTTTTTAATTCTTCTGCCATGTTTTCTAACGCGCGTGATTGTCTCTTAAACAGTGCATTTGAGACATTATCATTTTGCATATAGTCTTTCAAAATCCCATTTACAAGTAGAAATTGATTACTAACACCAATTTCTTTTAATTCATGAGCTGCTCGTTCTGCTTCTTGTAATGGAGAACTATCCGGTCGTGTAACAAGCATTAACATCGTTTGGTTTGGATTAGATAGTGCCTGAACCGTTTGATTATACAACTCTTTTTTATCACCAAGTCCTGCTAATGGCCCTAAACAAGAAGCCCCATGAGTACTTTCTTCCAGGAAACCACTCCAAGCCGTAGGAAGTTGAAGAAGACGTAACGTATGACCTGTTGGTGCTGTATCAAATATAATGTGATCGAATTTTGATGTTAATTCTTTATTTGTAAGTAACGTAGAGAATTCATCAAATGCAGCCATTTCTACTGTGCAAGCACCAGATAACTGCTCTTCCATCGTTGCAATAACAGCATCAGGAAGCTTTCCACGATATGGACCAACAACACGTTCTTTATATTCATGAGCAGCAGTTTCAGGATCTAAGTTTGCTACTTGTAGATTTGGAACACTTGGAATTTCTTTCGGTTTATTCGTAAGTTCTATTTCGAACACATCTTGTAAATTAGAAGCTGGGTCAGTACTTATTAATAAAACTTTCTTCCCCATATCAGCTAACGTAATAGCTGTTGCACATGCAGTAGATGTTTTTCCTACCCCGCCTTTACCAGTAAAGAACAAAAATGGTGTGAATGCTATTGTGTTTGGGTTATATAAGTTTGTCATTGCCTTTCACTTCTTTCTCTATTTTTTCACGTTTAGCTTTAAACGTACGACTGGCTTTTGACTCAACTCTTCTTCTGTTATATCTGTTAATTGTGTAAGTTCTTCATTTGTCAGGTGACTTTTTTCTTTTACTACTTTTCCATCCACCAAAGTTACAGGTAACACGTCTGGTCCTTTATCTGTTAATAGTTGACTGATAACACCATTATTGGCAAATGCGTCTGGTTCACTTGCTAAATTATAACGAGTCACATCAATTCCTTTATTCTTCAAGTTGTTCACAGCAACTGAAATACGAATTAACTCTGGATCAACACTTGGACCGCAAACTCCAGTAGAACAACACATTGCAGGATCAAAAATTTCAATTTTTTTCATCTCTGATTTCTCCCCTTCTTTATAAAAAAGCCGAGAAAGAATTCTCGGCCTATTTTGTTTTCAATTATTCTCCTGTTTCAGCATACTTTTTAATGCGTGCGCCAATTTCATCACGAACTCTTTGGAATACAGACCATTCTTGACCCGCTGGATCATCAAATCCCCAGTGAACTCGTTTTACATGAGGTGGTGTTGTTGGACATACGTCATTTGCATGACCACAAAGTGTTACAACTAAATCTGCTTTATCTAAAATGTCACGATCGATGATATCCGATGTTTGATCCGTAATATCAATGTCTACTTCTTTCATTGCTTTAATTGCATTCGGATTTACTCCGTGTGCCTCAATGCCAGCAGAAAGTACATTCCATTTGTCACCTAAGTATTTTTTACCCCAAGCTTCTGCCATTTGGCTACGACATGAGTTTCCTGTGCATAAGAAGTAAATTGTTTTTTTGTTTTCCATGATAATTCCACCTTTATTATGAATAATTATTTTGGTTGTGTTTGAAAGTATTTACGCTGAAACCAAAGTGCTACATTTACAAGCGCTATCATAACTGGAACCTCGACTAAAGGTCCGATAACTGCTGCAAATGCTGCACCTGACTGAATTCCAAATACACCTACAGCTACCGCAATTGCTAATTCAAAATTATTACTTCCAGCTGTAAACGCTAATGTTGTTGATACACCGTAACTTGCACCGATTTTTTTGCCCATAAAGAAAGAGACAAAGAACATGATTACAAAATAAATGAGTAATGGAATTGCAATGCGTACAACATCAAATGGTACGCTAACAATCACTTCTCCTTTTAGAGAGAACATCACAATGATTGTAAATAGTAATGCGATTAAAGTGATTGGACTAATCTTTGGAATGAATACTTTTTCATACCATTCTCGCCCTTTCGTTTTTACAAAAATCAAGCGTGTTAGCATTCCTGCGATGAATGGAATTCCTAGATATATAAACACTGATTTTGCAACCTCTGCCATAGTTATATCTACAACAGCACCTTCAATTCCTAACCATTCTGGAATAACTGTTACAAATACATAAGCATATACTGAGAAAAATAACATTTGGAATACAGAGTTAAATGCTACTAATCCTGCCGCATATTCTGTATCACCTTTTGCTAAGTCATTCCAAACGATTACCATCGCTATACAACGAGCCAAACCTATCATAATTAAGCCCACCATATATTCTGGTTTATCCGGTAAGAATATAACAGCTAAAGCAAACATCAGAACAGGACCAATAATCCAGTTTTGTACCAACGATAATACTAATACTTTTACATCTTTAAAAACTCGCCCCATCTCTTCGTAGCGAACTTTCGCGAGTGGAGGATACATCATTAAAATTAATCCAATGGCAAGTGGAATAGAAGTAGTTCCTACCTGTAAGCTATTCATTCCCTCAACAAAACCAGGGGATAGATATCCAACTCCAATTCCAACAGCCATTGCAAGGAAAATCCAAAGAGTTAAATACCTATCTAAAAATGACAGTCGCTTTTTCCCCGTGTTGCTCATTCTTCTCACTTCCCTTTCCTATTGTCACACTAACATTTACATCGAAGGGTTGGATTACACTTTTCAATTTGTTGAATGTTTTCTTTCTGATCAGGTACATGCTGCAAAATATCTTTAATAATTGGATAAAAACTACTTTCCTCATTTAAAGAATAGTAAATCCATTGTCCCTGCCGTTCTTCCTTTAATAATCCAATATCTTTTAATTTTCGAAGATGTTGGCTTATAGATGGTTGGCTCATATCAAATACTACTTGAAGTTCACATACACAACATTTACGCTCATTTAAAATTGCAATGGTTGTTAGTCTTGTTTTATCTCCAAGTAGCTTCAAAACACCTGATACTTGAGCTAACTCTACAACTGTTTGTTGCATCGCAATCCCTCCTTTCAAATAATTATATAAGCATACACTTATATGTTAGGTAAAAAAATAAATCCTTATGCAGTTATTCAAAATAAATATTAAATCATGACTGAATTCGATATAAGTATATAACTAATTACTTATATGTTTCAAGTAATATAACTGATTTCTAGAAAAAATTATTGCTTCTAGGGATTTAATGCGAATGTTTTATTTAAACAACACCTATAAAGAAAAATATGAGGTTTCTCTTATTTTGTAATCAATTCATCAATCTTACTTATTTCTTTATATGCATGCTCGAAGTTTTGAAATGTATAATTCCCATATGCAGTATGATCTCCTCTAAAAATCCTATTAAAAATAATCTCCTTGGCCTCAATAACAGTACACTGCTGAGAATTCATAACTAATCTAAAATAGGATTTAAAGTATTCGACACTAAGCTGGCTTCCATTATTAATAATCATATAATCACCTTATTTCATTTATTTAACGACCTATCTTACCACTTCTTCTCTCCATCAAAATGTTATCTTTCCAAATTCCATTTACCTGCCCTATTTTCTCTCTTACCCCTACAATTCTAAATCCATTCTTTTCATGAATTTTTATGCTTGAAATATTTTCTGCAAAAATATTTGCCTGCAGTGTCCAATAACTATTTTCCTCTGATAAATCTACAAGCTCTTTGAGTAATCTGAATCCAACATTATTCCCTATATAGTTTGGATGAACATATACACTCGTTTCTCCTACACCCACATATGCACATCTTGATGATATTTTACTAACAGAAGCCCATCCAATAATAATTTGATCCACTTTAGCTACAATACATGTCTTAAGATCACGGTTCATTTTCCATTTATACCAATCCGGACATTCTGTCTCAAAAGTAGCTGTTTTAGTTAAAATACCCTTCAAGTAAATATCACTAACCTGAGGCCAATCCTTTTCTGTTAGCTGAACAATACTATACTCCATAACTTTCATCCCTTCTACTATTTTGCTTTGAAATATTATAACTACGTTTTAAGGCCCTTAGTCAATATGCTAAGGACCTTAAAGTAATTATTTATTCAAAACTTTCAAAACGGATTCCATTTGAGGCTTTGTAGCAAAACTCACTAATGTTCCATTCACCACTACCGCCGGTGTAACGTAACGCAATACAGAATCTTCACTAATATTCCCAAAGCCACGCTCTTGGATTAACTGACTTAATTTCTTTTGAGCTAATACGCGATCCATTGACAATTCATAGTTATACAAATGAACATTAACCAGTTTATCGAAGTGTTCTTTTAATTGTTCCTTTAATTCTAAACTTTCTTCAAAAAATTGATTGCTCTCTTCGCAGCAACCCTCTTCTGAATTATTATCACTGTCACAACAGTCAGTTTGGTTAGTAACAACGCTAGGAAAAATCTCTATTAAATCATTTTTATTCATAGTCATATCCCCCTTAAACTGTCTCATATAAACGATGTACTGGCTTAGGTGGTAATGGACTAAAACATTCATTGTATGTTTCACTCCAATTACTACCTAACTCTTTATTAATAGCACCGATAGAATCTGCTACAACTAAGTTAAGGATAGCAGGAGTTGCCTCAATACGAATATTTAATACGATTCTAAATTCTTTTCCTTCTTTTACATTTTCAACTGTAAATGTAGGTGCATCACCTGTTTGAACCATACTAGCTTTTACATAGCCACCTTCAAATCCTACATGTACTTTTAAATGAGCGATAGCCATTTTTTCACGGATAAAGTGCTTATTAAGATTATCCAACAATTTTTCAGCCCATTCACGAGGGTTTATATCTTGCTCTGCTTTGATATCTCCTAAAATATTCATCCAAGCTAACTGCGCTTCACCCTCAGCATACAGTTCATAGTCAATATCTAAAACCTTATCTCCGCCTAAATCAGTCGTCAGCCATGTATGAGTTAAAGCTTCTAAGTTATCTCCTCTTTCAGCAGAAAAAGTTTGAATGATAGTTTGCGGGTACCTCTGTTGTAAATATGCTTTCAGTTTAGCAATCTCCTCTTCAGAATAGCGGTCTACTTTATTTAAGGCAATAATATCAGCTTCAGCTAATTGCTTTTCAAAAATATAACTAACTGATTGAGAGAAGAACGGTTTCGTATTTTCATCAAGATTAAGCTCATGTAGCAACCTTGCTGGCTCTACTACAATAGTTAATGGTGCTGTCTTAAACTTATCTGCATAATACTGTTTTAACGGTTGAATAACAGTGGCAGCAAGATCCGTACAGCTTCCAACAGCCTCTGCAATAATTACATCTGGTTGTTTTTCTTTCATTAAAGTATTTAAGTTATTGTATAAGTCATCGAATTGACAGCAAAAGCAGCCTCCTGTCACCTCTTTAGACTCTAATCCATTTGCACGAGCTAATTCAGTATCGATTAACTCTTTCCCTTGGTCATTTGTTACAATTGCAACTCTATAACCTTCCTTTTCTAACTTTAACGCTGATTTAATCATAGTCGTAGTCTTACCCGCTCCTAAAAATCCTCCTAATAAAACAAGTCTTGCTGTAGACATTTATCGTTCCCCCTATTTTCTATTGTTCATGTATAAATTTATAGACTATTGCTGCTAATAACGCTCCTAACGTTGTTGCAACTAGGTATATCCATAAGTACTCAAACGTACCAGAGATTAAAGCAGGTCCAAAAGATCTTGCTGGATTCATTGATGCACCGCTAATTGGTCCACCAAACATTGCTTCAAGTGCTACAGTTGAACCTATGGCAACCCCAGCAAAGGATTTTGTTGCTTTTCCATGTGTAGCTGAAGCAAAAATAACCATCATTAATATAAATGTTAATACAAATTCAAGAATGAAACTTTGTGTCCAGGATTGACTTGGCAATGTTGCACCCAAATTCGCAATGTCCCCAAATATGGAAAGTAAAAATAAACTAGCGAATGAAGCACCAATCATTTGAATTAAAATATATAAGATAGCTTCTCTTCTAGAAATTTCTTTAGCCGATAATAACGCAATTGTCACAGCTGGGTTAAAATGAGCACCTGATATATGACCAAACGAATAGATTAATGCAAGAACTACTAACCCGAAAGTGATTGCTACACCTATGTGCGTTAAACTTTGAGTTATAGAATTAACAATAATTGCGCCCGTTCCCGCAAAAACTAGTGTGAATGTTCCGATAAATTCAGCTAATAATTTCCTTTTTAATTCCTTTGAATACGCAATTTCACGAAAAGAGTCTAATTTGACAGTGGTAACATAAGAACTCGCGACTGATTTATCTCTCATACAAGTTCACATCTCACTAACATTTTAAACAACATCTTTTAAAGATTCCTTCCTCCGGTGGAGTCAACATTTCAAAATATAACTCGTCAATCTTTGAATCTGGATGTTTCCAGTCGTAATGGAACTCATATTCTGTTAACTCTAAGTCTTGAATAGATTGTTTACGCAATAACGGAGACCCTTTATATAGATAAAGTCTTGTTTCATATTGAATTGGATCAATAATATTCCCTAACTCATTGTCTTCTACAAATGATCTAAATGTTGTTAAATCCTCAAAAGTTGTCCAAGGATTGAACATAATAAAAGTAGGATTTAATTTAATATCTATTTCTCTTAAATATGCAATTCCTTGTTCAATATCAGCGACAGAAGTATCTTTTGCTACCGCATCTAAAACCTCTTCTGAAGGGAATTCTAGAGCTGAAGTAATAAATTTAACTCCTAGTTCTTTCATTTCAGCAAGTGTCTTCTTGTTCTCAAGAATGTGATCTACACGAGTTGTAAAATCGTAAGTTAATTCTGGAAATTCTTCGTGTAGCTTTCTTAAAATCTTAATGCCATGATATTTAGCATTAAAGAAATCGGCATCAATAAAAGTTAAATGCGTCATGCCGCCCTCTACTAAGTTTCGAACATCTTGCAAAACAATTTCTTCTGGAACTAAAATAACTTTTCCATCATAAGCGGCAAATACTGAGCAGTATAAACATTTATGATGACACCCTCTTGCAATTTCAGTAGATCCAACCACTTGATCAGATCCAAGTAAACGATTGATTTGTTTTTGTGGATATTTATGTAATGCTGGAAGTAAATGTCTTGAAGGAATATCTAGATGATTGCGTGCCATATATGGATGAACTGATTCTCCTTTAATCGCTTGTTCTGCACTTAAAACTCCAGGTAGGCTCTCTTGCGTTTCTCCTGATAAATGTTTAGCTAACAAAGTTAGAGGATGTTCCCATTCCCCACTTATACAAGAATCACTGTAACGACCCGCAAGTCGATTTGCATTTATAGTTGCATGCTGCCCAAAGAAAGTTATATGAGCATCAGGATTTATCTCAGCTACTTTTTTCGCCACTTCAATTCCTGCTGTAACAGCATCAAATAATGGAACAGAAATAGCAACCAATTGTTTGTCTTTAAATTTCTCTTCAACTAAACCTTCTACATATGTATCTAGGATTTCTACATTAAAGCCCGCTTTAACCAGTGGTGTAGCAGCTGTTGCAATTGTGTTGGGCTGAAATCCTCCTTCAAAATTAGAAACCAATAAGATATTCAACTTCTTTCCCCCTATTTCATACTTCAACAATTTCAATATCATTTGTTATACATAATCAACCAATAACACAGTACGTAAGTTTCTTGTAACGTTAACTTACGGCCATACTGGATCAATTAAAAACACTACAGTTGCTGCAAAAAGAACTACTTTCATCCCAAATAATTGAACTTTTGTTTTCATAAATTATTTCCCCCTGTTATTAACCTTTTTAACATTTTTATAAAATTAGTTTTTTGTTACTAACTTTAACTAAATCATAATTCAACAGGTAATCATTGTCAATACATTATTAACATTTATTTTACATTTACTTTTTGTTCAAAATTGTTAATAATAGTGAGTAAGTAGTAAAACACAATATGATTGGAGTTATAATATGTTAGGTCAACGTATCAAAGAGCTAAGAAAACAAAAAAAACTAACTCAAGAGAAGTTAGCCGATGGTATTATTACACGTAGTTATTTAAGTCAAATAGAAAAGGGATTAATTCAACCTTCTTATGAAGTATTAGAGGCTTTAAGCAATAAATTAAACTGTTCTGTAGAGGATTTCTTCGATGTTGTGGAAAACAAAGAATTAACACTCTCTCAAATAAAAAAAGATATTAAGGCAGCAGAAAACCACACTACAGCAAATCTATGGGATAAAGTTAAGAACTTTATTGAGCAAAAGAACTATTTTAATCACCCAGATGTGAATAAGTATGACGAAGGAATTTTGAATTGGATACACGGTAAATATTACGAGCATATTCATGATTTCAATCACGCTATTCCATACTTTACAAAAAGCATTTCCTTATTAAAAGAGGGTAACTATGTAAATGAACTTGTTAGATCGTTAGATTCTCTAGGATACTTATATAGTAGAATTAACAATCACGAAACAGCTCTCTCTACACTGAATAGAGCTTATAAAATAATAATTCATGAACAAATTAGTGGAATTCTACGTGTTTCTTTACTTGCTAATTTAGGTATTGTTCATGGTCGGTTAAGCGAATATTATTCAGCAATTAACTTCTTAGAAGAAGCAATTGAACAAAACGAACAAACACGAACTCATTATAAAGCAGGCGAAATCTATATGGCACTTGGTATTTGTAATATGGAACTCCAACGCTTCGATCAAGCTAAAAAAGCAAATGAAAAAGCTCTTAAATTTTTCAAGCTAAATGAAAACAAACTTTATGAAGCAGGAACATACACGAATCTTGGTATTCTTTCTTCTTATAAAAAAGAGTTTCATCAAGCTCAGTTATCATTTAAAACAGCTCTTAATCTTTATACTCAAAACAATGCAAAACCTAATGAAATTATGAACGTACAGGTCGAATTAGCTAAAAGTTATTTCGCTCAAAAAGATTATGAATCAGCAAAATCAATTTGCTTCGACACGATTGAAACTAAATCGAAGAATAAACATAAAGCACAAGCTTATGAATTGCTGGGCGACATTTATCTTGAAGAATCTAATGAAGAATTAGCACTAAAGTATTATATGGAGGCAAAAGAAATTGCCGAGTTTATATCGCCAAATAATAAACAAGTTTGTAGACAAATTTGCAAAAAAATTGGAGATTGTTATGTTGTATTGAAAGACTTCGAGAAATCTGCCTATTACTACCAAGAGTGTTTCTAAGTAAAAAAAGAACAGTGAATTCATATTGAATTCACTGTTTTTTATTTAAATGCTAACTAATAAAAAATATAAATTTATATAACTTTATAGATAAATTAAATGATTGCTTTTAAAAGATAATATACAATTACCGCTATAATACCAGCCCCTGGCAGAGTCACTATCCACGACAAAATAATATCTCTAATTACAGACCAATTAATCGTTTTTGCTCCTTGCTTCATACCTGCTCCAATGATAGCAGAAGTACTTACATGTGTTGTTGATACTGGTAACCCTAATTGACTAGAAGACATTACTAAGCAAGTTGTCGTTATTACAGAAGATAAAGAACTATTTTCATCAAGTTTTGTTACTTTACGTGCTAATAAATTTGTTACAGCTAGTCCCTTCACAAGACTACCAATACTCATTGCAACAGTAACTAAAAGGAATAAGGATAGGTGTGATTCATCTCCACCCTCTTGAAATCCATTTAATGTTGCTACGAGTAACGCGATTGCTACTATTTTAGGAGTATCATTAACAGATCGTACAAAACAAATAAGTCCACTAGATAACCAAGCAATACCCTTTCCAGCTTGAGGATTAATATGAATTTTATTAACAAATAGATTAAGTATCCAGGCTACTCCAAGACCTAATACAGGACTCAAAAGTAAAGGCAATACAATTTTGCTCACTAAATTCCCCCATAAAACACTGGATACACCATGAGATATACAAGCTACCAAAATTACTGCTCCTATAATTGCGTGGGTTGTTGATACTGGTAATGAAAATTTAGTAGCTAGTGCCACCCATAAAGTTGCCCCAATAGCCATGGCCAATGCCATAGTAGCTGAAAGTTGATAAGAAGAGTTCATTAATCCCTCTGTAAATAGCTTTAATATTTTTGACGCGAAGAAAACCGAAAGTCCTCCTCCTATTGCAGTCATTATAGAACCATATAATAGTGCTGTCTTTTCCGTAGCAATTTCAGCAGCTACAAGAGGTGCAACACCTTTCGAAACATCATTACCACCGTTCTCTACGGCTAACCACGCTACAATACTTAAACCAATAAAACTCATAAATGAATAACTTGGAAAAATACCCAAAGCATAAAATGCCATTGTAATTACACACGCCAGTACCAATCCTGTCAAAGGATTGGATGTAAAATTAAACTTCTTATTTATTACCGTTTCCTGTCCAGAACTAACTTCAATAGGTTGTTGATACACACTTTCTTTCATAAACCCCATCATCCTTAATATATATTTAGTTTTAATATCCCTTCTATCCATCACCCAAGTTCCAATATGCTATATATTTTCATGTTGTCTCCCCTTACAAACATAAAACTTTCTCTTGATCAACATATTGGAGGAAAAGAACAATGAAATTCATTTTGATTCCACTGCTCTTTTAATTAACATTTCATAAACCGCTGGAGAAACTAACTTCTTGATTTCTTCATGATTTACTTCATAAAAAGACCATTGCGCTTGATTATGTTTTGTTATGATTTTGCTACTCAACAACAGCTTTAAATGATAAGACATCTTAGATTGAGGCATCTTAAAAATTTCTTGTAAATCGGAAACACACAATCGATTATTTTGTGAAATTTCATAAAGAATCTTGAGTCTGGTTTCATCCGCCAGTGCCTTGAATTTTATTACATTGTCATTAAGCATCCTAAACTACATCTCCACTAATTCACTAATAGCTAATTCAAAGCACTCATTCAACGAATCAGCTATCTTTTTTGAACTTTCTTTTTTATTACCATCAACAATATAATAACCGATACGATCAAAGTTACTAGTTGTTTTATTTACTCTTTCCCCTTTATTTACATACCAGTGTATTTCTTTAATAGATTCTGCTCTAAAGTTTTCATTGAAAGATATGTAACCTTCTTTATCAGCAATTAAAAAGCGAATTGAAGAAGAAGGAACTAATTCTTTGTTGCAACAACTATTTTTAATAGGTAAACCTAGGTTAATTCTTAATGCTATTCTACGTAAATCTATTCCTGTCACATACTCTACAAGATCAGTTATTCTATCTCCTCCAGGTCTAGCATTAACCTCAATAACCTTAGGTCCGTCACTTGTCACTTTTACTTCAGTATGAGTTACCCCAAAGTCAACACCTATAACATCTAAAGCATTTATTACAGTCTCGTGAATAGATGTTTCTATATCTTCCTCAAGAACTGCTGGGAAGTTATGTCCCACCTCCACAGACAGGGGAAAAGGAGTTACTACCTTTTCAGTAACACCTACTATAGTAGTTTTTCCATCTATAGTATAAGATTCAATGCTATATTCTGGCCCATCTAAATATTCTTCTACAATTGCTTCAGGATCTAGAGTTTGTCCCACTAGATTTAATTTTGAGTTACTAATTACATCCACAGCTTGTTTAACTTCATTGTAATCTTTACAAAGATATACGTTCTTACTTCCCGAATCATTAGAAGGTTTGACAATTACCGGGAAAGAAAAGCCTTCTAATTTTTCATTCAAGTTATCAAGTTTCCTAATAAGAATAAATTTCACAGAACTTACATTTGAATTATTTAACTTTTTACGAGCTAATTTCTTATTCCGACAAGTAATTGCCGTTTCATAGGATAAGAATGAATTAATCTCTAAAATTTCACCAACTTTTGCGGCAAGTGGAATACGATATTCGTTTAATGTGTAAACGCCTACTACATTGTATTTCTCACTTAACTCCTTACATTTTCCCACAACAATTTCTTCATCATTTAGATCAATTTCTACTGGTACTTCAACACTGAACATTTCATCAAAGGAAATATTCTTTCTTATCAAAATAACGCCATAACCTAATTCTTTTACTAAATCAACTTCATTATCTCGAGGACTAATAACAAGAACATACTGGTTATTCATATTGCTCCTCCTTATTCACAGCAAGTCGATGTTGGTTTTGTTTCTACTTTGATATCAAGTAGGCTTCTTGTTTTTTCTGCACTTACTGCAATAGCAATCGCATTTACATGACCAAGTTCTTCTTTTGTAAATCCAATTTGTCTCGCTTGTAACACAGCACTTTTCAGTAACTTTTCATTACCTGTTACAGTAGCTGCTGTAAGAATAGCTACAACTTTTTCTTTATCAGTCAGAACTCCCCCCTCAATAACCTCATTGAAAAACCCTTCAAATTTCTCATTTAATTTTTCGTTTAATGCTAACATTATATTTCTCCTTTTCATTAACATTTTTAACTTTTTTAAAAATGTATTATTTTGTTAACTAAATAATACCTATATTATTAACATCAGTCAACAAAAATTCAGAAAAATAAAAATGATAAAAAAGTAAATACGTGTTGACAATGTGATTAGTTGTATTTTACAATCAATTTAGAAACAGTTGCAGAATACAACTAATTGATAACTTTAGAAAAGTGGTGGAAGTATGACTGATATCTTAGGTTATAAAAAAGAAGCTTATCAACTTCGTCAAATGCTTCAAATTTTAATTAGAAGGTTTGGTTTATTAGAAAAAGAAGGCGCACAATGTTGTGGGGTTTCTCTTATACAAAGTCATATCTTATTTGAAGTACAACGTCAGAAAAATCCTTCTTTAAATGAATTAGCTTCTTCATTAGGATTAGATAATAGTACATTAAGTCGTCACATTCAGGGGCTTGTAAATAAGGATCTTGTAGAAAGAACACAATCTCCTACAGATCGAAGATATTTATCTATTACCTTAACTCCTGAAGGTGAGAAATACGAAAATGAAATTGGAAAGCAAATGAACACATATATCGAAGAAATACTATCAAATGTTCCAAAAGAAAAACGTATGCAGGTATTAGAAAGTATTGATTTAATATTGGAGGCTATGCAAAGAAGTAGTTGCTGCTAAAGCCTCCTTCTTCTAAAATCTATAGTTGCAAAATACAACTATTGAAAATAACAATTATATATTAAGGAGGGATTTATATGTCAGAAACATTGACAAGAATATTTTTTGAATTTTTATCATTAAGTAAGAACTTATTAGTTTTATTTATCGGTATTACACTTTTTATTAACTTCATTCAAGCTTATGTACCTTTTGACAAACTTGAAAAATTAATGGGCAGCAAAAATCCATTTATCGGGAATCTATCCGGAGCCATCCTTGGCTTTGTTACCCCTTTTTGCTCTTGCTCTACAGTCCCATTACTTGTCACAATGATAAATCGAAACATTCCGTTTCAAACAGTAATGACATTCTTATTTACTTCTCCACTACTTGATCCTTGGATTTTAGGATTGATGGCTTACATATATGGAGTAAAAATAACAGCAATCTACACAGTAGCTACCTTCTTCTTCTCAATGATTATTGGCTGGATCTTAGATAAACGTGATTATAAGAAATATGTAAAAAAAGTTATGGTTAAAGGGAATCTTGCTGAACAAGATTTAGCAAGAAGAAAGAGTTTAGCCTTAAACATAAAAGAATCTGTTAGAGAAACTGTTGAATTAATGCGTTCTGTAATCCTTTATGTTCTAATCGGAGCATTAATTGGAGCAATTATTAAAGAAGCTGTTCCAATGAATTTCCTAATGTTCATTTCAGATCAAAATCAATGGTGGGTTGTTCCGGTTGCAGCTATCGTGGGGGTGCCATTATATATTCGTCTCTCAACAATGCTACCTATCGCACAAGCGTTACTTATTAAAGGATTTCCGATTGCGCCAACTATGGCTTTACTAATTGGAGGAGCTGGAGCAAGTCTTCCAGAAATTATTATGCTGAAGAGTATCTTCCACAAGAAATTACTTGGTGCATTCATTGTCTCTGTGTTTACAATGGCCACTTTCTCTGGCTATTTATTCTTAATACTAAATTTATAATGGAGGATGATAACTATGGGTTTACTATCAATTTTTAAAAGGGACAAAAAAGAAAAGGATTGCTGTAACATTGAAATTATTGAAATAAAAGATGAGCAAAGTGAGAAAGAAAGTTGCTGCTCTAAGAATACTGAAAAAGAAGATAAAAATTCATAATATCTATTATTACCCTAAATCGGCTAAATCTTCATACGAAGGGATGGGATCAAATTGATCAATGAATATGAGTTTTTAATGTTCGCTAAACAGAAGCAAGAAAAAGAAAGAACTCAGTCAAAAACTTTGGAGTCTAGTTCAACTAGTTCTTATAAAAATAAGGTTATTAATCTATTTGAGAGACGAAGAAATAGCCGAAAATTAAAACCTTGTTGTGTAGAATGTTGCTAAGTAGTAAGTATTAACTATTCACATGAGATACTAACAAAATAGGTATAACAAAGCACCCTGACATTTGAGTTAGGGTGTTTTGTTTTATTTAGGGGATACTGACAGTAACAAACGGGAGGATTGCAGTAGCTAAATCCCAAGAACGATATTTAGGACGGCCACAACTAAATTGATCCATTTTAATACCAAAACAAAATATACATTGATGAAATCCATTCAAAATGGAGTGGCACCTTTATATAAAAAATACATCACTATTTAATATTACTGATTAGTTCAAATAATGATCTTTAGTTATTAATGCCTTTATCGCTAGATTAAGGGTAACAGGTTAGTTTTTTGTCTATATCCATTACAAGACTCTCCATATAATTAGAACGGCCGCTCGGAAAATAGAAGTGGATGCTTTCGTTCTTCTCTAAAGGGATTTTTATAAGATACACAGGAATATCTGCATTTGGATATAAGAGCTCAAACTCCTTTGGATGATGCATTACTTCTAACCATTTAATGTAACGCTCAATTAATAGATATGATGTAATTCTGTTAACAACATAGCTTATAGTACTAAGATTATATTTTAATAAATTAAATCCCCCTTCTCCATTAATAGCAGGTTCTTGCTGAAAAGTGTTTAATATTTCTTTTAAATGAATCATAAAAGGGCCTTTTGGAAAAATACTAAATTTATCATTAAGAAATCTAAAATCAGACAAGCTTGGAATTTGAGCTTGGTTTAAAATTCTTGGATATATTCTTCTTCCTTCACATTCAGATTTCCATAATATAAATGCATAAGCATGTAGGCAGATAGGGCCATCTTGATATGTATCATCAAAATTTCTTATACACTTTTTATGTATATTAATTATTTTATTTTGGATATATCTACTGATTGATTTATATATAATTCTGGTTTGTTTGTAAATTTCAAAGAAGATGCTTTCAGTGGGACATTTTTCTTTTAATTTAAAGTTATGTGTACGATAAGGGAAAATTTGATTATAACTTGCGCTTAAATGATGATAATTATCTTTGATTTGAAAAATATTTTCATTAGAGTAGATATTCATTACTTGAGAGTTATCTATTTTGTTTTCTGTAAAAGCACTGATTAGCAGTTGAGGAATCTCTTTTAAATGCTGAGTCGTATTTTTCTTATCAAATTTAGAATTGTTTTTGTAGTTATAAAAAGGGTAACTTAAATGGTACATATTAATTATATGTTTAGGTAATGCTTTCCATGTATTAACCAAATTACTTTGAACGATTAATTCTTTTTTCCATGAAGAAAAAATGCCCCTTATATTCTTTGAACTTAAAAAATAGTGACCGCAAATACAATTGTATGCATCTATATTTTCTTTGTTTATGGAGTATTCTGGCATTGATCGTTTACATTTTGGGCATGTACTTATTAAATTTTGAAGGGGATGAAATAAACAATGATCAAAAAACTTAATTTGATGAAATATACTATGGTAACCCGTATTTAGACAGGCTGGACAATAATTTAAATGCCGATGAAAATTGTAATCCATGTTACTCCTATTGATAGCAAACGGGTAAAGTGATTTATCTAATAAATAATCATGATATTGTTTTAAATTAACCCCTAGAATTTTTCTACTTAATTTGCAATCAACACCGTGGAAATAAATTAAATCCCGGTGATGCCTACCAGCGTTTGAAATCTCTTTGAAGTTCCTAACTTTTTCATTTCCTATTAACTTTAATACGATATTACCGTTAATAGCATTAGCATACTTGAATTTTTCTATTATCCCCCATGGAGACTCGTATTTTTGAATCCACTCAGTAGACCATGCGAATTGAAAGTTCATAACTTATCCTCCATATTAAATTAACGCTACAGTGTGTCTTAATATGTTGTCTGATATAGTTCGGATTGAATATAACCAGAATTCTTAATAGACTCTTCCCAATGAGTTTTTTCTATTGTTGTTAAATCAAGATTATCAATCCCAAAATTTTTCAATGCATATTCTACCGTTAAAGTTATATGCTGCATTGGAATTTCTACTTTTTGAGATAATCCATGTTCCCTTCTTAAATCAACAAAGACTTGAAACAATTCTTCTGCAGAATTTTGTAATCTAAGACCTCTTATGAAAGAATCGGCAAAAAAGTATTTAGTAAAGGACCAATTACTATTAATAGGATATTCACAATATTCATCGTACCCTGTTAAACAAATTTTTAAATCTCTAGGAGTTTTTATTCCTTTAAATTGATATTCTTGACTCATAAAACGACCAACTATTTGAAATTTCTCTCCACTTATAAATGCTGATCTTTGATGAACTAATTCTTTTTGACCTACTAAAATTGTTGTTAAAGTTATGCCATATTGTTCTAATTCATTGAACAAATCCATTAACCAGTCGTAATGTATTTCAACTAACCTTTGAGCATCATCAATGAAAAAAACAACTTTATTTGTACCAGAAAAATCAGATCGTTCTACAAGAAATTTCAAAAGTCTATTTCTCTTTACATTTGCTTTACCTTGTATAGCAATTGAATGACCAACGGCAAGTAATAAATCTTCAAAAAAGGAATTTTCATTAGGCCGTTTATACGTACGACAACGCACATGATAAATCGGCATATTGTTTCCAAAGTCCTGTGGCAAACAATTCATCAAGTAAGTAATAGCCCTTGTTTTACCTAATCTTGGGCGACCATATATAATAGCACCAGGTATTCGGTTTCCTATCCATTGAAGTACTGTTTGATACATTCTATCTATCTCATTTGTTGAAATTAAATATTTACCTGTTTCAACTGGATGTGTACCTTTAGGAATATAGGGGCGTATGCTATTACTAGTAAGTTGCTCTAACTCTAATTCTTCCGTCATGTTGAGGCCTCCAAATTAAAGAATGATAGTATTTTTTAAAATTCTTTGATCTACTTGTTGGTTGTCATTTGCCTTTTTCTTCGATTGTTCCATTTGGTTTTGTTGTAAATTCCCGCTATTTTTAATAGTATTTTCTTCAATGTGGGTCTCTCTAGGATATCGGCTTTCTCTATTTTTTTTACTTTGATTGAGGCTGGCTAGTTTATTCCTACTAGATTTATTTTTTATGGATTCTTTTTCGAGGTAATTTTGATAAACATTAATGGGATCTTCATATTGATTGAAATGTATCATTTTATTATTTTTAAGTTTATTTATAGCCTTCCTAGTTCTTAGATTATGTGGATTTACACCCCATTTCCCAATAGCAGTTAAATTCCCTAATTCGCTGCCATCTGTTAAAAATGCTTTTATAACCCTTAAATCATCTGTATTGATAAGTAATTCAAGTGATTTATTAATTAGTTGGGGTGAACGAAGTAATACTTCATTGGAGTATTTTACACCTTCGTAATAAACATAAGGTCTTCTTCCTTCTTTGTTATGACCTTTAACTTTCCTTGTTACCTTTAAAGAAAAAAAGTTCATTTCATTTCTCCTTTCTTGAGATAATTGAGTTATTGTCATGCCTCGGTTTATTCTTTGTTGAAAAACTTCTAACGGACTTAGATTATTATTTCCTTCATGGGGTGTTCCGTTATATTCAGCAATTAATACATCTGTTAATTCTTCTAGATGCTCCGCTGATATACGGTATTTAACAGCATTTTCTTCTGGTTTTTTCCTCTTAGTATCTTTTGGATGACTTCCAGTGGTCGAAGGTAGTCGATGAAAACCGTTCTGTTCCAAAGTGCGGAAAAAACGTTCAATTATTGGTCTACGAATAGGTACTGCAACAGGTCCAGTGTTAATAGAACAACCTATTAAATTTACAAGTTTATTTTGTACAATTTTTGCTAGATTTGCTTTTGCATTGTCATAACAGAATTCATCCCATATACCATAGCTTGCTTCTGGTATAGCATTAGATATGAAGTTTGCTGATGAAGAGTATTTTAATCCATTAATAGTTAATTTTCTTTGTTTCCAAGGTATGATTGCATTGCGAATACACATTAGAACATCATCCGAGGAATATTCTTTATTTAGACAAAGATGGTATCCCAATACAGCTCTCGTGGCGACATCGATAACAGAAAGAATCCAAATACGATTCATTACTTCTACTATCTCATCCCCTTCCGGTGTTTTAAAAATTATAGCAATAGATGTATCAATTCTATGACCATCAAATTCAACACGTTCAAGGGGTCTTATGATCATAGGGTTGTTTTTATTGCCCTTTCCTGTATTTTTTGCAATCATAAATGCTTGATCACCATTTCGTTTTGCAACATCAACAAAATGAGATTTAGATAAAGATCTAACAAAGCGTTCGATTGATTTCTTGGCTAAAGTTTTTGTGTTAAATGGATACTCAGTTATTTTTATTCCCAAATGCCGACACTCATCTATAAACTTTTTATGAAGATTTTTGATGTTAATAATAGGTTCAGTAACTTGAAGCTCCTTTGTTTTCTTGCTGAAATACGAATTAATAATTAATTCTTTTAGAGTTGGATAAGTATCAAGTAGTAAGTTGAAAGCACCTGAAAAATTTTTAGAGTCTGCTTTAGTCATTGGAAAATCATTCCGATTGTAATCTTTTAGTCTTTTGTAGGGAACTAGTCCTCTATAGCCCATTATTTGCTCAAATTCGTCCTTTTCTAAACATCTTCTAATAAGCCTATATATTTCACTTCTATGTATCCCTACTTGCTGTTCTATCTCATATATTTTTGTATTTGTTGTCATAAACAAATCAATTGCTTTCTTTCTAATTAAAAATTTATTCAATTCCTCTTCGGTGAGATTTTCAATTAATACTTGGGGCCAATTTGCCATAACTAAATCACTATCTTCAATTTTTAAACCTTCTAAGACCCGTTTAGACATTAACCCATACCTCCGTATTTGTTCCAAAATACTCTTTAGATATGTTTGAGCATATTTCACCTGTTAAAATCATTTGTCCAATGGATATTAATAATCTATTTGAGGGGATTTGAGTTGCTGTAATTATTGAATTAAGTGTGGTTTTTTGTGTTTTATTATGTTTTAGCATCTTCATAACTTGATATCTATCTGTTTCGATTTGTTGTGTTTGTTGTTTATTTCCCTTAACAAGCACCTTTAAATTAGAGAGTAAAATTCGATTTACACATATATCTTCTTCTGTTCTTACACGATGCTGGAACCCATTTTCTGCACACCAATATTTTTGTGTGAAAATCTGATTTATTACTCTTTGTTTGATTAAATCTGTGGAATATTTAATTTCTATAAATTCTTCATTTCCATCTTCATATTTTACCCACATATCGACAATAGAGGTCACTGATTTTCCATTTATACATGCAGTCATAACTAGAGGTTGTTCACAAAAATTTATAACTTTAGGGTTTGATTCTACCATTAACCAATGTTCGTATTCTAAATCACTAAATAAAAAAACTTCTCTTTTTAATTTAAAGCTATACGTTACCCATCTGTTATTCCCGTACTTTTTACTAACATTAGTAACTAGTGGTTTATACATTAACTGCCCCCTTCTTTTGTTAATTCATCTACAAGTATATTTTTGGGAATTTTATACTTTCATGTCTATAGTTTAAAAATTTTTTCTATTCTTGTCCACTGAAAAAGACAAAAAAATACCTACAAACCAGGTTATAAGTAAAGATTAGTCAATATTTTATGTTGTAAATTTAGTTTAGAATTTCAAGTCTTTTTACAACACTCATGCTTGAAATTTTCTAATCAAGTATCTCAAATGTTTGCTATTGCATTGTTTTGGACAATTGATTCTAAAATAATTTTGACAGCATGACGTATATAGTGAAAACAGCAAGATAGAATCCTTACTTCACAGTATTTTTTTGCTATTTTCACTATATACTTACTGAAAATATACAACGATACAAATGTACAAACTCTACGTAAAAAAATGATTTTATAGCATTTTTTAATACCCATGTCCTCCTGGCCAGCCACCGTGTCCGCCTGGCCAACCACGGTGTCCTCCTTGCCACCATCCTTCATAGCCTTGTCTCTGTGAGTTCATTCCTTCGCATCCTTTCTTATTAAAAATTCAAATACTGAAACTGGGTATTCTCTAAATATAATTATGTATCCCAAAAATAAATGTATTCGCAAACATCTCGATTATTGGTAAAGTAATTATCTAATGAAAAACATTTATCTTTATAAATTTAAAAGGCCACTTTTACTAAAGTGACCTTTTCTTGTAGGACCTTAAACTTATCTTTATATCACATCATATCCTTGATCTTCAATAACTTCTTTCATTTTTTCTACATCTACTTTTGTATCATCATATTCTACATTTACAGTTCCCTCTTGTAAATGTACTTCAACATTTTGTACTCCTTCTAACTCTGTAAGTGCATTTGTTACTGACATTTTACAATGATTACATGTCATTCCTTGTACGTTTAATGTGATAGTCATAATAAATCCCTCCATTTAATTTATATTTTGACACGTTTCAAACGAAGCGCGTTAGTAACAACAGATACTGAGCTAAATGCCATCGCTGCCCCTGCTACCCAAGGCTCTAATAGTCCAGCCGCAGCTACAGGAATTCCAATTGCATTATAAAATAATGCCCAGAATAAATTTTGTCGAATATTTTTCATTGTCTTACGGCTTAATTCAATTGCTTTTGGTATGTGTGACAAATCACCACCAACTAAAGTAACATCTGCAGTCTCAATTGCAACATCTGCACCAGTTCCAATAGCCATACCAATATCAGCTTTCGCAAGAGCTGGTGCATCATTAATGCCGTCTCCCACCATCGCTACTCGTTTTCCTTGTTTTTGTAAATCTTCTACAATTTTAGCCTTATCTTCTGGTAATACCTCTGCATATACATGGTCAAGATCAACAAGCTTCGCAATTGCGTCAGCTGTACGTTTATTATCCCCCGTTACCATGTATACTTCGATTCCTATCTCTTTTAATGTTTGAATCGCAGCCTTAGAGCTTTCTTTTACTGTATCAGCTACAGCGATAATTCCAGCAAGTTTTCCATCAATCGCGACAAGCATTGCTGTTTTACCTTGATACTCTAAGTCTTTCATAACTTCTTCATGCTGTGATATCTCAATTGACTGTTCATTCATTAATTTACGTGTTCCAACAAGAACTTTTTTATCTTCAATGTTTGCTTCAATACCATGGCCTGGGATTGCTGAAAACTGCGCTAAATCTTTTAAGTTAATTCCCTGTTGCTTTCCGTATTCAACAATGGCATGTGCCAATGGATGTTCAGAAGCACTTTCAGCTGAAATGGCATAATCCAACATACCTTCTTCAAATTCTAAGACATCAGTAACTTCCGGTTTCCCTTTTGTTACAGTTCCTGTTTTATCAAGTAATACAGCATTAATTTTATGCGTTCCTTCTAGGAATTCACCTCCTTTAAAGAGAATTCCTTTCTCTGCTCCCTTTCCTGTACCAACCATAATAGAAGTTGGTGTAGCCAGACCTAACGCACACGGACAAGCAATTACAAGGATTGCAATCCCAACTTCTAATGCATTTGGTAAATCTCCTGGTGTGATAAAGAAATACCATACAATAAAAGCAACTACAGCAATCGCTACAACAATAGGAACAAAAATACCTGAAATGATGTCCGCTAATCTCTGAATAGGTGCTTTTGACCCTTGTGCTTCCTCAACAATTTTAATAATACCTGCTAAAGCTGTATCTTTCCCAACCTTTTCAGCCTTAATTGTTAGAACTCCATTTGCATTTATAGTAGCGCCAATAACAGCGTCTCCCTCTTTTTTATCAACTGGAATAGATTCTCCAGTAATCATAGATTCATCAACAGAAGATACCCCTGAGGTTACAATACCATCTACTGGTATTTTTTCACCTGGTTTTACAATAATCGTATCTCCGATAACTACTTCCTCGAGTGGTACTCGTATTTCTTGACCATCACGCACAACAAGTGCATCTTTGGCTTGTAAACTCAATAATTTAGAAATTGCTTCCGTTGTACGTCCTTTTGCTAATGTCTCAAAATATTTTCCAACTAGTATTAATGTAATTAAAACTGCGCTTGTTTCAAAATAAAGATCCGGACTGTAGTTTGCGTTTCCTAGTGTTTTCAATGCCTCATATAAGCTATAAAAGTACGCTGCCGATGTTCCTAAGGCAACTAAAACATCCATATTAGCACTTTTATTTCGAAGCGCACGGTAAGCACCTACATAGAAATGTCCACCAATATAAAATTGAACAGGTGTTGCTAATAAAAGTTGAAACCACGGATTCATTAAAATATGTGGCATTGGTATCCCTGTATCAAATGGCATATGTCCAATCATTGTATAGAGTAAGGGCAAGGATAAAATAATTGAAATGATAAGTTGACGTTTTTTTGCCTTAATCACTTCTTCTTTTCGTTCTGAACGATCTACATCTTCACTGCGTATTTGTCCTTTATATCCTGTTTTCTTTATCTTTTCTAAAATATTTTCTGTAGAAATTAAACCTTCATTATATTCAACAACCGCGCTGTTTGTAGCTAAATTAACAGTAGCATTTGAAACACCTTCCATTTTATTTAGTACCTTTTCAATTCGAGTTGCACATGCTGCACATGTCATTCCTTCAATATCTAAAGTGATTTTTTCCTCTGCTACGTTATAGCCTAGGTTTTCAATTTTATTTTTTATATTAGAGATTTCTTGCTGTGATGGATCATATTTAATACTTGCTTTTTCCATAGCCAAGTTTACATTAGCGTCTACCCCATCCATTTTATTTAGCACTTTTTCAATTCGGGTTGCACATGCTGCACATGTCATTCCTGTAACGCCGAGCGTCACATGCTTTTGTTTATCCATTTTATACCCCTCCTATTTTGAAAATTGTCTTATTACACTCATTAATTCTTGAATAGATTCATCTCCATCCCCTTTGTTAATTGCTTTTGCTACGCAATGTTTTGTATGACGTTCTAATAAAGAAAAACCTACCTTATTTAAAGCAGCATTAATCGCTGAAATTTGGATTAAAATATCTACACAGTAACGATTATCTTCAACCATTTTTTGGACACCACGTACTTGCCCCTCAATACGTTTTAAACGTTTTATAACATTTTGAATTTCTTCTTCTGTTCGAGGAACCATTTTAGGATTTATCTCACTGCCTTCACAATGCCCCATCAATATCACCTCATTTATAATATTTATTGTTCTTTTAATACATTATACGGGTAGGGGGTATAAAACGCAACTGTATGTAAACCTATTTTTAAAATTTTTTTTAGAACGTATATGCCAATAAACTAATCTGTATGTATTTTCAACAGAATAACTTCACTCTATACACTCCATAATCTTTATTAAATTCAGGGGAGCTATTACTTTTAATAAAAGCCATTCCATAAAAAAGAACCTACCATGATCAGTAGGTTCTTACATACTCATTTATCAATCATACTTATTGTAATGCTTTTTGAAGTGATAGTATGTTTGATTTCATAACACTTAAATAATCATCTTTATTTTGTATCTCATGCGCTGTTAAACTCTCTAAATTATGAAGTGTTAACGAATCTGCTCCAACTTCTCTTTTTACAACTGATGCAACCTTGTTACTAAGATTAGGCTCAAATAATACATAAGAAATATTATTTTCTTTAGCTAATTCAATAATCTCCTTTAACTTTTGAGAAGATGGCTCATTAGTAGGAGATAGTCCACTAATCCCAATTTGTTTCAGTCCATATACATCCTCCCAATATCCGTATGCAGAATGGGAGACAACAAAGGTTTTTTTTGGAGCCTTTGTAACTATATCTCTGAATTCTTGATCTAGACTTTCTAATTTTAGTTTTAATGCATTGAAGTTTTTTTCAAAATCGTCTTTCGCATCAGGTTTCAGTTGGATTAGAGCCTCTTTTATATTTTCAGCCATTTTAATGGCTCGTATAGGATCCAACCAAACATGTGGGTCTACATCTAGCTCTTTCTCTTGTTTTCCCTCTTGTACTTCAGTATTTTTTGCATTAATCAGCTTAATACCTTCTGCTGCTTTTACAATTGAAACCTTCTCATTTTTTACTGTTTGTTTAATTTTGTCTGCAAAACCCTCCATTCCCGTACCACTATAAATAAACATGTCACTTTGAGCGATTTTCACCACTGTCTTTTGAGTAGGATCGAACGAATGTGCTTCCGTTCCTGGAGGAGTAATATTTTCTACCTCTACATAACCATTTCCAATCTGCTCTGCTAAAAATTGAAGTGGATAAATGGTAGTATATATTTGTAATTTATCGGATTTCACCCTGTTTTGTTGCCCTTTTTCCGTATTCTCTTTTTTAACACCACATGCACTAAAAAGACTAATTACCAATAATAAAGAAATACATACTTTTATTAACTTTCGCATAAAGTTCTTCCTTCCTAATCATATATATGAATTCAATCTCATTATAAATCGTTATCATTACGGTTTATAATGAAGTTATCATATTTGTTTTACACAATAAAGTAAATACTTTTCATAGATTATGCAGATAATTTGCAGATACATATAGGCATAAGTACTCCACATTTAAACATATGATGAAATGAATAAAAGGACAGGGAGGTATCATTATGTCCACCTATACGCTAACTATCCTAACGCTTTGTTGTATATCAGTTATTGTTACAACATACATTTCTAAATCTAAAGGTACCCTAATGGAGTATATGGTATTTATTATGTCTTTTAGTATGTGTATCGGTTTAAGTATAGGATTTTATTTAGGTATTATCTTTAAAGGTGAATTACTATATTCTACTTTGCTTGCTATTTTGATTAGTAGTATTATCGGTCTTTTAGTCGGCCTACGTTTTCATCTATATTCTGCTTTAGAAGGCATGTTTTCTGGATTAATGGCAGGTATGATGGGAGCAATGATTACAGAAATGTTGAATGCTCAACAAGCACACAGTATACTCCTGATTAGTCTCTTGCTTACCATAGCCATTACAACTTCATGTATCATTCAATTCTTGTCAGAAACTTTTTCTTCCTATATTCACCGTAGGTTCCTATTACTACTTTCAATTAGCGTAGTAGTTGTTCTTACTGTATTCATTACATTCCCAGAACTTACTCCTCCATCCTCATCCAAACATGAGCAACATATGCATGAACATTAGCAGTTTATGTCAATAAAAACACCCCAAACTTTTCATATAATCAGGGGTGTTTTTATAGATTTCATTTATTTTATTCTTGAACAGATTTGAATAAAAAATTCTAGTGACCACCATGACCTTTTCCACTTGCTGATACAATTTCCAATTGTTCATCCAAAATACCTTGTGTTTTATTAGAAAGTTCCTTCTCTGTACCTAACAAAAAAGCATGATTATATGGGCCTTCAGTTGGTGATTCTTTAAACATAGGTTTGATAGTTGCTAAGAAATCATAAACCGGTTGAGTAGGTTCTCCTTTATCCAAAAGAATAATTGGTGCATGTTTTCCTAAATGTGAAATAGGTGCCCCCACAACAGCTAGATCTGGAGAATCTGTAGACACAAATGATACTCCATGTCCTGGTTGTGTTATCCCCCAACCAAATTTCGTTTTTGTGTCTCTAAACTTTGCAAATGCTATAGAATTTTCCACAGGGTCTTTACCACTTATCCGAGTAACCGTTCCATGTTCTCCTAACTTCTTCTCTACATCAGCTGAGATAATCGATTCCGGTCCTACCACGTAAATATTTGCTTTTCCTTTACGTTCTTTTAAAGCTTCAATTGTAGCTTGAGGAACTTCATTTTTGGTTACATATAGTAAGGGCTCTGGCATATGAGCAATCCAATTTACAATAGGTGTCGTGTATAGACGCGCTTCTTCATCTGAAGAACCAATAATAACACTTGATGGATATCCATCGGTGTCATTCGCATACAATTTATCTACATCTTTTGCAAACGTCGCACTATCTGTCCCTTTTACTTGCTTAATCTTATAATCCTTTAGAGAATTAATAACAGAATTACTCACATCTCCCATTACCATCACTTGTATCCCATCTTTTGTTCCGACTGGGTTTAACCGCTTAATTTCGTTTAACGTGCTAGTTGGAACATTATCCTTATCAATGTACAAAACCGGTCCGTTATTTGGATGATGAATTAAGTCCGCGCTCGCAATATCTATTTGCCATGATCCAAGTGGTACAAGAATCACTGCTCCGGGCTGATTTTCCTTGTGCGTCGCTGGCCAAATTGTTTGAGAGACCTGTATAGCTAACTGAATTGGATCACTCGTGTTAAGGCGCGTAACATTCTTTGTATTCGTAACCAAAAGTCCATTTGTTGCGTTAGCATTAAAATCAGTTGGAATCATAACTTTATGTTTCATATTTCCTTTATCTTTCATATCATTATTTTCATCTTTATCCATGGAGCCATGATCCAAATCTTTCATATTCTCATGATTCATATTGTTTTCATTACTTTTCCCACATGCAACCACTCCTAAAGACAAGAGCAATATCAGTCCTATTACTCCTAAATTGAATGATTTAAATATCTTTTTCATTTATATTCCTCCTTCGTTTTGAATCATGTATAAATATATCAACACTTTGACTTATACATTTTTCTCTCTTAACATTCCCCACTTTTAAATATTTTTACGAATAAAATGATATTCTGCTTTAAAACATTTTTACTTGTTTTACAGCATACTTATCTAAACAAAGAAAAACACTAGCAGAGCTTTTGCTAGTGTTTTTCTCAGTAATACGAACAAGTGATATGTAACTAAACCTATTCATAATAAATAATATATTCCATCTTTGATAGGCTAAATAGGCTGAATAAGTTATAAGAAATACTTTTTTAGATAAATTTTAAAAAAAGTTCGGATCGTTATTTTTTTTCGTCTTTTTTCATAGACCCATGGTCCATTTTATCCATATCTTTTTGATCCATATTCTTCATATCCTTTTGATCCACTTTTTTCTCCCCATTGTTACTGCATGCAGCTAATCCTAAGGATAAAGTAAATACTAATCCTACCAATCTAATTTTTGCAATACGAGACCTTTTTTTCATATCTCCCTTCCCTTCATTGTAAGGAATAACATTCTGTCTTTCAATAGCTGAAGTAACTTATACCCTTTTAGAAAAGCGGTTCCAAAAATAATGTGTCTAAAAAACTTTGGAATGTACCTTTCATTTTTCAAATGTTATCACAAAATTATGAAGAAATTATGAAGGTTATATTTAATTTTCCTTTTGTCTTGCCTCTCCATAAGAAATGCACAATTTTATTTTAAAGTAAAGGAACCATGTACAAAGGAGGTATTTTATTGAAAATCAGAATTGTTGCTATCCTTGCAGTGGTACTGATATTGGGGTTTAAGTTCCTAAGCCCTACATCTGAAACTCCTAAAGCTCAAGCACCTCAGTCGATCAATACAGACAAAAAAAGTGTTTCTACATTTTCTGTTGGTTTAGAAAAAGATCAACAAGCACCTGAATTTACTTTGTCAACACTGACTGGAGAATCAGTAAAGTTATCATCATTACGTGGAAAAACGGTAATACTCAATTTTTGGACTACATGGTGTCCACCTTGTAAATCTGAGATGCCAGATATGCAACAATTTTATTCGGATTATAAGAAGAACAATATTATTATCATTGGAGTAAACTTAACAGATAACGAATCTAATACAAAGCAAGTAAAGGATTTTACTAAACAATATAAGATTTCGTTTCCTATTCTACTTGATACTAAGGGAGAAATCAGGAAACAATACAAAATTATTACTATTCCTACAACATATATTATTGATTCAAATGGAATAATTGCAGAGAATGTTATTGGTCCTATTACTTATGACAAAATAAAAAAATTAACTTTAAATAGCGCAAACATAAAGAAAGGATGAAACTATACAATGAATCTTTTATCTATTCAACCTTTAAATCGCATAGCAATTCAGTTTGGTCCTTTAACCGTTTACTGGTATGGAATTATTATTGGAATTGGGATTTTACTCGGATTAATCTTAGCCACTCGTGAAGGCAAAAAACTACAAGTTCCTTCTAATACATTTACAGACTTAGTATTATACGCATTACCGATTTCCATTCTGTCAGCACGTATTTATTATGTACTTTTCGAATGGGCTTATTATAAAAATCACCTCAACGAAATTTTTGCTATTTGGAATGGTGGGATTGCAATTCATGGTGGACTCATTGGTGCTATTGTAACCACTATAGTGTTTACAAAGAAACGAAATATTTCTTTTTGGAAGCTAGCCGACATAGCAGCTCCAAGTTTGATTTTAGGTCAAGCAATTGGCCGCTGGGGTAATTTTATGAATCAGGAAGCTCATGGTGGTCCAGTCTCTCGTACATTTTTAGAGTCTTTACGATTACCTGATATTATAATTAATCAAATGTATATCAATGGTTCCTACTACCATCCTACGTTCTTATATGAATCCATTTGGAATATAATTGGATTTGTTACTTTGTTAATACTTCGAAAAGGAAGCCTAAAACGAGGTGAAATATTTTTAAGCTATCTAATTTGGTATTCTATAGGTCGATTTTTCGTTGAAGGACTGCGAACTGACAGTCTAATGCTTACATCTTCCTTACGTATGGCTCAAGTTATGTCAATATCCCTTATCATCATTTCGCTTCTTCTTATGATTTATCGTAGACGAAAAGGTTTAGCAACTACACGTTATAATGAACTAAACAATAATGCATTAGAATAATGGACATAATCATAATATCACCCTATCCTTTGTTATCTTTTATATCAAAAGATTTAGCTACTCTCTCTTCATGAGAAATCTCATAAAAAATAGCAATATAAATAACAGCCCAACACAATAAATGTTGGGCTATTATTACTCGTTGTCAAATAATACCAATAAATAAACTAATAAAAAATCCCGCATAATTATTGGAGATAAACGCACTTTAATAGAGGCATGGATAATCCATTTTCAACAACTATAAATAAACTATTAGAAGGAGAAAAAAACAATGCAAAATATGTATCAAGCTTGTATCGAGGAATGTTTAAAATGTATGGAAATTTGCAATTCATGTTATAGTGCATGTTTGCAAGAATCAGACGTTAAAATGATGGTAGAATGTATTCGATTAGATCGAGAATGTGCTGATATTTGTGCACTTGCTGCTAAATCAATGAGCAGTAATAGCCCTTTCGCGAAAGAAATTTGTCAGCTGTGCGCTAAAATTTGCGAAGCATGTGGAAATGAGTGTAAAAAACATGAACATCAGCATTGTAAAGAATGTGCCGATGCTTGTTTCCGATGCGCAGAAGCTTGCAAGCTAATGGCGAGTTAATCTCAAATCATTAACTGCTTAAAATCTCCTAGAAATATTAGCCATTCAATCAACACGAAAACTAATAATTTTGTACTCAAAAAGCTGTTTACTATATCTTGAAGTAAACAGCTTTTTATAGTAAAGTCTCGCTCGCTACAAATTGAACACCTGAGTTTTGTCTTCATAATTATCCTCTAAATATTCTTTTCGAATTTATTAGGTTATTAACTATAAAATTTTTATTTTAGTTATGATTTTCATGATTATTTGCAAATGGATCATATACACCCTTCAACAATGAAATAGATAAGAGTATACTTAGCACAATCAATCTGAAAAAAGTGAATCATTTTTTGTTTCGTACAATGAATGCAAGTATCCCTAATAAGATTGTAATACCTAAACCAATATTTATTTTTTCACTCCTTTTATTATCGATACGTAGTTATTACATTCCTGAAAGAAGCAATGCAAACACAAAAAAAGTAGTCATCACAAAGGACAGAAGAATTATTAGTATAGGCAATTCTTTTTTACTTTCTTTTAGCAGCGATACAAAACCAAATATATATCCAATCACTGTAACTACCATCCATAAAATATCCGCGATGAATTCAGGCAATCTAGCTAGTGCTGTGCTGAAAAATAAAATAATACAGAACATTTGTAATAACAATACAAATAATAAATATTTATTAAACTTTATATACGCCACCCCCTACGTAATATTTAGAATTATGCTACCATGCATTAAAAATATATCAACCTTTTTTTGTTAAAGCGTTTTAATCTAATGAAGTATAGTTATATAGATTCCAAGTTGCTAGAACTAAACATCTTAATAATTTTTTCTGGTTATCTTTAAATTAATAATAAACTGTTTTAGAAGTATGCAAAGGATTTATTATGTTCTGGTAAACACATAAAACTCTTTAATGTATAAATCATTAGAAAGAGTATAAAAATCGTCATTTTCTCCATAATTTCTTGATAATAGTTTTTTATACTTAATTTATCAAGTTGCTGGCACAGCATTAAAAATTGACTATTGCCTCCACGCAATCTTTACTTTACTTTCCGTGTACCCTTCCTATTAAAATTTATATACAGGTATTCGATTCTAAATCAATCGAATACCTGCTTTTTTATTGCAATTATATTTTTCTTTCCCAACGTATTTTGGGATTCACACTATCCTCAGCTTCATAATTTCTCGACAATTTTTCATTATACTTAGAGCATTAATTGTATATTAGAAAGGAGACGCAACATTGAAAAAAATATTAATCAGTAGTTTAGCTATTACATCTATCTTTATAGTCACAGCTTGTTCTAATGGACAAGAACCATCCCAAAAGAAAGAAGAGGTTTCCCAAGCTAGACGGGATACAAATAAAGAAAATAATGTAACATCAAATGTTATTGCTCAAAACTTGTATAAAGAAATTTCATCAGGAAAAATTGAACATATACATGGGATTGGATACCCTGGAAACCTAACCGGAGTTTCAATTGCAACTCACAGTGGAATAAAAATATATCAAAATGGAAAATGGTTAGAATCAAAAGAGCAAAAACATGATTATATGGGCTTTCAAGCTACAAAAAATGGATTCTTTGCAAGTGGTCATCCTGAACCAAGTTCGGATTTAAAAAACCCATTAGGATTAATTAAAAGTAATGATGGAGGAGCAAGTTTTAAAAAACTAGCTTTTTATGGTGAATCGGATTTCCATAACCTTGCTGCAGGATACAATAACGAAACTGTATATGTATATAATGAACGCCCAAATTCTAAACTGAAAAATGGATTTTATTACAGTACAGATAACGGAAATGCGTGGAAGCAGGGTAAATTAGATGGCATCTCAAGTGCAGTTAGCTCATTTGCTGTACATCCTGATAAATCCAGTGTTGTTGCAATGAGTACCAAAAATGGAATCTACTTATCTACAGACAATGGTAATACATTTAAATTGTTCTCTAAATCACAAGAAACAACTGCACTAACATTGGGAAGTGAGGATGTTATTTACTCTTACATAACTGAACAACAACAACAACAATTGATGAAGCAACCCCTTGCTACGAGTCAGGGAGCAGATTTAAACATTCCAGCTTTAGATTCTAAAGATCAAATCATGTATATATCTCAAAATCCTCAAAATCCTGCTGAAATAGTTTTTGCCACCATAAAAGCAAATGTATTTCTTACTACTGATGACGGAAATACATGGAAACAAATCGTTAAGAATGGGAATTTAGAATATAACTAATCATTAATATAAAAAATAAATAGAGTGATACTTATATATCCCAAATATAATTCAGAAAGGTGAATACAACTTGTTTTCAACAATTAGTCAATGGAGTTATCAACTCATGTCACCCTTTATAGACATCGCTAACTCCACTAAATCAATACCTATTCTTTTTTCGTTTTTATTAGGTGTAGTAGGTACTCTTGCACCATGTCAATTGACAGGAAACATTAGTGCAATGACTCTCTATGGAAATCAGTCTCTACAGAAAGGTATCTCTTGGAAGCATATTTTGTTATTTACTTTAGGGAAAATAGTAGCTTTTACGTCCCTTGGATTATTAGTATGGTTTCTAGGGAAAGAAGTACAACAATCATTAACTTCATACTTTCCATGGTTTCGTAGATTTATAGGTCCGTTGCTAATATTTATCGGACTCATATTAGTAAGAATAATAAAAATAAGAAGTTCTTTCTCTTTACATGTTCCTATTCTTGCTTTTAAGAGGAAAAAAGAAGTTGGTTCATTTTTTATGGGATTTATCTTTTCTTTAGCATTCTGCCCTACCATGTTTGTTTTATTTTTTGGAACACTAATTCCTCTATCTTTATCATCTAACAATGGATATTGGTTTCCAATGTTTTTTGCAGCAGGAACTGCTATCCCAGTTATCCTTTTACTTTTAATTATTGCATATCTTGGCCTAAGTGGCTCTTTACTTAAAAAGAGTCGAAGAGTTGGAAAAATAATTCAATTTACAGCGGGTCTCTTTATGATTCTTATAGGGATTTACGATACTCTTCTTTACTGGATATAAAAATTAACAGTTAAAATACTTTACCGAATTGATCGTATACATAAAATGTAATTGTTGTAATAGTGCAGCAATCTGTTGTTATGGTATTAGAACTGGAATTGGACCATGACAACGCTTCTAGAAAACTGGATATTTCCCGTATCTCCACTGTAGTAGAAGATATAATTGCTATGAAGGGAAACTTCGGAATATTAAAATAGATTTTCATTGGTCAGTATAAACTCATCTAGCAAAAAGAAGTAAATATAAAACCAAACCCCATCCCTTCAGCTTTGAACGGCTGGGGTTTGGTTTTTACTTATAAATACAAGAACTCCTAATAATAATTTATATTAATTTTGTAGAAGACATTAAGCTACTTTTCGATTTATCTTAGCTTTATCCTTTAAGCCTGAACCTATATCCAAAAACACTGCTAAAAATACTGTTAAAGTAACCTCATTTATTCACTCAAAGTATGTGTACCATGAGATGAAATATCTGGTTCTACCAAAAAAGGAACGCTGCTTGGATCAAACACTATCCAGATTCCTAATACTATTAGCCCTATACCAATTATTTTTGAAAAATATTCACCTGAGGGGAGTATCTTCTCAAGAAAAGTAAGCAGAGTTATAATCCCCATCCAGAACAAATTCATAATACCGACTGCAAATAAAATAACCATCAGCCCCCAGCAACAACCTACACAATGAAATCCATGTTCGACGCCCATACGTATTGCCCCAAGCCGGCCGCTACGCCAACCGTTTAATACATAATGAAGAGGATTTCGACAATGTCGTAAACAAGCTTGTTTGAGTGGTGTAAGCTGGTAGAGTCCTCCTAAAGCTACGGTGAGACCGGCAACGATAGGCCCTTGTTGATTCCATGCAAGGAAACCAAGATTCAATAAGTCAATGATCAAATAAAGACCATATGCAATTAGGCCATATGTAGTCCAAGCTATCAGATATCCAATAAGGAAAACCCATGTGGATACAAGTGGAATCTTCAGATTTCGGGTACGCTCTGCTGACACGCGAGCAAAGGTAATGACCATGGGTGTGACGGATGGCAGCATCATAGCTGCCGTCATCGTTACCCACATACCCACATACCAGCCAAATGTACCTAGAACCATGCCATTACTACTAGTCATATTATAGTGATCCAGCATAATCATCCAAGCAATAATTGTTATCGTTAAGAGAATTGCTGTCAAAGGAATATTACCTATCGTTCGTGATCGAATTAATCGAATAATTAGTGGCTGTTTTTCTTGGGTATTCATCAAGAGCCTACTTTCCAATCAAAAGGAATATGTTTACTGGATTTTCCTTTATATTCATGAGAGAAATCAAATCCAATGGCTTTATCCTCTTTTACAACACCCCAAGTGGCAATTTGTCCTGGACCCGTTTCAGAACCCGGCGGATTGTGTAGTTGAACTCGACGCTTTGGATCAGCTGTTGGACCTGTAAGAGCTTCAGCACCAACGGATACCTTATTTGGAATTTCTGCTCGCCAATAGGCTAAATCATCTGCAGCATCAAACTTGATGGGGGCATACTCAATTCCACGTAGTTCGCTAATGAGGCTGCCAAATTCCCCCGCCCAACCTCCAACCTTTCCGGTGAAAATTTGTTCAAGAGCCTTACGCTGATCTTGATCAGCACGTTCATCAATATAGAACATCAACTTCATCGTCGCATCGGGATCGCCAATCCACATATTCCCTGCAAATTCACCAAGGGCTACTACTCCGAAACCATCTAATCGTATGTCATTGTAATACCCTTCGTGGACTTGCCATACCAGTGTAAAGAGACAATCCCCGTTCGTAGGCTCTTGAGCAAATGTACAGGGACAAGGAAGTTTGCAACTGCAGACATCGAACCACTCACCTTTTAAATGCCACTTCGTTTTAGACATATCAATCCCTCCATCCGTTTTAATAAAATCACTTTTTCTCTTCCTTCAACATGACAAATATATTCTCACTGATAGCCATATAGTACAGAAGTTATTGTGGAATTATCTACTGAAAGCAAGAAAAATGTTAATGAAGTTGCAGTTTGATTTTTCTATTTAGTTGAAAAATTCCCTATAGAAAATGATAGCCTTTTAGAAGAGGAGGAATAAAATTGAATATCAAAAATTCGACTTTAGGTATGATAAATTGGAATAATATTTTACCACCAACCAATCAACTTCACAGATTCCAATATATGATGAAAGGACATACTAAGTTACTGTCAGCTATCAATTCTTTTACTTATTCGCTCCCTTTAGCGAACACACTTCGTACGATAGCAATCCTTCCATCTAGTTTGAATATGCTATCTACTATTCCTCAAATGATTATTGATACTATTAATAATTGATCTACAAAAATATTAGAATTTCCAATCAATATAAAGCAGAACGCATCAGCTATCTTTCTATTTTTGATTTTCATTTTGCTCTTTATCTATCAACTTTGTATAGCACCAGCTATACAAAATATATATAAGAGGAAAGTTCTTTGTATTTCTGAATTTACAGAAAATAAACCTTGAGAAAATGCAAAACAAATAAAGACTTCTTTAGAACAAGATTTCGGGATTGTCCTCGATATTATAAATAAAATTCGAGTTATCAATCGAGAAACACCAGTTTTCCGATCATACCACCGTATTTTTGATACAATTTATACCCTTATAATAAACCTGTAATAATAATAGAAAAAATGAAATAGGTCATTCGTAATATATATGAATTCAATAGGTGAAGAAATGAGTGGATGAGTTTTCACAGGAAACTTAGCAAAATAAAGTGGTAACCAAAGGTGTTTTTACATTCAGAAAACACCTTTTCAGTTTATAATTCTATTTCTATTTCTAAAGTCTAAGCATTATTGAGCAAAGTAATAATCAGCATTAGGAAAAATTCTCTTGAAATCTATTTAGTATCGTAAAGATATATTTTCTCGAATATATCTTTTGTTCTTAGTTTTTGAAAACCTTAGCAATAATAAATAATAATATTAACTGAAGTGAAAAACAAAAGACATTGTAAACGATGCACCTATATTAACAAACACTACTTTAGGCGAAGCAACTTGTGCAATGCCGATATAACTATGAAAACAGTAGATGTTGTAGGTCATGTTGAATTGGAAAACTCATACAAAAGCACTATTTCTCCATAATTCCACAGAAAAATAGCGCTTTTGTAAATTGGAAATAATACCTTTTTTTAACTTGATGAGTGACTGTTAGTTTCGTTATTTAAATTAAAAAGCATTTTACTTAATATATAGTTTTGGATTTACAGCATTACTCTTTTGAGCATTCCACTCACCTTTATGAACTTCAAAATGCAAATGTTGTCCCTCGGATTGACCGGTATTCCCCATAAACCCAATTTGTTGTCCTTGTTTTACGCTTTGCCCAGCTGAAACAGAACGACTATTTAAATGAGCATATACAGTTGTGTATGTTTGTCCATTCATATTATGAGAAATAAACACGACATTCCCATAACTTTCCGAATAGTAAGAACGTGTAACCACTCCATCTGCTGCTGCTGAAACGGATACCGTGCCAGAGGCAGCAATATCTAATCCATAATGCATTTGTCCACCGCGTTTTTCAAATCCAGAAGTATAACTTCCAGCAGCTGGCTTAATGAAACCACTTGCTGTATTTTCATTTGTTGTACCTACCTCTGAAGGTGGTTGTTCCTCCACGGTAGCTACCTTTGTTTTTGAAAGATAGTTCATACCTACAAATCCTGTTTTTCCATTGTAATTGATTTTATACCATCCAGCCTGCTGTCCAACAACTTGAATTTTTTGATTAGGCTCAACAACTCCAATTACTTCATAATTCATACCTGCTCCACTTCTGACATTTAGAGAACTAGACTTAACATAGTAGTTTTGAGCAGGTTCTTGTTTCTCTTGCTCACGAGTTGGTTGTTGAACTACTTCTTGTTTCTCTTGCTCACGAGTTGGTTGTTGAGCTACTTCTTGTTTCTCTTGCTCACGAGTTGATTGTTGAGCTACTTCTTGTTTCTCTTGCTCATGATTTGGTTGCTGTGCTTGTTCTAGTTTCTCTTTTGTTTGAGTTTGCTCTTGAGTAGAAGAACCTTTTAAAAATTTTACAAATTCACCACTCACATACCCTGTACGGTTGTTATACTTAATTTTATACCAACCGTTTTCTATATCCACTACTTGTAAACTTTGTCCTTTTAGGACTCCTCCGATAACAGGATGATAGTTTGCGGGACCTGTTCTAACACGTAGAACAGCAGCATCTACTATGTATGTACCGTTCTGTTGAACAGATTCTGTCTGTATCGATTGTGGAAGGTTAGCGGTATTATTTGTTCCGCGGGATACATAATCTTTGTTTATATAAGCAAATCCCTCATTCAATTTTACTCTATACCAATCTTGGACTTCTCCTACCACTTGCACAACCTGACCTTTGTTCATTACACTCACTACTGGATGAGACATACTTGGACCTGTTCTAACTCTAAGAGAAGATACGTTCACTGTATAACTTCTACTTGCTTGCACCTTTTGTTTTTTGGATTTTACTAATGATTTATTAATTGATACATAGTCTTTACTAACATAAGCATCCCTATTATTATATTTAATTTTATACCAACCATCAGCTTCCCCAGTGACCTGTAATATTTCTCCTTCACCTACAAGTCCTAAGATAGAGTTGGATGTACTTGGACCTGTTCTAACACGTAAAGTTGTAGTACTTACTTTTATATGATTAGGAGTTGCATACTCCTTATTTACATAGGCTTCCGTGTTATTATATTTAATTTTATACCAATCTTCAGTTTCATCTACTACTGGTACAGATTGTTCTTTTGATACCAGTCCTAGAATTGTATTAGATGTACTTGGGCCTGTTCGGACACGTAATGCGTCTACATTTACTGTTACTCGATTTTCATGCGTTACTACATCAGAAGCTTGCTTGGATTGCGTGTCTTCTGGTGCTATAGATGTTTGTGCTTGAGCAGTACCAATAACTGTGCCTCCTGCAACAGAAGCTACTGCCATACTAGCTAGGATTTTTTTCATAAGTGTAAGGCACCTTCCCGTAAATATATTTTACATTTCTTTAAGTAAAAGAGTTTAAATACATGTTGATCTCTATCAAGTTATATAGCTATTGATGTTGATCCTAGAAATCCATTTAATTTTACTTATAACATCAAAAAAGAATAAGTCTTATACTGATTTGAAAAAATATTGTATCCTTAAAACAACACTTCATAAGCGTTTTATTTAGTTATTACCTTCTCTCTTATATCATTTCACCTACTCCCGTATATGCCATTTTAAATAGAGGTATCATTTTCTGTTTATACAAAGTCATCCTTTGTAAGCTAATATAAGTTAGAGAAACATGCACATTTTGAGTAGTGTTCATATTTCTTACTATTCTCCTGCTGCTCCCAACAGTAGATAAACAAAGTACAATGGTAATTTTCATTTTAACAGCTTATCTATATACCCCTTAGTTATTATACAAAGCAACTTTGCAGAACCTGTGCAAAGTTTCTATATTAGAAAAGAATAAAATTTCCCCTTTAACTTTTAGTAACCTAATTAATAAGGGATTTTCTGTTATGTGCTCTTAAATAAATATATCCTTATATAATATTAATTCAATTGAGTAATACTTACGCTACTTAATTAAAGTAAGAAGAGAAGGGGGCTCTCTCCCTTCTCTTCTTACATAGATACATATTTACAAATAAAAATTCATTCGAATTTTTAATCTGGTTGATTTAATTGTATTCAATAGACTTTTACAAAAAACAAAAATCAATTCATAACTCTTTTTATTTATGCATTATAATTATTTTTGATAAAACTTACAATTACATCTTCATTGGGAGCAGGAGCAGTGACACGATCAACTTCTTTTCCGTTTTTCAATAATACCAGTGTCGGTATACTCATCACACCAAACTTTTTTGCTAAATCGATTTCTTTGTCAACGTTAACGTCAAAAAATACAATTTGATTACCAAATTGCTCAGAAACACTTTCAACTACTGGCGCTAATTGTCTACATCCAGGACACCATTCTGCAGTAAACTTTAATAATATCGGTTTACTTATTACTGAAATTTGCTGTTCAAGCTCAGTTAGATTAATTTCCTTTAGCATGCATAATACCTCCTAAAAATTTTAAAGGTCTGACTAAAAACAATCATCCGACAATTTGACTTCTAAGATTCTCTAATCCAAATCGATTAATAAACCTTGAAAAAGGCTCTCTCTTTTTACCATGTTCAGAATAGATATCAATTATCTTTTCAACTGCCTCATAAAGCTGTTTAGGTAATAATTGCTCCATAAATAAAACCCCCATTTGAGCATCCTTTCCTTTTGCTTTACCACCAATATATAAATCATATCCATTTCTTATTTTCATTACTCCAATGTCATTTACAAGAGGTTCACCACAGCCAACCGGACAACCAGTATAGGCAGGACGGAGTGTAAAAGGTACTGGTTTCCCAGCAATTCGTTTATTTAATTCAATTGCAACCGGCATACCTTCTTCTTCTTCTCCTTTACAGAAATTACAGGTTCTTAGACTTTTGGTAAAGTTGCCCACTGGATAACAAGATAAACCAACTTCCCTAAAACTTTCTTTCACTTGTTCTACATTACTTTCAGGTACTTCAATGTAAAGTTGTTGGAAAGTGGTTAGCTCCAGTTCATCACCATCATTCAAATATTCAGCAATTGCTAGCAATTGTTTTCCGTTCAACATTGCACCGAATGATATACCACCATTAACAGCTATTTTAACCATTTTTTCATTTGATTTCATTTGGATTCACAACCTTAATTTTTATATTAATTTATAAACATTCATTACCTATTCTCGACTGAAGAGGGAATATTTTTCTTAGTTAAACTTTTTGGTAGTCTTAAAAGTCATTGATGAATATGGTATTTCCAATTTTGAATAAAACTCATAGGACCTCACTCAAATACATTCCCGATTTTTCACTATCTTGATCATCTATATTAGGACCACATTTGCACATGTAATACAGGTTCCTTTATCAACAATTAAAAAATTCAATAATAAATAACCTCCTTTCTTTTGTTAAAAGTATAATACCATACCCTAGATAGGTATAAAATAGGTTTTTGTTTCATTTTAATGAATCAATTCCATTTCTCATTGAATTTTATATCTCCATATTTGCTTGTTCATACTTACTCAACATTTAAATAGCCCTTGCACATTCTCTACTCTCGCTATAGTACTTTAGAAATTAATTCTCCCTTACATTATTCTTCAAGACAATAAAATCCCATTAAAATCTTTAATCATATATATGTATTTTTATAAAAAATTATATTTTTCTTTTCAATTAAAAAAACATGTAGTATACTAACTTCAAAATCAGAGGAGAAAGGGAGCAAACAACTATGCTTACAAATACAACTTTAGTTACATTTGCACAAAAACAACATCATCATCACACTTAACCCTTGAAACCTAGCGGAAAAATTACGCGTAGGTACAAGGGTTATTCCCGTTGTACCTACGTCAGGCAAAGAGCCATGTAGGTATTTTTTATCTACATGGCTCTTTTTTATTTTCAAAAAAGCTAGAAAAAATGATAAGTGAACAAAACTAATACAAAGGAGTTATACAGCTATGGAAATGAAAAGTAGACTTTATGGATTTTAATAACATTTGTTTGTTGTAAGAAATGCCTAAAATTCGGTATTTACTAAGGCTCAAATACTGTATCTACAAAATTCATAAAATGTCAGGGGAATTCCTAAACTAAAGAAAAATAAAACTCAGTTAAAGGTGGTATTTTATAAAATGAAACGTCTAATAACTATAATTTTAATAATAGCGGCGGTATTTTCGGTTATTACAGGCTGCTCTAAACCGAAAGAAAAAGAGGATAACACATTAGTAATTGGTATCGACGATAAATTTGCACCTATGGGGTTCAGAGATGAGAGTAATAAAATTGTTGGTTTTGACATTGACTATGCTAAAGCAGCTGCAGAAAAAATGGGAACAAAGGTTAAGTTTCAACCCATCGATTGGAAAACAAAGGAGTCTGAGTTAAGTAGTGGTCGAATTGATCTCATTTGGAACGGCTACACAATTACAGATGACCGTAAAAATAAGGTTCTTTTTACAAAGCCTTATTTAAAGAATGCACAGGTGGTTGTCACTTTGGCTGATTCACCTATTACTAAACTAAATAATTTAGAAGGAAAAGTTGTAGGTCTTCAATCCCTTTCTTCTGCATCAGATGCTTTGAATTCTAATCCTATCAAATCTAAAATTAAGACCGTTACAGAGTTTGCCGACAATGTTTCTGCCTTAAATGATTTAAAGAGTGGTCGTTTAGATGCAGTAATTATTGATGAAGTCGTTATTAATTATTATATGACTAAAGAGAAAGATACTTTTAAGATATTGGACGAGTTTCTTTCTCCAGAAGAATATGGAATAGGTGTTAAGAAAGGTAATGATGCCCTACTTAAGAAACTTCAAAAAGCACTTGATGAGATGAATGAGGATGGTACTGCTACAGAGATCTCTAAAAAGTGGTTTGGAGAAAATAAAATACTAAAATAATTAAGAATATAGAGCAAAACAGGATTTCCCTATGGTACCCTGTTTTGCTTTTGGGGGAATCCTTTTATGTCTTTTGATTATATTAATTCAATTCTTATGCCAATGCTGGAAGGAGCACAAATGACAGTCCTCTTATTTTTGATTGCCATTGTGGTGTCAATTCCAATGGGTTTTTTATTAACACTGGCTGTAAGAAGTAATTTAAAGCCACTGTCTTGGCTTGCTCAAGGTTATATTTACGTATTGCGTGGAACTCCACTATTACTTCAATTACTATTTATATGCTTCGGATTGCCGTTGCTACCTGTGATTGGTGAATATTTGGTTATGGATCGATTTGTCGCTGCCTGTTTAGGGTTTATTTTGAACTATGCTGCATATTTTGCAGAAATCTTTCGTGGCGGTCTTTTAGCGATTGATAAAGGCCAATATGAGGCATCTCAAGTTCTCGGTTTGAGTAAATGGCAGACGATGAGAAGAGTTATACTTCCTCAAATGTTTCGTATAGCACTTCCCGCTGTAGCTAACGAATCTGTAACACTCATTAAGGATACCGCCCTGCTCTATGCGGTTGCTGTACCAGAATTGTTACATTTTGCTCAAACTGCTGTCAATCGGGACTTTACAATCACACCATTTTTCGTGGCAGGTCTCATTTATTTAATCATGACGCTCGTATTAACTATGTTCTTTAAATGGTTGGAACGTCGATTCAAATTTGAATAGGAAGGAGTGGTAAGTATGGGGATTATTGAAATATCCAATTTAAAAAAATCATATGGCAATCTAGATGTGCTAAAACGAATTTCTTTTGATATAAATAAAAATGATGTAATAGCAGTAATCGGTCCTTCTGGCTCTGGAAAAAGCACGATGCTTCGCAGTCTCGTCTATCTCGAAGAGTTAGACAACGGTAGCATCTGTGTATCTGGCGATTATCTAGTGAAAGATGGAGTATACGCAATACCTCAAGAAATTAGACAGATTACTGGTAAAATGGGGATGGTCTTTCAGCATTTTAACCTTTTTCCACATCTTACGGTCAAAGAGAACTTGGAGCTAGCTCCTAAAATGTTAAAAAAGGAACTATCCGCTGACATTCATCAGCGAAGTGGTGAACTCCTAGAGAGAATTGGACTCTCTGATCGGGCAAATGCATACCCCGCTAACCTTTCAGGTGGACAAAAACAAAGAGTCGCAATTGCTAGAGCGTTAATGATGAATCCAGAATTCATGTTATTTGATGAACCGACTTCTGCCTTGGATCCAGAATTAACTGGTGAAGTATTACAAGTCATGAAGGATCTAGCTCAAGAGCAAATGACAATGATTGTGGTTACGCATGAGATGGGGTTCGCTAAAGAAGTGGCAAACAAGGTTATTTTCATGGACAATGGAGAGATTGTTGAATCGGGTAATCCTACGGACTTATTTATGAACCCAAAGTTTGAACGAACGAAAGCTTTTTTAAATCGTAGTTTGAAATAAATATTTAAACGCTTCAGCATTTGTTCTGGAGCGTTTTTTGATTCATAGTTTGGTTTGAACCTTATATTAGAAGCTATGCCCAAAAACATACTATAAGGGGTAACGCCCCACCTATTTAGTAAATGCACACGGTCTTTTCACAACTCAAAAAATAATATATTCTTTAATTAAACTTGTTGTATTCTAAAAAGTTATAAATGAATAAACTGTTGTCACCTTTTAATAAAACTTTTAAGACCTCGCTTTAATACATTACGATTTTTCCAATATCATAATCATTTATATTAGAATCACACCTTCACGTGTAATATAGGTTTCTTTATTACACTTATATAATCTGGTAATAAAATAAACTTCTTTCTTTTTCGATAAACCAATAAACTATCCCCCCGATATGTATTAAATAGGGTCTTGTCTTGTTTTATTTTAATTCATCTCCTCAAAAAAACTGCTGAATTAAATTCAACAGTCTACTGGATCTAACGAATAGTTATCATATTGATATCCAAGAGATGTATGATCTAGTACGTCTTTCGGAGTTAATGTATTTTTTTCTCCTTCTCTAAATTCATGCATTGGATCATCTAGTCCCAATTCATCTGCACCTGTTGTACCACTAGTTGGTAAATAAGGTTCATTAAGATGTTCTCTTTGCCATATAGCCCAAAGACGATCAATATTGCTATGATGCAACCAAAAAACTGGATCTTCGGGTGATCCTGCTCCTGCCATAACTCCTCCAACCCAATTATGAGGACCATTATGCAACTCTTCTAATGCACTTCTAAAACCACTTGTTACCTGCCTCCAGGGAGCTGTATCATAGGGCGTTGTATCTATAGCTTCCTTAACTTGAGTACGAGTTGGCAAAAAAGGATTTGCACCTAATTGACGATTCAGCCCTGTAAATGCTCCCATAAAGTTTCCTCGCCATATTGAAGATGTTATTGAATTATCAACCGTCCAATCCCAATATGGAATTGTCACATTTCGATTAACTTTTTGTAATTCAATTTCGAATTTATGAAGAAATTCACGATGCCATGGGAGAAACATTGCACTTTGATGTATAGGATGAAAAAAATGTTTACGATGTACATCAACATAGGGTTGATATTCTCCATTTCTTTTTAGTTCCTGAATTGCATCTACAAAAGCTGCCTTCTCTTCATCTGTCAAACATGCTTGATTTTTTCTTATTCCCATTTTTTCACCTCAAACGATAGTTTTTATATCGTTTGTTAGTTATTTCCTATTACATATTAATCTATTCTAAATATTTTACAGTTTAAACGAGCTATATTTTATTCTGCTATCCCAAAATTACATTCTTTTATTAAACTATTCAATAAAGCAGCTATCTTAGAGATAGCTGCTTTAGATTAGTATATAGTAAGTTATGTGATTTTAAAATTACTCTGGCATATTAGGAATATTAGGGTTTGGAACATAATCAGATTTGTAATCTTTATATTTCACTTCTGTTACCATCCCCGCTGAAGCATGATGTAAATCGTGACAGTGGAACATCCATTCACCTGGATTATCTGCTACAAAGGCTACTTCATATTCTTCTCCTGGTTTCAAGTTAAGGGTATCTTTTATAATTGGAGAACCTTCTATTGGCTTTCCATCTTTACTTAATACTTGGAAGAAATGACCGTGTAAATGCATTGGATGATCATCTGTTTTAGATTTGTTTACTAATTTTACTTTTACTAAATCTCCTTTTTTCACCTGAATTGGATCAATATCAGGGAATGTTTTTCCATTAATTGTGTATACCATTTCATTTCCATTCATTTGAGTGTTTAAATCCATTGTATATGTGGCAGTATACTGTTGGTCTAATGTAAAACCTCCTAATTTCTTTGCACCGTATTTTGTCATATCTAATTTTGGAAGTTTTTCTTTTTCATTTGCTTTATCTTTCATCTCTTTGCTGCCATCATATTCAATAACAGCTTTCATTCCTTTTGCCCCTTTATCTTTTGCATGATCCTCAACATACCATTTTCCAGGGTTGTTAGCTGTAAACTCAACGTCGTACCGTTCACCTGGTGCAATTGAAATTACTTGGTCTTTTATAACCTTTGGATCATTAATTGGTTGGCCATCTGTCGCAATCACTTTAATATCATGACCATGAACATGGATATCATGTGATAGATAACCAGCATTAACGAATCGAAGTCGAACCTTGTCACCTTTTTTCACTTTCAATGGCTCTATTAAATCCCCACTTTTACCATTGATTGTGAATAAATCATACATACTCATATCATGGCCTTCCATTTGCATTCCATTCGACTCTTTATTTTTATCCATCTTCATATTTCCATGGTCCATGCCTTCCATACTACCAGAGTCTTTTTTGTCACTTCCCATGTCCATACCCGAATGATCCATGCCTTTCATATCATCATTCTTTTTCGCATCACCGTCTGTTTTTTCTACTTTACCTTTTGTCATTTCTTTTATTTGCTTATCAATTTCTTTTTTATCTGTTACCCATTCATCTAACATTAATGTGTAATCTTTATCATACTTTTCATTTGTATCTTCTACAACAAGAGCGCCATACAATCCTCTATCTAGTTGATTAACAGAGTCTTGATGTGAATGATACCAATACGTTCCTGGTACGTTTGCTTCAAATTCATAGGTAAAACTTTTTCCAGGTTCAACCGCATCTTGTGTAACTCCCGGGATGCCGTCCATATTATTTGGAACCGGATACCCATGCCAGTGAATAGACGCAGGTGCAGATAGTTCATTCTTTAATGTAACTTTAACCTTGTCACCTTTTTTTACACGGATTTCTGGTCCAGGAGATGATCCATTAAATGTCCATACCGGAACAACAACACCGTTGCTTAGTTTTTGTTTCTCTTCTTTCGCCACTAGAGTAACTTCTGGCCCTTTTACAACTTGTAACGGCTTTGTTGCCGTTTCAGTTTGTGTTACCTTTTTATCATTCATATTTTTTTGATCACTTGTTGTATTTGTAGTCGCAGAACATGCGGCAATTAAAGATATTGCGGAGACTGTAACTGCTGTTAATACAAATCTCTTCATGAAAAACTCCTCCTTCTGTTTGTTCAAGGTTATTATATAAAACGATTATCGAGAAATTATGGAGATGGAAAATGGGCAAATTAAAAAAGACCTGCACAATTTTTTCAATATTTTTTAGTAAAATATCTTTTGCTTAGGTATTATCTTATTTAAGGAGGATTTTTATGATAGACATTCTATTGGTGGATGATGAACCACGTATGTTAGATTTACTTTCATTATATTTAACCCCACGGGGATATCACTGTATAAAAGCAACTTCTGGTAAAGAAGCAATTTCTTTAGTGGAAGCAAAAGAATTTCGCTTACTATTGTTAGATATTATGATGCCTGAAATGAACGGATGGGAAACTTGCAACAAAATCCGTGAATTCAGTAGCGTACCAATTATTATGTTAACTGCTCGTGATGATACACAAGATGTTATACAAGGATTAAAAAAAGGTGCTGATGACTATGTTACAAAACCATTTCATGAAGAAGAGTTATTAGCCCGCATAGAAGCTGTTCTTCGTAGGACAAAGCGTCACCATAAAATTGAATATAAAGGATTAATTTGGGATGAAGCCAGACACACTGCGGCTATGAATGGAAATGAACTTTTATTTACCCCAATTGAATTTTCACTACTTGGTTTATTTTTAAATAATTTAAATTACGTATTTACTCGTGAACAACTGATTGAACGTATTTGGGGGCATGCGTCAGAAACTGAGGATCGAACTGTAGATTCCCACATTCGAAACTTACGTGAAAAATTAAGAAAAGCATCATTTCCAATTAATGAGCACCTTAAGACTATATACGGAATTGGATATCGCTGGGCACATGAAGAGAAAGATATATGATATGATCTTATCAAACAACAAGGATAGTGGATTTTTATGAAGCGTATTTCAGTTAAATTTGGATTTTATTTTTTTATTTGCACCTTTCTAATTGAAAGCATATTATTTCTCTTATTGTATTACAGTTTAGTCGATACAAGAGTTCAAGAAGAAGTGAAATCGCTCCTTGCCAGAGGAAATAGTCACCGTGATGTTTTGGAGAAATACTTTGATAATCCAACGATATCCCATGTAGCTCTCATGGAGTCTGAAGCTGAAACAAAAGTTGTAATCACTTCTAAAACTGGTAAAATACTTGCAAAATCAAGCGATGTAGATGCTTCCATGGAAAAACATCTATATACAAAAATGCCTGATGTTAATACAAACGGTAGTGTTGCAGAGGACCACTGGAAAACATCTAATTATATTTGTACCATTAGTCCCATTCAAATCGATAATGAAATTAAAGGCTATGTATACATGTTTTTAGGTACTGACTCCATTAAACAAATGATTCAGCGCTTAACGTATCAATTTATATTTGTTGGAGCTATTACTTTCATCATTACGGTTATAACTATGTTCTTATTATCAAGATTTCTAACAAAGCCTCTAATTAGAATGAAAAAAGCAACAGAAACAATGAGTAAGGGTGACTTATCAGTGTCTTTAAATATTAATGGAAAAGATGAAGTGGGAGAATTAGCACACTCTATTCAAAAGCTAGCAGACGATTTAAATTATATGAAAAAAGAACGAGGTGAATTTCTAGCAAGTGTTGCACACGAACTTCGAACACCTTTAACATATATTAGAGGGTATGCTGATATTATTTTAAAAACAAAGATGTCTACACAAGATCAGAAGCATTATCTTTCTATTATTAAAGAAGAAGCTGATCATGTAACAGGCCTTGTTCAAGATTTATTTGAATTAGCTAAAATGGAAAAGCATAACTTTATTATCAATACAAAGCAAACTAATCTATATGATTTGTTAAAACATATAGTAGCAAAAATTCAACCAGCTTATACTGAAAAAAATATTCATATCATTTTCTCATGTCCAGAAGATCTTGTTCTTCTACTTGATGAACAGCGCTTTGAACAAGTTATACTCAATCTGTTAAACAATGCATATTCCCACTCTGAAGTAAATTCTAAAATATTTGTTATGGTTACAGATAAAAAGGAAAGTATCCAAATTATAGTGAAAGATGAAGGAGAAGGTATCCCTGAAAAAGATCTTCCTCATATTTTCGAACGATTTTACAGAGTTGATAAATCTCGTACTCGCGCTACAGGTGGTAGTGGTCTAGGTCTAGCAATTGTAAAAGAAATTATTGAATTGCATAGAGGGAGTATTTCTGTAAAAAGTGAATTGGGTCACGGGACTATCTTTACTATTCTTCTTAAAAAGTAAAGTATTTTCCTAATGAAAGGCTCGTCAATAATTTGACGGGTCTTTCATTATAGGGTTTAATAACAATTTATAATAAATAAACTGAGGTGAATTATGTGCAATGGTTAAGCCTTTTCATCATTATTCTATTCCCTATTTTAATATTTTCCATTATAAGATTAACAAATAAAAATGGTTGTTGTCATACAAACAAAAGAAAAATTAAGAAATGGTATACCAATAAAGAAGAATCTTAATTCATTATTTTCCATACTTTTTCTGCATAAGTTCTTTAAACTTCTTTTTTATAATGTAACTACAGGAACTTCATCCTGTAATTAACACGGCATAAACACTACTTATCAGATGGAGGTTGAAAATATGCAATGGTTAAACCTTCTCCTTATCTTACTATGCCCTCTCATGATGTTATTTTGTATGAAAGGTATGCGTAAAGGAAACCATCACTCAAAAGGAGGAAACCACAATAACCAAACAGATACGGATCAAAAATTATTAGCTGAAAACAAGCAACTTCGACATGAAATCCAGCAGCTAAAACACGCAACAAATCATAATGACATAGCATAATTTAATTATTAATATCAAAGTCAATTCCCCCAGACACAAAAACGTACATCCCAAAAAGAGATGTACGTTTTTTGGTGAAAAACTCTACTAATTTTTTAAAATCTATCTCTTTTTCATAGTCTGATATAAAGAGCTTGTACATATAATTTAGAGAGAGGAGGGGTATATTGGCACTTAACTATACCTATAAGAAAAAAATAAGTATTAAAAAAGGAATCTTAACGTTTATCTTTTGTATTCAACTATTATTTCTCCTATCTGCTATTAGTGTTTCTCTCTTATCTCATTTAAAAGCTTCCTTTTTACAAAACTGGTCACAAACTCAATCATTGACTAGTTTTTTATATGCACTTGAAACAGAGAACCATTATTTCACACAAGAATTTAAGAAACAAACAAATTCATTGAACCTTTCCTCTACCATTTTTTCTTTAGTAACCAATATAAAATTAAACGATATACCAACTCTCATAAAGAATGAACTTCCTGGATTCTCAACATATTATTCAGAAATTGCTGTAGCTGGAGAAGGAACTAATGAAAGTAATATTCCTAAAGAACCAAATGTTTCATTAGAAGAACTTACAAAACAAAGAAACGCTAATTTAGATGCTACACAAAAAAAACAATCCGAAAATTCAACAAATAATATTCAGCAAAAATCCATTTTCATTTACCATTCTCATAGTCGAGAATCCTTTCTTCCCTTACTCCCTGGTACTACTGATCCTAATGCAGCATCTAGCGATAAAGTGAATGTGTCCTTGTTGGGAGACAGGTTAAAAATCAAACTTGAAGAAAAAGGAATTGGTGCTATAAATAATAAGAAAGACATAGTAGATATGTTATTAAAACGAGGATTAAGTTATCCTAGTTCATATAACGTTTCCAGAGAAGTTGTCCAAGAAACTCTTGCACAAAATAGGGATATCCAGTACCTCGTTGATATTCATCGAGATTCTTCTCGAAAACCGTTAACGACAAAAATGATAAACGGGAAATCGTATGGTCGACTCTATTTTGTTGTTGGTAAAGAAAATAAACATTTTCAGCAGAGTTTACAATTTGCTAAAGCCATCAATTCTTATCTAGACAAAAATTATTATGGTATTAGTCGAGGTATATTCGTAAAAGATCGAAGAGAAGGAAATGGTGTCTATAATCAAGACTTATCTCCACATGCTATGCTAGTAGAGATTGGCGGTGTAGATAATAATTTGGATGAACTAAATCGGACTGTAGATATATTAGCTGAAGCCATTAACGATTACTATCAAAAAGCAAAAAAGTAAATAAGTAATAAGAAATTACAAGTGAATTGTAGAAGGTACTCATGGCACACAAATCATAATCGATAACGCGGTTGTTAGCTACTTTCATTTTATTGTATTATTACTGACTAAGTAGTTTAGAGTTTCTTGTCCTTTGTTCAAAAAGTTTAGACTTTCATGTCCCAGCACTGAGACATGAAAGTACCTACAAATTTTATGATAATGGCTGTTTATCAACGATTGCTCATGATATTTTAGTTTAGAGTTTTATGTCTTTTTACAATTATGCATTTACAGAAGCAAATCCATGTGATCTTATGGGTACGTGTAGGTTTAAATGTAGGTTACTTTTCTACTCTGTAACAAGTTTAAATATATAGTATATAAAAAATAAACAAGATAGATATGCTAGTCTATAGCTACTAGAGATTGGGTGTGTAGTAGGTATATATAAAGAACCCGACATTTGTGCCAGGCTCTTTTGGGTTATATTTGAGATTAGAGTTTGTTAAATTTAGTCTTTATTTCTTCTTTTTCTTTTCGCTCATCTTTTGGTGTACGCGTGAAGCATACGGAAATATTCCTTGTACCAATAAGCTTATGAGCATCGGGTAAAAGTTTTTCCGTTTTCGCTTTATTTTCTAAACTCCGTTTTTTTCCATTTAAATCATTATTAAGGAAACTGCGAAAATATATTTTGTCTTGTTCATTATCTTTACTGGTAGGATATGAATATGAACAAGCCAATCTATCCTTAAGCAGAATATTAGCTTTTGTTGGAATAGCGTTATGTAGAGCCTTGAAAAAATATAGTGGTTTATTCGCTTTATTTTCTAAACTCCGTTTTTTTCCATTTAAATCATTATTAAGGAAACTGCGAAAATATATTTTGTCTTGTTCATTATCTTTACTGGTAGGATATGAATATGAACAAGCCAATCTATCCTTAAGCAGAATATTAGCTTTTGTTGGAATAGCGTTATGTAGAGCCTTGAAAAAATATAGTGGTTTAAAAGGACCGTTTTTATTATAATCAATTTCCAGGAACTCACAAAGTTTTTTGTATAAAATCTTATTCAGATCTGCTAATGGTAAGTGAAACGATTTGTAATTTTCTTCATTTTTGTATATTAACGGTAATTCCAAAAATTCGTTAGTGCCTCTTTTAAATAAGCCCAATGTGTATACTTTATTTGCTGTATCATCATAACTTTTTTTATCATCTATATCCCTTCCAGCGGCGTATTAGTGTTGATGGGGCATTTTCTTTTACAGGTTCATTATGACATATTTTAGTTATTGATATCATTAGAATAAAGAGATTATTTTTTAATGAATTAACAAATAAAAACCCTCCATTATCAGGAGGGTTTTGCTTTCTAAATAATTTACTTTTAAATTGTAGTCCTAATATTTTATTGTAACGGTCCTAATAACCCCATAATTTCTTTGGCTTTTTGGTTTTCAATGCTATAGTAAATTTCTAATCCTTGACGATTACCTCTTATAACCTTCCCTTTCATTTTAGATAAATGTTGGGAAACTGTTGATTGTGGAATGTTTAAAATTTCGGTCATTTGGGTTACATTTAGTGTTTTATGTTTAGAAAGCTCACTGATCAGTTTTAAGCGCATTGGGTGTGCCATAACCTTTAAAAGCTCTACATCCTCTTCTAAAATCGTATTTTCTACGTGTTGATTCGCAAAACTTGTCATAGTATCTTCTCCCCTTATTTGTTCTCTTCTCTTCTCTTCTCTTCTAATGTCATATAAATTCTGTAATACCGAATATCATCATATTCGAATGTACTTTGTGGATTATAATAACTAAATTATACAATATCAATTTGTGTTAGTAGTGTAGTTAATGTGTGGTTTGTATGAAGTTTTAAGTTGTAATGGTCTGCATGTAGCCTATTTATTAGGTAAAAATACTTAAGTCATTAAGTATACAGGTGAGATTAGACTTGAATCAATACTTTACATAATCTATAACTAATTAAGGTGCCAAACTCCTTTGCTTATTGCAAACTTCACGTTATTTTCCGTTTATTACTAAGTTTAGCATTCCATAGATATTATAAATTTTCGAACTTATATTTAGGTATTTTAATTTTTGTATATTTAAAAGTTAAAGGTTACGTGTTATTATTTATATTGCAGGAATCATAGCTACCCTGCTTTTTTAAGTAACTAAGGAGGAGTGCAATGATGAGAGTGGTAATCGAATTTTTGTTATTTATGTGTTGCCTTGCTTCTATTTTTCAGCTTGCATTGGTAATTAGACGCTATATGGCCATAAAAAAAGATTGGTTATTATGTAAAACAAAAGAAAAGGTTCAAACTAAAACAAAAGTCTTTAGTCAATCATGTGTGACTGGTTGTTATATTCTAGCTTTTTTTGTATTGAGATTTTATTAAGAACCTTTTATATAAGAATGGATACTAATGAATTTTAATTACCTTAGAACAAAAAAAGAACTTAGAAACCATAATACATAAAGGTTATAAGTTCTTTTTTGCTATTGAAACATTAAGTTACTGGCAGGTTTATTATCCATTTTACGAGAGTTTACAATTTCCGTATTACTCCCTCATTAATTCCAGTCATATAATCTCCATACATATTCCTTGCGAAAAGCTCGTTTTGTACTCCTAATTCCCATTTTTCGTTTGTAGCAGCTGCAAGATAAATAAACATATCTTTAACATGTAATTCAGTCTTCTTTTTATCATAATTGTCATAATTACTAAAGGAACTTATATACCTACAATACATCTCAAACAAGTGAGTTTCATCAAAATAAGTATCTCCTATGACACTGTAAACATGATCATTTCCAAAAAGGAACTCTGTCATTTTCGATATTAGGTCAAATTGATGCTCCTTTAGTACAAACCATTCTGCACCAAGGTGCTTAGTTTTTTCTGGTTCTGATTTATCATAACGAACTGCAGATGCAAGTTTAGAAATGTAGCTTCCTGTTATCACCACTAGCATATCTGCTAATTGTAATCCAACAAATTCTTTAGAATCCTTCTCTTCCATTATATTGCCAAACCCAATATTCTCAAATGGCTTAGAAGGTATTCCCTGATCAAGAATTAGTGTAGATTGCTCAGGTTCCCATATACCGTGTAACTTATTCTCACTTAACCATAAATCAACATCAGAGCTTACCTTTTCCCAGTCAAATGATACTTTTTCAAATACCACATCATTAGCTAATTTCTTCCCATTCCCAATGTCCTTTATCATTTTTTTGTAATATGCTATTTGGTTCCTCATTCTAGCAATATTCTTATGTTTTGCCACAAATTCTTTCAAATCTTTTTGAATAGAGTATAGTATTTCATTGATTGTTTTTTCTGGATCAAAAAGATTTCTAATAACCTCTTCAGATGCTTCTAATTCACAATATTTTGTGAGACTGTATTTAAACAAAATAGCAGAATCGATAAATCTTTTTGCTTCCAGTTGGAGAATCCACTGTGTAAGTCTAGCATCAATAACCATCGACATTTTATTTACTGAAAATAGTAAGTTAGAGACATTTGCATCTAGTAGCATGTTAAATAAATTTAAATAAAAACTACTATTTACTTCTTTCATACTTGCAACGCCGAAATTGAAATTGCCTTTTAGAATATCAATTCCTTTTAGCTCTTTCTCAACTTTATTTTTTTGTCCGCTTCTATAGTTTTCAACCAGTTCCAGGTATTTTTTGTTAACATTTTCTAGGGAATCTTCTGGAATATAAAGTACATCGGCTACATAAGAACGCATTAAATCATCACCTAGATTTATTCTTCTATCGTCACGGTATGTATTTGGAATTCTGATTGTTTCTTGTGGTCCTTTTTCATCAATAAACACTTGTCCCATTGTTAATCATCCTCTCTTCTACTTAAGTCATTTAATTTTTACTACATTGTAAATGGATAAATAGTACACTCTAAAATTGCATTTAACGTTTTTTCTTAATGTTAGTATCTACAAATATATTATATATACGATATATGTGTTTTGTATGGAGTTACTGTAAATTTTTTGGGAAGTTTTCACAAAAGTAATCTATATAAAGAAAGCCTTAACTCTAATTTTTATGAATATGCTTATAGTTCAAAAAAGATAAAAGCCCTCCTGTGAATGGGAGAGCTTTTATCTTTCATATAAGTGAATCCGATTTTATGATTTTAAAAATGAATGTCGTCTGTTATACCCCTATAACGCTGACTTCATTATTATACTAATGTATATAACGGAAATCAATATTATAGTAATAGGTAGATTCCCCTGCTGCTCATCTTTTTAATAATAACATCATAAAAATTATATTTAAACATATATAGTTTTACGGTTTTAATTATTATATACTTATACAAGTGATTTAGCTCTTTATAAGAGTTGAAATTACGTTATATATAAGGAGTGGTTTGAATGAAAAACAAATTTGTGCGTATGATCATGTTAACGCTGGTAATGATAGTATCAATTTCAGCACTTGCAGCATGTGGAAATAATCGTAACCCTGAAGAAGTTGCTACAGCGTATTTCGAAGATGCAAAAGAAGGAAATGTTAAAGATTTTGGCGAGTTATTCACTCCTGAAGCGAAGAAAATCGTTGCTTTTGTGGGCGGAAATGCAGACCTAATGAAATCAGTTAGCAAGGATCTTAAAAGCTATAAAATTCGAAAAGTCGAAGAGAAAAATGAAATTGCTACAGTAACTGTTGATGCTGTATATAAAGATAATCCTAAAAAGGTAATCGTAATTGAACTAGAGAAAACGGATGATGGTTGGAAAATTAGTAAATCATAAAAAAACGGTCTAGAATTCTAGGCCGTTTTTTTTACTTCCTCAATCTTCTTCAAAATCACGTAGACTAGCAAGTAATTCTGTGAATGTTGAGCAAACAGGATATATTGCTTCTTCTATGTTATCCTCCTCATGCTCCCAAAATACTACTGTTGGTGATTCAGGACTGTTACGGTAATCAAAACATAGATGATTCCCAAATGAATCCTTGCCAAAAGGATATACTTTATTTGCTAATCTATCTTTTATATCATTATAAACTTGAATGATTGAATTTCTACTTTCTAAATCAAAAGTTAAAAGCTTACTAAATACATTCTCATCCTGTCCAGGTACATCAAATATTTTTGGTCTTGGATAACCACTATCATATTTTTTTACACATTCCACAAAATCCATAGGGAATTTTATGTTAAAATATTGTTCTACTTTCTGGATGTTTTCATCTGTAATTTCTTTTTTATTTACTCCAATCCAAGTAACGTTGCTCATATATAATCCTCCTTACTTATCGCTGTCTTTTCCCCAAATTTTATATCCACCAGTGTGGCCTGTTTTCCTATGTGTTTCATAATCAACAAGTTGCATTCGTCCTGCTTCTTGATGATGATGCCATGTATAATTTTCTGGTACCTCACCTAGTTTAAATAACTCTATTTCTTCTTCTGTGAATTTTGCAGCTAATTTAGGGTCTTTCATTATTTGTTCGTATAATGCTTTACTACATATTCTATCATGTGTTGGTCTAGACTTTTTAAAATCAGCTTCTTTTAATTTAACTTCAGAAACGGGTTTAAAGATAGGAAAACCATCTAAATCATACGGAATGCCTGTAACTGGATGTTTATCCCCCGCTAGCTCACCCAATCTTAATCTTATTGTTTTCGGACCATTTGGACCCTCATAAGTATATGGAGCTGCTTTCTGTAAGTACTGTTTAATACTACCGACTCCCGCATATGAAAGGTGGTTTCCAACCTTGAATTCATAGTTGTTTAATATATGTAGTGCATTTCTATATGCCGGAGAATTAATTACAAGTGATTTTCCTTTAGTAAAACCTGTAATAGCAGCTACCTTTCCAACTTGTCCTGCTTTACTAAGACCTTTATCACCCAGAAGCCCGAGTCCTAACGTTGCTATACCATAAGCTACATAATGCTCTCTACTTTCCAGATCCCCATTCCAAAATTTATTCATAAATGTATCTGATACAGTATTCCATGCAGCAGGAATAGTCTCCCTATAGTTTACAATCGCATCTCGCATATTAAGCCAGGTTTCTTTATCACCTAAGGATATCAGTCCTTCCCACGCATCCACTGCACCATCTACAAACCCATTAGAAATACCAGTCCACGCAGCATTTAAATCTTTTTTATTGAAAAAAGACTCTTCTGATTTTGGAGGGAGTTTTCCGCACATGGCTCCTTCTTGAATATCAGAGTCAACTAAATTTCCGCCATACAATTCATCCGCTTCTCGGAATTTAACAGCTGCACGTTCTAATTCTACTGCGATTTTATCTAATTCTTGCAAGATGTTAAACATCATTGGCTTTGCTTCATTAAACATCTGATAGAAACGATCACTGCTTGCTCCGCTCCACTGAGAAGCTATATATTCAGTTTGAGAGTATAAATCTTTATGTATATATTCTAATGACGACCTCGTATTTCTTACGGTTTTAGCAGCTTGTTCTAATTGTTCCGGTGTTACCTTAATTTGTGTGCTCATTCCATCCCTTCTTTGCATATATATTATGAAAATTATAACATATCATTATTTCATTAATGGTTATCATTTGAAAATATCCGTTCCTAAAAAAGATAAAAGTTACAACAATAGTTGCAACTTTTATCTGAAATATTAATCTTCCTTGATTTCTTCCCAACACTCATCACATACTTTATCCGTAGGGGAATTCAATGTTTTTCCACATTTCATACATTTCCCTACATGATTAGGATGCTCGCAATATAGGCAAGTACCTATTTCAAATCCGTTATCTTCTGATAAGTTGATGCTATATTTATTACATTGTTCACAAGGAAAGGATGCTATGTCATCTTCTTCTATTTCAGGCATATAATTCTTCATAAAATAGGAAATTTCAGTTTCAATTATTTCGAGGTCGTCAATATCAAGCTCTGCCTCATTGTCTGGCATATATGTTCCTTGATCATCATCAAAGTATGAACTCCCGTTTGTAAACGTGATTTTAAAGGTAGTTTGCGGAGTGTTGTTATAAAATAATATAAAGTTCACTGTACTTTCACCACATTCAGAACTATCAAGTGCTACTTCTGTTGCCATGTGTAATGTACAATCAAAGTAATTATGGGTGATTTCGAACGCTTTTTCATTATTTAATAAATTTTGTTCTTCAAATTCTAACTCGATGTCACTACGATAATATAACATTTCTTGTAAATTACCAAACGCTTCAGAGACTATCGCTTTAAACTTTTCTAGGATTTCATCTTCATCTAGAATTTCTACTGCTGCTTCTTCACGTATTCTTCTACGATAATGAAGTTCTGCTTCATTATCGCCCATCATTTGCATAACTTCTTGTTCTTCTAGTTTTTCAAGATATTTTTCCATTTCCGAATCTAAATGATTATTGAATTTTTTTTCGGCTTCTGTAATTATTCCTAATAACTCTTCCATGATTTTTTTGTATTTTTTAAACAGCTTTATATCTATTAATTTGTTATGGGCTACGTGATTTCTATCCTCACAAAAGCCTTTCCACTTGCCTATAAATCTATCTAAATCACAAGAAAACCATGGCTCAAAGAATTCTTTACCAAAGTCCTTATCTACTTCCAATGTATCCTCTAAAATACCTGTTAATTTTTTTTTATGCATATCTAATTTTTGTCCATTTAATAAATCAGTCATAATATATTGGAATTTTCGAATGTCCGGATTGTCTGTATTTGGAGAAGCGAATAAGTTAACTTCTTTTACTTTATGTGTTTTAAAGGTCAAAATACTTATTAAATCTCCGGTATCTATAGACATTAAACTTGTATGTATATTTTTAAAACTATGTGAACGCCCTTTAAATTGTTCATCTCTTTCTTTATATCCTTGAACGAGCTTGGTAGGCATATATGTTTCCCACCAATTTCCACCTAAATTATAGAATAGAATTGTATTAATTAATCTTCTTAATGCGTTCTCTACTTTATGAACCTCGCCGTATAATATATCTGAAAACCTTTCAGCTTGTATATCTTGTAGCCACAGACATTCTTCCCATTCAACTAGCATTAAATCTTTTAACTTGGTTTTTAAATTATGTAGATTCGGATCTAGATGCGTCCAATAATCTCCAGATATTTCTACTTTTAATTGTGAAATTGTATTTGACCTGATATAGGTAAATGAGATAATAAATTCATTTATATTATCTATCACAATTGCGCATTTTCTAGTTTTAGTATTGGCCGAAAAAAAATTAAAATCATTTGTCCTCAAATCTTTTTTGATGTTCTCCAGAAGTTTTTTCGTATAACTTTCGAAATCAAAATCTGATTCTGAATTCTTTAGATTAATCATTACGAACTGTACTAATTCGCTCATCATGTAGTCCCCCATTAAATTTAAAAATAACATGCACTTAATGAAAGAATATAGAAACCTCTCATTCCTCTATTAGTTCTATTTTCTTCATTTATTGACCAAAAAATAAAAATATGGTATGTTTACTGTAGATTAGATATATATTGAATGCATATCCAATATATATTAAGTATAGTACTTAACTGAATTGCATAAACTAAAAAAGACGAGATGCGTCAACATCCCGTCCCATAACTGCTACTGTCAAGGTGGCTGTTATTATGCATTATCTTTTTCTTTTAGACCCACGCTTGTACTTTGGTCGGTGAAGCGCGGGTTTTTTGTTGTCTTTTTTTTCGAATTGCTTTTTCAGTGCGTATGCTGAAACCTCACGCACAACTGCTCTTGCAATTTCTTTTAAAAGTTCAAACAAAAATTCCATGTTATATCACCCCCTTTCCTTCCAAATGGAAAGAAGGGATAATAACAAGCCCACCTTCACACGATATACAGTTATACTCCTATTTTATCATATTCCTATTCATTTAAATAGAGAATCCACAATGATACATTCATTTTTGAATAATCTAGTTTACTATAATTAAAATATGTTTACTCGAAGGTTTTCACACTTAACCATAAATTTTATTAGAAATAGTAATTTTTTTGAATTTTATAATATTTATTTATCAAGTTTTAAAGATTTTAAACACCTGTGGTATATGTTACCATTTTATTAACCTATTAGTTACATTATTCTAATAAGTTAATAAAATAATAAGGGGGATTATTTATGTCAAAGTCAAAAATTAAAAAGATAGTTGGGGCGCTAAGTTTAACATCTTCATTACTTATTTCTGCAATGCCGGCAAGTGCTGGTTCAGGATTAATATGGGTTAGAGACAAATACCCTAATGCATATGAATTTGATTATAATGGCGCCAAGGGGACAGTTAAAATTTTTTACAGAGATAAAAAAGGAAATACTAAAACAAAGATAGAAAAATGCCATATGGATAACAACACATGTTATGTACCAGATAAATGATAAAAAAAGCACTCAATTCGAGTGCTTTTTTTACCTTGAATAAAATCGTCTTAAATTTCTCATCACCAATTCCAAAATTCTCTATATATAGTATATATGTTACTTTTTTTGTATTTTAAGAGAATTTTTTTGGAGCACACTCAAAAAAGGGGCTCTCAAATTCGTTTATAAAGAGCGTTGGTTATATCAGCAATACAATAAGATTCGATAGTTGTAAAGTTTCTTAAAAACAAAAATAGACCCCTTATAACGTTTTTCGTTTTTTAGGGATCTATTCTTTCTGGGATTCTATTCTTCTATTTCTTCTTTTACTTCTGCAGATAAAATGTCTTCAGCAAACTTCTTGTAGCCATTATACCCCTTCTTTGCAGCCTTTTTCTTTATTGCTTCTACTACTTTTTCATCAAGATAGAGACTTAAATGCTGCTTTTTTTCTTTCGATTCCTCTTTTGAACGGTTTTCAATTTTTTCTTTGAAAACTTCCAAATCCTTTTTTAAGTACAATCGTTCAGTAGATTTCCCTTTAGCAATCTCTTTAAAGGGCAATATCCCATCTTTAGCTGCATTATGAACGTAAGTCTTAGACTTACTTAGAAATTCAGCTGCTTCTTTTAATGTTAAAGAGTCTTTGTATAATTCCTCTAACTTTTCTACATCTCCTTGCTCAAAGCGATATCCGCCATCTGCTTTCCAAGTGGCCATATTGATAGGTTCGATGTGTTTATACTTAATTAAATAGCCTAATTGATTTTTTGTTAAACCTACCCTATCGCATACCTCTTCTAAAGATAAATAGTCCATTTCTCACCTCATCCGAAACTTTCATTCTAGCTGTTGTTTAAATTTTCTTAGTTGATACTTTGTTAAACCGGTTTCTTTTACTACATCTGTGATTGAGTACTCTTTATACTGAAGATACTTAAAAGGATTTTCCATATAACGTTCCCGTACCTTATTAAATGTACTCTTTTTCGATAAAGAATTCAATTGCTCTCCTTTCTCTCGGATGGAATCGAAAATGGGACAACCTTTACAATGTTTGTAGTTTCTCTGTTTTGCCTGTTCTTGCTCATCTGTACAATTCACTGATAGGTTGTTCAGAGGGCAAATTGAACAATGGGTATCTTCTAAGTTATGGATTTCTTGTAAAATTTTCAGACGAAGACTAGTCAAAAAAATCTCCTCCTACCGCATTTGGATTGAAATGTACAAAAAAATCAATTAAACATTTCCATTATACATTACCTAAATAGAAACGTTAAATAATAAGCCAAAAATATATATTTAAACATTTCATTTTATACCACAATAAATTATGTATTTATTGTGGTATAATTAGAATCATAAAATTTTATAAAAATATATGTGTATCTTTTCATTCTATTAAAAGGTGTGTGTAAATTTGAATATTATAAATTACGAACATAATAATCAACTTGTAAAATCTAAATCGGATTTTTTTGATAGCAGTCATTTCGAAAAAATTATGGGTTTGGGTATCCGTAATATTGACTACTCCCAATTAAGTGAAGAATCATTAGTTTATTTATTTTTACATGATGAGCCTTCTTTAACGAAAAAAAGAAGTGAGCGAACTAAACAACAGTATCTGCACGATCTTTCTCATTTTCTTCGTTACATAAAAGAAACCATTGGAACCATCCAGGAGCTATCCCATAATGATATGGAAATCTACTTCTATCAACTAAGTAAGAAGTACGCGGCCACCACATTACGTCGAAAGAAAACAGTGGTTCAGCAGTTTTTAAAATATGTGTATGATAACAATGGACTCTCTGACAACTTTAGTAGTCGTCTCAAAAAAGTATCTGTAAAAAAAGAAGAGCTAGTCAATCGTGATCTCTTTCCAGAAGAAGTGAACGAAATTCTAGATACATTGAAGAAAACGAATTTCTTTATGTATTCCTTGTTTTTCCTTCTTACAACTACTGGACTCCGGATTGAGGAAGTTGCAAATGCAAAGTGGGCTGACCTTGCATTCCACCCTTCTTTAAATGTTTATCTCCTACGTGTAGTTGGTAAAGGAAATAAAACGAGAGAAGTTCGTATCTTTGAAGATGTACTTAACGATCTCTGTCGTCTTCGTCAATTACGAAAACAAACGAGTGAATTAGATGCCTCTAGTTCATCTGCCTTTCTACCTAAAGCGGATGGTTCTCATTATAGGGCCGACTACTTATCAAAATATGTAGCAGAAAAAATTGAAGAAACTAATTTACCATTTCTGCGTTACCGAAAAGATAGAATAACTCCTCATACCTGTAGACACTTCTTCGCCAATCATTTAATGGGAAAAGGAGTCGAACTTAAGAAAATACGTGACTATTTAGGACATGAGTCTATTATGACGACGGAACGTTATTTAAGAGAACGTACAAGACGTCAAAACTTGGCCACAATAGATATCGGAAATTCGTTATTTTAGTAAGTATATATATAATAAGAAGAAACTCGATTGATGTATCGTTTTCTTCCTATTTTTCTGCTCATAGAACTCTAAATATCTCTCTTTCATCATAACATTTACACTAACGTTATAAATCAGAAAGGAATAGGTAAAGATATGTCCCATTTAAGCAAACGACTTGCTGAATTGCGAAAAAAACGAGGATATACGCAAGCCGATATATCACATCGCCTAAACATCGCCCGTACTACTTATGCAAATTGGGAATATGGAAAAGCTGATCCTGATGCAGATTCGATAATGCGGATTGCAGAGCTACACAATATCTTCATAGATGAATTGTTCGGAAGAAATAATCCTCTAGAAAGTAAATTAGAATCTATTAAAGTAGCGTTAGCAGATATACCTGCTGAAAAGCAACAAGAAGCGCTGGATGTTCTTATTAATTATACATATTTCATTAAGAAGCACTTTCTATCATAAGGTAAAAAATAAGTTTGAAATTCATGAAAAGGTATGTGTTTGGATCATCTATCCATACCTTTTTGATATTTGTGAATGATAAACTCTACATAACGATCTAAATAATCTGAATTATTAAAATGAAATCCATCAGTAGCAACTAATATCTTATTTAATGCATCAAACTAATTATTCTAACAAACCTGTATAGTATAATTACATATTTATAATGCCAAAGATCTATTTCTTCTTTTGTCTGCATAGCTCATATTAACAATTAATTTTGTATTGCTCGGAAAAATAAACAGCCATACACTGCATTAACCCTAAAACAAGAACGTTTGTTCTTATTATATTCCCACTTAACTTAAATAATCAAGTCGTTTCATGAGAATACGTTCGTTTTCTAAAAGAAATTATGTATTTTTCTTGAATTTATATTCATATATATAGAATGTGTGATTATTTATGCTAAAATGAATGTGATATGAAATATTGCTAATATATTTGCCATTATAAAAGTAGTGTTTTTAGAATCATGTTGGTTTAAGACAAAGAAAAAGACATCTATAGAGATGTCTTTTTCTTTGTAATGTACTAAGAAGAATGTTGTTATTTAACCAATTGCTGTTGGATTTCCTTAATTAAAAGTTCCGCCCCTTCTGGACTAAGAACAATTTTATTATTTGCTAATGATATATTTTTTTCTGAAATATCACCAGTTATTGCACAAGCATCATAAGATTTATATTTTTGTAAAATAATCTTTTCATCTTCTACAAATATTTCTATAGGATCTTTTTCTGCAATTCCTAATGTTTTTCTTAACTCTTTCGGAAGAACAATTCGCCCTAATTTATCTACTTTTCTTGTAACACCTGTTGATTTCATGTTTAAATCCCCCCTTTATTTTTTATATTTCTAGCTACTATCTGCATGTAATACTACAATTATATATCTAAATTCCTTTGTCGCCTTTTATCTCATTTTCCCTTTCTTTAGCTTCTAAGCTAAATTTAGCGTAAGTCATTATTTTTTCTAGTTCATTTTTGGAAGCATTATAATCTTTAATATAACGTTCTTTTCTTCCAGGACTCATATATTTATTTTTTTTCATTTCGTTTATTGTTTCTATATTCATGACTTTTCGTTTTCCCTTTTTCTCATATAAAAGTTTTAGATGTATAGCTAGGCCTATACTCCAAAGAGTAAAACCAATAATGAAAGATTGTAATGGATGTGCTGAAAGAGAATGATCAATAATAATGAAATAGAGAAAATAAATAATTGAGATTGCAAACAAAAATGAATTATAGTATTTTTGTATATTTTTGTATTTATGTATTTTTATTTCGTGTTGTTTTTTTCTCATTTCAATAGTCTCTAACATGTATAAATTATCTCCTTTTAAATAGGACCAGGTGGTTATTTTTTATACTATCCCCTTTTAACACTAAATAGAAATAATAGTGAAGCCAAAGGGACTATTCCTTTGATATTGCTAGTGTTTGCGCCCCTTGTTTACTTATGTTTCACTAACAACAAATAACCTTATATATTGATTATATAATTAGAGTTAAAGACGAACAACAATAAACTTCATGAAGTTTATTGTTATTTAGTTAAATGGCTAGAAATTCAATAGTATTGCTATTATATATCTATAAATAAGTAAAAGGATGTTCAATATGACTATATGTAGCTACTTCCATTTTAATTGAAATTTCAACTATATAAAGTAACACTTTTAATATAAGTAAGGGAGCGATTACTGTTGAAAATGACAAAAGGAGATTCAATACTCCGTTTGCTGACAGAAATTAAATTAGAGCTGAAGGAAACAAAAGAAGCTATTGAAAAATTAGATGAGAGATTAGAGAAAATAGAAAAACAAACACTTTCTACAAATTCATTTAAACTTGCTCTAAATACTCGAAAAGAAAAAGATTGGAAATATCCTTCTAAGATGAAATGAATTAGATTGATATTTTTCATTTTAGAATATATAGAAACAAGTAGAACATCTAAATAGGTACCTTTAATCATTTAATATAGATATCGCAATATAAAGTACAATGAACATTGTTTTCTTTCTTACTACCACACGGAAATTGTCCCCTAGCTCATGCTAGGGCTTTTTCTAATAACCCAATATAACAAAAAAGACACTTACTTCCCATAAAGTAAGTGTCTTTTTTGTTATTCTATCTGCGCAATAGGAAGAACATGATGATCAGCAGCAATATGCTCAGGGAAGATAAATCCCTCTGAGTCAGTAAGAAACTCTACACCTATTTTTTTAAAACACTCATTTACAAACTCGGAACATATATATTCATTATTGTCTTCGTGTCTCCCTATTCCTAACCCTATCCGAGCAACAATTTGAGCAATTTCATTTTTATCGTATCCACTGTTTAATAAACTAAAGCCAACTTTAATAAGGTTTCTAATCATTTCACTATCATCGTTAACATTTTGCAATAATTCATGACGAGCAATAAATAATGAACCATTATATCTGTTGTTAGAGTTCTCATAGTTTTTTATATAATGCTCTAGCGGGACTATCCTGACTCCATCGTCCTCAACACTTTCCATAATAAGCGTATGTTCTCCCCATTTTACAATAATCCCCGTATGACTAAACATTGATTCAGAAACCTTTTTAATTAATTTACTCACCAAATAGTTACCTGAACATAAAAAAATATCTCCTGTTTTTAAAACATTGATTAAATTTTCATATTTATCAATTTTTATGTTATTAAATTTATCTGTTCCCATTACATAGTTCACAACCTCACCTATGGAAATTACTAAGAAGAGTTTCTTTAATCTATTATAAAGTTTATTATTTAAAATCAGTCATATTTTATTCGTTAATATCTCTAAAATTTTTGATTATCATATAGGCCTCACCATACCATTTCGGGAAAATTGTACGTTTAAACACAATTTGGACACATTTTAAGCGTTTCCTGTACGTTAAGAGACATCTGTCCAGAAAACCTTATGTTTATGGACAGACGATAAAACTCAATAATATCAATGCTTTCTAGCTATAATCGCGTTCATAAAGTGTGTATATAAATCAGTGTTCAATTAAACTTTGTATTTTATCTTTATGAACATATACTCATCTAAAAGAAACACTGTAATGACAAAGGTCTGTAGTCCTTAGCGTACAATTTTCCCGAAATGGTGTCGTGAGGCCTATAAGGGGAATTCCATATTGAAGGAATAATCCCTTTTAAAATCCATCGACGAAGCTCGCACGGTCTTTGCTGTATTTTGTCAGAATGGAAATTAATAGATTATATTATATGTTACCTTTATCAGTAATATATAAAAAGATTTATAAAAAGAACTCCTAATACACACAAGAGTCCTTTTTATAAATTATTCTTTTTCATTTCTTTTTCATTTCTTTTTCATTTCTTCTCACGTACTTTTTATCTTTCATTGAATATACAATTCTCATGTATTAAGAACTCAGTGAATTACACATCCGTCCCTAGCATTTTTTCAATACTTGCTAGTATTTCTTTTTTATCTACTATTAAAGGCAGCGAATACACAGCAGTATTTTCTAAATCTTCTCTTCTATATCGTATTAATGATTGTATCTTCACCTTTGGAATCCCTTGTTTCTCCAGGTATCGATACACCGATACTTTATATCGAAACTTTAAATTCAGATCATCTATACCATCTAATAAGTCTTTGAGACTATATAATCCCATAGGTAATTCGCTAACCGGAAACTCTTCAACAACTTTATTCATTAAATCTGTTTTCGAATATAGAAGACTTGTCTGCTGTAGCGCTATAGTTTCAAACATCTTTGTAGTAGTAGTTTTTTGTTCTTGTTTTTTAGCTAATCTCATCATTTTCTCCCTGGATGCGATGCTTAACTCGTCCAAGTAATACCGTTGCCGATCAACAAGCAAAACTGACTCTTTCAACAAGAATTGTTGAAACTCACTTCGCGAAAATAATTTACGTTTCGTGAACAGCTCCACATATTTACTACCCTCACAATGTGTAAATAAAGCCTTATTTGCTACAGAGTTAATATATACATGATAGATGCATGGCGCTATGTTCCTTTGTACATAGTCATAACTACAACTAAGATAATCAGCCATTTCTTCAATTGTTATATTAAAATCATCTTCTATCAATTCTAGGTATGAAGATGCTATCTCCTCCAACGAAAGCCCCTTACCAGGTATCTTAATTAAAAACTCACTATCCACTTATCTTCCACTCCCTTTAATAGTCATACACTACTTTAGAAAGAAGTTTGCTCATAACCATCTATATTGCGGGCTTAGGTGGAGTTTCCCTGAAAGTAATCCCTTTTTTAGTGATTGTACAATGGTATACATTTTCATTAACGGATTGTTTCTTACTAGCAGCAAATTTTATTTCTTCTCCAAATTCTTTCATACACATACCTAATGAAATATTAACATGTAATCTTTCTTCTAATCGGTTTCTTATTTCATCCATACACTCACCTAAAGGGACAAAATGTGGAGCTTTCAAGTCCTTTAATTTATAATTATTAATATTTCCAAATACATAAAGAAAAGGTTCATTTTTATCGTGATCAAAGCCCCCAATTAAATATGCAGCATTTACCTTAATTTCTTCTAATGGTTTCTTTTTAGAAAAGACCCTGCAAATGAAAGATTTCTTTTTGTGAAGTTCTTCCGCATATTCTTTTTTTCTGTTCATAAGCTCTTCTCGGAAAATAGACTGCGATTCTTCAACCAACTCTCCTAAACTTATATTTGGATTTTGTTGAAACACCTGCATCAGTCTCTTTTTAGATTTCACAGTTGCTTCAACATCACCTAATGCAGCTAAAACAATATGATCAGAAAGCTGAATGATTTTATTTGCCCACTCCTCTATAGAATGTGAAAATTCTTTTCCATTAAATATACTTCTCCTACGATCAGCAGAAATTTGCACATAGTTTTCAAAAATCCCTCCGATTATTACTGTCATTACTTCCTAATCCCCTTTCATTTCATTTAAGTATCACATTATATGTTTTCATCATACCAAATACAAACTATATATGTTAAGTATATAGGTAACATATATAAATTACCTTTCAAGATGACGTTAATTCAACTTAAAGATTCGATATTTCCCCAGGATACAATACCTTGTTTAGCAATTTGTTACAGCCATTAATTAATCGTGAAATTCCTTTCTATATTATAAACTTTTCTATTATATTTTAAATCCCTCTTCATAAAAGAACGTAGGTTCGTGTATAATAAGAACAGACGTTCTTTTATGAAGAGGGGGGAATCACAGTGTATGACTATTCAATCCTACCGAATAGAATCATCTTATGTGTGGATCTACGGAGTTTTTACGCTTCAGTTAGTTGCATCAAAATGGGATTAGATCCTATGCATACAAAATTGGCTGTAGTAGGTGATGTGAATAGAAATGGTTCAATCGTTCTAGCTGCAACCCCACCATTAAAAGCATTAGGTGTAAAGAAGATGGCAAGATTATACGAGATTCCTCGCAGAAAAGATATTCTTGTTGTAAATCCAATTATGAGTACTTACATTAAATGCTCCAATTACATAACAAAATTAGCTTTGCAATACGTTCCTATTGAGGATTTCCACCAATATTCCATTGATGAATTCTTCATGGATATTACGGACAGTATTCATTTATTTGCCCAAAATCCTTATGAATTCGCAATGAAATTTAAGCGTGAAATATACGATCATACACGAATTGAATGCACCATCGGAATTGCTCCTAACCCACTCATGAGTAAGGTTGCCCTAGACATTGAAGCTAAGAAGAACAAAGATGGAATTGCTTTTTGGCAGTACGAGGATATACCTACCAAACTATGGAGCATACGACCCCTTAATAAATTTTGGGGCATATCATATAAAACAGAAGAAAAGTTAAATAGAAAGGGAATATACTCTATTGGAGATTTAGCCAATTATCCCCTTAAATACTTAAAACAAAGTTTCGGCAAGATTGGAGAAGAATTACACTTACATAGCCACGGAATCGACTTTAGTCGCATTTCAGAAAAATATGTTCCTGCCACAACTTCTATTGGGAAAAGCCAAATTTTAATGCGTGACTACACAATAGAAGAATTTCCGATTATTCTACTGGAACATATAGAAGAAGTTTGTTATCGGCTTAGAAGACAAAATAAGCTTGCTAAAACCGTTCATTTTTCTGTCGGTTATAGCAAAAGTTATACCGGTGGCATTAGAAAAACGCATACTTTAAACCGCCCAACAAATCTAACAATGGATATTTATAATATCTGTACATACTTTTTGCATCAACAATATACTGGCGAACCTATTCGCAGCATAAACGTATCCTTAACAAACTTACTTCAAGAAGGAGAAGAACAAATTTCTCTTTTCGATAACGTACCAAAGAGAGAACAAGAAGTGAGGTTAACAAAAGTAATGGATGAAATACGCACAAGATTTGGGAAGAACAGTATTTTACGAGGGATTTCCTACACGCATAGCGCTACAGCTAGACATAGAAACACATTAATAGGGGGACATAGATCGTGAATAACGCTAATATGCCAAAAGGAAGAGGTATGGTCAAATGGTCTCCGTTCGTTAACTCTACTATAATAAAAAGCGAATAGTATGTTTAATATACGAGCCTATTATTCTTTTTTATCACATTATATAATGATTAACTATATGTTAGTAATTTAGTATGTTATGTTTAAAATGTAAGGTGGGTTTTGTAACCGGAGGATAACTTCTATAAGGTAGGTGTAAAAATAATTGTAAGATTCAGTATGAAATCTAGAGGAGGAATTCTATGCGTGTACAAGAGATTTTGCTTGAGAACAGTAAGAAATATATGCTAATTGATGAAAAAGGGATTCCGATTGTTCCAGTAGTAAAGTATCTCAAATATTTGGACAGTACAGGTAAAAGTAGGAATACTCAAAAGACATACTGTTATGCCTTAAAACAATATTTTTTATATTTAAGAGAAACCGAGAAAAATTACAAAGAAATAAAACTAGAAGACTTAGCAGATTTTGTTGGTTGGTTACGTCATCCGTATACTAGTTTACATGTAGCATCTATTACTCCTGTGAAATCAAAAAAGACTGAAAAAACAGTAAACTTAACCGTTACTGCTGTTACAAATTTCTATGATTATTTATACCGTAACGAAGAAATATCAAAAGACATGAATGAAAAACTAATGCGTCAGATTTATGCAGGAGGAAGAACACGATATAAGAGTTTTCTACATCATATTAATAAGAATAAGCCCTCTATTCGGAATGTATTAAAAGTAAAAGAGCCTCGTAAAAGAATTCAAATACTAACAAAAGAGCAAGTGCGACAAACTTTCACAGCTACTACAAATATACGAGATGCTTTTCTTATTCAACTTTTGTTTGAAACGGGATTACGTATTGGAGAGGCTCTTTCTCTATATTTGGAAGACTTTATATTTGACTACAAAAAAGGACATCGGATTCGCTTGAGGGATCGAGGAGAATTAGAGAATGGTGCAAAGCTCAAAACAGGAGAACGAGAGATATTTGTATCACAACACCTTATGGATTTGTATGATGATTATCTATATGAAATTATTGATGAACTGGATATTGAAACAAACTTTGTCTTTATTAAGCTACGTGGAAGAAATATGGGTAGACCTATGAATTATAGCGATGTAGAATCCCTCTTTAAACGATTGCGAAAGAAAACAAAAATTGATATTCATCCTCACTTGTTACGACATACACATGCCACCATATACTACCAAGAGACAAAGGACATCAAACAAGTACAAGAGAGACTAGGACATGCTCAAATTCAAACAACAATGAATTTGTATCTCCATCCTTCGGACGAAGATATCCGTAAGGATTGGGAAAAAGCACAATATGCATTTAAAATCGATGAAAAAAGCTGAAGGTGGTAAATATGAAGCGAAAACGACAAATAAATATAGGAGAAGTAAATTTTCATGAACGATTGAAGTATGAGCTTTCTAGTTATATAGAAAAAACAATCCAATCTGATGGATCTGTTACCACTAACCGTGTGGACAATCCCTATTTTTTAATGAATAACAATTGGAATATCAAATTTTTAAAAAGTATCCCTCAATTTCGGAAAATGGCGGATAATTACAAGGGGAAACGTCGAAATGTACATTTTCGAATAAATAGTCCAACTGTTAATCTTGAAATAAAATATGTATGGTATCAAAAATTATTCAAAGAACAGTGGGCACTAAGTAGCGGTTTTAATCAAAAAGCCGCACTTTTAACGAAATTATCCATTTTTCTTAACGAAAAGTACCCTTACCTTCCCTCTTTATTTGATTTGGATATGGAGAGGGCTGAACGGGAATGGTTGTTTTGGTTAGAACAACATGGAATTCCCACAACAAAGACATCAAAGACCACAATGTTCGACGAATATACACATAAATCCCCCGCAGCAACCTATTTTCGTATCATTCATTCCAACTTCTTGGTGTTAGCAGATTCGCGTAATGAATGGGAAAAAGATCGTTGGGATGTACGGATATTACATAGCCAATATGGGATATACTACAGCAAAAGTTTAACCGCACATTTTCTTGATTTTACTGGAATAGAACCAATGAAAATAAGACATAGTACCAAAAAGTATATTAAGCAACGTTTAATGGGACGACAAGATCTTTCATTCGCTACAGCAAGAGTTTATTCAAGAACTTTAACTAAATTTTTTTCTTTCATATTTTCATTAGAACCAACATGGAATGATTTGAAAGGTCTCAAACGATCTCACATGGAGCTATATATTCAATGGTTTCATGAAGATACCAAAAATAAAAAAATTGAAAATCCAGAAAGATATATATCAGAAGGTTTAAAGATTATCAGTAAGTTTTTAGGAGATATTCAAAAATACGAATACGACATTGCCCCAACTACAAATGTAAGATTATTAATTTTCCCAGGAGATAAACCAAAAGTGAAAAAAAAGCCCTATGGGCAAATTGATTATATTCCTGACTTTGTACTGGAACAATTATTCGCTCATCTTAACGAACTACATAAAGACATCATACCGGTGGTATGGGTAGCGTTTAAAACAGGCCTTCGCATTTCAGATGTATTAGAACTTACAACAGATTGCCTTGTACAATTGAATGGTAAATATTCTATTGTAACTGATATTGAAAAAACGTTTGTACAAGGTCATCGAATCCCAATTGATGAGGAGCTCGCAAAAATTCTTTCGGTTTTAATTTCAAATTCCAAAGAAAATAGCACACAAGATAATAATCCAGAAAAATACATTTTTGTACGATATCAAGGGATACGAAAAGGTAAGCCTTATACACAAGCATGGATTCGAAAACATTTGAATGAATTAGCAAAAAAGAAAAATATTGTAGATGAAAATGGTGATATCTTTCGTTTTAAGACCCACCAATTTCGTCATACGTATGCTGTAAAGTTATTGAATGGAGGTGCAGATATTTTAACGGTACAGGAATTACTTGCTCATGCTTCCCCCGAAATGACTTTACGATATGCTAAGCTATTAGATGAAACTAAACGAAAAGCATTCGAATCTGTTATAAATCAAGGAGTCTTCAGCTTTGACTTGAACGGTGAGGTACAAAAAATTAATGCTGGTGAAGATATTCCTAAGGATATATTACAAGCACTCTGGCAAGAGCATAAACTAAATGCAATGGATAATCCTTATGGAACGTGTCATGCACGATTAAAAGGAGATTGTCCACATATGGAAGCTCCACCTTGTTTGACATGCAATAGTGGTAGCCCTTGCAAAGACTTGGCTATTGGATTTTCAGAACTGGATATTGAAAAATATGAGTTACACATAAAAACAACAGCAAGAGCTGTAGAAGTAGCTAAACAGCATAATCGTGAAGATATGATTGAAAAGCATGAACGAAATTTACACCGATATCAAAGGATTTTAAACAATATTCGAGAAGGGAATATTATATTTGGTCGACAAAATCGCATAAAACGAAAGTATGGTGTGAAACATGACTAGTTATGATCGTACAGAGCAGTTAAAAGCAATTCATGCATCCAGAAAGGCAATTACTTCTCAAAAGGTTGATGAAGCGATTCAAAGGCTCTTACGAGCCAATCAGAATATTAATTTTAATAGCGTAGCAAATGAGGCAGGTATCGCTAAAGCAACCCTGTATAATAATCAGAAATTTCGTAAACGAATTGAAATCCTACGCCAACAACAAGCGAAAATCCTTACATCGAAACAAATAAAACGTGAGATAAGTGATAGCAATAGAGATGTAATTATTGAATCGTTGAAGCGAAGACTGAAAAAAATGGAAGAAGAAAATAAACAACTGAGAAATCAACTAAAGGTGGCATACGGAGATATATATAAACAGATATAAAAAGATAAAGAGATTTTATTTTTAAAGCACATTTACGAAACTCAGATTTAATTATAATACTTATTTCATACTAGAAATTCTACTATTAGTTAAATCTTTATAGGGTCATATTATTTTATTTCATAATTCGAATACCTTTATTAATATTAGCCCTAATTTTATTTGTGTTTAAATTTCTTGAATAACATATACTGTAACGAAAATATTATATTTTTTACAATGTTTTGTACCTATCATTGTCTTTTGATGAAATTTAGTTTTCGTCAAAAGACAGTTGAAATTTAGTTTTCGTCAAAAGACAGTTGAAATTTTAAGGGATGATTTAAAAATGAATAGATGGCTTGCTTTAGAATTAGAAAAACTTGTAGAAATTAACAAAACTCCTCATTCTGCAAAATGGCAAACTACGCCACCTTTTTGTTTATTTAATTATGATGGAAAATTATTAACCTTAGCAGGTAACACTAAGAAAGGCCAATTTACTACTCCTTTTTTTATAGTCAAAGCAGTAGATACTAAAAAAAATTGTGCCTTGCTGGAATTATTATTTCCATTTCCGATTATAGAAAATAAACACAACCAAAAATTTCCGCTAAATAAATTTTGCTGTGTGAAAAAATTATTCCATACAAAAAGTAAATTATTTGTAAATCTTGCTGACTTTTGTGGTTTGACTTTTGTAGAAATTCCAGTTTTCGATTATTTGACAAAATCAAGAATGATAAAAGATAGCTTTTGTTTAGCTTTTTGTTTATTACAAAATTGTCCACCTCAAAACATATGGGAAACAAGCAAAAAACATCTAAATAATATTACCACTATAACAAGTTCTTATAACTATGGAACAGATTCAGAATTACAAATGTTTTTATATACTAAAACCAAAACTTATAAAATGTTTATCCCGAAAGGACATTGTCAATCTCTTACTATATCAGATTTGAAATATATTGAAATTCTCACTCCACAAAAATTTGTCGCGGGTACTATACAAATACAACTTAATTATTGTTATAAGGAAAAATACTATTTCTAAAAACATAACAATTACAAATTATTGTAATTGTTATGTTTTTTATTTTATCCATGTCCACAATCTAAAAAAGGACATACACTATTAATAAATTAATTGGACTATTCATTAAAAAGGAGCGTTTATAAATTGGCAAATAGACTAAATTTCACTGGACCACTTGGATGTTGTGGTATTAGTGGGAAAACAGGCCCCACTGGACCAACAGGTCCTACTGGAGTAACGGGTTCCACTGGACCAACAGGTCCTACTGGAGCAACAGGTTTCACTGGACCAACAGGTCCTACTGGAGCAACAGGTCCTACTGGAGCAACAGGTCCTACCGGAGCAACAGGCCCTACTGGAGCAACAGGTCCTACCGGAGCAACAGGTTCCACTGGACCAACAGTAACCACTAACTCCATGTTTGCCTCTAATACAATTGGTAGCGTTATTAATGTCGCTTTAGGTAGCGCTACGAGTATTCCTCTTCCTAATAATCAAAACTTAGATGGTTTTACAGTCAATGGTACAAATACCACTTTTACAGTGCCTCAATCAGGGAGATATTATATTACTTATCAAATTAATACTACAGCTGCAGTAGGTATTGGTGCTGGTTCAAGAATTTTATTAAACAATACTACTCCTATTCCTGCTTCTATATTAAGACCAGCTCTAAGTGTATCCGCTTTTAACAATGATGTTATAGTTAATTTAAATGCTGGAGATACAATCCAATTACAATTATTTAGTAGTATTCTTTTAGTTGCTACACTTCTGTCGATTGGAGGATCGGTTGGAGCTGCCTTAACAATCATTAGGGTTTCGTAATATGTATCTCTAACAAAACTTCTTTTAAACCGTAAATTTAATTGTCCAAACAAAATAGAAAAATCAAACATATAATAGTGTATCTTGTTCATAAATTTAGGAGGGGTTCATGTTGGCGCAAATAGGAAATTGCTGCACTGAACAATTATGCTGTGTAAATGATGCTGTATGTTGCACTATTATTTTAGATGATACCGGTGGTACCGCTTTACCTATTTGGGATGATGCTACTACTTTTGTAATAAATGGGACAATTATGGTGGAAAATAACGGAACAGTTGGAGTTGGACCAACAGCTGCTCTCACTGTAAACGGAACAGCTGTTGGAGGATTTGTAGTTGCACCAGGTGAATGTAGATCCATTACGATGAATGATATAAATTCCATTGCAATTGTGGGAGCCGGAACAGGTACATCTAGTGTTAAAATTTCTTTCTCGATAAATTATAAATTCTAATATAATGAGAGATAAAAGATGATACATGTTAGTCATGACTAACATGTATCATCTTTTAATTTTCGTGACTTTTAACAAATTAGGTCTTGATAACGAATGGCAGCAATGCCTGAACAATTTGCTGGTATCCGTGAAATCATTAAAGAGAAAAACAAAGTGACTCGGCCGATCTTAACCGCTGAAGAAAAAGAACTGATCGAGAACATATTATTATGTTCCTTATTATCTGAAGAAGAAATACTAATTACATATTATGAAGATGGTTATTTACTCTCTAGCTATATGAATGTTGTTGGTATCGACCAGCAACATAGCGCTATCACATGTACAGATGCTTTTTATAACAAGATAAACCTGCAATTTTCTAATATAATAGATGTAAAATAGAATCAATTACTACACTCACGTTTGGATCATTAATCAATAACAAAGAATCATCTTACCCTTAAATGCCCTGGAAGATGTAAGATACTCAACTATCACTGATCTCTTGTCAATAGGGACAAAGATTAGCGTCGAAATCACGTTCACAATAAAAAATCGTAAAGGGACTGCACAAATAATGACAAATTCAGAAGTTAGAACAAAATTAACACATGAAGAAACAATTAAATTCCTTAAAGATTTAATGGATAAAGATATACAAATAACTCAAAGATACTTACAAGAAAATGGATATCATAGTTATTTGAACTACATTTCAAGATATATGGGAGGTTTAACAAAAGTAAAAAAAGAAATTGGATATGTGAAAAAATCAACTAAATTACACAATGATAATGAAATTTATACACTATTAAAAAAATTAGACTCAGAAGGAATAAACATAACTTCTCGTTATCTAATTAAAAATTACAAAACACAATATGGCCACATTAGAAATAACATGGACGGCTTAACAGAAACATTAAAACAATTAGGGATAAAAACAGTAGTGAAAAGGGAAGGAATTAAAAGAACAAAAAGAAAATGGACTAAAGAAGAAGTTATTACAGAAATGAAAAAATTCATTGATAGTGGTGAAAAATTAAATTCTACAAATATAATAAATAAAAACAGTAGTTTGTATCATGCATGTGTAAATATTTTCGGTTCATATAAAAATACAATTGAATATTTGGGTATTAATTATAACTATATATCACAAGTTAAAAAACTCACTCCCGTAGACATACAAAACGAGTTAAGAAATCTATACGAAAAGGGTGAAGATATATCATCTCAAAACATGCAACAAAAATATAGAAATTTGCATGCAAGTTGCCAACGCGTTTTTGGTTCTTATAAAATTGCTATCGAATCAATAAATTTAAACTATGATGATATTAGAAAAACAAAAACATGGTCAAAAGAAAAAATTTTAAATGAAATTAAATCACTAAACGATAAAGGTGAAGATTTAACCTCCAAATACGTTTCCGAAAAATACAATGAATTACATCACGCATGTAAATGGTATTTTAATTCTTATGAAGAAGCGGTTAAACAGGCTGGAATTGACTACTACAATATTACAAAAAGAAAAGTATGGTCTAAAGAAAAAGTGAAAAATAAATTATTAGACCTTCATAATGAAGGAATCAGTTTAACGCCTATGTATTTAATTAACAATCATAGTGAAGTATATAAATCTTGTGTGAATTATTTTGGTTCATACTATAACGCTTTAAATGAATTTGGTATAGATTATACATCAATCATTATGGACAACCCACTTGAAAGAAGCAAAGGTCTAATACTAGAAAAGATTATAGAAAAAGTTTTTGATTGTTTATCAGTTACCTATATAACACAAGAAAGAACACATATAAGTGATGATGTTTGGATTATACCAGACTTTAAAATAACCAAAATGGACATGAACTTACACAACTTATTTAAGTCATCACCTAATCAAAAATTATGGATAGATTCAAAATTATCCTATTGGACATGTTTTACATCAAACACACATAACAAATACAAAGACCATTGCGAAAAGTTAGTCTTTATCTATTTAAGAGGACATGAAAAACCAGAATACATTAACGATAAAATGACAAACATATGTATATTTGAACTCTTACCATATATAAAAGATGAGGAAAAACGCCACGAAATCAACATTGAATTACTAAAATTGCTAGAAGACAACCCAAAGGAGAATAACTAAAGTAACAAAAAAATTATTTATATTTAAACTAATGTACGAAAAGGAAAATAATTTCTCACACAATAACAAAAAGTAAAAAAACAAAAACGTATTACTCGAAAAAGGTATTGATTTAGAGTTGATTAATTAAACTGTAGCATCCATAGAGGATGCTTTCTTTCTTTGCTATATAAAATTTATATAATAAATGAGAAATTAACTAAGCACACAATTGAATACTGTAACTATCATATTCAAAGCTAAAATATTTAAAACAAACGTTTGTATAATTTCCCTATACCTAATTTCATTATCGCATAAATGAAAAAAGATAAGACATTTACATCTATTCAAGAATTATAGTTAGTTATAACATAGAACTCATTTTCTTATAGTTAATTACTCTTGAATATTATTATATGTTTTTCTATAAGAATCCTACATTCTTCTCTATTTACATATGTATACACTTTTGTTGATTTATTATAATATCAACTTTGATTTAAAACTGTTTATATAAAATCAATAAATGAGATTTTTAGAGGAAGGGCGGACCTTTACTTATTAATTCACATAATTTTCAAACATTAAAACCCAGGATGTTAATATTTGTTATATAATGGAATCAAGCTGTAATCAATATGGTTTCCCCGTTATGAATAATGAGATAATTTATGTGTCCCGTGTATTCGCTTTAAAGCAAAAAGAACTTGTAGTGATTTCTACAAGTCCTTTTTTTATTTTTAAATTCAAATCAATGAAAATCCAAGATAGGTCCCCTCATTTGGCCCTTAACTAGAAAAAACATCTATTAATCCTACTAGTTGATTTTCTAAACACATGCTATTTATCAATTAACAAATTAATTGGGAACAAATTTCTTAAAACAGGGATACTCTGGATAGTTTTATCTAGTTCCTTCAAGCTTTCCTTCCTCTCATTAGGAGATACCTGCAAACCACCAACTAAACTTTTCCCTTTAAATATAATAGTATCTGTTTTTCCTTGTTTCAATTCAATTAATTGATATTCATTTTTTGACATCATATAGTGATTATTATTTATTGTAAGAGGGGATGCGAGCATTCTATTTTTATCTTTATCTAACATAACAAACTCTTTCCCGTGATATTGTACAATTGTATAATCTTCTTTTTTCTCAGCCTTTGTATATCCATATTGAAAGAAAATCCATGATGAACCTATACCAATTATAATGATTATAATCCCTTTTATTCCCCAGTTACATTGCTTCCAAATATAAGCTAATGGGTTTCTTCTATAAATAGCAACAATCCCTCTTAAACATAGCTTTAAAAGTCCATTCTTAATTATTCCTGACTTCAATTTTTTTAGGGAAAGTACAATAAATAAAAATAGTAACATTACAAGTAAAATGATAAAAAGTGCCCATACTCTAGTACTTAATAGATTAGCTACATTAAAATTATATGAATCCTTTAATACTAAAAATGGTAGATAGCTAAGGACTAGCATAAGAAAAATTCCATTTGTAATTGCATTTATAGGAGCAAACTCTTTCCTATCATAGATAGTTCCTATCACTTCCTTAAAACTACCAACTTTATTTAAATCTGTTTCAATAATTGAACTTGAAAACTCACCTATTTTCGAATAAAATTTTTCTAATTTTACTCTTATAAAAGTTTCTTTTTTAGGAGTGCTTTGCCTTGCATCCAGTATGTTTATTATAAAACTTGCGCACCAAATTAATACTCTTGAAATAAAATATAAAATACATATCCTGAGTATCAAAGAAGAAACATCATATACAGAACTAACAATTAAAGATACATCTAGATCACTTAAACTAATATCATCTATACCATAGTAATCTCTAATCCCCTTTTGAAAAGAATAAGAGAAAAAGTAGATGGCTCCTGTAAGAATTGTGATAATCCACGCAGTATCTTGTAAATAAGATGATCTATCCTTTTGTATTTGCGTATCTTCTTTTTCCATTTGATAATTTTTTCTTTTTATTCTCTTTCTCACCAATACACACCCTATCTAACTAATTCTTTTAAACACTTCTAATACCCAATAGCAACTTTACAATATATCTCTATCTTTTAATAACATTCTATCATTAGTTTTACTGTAGCAATAAAAGTTTCTGTAAAACCCTGTGCTTAGAATAAAAAGAGCAGATATCTAGCATCTACTCTTTTTTATAGGGATATCGCTATCAAGCTAACAAAACAAAACAAAACAAAAAATAAACATTTAGCATTCGGTGTTGTTTTACGGGATACCAATTAGATATTAAACATTTTCTTAAGTAATGTTTTTTTATAGAAGCTCCAACTAAATGTATTAATCCTTACGCTAGGCACTACAACAGTAGTAATAGTTAAAATGAAGGTGATTATATATAGTAAGGCCAATCCCCAAAAAACTAATTTATTTTCTGTAATTTGTTTAATGAAAGATATATTCAAAGAATTTGCCAAGAAGATTAAACCATTGATTGGAACCAAGATTATTGAAAGTAATTGTGCCACTTTTCTAGAATTATCGATAACCTTTAGTTTATTAATATTACGTATATTATTAAACTCATTAACCTTTTCTATTAGCTTCTCCTTTAAAGTAATGATGATATTCTCAACATCAGTGTTATGTACCAAAATATTCTCTTGGTCATATGTTATAAACTTTATTTTATTTTCTATCTTTATTACAGCAATCCTAAATTGCCCTTTTTTTACAAAATACACATCAAATTCTTCTGTTTTAACGGTTTCATAAAGAATTTGAGTATCTGAAACATGTTCTAGTATGTCTAGATTTAACTCTTTAAAATATTCCTTTATGGTAACGTAGTATATCTGATTAATATCTTCAGGGTCTAAACCGCTAAAAAAGTTAAAGCTTATTTGACGCTCAATATTTAATTTTTTTAATTTATTGGAGATAACAAATGAAAAAATATTTAAAGCATTATCATCGTTAATTAAAATAAACCAATGTAAATAGTACTCTAAAGTAGGAAGATAGCAAAAATGAATCGTTTGAACATCATTATCTAAAGTAGAATTAGGATCAAAGTTAACCTGTAACTCAGTGTTTATTTCATCATCTTGAGATACCATAATTAAGTTCTTTTTCTCATCATATAAGATATCATATTTATACCCTTGACTCACTAACCTTCTACTTAATATTTCTACAAAGAAATTACACCATTTCGTTATATTAAGGATTACTATTTCATTTCTAATTGTTATAAATCCTTGTAATTCAAGTTTTTCTAAATATTGGATATTTTTGTCATCTTGCTGAAATTTCAATTTATAGTCTGTTAAAGAAAAAACAATATTATTACTATTTTTCTGTAACTTATAAGAAGAAGCTATACGAGAAAGAATTTCGTATTCATAGCCCACTAGCATAATTAATCACCTGCGTTGTTGGTATTGCTGTATCTAATCTTTCCAATAAACTTTCAATATTATTCCCATTATCAGCACCTAATTTAATAAGAAAATTTAAAATCTGAGTTATTTCTTCCTTTGCAAGACTACTTATTTTGCTAAGATAAACTAAGATTTTTTCATCTAACTTATAAGTATTTTCATCAAAAGGAATAATTTTCTTCTCAAGTAAGCAGTAAAAAAAAGTATTTTGTAACAGTTTTACTATAACTTGAGTTTCATCTTTAAATGCTGTTTCAAACACTTCTCCGATTTCTTTTTTTGCTGTTGCAATTACAGCTTCCCGTTGAGGAATCGTTCCAACTGATAATCGTCTTCGAGCAAGATTTTTCATTTCTTCTTCATAAGTGTGATTTAGATAATCGTATCGGAGTAATACAGAGATTTCACTTATAAATTTATCTATATCTATAACTTGAAGGTTTTTTAATCGAGACATTATCTTACCTTCAGATCCATCTAAAATTAAACTAATCTCTTCACCCCTATTTAGTTTAACCACAGAAATGGGATAATTATCATACAAATACTTTATATCATCATGACATAGAGCATCCAAGAAACTCATTGGGTGCTTAACATCAACACTAAACTTCATTATTCCATTATCAAATCTATAGCGTGAAGGCATACTTTCATTATTAATAACTAGTAATCGCCTTAAAGTATGATCACTAAAATTATAAGGTTTAATTGGACTCCCCTGTTGGCTAGCTGCAATTCTTCTGTGAATTTCTGCAATAAATTCATTTTTTTCACCATCAGTATGAGTATATCCTGAGAAATTTGTCTGCAGAATTATATCTCTTTGAGGGTAAATTCTTAATTCAGTATGTGTTTTTTGTGATATTTTGTGATTCATGTAAGTTGTAATTTTATCAGTAGTCAATCTTATATTAATAATATCTTCTTTTGTCGTTAGGAGCGAAAATAGGTTCACATTAACATGATCTATACCTTCAAAATCTAAATCCTTTAATAAATTGTATATATTATTAATTTCAATCTTATTTATTGGAAAATAATAAAGTAGTCCATTGAAGTCACTTTTGGGAACAGAAATAATTTCGAAATATTGACTAATCTTAGCTACTAGCTCCTGTTCTTTTTCCTCTTCTTTTAAGTCAAGATATGTTTTATATAAAAACCAGTCATATTCATCTTTGCTAGCGGGTAATGTAGTTATTAATCTTTCACTAAGGCACCAATTAATAATTTCATAAGTGATTTCTGTAGATAGTTCACATATTTTCTCCCAAATACTAAATCCATCTCGAGTGAAGAAAAGTTTTTGTTCTCTTATATTCATTTTTCTAGACTACCTTCATCTTCAGATTCTGTTCCTTCATTTTCCATAATTAAATAATCCATTGCTCTAGTAATAGACGTAGTATGACTTTTACTCTGAAGCACTTCTAGCACTTTTTCAATTTCCTGAATTGAAATATTTAAAGCATCAGCTCTACCTAGCATTTTTGATATTGCCTCATCTACGTGTGCTACATTCAAAGTTTTTTTCTTTTGTTCTTTTAAGATACTATTTATTTCATACATCAAAATCACAGAAAGAAACTTTACTGAATCATGATATCTTTGAAATCCTTCCTTAGATATTCGTAAATCCAATCCATCTGAGAAAGCAACATCCCTTATTAATTCTCTTATTCTGCTTTTATACAATAAGGATTTATTTTCATCTACTAAAACTTCCTCATCGCCTAATATTTCTTCAGTATCATCACCTGAATTAGTTGTCTCATTTTCCCCAGAATTAGTCTGTTGATCCTTTAGAAACCTTTCTAACTCCTCTTTCATATAATCCCCTCCTATAATTCGTCATATATATTTTACCATATATAACCTGTGCAACTACTAGTTACCTGAGATTATCCTCTAATCTTATTATTTCAATCTAGTTGTGTAGTTCCTTAAATATAGCTAATATCACACATTAGAGGTATTTCCCTAATTATTTGCACTCTAGCAATAATATTGAAGAAGGTAGAATATTTTAAAAAGAACTATTTTAAAATTACTTACAAGAATACATCCACATTTAAAGATTACAAAGAAAAAATGAGTTTTACAAAACATACAAAATGTTAAACTCATAAAGCCCAGTAATATCGGTACCTATACATGATATTACTGCGCTTTTATTTGGATATTCAACGGCGTGTTTTACAAATTATATAAATACCTAAACTTAGTTTTACTTTTTACATATGAACATCTTAAAAAAACACTTCAAAAGGTACACCTTTAGATATAGTATATTCTTTGCAGCTTAAACTACTTCAAAAGGTATCAAAATATACTTAAGACACACTGCATAAGTACATACACTTTTTGAGATGTGTTTGTTGAATGATTTTATGCTTATTGGAGGAGGATAGTGTCCCAATCAGTTGGATACACCACAGAGCCACCTTTGTTGTAGTGTTTATTGTTTTTGATATATAATCTGGTACATGAAATTTTACAATTAAGTTATCCTTTAGTTTTTCTTTTGAAATTCTTATAGCATTCTATACGAATCTTATGTTATTATAAAGATAGAAAATTTGTTTCCAATGTTTATACTCTATTGTACGTAGCGTGAAGGACAAACCTTACGCCCTGTTAACTCGGGCGAGGTTTGTCCTTTTTTTACTTTAAGGAGGAATTTACTATGAAAAAAATCTACAAAATCGGAGCAGTTATAACAACTTTATGTGTTATTGGTATCACGATCTTTACTTTAACTAAAAATGAATCAGTCAAAACAGAAATAGTAACACCTGAAAAAACAATTGTATCTGCTGCAGATGTAAAAGGATCACCTGAAAATATAAAAGATATTTCAAAAGAAGAATTAAAGCAAAAAATACAATCCCATAAAGAGTTCATTGCGTATTACTATCAACCAACCTGTCATTATTGTAAAAAGGCTGCACCAGATATCAATCGTATGTCAAAAAAGCATGATAGAACTATCTATCGTATTGATATCTCTACCCCAGAAAATCAAAGTGCCTTTCAAGAGTTCGACATTCCAGGTACTCCAGTTATTGTAGCTTATAACAGAGGTGAAGAAGTTGAACGTTTAGAAGGAGCTGTGTCAGCTGCTACCTATGATGGATTCTTTGCAAGACGTAATTCGAGTGCTAGCTAGTATAGTGCTCGTTTTTCTTTGTACGAAAGGAGAATTAATGTGCAACAAAACGCCCGTATTCAATCTTTAGACATAATAAGAGGTATCGCCATACTTTGTATCCTTTTTGCGAATCTACCTACTATGACGGGACTAGATCCCTTTAATCAGGCAGGTTACTCCGGCACAGATAAAGCGATTCGTTTTTTAGTAGATTTGTTTATACAAGCAAAGTTCTATACTATTTTCGCATTCTTATTTGGCGTAGGGTTTTATATCTTTATGAAAAATACAGAAGCAAAAGGATACCCCATGTATAAGTTGTTTATTCGCAGACTGTGTATTTTATTAGCCTTCGGTTTACTTCACTTCACCTTTCTATGGTATGGAGATATTCTACATGCGTATGCTATAGCAGGAGTTATTCTATTGTTCTTTTATAAGCGCTCTACTAAGCTTATTTTTATAGCTGGTTGTAGTTTCCTAACGGTTAGTTATGTATTACATATTATTGTATTTTTACAAGCAAGTTCTTCTATTCTTGAAGTGCCAACTTACTATCAATATATGTTTACAGGCAACACTACCAACCACACGGTAAATCTATTTACACATTATTTATATCAAGTAAAAGCACGTTTGTTTTTTCTGATGATAGAGGAACCCCAACAACTACTAATAGGAATTCCTGAATATATAGGCTTATTTTTAATCGGCTTATGGGCTGGTAAGAAAGATATTTTTAAAAGGATACCGGGGGTAATAAAGAAAATTAAATTTTTACAGTGGAGTTCGTTATGCATTTCATGTCTTCTCTCTTGTCCTATTATCTACTATTTTATAAAAATGGATGTCTATTACTCTAAGGATATACAAATATGGATTTTATTTGGAGGGAAAACGCTAGCTATATTCTATATTTGTACCCTACTTAGAGTGTGTGAGAATAAAAAATATATAGAGTGGCTGCAACCCTTTATGAACATAGGCAAGTATGCTTTAACGAATTACATTAGCCAAAGTATACTAACTCTTGTCATTCTTTCGTTGTACTTTAAAGATGTCTCACAGGTATATTACTGGCAACTATGTATCTTCGGGATTTTAATTATCTTTGCGCAAATTATATTCAGCAAAATTTGGAGTAAATATTTCCGCTATGGTCCCATTGAATGGATATGGAGAAAAGGAATTTACAAAAAATAACCTATTTTTCACCAGTTTCATGCAATTAACCGAAAAAAATGATAAAATATTATATGAAAGATTAAAGATATATTTGTGATTGTAAAATGATGTTATTAAAATTAAAGTGGTTCAAGTCAGAGGAAGACACCTTAAGGTGTCTTTTCCTTTGTATATAAAAAATCCTAGCCATCCTATGGAAATGGCCAGGATTTTTTATGGACTACATATTATCCGATTCATCAGTTTTATTATAAACACATTTAGCTTCTCGAAAATGCTACCAGTTATCCATACCCCAACATCATGGGAAAGAATGATCGTTCCGTATGTTTGGATTTCCAGGTAATGTCGTTTACAACTTCTTTTGCTTCTTCCTGAGTTTCGTTTTTTGGGGAACAAACATTTTTTTAGTTGATGGCGATGTGATGGGAGCCCAGAATGAAATAGTATAATTTAGTTATAAGGCTCTCACATCAATTGTGAGAGCTTTTTCTATTATTAGGTACAAACTTACACTAGTAGAGTTATAGAAACGCTTATACTCATAAGATATTTGTAATTTGGAGTATCGCCATCAAACTACAACAGCAACTAATCATCCTCAAAAATAACTCATTTTCTGTCAAAGTTACCATTTTATTTTAGTTGGATTCAATTTATCAATGTATCCACGTGCTAACTTTTTTTCATTACTGTCAAAGATACCAATATCACCACTAAAATTCTCCCAATATTCTCCTAAATAGTCTTTGCTAGGTGAGTGTAAATCAACATATAATCCCATCGTTCCAAAACTTGCTACTTGTCGTGCTAATGAATCGCCTACTTCTTTTGCTTGTTCTTTCGTTGTTCCGGCTGGCATAATGGCAACAATTCTTGTTAAACTATCTTTCGCTTCAATGTGGATATCTTGCACTGGTGTCGTATATTGGATTCCATCTTTTATTGTTTGAACTCCTAATTGTGATAACTTGACATCTTTATTACGCGCCCCCTGACCTTGCGCCAGCTTCAATTGTTCTGCTTTTTCTTGTGCTTGCACTTCATTTAACCCGCTATCTTTCGCTTGTTCTGCTTCTTGCTGTTTCTTGGTCTCTTCTTCTTTCTCTTTTTCTTCTACTTCTTGTTGTTTCTTAGCTTCTTCCTGTTTCTTCTTTTCCTCTACTTCTTGTTGTTTCTTAGCTTCTTCCTGTTTCTTCTTTTCCTCTACTTCTTGTTGTTTCTTAGCTTCTTCCTGTTTCTTCTTTTCTTCTGCTTCTTCCTGTTTATTTTGTTGCTTTCCATTTACCTTTGTTGGTTCCGGGTCAATCATAGCTGATACGAACCATAAAGCCCATGTTGCACAAAAGAATAAAGTGGCTTTCTTGAATTTCGGTTTATTCTTGAACCCTTTCACGAAAAATACGATTGAAGTAATTAATGATATTAAAGCAATTAAATTTAAAAATGCTGACATATGTATTTCCTCCAAGTTGTTTTTATATTCCACTTTTGCTTAATAATTTTATTCATTTGAGCTTTATTTACTTATTAGCCCTGGCTATTTGTCTTATCTACACTGTGGTAGTCATACTTTGTGCTTTATCCAAAATTAAAAGGAAAGTTTTTTCGTTCTTTGCAAATTGAATTATTTCATCAAGAAATCTGAAACATAACAACAATTAAGTTCATACTAGCATGAACGACAAACGATACTATTAACCTATTAGTACGTACATATATTGCCGCAAGTACAAGTCCAATTAGAAAATATCCAAATACAAAAGGAAAATCAAAATGCATAATAGAGAAAAACAATGAACTAACTAATATACACCCACTTTTATTAAATTTACGGCTTAATATATTTATGGCCGCGTAACGAAATACAAGCTCCTCAACTAGCGGAGCAAGAATTACAATTGATATAAGAGCAAGAGGAGAAATGGCTACAGATTCAATATTACTTGATGTATTAACTGATTGTGTAGTTAAGTGAAATATACTTTTATCCAATATACTACCAATTGTCTGTGCCAAGAATACTGCAACTATTCCTACTAAAATCCAACCGAATGATACTCTTGAAAATTTAATTGATAACTTCGAATCGCGCATCGCTTCTTTCTTATATATAAGAAAAACGAATGTCAATATGAGCAAAAAACCTATTAGTTCCCAATGAACAAGTAGTTGCTGAATTGCTTGCTGTTGATTTCCCTTAATATCATACCAACCTGTCTTTGCTAGCAATTGTACACCTATAATCCCAACAAATTGAGTCATTATAAAATATATGAGTATAACATAACCTGATTTATGTATATTACTATGATTCATTTTATTATATTCACCTTTCATTTACATCCATATATTATCTAAATTTCAAATCCAAATAGTATTATCTACTCTTCTTTAAGAATTTTATATATACGTGTAGGTTTATGCTTAACAAGATCCCCTTCACTATTGCTAACTTTTTTTGTTTCAAAGTAGATTGGGTATTCTTCCCACCTGTTTTTATTTCTGATACTAACTCTTTAGTTATCCAGTAATTTCGATTCAGCAGATCTCCTGTTACAGCAGTCATTCAAAAATGTTTGTTATCTGTATTAAATTATTTAGCAACCATTTCCTCTTTGGGGTTCTTTCGTATCTAATTCTAATTGTCCATTTAAATCAGCATTCAAAAAGCATTTAACACTTTGTTCTGGTATTGATAGCATTTCGATTCCTCCAATATTAACTTTATAATTTTATATAAGGATTATATGATTATACAATCTAAATAAATCCCTATACCACTTAAACTTATGCTACTTGCAAATGCTTTAACCCAATCTCTAACGCGCCTGTTCCTCCAAAACCCTGATTAAATAAAAGCGGGACATCATACTTCTTTGCGTACTCTTTTGCTACATCAATAGACACATGACCACATGCACCTTTCTGCACTACAATAACATCACATTTTTTTATAACACTACGAAATGTTTTCTTTACACCACCATGATTTTTTCCGTCGTGAAAAATCACCTGACAATCTCTTTTTTTCGCTAACTTCTCTAATGTTCTACCATTTGAACCACCTAAAACTAGAATTGTACTCATTTCCATTCACTCTCCACATCTTTATTTTTTTTATATGTACTTGGTGATACTAATAATACAATTGTACAAATGACAATATTCAGGAATACCACACCCACTATTAATACAATTGCAAAGACTGGTAACAATAGCATGAAAATAAAACCACTTACAAGCAAGCATATGAATATAAATCCATTGCTCATGTCTTCATAACCATCTAATCCTGTTACAATATCTAAACTGTGCATCCAAACTGTGATACTATCCCAATTTGTTATCAACAGGTATCCACTACCTACTAATAAAGCCCACCCAAATATTGTCCCTAAAAGTCCCGAGCCTCTTCCAGAAGAATATCCTGCAAAATAGTTTGCTGCGGTTCCAAATAATAATCTCATTCTTTTTACCTCCACATCTATATCATTTCACTAATATATACAAATTCCATTTAACCATAACTTTATTATATCAGAAAATTAAGAATATTCAATAAATATTTTTAGGTACTCTTTATATTTTTTAATAAGGGCTGTGATTTTTATTCACAACCCTTATCTTTCAGTTAATCCACAGGAACTTCTTCTTGTCCATGCGGTATTTGTTCAATTGGTGTTACAATTTGCGCATATTGATTTACCTGAATTTTAAATTGTCGTGGTTCCAAGAAGTTTACCTGTTGTATTAAAACCTCTATATGAAATGTATCTACTTTTTTCCCGCGGTCAATTTTGGTAATACGTGCATTGTAAAACTTATCTCCATTTAGGAAATATCTTTGAACAGCTTCTGTAGCAAGCATACGTTCATTACTTGTCATTTTCATTGGTTCAATACCAAATCCAGCCTTTGTAAACAAATATGGAACATCATAACTACTATTAGAAATTTTTCGTAGTAAATCCTCTACTGTTTTTGTTTTTGCAATATATTCTTCTTCTTTTGTATCAAATCTCTTTGGTTTATCTCCAAGCATCTCGATTTCATCTTGATTTACTTGCTCTTCCTCTTGCACTTGTGATTTCAGCATATAATCATGAATGGTATTATAGGTGGCAACACCTGCCACTAGTACGATAATCCCCAATATGACCAAGTATTTACGAGGCATATTAGATAAAATGTTGATTATTTTCTGCATCTACTCTCATCCCTTATCAGTCTATAACATTACGGATTTGTGTCATATGTTGTCCTCTTGCCGTATAGTTTAGACCTGTAATTTGTACACCCTTATTATCACCAATATGAATCATTTTTTGATTCCCCATATAAATCGCAACATGCCCTGGATTTTCATAGAAAATTAGATCCCCTGGTTGCGCATGATTGATGTCTGGCACTTGTTTTCCTTGTCCGACTTGAGCACCAGTCCAATCTCCAAGTTGGACACCTATACTTGTTCTAAATACATACTGAGTAAATCCTGAGCAATCTGAAGTACCTCCTGGCGGATTACGATCCCCTAAGACATATCTCACTTTTCCTTGACCAAGCCATTTTTTCGCTTCTGCTAATACTTTTTGTCGTTTGTCATTCGTCATAATAGGAGAACCACCAGATGATAGTCCTGGATCATCATTTTTCTTAAAGAATTTCATTGGATCCGTTGGTTGGTCGTTAATACGAATTTGGAAATCTAAATGAACAGCGTAGCCATTCATATTAAGGAAACCAGTGTTTTTATCATAGTTAGAACCACCCATCTCTCCAATAATTTGTCCTTTCGTCACCATGTTTCCTTGTGCAATTGATATTTTACTCAAATGTAAGTAACGAGATACAATACCATTTCCATGGTCTACATAAACACCTAGACCTCCACCATTTACATTACCTGCTTGGACTACAATACCTGCTTCCATTGACCACACGGGGTCTCCAGCTTTTCCAGCGGTCATAGCTCCAATATCTACAGCATTATGTTGCTTTCCACCACGAACTGCATCAAATGTATCTGTAATACGCCCTGATTTCGTTGGCCATTTCCAACCTTTATCGGAAATCCATTCTCCATCTCCAGATTCTACACAACCTAAATCTTTATAATATTTCAAAACTTTGGAAACGTAAGTGTAATCTCCATAACACGCTCCAACTTTGGTTCGGAAGTTATTAGGATCAGAACAACCTGCTGGATTTTCACCAGCATGCTCCCTAGAAAACGCAATGGCTGTTTCTTCTGAATATCCACCTTTTGCTAATGCATAACTAATGAATCCAGGACCGTAATTATAACTCTGTAAGGCAAGTGCTATATCTCCATTTGCCTTTGCTAAAACATCTTTAAATTCTTGTACGCCTGCTTCAATAGAAATATTGGGGTCTTTAATACACCCTATACGAGCACTTCCTTTTAGACCTATACAATATGAACTTAAGTCTCCATAATGCCCTTCTGCAGCTTGCATCGGGTCACTTCCCTCTCCTTGTGATTCCTGCATCATTTGGGCAGCCAAAACACCAACATATTGAGCTACACCATGTTTTTCTGCCATTTCTTTAATTTTAGGAAGGTATCCTGTAACTTTGGCATTAAGGTTAACAGGTTCTCCGCCAGGGCTCACATTACCTACACACATACCACCAACAAAATTACTAGAAGGTGCCAGATGTCCATACATTCCTTCTAACATTCCTGCTGCTAGTATCTCACGCGCACGATCTTTTTGACTCTCACTAAACTTTGCAAGCTCCATCGCTTTTTCTAATCCATGAGAAGAAACTGTTACTTTTTTACTACCACTTGCATTAATTTCATCTATTTTTTTCTTAAAATCTGTATCTCCCAATATCTTTTTTACATCTGGTCCGGAATAACTTTCAGATTTGGTTTTTTGCATCTCCTTTTTCTTTTTTTCACAAGGACCATTCGGTCCTGCCTCACATACCTCTTTTTCCGTATATTCTTCATATTGGATATCCAAGAAATATGATATAGCATCATGCGGATCTTTTCCAGTCAAATCATTATCATACCGAGCCATGTCAAAAGCGACGACCTCTTTCCAGTCTACGTTTAGTGCCATTGAAATTTCCATATACTTTTTGACTTGCTCTTCTGTTTTACTCTCATCATCGGTAAATGGTACAAAAGATGCTAGAATCACACATACAGTAATAATAAGAGCCATAATGAGAGCAACAGGCAATCCTACTGCTCCCACGATAGCTCCGACAATTTTCACTATACCAGCTCTTAGCAGTTTGGCAGCAGCTTTCGCTGCCGCTCTTCCTGCTTTTCCTGCCATTTTTGCCATTTTCCCGCTTGCCTGCATCCCTTTTTTCTTAATAAAGTGAGATGTCGCATCTTTTAAAGGGTTACTTTTCTTCTGGTTATTTGGATCGTTAGGATTTTGACTCATAGACTTGTCACTCCATACTTTCCATTTTCATTATTTCTACTTCTTCGCTGTGCTAAGCGAGGGTTTGGCGCAAATGGAATCAGGTTTTGTGGGTCATGTTCTGATAAATTCAAATGTGTCTCTGTACGTACAACTTCGTCCTGTGTATGAGTTACTAGGATTTCTTCTCTCGGTTTAATACTGCTATCTTTCACTTCACAAACCCTTTCAATTCTTTGGTTTGCTTGTAATCGTGTATCTCCTTTTCCGAACGGAGAAATACGTGACACTGTACCGTCTGTAGTTGTCGCAACCATATAACTACGATCTCTTTCTACCACCATTTGCACATTCTGGTATCCCCCCTGGTCTAAATCAGACATATAGAAGTGACCATTGTCTACCTTATGACTTACCGTAAGTGGCGGTTCACTAAATACTGGTTTCTGTTGTAAAGGTCTTTGATTTTGATTTCCTATTAATTGGTTTGGATTAATATTGATAGAACGATTGATACTAATTTTCCCACCACTAGAATCTTGAATATATGCTGGTGTTGCTTTCATACCATTACGGTACTGCGTTAATTGTCCATCCGAAATATTTAAGTCTTGATATACAACTTGTCCCGAACGAATGCTACTATCACCACTACCATAACGAGATACAACTTGTGTCATTCCACTGGAATCTTTCGCTTCAATCCATGATTTATTATTTGTCGTAACAAGACGTACTGCACCTTGAGCAACTGATTGTCTTCCAGTCGCATCTGTTATTGTTGGTACCATTCCCTTAATCTCTTGAATTTCTTTTGCTTCTGTTTGAACTGCTTTATTATAAGGATTATGTTTACTTACCATACGTGCAGTAGCTTGGTAAGCACCTGCACCACCAATTACACCTGCTGCATAGCTTAATCCTTTTGTCACATTGTAATTGCGTTCTGCTGCATTACCTCCTAATGAAGTATGAACGGCAGCTGCAGTTCCACTCATCACTCTTTGTACTGCATTTCCACCAGCCTGCTGAACAGCACTAGATGCATTAAAGTATGCTTGTGATACATTTTCCATACCTTTTGTATGCACGAGATGTTTGGCACCTTCCATCATACTTACACCAATCATCTTACTTTGCTGTGTCATACGTCCCACTGCTGAAGTTGGAATCGTCATTTTCCCAGCACTTTGCGAAATATTTGCTACACTAGCTGATGCATCCGCATACGAGCGCTCAATTTCAGAAACAGACAGATTTCCAGCACGTGCCATACTCGCTTGCGTTTGCGTAGCTGCAAACACAGCTTTATTGATTGCACCACCTGTCGCAACACCGTGTGAACGAACACTTTGAATCGCACTAGTAATTCCAGAACCTACTTGTTGACTCATTGTTCCAAGACTAGCATGACTTTGTAAACCTTTCGTCAATTGCGAAGCAAAGGCATCTTTATTAATATACGATTGATTATGTAGACTCTTACCACTCGTATCTTTTGCCTGTACGGGCATCGCACCCGCTTGTACCGCTGCTTGCTGAGCGACTGCTTTAAATTCATTCCCTTTATCATTCAAGTGAGACTGCCAAGCTTCTACTTTTTGCGCTTGAGACATAGTTGGAGACAAGTTTTTCATAAAGTTTGCTTTGTTCTCTGCTGCATATCCTTGTTTAAAGGATTCTGTAGATGCTTGTACTAAATTCCCAACATTACTTACACCTTTTTGTTTCTGGTTTCCATATCCATTTGCTAAACTATGTGTTTTTACACCATTTACCGCTTTTTGAATGCCAGATACACTAGATACACCCATTGCATTTATATTTGGATTGTTTTGTAATTGTTGCGATAGCTGAGAAGCAAAAGCTTCCTTATTAGCATAGCTAGTCCCATCTTTTTGTTGCACAATCCCTGCTTGTTCTGCAGCTTTCTGTGCATGATTTTTAAACCCTTGCACTTTTTGACTCAAGTGTTTGTTCCATGCAGCCTCTTTTTCTTGTTGTGGTACATCTGCAGGGAATTGCTTCATGAATCCAGCCTTATGATCTGCTGTATATGCCTTTTTAAATGCAGCAGTGGACGCACCCACAAGTGAGTCTACTTGTCCCATATTTTGATGGCCACTCTCTAGTGTTTCTCCCTTTACTCCTTCAACCGCTTTCCCAACTTTTCCAAGTGCAAGTTGAGAAGCAAAGGCATCTTTATTTACATAAGACTTATCAAACAGGTTGTTGCCTTGCTTATCTTTCGCATCAACTGGCATTGCTCCAGCTTTTATTGCCGCTTGTTCTGCATGATTTCTAAATCCCTGAACTTTTGAGTTTAGATGGTCATTCCATTTTTTCTCTTTCTCTTCCGCTGACATATTTTCTGGTAATTGACCCATAAACGCATCTTTATGGTCTGCCTCATATCCTTTTTGGAATGCGTTAGTTGCAGCGTTAACTAAATCTCTAGCGTTTCCATATGGTGTAGCATTTTTCTTCATGTTTTGTAAATCTTGTTTTCGCTGATTTTTGAAATGAGACATTTGATCACTATTTGTTTTTGCTACTTTTTTTGCAATCTCTGCATCGGATGCACCAGGGAATGCTTGTTTTAAACGGCTCGCAACTGCAGAATCAGGATTATCCGCTTTCCAATTTTCAAAATCTTTCGTAGCTAAGTCTTGTGCAATATCTTCATCTGTTAACTCTGGATATTGTTCTCCATTTAACCCTTTATACGTATCTAGACCTTTCTTCACACTAGAACCAATATGCTTCCCAGCACTAGTAACTCCTTCAAGTCCAGCTGCCAATGTTCTTCCTGTTACTGCACCAGGAACTCCACCTGCTTTACTTCCAGCAAATGTTCCTACTGCCATTCCTTCTGGTCCAAGTCCTGCACCCATTGCTAACCCCGCGAGTCCGCCCGTTGCTTTTCCAACCATGCTTCCAATTTGACCTGCTTTTAACATACGAGCTGCACGAGATGTTGTACCTACATCTGTCCCTAAATTGGCTCCCAACGCGTTTTTAGGGTTATCAGCATCTTCTTTTTTATCTTCCTCGCCTTCTTTTCTAGCTTTTGTCTTCTCTTTATTACTACGATGGTCATCACGTATCCCTTTAACGATACCTGCCATACTTGCTAAGGCTCCCATTCCAAGCATCGTACCTGCTCTATTTACCGCTCCCGCCGTATTTGTACTTAAACCAATGAACCCTTTTACAATTTCACCTATAGGAATAAACATAGCAAATAAGATTAATTTAATAATGGTATTATCTGATTTGCCTACTAGTACAAAAATCAACCATATAGTAATCGCATGGATACCTTGGATGAGTACTGTACCAACAAATTCACGCATCCAATATAGAGTTTGTTGTTTCTTTTGAGGAAATAACCACATACCAACCATAATCGGTCCCATTAACATCAAGATATAAAGAGATACCGCTCGCATTAAATAGAAGAAGTTTGCCCAAAGTGACAGTCCAACTTCAATCAACATCGCAAAAATTTGAAATAAATAATCATCCTTATTTTTATCCATAGACAATTCAGTAATTGTCTGACCTGGTTTAAAAACATCTAGTGATTGTTCTCCTATTGCTCTTTTAAACTCCGATGCTACCCAAGTATTAATATCAAATATAATGTTATAGAAGAAATCTAAATGCCATATACAAATAGAAACAATCATTAAATCCTTCGCATATTCAATGATATATGTTCGATTTGTTGGATTAATGGCAGCAGCTGAATACTTTGCACCAGCAATTACAGCACTGACTAAGACTAAAAAGGCTGCAAATTTAAACATGACTGGTAATCCCGTATTTAATACACTCCCAGCTGTGTCGTCTTTAAATAAAAAATTTAATTTTGCACTATCCCCACCAAAAATTAAATCGGGGATAGTATCAATTAATTTATAGATTGGAGAAAGAAAGGTCTTGACCATAGAAACAATTAAGCCGCCGACCCATCCTATTATCTTATCAAGCATAATTTCACCTTCCTTTTCAAAGGTACGCTATTATCCTGCGTACCCTTGTACTTTCTTCATATTATTTAAAAGTTCTTGCAGTACAGCTTCATTGGATTCAATGAACATCATTTCTTTATCTGATGGATCTGTTTGAATCCAAACTGAACTATCTCCTATGCGGAAAATCCCTTCACCTTTCCCTGGATTGTTGAGAATAATGTCAAGCTCCCCAGCAGTTAAGTTAAAGTTCTCTTGGATTTTTTTCTTATCAATCTTATTTTGCTCTAAGAAGAAATAAGAGAAAGTAGATTGCAAGATACCACGCGCTTTCACATTTTCTAAAATACGAACAAAGTCCTGACTTGCCCAACACATACCAGCATTTCTTTTACGTGAACGACGTGCTACTTTTTCTAAGAAGTTAACAGTTTGTTCATAGTCGATAAACTGCCACATCTCATCCACATATAACACTTTTCGTTTGATAGCGTGTTCTGGACTCTTAATCCAATGCTCCCAAATATAGTTCAGGATAACGTGGAAGGCGATCGGCTTTAAGAAGCCCTCTTCTAAATGACTAATATTAAAGTTAACAACACGTGATTCGTTTAACTGTGTTTCTACACCGCGTCCAAAATTACTTTGTCCATCAAATAATGGTTTTGAGCCATCACGTAAAAACGGACGAATCGCAGCAATTAACTCTTCTGCTTTCACATCGTCTCCATGGTTTTCCACTATCACATCATAAATTTCTTTTAACTCTGGCTCCGGCTTTCTCACTTGAGACTGAATTAATTGTCCATCCACCTTCTTTACTTCATCCGTATATAAAGATGAAGGGTGAGAAGTAATACCATGTTTACTGAATACTTCACGAATCGCATCTTCTAACATTGTGCGCTGGAATACATTTAATCCTGGTTGATCAAAATCTTGTCCGCGAATAATAATGTCAAAGAATCCTAGTATTTCATTAATTTTCTCTAAAATAGGCACAAATCTTACATACTTCACGCCATCACGCTCTACGAGTTCTTTCTTGTCATATTGTTCAAGCGCTTCTAGCTCTTCATCTTTATCCGTAATCTGAAGTTCTGTTACTGCAATTGCACAAGGATTAATAATGATATTACTTTCAGGTGAAATATTTAAGTTAATACCACCTAATCGTTTGGTGATTTTTACGAATTCCCCCTCTGGATCTATGATCATCGCATGTGTATCTGCAAGTGATGTTTCACGAGCTAGCTTCATTTTTAAAAGTAAACTTTTACCGGAACCTGAAATCCCTGTCACACCAATGTTATAGTTTGGTGGACGATAATCTGCGTTACCAAATGAATTTAAAAATTCTACTTGGCCAGTAATTTTGTTCTTTCCTATTGGTATACCACCGTTAAATCTTCCGGATCCTGATACAAAGGGAGCAAATGTACATAGAGCACGTCTATCGATATTTCGATATGTATCTTGCAGAGTATTTGGTGCACCTAGTGGCATAACCGCTTTCAAACCACTCTTCACACGATTCCAGGTACTCGCTATTTTAAAGTGAGATGCTTGCATTTCATCTTCAATATACTCACATAAAACATCTAATTCTTTCTTTGAGTCAGCATACGCAACGGCCATGGTACTTACCATATAGGAGTCATTCTCATTAAATTGAATTTCATCCATTAGATTGTTTGTATCCTGAATTTTTGCATCTAAGTCTTTTTCTTGGTCAATATTTCCGCGTGTACGTTGGAAAGAAAGGTTCGAACGTAACATCGTCAGCTGCATATCTAACGATCGCATCGCTTTTGCTTTTGGCTCTTTATGAATATCAATCATGACATCAACCTCTCCAGCTGAAGTTAACATGTTCAGCCAATTGGTCTGCATCATACGAGGGTATCCATCACGTGGAATATAAAATGGACGGAAGAAAGTATTACTTCCTAATGACTGCTTAATTACCCCATAGTCTTCTGCATCAATTTTCATTCCTTCTGGGGCAATGACATCAAATACAGTTGTTTGATTGTCTAATTGAGGCGGAACTTCTTCTTGTTCGTACTCTTCCTCATCTAGTTCCAATTCATCATTCTTTTCAGCTTCTAATTTCTTTTTTTCTTTTTTCTTCTTTCCAAACAATTTCATACTTATGCCACCCCATTATTTGATTTTTCAGCTTTTTCTTCTGCTAGAACTTTCTTCATTAACTCTAGTTTTCTCTCATTTGTTTCACCTGTTGAATATAGAGAGAAGTTTTCATTTTCAATTAAATCTTGGAAACGTGCTTTCACCGCTTTACGACGGTTAAATGCTACGTATAAGAGTTCTATTAATTTATCTTTCGTTAACATTTCTACACTAATTTTTGCTTTCGATAGTAGATTTCGGGAAGCATTATAGCGACGATATAATTCGTTAAATGCTTTATCTACAATCTTTTCTTCCAATTCTTCCTCTGTATCAGCTGTAATCGTACTAATATCCACTTTGTATGGATAAATTAAATATCGCTTTTGTTCATATCGAGGTTGCGAACGTTGCCAGTACTCTAGGTTGTCGATAACTTCTTGCCCATAAAGTACTGTCTCTGGTGTAAGGTCCTTCGCACCTTTCATTGTTTCTGTCATTTTTCGTACAGGATCTGTTAAATCTACAAACTTACTTTGGATATATACCTTTGTATTAAACTCTAATGTGGTTAACCATGATTCAATTTTGATATCAATCGCTTCTTGTTCCGCATTGGAAAGAAGGTAATAGTTTACTGGGTGTGCCTCTGCAATTAGGACAAACGTATCATCATGATAACGAATCATATGATTTTCAACTTCCTTAATGTCTTCTACAAAAGCACTAAAGAAGTCCACATTATCCTCATCAATTTCCTCTGTAGCAGGCGTATTCTTTTTATTTTTCTTTCCATTTTTTTCAGCAGTACGTTTCTCTACCCCGCCCTGACTTTTCCCCTTTTTCTTAAAGCCAAACATTGGTTTTCCATTCATTTTCCGATAAAAGAAAAACCCTACAATGGCTACCACCGCAAAATATATCATTTCTAACATCTATAAATTCTCCTTTACCCATGTAATTGGCTCGTATCCTTTTCTCCACTTACCTTTTTCAGAACGGCTTCGCATTTTGATAAGTAAATATTTATCTAAATACATGTGTTGTTTTTCTTTATAAATAAAAGCAAACGTTATTACAACTACTACTGTTGGTATTGCTAAAATTAAGCAAATAAAAAATGCTACTGCCGCATTAAAAGGTGCAAATAGCCGCCATAAGAATGGCACATATAAATAAAGGGATGCTCCTCCACCCAATAGATAAATCAATTGGCGTTTGCTCAGCACACCTAATAGTGTTTTTTGTTCCGAAGTCATATCAACAGGAACGGTTACTTTTCTCATTTTATTTCCTCCCTTGTATAAGAGAAGCTCTCCCCAAATAGAGGAGAGCTTTTGCAAACTCTTATGTTAAATTTTTGTAACCCAAGAAGCGATGTCGTATGCTTTGATCATGACAAAGCCTCCAATTGCCGCACAAGCTAAACCAATCATAGCTTGTGTACGGTTTTCAGGGTTTTTACCTTGTGCACCAGATAATTTAATAGCTGCAAATACCACGCAAGCTGCTACCCAAATACCCCCAAAACCAATTAGTGTTGTTACAAGGGTATTCATGCTTTTTTGTACAGTGGTAGCATCTGTACCACTGGTGTGCCCAGTAATACCTTTCTCAAAACTAGTTTTTGCCAGTAGAAAATCTCCTACTGATGTTGTCATAAGTTTTGCAGACAACCAATTCAACATAATTCCTGCACCTCCGGGTGTTTTTTGCTCGCAAAACGCAAAAAGACCCCAATACACGCACACGTCCCCTAAGGACATGGCGCATATTGAGGTCTTCTCTTATATGCGAACTGATTATTTTTTTATTTTATTGTTAAATCTTATTACATTTATATTATAGCAATACGATTTTAAAAAAACAAGCCTTATTTACACCTAAAAAATAAAATTGGACTTTTCGTGTTCCGTTTTATTTCATTTCTTTTTATCCTCTTTGTTTGGATCGTACCATACCATTTGAATTTGAAAAATATCACTGTCCTTAAGACCCAAAACATTCATTTCCTCTTTCAATGAGCGCCATGGTTCTATTTTTATAGATTTTGTACTTTTGTCTCTAAGCGTATACACATGTACATAATATGCTTCTTTTTTCTTTTTCATAATACAAATAACTTCCCCTTATATTCTTTATATTTTTTTAATAACAGAATAATTGAGTATGTAAAAATTACACACTTCAAATAGCATTTCCTCTTGTTACTTTCATAACTATTCCCCCTTCCTTCACATCTATTCACTTACTTTCATTAAATCAAAAAAACAGGTAATCGTGTGTACCCACAATTACCTGTTTTTTTATCATTTATATCTACCTTTTATTTCTTATAATTTCATTAACCTCTTCAACACTTAATTCTGCAACTTTTGCAATTTGTTCTATAGGTAATCCTATTTTAAACATATTTTCAATCATCTCTATCTTAGTTGCAATTTTAGTTTCTTCTGTAGCTATTTCTGCAGCTTTTTTCGCAGCCCTTTCTTCTGCTGTCTCTATTTCTGATATTCTATCTTTTATTGCTTTTTCTCTAGCCTCATATAAGCGTAAAAAATCCTTATCGCTACTTAAACGCTCCCAATCCTCTATTGCTTTTTTCAAAACTGGATCTTTTTCCATTGCTATCGCCTCCAGGATTGTTGTTAATCTCTCATCCTCATGCGCAGGAAATAATAGTAACCAACGCGCTAAAGAATCTTCCCACGGATCCATTCGTTTTCCTTGCCATTCTTGAATCACTTTTGGAATTTCAAGAAAATGCAACTGCATATTTTCGGTAATGATACGTTTAGATTTTTTGTTCATCACAGTATTAATACTATGAAACTCCTGTTCTTCTGGAAATAGAATGAAATCCACTATATTAATACAAATGGTTGGTCTTAATTCTGTATATTTCATCCCTTGAGTCATTTGAGAATAATACATACCTGACCAATAGAACAAAGAACGTTCTATCATATCTTTTTTGTCTCGAACTTGAATCTCTATATTAATTTTTATACCACTATTTAGCGTAGCTCGCAAATCTAAAATAGACAATTTATCATCCTTCTGCTCTCTTGGAAGATGCGGATCATCTAAGTGCAAAGATGTAATTTCTTCATCAATAGATGATTGTAGTACCGCGTTAAGAAACCCAATTAATATATCTTCATTTCCTTCTACTCCAAACAAACGCTTAAAAGCATAATCAACTCGTAAATTTACTAGATTCTTTTTTACATATACACTCATGTTTTCCCTCTACCTTTCTCGTTTTAAAATTGTATATAAGAGCATAAAAAAAGATAGAATTACAATTCTATCTTTTTCTCCTCTATTTTCCTACCAAATATGGCTACTAGTTACTTACTATATAAGAAATATCCTCTTCACACATATTTGTCGCATTTGCAATTGTCGTGATAGAAACTCCCTCATTATAAAATCGTTGAATGAGTTCCATTCTTTCTTGTTCCCTCGCTTTTTTATCTACGTCCATTAATTGTTGCATAATATCCATATACTTAATACACACCTTTCTTTTATATAAAGTCCCCTAGTTAAACTGTTACGTGTATTGTTAAAAGAAATTTTTACACTAATACTGCTACTTTGTTGTAAAATGTACAACTTTCTTTTAAGTTCACAACGATTTTTTATATTGTGCGAAAAACTGGCTTGAAAGAAGCTTGCATCGCATCATCTAAACCTTTCCCTTGTGCTGGGTTCCATGCTGCAATAATTACGTTATAGCCCTCTTTCTTTAACTCTGTCGCAAAAGCAATTAAGGCGGCTCTTACTTTTTCATTCTCTACTAAGTCAGCATCGAATGCTAAGTATACATTTTCTACGCCCATATCTTTTAATACTGGCATAACGATTCTCCATGCATTTACACCCGGAATCGCAAGAACTGTTGTCCCTACTTTAGCTATTTCTTCTTTATTTAGTCTTTGAGGAAGTAAATCGGCAATCAAATCCGCCTTCATCGGCCCTTCTGTAATCATTACTGATTTTGTTTTGTGCAGCGTACCAGACTTCCAATGTTTCAAATGTGAGCTTGGTACTGCTACATGTACAGGAAGTGGATTTTCACTACCTCCCGCACCGGTTCCTTCATTTTTATTTGCTGAAGAGATCCATAAGTATTTTTGACCTTTATGTATCTTTACAACAACTTTTTCCCCGCCGATTAATAATTCTTTATTTTTCCCTATTTCTAGTTTTCCTTCATAGATACAATCACCGTTTTTCGTTATTTTCACAATATTAGGCTGTTGTAGTAGTTCGGCTTGTATACCTGTAGGTCCAGATTTCACATGAACAGAGTTCTTTACTTCATCTACACGTACTTGCCAACCAACAATTTGATTATATTGGTTTCGGAATGGAATCATAATTCCTGGAAAACCTGCCATTAAACGAAGAGAAAGTTGTCCTTTCTTCATTTCATAAAATGTGACGCATCCCAAAGGATATTTCCCTCTGGGGTAGCGCCTACCCATTTCGGGTGCGATAGGTAAATCTTTGATGTTATCTCCAATTTTTCCCCCGCCCCACACCGTGCGTGCGACTTTCACCGCACACGGCGTTCCATCGACTGTTTAATGTCTTTGTGTTTCCTCAATCTAAAGGTTTATTACTTTTGTTAATGTTTTGTTTGTCAATTGATTTCTAACATTTCATTTTTCGCTTGTTTTCTAAGTTTATTTAGCTTAATGAGTTGTCCTTCGTTTAGCTTCAACTTCTCCATTAGACCTCCGATCACATCAGGCGATGTTGCATGGATTAATGTGTGTACATCTCTACATATTAGGATTAGGTTCTTATAACTATCATCTTGCGTATATTTCCAAGGTGTTTTATGGTGACATTGCATGTCTGATAGTATTAGTTCCTCGGAAGTAATTGCACATTTGCCATGTTGGGCTACAAATAGAGAGATTCGGTTGTCATTATATTCAACAGTTGCTCGTTGACTAATGACAGGGTGTTCTCTTAACCATTGTATTTTCCATTCAGGCACTGCAGATTGATTTTTATGTATCAATTCTCTACCTTGTGGTGTATACTTATTGATTTTTGTATCCTTATTTTTGGGGCTTTTGTGCTTGATATACGCTAGTGGTAGAATAGGAATATCATTTAGATATCGAACCATTGCTGATTTCATGTATCTTTTAATTCCTTTATCTTTCCCTTTGTACTTCCCTTTCCTATTAACATGTAATCTGTTGTAAATCCTTATATTTAGGTGTTTATGGATGCTTGCTAAATCCCTATTAACCTCGGTCGCAATCTCATAGTAATTATGTGTGCCAATTACCATAGAGTTGTAGCGAACAATAGCTTTATTCTTTAGTCCCTCATTTTTACTTCTTTGAATTACAGCGATTTGATCTTCAAATTGTTTTTGGATTTTCTTTTTGGTTTTGTTTGATATGTGTGTTCTTGCAATTAACTTACTTCCCTTTTTTACCATTTTGATTTCAAAACCAAGAAATTCACTACTTTCCTTACGGAGATTTGTGATTTTTGACTTTTCCTTCGAAATTGGTAGTTTTAGGCGTTCTTGCAACCACATCTCACATGCTTTAAAGATTTTTTGTGCATTCGATTTCGTAGCGGTGAAGATTTTGAAGTCATCTGCATATCGAACAATATACATTTCTTTCAAAGCCGTTGTTTTGCGCATTTTACTGTAATGTGGGTACTTGTCAACATGTCCGCCCTTTTTAATGGTTAATGACAATTCCTTTAACAACCTGTCTTCCCATTGATTTGTTATCCACCAATCGAATTCATTTAGATTGATATTGGCTAATAATGGACTTAATATTCCACCTTGTGGTGTACCTTTGTTTGGATATTGCATTTCACCATTGGGCAGTACTATTGGGGCTTTTAACATTTTTCGGATGATTACAAGAAGTTGTTTATCTCGTATTCCCATAGTCCATAGTTGACGCATGAGTTTTTTGTGATTAACTTCATCGAAAAATCCTTGTATGTCTACATTAACTACATATTGCATATGACTTCGATTCACCCGCAAGGTTGCATCTGCCATAGCTGTTTCAGGGCTTCGATTTGGACGGAAACCGTGACTGTGTTTGTTGAATTTTGCCTCGCATATAGGTTCAAGTACTTGTTTTATACATTGTTGCGCAATTCTATCCCACATTGATGGAATTCCGAGTGGTCTCGTTTTCCCATTAGGCTTTGGTATCTCTACGCGTCGCACTTTTCGTGGGGTATAGTTAGAAAATCTTTTTTGAACAATTTTGATGAAATCTTCTTGACTGAGTTTCTCAACATCCTTGATAGTAACTCCATCAATACCCTCTGTGATACTTCCTGAATTGCGTTTAATATTTCTAAACGCTAAAAGAATATTACTTTCAGAGGTTATGACTTTCATTAACTGCTTGAAGTTTCCTCCATTTAGACTTTTGGCATATAACTCGTCTTGTGATTCCTGCATACCGTAGTATTCAGAATGTCTAAGCGAGTTATCCTTTAGTCCCTCTTTTCTAGACCTTTTCATGTTTTATCACGCTCCAATCTTGGCTCGTGACCTTTTAAGTCATACGAGAATTCCATGAGCGATTGAGGTTATATGACTTTTAAAGAGTCGACTTGTGGCTATTGCTCCAGTTCCATTACAGAACCTTCTTTGCTCCTACCACTACTCTCACTAATGTTAAAAGAAGTTCCCTCGGTATACCGTTTCCTCCTTACTGTTTCATAGAGTTTGCGCTCTCCACATCATTAGCTTTCGACGTTCCCTTAACTTTATCAATTTTAGACTTAGATGCTTCCTTTAAGCCGATGCCCTATCCAATGCCTGTAACATTGCATGGTGGTTTTTCCAGGCTATAACGTATCCACCACTGGACATAGAAACTTTCGTTTCCCATACCATTTCTGGTATGCGAATATTCGACCCGTACATTCGGAAGTTCGTCAGAATACCATTTTATTCATTCTCACCATATCTAATTTTTTGTGACCCCCACCCTATCAACTACGGGACTCACCTCTGAGATCCTTTTCGGTTGCCTGTTAAAATAGGTACTTCGGTAATTTTTCAGATGACTTCACCGAGCTTCAGACCCCTTCTTATGTCGCAAAACTAGAAGGCGCATGTCGGAGTATTAGGGGAAGCGTTTCAAGACGTTACTCTATCATTCCACTTCTCAAGTTAAGAGTTCTACAATCTTAATTCGTTGTGGGTGTTATTTACATTTCAACGTTTCAAGATGGTGCGTAATCTTTTCAATTACGAACGTCTCGCACAGCCAGGTATTCCCTTCCAACAATCTTTTTTGCCAATTTGTTTAAATAACTTTTCCCAAATAGTTGTGTACGTATTATCATCTTCCAACACAATTTGTTGCTTTAAAAAAGAACGATATTGACGTATCTGTACTTCTTCTTCAGTCATTTTTCTATCTTGTAGTAAATGTATATGGTGCTTCTCCTCTAACGGCAAAAATCCGATTAAATTACGATTAAATGCATCTAATTCTTCGTTACTACGCTTACTATGCCCCTTTACCACATCTACATCTGGTAATTGGTATTGCTTCTTACCATTTAGATAATGGATATAACTTGGATTACTTGAATTTTTACCGTATACCCACTTACTTTCCACACGGGTACATGCTACTTTCTCCTGTGAAACATGCAGCATACAGTTTCCAATACCATTACAGATTGGGCATGGAACACGATAAAATTCCCACCAACTTCCTCTTGGATGTGCAGTTGTTAAACGAAATTGTCCTTTTTGTATGTTATAATTCATCATTTCCCACTCCTTGTATACTATTTATTATATATGGAACAGCTACTTCCATTAAACTCTTTATACTTCTATTTAGATGTTCTCTTTGTTCTCCTAACGGATATACAAAAGAATATGTATCACAAACTAAATAATCGTTTCTATGTTCTTGATCTAGCAAAGCTGATTCTACATATGCTTCAAATGCTCTAGCAAACATCTCATGATTCGTAGACCAATACTTTTTGGTTCTCTTCTTATCTAACTTAATGGCTGTATCAAAGTATATAGACCCTTTCACTTGATAGGATATTTCAACAAGTTTTTCGCCAGTTTTTTTATAATGATATGCAGCTAACATTTGTGCGGTTTTCTCGAATTCTTTTTCAATTTTACGCTCCATACGCGTTTTTGTAGCTCCTGATAAAGTATCAAGCTTCCTACACAAACTAGCATGATGTGATTCTAAAATATTTGAAAGATTTCCTTTAAACACATCATAACTATCGATAACACCACCATAGAAATACCACTTTCTACTGTAGGCATTTTCCACGTTGATTACTCTGGCCACTTTTCCTTGTTTACAAGCATCTAACACAGCTTGTATCTTTTCCTTGATAATAGCAGGCAAGATATTCCCAATACTCTTCCCATTTGATAAGAAAGCAAGAGTACCATTTTGAAAATCATGACTACAATCATATAAGAAATGATCCAATGCATGTCCCCATTCATGACACAATGCCCCGACTCCATTATCACGAGTTAAATTAATGACTTTGGTAGAAGGTTCATAATGTGCTAATGCATTGCCGCTTCCTCTCGCACCAATCGCAAGTCCTAAGCGTCCTCCTAACCCTATATACTCAGGTGGAATTCCCAATATACGAGCTAAATCATGCAATGCTTCAGATACATGCCCAATATGCTCTTTTGCATATTGTTCGGTGCAATAATGACCAAATTGCATCCCCTTCAACCCAAACATAGCAACTACGTCTTCAGGTTTGGTAGCAATTTCTACTCCTGGCCCTTTTCTTTGCAGGGTATCTGGCAGTTTCCTACTCCAAGCAGCTGCGGATTTCTTACGAGTTGTAACCTTTTTCGTAAGTAAATCATTCCATGTTAGTTCATGTGATACACGAAGATACGTAGAATTAATACTTTTTGAATTTGTGCAAAGTGATATGAATTTCTTTCCTAATATCAATAATTCCATACCATCTGCATCAACAAACTCATCAAAATATTCCTCTACCATTCTTTTAAATGTGAATGTTACATTCTTATTTTTTCTAAATGCAGACCAACCATTGCTCATTTCCATACCATAAGAAACAACAAGATCTACCCATTGTTCTGAGGTATGTACTGACTGTATATCATTCCATATTCTTCTACATGCCTGAACATATAGTTTCCTTGCAGTCGGTGTATCTACAATTGGCTTCTTATTAATTCTGCCCACTAGCAGTTGCTTTAACTTTGCAACACGTGGCAGGACATCATTTTCTTTTTCATATTCAAAAGAGAATGGAATTAATGCGTTTCGATCCAATGCATTTAGCGCCTCTACTGGAGATTCTTTTTCAATTTCAGCTAAAATTTCTAAAGAAAATGATACTAAAAATGATTCTTTTAAAGCTCGTATCTCTTTCTTTGCTCCCGCTAATTTCTCACCTACATCATAACTGTATCGATTGCGAACTTGTTTATCTGTTCTCACATCCTGTACCATTATGTCTTCTCCTACCTCTAAACCAAAAAGTTCAAATAAATTCATACTAAAATCCTCCTGAATAAAATAAAAGACAGAAATTCATAGTTATTTTTCACTACGGATTTCTGTCATTCCCTCTGTCTGTAGACTTTCATATAGTTATGTAAATCACTCATTACGATACACTCACACCTGTTAAAGAGAATAGATCCTCTTTTGTCGGATTTAGTGCTTGTAACCAGCTATCTACCTCCAGAAAGTTTACTTTTTTTAATTGTTCACCTTTTTCCGCACGTTTAACCACCTCTAAACTTCCATGCTGATGCACAATCATTACAAGATCATCTTTCTTAAAAATACAATCTACATCTGCAGAATTTATGTGGTGGTTACGTAGAATTGGTTTCCATTTCTTAAGTGAATAACCTTCTACATCTAAAAAACCGCGGATAGCAGTAAAGCGAAAACTCGTCCCTCTAAAACATCTTTCCAATAAAAAAAGGAAATCCCGTACACATCCATTAAAATGAACATGATACAAATAGATTTCCCCTGCTTGTTTTGCTGCTCGCTGTGACAAGTTTGATGGTTTAATGGAAAATTGATAACAATCTCGTTCCCAAAATGCTCCTTCTTTTGTAACTCTCATTCGTAATGCACGTAAACTTGGAATAAGTTCATCTGGATGCGCAGAACAAAATAAAGATACTTCATAACTGATATTCATAAATAAATCCCCCTAAATAATAATTTTTGCCCAGTGTAATAATGGGTTCTAACAATCAAACAGACTTGAAAACAACACAAAAAGGGCTTCTTCAAGTCGATTAAAAATGTGCATAGCAAAATAAGCTATATATACACTAATCGGCTCAAAGAAGCCCTTTCATAAATGAAACAAGACGCAACTTGCTTCTACAACTCAACCACAACACAAAAAAAGGTGTGGGAATAAACGGAATCAATTAAACAATAAATATAGTTATATATTAATTAATTTATTAAGTATTAGCAAGTATCATCATATATATTTATATTATCATTGAGCTTATTATTTTTCATTTTATTGAAATTATGTATAATTAAAGTATCCTACACGAGATATTGAGTCATATCTCATCGTCATTTTAAAAGACCTCCATTTTATATGGAGGTCTTTTTTTAGGGGATAAATAAATAACTACTAATTTTCCACGGCAGGAAATTCCCCCTACACATTCTCTATTAATATCCACCCATTTTAATTACTAACATAGTCATAAACATACTAAACATGAGGCTTTTTAAGTACTTATTTTCATCTTTTGCTACAAAAATAGCTAAACAGCAGAATAAAGCCCATCCTAACCAAAATAGCATTCCTAAAATCATTGGTAAATCAGTCAATTAAATCTACTCCTTCGAATGTTTTATCTATTACATTATTTAATATATTCATTTTGACTTCATATTTTAAGACCAAAATAAAAAAGACAGAAGTTTTTCTGTCTTTTTTATTTATCTTAAAGTAATCCATTCATAACTTGCCCACTCTTTTGGTTTTTTATCGTACTTAATACGACCAGTCGTACAGAATGAAGCAATCATCCATTGTATAATGTTCATCTTGGCATATGGATCAATACAATCCTCTATTTTTTTTAATTGATAGCCTGTACTATTTTTCTGCCAAATTGTATATAAACGAAAATGAGTTGTCGTAACAAGCCTAGCTTTTGTTGTAACTTGCCATTTTGCAATTTTCGTTAAATCCTCTTTTACTTTTCTCTCATACTCTTGTTTTATCACTTTATAAGTCTTGTCTTTATTAATTAATCCATTAGAGAATGTAAAAGGCATTTGATGCACCTCATAAACTGTTCCTTCTTCATCTCCTAAAATATTTGATTCTACTAGGAATATGTTTTTTAGTTTTAACTGTTCCGTTAATTCTTTTCCGCTCCGATAAAACGGTTTTTTTATCTTCTGAAGCAAGACAACCTGTACAATTAATCCAATTAGTAACGGATACGCTAGTATAAACACCATATTAATAAACATATTGGTAATAAGTACCCCTACTAATGCGAATATCGTGAAGTAAATATAAGTTTCTCTTTGATGAATGATTCTACTATTCAAGCTAAAATACCTCCGTTTTGATAAATAGTGAAAGCAACATATACAATTGCTCCTAATAAAATAGAACAAGCCCCCGGAAAGCTCTGTATCAGCTGTATATCTTTCTTTGGTAGCTTTGCCCCAAATATAGAAGCAGCATGCTCCAATTGGTCTTTAAACGCCCCCACAAACCCCAAAATTTTAATTAATCGATACACACTAGCAATCCAAAAGAATAGTAAATGGAAAGCTGTTAATGTAATAGCAGTAAGGATTGCTGATTCTTCCACTAAATTACTAACATATATAGCTACCACCACAAGCATTTTTGTATCACCGGGTGAAGAAAATTTAAATGTCTCTAACAACAAACCACACGCTAATGCCATAGCTAGTACAATCACAATCTCTTTCCCTGTTCTTATTCCAGCAAAATACGTGATTCCTATACCTACAATTAAGAATAGCAAATGCCATATATTTTTCGTTTTTCTATATTTCAAATCAGTAAATACATTCAGGGCCATATATCCTAGTAGTATTCCTATTACATATATACTCATAATTTTTTCTCCTTATTTTTTCCTATTTTAATGAATTATTACGGTCCACTCACTAGAGACCAGGTGACCGTAGAAGTATAAGTAGCTTGCCGATTCTTCCCTACATAAGTTGTCCCTGGATCTAACTGCAGTTGTAATCCATTTTGTCCAAAATCGACTTGATATTCTCCAATTGCTACATCTTTTGAAGCCCGTATAATAGTGTGTGCCGCCCCAGTATCAATAGGTGTACTTGGAATTTGTATGATAGGTTTCCCTGTCTCTGGACCTTTTACTTTAGTTATACTTACCTGATTTTTTAAGGATAAAGAACCCTTTGGCAATTGTTTTGCAATATTCGGCTCTGTAAATGGAGAAATTGTCATATTCAATCTCCATCCATCCGCTTGATTTCGACTATCATGTATCATGAGTTTCCCTAATGTACCAAATGAATTTTGCTTTTCTCCATTTAGTTGAATAGGAGTAAACTCTACACTTTTAGGAACAGTAAGCATGTCTACTCGTCCTTTTTGTGTTGTAGATATATGCTTCGTCGTACTTTTATTCCCAGCTTTATCTACTGTACGGATATGTACATATTGTGGTTTCGCATAATCAGTTGGAAACTGAATGCTAGTCTGATTTGTAAACTGAACACCACCCACTTTATCAAGTGAAGTGTCGGATTTATCATTCACTACATATTCATATCCCTTTACACCACTTGTTACAGTTGCAGGAACTTCCTTAGAAAAATCCGAAACGCCATTCCTGCCAACTCCACGAATTTTATAATGATAGGTACTCCCTTCATCTTTAGCAGGGGCAAACGTTACTTTAGTTTCTTTCAGTTCTCTATTTTCAAATTGGAAGCTTTCAGGTGTTGTTGGCACTGCCTGATCTTTTGCTTCTTTATCTACATAGTCAGAGAGTCTACCCTTATATATTTGCTGATTTCCCCTGTATACTTCCGCTTCCGATGCATATCCCACTTTTAACTCATCCACATAGGTAATCCCTTCTGAATAAGCAAGCATATAAAAAGTTACACCTCGTTGCTCGGTAATATAAAACGGATTATTTGCAACTTGAGTATTCATACTAAACGTAGACCATCCATTTATATCTTTATTAGAATCATTCTTTGTGATCGTACGATTATTTGGTAATTGGATAGGTGCTGCCCATTTTCTTGTTTTTAGGCGATCACCTTGTTTCATCGGGGTCACAATAGGACTATTTAATATTACCTTTCCCTTTCCAGAACCATCCTGATACGGTATTACCTTTTCAATCATAGGGGAATCTTGATACACATCTTTGTTTATATCCGAAGTTATATGTCTTCTATCCCTTGGTATGTTGGTACCCGGTTCCTTCTCTGGAAACAAAGAGATATTACTAATTTCTATTTCTTTTGAACCGCCTGGAACATCTTTCAAAACAGTAGCATTATAATAGTCAAATTCTCTCCCTGTTTCCCAGCCTCCATCACCATAGAAACTAATTCTTCCTAATCCTTGTGACTTTGCTTTAAACGTTGCTGAAATATAAGCATTATTAGGTACGTTTAATCGCTTAAAAACAGCAATGGAACTCTCTCTTACTGTATAAGGATATAAGACTCGATTCCCTCCCGATTTTGTATCAAATACTTTGTATCCGCTAGTATCTGTACCATTTGGATAAAAAACTTCAGATTGTAAACTTTGATTCCCGTTACCGTAAAACTCTCCCCAACCACTCATCAAATTAACGTCTTTTGGGTTATTAAAATCAATTTTCCATAGGACGTCCTGCTCTAAGATATCAATCGCCCATTCTAGCTTCACTTCATTTTCTTTTCCATTTGCAGTGAGTGTTGGAATACCATTTTGCTGTTTTCCTATTTGATCAGCTAATATAGAGTTATCTTTTGAATCAATAATTAAGCACGATACACCCAAAAGTATGATTGAAGTAAGAACCTTCCCCCATTTCACTGTTTCCTCCCCCATTTCATTTTTATGCTATCTATGCTGCCTTATTTTGCTCCTTCTGATTTTCATGTTTCTTTCTCCACCATACAAATACAAACATTGAAATAACTAATATGAAAACACCAGCGGCTATTATATATATTTGATTAGAATATCCAGGCAACACTTTTATTGCACCTGTTTGTTCCGCATAATCTGTCACATTAGAAGCAGTTATGCGTATCTGTTCTGTATATGTTTTTGGTATACCATTCTCTTTTATAGTGACTTTTAGTGTATACTTTCCATCTTTATATTCTTTCGCTTTCCATGGGATTGCTAATCCTACCTTAGATTTTGGCGCTACATTGAATGCTGGAATATTACCATGAAACAGAACGTTATCCTGGGATAAAACTTCATAGTAAACTGCTACATCCCTTACAATATTTGCATTTGTATTTTGAATAAGTGCATGGACTTGTGGTTGTGTTGGATAAGATTCAACAGTTGTGCCATTTAGTTTAAGAGGCGTTTTATTGACCGAATTTTCAGTCTCTTCACTATTCAATTGTATTGCTACCGCATATTCAATGCTATTATGTACAGAAAAGTTCAATCCGTCCTTTTCAAGCTTCTGTCCTTGGGTATCGTGCGCTAACTCAAATAATAATCCACCCAAAAACACTCCATCTTGATTTGGTGTCGTTAAATGTACCTCTATAGTTTTCGTTTGATTCCCCTCTAAGTTAACAGCGTCAGGCGCTTGAACATACTGATCCATATAGAAATCTGTATCTGTTAATATACTTTGTGAGACTTCACGATTTGTTACATACATAATACCTCCGTTTGTAGAGGTGAGAGCGTTAGCGACTTTTACATTGACTTTGATTGGAGTATTAGCTTTATTGTGTACATCCATTTTTACTGTTTGATTCTGTTTCTTTTTCACCTGTAAATTAAAATAATTTTTTATATCACCTAGTTGATTATCCGGGACATGAATGCTTACATCAAATGGTAAACTATCTTGTTTTTCTTGTGCATAAACTACTTTAAAAGGTTTTAAGCTTATACTTAAAATGAATATAATCACAACCAAAATACTAATTAAAATTTTATATACATAGCTTTTCATTCTGCCCCTTCTTTCTATGTATAGAAGAGAATCATACATACGTGATTCCCTTCTATATGATAAATTTCTTTTAAGGTCCTGTTACAATAGAATATGTCAGTTTTGACTCATATGAGGTAGCACCAGCCTTATTCTCAACATACGTACTATTTGGATTTAACGTTAAAGCTAGAGATTTATCATTGAAACTAACATTATATTTCCCCATACCTTCATCTTTTTTCGCACTTAAAATCGTAACTTGATTATCAGTATCTATAATAAAGTTAGTCGTTTTAAACTCCGGATTTGGTGAACTTGTCCCTCCAACTTTCGTTATAGCAGCACCACCACTATTCAAAACTAAGGAACCCTTTGGAAGTGTCCGATTTGACTTTGCATCTCCACTCACTTTAAATTGATCTGCTTTTACATTGATTCTCCAACCATTCCCAGAACCAGTTGCATCTGTCACTGTTAGTACACCAGGATTTGCATGTGTTACTTGTGTTTCTCCACTTAGTGTTACCGCGTTAAAGTTACTAACTGGTGTAACAGCAATATTATGTTCCCCACCTGTTATACTTTGATTTAGTTTTGTATCAGCTGTTGTTGCTGCACTTGCAGGTGTACTAATTAATGACATGCCAAGGGCTAATGTTGCTAATGTAGGAATCATTACTTTACTGAATTTCATCATAGTACCTCCTTATATTTTAAAAGGAGGGAGCTATATAAAACACGCCCCCTCTTATTTTCAATTAAAATTTATTTTTTGTTCCAAGAATCTACATCCGCATTGCTTGATGCTTTTGTGAATCGAGCTAGAATTGTATCATAACCGCCTTGGATTGCTTTCCATACAAATGGCCCAATTACTAATACAATAATGACCGCTAAAGCGATTAACATACCGTTTTCTGATGATAGTTGTGAATCCTCATTTTTTAACCAATTCTTCATATTTGCTAACATTACATTTCGTCTCCTTTATATATCGATTTTAAGAATTTACTAAAATAAGAACTTAATTATTTAAATCTTTTATTACTTATTCCAAGAATTTACGTCTGCATTGCTTGATGCTTTTGTGAATCGTGCCAGGATCGTATCATAACCACCTTGGATTGCTTTCCATACAAACGGCCCAATTACTAATACGATAATGACCGCCAAGGCAATTAACATACCGTTTTCTGATGATAGTTGTGAATCCTCATTTTTTAACCAATTTTTCATTTTTGCTAACATGATTGAATCTCCCTTATTCATTTATTTGAACTATATACATAATAAACATCATGAACCTAAAACTTTTATTTCTTGTTCCAAGTATTCACATCTGCATTGCTTGATGCTTTTGTGAATCGAGCTAGAATTGTATCATAGCCACCTTGGATTGCTTTCCATACAAATGGTCCAATTACTAGCACAATAATTACCGCCAAGGCGATTAACATACCATTTTCTGATGATAATTGTGAGTCTTCATTTTTTAACCAATTCTTCATTTTCGTTAACATATATTTTGCTCCTTTACCTATTCCATTTTGAATAATGTTTTTCTATATACTTGCAAATCCTTGCATTAAGGATTGAATAACAATAACCATTGGATAAATTACAATACATCCAATAACAGCTACGTTAAATTTATTCATTTCCATTGGCTTATTTTGAATGAGACGGTTATAGTTCTCATGTTTTAACTCACGCATCATTTTAATCTGTGCATCCATAATACGAAGACTCTGTACCTTATCCGTTTTTTGTGCTTGTTGCAATGCAATAGTAAAGGTATTTACTTCTGGACTATTTAAGGCTGCTGCAAAGTTTCTAAATGGTTGATCCGAACCCGCATACATTTCTAATTCCGCTGTAAGTGTAGATACATACGGTCGAAGATGTCTCCCGGCATATATCTGCGCCTTTTTTACTGCTTCTAATGTTGTATGTGTTTTTAACAACTGCAGCATAGGAATTAAATACTCCGGTAATTCGAACTTCCTTGCTTCTATAGCCTGCTTGATTCTTCTCTTTAATAGATAATCAGGATAGAAATAAAGTAGCGGTGAAATTAAAACGCCCACTTTAAATAAGTAGTAATCATGAAACACCGTACATATCAAGAAAACAGAGGTGAAAATGATGGGATAGGCAACCTTCATTTTCAAATATTCTTCTGGTTTCGTATCCAAACCAGCTTCTTCTAATTTTTTTTGGATCTGCTCTTTCTTTTCTTCTGTCAGATACTTATGTGATAACGACTGGAAGGGAGCAAGCATCATTTGATTTAAATTCTTTTTTTCAATTCGTTTTGCATTTTCTACATAGTTTGTAAGTAGGCTACCGCTGTCTTTTTTACTTTGTAGAAAGGTAGAGAATACCCAGTACATGACAACGAATACCACTAAAGCTAAAATCGTAGCCACTTTATTCCCCTCTTTCTGTTGGATTATAATTTGCAATCTTTTCTACACGGGTTGCTAAGAAAAAGACAATTAACATATTTACCGCTAATGCAATTTTCCCCATCATAGAACCTGCTAAAAATCCATATGCTTCTTTTGACATCAACATAATCACAATCGGCATGGCAATCACGATTAAGCAGTTCTGTACAAACGCACGTTGTGCTTGCGACAAACTAGAACGTAATCTTGCCAGATATAGCTTTTGTTTTTCGAAATCTTCTGCAATATCTAATAAGACTTGTACTGAATTCGCCCCGCCTTCTCGACTACACACTTCCAACATTTCATGGAAGAAAACCAATTCTCTAAAATTAAAAGTTTCATTGAATCCTTTAAATGCACGGTGCATTGTAGTTCCACCTTCTAATAAAAGAGAAACTTTTTCTATTTCTTCTTGAATACTCTCATGCATCATTGGCTTTACTTGTACTAACACGCGTTTAGCGTTATTACTAATTTGAAGCGCATTCGCTACTGCCTTCATATAAATAGAGAGACGGTCAATGACAACCAAGTAGTAACGTTTTTTTCTTCGATAGAGAAGAAATCTCGGAACTAAAAATCCACATAAAGCAGAAATCAGGGTAAAAGGATCTCTTCCAAATGAGAAGTAGAATATTGCTGCTATACTCATTCCCGAAAGAATCGTATATACCCAGTACATGCTTTTCGTCAATTTCCACTCGTACTTTTGGGCTTCTTGGATAACAGATTGTGGAAGATACATTCGTATGCCTTTAATATTCCTTAATTCCAAGCGCCTTTCTTCTTTCTCATTTTCTTGTACAAATTGGGAAAGTGCAGAACCTTTAGATTTTGCAAAAAGTAAAACAAGTAATACTACACTAATAAAGATTAATAATATACATCCATAGGCGAACAAACTATGCATACTGCACCTCCTGTTGTGATAGGAACGGTGCATAAAGAGCTGGATTTACAGAAGTAGCAGAACGGAATTTTTTCTCCATTTTAGCTGACATTTTCCCTGTAATAATGTGCTGTCCATGAATTTTTCCTATGCTTTCATTTATCTCATCCTGTTCCTCGTATGTCGGGATAAACTGAGAAAGTTCATTAAACTGTATATCACCTCGATAATCTAATAATTCAATCATCTCTGTAATATAACGATTCCCATCATCTTTCTTTTCTAAAAAGACAATCACATCGAATGTCTGTGAAATTAATTCATATAAATACTGGGCATCAATATTCGCACCACTTTGCAGACACATGAGCATTAAACGTCTGACTGCTTCTATGGCACTTCTTGCATGGACAGAGGTAAAGCCAGGGTGGCCTGTTTGGAAAAAGTTAATCATTTTTAATGCTTCTTTACCCCTCGATTCCCCTACAATTAATCGCTTTGGTCCTTGACGTAGTGCATTCGTTAACAATCTATCAAAATCAATTGCATTTTCTTCTACTTCCGATGCCCTACATTGCATCGGAACAAAGTGATGTTCTGGAAAAATTCGATGCAAATATAATTCAGGGTTATCTTCTACTACAAGAGTACGTTCTTTTTTCTTTCCTTTCGGAATATGAGAAGCAAGAAATTTCATAAACTCTGATTTCCCTGTCCCTGTTGCTCCAGCGACTAGAATATTCATTTTGGCTTTCACGGCTGCAGCCAAAAAGTCCAACATCTCTTTTGACGCTTGATTAGTAGATAACATTCGCTCTTCAGAAGCACGAAGATGATCTGCATTCTTACGAATCGTTATTGTTGTCCCGAGTCCCCCAAGTTCATCTAAAGCAATATTGATACGGATATAGGGAAACACGCAGTCCACATATGGTTTTGCTGTATTTAATGACTCTGACGTACTATTTACCATCTTATAGGCTAAAGCCTTTACCTCTTCTTCCGTCTCAAATCGGTAAGGGAATGTTAACTCTCCCTCTCCAATTTTTTCGTAAATAATTTCTTTTGTACCATTGATATAAATATCGGTTACATCCTGATCTTCTTTTAAAGGTTCTATAATTCCAAATCCCACAATATCATCACATACCATATTTAATAATTGTTCAGAAGGTACATCTGAAATGACGACTTGATTACTTAATAGAAAACTTTTAATGATTTGTTCTACAGCTGCTCTCTTTTCTTTATTCATAAAAGATTCGCTTAAAATATCACGATGGTCTTTTACTAAAAATGCACGAATTTCATCCGTGATATCTTTAATTTGTTGAGCTGTAGTTGTTCCTAACTTTCGAGCTGATTTGGAACGAATCATATAACCAAAATGATATAAATCAACTCGATTTCGCTTTAAGGCGACTTGTTTTCCCTGTAAATAGCCCCACATACTACTGCCTCCCTTTTAATTTCGTAAACCAAAGAGACCCTTTTTCATAGAGGATGTATGCTGGGTTGGAATATCAAGACCAGCTGCTTCCATAATGTGATGGACCTTTGTATTAATTTGCGGGGAACCAAACTGCATCCCCCATTCATAACTCGTACGATCCCTGTCATACGGAATTGTCACCGCAATTTTTTGGGAAGATAGCTTTTCAATATCTTCTACATAATCCTCATCTGCCATATTTAAAACATGAATCATACGAGGCAATGTTAGCTTTGCTTCTTCTAGTAGTTGTAATTCTCTTTTAATTGCTATTGCACCACGAGGGTTGCCGTTTAACACATGAATTACAAGGTCTGATTGGTATAGGATTGGATAACTCAGAACCTCAGATAATTCAGTTGGTACTGATAGAATGATAGAATCGTATTCTGTATCTACAAGTGATTCTATAAATGTCGTTACAAACAGTTCTTTGTTTTGAATCTCTGGGAATTGAGCTAAGTTATAACCTGATGGAAACACTAGAAAATCCATCTTATCGTGCAATTTTTGCATCAACCTTGGATTCATTTTTCTCTCTAATAAATCTTGCTTGGTACAAATATATTGCGAGAGATTGTATTCATTTTCTTTTCTTACAAGTTCTAAGATGTTTTTACTATCGTGGCTAAGACCAGTTCCAACCGCAAAGCTAGGTCTTACTTGGTCTGCTTCAACATAAAGCACCTTTTTCCCTAAATGAGCTAATTCATTTGCCATCGCAATACTTAATGTGCTTTTCCCTACATTTTCGTTTGTTGCATAAAAGGCAATGATTCTTGCTTGCCGCTCCATCTTAATAACCCCTTTCTTACTTAGATTCATTCAGATACTGTGCTACATACTCTTTTACATTTTTAGAAATTGGATTAGTCGAATGCTTCTCTACATAGTCTAAAATGTTCTTTTGATCAGATATTTGTGAGAATCCTTCAGCTGGTTCTAATTCTTTCCCTGTTTGCTCCACCTTTTGTCCAACTGCAACAGGAATGACATCTCCAAGTGTTTTTGCACGATTTAAGTATTGAAGTTGTTCAGGGGAAACAGCCAGTGTGTATAATCGCGTTACTTTAGGCTTTTGTTTTCCTTCTTGTTCCTCTTTTGATTCTTTCTTTTCTAGCACAAATGCATCTTCTGTATTGCTATCTTTTGCAGCCGTCACACGTACACGTTGGAACAGACCACCAAAGACAACCTTCTCATTGTCTCCTTCTTTCACAACTTGTTTGAAATACAAGTCCACATACGTGTTTGGGATAATACTATTCCCTGAACTTGTTTCTAAATCAACGAGTAACGGGAAAGCAACTTCTCCATCTTTCAAATTTAAAATAGCAGAGTCCGGTAACTCCTCTTTCTTTACTACTTTGTTTTTAAAGAGATAGCTATTTTCTGTAATGGGTTGCCCATCATTTGTCCACTTACCTACAACCTCTTTTTTATTTACACGTAATGCATTTGGGGGAATCGCATCACCAGGTAAAGTTCGTTCCACTAGCATGTCTTCTTTAATTTCTGTATGTGCAGGTATATCCTTTGCGGCTACAACAATCTTTGTTGGTTTTACAGCATTTTCTACTGCGAAATGATTGTATCCATAGATACCCGCTACTGTTGCAGCAGCTAGACCTACCGCAACAATCTGCTTCTTTTGAAACTTAGATGGCTTCAATGTTTGTATTCCTCCTTATGTAGCCTTTAAACGCAAAAAAAGGACACACCTATGGCATAATGCGCCTTAGGTGTGTCCTTTTAGCTAATCTAAAGTCTATATGAAAATGTTGGATTTGGTTTCTTTAATATTACAATTTCAATATTATGATATATAGAGTTATATGTCAATCATTTCTAAAAAAAATATTATTTTTACCATTTCAAATCTCTGATTCCAAAACTCAAAAACCCTTAAAAACATTGTCATATCAAGGTTTTTAAGCTATTAACCCACCCGTAAATATGGTATAATTAATATAACGTAACTGAATATTTCAGGGTGGTTGGTTGCTATCCTTTCTCTTTCATTTTATGGAGAAAGGAGGTGATCGCATGGAAATACTTTTCATAATAGCAATTGAAATTTTAAAAGTAATTGCTAGAGAAGTCGCTGTGTTTTTTGCAAAACGAGTAGGTAAATACCTATCAACGTCTTGGAAGAAAGCACAAAAAAAGCGACGAAAAACGAAAAGAACCACCCACAATGTGAA
>PVMJ01000077.1_pt1 | contig 208550 bp, 183 predicted proteins | sample 1853361 | NCBI WGS metagenome assembly PVMJ01 (sample SAMN08533506, study PRJNA380276) | Synthetic metagenome, whole genome shotgun sequencing project. | isolation source: mock microbial community containing genomic DNA from 20 ATCC strains | collected 2017 | reverse complement strand
CTGGGTTCAGAACGTCGTGAGACAGTTCGGTCCCTATCCGTCGTGGGCGTAGGAAATTTGAGAGGAGCTGTCCTTAGTACGAGAGGACCGGGATGGACGCACCGCTGGTGTACCAGTTGTTCTGCCAAGGGCATAGCTGGGTAGCTATGTGCGGAAGGGATAAGTGCTGAAAGCATCTAAGCATGAAGCCCCCCTCAAGATGAGATTTCCCATAGCGTAAGCTAGTAAGATCCCTGAAAGATGATCAGGTTGATAGGTTCGAGGTGGAAGCATGGTGACATGTGGAGCTGACGAATACTAATAGATCGAGGACTTAACCATATAATATGTAGCAATGTTATCTAGTTTTGAGAGAACATAAAAAAACTTGTTGACTTTTAAAGAAGATAAGTTATAATAATGATTGTCTCAAAAGAATAATGTCTGGTAATGATGGCAGAGAGGTCACACCCGTTCCCATACCGAACACGGAAGTTAAGCTCTCTAGCGCCGATGGTAGTTGGGACCTTGTCCCTGTGAGAGTAGGACGTTGCCAGGCAATATTATTCCGCAGTAGCTCAGCGGTAGAGCTATCGGCTGTTAACCGATCGGTCGTAGGTTCGATTCCTACCTGCGGAGCCATTGGAGAGCTGTCCGAGTTGGCCGAAGGAGCACGATTGGAAATCGTGTATACGTCACAAGCGTATCAAGGGTTCGAATCCCTTGCTCTCCGCCATAGGATTTATAATATTTGGCCCGTTGGTCAAGTGGTTAAGACACCGCCCTTTCACGGCGGTAACACGGGTTCGAATCCCGTACGGGTCACCACTTTGGAGGATTAGCTCAGCTGGGAGAGCACCTGCCTTACAAGCAGGGGGTCGGCGGTTCGATCCCGTCATCCTCCACCATATAAATTATATGAATAGTATTATCGCGGGGTGGAGCAGCACGGTAGCTCGTCGGGCTCATAACCCGAAGGTCGCAGGTTCAAATCCTGTCCCCGCAACCAAATGGTCCCGTGGTGTAGTGGTTAACATGCCTGCCTGTCACGCAGGAGATCGCCGGTTCGACCCCGGTCGGGACCGCCATTTTAATAAGGCTCGGTAGCTCAGTCGGTAGAGCAGAGGACTGAAAATCCTCGTGTCGGCGGTTCGATTCCGTCCCGAGCCACCATTTATCTTAATCATATACGCCGGCTTAGCTCAATTGGTAGAGCAACTGACTTGTAATCAGTAGGTTGGGGGTTCAAGTCCTCTAGCCGGCACCATGTAAGTTTCGGAGGGGTAGCGAAGTGGCTAAACGCGGCGGACTGTAAATCCGCTCCTTCGGGTTCGGCAGTTCGAATCTGCCCCCCTCCACCATTTACATAGGGGCATAGTTTAAAGGTAGAACTGAGGTCTCCAAAACCTCCAGTGTGGGTTCGATTCCTACTGCCCCTGCCAAATATATTTACACAACATGGCGGTTGTGGCGAAGTGGTTAACGCACCGGATTGTGGCTCCGGCATTCGTGGGTTCGATTCCCATCAGTCGCCCCATTTTTATTTTAAAAATTATAAATAATCTAATGGATGCTTACATATAATTAAGTAAGAATTCGATGGGCTATAGCCAAGCGGTAAGGCAACGGACTTTGACTCCGTCATGCGCTGGTAAGGCAGAGGTCTGCAAAACCTTTATCACCGGTTCAAATCCGGTTGCCGCCTTTTCTTTTGTGCCGATGTGGCGGAATTGGCAGACGCGCACGACTCAAAATCGTGTTCCTTCGGGAGTGTCGGTTCGACCCCGACCATCGGTATCACGAACGGCGTAATAAAAAAGACTCTACACCAAATGTGTAGAGTCTTTTTTATATTTTCATCATACTAAAGAATAAGCACAAATAGGTACTAAATGATTAAGATAAACGTATTCATGTAGTATTTGAATGTGTCATAATTCTCCCCCTCTATACTCACTTCAAATTTTTTCCTATTTTAATTATACAACAATAGAAAGGAATTAAGGGAATATTATGGAAATCGGTATCGGTGATGTAAAAAACTCTAATAGAAATGGTAGAGTTTTTTTGCTAAATTATGTTATGTGATTCTAAAATTCGTGATAAATGTAGCAATTCATGTATAATATAACTTGTCGAAAGAACAAAATGATAGTGATTTATATTATGTCTGTAATATGAATCAAAAATGAACTTTTTATATTTCTTTTAAAAATGTGTTGAACACACATGATATTTCATATTAATATTTTTATGTAGATTTAAAACCGGAAAGAGAGTGGAAAGTATGGGTCGTAAATGGAATAATATTAAAGATAAAAAAGCATCAAAAGATGCAAATACTAGCCGTATATACGCGAAATTTGGACGTGAAATTTATGTAGCGGCAAAACAAGGCGAGCCAGATCCGGAATCAAACCAAGCGCTTAGAGTGGTATTAGAACGTGCGAAAACATACAATGTTCCAAGAACAATTATCGATCGTGCAGTTGAAAAAGCAAAAGGTGGTTCAGAAGAAAATTATGACGAGCTTCGTTATGAAGGATTCGGGCCAAATGGAGCTATGGTAATTGTAGATACACTTACAAACAACGTAAACCGTACTGCAGCAGATGTACGAGCTGCATTTAGCAAAAACGGTGGTAACATGGGTGTAAACGGTTCTGTAGCTTACATGTTTGATGCAACAGCTGTTATCGGTCTTGAAGGGAAAACATCAGATGAAGTTCTTGAGATTTTAATGGAAGCAGATGTGGATGCACGTGACATTCTTGAAGAAGAAGATGCTGTTATCGTGTATGCTGAACCAGATCAATTCCATGCAGTACAATCTGCTCTTAAAGATGCTGGCGTTGAAGAATTTACAGTTGCTGAATTAACAATGCTTGCACAAAACGATGTAACACTTCCTGAAGATGCACAAGCACAATTTGAAAAAATGGTTGATGCATTAGAAGATTTAGAAGATGTGCAACAAGTTTACCACAACGTAGACTTAGGAGAATAATACGATAGAAGCCCCTTTTCATTTAACGGATAGGGGCTTCTTTTTATGAATTTCATTAAGGTGATGAATGAGTAAAGGTATTTTGTTGTAGACAGGGAATATGCTTATAGGGATATGTGAAATATTCATTATTGCTAGGAGGCTTAATATGGAACATAAAACACCAAAGCATATCGTTGCTGTAGCAGGTTATTTAACAAATGAAAAAGACGAAGTGTTATTAGCTAAAGTACATTGGCGATCGGATACATGGGAGTTGCCAGGAGGACAGGTAGAAGAAGGAGAAGCGCTCGATCAAGCAATTTGTAGGGAAATAAAAGAGGAAACAGGATTAACGGTGAAGCCTATCGGTATTACAGGAGTTTACTATAATGCTTCCATGCACATTCTAGCTGTTGTTTTTAAAGTGGCATACGTGAGCGGTGAAATACAAATTCAGCCTGAAGAAATACAAGAGGCTAAATTTGTTGCTTTAAATGAAGAGAACATAGATGAGTACATAACGCGTCCTCATATGAAATCCAGAACGCTTGATGCGATGAGAGCAACACATTGTATTCCGTATGAAACGTGGGAAGTGCAGCCATATAACTTAATAGGAAGATTGTAAAGAAAAGAGTAGCCGGTTTGAGATACAATCAAATCACTACTCTTTTTTGTATACTGTTTAAGAAAAAGGTCAAAATAATAATAGTGTTAGTATTGATTTTAAGAACGTTTGTTCTGTATAATGTATGATATATTATATACATTTAGATTACTAGATACTCAAAAGTATATATATTGGTAGATGATATAATGAAGATAGAGTGCTTTAATATAGAAAGTATAATAGCCTTAAGATTTAATCTGTTATTGGTTTAGCATAATCTATATTCAATATTTCAGATGAATAGTAGATAAAAAAGGACTGTGATACAATACTTTTTTATCCCACTATTTGCCGGGCAATCAGATTGGTGCGTTCTGATTAAAGTTTCACCTTATACCTTACAATGATGTAAGGTATGTGTAAGAGAAATCGATGGGATATTTTTTTACAACAAGGTATTCTTAAAGTAAGAATTATACGCTGTGTGGAAAAGAGGTGTTTAAGATGAAAGAACGAGTATTATCTAGGGTGAACTATCATCAAAAAGTTGCATTAAATCCAATGACTAAGTTTTTGTATAAAGCCATTATTTTATTATTATTGTTAAGTTTCGCGTTATTATTCATTGGAAATGTAATGATCGAGAAAAGTGATATTAGTAAATTACATGTACCGGCTAAGTTAGAGGTGCCAGAATCATTAACACATGCATTTATTGCAACAGAAGATAAAAGGTTTTATCATCATAACGGTTTAGATTATATAGCGATTATCAGAGCGTCTGTTGAGAATATAAAAGCTGGTGGTGTTGTGCAAGGTGGTAGCACAATTACACAACAGTTATCAAAAAATGCTTTTTTAACGAATGAACGTACATTTTCTCGCAAGTGGAAAGAAATTTTTTATACAAAAAAAATTGAACGTACATTTACAAAGGATGAAATTTTAAAATTATATGTAAGTAATATTTATTACGGAGAAGGAGCATGGGGAATTGAAAAAGCAGCAAACCTATACTTCGGTAAAAAGGTGAGCCAATTAACATTGGCTGAAAGTGCAATGATGGCTGCTGTAGTAAAGGCACCTGCTTATTACTCACCGGTACAAAATTATGATAAGGCCGTAGAGAGACGAAATGTCGTTTTGAGATTGATGGAGAAAGAAGGCTATATCAATCATGATGAGTATGTGCAAGCAGTTAGTGAGAAGTTAGTCATTCGTCATGATATAAAAACAGAGCAGTCGATGTTAAATAGTGCTCGTGAAAAAGCAGTAAGCTAATGGAAGTTCCTAAATAGGAGCTTCTTTTTTTTGAATAAATTGTGACAAATCGTGACACAATATCGTCACAATTATTGTGTTTTTGTAATTTATGTGAGCGTGTTCATTGCGTGACGTATATAAGTGTTGATATTATGTGTATTGTGTACAATGCTGTATACAGAATATGAAATTAAAGAGGAATGTATATGAAATCATCGAACAAACTCATGGCTCTTGGTATAGTTTTTTCCATTGCAGTATTGATTGTGATCGGAACGATTGCGTATAGCATCATAAATGACAAAAAAGATAAAGGGAATGAGATGTTTGCTTATTCCACACAACAATCTTTAGGGAAAGATGATGCTCCGGTTAAGGTAGTTGAATTTGGAGACTTCAAATGTCCCGCTTGTCGTACTTGGGATGTAACAGTATTGCCACGATTAAAAGAAGAGTATATTGATAAAGGTAAAGTGCAATTATACTTTATTAATTTTCCGTTTATTGGGAAAGACTCTGATTTAGGTGCAGCAGCTGGTGAAGCAATTTATAAACAAGATAAAGATTCATTCTGGACTTTCTATGATGAGATTTATCAAAGTCAAAAGAAAGATACGGAAGAATGGATTACAGAAGAATTACTTCTTAACATTGTGAAAGAGAAGCTTCCGAAAGTTGATGTAGATCAATTTAAGAAAGATTTACACAGTAAAGAAATAAAAGAAAAAGTACGTAAAGATTCAGATCGTGCTCAAAAATTAAAAGTTCAAGGTGCTCCTTCAGTATATATAAACGGAAATCTTGCAAATCCTGATTTCGATAGTATGAAGAAGGCGATTGATAAAGAATTGAAAAAGTGATGAGCTACTCATCACTTTTTCGACTTTTTTCGATAAAATTCTTGCTTCCGCTTTTTTTACATGCTATACTACTTTACATAAGTTATTCTAATATCTTATATGTATTTCATATTTGCGGGTGTAGTTTAGTGGTAAAACAAGAGCCTTCCAAGCTCTGGTCGAGAGTTCGATTCTCTTCACCCGCTCCAAATTTTATTAAATGTTTTTCTATAAATTGTGATCAACGCAGTGTTTCGTTTCCGAGATAAACGAGGCATTGCGTTTTTTAATGTTTGGAAAACAGTATTTTATGCGAAAATAGAAGTAAAGAATAGTATTCCAAAAGTGAATTGCTAACCAATAGATCGTTACATAAAGGATGGATTCATCTGAGGAGGCGATTAGGAATGGATTTTGAACAATTAAAGCAAGATGTCATTGCGTATAGTAAAACGATTGGTATAGATAAAATAGGCTTTGCTAGTGCTTCACCATTTGAAGAATTAAAGCAGCGGTTAATCCAGCAGCAACAATTAAATTATCAATCTGGATTTGAAGAGCCTGATATAGAAAAGAGAACGAATCCACAGCTTTTATTACCTGGTGCAAAATCAATTATTGCGATTGCATTAGCGTATCCTTCAAAATTAAAAAATGCACCATTAAGTAAGCGTGGAGAACGCCGTGGGATTTTTTGTCGTGCTTCTTGGGGACAAGATTATCATCTAGTTTTACGAGATCGTTTGCAGAAATTAGAAGCATATTTAATCGAAAAACTTCCCGATATAGAAGTTAAGTCAATGGTTGATACGGGTGAATTAAGCGATCGAGCTGTTTCAGAGCGTGCTGGTATTGGATGGAGCGGTAAGAACTGCTCTATTATTACACCTGAATTTGGTTCGTATGTATATTTAGGAGAAATGATTACAAACGTTCCATTCCCACCAGATCAGCCGATAGAAGATCAATGCGGGAGCTGTACAAAGTGTATTGATATTTGTCCTACAGGTGCTTTAATACAAGGAGGACAGTTAGATTCGAAGAAGTGTATAGCATTTTTAACACAGACGAAAGGATTCCTACCGGAAGAGTATCGCGACAAAATAGGTAATCGTATTTATGGATGTGATACGTGTCAGACAGTTTGTCCGAAAAATAAAGGAATGGATTTTCATAATCACCCTGAGATGGAACCAGATCCTGAGTTAGTTAAGCCGTTATTAACACCACTTTTAACAATTAGCAATCGTGATTTTAAAGAGAAATATGGAATTATGTCTGGTTCATGGAGAGGTAAAAAACCGTTGCAACGAAATGCAATTTTGGCACTTGCGCATTTTAAAGAGGCATCAGCAATTCCTGATTTAATTGGTGTTATGAAAGACGATCCAAGACCAGTACTTCGCGGAACAGCAGCGTGGGCGCTTGGGAAAATTGGTGGAGACGGCGTGGGCGAAGCTATTGAAAAAGCGATGCAACGTGAGAAAGACGAAGAGGTTCTTCATGAAATGAATCGCGGACTTGAATTGTTAGCGCAGAAAAAAGAGTAGATAATATCTCCCTTTTTCATATTGTAATATGGGAGGGAGACGAAATGGTTGTAAAAATAAATATTGAAAAGCAAGTCCAACACTTTTTAGCATATATAACAGAGAAACGAACAAATGTAGATGGTATTGCTGAAGATTTATTACAAATAGCAAAGAGAAAGAAACAATTATTTCAAAAGCGTAATGCAGAGATAGTAAAAGCAACTGCGGACGTTTCTTTTATGAGGCAATTCAATAATAGCAATCATCAAGAAATTGATTATCAAATACATTTTAAATATTTAATTAAGCATAAAGAATTATTTTATATTGAAGAGGAACAATTAAAACGAAGAGTTTGTTTAAATAATAGCCGGATAATAGGTGATTATGCTATTGAAGTGCCAGAAGCAGTTGGAATGAGTGAGACATTAGAAAGGGAAGTTACAAAAGAGAAGTACGGTTCCTATCAGTACAACCGTTTAGAGGCAGTTAAATATGCAGAGCGTTGGTGGGATGATCGAAACCCTGCATATCGTAATTTTCCTGATAATTGTACGAATTTTATTTCTCAATGTCTTCATACTGGAGAAGTACCAATGAATGGATATCCTAATATTCGCAAAGGATGGTGGCAAAGGGAGAATCAGTGGAGTTGGAGCTGGGCTGTTGCACACTCTTTTTATTGGTATTTGTCAGGTGCTACATCAGGACTTCGAGCTGAAGCTGTAGAAAGGCCAGAGGACCTTATTCTTGGTGATGTCATCGCTTATGATTTCGAGGATGATGGTAGGTGGAATCATACGACGATTGTAGTAGCAAAAGACGCAGATGGTATGCCACTTGTAAATGCACATTCAGCGAATAGCCGTCGGCGTTATTGGAACTATGAAGATTCTAGTAAATATACACCACAAATGAAATATAAATTCTTTCATATTATTAATGGGTAGAGATTTTTCGCTCAAGTGGTATAATACGTAGTAGACAAAAAACAGAGGTGAATATCGCGTGGGAGTACATGTTGTTTTATATCAACCAGAAATTCCAGCAAATACAGGAAATATTGCTCGTACTTGTGCAGCAACTGGAACAGAATTGCATTTGATTAGACCGCTTGGATTTTCAACGGATGATAAAATGTTAAAGCGTGCAGGATTAGATTATTGGCAGCACGTGAAAATTACGTATTATGATTCAATTGAAGAGTTTTATGAGAAAAATAAAGACGGTGAGTTCTTCTATTTAACAAAGTATGGCGAGAAAGCTCATACAGCGTTTGATTATAGTAAACGTGAGAAGGATTACTACTTTGTATTTGGAAGAGAAACGAACGGTTTACCAGCTAATGTAATCGAAGAAAATTTCGATCATTGTTTACGTATTCCAATGACTGATAAAGTGCGTTCATTAAATTTATCAAATACAGCAGCTATTTTAATTTATGAAGCGTTCCGTCAACAAAATTATCCAGGATTAGATTTAGAAATTGTTTATTAAAAGTCGCCATATGGCGACTTTTTTTCTAAAAATAAAAATAAATATGGAATCATACATTTAAAAAAGGGTACATAGTCATATAGAATGGTGATATATGAATAAAAATAGATCAGACAGGTTGAGATAAATATGAAGGAACAATATCGTAATCAAAATACCTTTTTAAGTATGATAGATATGGATTTAATAAGAAGAGGATTATTACATGCTATTCAAGATTTAGTATTTATTGTGAAAGTTATGGATGATGAAACCTTTACATATATTTATGTAAATAAGATAGGTATGGATTATGCAAAGCTAAGCGAAGAATGTTATGGAAAAACGTTTTCTGAAGTATTGCCGAAAGATACGGCGGAAATATTGCAAGTGCAATATGCAAAAGTAGCGAGCGAAGTAAAAGCACATACCTTTTGTGATGTAGTTAGTTTACCAACTGGTAATTTACATTATGAATCTTCACTTAATCCTGTATTTGATGAAGAAGGAGTATGTCAGTTTATTATTTGTATTACGAGGGATATTACAGCTCAAATTGAGGAGAAGATTGAAATAGAGGAAAAACAAATGTTATTTAAGTCATTACTAGAATATAATAATGACTCCATTATATCTATAGATTCTATAGGTAGAATTACATACGCGAATCCAGCAACGTATGAAATATTTGGATATCGATATGAAGAATTAAATAATAAATTTATCTTTGAATTTATTAATAAAGAATATGAAAAAGATTTTCAAAGTATATTTAAAGGATCCATGCAAGGAAAAGCGAAGCAAATTGTTTCAAAGAAGTATATTCATAAAGAAGGGTACGAGCTATATATTTCTCTGAGGACGATTCCGATTATTGTAAATGGTGAAATTGTTGGAGTATATATTGTTACGAGAGATGTTACAAGGCAAGTATTAAATGAGATGAGAACGGAATATTTAGCTTACTATGACCAGTTAACAGGATTAATGAATAGAATTTCATGTGCAAATAAGTTAAATACTTTGTTGAATGATAATATAGAGTTTGCGCTTGTTTTTATAGATTTAGATGAATTTCATCTTATTAATGATACTTTTGGCCATAAAGAAGGAGATAAAGTATTACAAAAAGTTACAGAATGTTTAAGCAGTTTTGAAATAGCTGGTATGCACTTATTTAGAGAACACGATGATCAATTTGTTATGTTAATAGAAAATATAACGAAAGAACGTGTAGAGGGAGTTGCCAAAAACATACTGAAAAGGATTAGTGAACATTTTGTAATCGAAGAAGAGGACGTGTATTTAAGTGCGTCAATCGGAATTGTAATGGCTCCAACAGATGGAGAAGATGAAAAAATATTATTCCAAAGAGTTGATGCTGCTTTGGAAAAAGCAAAAGAAAAAGGAAAAGGGCATTATGCTTTGGAAAAAGCAAAAGAAAAAGGAAAAGGGCATTATCATTTTTATTGCAGCGGGTTAGATTGTGAGCGTGAACAAAGATTTATAATAGAAAACCAATTACATCGTGCTATAGAAAAAAATGAATTCTTCTTATATTATCAGCCGCAAATTAATATTGAAACGAAAAAAATAGCTAGTATGGAGGCTTTAATAAGATGGGAGAATAAAGAATTAGGATTTGTCTCTCCCAATCAATTTATTCCGCTAGCAGAAAGAACAGGATTTATTATTAAGCTTGATGAATGGGTAGTAAATGAAGTGTGTCGACAAATACGCGAATGGTTAAATAAAGGATATGAAGTTGTCCCAATTGCAGTTAATATTTCAGCCAGGCATTTTCGCTCTATTACATTAATAGAGATGATTACACGAGCTTTACATAAGTACAATGTACCAGCCCATTTATTAGCGATAGAGGTTACAGAAGGAGCCCTTATACATAAAGATATATCGAAAAGAGTATTGCTACAATTAAAAGAACAAAATTTAAAGATTCATTTAGATGATTTTGGTACAGGATATTCATCTTTAAGTTATTTAAAAACGTATCCAATTGATACTTTGAAAATTGATCGTTCTTTTATGGAAGGTATACATGTAGATGAACGCGATACGAATATTACGGCTGCAATTATTCATTTAGCTCATACGTTGGAATTGAATGTAATTGCAGAAGGGGTAGAAAAAGCGGAACAAATACAATTTTTGAAGGAAAAGAATGTGAAGTTTGTACAAGGTTATTATTATAGCCGCCCTTTATCAAAATATGATGTGGAAAATGTGTATTATAAATAATTGATAAAAAAAGTGATGTGCTAAGAAGCACATCACTTTTTATGTGTACCGGGTTTATCATTGTAACCAGATGTAAAAATAGCTGTAAGAAATGTGAGTGATACACCTAAAATTAATAATAATTTCATACTAATATCCCTCCTATTTTTCAGTTTACGAATCTGAAATATGAATCGAAATGTATGTAATGTTCTTGGAAGAAAAGAATTTATTTAAAATGAATAGAGGTGTAAAAACTTTAATACCTATATTATACAGAATTTTCTTTGAATTTTGGAGAGAATTTTATAGCACTACTGTATATTTCATTTTGATTTAAAGAATGTTTAAGGACATCCTAGCATACCTTTTATAATAATCCGATTGAACAAGGAGATGGGGGAGGAGCTATAATGGATATTCTAAAAAAAATTGAACAGCATCGAGAAGCAGAAGAACGCTTACAATGGGAAGGTACGTTTGCGGAGTATTTGGAGCTTGTGAAGGAAAGACCATGGGTGGCTCAAACAGCACACTCTCGCATTTACAATATGATAAAAGATGCTGGAATTGAAGAAGTTGATGGTAGAAGAAAGTATAACTTCTTTAGTAATCAGCTATTTGGGTTAGAGGATGCTTTAGAACGTCTTGTAGAGGAATATTTTCATCCGTCTGCAAAACGATTAGATGTTAGAAAACGTATTTTATTATTAATGGGTCCTGTTAGTGGAGGGAAATCAACATTAGTTACGATGTTGAAACGAGGATTAGAAACATATTCACGAACAGATCGAGGAGCAATTTTTGCAATTAAAGGATGCCCAATGCATGAGGATCCACTTCATTTAATTCCGCACCATTTACGGGATGATTTCTTTGATGAGTATGGGGTTAGAATTGAAGGGAATTTATCACCACTCAACGTTATGCGTCTAGAACAAGAATATGGTTCGAGAATTGAGGATGTAGTTGTAGAGCGTATTTTCTTCTCGGAAGATCGCCGTACAGGGATTGGTACATTTAGCCCGTCTGATCCTAAATCACAAGATATTGCCGATTTAACAGGTAGTCTAGACTTTTCTACAATCGCAGAATATGGTTCAGAATCAGATCCACGAGCGTATCGCTTCGATGGGGAATTAAATAAGGCAAACCGTGGGATGATGGAATTCCAAGAGATGTTAAAATGCGACGAGAAGTTTTTATGGCATTTATTATCGCTTACGCAAGAAGGGAATTTCAAAGCGGGAAGATTTGCGCTTATTTCAGCAGATGAATTAATTGTAGCGCATACGAATGAAACGGAGTATCGCTCTTTCATAGCAAATAAGAAAAATGAAGCATTACACTCAAGAATTATTGTAATGCCAGTTCCATATAATTTACGAGTGAGTGAAGAAGAACATATTTATGAAAAAATGATTCGTGAAAGTGATGTGTCCAATGTTCACATTGCGCCACACACACTTCGCGTTGCAGCAATGTTTACAATTTTAACTCGTTTAAAAGATCCGAAGCGTCCGGATATTGATTTAATTAAAAAGATGCGTTTATATGATGGAGAAACGGTAGAAGGTTATAATGCGATTGATGTAGAAGAGCTGCAACGTGAATATCAAGATGAGGGCATGAGCGGTATTGATCCTCGTTATGTGATTAACCGAATTTCTTCTACAATTATTCGAAAAGAGGTACCATCTATTAACGCATTAGATGTACTTAGATCGCTAAAAGACGGGTTGGATCAGCATCCGTCAATTAGTAATGAAGATCGAGAGCGTTATATGAATTTCATCTCATTAGCAAGAAAAGAATATGATGAAATTGCGAAGAAAGAAGTACAAAAAGCATTTGTGTATTCATATGAAGAATCAGCGAAGACACTTATGGATAATTACTTAGATAACGTTGAAGCATATTGCAATAAATCAAAATTACGTGACCCATTAACAGGTGAAGAAATGAGTCCAGATGAAAAGCTAATGCGCTCAATTGAGGAGCAAATTGGAATTTCAGAAAATGCAAAAAAAGCATTCCGTGAAGAGATTTTAATTCGCATTTCTGCTTATGCGCGTAAAGGAAAACGCTTTGATTATAACTCACATGAGCGCCTTCGCGAAGCAATTCAGAAAAAACTATTTGCTGATTTAAAAGATATAGTGAAAATTACAACATCAACGAAAACACCAGACGAAAATCAGCTTAAGAAAATTAATGATGTTGTTGCACGCTTAATTGATGAGCACGGCTATAATTCTTCATCTGCGAATGAATTATTACGCTATGTAGGTAGCCTGCTAAACCGATAGTTTGATAACAAAACGCTGTCTCTTGTATTTTGCGGGACAGCGTTTTATTATCCATTCATATGTGTAAAGTGTCATACCTTGTCCAAATATAATAAATTAAGATGCAATTTTATGAATTTATTGTCAATTATTTTTACAATATGCATATGATAGAGTAACCAACCATTCATACGAAAAAAGCCAACACAATACAATATGTTGCAAAGTGTAAATGTGTGCAACTATGCATTGTGTTTCTTTCTTATCAAAGGCTGAATGATTCTTTTCTAGTATGTGAGTGGCAAAATTTTGTTTAGGATGCTCGGAGTATTATATGAAAAACGTTATATATGTTTATGGGATGATTTTCGATGGGCAGTTATCTTTCATTCTAGCTGGCACAGTATAAAACAAAATTTCTAGCTTGCTGTTCATATAGGAAGACAATTACAGTAAGGAGGGAAAGAAATGGGTGAAGAAAACCAACCAAATTATACGATTTCACAGGAAAACTGGTCCCTCCATCGCAAAGGATATGACGACCAACAACGCCATCAAGAGAAAGTACAAGAGGCAATTAAGAATAATTTACCCGATCTTGTAACAGAAGAAAGCATTGTTATGTCTAATGGTAAGGATGTTGTAAAAATACCGATTCGTTCTTTAGATGAATATAAGATTAGGTACAATTATGATAAAAACAAACACGTTGGGCAAGGAAATGGTGACAGCAAAGTTGGTGATGTCGTTGCGAGAGATGGATCAGGTGGTCAAAAGCAAAAAGGGCCAGGAAAAGGGCAAGGAGCAGGGGATGCGGCTGGAGAAGATTATTATGAAGCTGAAGTCTCTATTTTAGAATTAGAGCAAGCATTTTTCAAAGAGTTAGAGCTGCCTAATTTAAAGAGAAAAGAAATGGATGAAAACCGAATTGAGCATGTTGAATTTAATGACATTAGAAAAACAGGATTATGGGGCAACATTGATAAGAAAAGAACGATGATATCCGCATATAAACGAAATGCGATGCGTGGTAAAGCATCTTTTCATCCGATTCACCAAGAAGACTTAAAGTTTCGCACTTGGAATGAAGTGTTAAAGCCAGATTCAAAAGCTGTTGTATTAGCGATGATGGATACAAGTGGATCGATGGGAATATGGGAGAAATATATGGCACGGAGCTTCTTTTTCTGGATGACGAGATTTCTACGCACAAAGTATGAAACAGTAGATATTGAATTTATTGCCCATCATACGGAGGCAAAAGTAGTTCCAGAGGAAGAGTTTTTCTCAAAAGGAGAAAGTGGCGGAACAATTTGTTCTTCTGTATACAAAAAAGCACTCGAGCTAATTGATAATAAATACTCACCAGACCGCTATAATATTTATCCATTCCATTTTTCAGACGGTGATAATTTAACTTCAGATAATGCTAGATGTGTAAAACTTGTTGAAGAATTAATGAAGAAGTGTAATATGTTTGGGTATGGGGAAGTGAATCAGTACAACCGCCATAGTACCCTCATGTCAGCCTATAAAAATATTAAAGATGAAAACTTCAGATATTATATTTTAAAGCAAAAAGCAGATGTATTCCATGCGATGAAGAGCTTTTTTAGAGAAGAATCAGGAGAGAAAATGGCATAACCCCTTTTTAAGGGGTTATTTTTTTGTAAACTTTTTATTTTTTTAGTTGACAATGATAATGAAAATCATTATCATTTATTCGAGAAATGATTACATTTTGAATTATATATTTTGGAGGAGATGTAAAGTTAAAAAGAAAATAAATTAGATGTTAATGAGTGGTCAACTTAATTGGAGTGGTATCTGTTTTAGAAACAATAACTAAAAAATCATATGTTAAGAAATTACAATTTATATAACTTGGAGGAAAGTTTAAAGTGAAAAATAATAAAAGAAAACATATAAATGCAATGTTAATAGCGGCGACGTTGTCGTTGCCATTTGCTACATATTCTACGCCGGCGTTAGCAGCTGTAGTAAGTGAAGTAAATAAAGCTGGGCATATTTTAAAGGATGGAACGTATGATGTTGTTTTAAAAGCATATAATGAGAAAACAAATGAAGAATCTCGAGCTACAACGTATATAAAAGAACCGAAAGTAACAATTGAGAACGGTAAAAAAATTGTAACAGCTACGCTAAATGATAGTGATTTTTTCCAATACCTTAAGGTAGAAGATAGTCAAAATCCAGGTACTTTACATGATGTAAAAGTACTTTCAGAAGATAAGAGAAAAAATGGGACAAAAGTGATTCAGTTTGAAATTGGAGAACTAGGAAAAAGATATAAAATGCAAATGCATATTTTCATTCCATCTATGGGATATGATGAAAAGTATCAAGTGCAGTTTGAAGTAAATACAGTTCACTCAGAAAATAATACTATAGAAGAATCAAAAGAGAAAAAAGAAGAGCAACAACAAGTAAAAAACATAATATCTGATAATAAATTACAACAATATATTAATAAAAGTGTTTTACAACGAGCAGATATAAATGCACCTATTACTGAGGAAGATGCAGCACAAATTAAAGAGTTAAAGGTGTACTTAGGAAAGGGTATTGAGAGTTTAGAAGGTCTGCAGTATATGGAAAATCTAGAAGCATTTGAATTACATGAGTCTAATGTCAAAGATATATCACCAATATCAAGTCTAAAAAAATTAAAAACAATGAAGTTATATTTGAATCCAATCGAAAATATTGCACCTATTTCTCAACTGGAAAAACTACAATTCTTAACTTTACGTGATAACAAAATTAGTGATTTAACACCATTAAGCCAGTTGAAAAAAGTAAAGGTGTTAGATTTAATTGGAAATGAAATCACGGATATTAAGCCGCTATTTTCAATGGACTCTGTAACTAAATTATATTTAAGTAATAATAAAATTAGTGATCTGACAGATATTGAGAAATTAGATGATTTACGCTTGTTATGGATAGGAAATAATTATATTGATAATCTGACAGAAATTGGTAAATTGAAGAATCTTGTTGAACTAGAAGTTGCAAATGCTGAAATCAGAGATTTAACACCATTAGCAAAAATGCAACAGTTACAATCACTTGATTTAGAGCAAAATTATATTTCTGATATTTCGCCAATTAGTAAATTAAATAATTTATATGCTTTGAATTTAATAGCAAATGAAATTCGTGACATTAGACCAGTGAAAGAATTAGGGAAAAGGGTTCCTATTAAACTTCAGCGACAAAAAATCTTTTTAAGTGATGGAGTAGTAAATGAAGATATAAAAATTCCTATATACGATTCAAATGGTGAAATAGTTCAAAATATTAAATGGCAGGGCGAGGAAGGGACGCTTAATAACGGATCTGTTAAATGGAATAGTACAGGAGAAAAAGTATATGAATTTAAATTAGAAACAGATTCTGCTGAAAGTCAAATACTATTTAATGGAACAGTATACCAAAACATCGTTGAAAAACATGAAGATATAAATATTATTCAAGATAAAAATTTACAAAAATTCATTAATAAAAATGGTTTAGGAAGAGCGAACTTAGAATCATCTATAACAAAAGAAGATTTATTACAAATTAAATCATTAAAAATAGTTGATGGGAAAAATCAAGGCATTACTGATATTTCTGGTCTAGAATATATGACAAACATAGAAGAGTTGGTTCTAGATAATATTGAGCTGAAAAATGTAGATTTTATCTCGAATTTGAGAAGCTTGAAGGCTGTGAAATTAACTTCGAATCAACTTGAAAATATTGAACCACTTTCGAAATTAGATAAGCTTGAAAAAATAGATATAAGTGACAATAATGTGAAGAACATTAGACCATTGTTCACATTAAATGCAATGAAAAATTTAAATGTATCTAATAATAAGCTTAATGATGCATCACTTCAAGAAATTCAACAGTTGAAGAATTTAGAAGTATTAAAGTTAAATCATAATGAAATTAGTAATGTGGAAGCTATTAGTGAAATAAGTATGTTGAACGAACTTGAATTGGTAGGAAATAAAGTAGTAGATATAACGCCATTAAGTAAATTGAAAAATTTACAGTGGTTAGATTTATCCGATAATAAAATTCAAGATATTTCTATTTTTGCTTCGATGCTAGATTTAATAAGCTTAAAGTTACCTGGTAATGAGATTCGTGACATTAGACCGATTATACAATTATCTCAGTGGAGTACAATAGATATTAGAAGGCAGAAAATTACTTTAGATGATGTGCAAATGAATCAAGCTGTGAAGATCCCTGTTCATGATGTAGAAGGAGTACCGCTTGAGGACATTACACTGAAAAGTGAAGGCGGAATTATTAATGAAGAAGGTACAATCACTTGGAGTACGCCAGGGGAGAAAGTATATGAGTTTACGTTTGATGGAAATAATTATTTTGGATTAGGTATTTGGTTTAGTGGAGAAGTAATACAAAACGTTGTAAATAAAACTGAATCAAAAGAAGAAACACCTAAACCAGTAGTAGAAGAAAAGCCAAAAGAGGAAACGACTAAACCAGTGGTAGAAGAAAAACCAAAAGAGGAAACATCTAAACCAGTAGTAGAAGAAAAACCAAAAGAGGAAACATCTAAACCAGTAGTAGAAGAAAAACCAAAAGAGGAAACGACTAAACCAGCGGTGGAAGAGAAACCAAAAGAAGAAACAAGTAAACCAGTGGTAGAAGAAAAACCAAAAGAGGAAACGACTAAACCAGCGGTGGAAGAGAAGTCGAAAGAAGAAACACCTAAACTAGTTATGGAAGAGAAATCAAAAGAAGGAACAAGTAAACCAGTAGTAGAAGAGCGACGAAAAGAAGGCAACAAGCTAGCAAAGGAAAATGAATCCAATAAACAAGTGGATAATAAAAAAGAAGAGAGTAAAAACACTTTAGCTGCAACGGGTGGGCAAGAGAGCAATGTATCTTTACTTTCTGGACTAGCATTCGTTTTATCTGCACTTAGTATGTTTGTATTTAGAAAAAAATTATTTAAGAAGTAAATAATATATTGTTTTGTGTATTAAACAATAAGATTTCATGAATTTTTAAGAAGACATTATCATGGCGATTTCAATTTGAAACTTGCTTATGATAGTGTCTTTTTTTATAGAGGAGGAAATTAGTGTGGAATAAAGAATGTATGGGGGAGGAGGGATGGTTATGTATGTTAGTTCTATTTTAAAGATTGAAGAGATAGCATCATTTATTGCAAATATGAACAAGGATGCTACTCATCATGTTGGGTATTGTGGAGATGAGAAAGCATGTTTACAACACTATATAATAGAGTAAAAACCCATTCGTATGAAGATTATAATTCATACGAATGGGTTTTATTTAATTTACTTTGCCGCCCTCAGTAATAACAGATTCAGGACTAATTTGAGGACCGAATTCTTCTTTTAGATGTTTGTCATATAATGTATGTAGGAAGTTTTCTTTTCCTAGTTTTTCAAGTTCTTTATTTACCCAATCATGTACTTCTTTATTGCCTTTCTTCACTGCTATAGCAATTAAGTCATCTCCACCTAATTTGTCTTTTAATAAGTGGAATCCAGGATTTTTATTTGCCCAAGATAGAAGGACAAGATTATCTTGAGCATATGAATCAGCACGGCCATCTTTTAGTGCTTGTAAAGCTTCTGTATTTTTATCAAATTTAATTAACTCTACGTTTTTCATATTCTTTGTTAAATAAATATCTGCAGTTGTACCCTTTGTTACAATTACTTTTTTCCCTTCTAAATCTTTTACTGATTGAATAGGACTACCATCTTTAACAAGCACTTGCACAGCTACTTTTAAATGTGGATTTGTAAAATCAACTACCTTTTTTCGCTCATCTGTTGCGGTCATATTTGCTAACACGAAATCTACTTTATCAGATTGTAAATATGGAATGCGGCTTGCTGCTTCAACGGGAACAAATTTTACTTTTGATTCATCACCTAATAAGTCTTTCGCAAACCGTTTTGCCATATCAATTTCAAATCCAACATTTTTCCCATCTTTGTCAACGTAACCGAACGGTGGTTTATCTGTAAAAACAGCAACTACTAGTTCACCGCGCTCTTTTATTTCTTCAATTTTTCCACTTGGTTTTGCCGAGGTCTTTTCTGTTTTCTTTTCATTTGAACCACATGCAACGACTAAAATAGAAAGGAGTCCGATAATAATAAATGTTAAAAACTTTTTCATATAATATCTCTCCCTTTCACCGTTTCAATATAGAAAAATTGATTTAAGAAATGTTGTGCACGTTCTGTTTGTGGGGATGTGAAAAAAGTAGTTGGATCTCCTGTTTCACAAATTTCTCCTTCATCCATGAAAATAATTCGATCAGCAACAGCTTTTGCAAATCCCATTTCATGAGTGACAATTAACATTGTCATACCTTGTTTAGCTAAGCTCATAATGACTTCTAATACTTCTTTGACCATTTCAGGATCTAATGCAGCTGTTACTTCATCAAATAAAATTACTTCAGGATTCATACAGAGAGTGCGAACAATTGCAATACGCTGTTGTTGCCCGCCAGATAACTCTCTTGGATAGGCATCTTTTTTCTCTAGTAAACCTACTTTTCGTAATAATTGTTCTGCTTGCTTCAATGCTTCATTTTTATTTCGTTTTTGTACTTTTAGAGGACCGAGTAAAATATTTTCTAGAACAGTCATGTGAGGAAATAAATGATAACTTTGAAAGACCATTCCGATTTTTTGACGAAGTTTTTGCCAGTTCCCATCGTTTTTCGGAAGGGGGGCGTTATGAAAAAGCATTTTCCCACTTTGGATATCCTCAAGACCATTTAAGCATCTCAATAATGTACTTTTTCCGCAGCCACTTGGTCCTAAAATAACAATGACTTCTCCGGAAGATACTTGTAAGCTTACGTCTCTTAAAACAGGGTTATCATCGTATGACTTATAGATGTTTTGTAATTGCAACAATGGTGCAGTCATATTTCTTCTCCTCTCAAATGATTGAATTGTCTATATCCATCTTGTTTCTAGTTTTCTTGACCAAATAGATAATGGATAGCAAAGTAAGAAATAAAAAATAAATAAGCAACCGTATATGAGAAATGCTTCCCCTGTTCGTTCTACAATTTGTTGTCCAGCCTTTATAACTTCAGTTACACCAATTAAAACAGTTAAAGATGTCGTTTGAATAATACGAATGAAGATGTTTATTGTAGCGGGAATCATTCGCCGTATTGCTTGAGGAATGAGTACATATTGATATAATTGTTTCTTATTCATTCCGATAGATTTGCCAGCTTCTACTTGTCCCTTTGGCAAGGACTGAAGTGCACCTCTTACAATTTCGCCTATTTCTGTAATTCCCCATAATGATAGAGCTGTAATAGCAGCTACTGTACTAGAAACATCTATCCCTAGAGTGATTGGAAGACCGAAAAAGAAAAGAAATAACCAAACAAGGATTGGGATAGAACGAAATAATTCAATATAAGTTCTTGAAATGAACCTCAAAATAGTAATCTTTGATGTACGAATGATTCCAAATAGAATGCCGCCAATTGTACTAATGATGATTGTAAAACATGCAATTAATAATGTTTGTTCTAGTCCCTTTAGCAATTGCGGAAGCGATTCTATTAGTAGATTAATGCCCGAATTGCCCATAACGATTTCTCCTTTCTAACCAAGATAGTAGAAATGATAGTGGTACAAAAAGAAAGATATAGGAAGCTGTTAACATAATGAGCATCTCAGATGTTTTGTAATAAATTGAAATCAAATTCGTTGTTGTATACAACAATTCAGGAATAGCGATCGCAGAAACGATAGATGTTTCTTTTAATAGAAAGATAAAATTTGCAAATAAGGCTGGTGCAGAAATAGTTGCAGCTTGTGGTAAAACTACAAATCTAAATAGTTGCCATTTATTTAATCCAATGGCATATCCTGATTCCACTTGGCTTTTGGATATTGAATCAAGACCAGATCGAATGACCTCTGTCATATATCCACCACCTAAAAAACACATTGCAAGTAATGCGATTGAAAAATTAGATAATTTAATGCCTAATGATGGTAAACCGAAATATAAGAAAAATAATTGAATGAGTAAAGGTGTATTTCGGGCTACTTCCACATAAGCGCGAACAACTTTATGTATAATACGAATTCGAAAGAACAGAATTAAACCATTTATACTCGCAATAAATAATGAAATGATAATGGCGAAGCATGCGATTTTTAAAGTTAATAGTGCACTATCTACAAATAGTGGAATTTGCTCCTTCATAAAATCAATGTCTATCTCCACATGGACAACCTCCCTTCATTTAGATATCAAGAAAAAAAGATTAATAGTTAGTAAATAAATGTAAAAAGATTCAATTTATTTCCTTTATAATAACATATAATTCCTATAAAACAAGTAGGTTTTATTTGTTTTGGAAAAATAAATGAAATGAATGTAGAAAACACCTCTTCTAAAAGAAGAGGTGCCAATCGTTACATAACCTTTTTTATTTTTTTCGGAACTTCTTTCGTTTGCAAATTAACGTCTTCTTTTCGTAGCTCTTTAAAGAGTGAAGTAACCATAAGGACGACTACGATAGAAAATGGTAGTGCTGCGATGATCGCTGCAATTTGCAGTGCATTTAACCCTCCAACTTGTAATAAAATAGCTGCGATGATCGCGATTGTTAATCCCCATATAAGTTTTAAACTATTTTTTGGTGATAAGCTTCCGTTACTCGTTTGCATAGAAACGACAAATGTTGCCGAGTCAGCAGAAGTAACGAAAAATGTGGCTACTAAAATTAACCCGATAATTGTTAAAAATGTAGAGAACGGTAGATGTGAAATAACAGCAAATAATCCAATCTCTGTACCATTTTTCGCGATTTCATCAGCTATGCCAAGCGATTGGAACATTTCCATATGGATAGCGGTACCGCCAAATACTGCAAACCAAAATGTGCAGATAAGAGTTGGGACTAATACAACTCCAAAAATAAACTCTTTTATTGTGCGTCCTTTAGAAATACGGGCGATGAATGTACCGACGAATGGAGACCAAGAGATCCACCATCCCCAATAGAAAATAGTCCAGTTTTCTATCCAAGAAGAAGATTTTTCATTAAATGCTCCTAAATTTAATCCCATACTAGGTAAAGCTCCAATATAAGAACCGAGTGTAGATGTGAAATATTTCATAATAAATACAGTTGGTCCTAAAAGTAAAAAGGAGACGAGTAATATACCTGCAAGAGAGAAATTTAAGTTACTCAAATATTTAATCCCACGATCTAAGCCTGTTTGTGCACTTGTTAAATATAAAACAGCGAAGATGGCGATAAGTATGAGCTGTGTAAGTAAAGTGTTATGAATAGAAGGGAATAAATAGCTTAATCCTCCGGCGATTTGTTGAGCACCAATCCCAACAGATGGCACAATACCGAATACAGTGGCTAAAACAGCTAAAATATCAACTGTTTTTCCGATAGGAGAATTTTTCGATCGATTAAATAATGGAGTAACTGTAGCCCCAATTGTGCTACCTTTTTGTTTGCGGAATGTGAAATATGCAATTGTTAAAGCAACCATTGCGTATAGTGACCATGGAAAGAGACCCCAGTGGAAAAATGAATATTGCATAGCGAGCTTGGCGCTTTCCTCTGTACCTGCTTTTCCTGTTAGTGGATCTGTAAAATGTGAAATCGGTTCAGCGATTCCATAAAAGAGGAGTCCAATTCCCATTCCTGCCCCAAATAACATGGATAGCCAAGATGGATAACTATACTTTGGTTTTTCACCATCTTTACCAAGACGAATAGAACCGTACTTAGAAAATGCTAAATAAGCGGCTAAAATAATCATTGTGGTCATAAGTAGAGAGTAAAACCATCCAAATTTATTAAGGATAAATGAATTTAAGGAAGATGTAACGCTTTGTAAATCATAGCCTTGTATCCAACTTGCCGGGGTAATTCCCCATATGATGAATAATGTTGTTAGCAAGATGGAGATATAAAATACACTGTTTTCTTTTTTTATCATAGAATCCCACCCTTGTTTAATAAAGTTAACAATTATATTAATCATAACAATTAAAGAAATAATTGTCAAAAAATTCCCTTTTTATTACGTGAAAGGATTCGGATTACTTTCGGGAGAAAAAAGGGAATTTGTTCACGATATGTACAAAATGTAAGAAGAAATAATATGAAATATTGCATTTTATATTGTTGTATCTAGATTTTATGTTAAATTCGTGAATGGAATATTTGAATAGGGGGCAAGGATATGAACAAGAAATCAAAAATTAATAAAGTAATGCTTAGTATTAGTACAATGGCTCTATCGCTGGGGGCAATTCAAACTCATGCATCAGCAGAAGAAAAGGTGCCATATAATGTATTGCATTCGAAACCAGTTGGAATTGAAAAACCAGTAGATGAGATTGGACACGTTTCTAAAGCGGAGGAAATATTATCGTTTGAAGAACGGTTAAAAGTAGGAGACTTTTCACAGCGACCAGCATCTATTCCGAACAAAGCGGCAGTAAAGCAAGTTAAAGAAAGCTATTCAATGGCTGATTTAAACAAAATGAATAATCAAGAATTAGTTGAAACGTTAGGCAGTATTAAGTGGCATCAAATTACAGACTTATTCCAGTTTAATGAAGATGCAAAAGCTTTTTATAAAGATAAAGGGAAAATGCAAGTCGTTATAGATGAATTAGCTCATCGGGGTAGTACATTTACGAAAGATGATTCAAAAGGAATTCAAACATTTACGGAAGTGTTACGTTCAGCTTTTTATTTGGCATTTTATAATAACGAATTAAGTGAATTAAATGAAAGAAGCTTCCAGGACAAATGTTTACCTGCTTTAAAAGCAATCGCAAAAAATCCAAACTTTGAGCTTGGTACAGCTGAACAAGATACAGTCGTATCTGCATACGGTAAATTGATTAGTAATGCGTCAAGCGATGTTGAAACAGTTCAATACGCATCAAATATTTTAAAGCAATACAATGATAATTTTACTACGTATGTAAATGATCGAATGAAGGGACAAGCAATATACGATATTATGCAAGGGATTGACTATGATATACAGTCTTACTTAATTGAAGCTCGTAAAGAAGCAAATGAAACGATGTGGTACGGGAAAGTAGATGGGTTTATTAATGAAATAAATCGTATCGCTCTTCTAAATGAAGTAACACAAGAAAATAAGTGGCTCGTTAATAATGGCATTTACTTTGCTAGTCGTTTAGGGAAGTTTCACAGTAATCCAAATAAAGGATTAGAAGTTGTGACACAGGCAATGCATATGTATCCACGTTTAAGTGAACCGTATTTTGTCGCAGTAGAACAAATTACAACAAATTATAACGGAAAAGATTATAGCGGGAATACAGTAGATTTAGAGAAAATACGTAAAGAAGGAAAAGAACAGTACTTACCAAAAACGTATACATTTGATGATGGATCTATCGTATTTAAAACAGGAGATAAAGTATCGGAAGAAAAAATTAAGAGACTGTACTGGGCTGCAAAGGAAGTAAAGGCGCAGTATCATCGTGTAATTGGGAATGATAAAGCGTTAGAGCCGGGAAATGCAGATGATATATTAACGATAGTAATTTATAACAGCCCAGAAGAGTACCAGTTAAATAGACAACTGTATGGATATGAAACGAACAACGGTGGAATTTATATTGAAGAAACAGGAACATTCTTTACATATGAACGCACGCCAGAACAAAGTATTTATAGTTTAGAAGAGTTATTCCGCCATGAGTTTACTCATTATCTTCAAGGGAGATATGAAGTGCCAGGTTTATTCGGAAGAGGAGATATGTATCAAAATGAAAGGTTAACTTGGTTCCAAGAAGGAAACGCAGAGTTTTTCGCAGGGGCTACTCGTACAAATAATGTAGTACCGAGAAAGAGCATCATTAGTGGATTATCATCTGATCCTGCAAGCCGTTATACTGCAGAGCGCACACTATTTGCTAAATATGGTTCTTGGGATTTCTATAATTACTCGTTCGCATTGCAATCTTACTTATATACACATCAATTTGAAACGTTTGATAAAATTCAAGATTTAATTCGTGCAAATGACGTGAAAAATTATGATGCCTATCGTGAGAATTTAAGTAAAGACCTTAAACTAAATGAAGAGTATCAAGAGTATATGCAGCAGCTAATCGATAATCAAGATAAATATAATGTACCGGAAGTAGCAGATGATTATTTAGCTGAACATGCCCCAAAATCATTAACAGCAGTAGAGAAAGAAATTACTGAAACGTTGCCGATGAAAGATGCAAAAATGACAAAACATAGCTCCCAATTCTTTAATACATTTACATTAGAAGGTACGTATACAGGTAGTGTAACAAAAGGTGAGTCAGAAGATTGGAACGCAATGAGTAAAAAAGTAAATGAAGCTTTGGAACAACTTGGGCAAAAAGAATGGAGTGGCTACAAAACTGTTACAGCATATTTCGTCAATTACCGTGTAAATAGCTCAAATGAGTTTGAATATGATGTAGTCTTCCACGGTATCGCAAAAGATGACGGAGAAAATAAAGCTCCAACGGTTCATATAAATGGCCCTTATAATGGACTTGTAAAAGAAGGTATTCAATTTAAAAGTGACGGCTCAAAAGATGAAGATGGAAAAATTGTTTCTTATTTATGGGACTTTGGAGACGGAAGCACAAGTGCAGAAGTAAATCCGGTACATGTATATGAAAGAGAAGGTTCATATAAAGTAGCGTTAAGAGTAAAAGATGATAAAGGAAAAGAGAGCAAAAGCGAAACAACGGTTACGGTTAAAGATGGAAGCTTAACAGAATCAGAACCAAATAATCGCCCAGAGGAAGCAAATCGTATTGGACTAAACACTACTATAAAAGGTAGCCTTATCGGCGGAGATCACACTGATGTTTATACATTTAATGTAGCATCAGCGAAAAATATTGATATTTCCGTTTTAAATGAGTATGGAATCGGGATGACATGGGTACTTCACCATGAATCAGATATGCAAAATTATGCTGCTTACGGTCAAGCAAATGGAAATCATATAGAGGCAAATTTTAATGCAAAACCAGGTAAGTACTACTTGTATGTATATAAATATGATAATGGCGATGGAACTTACGAATTATCAGTAAAATAAGTGCTTTTCCAATGTATGTTTAACTTTACTTTTTGTGGAAAATAGTATATTATATAGATATATAATATATCGGTTATTTACTAGGAGGAGCCTGTCACAATAGGCTTCTCCTGTTCTTTTTTAGGGGGCCTGTCTTACAGGCTTTTCTTTAAAGGGTAAATAACTGAAAATTAAGAACAATAATCTTTGAAAGAGGTGGGGCATACACATAACAAAAAAGGGATTGTTTAAGAGAGGGGGATAAGAAATGGTTTTGTTTGGTTATCCACTTGAGACAATTTATTTATACGGATTTATTATTGCTACTATACTCACTGTGATTTATATCTTTTTTGGGGATATATTTGAATCCATATTTAGTTTTGGAGGCGGATCGGTATCCGTTGTTACTTTATTACTTAGTTTTTTCGCCATGCTATGTGGACTTAGTTATATAGGAGAATATTTATTTTCCTTTAATAGTCTTCTTATTTTCGTGGCTGCATTTGCTATATCTTTTATTGGTGTATTCATAATGAAAATATTAATTTTAAAACCGATTGCAGAAGCAGAACAAAATACTGTGCAACGTATGGATGAATTCATTGGTTGCAAGGGAGAAGTCATTACGACAATTCCTACAGAAGGATTTGGTGAAGTATTAATCTCCTCCCAATTTGGAAGTAATGCAATTCCAGCTAAAACAATTGGGAAAAAAGATATTTCACAAGGAACTGAAGTTATTATTGAGGGAGTCCAAGATGGTGTTTTGCTTGTACAAAACATCGCTTATTCTTTAAAAAAACCAAAATTATAAGGGGGAATTTCCATGACGATTCCATTAATTATTGGTGGAGTTTTACTCGCAATTTTAATTTTACTCATTTTAGTATTCATTACGAAGTATCGAACAGTTGGACCAGATGAAGCGTTAATTGTTACAGGGAATTGGCTTGGTGGTGGGAAAAATGTAGTTACCACTGATGATGGAAAGAAGATTAAGATTATTCGCGGTGGCGGTACATTCGTAGTTCCAATTATGCAAAGAGCAGAACCTTTAAGCTTACTAAATTACAAATTAGAAGTGGGTACACGCGATACGTATACGAAGCAAGGTGTTCCAGTTACAGTAAATGGTGTTTCTATTATTAAAGTAGGTTCTACAATTGAAGAAGTATCGACAGCAGCTGAGCAATATTTAGGAAAAGAAACAGAAGAGTTAAAAGTAGAAGCAAAAGAGGTTTTAGAAGGTCATTTACGTGCGATTTTATCCTCTATGACAGTAGAAGATGCGTATAGTAATAGAGAGCAATTTGCTCAAAAGGTGCATGAAGTAGCGTCTACAGATTTAAAGAAAATGGGTCTTCGCATCGTTTCCTTTACCATTAAAGAAATCATGGATAAGAACGGTTACTTAGATGCACTTGGTCAGCCGCAAATTGCGACGGTTAAGCGTGATGCAACAATTGCAAACGCAGAGCGTGAAAAAGAAGCTCGTATTGAAAAAGCTCGTGCTGAGAAGGAAGCGAAAGAAGCTGAATACCAACGTGATGCACAAATCGCTGAAGCTGAAAAACATAAAGAATTAAAAGTACAATCTTATAAGAGAGAGCAAGAACAAGCTCGTGCAGACGCCGATCTTTCTTACGAATTACAACAAGCGAAAGCGCAACAAGGTGTTACAGAAGAGCAAATGCGCGTTAAAATCATTGAGCGTGAGAAACAAATTGAGTTAGAAGAAAAAGAGATTGCGCGTCGTGAAAAGCAATACGATGCAGAAGTAAAGAAAAAAGCAGATGCAGATCGCTATGCTGTTGAGCAATCAGCGGAAGCAGAAAAAGTAAAACAAATTAAAAAGGCAGATGCGGATCAATATAAGATTGAAGCAGAAGCGAGAGCACGTGCAGAAGAAGTACGTGTAGAAGGTTTAGCGAAGGCGGAAATTGAGAAAGCGCAAGGTCAAGCGAAAGCGGAAGTACAAAAAGCACAAGGTACAGCAGAAGCCGATGTTATCAGATTAAAAGGTTTAGCGGAAGCAGAAGCGAAACAAAAAATTGCAGAGGCATTTGAGTTATATGGCCAAGCGGCAATTATGGATATGGTTCTTAAGATGCTTCCAAGTTATGCGAAGGAAGTTGCTAGTCCACTTAGCAACATTGATAAAATTACAGTTGTCGATACAGGCGGCGGTGGTAAAAATAGCGGCGCCGGAAAAGTTGCAGGTTATGCGACTGATTTAATGGCAACGATGCAAGAAACATTAAAAGCTTCTTCTGGCATTGATTTAAAAGAGTTATTAGAAGGATTTGCTGGAAAAGGAGCGGTTCAACAATTATCAAACGATAAACCTATTGTATCTGTAGTAGAAGATGAGAAAAAAGAAGTAGAAAAAGATAAAGAATAGTATAGTGGGTGGAACCTCTAGTAAGTGAGATACTAGAGGTTCTTCTGTGAATGATAATATTTCGAATAATGTACATTTTTATATATTGTTTTAATTATTTAATTTATATAGAATGAAAAAGGTATGTATTAATTCTTTAATAGAAAAAGAGATAAAGAGTTGATACGTTTTAATCGTATAATTTATATAAAGAAATTAAATGTAAGGTAATTACATTTAAAACGGTATGGAGGGGTAGAAATATGTTTCAAAGGAAATTAAGGAGAAGTAGTTTAAAAGCAAAGTTACTTGTATCATTTGTTATCATTTTAGTTCTTCCAAGTATTGTAATTGGTTGGACGTCTTATCAGCAAGCGAAGACAAACTTTAATGAAACAATTTTACAATCAGCGGAAGATAACGTAAAGATTTTAAATAATGTTATTAATAAAGAGATAGACAGTAAAAAGGTAGACGCAGTATATTTTACAAAGTTATTTAACGGAGTAAGTTACGGGACTGATCAGCTCCAAAATGTGCAAAATAAATTAGAAGAATATAATAAATTACATCCAGAAATAGAAGCAATTTATACGGGATCTAGTATGGGACAATTTATTCAATCACCGTCTATTCAAATGCCAGATGGATACAATCCTACCGAAAGAGATTGGTATAAAGAAGCAGCGAAAAAAAGCGGAGAAGTGGTTATCACAGCCCCATATAAGTCAAGTACAACAGGGAATATTGTTATTACAATAGCAAAACAAAATGAGGATAAGAGCGGTGTTCTCGGTATTGATTTAATTATTAATGACATTGTAAATACTTCAAAAATGGTCAACATCGGCAAAAAAGGATATGTAGCAATCTTCGACCAATCTAAACATGTAATAGCACATCCGACGATGAAGCCAGGTGACAAAATAGAAGAAAAACTTGAGAAGGAATTGTACAAACAGGAAACAGGTGAGTTTAAATTCAAACTTGAGGGTGATGATCGCAATATTACCTTTATAACAAATAAGCAGACTGGATGGAAAATAGCAGGAATTATGCCTTCAAAAGAAATTATTGAAGCAGCTAATCCTATTTTCTATAAAACGCTAACTGTTATTGGTATTTCATTAATAATTGGTGGGATTTTAATTTACTTCATAATTGCCTCTATTATTAGTCCGTTAAAACAACTTGTTATATCATCGAAAAAGATTAGTGAAGGCGATTTAACAGAATCCATTACAGTTCATACTAAAGATGAAATTGGACAGCTAGGAGAAAGCTTTAATGAGATGGCAGCATCATTACAGAATGTCATTTCCAATATAAACACTTCAGCAAGTCATGTAGCGGCATCTTCAGAAGAATTAACAGCTAGTATGAAGCAGACAAGTGAAGCAACGGAACAAATTACACAAGCAATAGAGCAAGTGTCGAGCGGGGCTGAAATACAAACGAAAGAAGTTGAAGAAGGCGCAACATTATTAGAGGAAGTTACAGAAGGAATTCAGCGTGTTGCAGATAGTTCTTCATTAGTATCCACAGCATCTATGTATACGAAGAAAAAGGCTGAAGATGGTGGAAAGTTAGTTGAAAAAACTGTGAATCAAATGCAATTAATCCATGAGTCTGTTTCACAATCAGATAAAGTTATTGTTTTGTTAGATGATAAATCAAAACAAATTGGAGCAATTCTTGAGGTGATTCAACATATTGCAGAGCAGACAAATTTGTTAGCGTTAAATGCGGCAATTGAGGCTGCGAGAGCTGGTGAGCAAGGAAGAGGATTTGCAATTGTAGCAGATGAAGTACGAAAATTAGCTGAGCAATCAGGACAGTCTTCTACGGAAATTGGAAAACTAGTGAAAGAGATCCAATTTGATATAAAAGAAACGGTAAGTTCTATGAAGCAAGTTGGGACAGAAGTACAATCAGGACTTGTAGTTGCAAATGAAACGAAGCAAAGCTTTGCTGAAATATTGAAATCTACGGATGATACAGTTGTACAAATTGATAACATGGTAGATGTAGCGAAGCAAATGACGGTAGATGCAAGACAAGTAAGTGCATCTATTAATGAAATTGCAGCTACGATTGAAGAAAATGCAGCAAGCGTTCAAAATATTGCTGGTTCATCTGAGGAACAATTAGCTTCAGTAGATGAAATAAATGCAGCAGCAGTCCATTTATCACAAATGGCAGAAGAGTTACAAGAGATGATTGGTAAGTTTAAAGTGTAATAACGAATGTTAAGAAACGAGGTAATAATTTTACTTCGTTTCTTTTTTTATGAATAGAAAAAGAAATATAGAGTAACCATGTTATGATTAAGTATAATTAAAGAGACTGTATATTCTTTAAATTCTATCTTTAATCATGTTAGGGGAATGGTTTTGAAATTAAAAAAATTAAAACTACAACCGAGAATTACATTAACTATTAGTACACTAATTTTAGTTGTACTTCTGTTAACGAGTTATTTATTTTATTACATATTATCTGAAACGGTAGAAGAACAAATTGGGAAACGGGCTTTGCATGTTGCGAAAACAGTTGCTGCTATACCAGAAATAAAGGAAGCTTTTCAAAAAGAAAATCCAGCTTCTATCATTCAGCCGATTGCAGAAAAAATTCGAATTGATACAGATGCTGATTTTATTGTAGTTGGAAATAAAGAGGGGATTCGATATGCACACCCTAAGCGAGATAAAATAGGAGAAGCAATGGTTGGTGGAGATAACGAAGGGGTTCTATTAGAAGGGAAATCTTATGTTTCGAGAGCAACTGGATCATTAGGCCCTTCATTACGCGGAAAAGTTCCAATCCGTAATCAGGAAAATGAAATTATTGGCGTGGTGTCTGTTGGATTTTCAATGGACGATATTCATGGTGCAGTAGAAGTGTATGGAAAGCGTGTATTTTGGATTACAATAGCAGGTCTTTTAATTGGGATAATTGGTTCTATATATTTAGCAGGCAGTATAAAAAGAATGATGTTTGGTATGGAGCCAGAAGAAATTTCATCTTTATATGAAGAGCATAGTACAGTGATTCAATCTGTACGTGAAGGGATTATTGTTATTGATCAAAATGGGATGATTAGATTAGTCAATCAAGCAGCTTATGACATTCTTTCATTAGATGAACAACGAAATATTATTGGAGAATTCATTTTAGATGTAATTCCTAATTCAACGATACTAGATGTACTTCAAACTGGGGAAGAACAGTTTGATCGTCAATTAAATATAAAAGGGCAGGCTGTTATTGCGAATCGTCTACCTATTAAAGTAAAGAATAAAGTAACTGGTGTTGTATCGAGCTTACGTTTGAAATCTGAAATGGATCAGTTAACAGCAGAATTATCTCAGACGAAGCAATATACAGAGGCATTACGAGCGCAAACGCATGAATATAATAACTTATTGTATACGCTCTCAGGACTTATCCAGTTAGAATCATATGAAGATGCTTTAGAGCTTATTCATAAGGAAACGGCGGTCTATCAAGATTTTGTTCAATTTATTATGAAGCGAATTCAAAATCCATGGTTAGGTGGGATTTTAATTGGATTCTATAATAGAGCAAGAGAGTTGAAGATTGATTTTATGCTAGACAGAGAGAGTAGCTTAGACAAATTAAGCCCGCATATTGAGAGTAATTATGTCGTTTCTATTTTAGGAAATTTAATTACGAATGCATTTGAAGCGATTGAAAGAAATGAAGAACATAATAAGAAAGTAAGAATGTTTGTAACTGATATCGGAGAAGAAATAGTAATTGAAGTGGAAGACTCAGGACAAGGGATTCATGATGAGGTCATTACTAGCATATTCTATAAAGGCTTCTCGACGAAAGAAGGCGAGAAGCGAGGGTATGGATTAGCAAAAGTGAAAGAGTTAGTAGAAGATTTAAATGGAAGTATCGCAATCGAAAAAGGGGATTTAGGTGGTGCATTGTTTATTATTGCATTACCGAAAGAGAGAGGCGAGTTGTAATGGGTGAGGAGATTGAAGTATTGATTGTAGAAGATGATATTCGAATTGCAGATATTCATCGGCGTTTTACTGGAAAGATTGAGGGATTTAAAGTAATTGGAACAGCGACGACTGGGGAACAAGCGAAAGAATGGTTAGATCTTGTGAAGCCACAGCTTGTTTTATTAGACGTGTACTTACCTGATATGCAAGGAACCGAACTTGTCACATATATTAGGCATAATTTACATGATACAGATATTATTATGATTACAGCTGCATCGGAAACAGATGTAGTGAGGCACGCCCTGCGAGGCGGAGTAACAGATTATATCGTAAAACCACTTATGTTTGATCGATTTAAGACAAGTTTGGAAAATTATAAAAAAAAGCTGGTACAGTTAAAGAAAAATAATCAGTTATCTATAGAACAAATTGAACATTTATGGTCTCAAAGGGGTGTAAAGGGAAATGAAATAGAATATGCGCCGAAAGGTATAGACCCCTTAACTTTAGCAAAAATAAAAAAGCATATGTTAACAGTAAAGGAAGAAGGTATTACTGCGGAAGTGCTAAGCTCAATGGTCGGAGTAAGTAGGTCAACAGCAAGGCGCTATTTAGAGTATTTAATATCTGGGAAAAAAGTTCATGCAGAGCTTATATATGGAAGTGTGGGGAGACCAGAGAGAAGATATTTTCTTGTTTCTTCATAATAAAAAACAGTAGCGGATATATGTCCGCTACTGTTTTTTATTTTATATCGGAATAATCCCAATTACAATTCCAGTAATCAACATGACCATTGTCGTTCCAACTGCCCACAATAAAGTGAAGCGTTGATGTTCACCAAAATCAACTTTAGCCATTCCGACTAATAAATAAGTGGATGCAACAAGAGGGCTTAATAAGTGAACAGGTTGCCCGAGTAAGGAAGCGCGTCCCATTTCAGCTGCACTAATTCCGTAAGTGGCAGCAGCTTTCGTTAAAATAGGTAGTACACCGAAATAAAATGCATCATTGGACATGAAAAATGTGAATGGCATACTAAGAAGAGCTGTAATAATTGGTAGTTGTGGTCCAAGAGCGTCTGGTATAAGAGTTACTACACTTTTAGCCATTGCATCTACCATTTTTGTTCCTGATAAAATCCCAGTGAAAATCCCAGCGGCAAATACGAGAGAAACAACCGCTAATACGTTTCCTGCGTGAGAAGCAATACGCTCTTTCTGTTGCTCTAAGTTCGGATAGTTAATCATAACAGCAATAGCGAAAGCGATTGTAAATAAAACAGGTAACGGCATAACTTCTAGTATGAGACAGACAAGTAAGGTAGCAGTTAATAAAAAGTTAATCCATAGAAGTTTAGGGCGCTTATGAACAGCAGCTTCTACTGTTGCAGCTTGCTCATCCATCGTTTGCATTTGTTTTAAATATTGTACATCCATAATTCCTAAACGCTTTCTTTCTTTTTTTCCAAGATAGTAAGCAACGAAAACTACCCAAAGTGCACCAGCAATCATTCCTGGTATAAGTGGTGTAAAGAGCTCTGATGCGTCTAGTCCAAGTGCACTCATAACACGAGCTGTCGGTCCACCCCACGGTGTAAGATTTGTCACGCCTGCACCTAACATAACAACCCCAGCTAATATAAGTGGATTCATTCCAAGGCGTTTATATAGTGGGTACATTGCGGAAACAGTAATCATATACGTTGTCGTTCCATCCCCATCTAATGAAACGATAATTGTAAGAATTGCTGTGCCAACAACAATTTTTAAAGGATCTCCTTTCACAAATTTCAAAATCCTACTAATGACAGGATCGAATAAACCGCTATCAATCATAATTCCAAAATATAAAATGGCAAACATAAGCATAATACCAGTAGGTGCTAGTTTTTGAATTCCTTCTAACATCATAGGTCCCATGTTTGCATAAAAGCCTCCAATTAATGCGAACGTAATTGGAATTAATATTAATGCTACTAGTGCTGACATACGTTTCGTCATAATTAAAAACATAAAGACAAATACCATCGCAAATCCAAGTAGTGCTAACATGTAATCTCCCCCTCAAAATGATTACGCTTTCAAAATAAAATAAAAATTCAGAAAAAGGTTTTTTGTTTATCATAAAAGTATCTATTTGAATGGTAAATAATTTGAAAAATAACATCATTAGAAGCATAATTTTTATTTTGGTCATTTTGTTCACGGTAGTTAATTTGAATTTTTTAAAAATAAGCTGCTCTCCATAAGAATGGTAGAATAAGATGAAAATATTGAAGTGTGAAATAGGGAGTAGATTTTATATGAAAACAAGAATGGAAGAGATTTGTAGTTCTTATGAAGGAAAAGTAGAAGAGATTTTTGTTAATGAATCTTCTTACGTATATGAGTGGGAAAAATTAATGATGATCCGAAAAAATAACGGTGAACTTGAAAAGGTTGCAGTCGGCATCAGTGGAAATATAAGATTAGTAAATGTAGTTGTTGGGCAGCAAATTCATACAGGTACATTATTAGTTAGGTTGGAAGATGATTTATTAATTACAGGTTGTGAATGATGAGAGGTGTGTAGAGAGGACTACACATCTTTTTTGTTCCATATATTACAAAAGACACATCGTTTTTTCACAAATCGCACACAAGTTTTTGATATGCTCCTTGTAGAAGATACGGTTAGGGAGGAAATATAATGAGAACAAAGTATGTGATGCTTGCTATATGCTTATTCTTTGTCTTTACAATTGTAGGATGTGGTAAGAAACAAGCAGAGGCTGTGGCAATTGATGAGAAACATGATAAGTGTGATATTTGCCAAATTGGGGTAATGGATAATCAATTTGCAACAGAAATCATTTTAGAAAATGGAAAAGCATTAAAGTTTGATGATATCGGTTGTATGTATAAATGGATGGAGATTAATCCAGGTGAAAAGACGAAAGAAAAATTTGTTCGAGATTATGATTCGAAAGATTGGGTTTCGTTAGAAGACGCTACTTATGTATATGATAAAACAATTACAACACCAATGGCTTATAATGTCATTTCATTTAAAAACAAAAAAGATGCAGAGAGCTTTGTATCTAACTATAAGGGGAAAATTCTTTCGTATAAAGAGCTAGCAGAGCATAAATGGGAAATGAATAAAGAAATGATGGGGAACCCGAAAAAGGGAAATCACGGTGCACATCATTAATACTAGAAAAAGACAACTATATAGTTGTCTTTTTCTAGTATTAATGATGTGCAAATATAGAAAAGGTGTAAAATTTTTAGAAGAACGGTTACAATGGAATATAGTAACCTAAAGCAATCATTTATCCCGCTTTAATGGGCAGTAAGACCCCACCTCAAAATGCAGCGAAAGCAAAGAAGTTAGGTGGGGGTCGGGCTGCCCATAAAAGCCCGATTGGTTCAACTAATAATCAGTGGGGGATGAAGAAAACCCCCACTGATTAAAGTTTCACTTTATGTACTTTTTAGAAATGTATACAAATGCGGTAAAATCGTGCTAAACTAATTGCTTCGCTAATATAAGTTTAGATAATCCGATTAAAGAAGGAATATAAAGGGCTTATGGATAAATGTACTCAAGAAGAGTTATTGTATGTGATGGAGGAATGGTTAAGAAAACATTATCTTTCATAGGAGCTGTAGTTGTGAGAAAACAAAAAATTTTATTATGTATGTTATTAGGACTTTTAATGACGGTAGTGGCTTGCGATAAGCAAGAAGAGCCAGAATCGAAACCGGTTCATGTGAAAAACGAAAAGAAAAAAGAGAAGCATAAAGAACAGGAAGAATCTAAAGAAGAAAAAAGTATAAATTTAATGGACAAACAGTTGCTACTTTCTGCAACTCTTGGAGACACAGAAACAGCTATGAAGTTGATCCAAGATGGAGCGAATATAAATGTAGAAGGTGACAACGGAGAAACACCTGTCCTTGCAGCAACGTACCAAAATCATGTAGAGACAGTGAAAGCATTAATTGGTGCAGGGGCTAATATTGAAATTAAAGATGAGAAACAAAGCAATCCACTTCTTTATGCAAGTAGAGAAGGCTATACGGATATTGTAAAAGTATTAATTAATGCAGGAGTTAATACGAAAGAAACGACTAAGTCAGGTGGAACAGCACTTATTTCTGCATCTGAGCGTGGCCATGTAGAGGTCGTAAAAGAATTGTTAGAGCATACAGATATTGATGTGAATTATAAAAATGCTCGTGGTGGAACAGCTTTAGTAGAAGCAATCGTATTAGGAAATGGTAGTGAAAACCATAAGAAAGTAATTCAAATGCTTATTGACCACGGGGCAGATGTAAATATGGCCAATAAGGAAAATATTACGCCACTGCAATATGCTGAAAAAAGAGGTTTTAAAGATATTGCAAATATGTTGAGGGCAGCTGGAGCGAATGAAGTAGTACAGCCACAACAACCAGTAGAATAAAAAACGAAAAATAATCCCATTTAGATAGACAGAATGAAGAAATCAGTTAGCATGATGGATTCAGTAATGTGTATGTAAATGGGATTTTTATTTTGAGCATGAAAAATAGATTGTAAATGGTATATGAAGTAACTAAGGAGGATATAAATGAGGCTCTCAGAACTTGATTTAATAGCAATTCAAGTAGAGGTTTTATTTGTTCATAATCAAGTAGGGAAAATGAAATATGTAAATGAACAAGGAAATCCGAAAGCACCACGCTTTTTTCTTGGCAGAACTCGTGAAGGGAGTATAACGAGATATCATTGTGATTTGGATGATGAAACGGTAGGTAACATTGAGAAATTAATTCGAGAACCTTCAAATCATATAGAGATAGCACAGATTATCCATGTATTAAATGAAGAAAGAACAGTAAAAAATATTTGGATGGGCCCTGCTTTTATGTTCTCTAATAATTTACATAAGCCAACTAGAACAATACAGATAACAGAGAAGAATAAAGAGCTTTTGCGAGGAAATTTTCCTAATCTAATAGAACAGATGGAGTGGAGGCAACCTTACTTTGCAATTGTAAAAAATGAAAAGGTAGTTTCTATATGTTGCAGTGCTAGGAGTACACCTGTAGCTGCTGAGGCGAGTGTGGAAACTTTAGCGGAGTTTCAAGGGAATGGATATGGTACTGATGTTGTTACAGCCTGGGCGATATCAATACAAGAAGAAAACCGCATTCCACTTTATAGTACTTCTTGGGATAACTTTGCTTCACAAGCAGTTGCAAAAAAACTAAAACTAATTAATTATGGAATGAATTTGCATATCACTTAAATTTTAAAAATAGTTGTTTGCGGTTGGGATTCATCCATATATTTAGATTATTGTTAAAAATATGGTGAATATTAACATTCGATTAACACCTAATTAACAATTTATCAAAACTGACTTAATAAATACGTAATATAGTAAAGGTAACAAAATAACTAGGGTAGAGAACATTTGAGAACACCCGCTTACATATAACGTGCCACTTTCTTAGGTCTGCTCTATTCCCTAGAGTTCAAATAAGGAGAAAGGTGTTCTATGTAAGTAGGTGTTTTTAGTTTGGATAAAAACAGAAAAGTTAGGTGGAATATATGTTTAAAGAACCTTATATTGCGATGATAAAGGATTGGAAAGGATACAACACATACAAAAAATTACCGAAAACAGTTTTTCTTATGACGGGTTCAATGCTGGAATTACCAGAGCGTGTATATGAATTACAGAAACATGGACATGATGTCTTTCTTCATTGTGATTTTATACAAGGTTTAAATACGAATACAGAGGAAGCACTTTTGTATATTCAAGACGTTATCGGAGCACAAGGCATTATTTCAACAAAAGGATCGACAATTCGAAATGCCAATAAAATTGGATTAAAAACGATCCAACGTATTTTTATTGTCGATACTTTATCTCTTACAAAATCAATTGAAAATTGTAAAACGACTAAACCGAATGCAGTAGAGATTATGCCTGGTATTATGCCTTCCATTATTAAGCAGTTAGCAGAGGAAATAGAATTTCCTATCATTGCAGGCGGATTGATTCAAACGCGAGAAGATGCAGAAGTTGCCATTCGTGCAGGAGCGAGTGCGATTTCGACGAGTCACTATGAAGTATGGATACAAGAAGAAAAAAGGAGTGCAATCTTGTGATTGAATTGAAAAATGTTTCAAAGGTATATAAAAATGCAGAAGAGACAGCGGTTAAGGGTGTATCGGTTCACATTAAGAAGGGCGAGTTTTTTGTTTTAGTTGGGCCTTCAGGATGTGGGAAAAGCACATTATTACGAATGATCGCTGGCCTAGAAGAAATTTCTTCGGGGGATTTAATTATTAATGAACGTGTTGCAAATGATTTAGAGCCGAAAGATCGTAATCTATCAATGGTATTTCAAAATTACGCACTATACCCACACTTATCTGTAGAAGAAAATATTTTATTTGGACTTAAGGTAAGGAAAGTACAAAAAGAAGAGCGGCAAAAGAGATTAATGGAAGCTATTGAAATGGTAGGGCTGAAAGAGTATGTGAAAATGAAACCAGGTCAATTATCAGGTGGACAAAGACAGCGTGTTGCGCTTGCTAGAGCAATCGTGAGCCAAGCACCGATTTGTTTAATGGATGAACCACTTTCGAATTTAGACGCGAAATTACGTGCGCAAATGAGAATTGAAATTAGAGAAATTCAGCAGCGTTTAGGAATTACAATGATTTACGTTACTCATGATCAAATAGAGGCGATGACTATGGGGGACCGTATCATGGTTTTAAATAAAGGAAGTATACAGCAAGTTGGAACACCGCTTGACATCTATAACGAACCAGCAAATGAATTTGTTGCAAGTTTTATAGGGTCTCCTTCGATGAATATAAATGATGGAGAAGTAGACAAAGGAAAAGGTGTATTACATATAGGGCAATTGCAAATTCCGTTATCTATTGGACAGTTAAAGCAATTACCAGAAGGAATAATTCGCATAGGCATGCGTCCTGAGCATATTGCCCTGTCTGAGGAAGGACAAGAAGTTACGCTACAATCTGTAGAAGTATTAGGCAACGAATCTATATTAAACTTCGCAATAAATGGAACAACTTGGAGTGCAAAAGTCATTGGACAGCTACTCCTGAACAAAGGTGACAAAGTAAAATTATTATTCTCACAAGATAAGTTATGCTTCTTTCATCAAAATACGAATGAACGATTAAAAGTGGTAGCTGAAGAAGAGTTGAAAGTGGTGGCGAAATAATGATTGAAGTAGGCAAGTTACCAGCCCAAGCAAAGGTGGTAAAAAAGAAGAATTTATGGAGCAGAACGAAAGATTTAAGAATAGGATTATTATTTTTAGCGCCATCTATTTTATTGTTCTCGATTTTTCTTTTTTATCCATTATTTAGGACGATTTACTATAGCTTTTATTTAACAGATATACACGGAGAAGCTAATCTTTTCGTTGGATTAGAAAATTATCAATACTTATTTTCTGATCCTGCTTTCTACAAAAGCATAAAGTCAACTTTATTATTTGTTGTATATACAGTGCCTACGAGTATTATACTCGCTTTATTTCTTGCATTGATTGCAAATGGAAAAGTAAGAGGTATTGGGGTATTCCGTGTGTTATTTTCTTCCACTATGGGAATATCAGTAGCTGCTAGTGCGGTGATTTGGCTATTTTTATTTCATCCAAGTGTCGGATTATTTAATAATATATTAGCCTCTATGAATCTACCTGCAATCGCATGGTTAACGAGTCCAGATTGGGCATTGTTCTCTGTATCAGTTACAACGGTTTGGGTGAATACAGGATTTGCATTTTTAGTTATATTAGGTGGTTTACAAAACATTGATACGTCTTTATATGAAAGTGCATCTATAGATGGTGCTAGCTATTTATATAAGCTTCGTCGTGTTACATTACCGATGCTATCACCAACTTTATTCTTTATCGTGACAGTAACGTTAATTAGTGCGTTCCAAAGCTTCGGACAAATTGATATTTTAACGCATGGTGGACCAAATGATGCAACGAATTTAATTGTATATTCGATTTATAAAGAGGCATTTGTGAATCATCAATTTGGAACAGCAAGTGCACAAGCGATGGTATTATTTATTTTCATTTTCATTGCTACATTACTTCAATTCAAGTTTGCTGAGAGAAAGGTGCATTATAAATGATCGTTAAACAGTGGAAACAAAATTTCCTATTATACATGCTGCTCATTATTAGTGCAGTAATGGTGTTTTTTCCTGTACTCTATGCATTTTTAATAAGCTTTATGACACCAGACGATATTCAAATGAGAAGGTTATTTCCGACTCAATTTACTTTTGATAATTTTATTAATATTTTTCAAAAAGTACCGCTTTTTACATACTTATATAACAGTTTAGTTGTATCGACAGTTGTTATGATTGGACAACTTATCGTATCAAGCTTAGCAGCGTATGCTTTCGTCTTTCTTCAGTTTAAAGGAAGAAATCTTATTTTCTTCCTGTTTATTTCAACGATGCTTATTCCGTGGGAAGCGACGATGGTACCTAACTTTTTAACGATTCAAAACTTTGGTTGGATCAATAGCTTCGCTGGAATGACAGTGCCGTTTTTTGCAACAGCTTTCGGTATTTTCTTACTACGTCAACACTTTATGACGCTTCCGAATGAACTGAAAGAAGCTGCTTTTATTGAAGGGATTGGAAATGTAAAGTTTTTATTTAGCGTTGTAATTCCGTATTGTAAAACGAGTTTTATTACGCTTGGAGTATATAGTTTTTTAACAACATGGAATATGTACTTATGGCCACTTTTAGTGACCACTGATGAAAAGGTAAGAACAGTCCAAATTGGTGTGAAGCAGCTTCAGTCTCAAGAAGTTGCAACTGATTGGGGAAGCGTAATGGCCGGTGTTACGGTTATCGTAATTCCGACATTGATTCTACTATTTTTAGGGCAAAAGCAATTACAACAAGGATTAACAAAAGGTGCAATTAAATAACTAAGAGAAGGTGAGATTAAAATGAGTCTAGTTAAAAAAGGTGCTGCTCTATTAATGATAGCAACAATGGCATTATCTAGTGCAGCTTGTTCAAATAGTAAAACAGAAGGAAAACCGGAAGCGCAGGCAAAAGTAGCACCAGTTGAAAAAAATGGTGATAAAACTGTAATTCGTTTTTGGCATGCGATGGGTGGAAAAACACAAGGCGTGCTAGATGGGCTTGTTGCAGACTATAATAAGTCGCAAAATAAATACGAGATAAAGGCGGAGTTCCAAGGGACATATGAAGAGTCTTTAACGAAATTTAGAACGATGTCTGCTACGAAAGAAGCGCCAGCTCTTGTTCAGTCGAGTGAAATTACAACAAAATATATGATTGATAGTAAAAAGATTACGCCAATTGATAGTTGGATAAAAAAAGATAAGTACGATACTTCAAAGTTGGAAAAAGCAATTACAAATTATTATTCAGTTGATGGAAAAATGTATTCTATGCCATTTAATTCATCTACACCAGTATTAATTTATAATAAAGATGCTTTCGCAAAGGCGGGCTTAGATCCAGAGAAAGCTCCAAAAACATATGCGGAATTACAAGAAGCAGCGAAAAAGTTAACGATTAAAGAAGGCGGAAATGTAAAACAATATGGATTCTCCATGCTTAACTACGGTTGGTTCTTTGAAGAATTGTTAGCGACACAAGGCGCTTTATATGTAGATAATGAAAATGGTCGTAAAGAAGCTGCAAAGAAAGCTGTATTTAACGGTAAAGAAGGACAGAAAGTATTTGGGATGCTAGATGAGTTAAATAAAGCTGGTGCACTAGGAAAGTATGGAGCAAGTTGGGATGATATTCGTGCGGCGTTCCAGTCTGGACAAGTTGCTATGTATTTAGATTCTTCAGCAGGTGTTCGTGATTTAATTGATGCATCTAAGTTTAATGTAGGCGTTTCATATATTCCATACCCAGAAGATTCAAAACAAAATGGTGTTATTATTGGTGGAGCATCATTATGGATGACGAATATGGTTTCAGAAGAAACACAACAAGGTGCTTGGGACTTTATGAAATATTTAACGAAGCCAGACGTACAAGCAAAATGGCATACTGCAACAGGCTACTTCTCTATTAATCCAGATGCATATAATGAACCATTAGTAAAAGAGCAATATGAAAAATATCCACAGTTAAAAGTAACAGTAGATCAATTGCAAGCGACGAAACAATCTCCAGCAACACAAGGTGCTTTAATTAGTGTATTCCCAGAATCACGAGATGCAGTTGTAAAAGCATTAGAAGCAATGTATGACGGAAAGAATAGTAAAGAAGCGTTAGATGAAGCTGCAAAAGCTACAGATAGAGCAATTAGTATTTCAGCTCGTACGAGTCAAAAATAAGAGAAAGCCGTATCCGAAAAAGGATACGGCTTTTTTTAGGAGATAAGGGATCAAAAAAATGAAGAAGTCTTATCCCTTTTATATGAGTAAAGGGTCTAGAATGAATCTTGTCCTTTTCATTATTTGTTTAACTCCATTGCAACTTGTTTGCCATTTACGAAAACCTCTGCCACGGCTACCATAACTTCCATCACTTTTTTCATATCTCATCTCTCCTTGTTTTTTGTTTCATTTCTTACTTTTAGTATAAGGAAATATAGCAATCGCAACTATCGAATTGGATGACAAGAGACTTACATTGTTGTAAGGATAATCGTTGTATCTGTAATAAATACGGTTTTAAATTACAATTCTGAAGTTTCTGTCGTTTTGAACTATAATTAGAAAGAGGGGTGATAATATGAAAAGAATTCTTGTTATTAGTGATATTCATGGAGAAATAGAAAAGTTCGAACAGTTACTGGAAGAAGCTCAATACGATGCAAAACAGGATCAATTAATTTTACTGGGAGATTATGTGGATCGTGGTCCAAATGCGCGTGCAGTAATTGAAAAAGTAAAAGAGTTAAAAGAAGATGGAGCCTTCGTTCTAAAGGGCAATCATGAAGATATGATGATTAAGGCGTTAACGACTGATGAGGAACGTTCATGGAACCATTGGGTAAAAAGGAATGGTGGAGACAAGACGTTATACAGCTATGGATTTGTAGAAGAAGATATTGTGGTTAATGAGGAGAATTTCCAAAAAAAGATTTTACAATCTCGTGTATTAGATGAACATGTAAAGTTTATTCAGGAATTAGATCATTACATTGAAACAGAAAAGTATATATTTGTACATGCTGGTGTTGAGCCATTGAAACGAGTTTCTGAATGTGAACCATATACGTTAATGTGGATTCGTAATGAGTTTCATAGTGGGTATAGTGGTGAAAAGGTTGTTGTATTTGGTCATACGGAAACAAAAACGCTTCACGGTAGTGAGAATTGTGGCGTATATTTTGGGAGCAATCGTATTATAGGAATTGATGGCGGTGCTGTATATGGCGGCCAGCTAAATTGTTTAGAATTGCCGAGCAAAAGGGTATATGTAGTAAAAAATTGAAAGAGATAAGGGAAATCTTATTTCTTTCAATTTTTTATTAAGGTAAATTTAAGGAAGAGTCTTTATAATTAATCTTTAAAATTCTGTATCAAGAAAAAGTGTAGAAAGAACGAATTAAAAATGAAGTTACAAAATATGATTATATTCTTTTGTTAGGAAAAGCAGGAATGTGATTATAAATAGAATCGAACGATATGGTGGAAGGTGAGAATATGCGCTTACTTGTAGTAGAAGATAATGCTTCTTTATTAGAATCTATTGTCCAAATATTACACGACGAATTTGAAGTAGATACAGCATTGAATGGAGAAGATGGATTATTTCTAGCATCACAAAATATATATGACGCTATTTTACTTGATGTGATGATGCCAGAAATGGACGGTTTTGAAGTAATTCAAAAAATACGTGATGAAAAGATTGAAACACCAGTCCTGTTTTTAACAGCGAGAGATTCTTTAGAAGATCGCGTAAAAGGGTTGGATTTTGGCGGGGATGACTATATCGTTAAGCCGTTTCAGGCCCCAGAATTAAAGGCGAGAATTCGTGCTTTATTGCGACGAAGCGGTAGTTTAACAACAAAGCAGACTATTCGCTATAAAGGGATTGAACTGTTTGGAAAAGATAAAGATGTTCAAGTAGATGGACAAAGTATGAAGTTAACATTAAAACAATATGAGCTTCTAGAGTACCTCGTTCAAAATAGCGGAAAGATTTTAATGCGTGAACAAATTTTTGATCGTGTTTGGGGATTTGATTCAGATACGACAGTGGCAATTGTAGAAGTGTATGTACATCATTTACGTAAAAAATTAGAGCCATTCGGTTATCAGAAAGATATTCAAACCGTTCGAGGTATTGGATATATATTAAAAGAACAATGAAAAAGGGAAGTATGTTTCAGAAGACGCGTATTCGATTGACTATATTGAATTCATTAGTATTTATCATTTTGATAGGCGTATTAGGTAGTATCATTTATTCTTACACATATAAGCGTATTTATAGTGGAGTAAATGAATCGATAGAAAAAGCCGTTCAACATAGAAAGAATGCAGATGATAAAAAACTACCTAAAAAAATTAGGGGATATCCTCCAATTGGGGATCCAAGGATAATGGAGTTAACTTGGATGGGAAACACGGTGGAGATAGATATTGAAAACGGCAAACGTCGTTTTATCTTTGAAGACAATTTGGAAAAGTTTTCTCCAAAGAAATTAGGAACTTTGCAAGATATAGAAGTACAAGGGCAATATTTTAGAATATTTGCATTTCAGAAAGATGCAAAAATAGTTCAAATTGCAAGGGATATAACAGCTGAAAAAGAAATGTTACATACTTTATTTTTAATTCTTGTGATAGGTTGTAGCGTAGGAAGTTTATGTGCAATAGGAATTGGCTTTTTCTTAGCTGGCAGGGCACTTGTACCCATTCAAAATTCATGGGAAAAACAGCAGCAATTCGTTTCTGATGCATCACATGAACTAAGGACACCCCTTGCAGTTATTCAATCAAAAACAGATGTTTTATTCCAGTCACCATCCGCTACGATAGAAGAAAAAGCGATGGATATTTCTACAATTTCAAAAGAATGTAGGCGGTTATCGAAACTTGTTAGTAATTTATTATTGCTAGCACGTTCTGATTCTAATCAAATTGAGATGGATAAGAAAACATTTGAACTCGATAAATTGTTAGAAGAAATAGTAGCTCCATATAAGGAGATTGCTTCTTATCAAGAAAAAGAAATGATATTAAAAGTAGAACGTGGCGTATCTTTTATGGGTGATAGAGAGCGGATTCATCAAATGATGGTCATATTGTTAGATAATGCGATGAAGTATACGAATGAAGGTGGTCATATTCAAATCGATTGTACGCAAATGAACAGTTCAATTCGTATACGAGTGAAAGATGATGGGATAGGAGTGAAAGATGAGGATATCCCAAAACTATTTAATCGTTTTTATCAAGGGGATAAAGCGAGAAGTGCGTCAGAAGGAGCGGGATTAGGCCTTTCAATCGCGAACTGGATTGTAGAAAAGCATTATGGGAAAATATTAGTAGAGAGCAGATGGGGAGAGGGTACTTGTTTTGAAGTGATTCTTCCGAAAAACCAAAGGATATAAGTGAGAAGACGATCTTGTTTTTACAAGGTCGTCTTTTTTTAAGGGAAAGTTAAGAAACTATTTTTAACATGTATTATATACGTAAAGTTCGCCCTATAAAGAAGCGATTATAAAAAGGTATTTGAGTAGATTACATCGATCATAATATAGTATTAAAATTTTATGGGAATGATGGAAAAGAAAGTGTAAGAGGGAGGAATTAATTTTGAAAAAGAAAATGATGATGGTATTCACTATTGGAGTAATGAGTTTAAGTATATTAGGGGGTGCCTCTCCTTCTGAAACATCAAAAGGAAAGACAGATTACAAGCAGCGCAGTAAAGAACAATTAAACAATGGAAAGATACATGCTGTGCATACAGAAGAAAAGGCGGAGAATTTAGGGATTGAAACGGCAGGGAAAGAACAAATTACGCTAGAAAAAGAAATTCATGAGACGGAAGTAGGAAGAGAAGCAGAACAGTTAGGAATTTCAATTGAAGGAAAAGATGTTGGAACTCTTTCAGAAGAAATCTATGAAACAAAAGTGAAGCAAGAAGCGTTAAAGCTAGGCATATCAATAGAAAATACATCAATTGTAAATTTGATTACTCAAATTAATACGATTAAAATTAGCGATGAAGCGGATAAATTAGGTATTTCAACAAATGGAAAAAAAATAGAGGAAATTGCGGAAGAAATCTATGGAACGAAAGTAAGAGAGGAAGCAGGGAAGTTAGGGATTTCAAAAAAAGGAAAAGAGATAGAAGAGTTAGCACAAGAAGTGTACGAACAAAAAGTGCAAGAAGAGGCAAAAAAATATCATATTGATTTGTATGGGAAAGATATATATCAAGTATTAAGTGAAATTAATGAACAAAAGGTGTTACAAATGGCAGATGAGCTTAATATGGATAAAACGAATATGAACACTCAAGAACTAGCAGAAAAAATAAAAAAAGATCATCCTGAAAAAGGAAAAGAACTAAATTTTGTACCCGTAATTCGCACGGATGCTGACGCGTTTTATTCTTATTTAACGAACTAAAAAGGGCGTGAGAGTGATACGGAAATGGAAGTGGTATATATGTATGGCCTTACTGGGTATAGCAGCATGGAGCGTATACACAAATGGAATTACAAAGTATGTGGAGAAGTTAACATTCTTCAATATACAAAGTGGAAAAGAAGCGAAGTTTAGTAATAATGGTGAAAAGGTCATCTTATCAAATGTACCTTTCATTCAGCAATTACCAGAGTTAGATAGAGGTTGTGAAGTGACGAGCTTAGCGATGATGTTACAATACGCAGGTATTACAGTGGATAAGATGAAATTAGCAAACGAAATAAAGAAAGTTGATTTTATGAACGATGGTGTACGTGGGAATCCGAATGAAGGATTTGTAGGAAATATTTATACCTTTTCTGAATCAGGATATGGTGTATATCATGGACCACTTTTTCAATTAGCGAAAAAGTATTTACCTAATAAAGCTGTGGACTTAACAGGGAAGAGTATAGAAGAACTTTATAAGAGTGTAAAATCAGGACAACCGGTAGTCATGATTACGAATGTAACATTTGAGCCATTAGATGAAGAGGAGTTTACTACATGGGAAACAAATAGTGGAGATGTTTCTATTACGTATAATGAACATTGTGTAGTACTTATTGGATATGATAAGGAGTTTGTATATATTCGAGATCCTCTAAGTGATAGTTTAGATGTAAAAGTACCGAGAGAAAGTTTTGAAAAGGCATGGGTGCAAATGGGTAGTCAGGCGATTAGCTATGTGAAAAGCTCTAAATGAATTAGTAAGGAATTATAAGAGGAGTTTTGGTGGTTTTTTTGTTAAGAAATAAGAGGATTTTAGCCTATTATATAAGCTAAAGTTCTCTTGTTTTTTTATGATTAAATATTTAGAAGTAGTGAATATGTAAAAATGCATAATTGACGAAAGTATTACAAGTTATCATTATATATTGTTTTGTGTATATTGATTGTATAAAATTACACAAGTATCCACATTCCATAAAGGAGGCTTATTATGCAAAAAATATTTAACTGGGTTAAATGTATGAGCATCAAGAAAAAATTAATCATTTCATTTTTTCTTATTTTAACTATACCAGGACTTATTATCGGTGGTGTTTCATATCAAACCGCCAAAACAAATTTTGAACAACAAATCAATGGAAGAAATTAGTTCAGCTTCGCAAAATTTAGCTGAGATGGCCGAAGAACTACAAGCGATGACTAGTAAATTTAAAGTATAATAACAGCAGATAAGTAAGGTGAAAATAATATCATCTTACTTATTTTTCTATTCAGCAATTAGGGGAGTCATTAACGGGATGAAAAAAAGAAAAAGACTATGGAATTTATGGAAAACGATTACATTGTTAGTTTGTACAGTTGTAATTTTTTCTTTACTTGTGACAGATATATTAATTAGTCATAATGTAGAACGGACAACGGAGGATAGCCAGGCAGAGAAAGCAAAAACAATTGCACACATTGTGGCGAATGATTCAATTGTAATCGACGGTTTAATTGGGAAGACGGATACTGCTGCAATTCAAACGTATACAAATAGAATATTAAAAAACACAGGTGTTCAATTTATTGTAGTTATGGACATGAATGGAATAAGAAAATCACATCCAAATCCTCAAAAAATAGGTCATCATTTTATTGGGGGAGATGAAGGGCCTGCATTGAAAGGAAAGGAACATGTATCGCTGGCAGAAGGAACTTTAGGTATTTCAATGCGAGTATTTGTACCTGTATTTTCTGAAACAGGTGAACAACTTGGAGCGGTGGCCGTTGGTATTTCAGCAGATAATGTAAAAGAGAGAGTTAAGGAAAGTAGACATATCATTTATATTGGTGTCGGAGTTGGAGTACTAGTCGGAATTATAGGAGCAATATTGCTAGCTAGACATATAAAGAAAAGTTTATTCGGTCTTGAACCTCATAGGATAGCGAAAATTCTTGAAGAAAGAAATACGATGCTACAATCTGTAAAGGAAGGTATTATTGCTGTAGATAAAGAGGCCAATGTAACTTTGATAAATAATGAGGCAAAACGATTGTTTAAGAAAAGTGGATTAGAAGAGGATTTTATCGGTAAAGATGTTGAGTTATATATGCCTAATTCACGTATAAAAGAAGTATTAAAAACGGGAGAAGTACAATTAAACGAAGAACAAAATATTTATGGAATTACAATTGTGACGAATCGTGTTCCTTTATATGTAAAAGGAGAAATAGTTGGCGCAATTGCAACATTTCGTGATAAAACAGAGATTAGAAAATTAGCAGAAGAATTAACTGGTATTAGATTATATGCGGAAGCATTACGGGCACAATCGCATGAATTTATGAATAAAATGCATGTCGTATTAGGGCTTACACATATGAAGCAGTATGAAGAATTACAGAAATATATAAGCGGTATGGTATCAGAGCATCAATATGAAATTGGTGGGATTATGAAAAGAATAAAAAGTCCAGTATTTGCTGGTTTTTTACTCGGGAAACTTAGCTATGCTAGAGAGAAAAATATAAAATTAATTATAAGTGAAGATTCTTACATGCCAGAAATAGAGGATGAAAGTATTACTCATGAATTGATTACGATTGTCGGAAATTTAATTGATAATGCATTAGAGGCAGTGACGAATTGTGAAAAGAAGCAAGTTGAAGTTGAGATACAATATGGGGATACACTAACCATTACAGTACAAGATACGGGAAAAGGTATACAAGAAGAAGAAATAGGGGCATTATTTACGAAAGGTTATTCCACAAAGGGGGATAACCGTGGTTATGGTTTGTATCTTGTAAAAGAAAGTATACAGCGAATAAATGGGAAAATTCATGTGTATTCATTAGTAGGAAAGGGAACAACGATAACAATTGAAATACCTAAAGGTAGGGATGAGAGGCAAATATGATTAAAGTTTTAATTGTAGAAGATGACCCGATGGTAGCAATGTTAAATACGCATTATTTAGAGCAAGCAGGAGGGTTTGAACTTGTTCAAGCAGTGAATTCGGTAAAATCGGCGATAGAAGTATTAGAGGCATCACGAGTAGATTTAGTATTACTTGATATTTTTATGCCTGAAGAGACTGGATTTGAGCTTTTAATGTATATTCGGAACCAAGAAAAAGAAATCGATATTATGATGATTTCAGCTGTACATGATATGGGGAGTATTAAAAAAGCATTACAATATGGCGTAGTAGATTATTTAATTAAACCATTTACATTTGAACGATTTAAAGAAGCATTAACTATATATCGAGAAAAACTTACTTTCATGAAAGAACAACAAAAAATTAGTCAATCGGAATTAGATTCGTTAATTTTGCAAAAAGAAAAAAGAGAACCTACTGTCATGAAAGAGCTTCCGAAAGGATTAACGAAGCAAACGATGCAATTAATTTGGAAGAAGATCGAGTCGCTGAATGGAAGAGCGTTTACAACAGATGAAATGGCACAATTAGTTGGTGTTTCAAGAGTTTCTATTCGAAAGTATGTAATGTTTTTAACAGAAATTGGAGTATTAGAAAACGAAATGGTGTATCAACATGTAGGGAGGCCGGTGAGTAAATTAAGATGTATTGACCAAAATAAAATAGCGTTTTACGTATAAGCGACTTATTATAAGTCGCTTATACTTTTTTTAATTACAAAATCAATTACAAAACTTACAAAAACTATTTTTACTATTGAAAGCGTTTTAATATTGTTATTAAGAAAACAAGGGGGTGCCATATGGGAATTCAAAAGGATGTGGAAGCGGTATCATTTTCTGGAGGAAATGAAGTACAAAGAGAATCTTTCGCCTCTAAAATTATGAATGTGAAAATCGGTGTTATACCTTTACCGTTATATGTAGTATTGGCTGCTATTATTTATGGGGCATCTGTATATAATAAATTGCCAGCAGATATGATTGGTGGATTTGCAGTTATTATGATCATGGGTATTTTCTTAGGAGACATTGGGATGAGAATTCCAATTTTAAAAAATATCGGTGGTCCAGCAATACTTTCGTTATTTATTCCATCATTACTTGTATTTTTTAACTGGATGAATCCAGCTTCAATGGAAGCTGCGACTATGTTAATGAAAAAATCGAACTTTTTATATTTATATATTTCTTGTTTAGTAGTCGGAAGTATTTTAGGAATGAATCGTAAAGTATTAGTGCAAGGTTTCGTTCGTATGTTTATACCTTTAGTAGTAGGGACGTTAGCTTCTGTAGCAGTAGGATTATTGGTTGGTTCACTATTTGGATTTGAAATGAAGCAAACATTCTTCTTTATCATCGTACCAATTGTGAGTGGTGGTATCGGGGAAGGGATTTTACCATTGTCGCTAGCTTATAGTGATATTTTAAATGAATCATCAGCAACATTTGTATCACAGCTTATTCCAGCGGCTATTATTGGAAATATGTTCGCTATTGTGAGTGCAGGGTATATGAAGCGTTTAGGTGAGAAGAAACCGGAGCTTAGTGGTAACGGTGTATTAGTAAAAACAGATAATCAAGCCGAGTTATTAAAAGAACAAAATACAGAGAAGCCAATTGACTTCTCATTAATGGGAGCAGGTTTATTAATTGCGTGTACGTTCTTCATCTTCGGAGGATTTGCTTCTAAGTTCATCGGTATTCCTGGGGCAATCATTATGATCTTCTCAGCAGCACTTGTGAAATACTTTAAATTAATGCCAGCAAAAATGGAGCAAGGAGCATTCCATCTATATAAATTCATTTCGAAGAATTTAACTTGGCCTTTAATGGTTGGACTAGGATTACTATATATTCCGCTAAAAGACGTAGCAGCAGTTCTTTCAGTAGGATATGTTGTCGTGTGCGCATCAGTTGTTCTTACAATGGTAGCATCAGGTTTCCTTGTAGGGAAAGTGATGAAAATGTATCCAGTTGAATCAGCGATTGTAACTGGATGTCATAGTGGTTTAGGTGGAACTGGAGATGTTGCTATTTTATCAGCTTCAAATCGAATGGAATTAATGCCATTCGCGCAAATTTCGACTCGTTTAGGCGGGGCAGCAATGGTTGTAACAGCGACAATTTTATTAAAAATGTTTTCATGATCAAACAAGCTAGCTATATTCATATAGCTAGCTTGTCAAATTAAGGGGAGATTATAAGTATGTTAGAAAATCAAATTAATGAAAGATCATTGTTATTGCATAAAGAATTAGTAGGGAAAATTGAAATTACAAGTAAGGTAGAAGTAAATTCAGCAGATGATTTAAGTCTGACATATACACCAGGTGTAGCGGAGTCTTGCAAAGCAATTGCAGCAGATGAAGAAACAGTGTATGACTATACAGCACGTGGTAATATGGTGGCAGTTATCTCAGATGGAACAGCGGTACTCGGTTTAGGGAATATTGGCCCGAAAGCAGCTATGCCTGTTATGGAAGGGAAGAGTATTTTATTTAAAAAATTTGCGAATGTAGATGCTTTCCCGTTATGTTTAGGTACGACTGATGTGGATGAAATCGTTACCCTTGTAAAAAATTTAGAGCCTACATTTGCAGGGATCAATTTAGAAGATATTGCAGCACCACGTTGTTTTGAAATTGAAAAACGATTAAAAGAAGAAACGAATATTCCTGTATTTCATGATGATCAACATGGAACAGCTATTGTCGTTTTAGCAGCTGTTATTAATGCATTAAAGGTTGTTAGAAAACAAATGGATCATGTGAAGATTGTTATTAACGGTGCGGGTTCGGCAGGAATTGCAATTGGAAAATTATTATTAAAGGCTGGTGCACAGCACATTACGTTAGTTAGCTTAGAAGGTATTGTTTGTGAAGGTGAAACATGGATGAACGAAGCGCAAATTGAGGTTTCAAAAAAGACAAATCGAGAACATGTGCGTGGAACGTTGAAAGAAGCAATTCACCAAGCTGATATTTTTATTGGCGTATCTGCTCCTAACGTATTAACGAAAGAATTTGTACAGACGATGAATGAGAAAGCAATTGTGTTTGCAATGGCGAATCCAATTCCAGAAATCTTCCCTGAGGATGCATTAGAGGCTGGAGCAGCTGTAGTAGGAACTGGGCGCTCGGATTATGCGAATCAAGTAAATAATGTATTGGCGTTCCCTGGAATATTCCGCGGTGCGTTAGATGTGCGTGCGACTGATATTACAGAAGAAATGAAATTAGCGGCAGCATATGGGATCGCTAACATCATTACGGACGAAGAACGTAATGCGAATTATGTAATCCCCAATCCATTAGATAAAAGAGTTGTTCCAAGTGTTGCTGAAGCAGTAGCGAAAGCAGCGATTGATTCAGGTGTGGCACGAATTACGAGAATACCAAGTTATTAATAGCTAAAAGCAGTGCCTAAAAAGGCACTGCTTTTTTGAGATAAGAAATCAAAATAATGAAGAAGTGTAAAATTATTTATTTATGTTTCCTCATTATTTATTTAATTCCATTGCAACTTGTTTACCATTTACTAAAACTTCAGTTACTGCTACGATCACTTCTATCATTTTTTTCATCTCTCATCTCTCCTCGTGTCATTTCTTACTTTAAGTATAAGAGAAGAGAGATACTTCAACTATCGAAGTATATGACGTAGAAATTACATTGTTGTAAGAAAGTAGTTTATTTTTGTAACTTTACTCAGCAGTGATTACAAACTGATCATAATATTTTTCATTCACATATATATTTAATAACCATAATCCAGATGAAGGTAGTGACATAGTGAGAGGGAGTTCGTTTGTAGTGGAATCAATTGTATTTGAAGTAGTCCAAGTTGGTTTGGAAGTTTCTTGTTGAAAGAGTACGGGTGTTGGAGTTACTGATCCTTGCTTTAGTGCAATAATAGATAATTCTCCAGTTGGCATTTCAGGATCTAAAAAGTACCACATCATTTCGCTTTTTTCATTTGCGATAATAGGGCTATCAGCCATTGCGATTTTGTCTTCGATACCTCTTAAAGGTATTTTTTCTTGTATGAAGGAGGGTGTTTCTTCCCAATTTACATCTTTTAAAACGCTAAGGTGAAAGAAGGAAGGTGCATTAACTTGAGTGGATGACGTTGCGATAGCTTCTTTTTTAGGTAATTCTGAATCAGGTTGCAATTGCGAGCATCCAGTGATGAGAAAGAAGAACAGTAGCATAGTTCCGATTTTTTTCATGGTGCCACACTCCTAATTTTGATTGTTAGTGTAATTGTATTTGCTAGAAAGCGGGACAATTCCTTTAAAGTATAAAAAGAGGTCGTAAGTTTTGTACGACCTTTTTTGACATTTTCTATATTTGTTCAGATGTAAAGGCTGGCTCATTTTCTTTTTGCGGCATTGTTAAGAAAATAACAGAAAGAACGATACATACGCCGCCTAATAATTGATATGCTCCAAAAGATTCATTCAGCCAAGCGATTGAAACGATGGCAGCTACAAGTGGTTCAATACTAGATAAAATGCTTGTTTCTGTTGCTGCTAAATATTTCAGACTACCGATATAAAGAAGAAAAGAAAGAGTTCCACTTATGATGATAAGAATAAGCATTGAAAAAGTTTTTGTTGTAAAAGTTTGCGAAAGCTCATGCCATCCAAACGAGCGATTACAAATAAGCAGGGCAATGCCGCCAATTAACATCCCCCATCCAATTACTAGGGTTGTTCCGCATTCTTTAATAAGGGAAGCTGGATGGAGGGTATAAAATGCAAATCCAATTGCTGTTAATAGACCAAAAATAATGGCTTCTTTCGATAAAACAATATTTTCAATTGAACCGTTTGTAATAATAAAGTATGTCCCTGTTAGCGCAGTTATAATTGCGAGTAGTTGCATAGAAGCAGGGAATTTTCGTTGTTCAAATGCGACATAAATGGTAATAAAAACAGGGCCTAGAAATTGAAATAGCGTTGCTGTGACCGCATTACTAATATGAACTGTTTCGATAAAGGCGTATTGTGCACCAAGCATGCCGAGAATAGAGAAAATAATAAGTTGTATAGAATGTCTAGGGTGTTTCCAAATTTGAAAAATGTTTTGTTTCTTTATCAGTAAAAAAGATAAAATAAATATTCCCGCAAGCAGCAATCGAATTGTTAAAAAATCAATTGAGGATACATTAGTATGCTGAAATAGCCACTGAATCATTGGACCAGATAATCCCCATAATGTAGCTCCTGTAATAATCATAATGAGTCCGATACGTCTACCATTGTTCATTATCATGTTTCTCCTCTCTGGTATTTGATTTTTTATGTGTGACATGATAAAAGGAATTATATATAACTTCTGGTACTGTAAAAAGTATCAGATTGTAGTTTTATTAAGGGGTCAGATATTATGTTAGAATTAACGCCTAATTTAAATATGAATAGTAAAAAGGCATTGTACGTGCAATTGTATGAGTATATAAAAAAAGAGATTAAAGATGGAACGATTGTCCCTTTTACGAAATTACCGGCTAAGCGAAAGTTAGCGATACATTTACAAGTAAGTAAAAATACAGTAGAGGCAGCGTACGAACAATTACTTGCAGAAGGTTATATTGAGTCGATATCGAGAAAAGGTTATTTTGTATGCAAGATTGAGCAAATGGTTCATGTAGAGGATAGCGAAGAGAGAATAGAAGAAGTACTGTTTCAGGAGAAGAGTTATAAATTTGACTTTACACAAACAGGCATTGATACAAATGCTTTTCCATTCAATATGTATCGGAAAATTGTAAATGAAGTATGGCAGCCGTATAATAACGAACTTCTCTTTCTAGGACACCCTCAAGGGGAAGCGAGCTTAAGAGAAGAGATTACGAATTATTTGTATGAATCTAGAGGTGTACGTTGTTCAGCTAGTCAAATTGTATTAGGTGCGGGAACACAAATATTAGTGAAACTATTGTTTCAATTGTTAAAGGGAAGCAATTATGCAGTGGAAAACCCAGGTTATCATAGGAAAATGGTCGTTTTTGAACAGGGAGAAGAGAAGGTTCAAATGTTGTCTTTAGATAGGGACGGCATTTGTATGGCAGATTTAGAAAATAGCGATGCAAATGTTGTATTTGTAACTCCCTCTCATCAATTCCCATATGGAATGATTATGCCTATTACGAGAAGGACGCAGCTTTTACAATGGGCGAAGAAAGCGAAAGACAGGTATATTATTGAAGATGATTACGATAGTGAATTTCGCTATTCAGGAAGGCCAATTCCGGCACTGCAAGGATTAGATACAGAGGGGAAAGTTATTTATATGGGGACGCTATCAAAAGCTTTATTGCCCTCGTTACGGATGAGCTATATAGTATTACCGAAGAATTTAATTATAAAGTATCAAAAAGAATATTTGTTTTATACACAAAGCGTTTCAAGAATGGATCAAGAAGTGATTAGAAAGTTTTTAAATGAAGGCTATTGGGAAAAACATATTCATAAAATGCGTGTCGTCTACCGAAAAAAGAGGGATCGACTTGTCTTTGAAATAGAAAAGTATTTCTCTAATCGTGTTGAAGTGATAGGAGAAGATTCAGGATTGCACATTTTATTACAAGTGCATAATGGAATGCGAGAAGAGGAACTCATTCAAGAAGCTGCAAAATATAGTATTAAAGTATATCCTGTTTCTACGTACTATAAAGACGGTACTGCACCTGAAAATGTCGTTTTACTTGGGTTTGCGATCTTATCAGAAGAAGAAATTGCAAAAGCGATTCAACTATTAAATACAGCGTGGTTTAGAAAAAAAGTAAAAAAACATCCTCATACATGAGAGGATGTTTTTTATTATTTATTTATTTTCGTCTAAGAATAAGACCATATGCTCTTCGTCCCAATATTGTCCGTTATATTTTAATGAACGTTCTTGCACACCGAATGTTTTAAATCCTAATGATTCATAAAGTTTTTTTGCTCCATCGTTGCCAACAACAACATCAAGCATAACTTGTTCTACTTCTAAAGATTTAGCAAGTTCAAGACATTCTTTAATAAGTGCTTTTCCTGCTCCAAGTCCGCGTGCTTTTGGAGACACATATACAGAACCGATTTTAGCTTTATGTTCTTGTTTTACATATGGTTTCGTTTCCAGTGTTGCAACCCCGATTAATTTTCCATCTTTGAATGCGCCTAGCGTATAGTTTTCATCTTGTGCTAATTTTTGTGCTTTATATTCAATCGCACACTCTTTATTAATAATATCTTCATAAGAAGAGCTAAAAGCTTCAGGGTTTTGCTTTAATCCTTCTACACGAAGTTCTAAGTAAATTTCCGCTTCGTCTTTTGTTAATACATGGATATCCAATTATATCACCCTCCAAATCTTTGACAAATGTATCTTTACTCCGCTATTTGTGGGCAGTAGACTCCAACTTTAAAATCCAGCGAATGCGCGGAAGTTAGATTGGAGATAACTGCCCGTAAATGCCCGATTGGTTCAACTAATAATCCATGGGGTGAACCATTCCATGGATTAAAGTTTCACTTTATTTTATATTGAAATAAGAATAATTTCAAAAGCTTAGCTTAAATGAGCTGATTTTATGAACAAAATAACACCAGTAGTGTTTACTACTACTGGTGTTTTCACACACATATTATTCAAAAGGTAGCTCAATTATAAAGGTTGTTCCTACGCCTAATTTGCTTGTTACTAGAATGGAACCGTTATGCAATTCCACAATTTCTTTCGCAACAGCTAGCCCGATACCCTTTCCTCCAGTAGCTCTCGTTCTAGATTTATCAACACGATAAAAACGATCGAAAATATGCGGAATATCTTCCTCAGGAATACCTTCACCTTCATCTTGTACACTTATTGTAAAAGAATTTGTTTCTGTGAGTACGCGTATTGTAATAGTGGTGTTTTCTAGCGAATGTTGATAAGCATTGTGTAATAAATTTAACATAACTTGTTCCATACGTCTTTCGTCTATGCAAACTTCTAAATCGTCTTTGCAATATACATGGAGTTGCATTTGTTTGTTAGTTAATGTTGTTTTTGTCTTTTCAACCATTCGTTCTAAAAATGGTTGAAGGGTCACTTTTTGTTTTTTTATAACAAATTGGTGTTGTTCTAATTGTACGAGCATAAATAAATCTTGAACGAGATCAGTTACACTATCTGTTTCATCCTCAATGATTTGTAAGTATTCTTCTCGCTCTTCTTTCGTTAAAGTGTCTCTCTTTGCTACTTTCGCATAACCTTTCATATAGGTCAATGGAGTTAATAGTTCATGGGCGACACTAGCAAGAAATTCATTGCGTTCTTTTTTCATATAAGTTAGTTCACTGGACAAATCTTCAATCGTTTTTGCTAAGCTTCCAAGTTCATCATTCCGTTTAATACCTAATTGAATTGGCTTATTTAATTTTGGCATTTTTTCTGTTGCCCTCTTCATTTTTATAAGCGGTTCTGTAATAACACGAGAAAAAACAAAGACAGAAATAGTTGTTAAAATAACCGTCAATATACTAATAATAAGGAATTGATTCATGAGTTTAAGTAACATTCTTTCTAAGAAAGATGTTTTTAATAACATATATAAATTACCTTGAAATCCTTGAATTTCAATTGGGCTTACTGTTGAGATGAATTTTGATTTTTTCCAATTTCTCTCAATAATTAATCCGTCTTTTGGAATAGGTTCTGTTTTACAAGTAAGTTGTTTTTGCATTTCCTTTGTTACGGGTTCTGAGTTAGAGATAATTTTTCCGTCATTGTCAGTGATAATGATAGTTATATCCGAATTAGCAATTAACTCGGATTCAATTAATCCTTCAGCCGCATGTTCGATAGTGAACTCCTGATACCCATAACGTTTTGGACGTTCAGTGTATTGCTGGTGTTTAGTACGTTCATTCCACTCTGCACGTTTTTTTAGCATTTTACTATAGCGATTCCCTTTTTCTAAAAGAGCAAGTGTTTCTTCCTCAATCCGCATTGTTGAAATGCTTTTGTAAAAAGATACGAAAGCAATTGTTTCAATACATAAAGCTAATATTAAAAAGTATGTCCCAATTTTAAGTGAAAGTTTACTCATTTTCTCACCATACCTTATTTCATATAAAGGGTCAGTGGTATGGTATTTTCCACTGACCGAAGTAATTATTCACTTTTCCATTTATATCCGACCTTATAAACAGTTTCTAAGTAATTTTCAACTGGAAATCCTTTTTTACGTAATTTATCACGGATATTGCGAATATGTGAATCGATTGTTCTATATTCAATGTCTGTTTCATAACCCCAAATTTTTTCGATTAAATCATCTCGGCTATAAGCACGGTTTGTATTTTGTAAAAATAGTCCAAGTAACGAAAATTCGATAGGAGTCAGTGAGATTTTTTCATCATACACTGTGACAGTATGTTTCGTTTTATCCCACTCAATACCATTGAAGCTAACAAATCCATCTTTCTTTGTACGGCGTAATATAGCCTCAATTCGTGCAACTAATACATGCTCATCAAATGGTTTTGTAATATAGTCATCTGCGCCGATCGTAAGGCCTTTTACCATATCGTAATTTTGATTACGAGCTGTTAGCATAATGATTGGAACGTTGGAAATTTGACGGATTTGATAGCAAGTATCCCATCCATCCATATTCGGCATCATTACATCTAACAAAACAATATCGAAGTCTTTTTGTTCTATTAACTTTAGTGCTTCAAGGCCAGAGGTAGCTTTCATACAAAAATAGCCACGAGGACTTAAGAACAGATCTAATAATCGTAACATACGTTCTTCATCGTCTACTAATAAAATTTTTACCATAATCTTGTGCACCCCAAACTGTTCATTCTACTTGTATAGTTTACATGAAAATGATAAAAAACTCTTTTTATGTGATTGAGTGGAAGAGTGATTTCTCGCTCAGAGTAATTGACATAAAAAATGCACTAGTTTTGCACAACTATTTTTTATAATAGAAAACGTAGCGACACAAAATACCCTATGTTGCGACATAACGTCATGTCATTTTATTTATAAAATGACAATTCCATTCTATTGTGTATGTGAGATAGAGAGGGTTTTCGTATTCACCTCGCATCGGATAAGAAAAATTTCCTATCTCACACTTTTTTTAAAAGGAGATCATACACATGAATCCAAAAGAAGAAATTTCAAAAAAAGAAAAGCAAGATCGTAATACGGTTGTCATGTGCGTTGCCGTATCTATGGTTATTATTATAAGTTGTGTAAATAAAATTTTGGGGATTTTATAATATAAAAAAAGCTTATTGCTTCTTAAGAAGCAATAAGCTTTTTTCGTTGTTAGGGGGAGTATTTTTATCCGACTTTAATGGGCAGTAAGACCCCCACTTCAAAATGCAGCGAAAGCAAAGAAGTTAGGTGGGGGGCGGGCTTCCCATAAAAGTCCGATTGGTGAGGGCTGATTAAAGTTTCACTTTATATAATAAACCAAGGTAAAATTGCTAATCCAGAAGTTACAATTGCTGTAGTAAATATTAAAACCATAGCTCGTTTGTTTTGTTTCATGTCACATTCTCCTCTACATATCAAGTACATGCGATCAGCGTGGGATGTAGTTCCCCACTGAGTAAAGTTTCACTTTACACTTTTAGTATAATGAATGGAAAGGTTTGGTACGATCGATAAAGGTGACATGAAGATTACATTGTTGTAATGAAAAAAGCACCTTTCTTAATAAGAAGATGCTTTTAAAAACTATATTGAATTATTAATCATTTAAGAATAGAACCATATGTTCCTCGTCCCAATATTGACCGTTATGTTTTAATGAACGCTCTTGTACGCCGTAAGTTTGGAAACCTAATGATTCATATAATTTTTTTGCTGCATCGTTACCAACTACAACATCGAGCATAAGTTGTTCTACATGTAATTTATCGGCATTCTCAATAATTGCTTTAATGAGAGCCCGTCCTGCTCCAAGGCCACGTGCTTTAGGGGAAACAAAAACGGAACCGATTTTTGCCTTATGTTCTTGTTTAATGAAAGGCTTTGTTTCTAAAGTAGCAATGCCGATTAAATCGTTATCTTTGAAGACCCCTAGAGTATACTTATCCGGATTGCTTAATCGTTTTGCCATAGCAGCTACAGGATCCTCATGTTTCAGAACATCTTCATAAGAAGAGCTAAAAGCTTCCGGGTTCTTCGTTAAACCTTCCATACAAACTTTTAAATATATTTCTGCGTCCTCTGTTGTTAATAAGCGAATTTCCATCGTTGTAACCTCCTTGGTCGATTTTAAATCAAATAAATCCATTACATATATAAGAATGTGTATGCGTTTTGTTAGCAGTCTCTTTTAATTTGTAAAAGAATGAAAAGATATATGCTACAATATTTTGTTTTTAATTATGTAATGAAATTATATATTAACTTTATTAACTATTCAAGTGTTTAATATATTACATTTTCATAACTAAAATAACTCCTCGATTGAGGAGTTATTTTAGTTATTCAATCGATAACCATCAATTCGATGTGGATGTGTGTAAATATTACAAGATTCATTTCTAATAAATCCTACGACGGTAATGCCTAAATCGTGAGCGAGTTGCAATGCTAATTTTGTTGGTGCGGATTTAGATAGAACAATTTCACATCCGATTTTTGAAACTTTGAGTAAAATTTCGGATGAAATGCGTCCGCTAAATGCAATGATTTTTCCTTTAACAGATATATTGTTGCGTAAACAATGTCCATATATTTTATCTAATGCATTATGTCTTCCAATATCCATTCTTGATAGGAGGATATTGTTTCGATCACATAGTGCGGTATTGTGAACACCGCCAGTTTGGCGAAAGGTAGTGGAAGATTGTTGTAAAGTATTCATTAAGTAAAAGCATTCTTCAGGAGTAATTTTTACATGTATATCATGTAAATCTTTTGCTTTTGCTGCATCGTTAACGAAAATAAAACCTTGTCTACCTTTTCCGCAGCAGGAAGTGATGTATCGTTTATTATATAAATTTTGATAGAGCGGATTTATTTTTGATGATGTTACATGGACAATTCCGTTATCTTTTTGCACCCATAGTTCTTCAACATCTTTATAAGAAGAAATAATCCCCTCAGAAATTAAAAACCCAATTACCATATCTTCAATATAATTTGGTGTACATACGACTGTTACATATTCTTCACCATTCAATTTAATCGTAATAGGAGATTCTGTAACAATCTCATCAAGTTGTTTTGAAAATGTACCAGATTGATAACGTACAATTGTATACGTTTCTTGCGTAGGCTCCATATTAAATTCCCCTTTTTTATGTATTTCTCTCCCATATTTATCATAAAACAATGGGAAAAATAAAAACACCTATTAGGAAGAAGATCACAGATTATTTTGGTTATTATTGTATATGTACGATATAATAGAAATGTAGAATAGTGAAATTTTCAAGCTTTCGTAGTGATGCCTTATAAACATCTAGAATCGACTTCAAAAGAAAAGTATTTGGGCAGGGCGTTTCAAAAATATGTACAATCCACTTATGAAAACGGATTCATAAGTGGATTGTACAGTTGGTTGTAAGGAGAGGGGAAACTATGGCAGAACAGACAGTCCGTGTAACCGTGGATGGTAAAGAATGTTCCACATCGGGTGAAAAGACGATACTACAATTATTTAACGAGAGTAATTTGGAACATCCTCAAATTTGTCATGTACCAGAAGTAGATCCAATTCAAACTTGTGATACGTGTATTGTAGAAGTAGATGGGAAGTTAATGCGTGCTTGTTCAACGAAATTAGAGAACGGTATGCATATCGAAAGACAGTCCCAGCGTGCCAAAGAGGCGCAGACTGAGGCGATGGATCGAATATTAGAGAATCATTTATTGTATTGTACCGTGTGTGATAACAATAATGGTAATTGTAAAGTCCATAACACCGTACATATGATGGGAATTGAAGAACAGAAATATCCGTATGAGCCGAAAGTAAGTGCTTGTGAAGTGGATATGTCACATCCGTTTTATCGGTATGATCCAAATCAATGTATTGCTTGTGGACAGTGTGTAGAAGTATGTCAAAACCTACAGGTTAATGAAACTATATCGATAGACTGGAGCTTAGATCGTCCGCGTGTTATATGGGATAATGGTGTAAGTATAAACGATTCATCTTGTGTAAGTTGTGGGCAGTGTGTAACAGTATGTCCATGTAATGCGTTAATGGAAAAATCAATGTTAGGTGAAGCTGGATTCATGACAGGATTAAAACCAGACGTGTTAAATCCGATGATTGATTTTGTAAAGGATGTAGAGCCTGGATATAGTAGTATTTTAGCGGTTTCAGAAGTAGAGGCTGCGATGCGTAAGACGAAAGTTAATAAAACAAAAACAGTTTGTACATTTTGTGGTGTCGGTTGTTCATTCGAAGTATGGACGAAAGATCGCCATATATTAAAAGTGCAACCTGTTTCAGATGCACCGGTTAATGGTATTTCCACATGTGTAAAAGGTAAATTTGGATGGGACTTTGTAAATAGTGAAGATCGAATTACGAAGCCATTAATTCGCCAAGGAGATATGTTTGTTGAAGCTTCATGGGAAGAAGCGTTAGAAGTTGTTGCTTCTAACATGCAGCATATTAAATCTGAATACGGCAGCGATGCATTTGGATTCATTTCTTCATCGAAAGTAACGAATGAAGAAAATTACCTTATGCAAAAACTAGCTCGACAAATATATGGAACGAATAATGTAGACAATTGTTCTCGTTATTGTCAATCTCCAGCAACAGATGGTTTATTTAAAACTGTCGGTATGGGCGGCGATGCAGGAACAGTGAAAGATATAGCTGAAGCAGGACTTGTCATTATCGTTGGTGCGAATCCAACAGAAGGACACCCTGTACTTGCGACGCGTGTAAAACGTGCTCATAAATTACACGAGCAAAAACTGATTGTAGCAGACCTTCGTAAACATGAAATGGCAGAGCGTGCGGATTTATTTATTCATCCGCGCCAAGGTACGGATTACGTATGGCTTGCTGGTATTACGAAATATATTATTGATCAAGATTGGCATGATAAAAAGTTCATAGCTGAAAATGTGAAGAACTTTGATGAATATAGCACAATGCTAGAAAAGTATACGCTTGATTATACAGAAGAAATTACGGGGATTTCGAAAGAAAACCTGAAAGAAATGGCTCGTATGGTATGTGAAGCAGATGGAACTTGTATACTTTGGGGAATGGGGGTAACGCAAAATACAGGAGGAAGTACAACATCTGCTGCCATTTCAAATTTACTGCTTGTTACGGGGAACTATCGTCGTCCTGGTGCAGGCGCATATCCATTACGAGGTCATAATAATGTACAAGGTGCTTGTGATATGGCGACATTACCAAACTGGCTTCCAGGTTATCAAGCAGTATCGGATGATACGCTTCGTGCTAAGTTTGAAAAAGCATACGGCACAACGATTCCGAAAGCACCAGGATTAAATAATATTGCAATGTTACTTGCGGCAGAAGAAGGAAAACTACGTGGTATGTATGTCATGGGAGAAGAAATGGCTTTAGTCGATTCCAATGCAAACCATGTGCAACATATTTTAGCGAATTTAGACTTCCTTGTTGTTCAAGATATGTTCTTATCAAAAACAGCTCGTTTTGCTGATGTTATTTTACCAGCGGCACCAAGCTTAGAAAAAGAAGGAACGTTTACGAATACAGAGCGACGTATTCAAAGATTATATGAAGTATTAAAACCACTGGGCGATTCAAAACCAGATTGGTGGATTTTACAAAAAGTTGCTCGTGCACTCGGCGGGGATTGGAATTACGAAAGTCCAAGTGAAATTATGGACGAAATTGCATCGCTTGCACCGTTATACTCTCAAGCAACGTACGATCGTCTAGAAGGATGGAATAGTTTATGTTGGGGTAGCCATGATGGTAGTGATACACCGCTATTATATGTAGACGGATTTAACTTCCCAGATAAACTAGCTCGTTTATCATTAGATGAATGGATACCACCGGTTGTAGCGCCAGATGAGTATGATTTACTTTTAAATAATGGACGTATGCTAGAACATTTCCATGAAGGGAATATGACGAATAAGTCGGCTGGTATTTTATCTAAAGTATCTGAAGTGTTCGTTGAAATTTCACCTGAACTTGCTATAGAACGCAATGTGAAAGATGGTGGTCTTGTAGAATTAGCATCACCATTTGGCAAAATTAAAGTACAAGCGCTTATTACTGATCGTGTAACGGGGAAAGAGCTATACTTACCGATGCATGCAACGATAAATGAAGAAGCGATCAATATTTTAACTGGGACGGCAACAGACCTTTATACGTGTACACCGGCGTACAAACAAACGATGGTGAAAATGCGTGTATTACGTGAAAAAGGAAATCGTCCGTTACCATCTTCAAACCCGCGAGATAAAAAGCGTAATCCGCAAAATGGTGTTGAAATCGAGCAAAAATGGCAAAGAAAACAATACGTATCACTCGTGGACTAGGGGGCGAAGATAGTGGCGAAAGAAATTACTTTAATTAAAAAGAAAGTTGTAACAGAGGAAGAACAGAAACAGCAAGTAGCAGATGACCTTCTAAATGAGCTATCTAATAATCGTGAAGCAGTAGAAGAAACGATGCAACTGTTAGCGCAGTTGCAGAAGGCTGGAATATTAGATGCGGCGATTAGTTTACTTGCTGCGAAGGAAGATGTTTCAAAAATCGCTGTGGAGCAATTAAATCGTGAACCAGTTAAAAATGCACTTAACAATATGATGGGTGCGGGGGAAGCACTATCCTCAGTTGACCCAGAAGTAACGAAGCAAATTACATCGAGCTTAGTCACTGGATTGCAATTTGCAACAGATGAATTAAAAAGTGGTAAAAAAACAAAAGTGATGGATTTCTTTAAAGTGTTAAAAGATCCAGATATCAATAGAGCCATTACATTCGGTTTTAGCTTCTTGAAAGCATTTGGACAAGGGTTAGAGAAAAAATAGAGTAAGTGAAAAAGTGATGGGAAGTAGCCATCACTTTTTTCATTGCATGTATAAGAGTGTTCATGTTAAGCGGAATATATTATTATTAAAGGGATGGGTTAGAAATGGAAATGTGGAATCCATCTCAAATATCGTTTTAGAATGTGGAGGAATATATGCAACACCGTAAAAGACTATCTATACCAGGAGTAATGAGACATTCCTTTCAAACTGTTAGATTTGCTTTTTGGAATGTGTTAACATTCCAACTTGCTTATAAATTATTAGCAGCGATTGTGTTTATCCCACTTTTCGGTATTATTTTCAATAAGTTGTTGTACTTTGGTGGGTATGCAAACGCAACAAATGATGAGTTATTAGCATTTTTGAAAACACCATACGGGATTTTAGCGATTGTAATTTTATCTATATTGGCATTGTTTCTGATCTTTACAGAGTTTGCAGTACTTATTATCATTTCGTACTTCGCTCATAAAAGGCAAAAGGTGAGATTACGTCCGATTTTATATAAAACAGTAACGTATTTACCTTCTCTGTTTACATATTGCTTACCTGGCTTTGTTTTGTATGCAGTTGTACTATTACCACTATTAAGTATGGGATATAAATCTGCATTGATTCCTGAAATTCAAATTCCTAATTTTATTACAGGTGAACTATTTAAGACAACAATGGGGCAAGTTGGATATTATACTTTCTTTGCTGTAGTTGCCTATTTGAACCTTCGTTGGATTTTTGTTTTACCTATTATTGTTTTAGAGGAGAAGCCGTTCCGTACGGCAGCACGAAAAAGTGCAACCTTAGTAAAAGAAAGCTTCTTTAAAGTGTTGTTCTTTTTAGTAGGTTTTTTCATATCTGTAGGAATTGTTTTTCTTTTATGTGTAGGAATTTATTTACTTTGTCTGTGGGGAGTATATGAATTTACAAACCCAGAAGGGACATTTGCACTACTAGCAGAGTCAACTATTTCAGTTTTCCTAACAAGTACATTGTATCTATTTAGCTTTATTATGACGCCGTTCTATATTATGGCGTTAACAAGATTGTATTTACAAAAGGTTCCAGTCGAAGATGTTTTATTAGAAGAAGGATTAGATTATTCAAAGACGAAGGCAGATAAATGTTTCTTCCAAAAACATCGTTGGAAATTTATTGGTGTATATATTGTAGGAATTATTACGGCGGGAATGGTTGTTGCTTTCATTGTGACCTTTATTACAAACACATATAAAGAACCGATTATTATGGCTCATCGCGGTTATATTTCAAAAGGTGTAGAAAATACGAAAGAAGCTGTGCAGGGAGCTATTGATGCGAAAGCAGACTACGCTGAAATTGATGTACTACAAACGAAAGACGGTGAACTAGCAGTTATACATGATTTGAAGTTGAAACGCCTTGCTAATGCTAATGTTCATGTTTCGGATTTAACGATGGACGAGTTAAGGCAGCTTACCCTTAGTCAAGATGGGTTTTCAGGACAAATCAGTACACTTGATGAAATCATTAAGTTGGCTAAGGGTAAAATCAAACTTAATATTGAAGTGAAGCTTCATGGTGGTGAAAAAGATTTTGTAAATAAAGTATTAAAAACGATTAAAGATAATGAATTTGAGAAGCAATGTGTTATTCAAACGTTACATTACCCACTTATAAAAGAGTTTAAGCGTGCAAATTCAGATATAAAAGTCGGATATATACTGTATGCAAGTAGAGCCAACTTAAAGAATGTGAAAGCTGATTTTTATGTAGCAGAAGAATACATGTTAAATAAGAAATTAGTAAAAGAAGCAAGGAAGTTAAACAAACCAATTTACGTATGGACAGTAAATGATATGGAAAGTTTAAAGGGATATTATAAATTGAACGTAGATGGTATCATTACCGACTATCCTGAAGATGCACGTGAAACAATTAAGATGTTAAAAGAGCAAGAAGAGGAAGAAAGTGATCTGTTTGATAAAATTACCGAAACAACAGATGATTTATTTTCCAAGTTATTTATAAGTTATCCGGCTGCTAGCTAAATGCTAGCAGCTGTTTTTTTATCCCGCATTAACGGGCGGTAAGACCCCTACCTCAAAATTCAGGGGAAGCAAAGAAGTTAGGTGGGGGATCAACTGCTCGTAAAAGCCCGATTGGTGAGGGCTGATAATCAGTGGGGATGAACAAAACCCCCACTGATTAAAGTTGCACTTTATAAAAAGAATATATCTCTAAAGTATTGTGTAAATTAATAACTGTATATGTATACGGCATCATTGAGATTTCTTACATCGTTACATTATTGTCAAATAATAAATGATTACTACTTATTTTGAAGGAGTATAATAAAAATAGATTGATAGATAACGAGATGGAACAAAGAGACTAATAGAATCAATGTTCCATATATTTACACTATTCTAAATATATAAACTTTAAAAATATAGTATGTTAGCGTTTTCATAACTTTTAAGTTATGCTAGAATAAGGACATAAGTTATTAATTATTACAAAAAGAAAAAAGACTTTCTTTTTTCTGTTAATTATAAGGGGGCATTTCATTATGCGTATTGGGGTACCAGCAGAAATTAAAAACAACGAAAACCGTGTGGCAATGACACCAGCAGGTGTTGTACATTTAATTCGTAACAATCACGAAGTATTCATTCAAAAGGGTGCAGGTTTAGGATCTGGTTTCACAGATGCTCAGTATGTTGAAGCAGGAGCAAAAATTGTTGATACAGCTGAAGAAGCTTGGAACATGGAAATGGTTATGAAAGTTAAGGAACCAATTGAAAGCGAATACAAACACTTCAGCGAAGGTTTAATCTTATTCACATACTTACACTTAGCTCCAGAACCAGAATTAACAAAAGCATTAATCGAAAAGAAAGTTGTTTCTATTGCATATGAAACAGTACAATTAGAAAACCGTTCTCTACCATTACTTGCACCTATGAGTGAAGTAGCTGGTCGTATGGCTGCACAAATTGGTGCACAATTCCTTGAGAAGAACAAAGGCGGTAAAGGTATCTTACTTGCAGGTGTTCCAGGGGTTAAACGTGGTAAAGTAACAATCATCGGTGGTGGACAAGCTGGTACAAATGCTGCTAAAATTGCAGTTGGACTAGGTGCGGATGTAACAATCATCGACTTAAGTGCAGAACGTCTTCGTCAATTAGATGACATTTTCGGAAACCAAGTAAAAACTTTAATGTCTAATCCGTACAATATTGCAGAAGCTGTAAAAGAGTCTGATCTTGTAATCGGTGCAGTATTAATCCCAGGTGCAAAAGCGCCAAAACTTGTAACAGAAGAAATGATTCAATCAATGGAACCAGGTTCTGTCGTTGTAGATATCGCGATTGACCAAGGTGGTATTTTTGAAACAACTGACCGTATTACAACTCATGACAACCCGACTTACGAAAAACATGGCGTTGTTCATTATGCAGTTGCTAATATGCCAGGTGCGGTTCCACGTACATCAACTCTTGCATTAACAAACGTAACAGTACCATACGCAGTACAAATTGCTAACAAAGGCTACAAAGAAGCTTGCTTAGGCAACTCTGCATTACTAAAAGGTATTAATACATTAGATGGCTATGTAACATTCGAAGCAGTTGCAGAAGCTCACGGTGTAGAGTACAAAGGTGCTAAAGAATTATTAGAAGCAGAAACAGTATCTTGCTAATAGAAGCATTATACAAAACAAAATCGAACAATATATAAACCAACATGATAAGAGCTAAGAGTGAATATCTCTTAGCTCTTCTTGGCAAAAGGGGGCATACATCGTGGCCAACCTATTTAAAAAGAAATCCGTTACGCAATTGTTAGGGGAAAGTAAAAGTAAAACTTTAACGAAAACGCTAGGGGCATTTGACCTAACAATGCTAGGGATTGGTGCGATAATTGGTACAGGAGTACTAGTATTAACAGGATTAGTAGCAGCAAGAGATGCTGGTCCAGCAGTTATCTTTTCATTCATGATTGCAGCGATTGTTTGTGGATTTGCAGCATTATGTTATGCAGAAGTTGCATCTACACTTCCGGTTTCAGGTAGTGTGTACACATATTCATATGCGACAATTGGTGAGTTTATTGCCCATCTAATGGGATGGACATTACTATCTGTATATGTCGTAACAACTGCTGCAGTAGCAGGTGGATGGACAGGTTATTTTAATAACTTAGTGAGTGGATTCGGATTAGAAATTCCAACAGAGTTGTTAAAGATTCCATCACAAGGTGGGATCGTGAATTTACCAGCAGTAGTCATTACATTAGTTTTAACTTGGTTACTATCAAGAGGTACGAAAGAAAGTAAGCGTGTGAATAACATAATGGTATTAATTAAAATTGGTATTGTTATTTTATTCATTGCAGTTGGTGCGTTCTACGTACAACCAGAAAACTGGACACCATTTGCACCATACGGTATTAGCGGAATCTTTGCCGGCGGAGCAGCAGTATTCTTTGCTTTCTTAGGATTTGATGCATTAGCAACTTCTGCTGAAGAAGTAAAAAATCCACAACGTGATTTACCGATTGGTATTATTGCTTCGTTAGTTATTTGTACAATTATTTATGTTGTAGTATGTCTCGTTATGACAGGTATGGTTTCTTATAAAGAATTAGATGTACCAGAAGCTATGGCATATGTGTTAGAAGTTGTAGGACAAGATAAAGTAGCAGGTGTAATCGCAGTTGGAGCTGTAATTGGTATTATGGCTGTAATCTTTGCTTACATTTATGCAACGACACGTGTATTCTTCGCGATGAGCCGTGATGGTTTATTACCAAAATCATTTGCGAAAATTAATAAAAAGACAGAAGCACCAGTATTTTCAACTTGGTTAACAGGTATTGGTAGTGCTTTAATTGCTGGATTTATCGATTTAAAAGAATTATCGAATTTAGCGAATATTGGAGCATTGTTAACATTTGCGATGGTAGGTGTGTCAGTTATTATTCTTCGTAAAACACATCCGAACTTAAAACGTGGCTTTATGGTACCACTTGTACCAACGCTACCGCTTATTTCAATCGCATGTTGTCTATTCTTAATGTTTAACCTACCATTAACAACATGGATCTACTTCGGTATTTGGTTAGCAATTGGAGTAGTTGTATACTTTGTTTATTCGAAAAAACATAGTCATTTAAAAGACGATGGAAGTTCGCAGGATAATTTAGAACAAGCTAATTAAAAGCTTAGTTAAAAGGGATATAAGTATAGTAAGCCTTGTGCGTCTAGGGAACGCGCAAGGCTTTTTCTTTTGTGCAAAGTGTATATTCTTTTTGTATGAGAATGTAATGGATGCGGAAAATATGTGTAGATCTTTTTAAAATGTGAACGAAATGTTCAAAAAAATGTATGAGATTTCATTGACACATATGAATGGACGCTCATATAATAAAGGTATAAGATATATGAATGATTGTTCATATGTTCAAATAAAGAGGTGAGCTATAATGGCTGGAAATAAAGTAGAAACACCACAAGAGACATGTTCTCAAACGATAATTCATGAAGAAGTTGTTGATCAAGTAAAACAAACAATTCCAACGGATGAAAGTTTAAGTAAAGTAGCAGAATTATTTAAAGTATTAGGCGATCGTACACGTACGAGAATATTACATGCATTATTTGAAGCTGAAATGTGTGTTTGTGATTTAGCGTATTTATTAGGAATGACACAATCATCTATTTCACATCAGCTTCGTGTGTTAAAGCAAGCGAAACTTGTAAAGAATCGTAAAGAAGGAAAGGTCGTTTATTATTCGTTAGCTGACCAACACGTAATTCATATCTTCGAGCAAGCGTTTGAACACGTAAACGAGGAAGAATAAATAGAACGCGAGGAGGGAGAACGATGGCTGAAGCATTAGTGAAAAAGAAACTGATGTTAGAAGGTTTAGATTGTGCGAACTGTGCAATGAAAATTGAAAAAGGTGTTGGAAATATAGAAGGAGTAAATTCTTGCTCTGTAAATTTCGCGACAAAAACAATGGTTTTAGAAACAGCGCAAAATAAAGAAAGTGAAGTTGTTACAGAAGCAAAACAACTCGTTACAAAATTAGAACCGCACATTAAAGTGCAAGAAGAAAAAAACACAAAAATGGCAAAAGAAGTGTTTATATTAGAAGGTTTAGATTGCGCAAATTGTGCGATGAAGATTGAAAATAAAGTTAAGGAAATGCCGACGGTTTCAGCAGCAACTGTTGATTTCGTATCAAAGAAATTACGAGTTGAAGTAGCGAATAAAAGGGAACTAGAAGCGACTGTAGCTAATATAACAAATGTCGTTCAAAAGTTAGAACCAGATGTGAAAGTTGTTCGTGAAGAAAAGGGTGGTCATGACCATGGACATAGTCATGATCATGGTGAAGCAAATGTGAAAAAGATGGTAGGACGATTAGTGGTCGGCGGAATTTTGACAGCAATTGCTGCATTAGCTGGCTTACCACAAATGATCACAATTCCGTTATTCGTCCTTGCGTATGTATTAATCGGTGGAGATATCGTTTGGAGAGCAGTAAGAAACATAACTCGTGGCCAAGTGTTTGATGAGAACTTCTTAATGGCAATTGCAACACTAGGAGCTTTCGCAATTCAACAATACCCAGAAGCGGTTGCAGTAATGTTATTCTATCAAGTAGGAGAACTATTCCAAAGTATTGCGGTAAACCGTTCTCGAAAATCAATTACTTCATTAATGGATATTCGTCCTGATTACGCGAATGTAAAGGTTGGAAATGAAACGAAACAAGTATCACCAGAAGATGTACAAATCGGCGATTATATTATCGTGAAACCTGGTGAGAAAGTACCGTTAGACGGAAAAGTAGTTGAAGGAACATCAATGGTAGATACTTCAGCATTGACTGGTGAATCTGTACCACGTGAAGTTGAAATTGGAAATGATGTATTAAGTGGTTTTGTGAACCAAAATGGTGTATTAACAATTGAAGTTACAAAAGAATTTGGTGAATCAACTGTATCAAAAATTTTAGATTTAGTTCAAAATGCAAGCAGTAAAAAAGCGCCAACAGAAAACTTTATTACGAAGTTCGCGCGTTACTACACTCCAGTTGTAGTAATTACAGCAGCAATCATGGCGTTTATTCCACCACTTATTTTAGAAGGAGCTACATTCTCGGATTGGATTTATAGAGCTTTAGTGTTCTTAGTAATCTCTTGTCCATGTGCGTTAGTTGTATCTATTCCTCTTGGATTCTTTGGAGGTATCGGTGGCGCATCTAAAAGTGGTGTGTTAGTAAAAGGAAGTAACTATTTAGAAGCTTTAAATGATGTGAAATATATTGTTTTTGATAAAACAGGCACATTAACAAAAGGTGTCTTCAAAGTTACAAAAATGGAACCAAGCGAAGGCATTACAAATGAAGAATTATTAGAGTATGCAGCATTTGCTGAAGTGTATTCTAACCATCCAATTGCACAATCGATTCGAAATGCATATGGAAAATCAGTTGATGAAAAAATAATCGATGATTATAACGAAATTTCTGGTCACGGTACAGTCGTAAAAGTACAAGGAAAAGAAATTTTTGCAGGTAATGCTAAATTAATGAGAAAAGAGAACATTACATTTAAGCAACCAGAAACAGTAGGTACATTAGTTCACGTTGCTGTAGATGGAAAATATGCAGGTTATATTGTTATCTCTGATGAGGTAAAAGAAGATTCAAAACAAGCAATTCAAAAGTTAAAAGAACTAGGCATTAAGAAGACAGTCATGTTAACTGGTGATGCAAAACCAGTTGGTGAAGCTGTTGGTAAAGAATTAGGTTTAGATGAAGTTCACGCAGAACTATTACCGCAACAAAAAGTAGAAGAGATTGAAAAAATTGATGCAGCGAAGCATGGAAAAGAAAAAGTTGCTTTCGTTGGTGATGGTATTAATGATACACCGGTATTAGCAAGAGCCGATGTTGGTATTGCAATGGGTGGTTTAGGATCAGATGCAGCAATTGAAGCAGCAGATATCGTTATTATGACTGATGAGCCTTCAAAAATTGCAACAGCTGTAAACATTGCAAAACGTACACGACGCATTGTGTGGCAAAATATTATCTTTGCATTAGGGGTAAAAGGATTAGTTTTACTACTTGGTGCTTTCGGTATTGCAACAATGTGGGAAGCGGTTTTCTCAGATGTTGGTGTGACACTACTGGCAGTGTTAAATGCAATGCGTGTACTAAGAGTGAAAGATTTATAAAGTGAAACTTTAATCAGTGGGGGGGGCTTTATCCCCCACTGATTATTAGTTGAACCAATCGGGCTTTTACGGGCAGTTGATCCCCCATCTAACGCCTTTGCTTTCGCTGAATTTTGAGGTGGGGGGTCTTACTGCCCGTTAATGCGGGATAAAAAAGAGGACGCAACCTGCGTCCTCCTTTTTTAGGTTATTCTGTTGAAATTGACTCAATAAAATAATAACAAATATTATTTCGAAAATAAATAACGTAATATTAAAATTTACAAATAAAAAATATTTGTCTTGTTATTTTAATATATTTTTTACAAAGATATATAGCATTGAAAAAACAGAGAAGGGCAGTTTCTCTGTTTTATTTTTGTATATTTTTTTCAACTTGTTCTCGAACAGTTTGAATGTAATTCATTTTATGATCCCAGCATTCTTGACTTAAATCGACAGGGTATTCTTCAGGATTTAAAGTTCGCATATATTCTTCCCAAAATAGTGCGAGACTTTGTTCATTATATTTTTGAATATCTAATATGCCTGGTAGTTCATATGTTCTTTCACCGTTAACGAAAATGTCTTTATGCAGTTCGCGTGCTTCAAAGTTGGTTACAAATTTACTTATATACGTGTGAACAGGATGAAACATTTTTAGGCGCTCTTCTTTTCCTGGTTCTTCACAATCTAATGCAATATAATCGCCTTCAGCATGATCGTTCACTCGATTGATAATGCGATAAATTCGTTTCAGTCCTGGAGTAGTAATTTTTTCAGGGTTAGATGAAATTTTAATTGTATCATTTAATTTTCCATCAGTATCTTCAATCGCAACGAGTTTATAAACAGCTCCTAAAGCTGGTTGCTCAAAGGATGTAATCAATTTTGTTCCAACGCCCCATACATCAATTTTTGCTCCTTGAGATTTTAAATGCATAATGGTGTATTCATCTAAATCGCTAGAGGCAATAATTTTTGTATTTGTAAACCCAGCTTCATCTAGTAGTTTTCTTGCCTTTTTAGATAAATAAGCCATATCACCACTATCGAGGCGAATTCCGTAAAAATCGATGCGATCCCCGAACTCTTTCGCCACGCGAATTGCATTTGGAACACCAGATTTTAATGTGTCATATGTATCAACGAGAAAGACGCATTTTTTATGAGTTTCAGCGTATTTCTTAAACGCAACATATTCATCACGGTATGCTTGAACGAAAGAGTGTGCATGTGTGCCGGCTACAGGTATTCCGAAGCGTTTCCCAGCCCGTACGTTACTCGTAGATGAGAAACCACCGATAAAGGCAGCACGTGTACCCCAAAGGGCTGCATCGAACTCGTGGGCACGTCTTGTGCCGAATTCTAAAAGTTCATCGTTATTTGCAGCGTGCTTCATACGAGCTGCTTTCGTTGCAATTAATGTTTGGTAATTCACAATGTTTAACAGGGCGGTTTCAATAATTTGTGCTTCGCCGAGCGGTGCATCGACACGTAATAAAGGCTCGTTATTAAAGACAACTTCACCTTCTTGCATACTTCGAATCGTCCCAGTGAATTTCATATTTTGTAAATACTGAAGAAATTCTTCTTCAAATTGTAATTCTGCTAAATAAGCGATATCGCTTTCGGTAAAGCTGAAGTTTTCTATGTACTCTACAATTTTTTCAAGACCAGCAAAAACAGCATAACCATTCTCGAATGGAAGTTTTCGAAAGTATAAATCAAACACCGAGCGGCGGTTATGAATACCATCTTTCCAATATGTATAAGCCATATTAATTTGATATAAATCTGTATGTAAGGCATAGCTATCGTCTTTATAATAAGTCATCGCGAAAACACCTCCATAATTTGGTTATAGTATACCAATTTTTCAAGGCTCGTAGCAAAGAATGGATATGAAAGTATAGTCAAGAGGGAAAAAAATGAAATATTGCATATTTTTTAGAAAATTAACATTTATCAATTTATATTTCTCAAGATTTTATGTATTATTAAAGTAATGGGGGTAAATGAGAATGGAGGAGGACAATGCAACAAACATTAGAAAAAATAGGCAAACAAGTCTTTTATAAGCGGCTACAGCAAAAAATGACACAAGAAGAATTATGTCAGGGCATTTGTTCTGTCTCATACTTAAGTAAAATCGAAAATGGAAAGATCGAAGCATCAGAAGAGATTCTACAATTGCTCTGCGCAAGATTAGAAATTGCCGTGACGGATTTGAGAGATGTAGAAGAAGATGTGAAGGGGAAGTTGGATGAATGGCTGAATGCACTAATTCGTTTGGAGAAGGCACAGGTTGAACGTATCTATAATGAATTGCAAGAAGATATGCAACATGTTTTAGATTTTGAAATCATAAATTATTATAAACTACTTAATATACGTTATTTACTGATGAAAAGAGATTTGCCAGTAATCGCAGAAGAATTAGAGAGGCTTAAGAAGGCATATAAGAAATTCTCACCTTTTCAGAAGTTGTTGTATACGTATAGTAAAGGATTATTATGCTGTTTACAATATAAGTGGAAACAGGGATTAAGTTATTTATTAGAGACAGAAGCTATGGCAAAAGATCTAGGATATCATGAGACAGGAATTTATTATAATATTGCTCTTACTTATAGTCATTTGGAAATTCAACATCTTACGTTACACTTTGCAAATATTGCACTAGAAGCATTTAGAAATGAGTATAAATTTCGGAATGTGATAAACTGTCAAATTCTTATTGCATTAAGTTATGCGGAACAAGGGCAATATGAAGAAGCTCTAGCAATGTATGAGAGCATACTGCGGGAATCAGAGGCTTTTGCGGATAAAGACGTTCTAAAGGCTATTACTTTAAGTAATATTGGGAATATACACTATAAAAAGAAAAAATATAATCAAGCAAAAGATTATTATTTAGAGAGTTTACAACTTCAAAAACAAATAGATTTAAATTATATAGACACATTATATGAAATGGCATTAGCTTGTATTAAATTAGAGCAGTTTGAAGAAGCAAGAGAATGGATTGATAAAGGTATTGTTGCTGCCAAACGTGAAGAGAGATTTAATACAAAATTATATTTACTGCTCATGCTTCGTAATAAGTATTTTGAAGAGGCGCGAGAGTATAAACAATTTTTGGAATTAGAAGCTATTCCGTTTTATAAATCAGCAGGTAATAAAATAGAACTGAAGAAAGTATATATGGAGCTTGCGGAATATTTTTCTAAATCACTAAACTTTGAGCAAAGTAATCACTACTATAAGCTAGTTATTGAAATGTTAGAAAGTCATAAGGAGGATGAAAAATGAAAAAAGCATTAGCTGGAATTTTAGCAGTTGCAGTAGTACTTACAATTGTCGGTGGAGTACAGTATACGAGTAAACCAGATACTTACGGATTAGATTCTAGTGTATCACAAACTGTAAATGTATAATATTAAAAAACCCCTTTCCAACCGGAAAGGGGTTTTTCAATATTTGTTCCCCAAAATTCTACAATACTTGAGAAAATAATTATTTGAATTTTTAGTATATTAATAGTGAAAACATAATGCTAATATGAAACTACTCTTTTTCAAAAAATAATTTATTAGGGGGAAGGTTCATGAAAAAGAAAAGTTTAGCATTAGTGTTAGCGACAGGAATGGCAGTTACTACGTTTGGAGGGACAGGCTCTGCGTTTGCAGATTCTAAAAATGTACTCTCTACGAAGAAGTACAATGAGACAGTACAGTCACCGGAGTTTATTTCTGGTGATCTAACTGAAGCAACTGGTAAGAAAGCAGAATCTGTTGTGTTTGATTACTTAAACGCGGCAAAAGGTGATTATAAGTTAGGGGAAAAGAGTGCGCAAGATTCTTTCAAAGTGAAACAAGTGAAGAAAGATGCTGTAACTGATTCAACGGTAGTACGTTTGCAACAAGTATACGAAGGAGTACCTGTATGGGGTTCTACGCAAGTAGCTCATGTGAGTAAAGATGGCTCTTTAAAGGTATTGTCTGGAACAGTTGCGGCTGATTTAGACAAAAAGGACAAGCTGAAAAATAAAAATAAGATTGAAGGCGCAAAAGCGATTGAAATCGCACAGCAGGATTTAGGAGTAACGCCGAAATATGAAGTAGAACCAAAAGCTGACTTATATGTATATCAAAATGGTGAGGAGACAACATATGCATATGTGGTAAATCTAAATTTCTTAGATCCAAGTCCAGGAAACTACTACTATTTTATTGAAGCAGACAGCGGTAAAGTATTAAATAAATTTAATACAATCGATCATGTGACAAATGATGATAAGTCACCAGTTAAACAAGAGGCTCCTAAGCAAGATGCAAAAGCAGTTGTAAAGCCTGTTACAGGAACGAATAAAGTAGGGACTGGTAAAGGGGTATTAGGAGATACGAAGTCGCTTAATACAACATTATCTGGATCTTCTTACTATTTACAAGATAATACGCGCGGAGCAACGATTTTCACATATGATGCGAAAAACCGCTCAACATTACCAGGAACGTTATGGGCGGATGCTGATAATGTTTTCAATGCAGCGTATGATGCAGCGGCAGTAGATGCTCATTATTATGCGGGTGTCACGTATGATTACTATAAAAATACATTTAATCGTAATTCGATTAATGATGCAGGAGCACCGTTAAAATCAACAGTTCATTACGGAAGTAATTATAATAATGCATTCTGGAACGGATCACAAATGGTGTACGGAGATGGTGATGGTGTAACATTCACTTCATTATCTGGTGGTATTGATGTTATTGGTCACGAATTAACGCATGCAGTTACGGAAAATAGTTCTAATTTAATTTATCAAAATGAATCAGGTGCGTTAAATGAAGCAATTTCTGATATCTTTGGTACATTAGTAGAGTTCTATGATAACCGTAACCCAGATTGGGAGATTGGGGAAGATATTTACACACCTGGTAAAGCGGGAGATGCGCTTCGTTCTATGAGTGACCCTACGAAGTATGGTGACCCAGATCATTATTCTAAGCGTTACACGGGTTCAAGTGATAACGGTGGGGTTCATACAAACAGTGGCATTATTAATAAACAAGCTTATTTATTAGCAAATGGCGGTACACATTACGGTGTAACTGTAACTGGTATCGGTAAAGATAAGCTAGGTGCAATTTACTACCGTGCAAACACACAATATTACACGCAATCTACTACATTTAGCCAAGCTCGTGCTGGTGCAGTACAAGCTGCAGCTGACTTATATGGTGCGAATTCTGCAGAAGTAGCAGCAGTTAAGCAATCATTTAGTGCTGTTGGTATCAACTAAGGCTTTAGAGGATAGCTATTAATAAAATACCTCAAAAATAAAGAAGGAGCATAGGCTCCTTCTTTATTTTTTTCTCCATTTTTTCCACAAATAATACAACCCAATGCAACCTGCGATTGTTACAATCCACTTCGCTTCATTTGTGCCATTCATGACATGGTATGCAGAATATACCTCGATTAACAATGCCGGTATTTTACCTATTGTACTGGCAATACTGAAGGATAGTAATGACATTTTGCCTAGAGCTGCAAATAAAGTCACGATACTAGACGGAATGAAAGGAATGAGGCGGAACGATAGGACGAGTAGAAAGGCCTCTCTACCTTCTACATAAAGTAGGCGTTCTACCTTTGGATACTTATTTACTTTGCTGTGAGTGAATTTCTGAAGACCTATACGATAAATATAAAACGAGATAATAGCCCCTAATGCCTCACCAGCGATCGAAATAATAGTTCCATTTGTTACACCAAAGAGCTGTATGTTAATAGCGGTCAAAAAAATACTAGGGATAACGCCTAAAAGACTAATGACTATGTTGATTAAGATGCTAAGTGGAATTGCGATTGAATAATAGTCTGTTAAGAAGTTTTGAATTGTTTCAGCCATTGTTTAAAATCCTTTATCTTTTTTTGCATTACACCATATTTCCATTGTATAGGCAAGTGCAAATTTACATAATGTAGAAAACGTTGATAAAACACCATTCATATACCTTATATAGGTATTAGGTATGTATAATAAGGGGTATATTTTAATAAATTAAAAAACACCAAATAAACCCTTTATTTAAAGGGTTTATTTGGTGTTTTTATAGGTGTTTAAACTTGGGAAATAATTATAAAAACATAGGGGTATATTTATAAAAGGTCAAAAATAGCGGTTTTATGAAAAATAGATGAGGAATTTGAAAAATGTATATGTTTTTTCGGTGTGAAATTGACTTTTAGTGAAGTTACGATAATAATCATGAAAGAGGTGATATGATGAAACGAATAAGTAGTCTTTTCGTGAGTAGTTTATTGGCACTCATGCTGATCTTAAGTGGATGTGCAGGAAAAGAACAAAAAACAGAGAAACAAACAGGGAATCAATCGGCATCAGTAGAAAAAATTAGTGATAATATTTTAGATGAAATGGAAGGGCCACCTAAAAATGGTCACACGATTGAAAGACATGTAGGCAAATCAGAAGAAGATCTGAAGAATCGCTTGAAGACAGATAAAGTATCAGCAGCAAGTACATACTATGACAAGGAAACGGCAACGAAAGCTGTAAAAGATAGTTTGAAGCAGCATGATAAGGAAATTCAAGATTGGTTAAAAAATTCTAAAGAGGCTCGTCTCGTATTAAATACAACACATTCATTCCCGGTTGGAAAAACGGTAATAAAGAAAAATATGAATGTAAAAGACAAGTTAGTCAAAACTGTTACTGTTTTAGCGAGAGATAAGTCAGGAGATTTAGGATATAAGATCATTACTTCTTATCCATCTGATAAATAAGAAGGGGGAGTAAATATGTATACGACATTACAATATTTTTTCAAATCGTATTGTACGTTAAGTATCCATGAAGATGAAGTAGTAGGCGTGATGGAAGAGTTTATAGAGCAAGAGGACGAAGAAATTGTTTTGAAATTACGCGATGAATTATTATATATGAAGAAAAAGGATGCTTGGGAAGAGGCGTGCGTATTAGCTGCGAAGCAAGGAAATCGTATGTGGTCGTTAGAAGAAACGAAAGACCATCTTGCAACCTTTTTAGTATTATTGCAAAAGAAAAAGGCGTGACTTATTCACGCCTTTTTCTTTTTGAAATTTGTTCGTTTAATAGTGTCTTATTCTTTTGGAGCGCTTTTATATACGCTTTTTGAAATTTGCCCATTAGATATTACTTCACCGTTTTGTGTAACTTTTTTATATGTAACTGCTGTTATTTTATCATTAGTTCTACTAATTACTTGAGAAGAAACTTCAACATTTTTACCAGTATTTGTGCCGAAAATACGTGTAGTAATACTACCTCCATTTGAAAATGCTTGAATATAAATATGATTGCCTGTATTGTTTTTAAATTTTAAATCTGGACCATAATCTGCTACTGCTGCATCTTGCCCAAGTGGTAAATAATTTACGGGCATAGAATGATTGCTTCGAGAAACAATTCCTAAATCTGCTCTTAAAGCTGCGCTATATAAAGTACTACTAACTTGGCAAACGCCTCCACCTGCACTTTGTATAACTTTCCCTTGTGAATATACAGCTGCGGATTTATAACCATGAGCAGCATCCGTTACGCCAACGCGGCCATTAAAACTAAATGTTTCATCAGGTGCGACAATCACTCCACTTAAAGTATTAGCTGACTTATTTACGTTAAAGGATTGATTCCCATTACGACCAGCCATTGGAGTTGAATATTCAGCAATTACTTCTTTAATCCCCATTTTCTGTATATCTTCTGTAGAACGTTCAGGCTTTAATAGTGTAACGGGTAATGTAACGTCAGATGTGCCAGAAGTAATGGCTTGCTGCGTTAAATCAGTTAACTTTTCTTTATCGATTTTTTCTCCATTTTGGCTCTGGCTAATATTTACTGTAGTGCCTTCAATACTTAATTCAGCATTAACGGGATTTTTTAATGTTTCATTATATTTATCCTTCATAAAGTTTTTATAAGCAGTTGTATTTAATTGAGGTGTTAATTTATAGTCACGTTTTACTTCACCGTTCTCAGCTTGTTTCCGCATTTTGTAACGATTTATTGCGTTGCCTTCTTGTTCTTTAAAGATTTTGTCGATAATATCTTTTTCTTTATAATTTATCCCTAAATCTTTCCATGTGTAAGTTTGTTTATCGTTTTGGAATATGTACGTAAGTGATTTTTGATCTAATTCAGTGATTTTTTGATTAATAATAGCTTGAATATCTTTTTTATTTTTTCCATCGAGAGAAATACCTTCAAATGAAGTATTGGGTAATGCAGTAGTATCTAATTGATTATTTAGTTTGGATACATATTGATATCCGCCAACACCGCCAACACAAAGTAATATGCCTCCAGCAATTGCAGAACCGATCAGTATTTTACTTAGCTTCATTTATTTCCCCCCAGAAATTTTTGTATAAATATATGTATTACATTTTTTGTATAAAAATGATGAAAATAACATTATGTACGTACTAGTATACTATTATTTTCACTATGTGTGTAATGTTTTTATAAAAAATGTTACACTGTTGTAATAATTGTCTCTTTTTGTCACAATGTGTACGAAAAATATGTTGAAAATTATAATAAAAAGGCTGTCTAGAAAGTTCTAGCAGCCTTTTTATTATAATTTTTTATGTTCATTTTTATTCGTAACACCGAGATGTTCTTGTAGTGTTGTCGAAATCGTATTGACGCTTTTTTCGTTTGGAACGTAATAATAAATACCACCTATATATTTATCAGTACCTTCTACTTGCATTTTGTCCATTTTTAAATTGGAATCCATTGAATTTTTTGCAATTGTCATCATATCATCAAAAGTTAAATTTGTTTTTAAGTCTTTATCGACAGCGTCTAATAGACCACCGATCTTATTAATGGAATTAAGTGATAGTGCTTTTTGAGCGATAGCTTCTAAAACAAGCTGTTGTCGTTGACCGCGCATATAATCACTATCGATATGACGAGTTCTTGCTAGTGCCAGTGCTTCCTCTCCATTTAAATGTTGACGTCCCTTTTTAAGGTGAACTGCATCTGCTTCATCTTTACTATTTTGTTCTGTGAACTCCACTGGAACATCTACAGTAATCCCACCAAGGGAATCAACAATTTTGATAAAGGATTTAAAGTTGAATTTTACATAGTAGTCAACTGGAACATCTAAAAAGTTCTCTACCGTATCAATCGTGCTATCTACACCACCGAATACGTGCGCATGTGTAATTTTATCGTATTTATCACGTGATTTAATGTATACACGTGAATCACGTGGAATACTGACAAGCTTAACAGATTTATCGTTTTTATTAATTGTGGCAAGTAATAGTGCATCTGTACGAGTTGCTTTTCCGTAATTTTTGTCCCTGATTTCACTTTCATCAACCCCCATAATGAGTACAGAAATGTTATCAGTCATAGGTTTAACGGCTTTTTCACGTTTGCTGGATTTATCCCCACGGCCCAGTTCAGAATAGGCATTACTTAACACAGACTTTGCTTTACTGTATATATGGAAGGAATAGCCTCCGGCTCCAAGTGCTACAACCAGTAATGGAATAAGCAGGAACCAAAGTAGGCGTTTTTTCTTTGAGCGTCCTTTTTTGGCTCGAGTATCTTTGTTCATATCGGATTTCATCATTTTTTCTCCTTTAAAACTATCAAAGTATATACATCTAGAAGCGCATTCAAACACATAAAAAATATTGTACGCTAAATAAAAGCGATTGTACATGTATAAAAAATAGATGTCTTGATTATTTATAAAGACATCTATTCGTTATTGTATACAAAAGATAGGGAGAAGAAAATGATAAAATTTTACCTAATTACAACATAATGCTTACGATAATTGCAGATAAAATGCTAACGAGAGTTGCTCCGTATAGTAATTTAAGGCCAAATCTGGCAACGACGTTTCCTTGTTCTTCGTTTAATCCTTTTACCGCACCTGAAATAATGCCGATAGAAGAAAAGTTGGCAAAAGAGACGAGGAAGACAGAAATAATACCAACTGTACGAGGAGAAAGGCTATTAGAAATTTTACTAAGATCCATCATGGCTACAAATTCATTCGTTACAAGCTTCGTTGCCATAATGCTACCAGCTGTGACAATTTCAGTACTTGGTACACCGATAAGAAATGCAATTGGTGCAAAGACGTAGCCGATTAATTGCTGGAAAGTAATGCCGAATATAATGAGGAATAGATCATTAATGCAGCTAATTAATGCGACGAATCCGATAAGCATAGCACCGACAACGATAGCTACTCGAAAGCCATCTAGAATGTACTCTCCAAGCATTTCAAAAAAGCTTTGCTTTTCACCTTTTATTTCTAAAATATCTTCGTCATCCCTCACGTCGTAAGGGTTAATGATAAGTACGATAATAAAGCCGCTAAATAAATTGAGAACGAGTGCGGTTACTACATATTTAGGTTCGATCATTGTCATATAGGCACCTACGATAGACATAGATACAGTTGACATGGCAGATGCACAAAGTGTATAAAGACGGTGTTTTGGAATTTGAGCTAATTGTTTTTTGACCGTAATAAAAACTTCTGATTGGCCGACAATGGCAGATGCGATAGCATTGTAAGACTCTAATTTCCCAAGACCATTTATTTTGCTAAGGAAGTAACCAATCCAACGAATGAAAAATGGTAGTATTTTGAAATGTTGCAATATACCAATTAAGACGGAAATGAAGACAATTGGTAATAAGACAGTAAGGAAAAATGGCATTTCACCTTTATTGGCAAGGCCGCCAAATACGAAGTTTATACCATCAGCAGCATACTCGAGTAGCTTTGTAAACAGACTAGAAATGACCCGAATAAGTATGAGGCCAAATTCTGTATTTAATAATAAATAGGTTAAAATTAACTGTATAATAAGCATGATGAAAATAGGTTTCAATTTAATATGTTTCTTATTGTTACTAGCAATATAAGCAAGGAAGAAAACAACGATAAGTCCTACGAAAAAAGTAATAAATTTCATAGTAAGCCCCCTAATAGAGATATTCTGCTATATATGTTTTTCATTTCAAGGGAGAATATGCATCTTTGGTAAAGAAAGGAAGAGAGAGAGTATGAATATATGTAGAGTACACCACGTTGCAATTATTTGTTCAAATTATGATGTGTCAAAAGATTTTTATACCAGGATATTAGGTTTTAAAGAGGTAAATGAGGTATATAGAAAGGAACGAGATTCTTATAAGTTAGATTTATGTGTAGGGGGAGAGTATCAAATTGAATTATTTTCATTCCCAAGTCCACCTGAGCGCCCGAGTTTTCCAGAAGCGTCTGGACTTAGACATTTAGCATTTGCTGTTACAAATATAGAAGAGGCTGTAAAACATTTAAACGAATGTGGTGTTGAGACTGAGTCGATACGTATTGATGAAATAACCGGAAAGAAATTTGTTTTTTTCCAAGATCCGGATGGTCTACCTTTAGAATTGTATGAGGTTTGAAATTGGTGAATTTTATATAGGGTTGCTTTTGAGTAAATGAAGAAACTAAAGTGAAACTTCTTTTTTAAAGGAGGTGTCACTTTAGCTAAGAAAGCTAAAGGATATATGTGGATATTTTAAAATTACTGATGGTAGTCATTCTTATTGCATTAACAGGTTTTTTTGTAGCTGTTGAGTTTGCAATTATTAAGGTGCGTAGCAGTCGTATTGACCAACTCGTTAGTGAGAAACGACGAGGAGCATTGGCAGCAAAAAAAGTAACTTCAAATTTAGATGAATATTTATCAGCATGTCAGTTAGGTATTACAATTACCGCTTTAGGACTTGGGTGGTTAGGCGAGCCGACTATAAAACATTTACTTGAGCCGTTGTTTTTAAAACTACACCTATCTTCTGCAATTGCAAGTACCGTTTCATTTATTATTGCTTTTGCAGTTATTACGTTTTTACATGTTGTTATTGGTGAACTTGCTCCTAAGACGTTCGCCATACAAAGAGCAGAGCAAGTTAGCTTATTATTATCGAAGCCACTTATTTACTTTTACAGAGTAATGTATCCGTTTATTTGGGCTTTAAATGGTTCTGCAAGGCTTGTAACAGGACTATTCGGGTTACATCCAGCTTCTGAGCATGAAGTTGCTCATTCGGAAGAAGAATTACGATTAATCTTATCTGAGAGTTATGAGAGCGGGGAGATTAATCAAAGGGAATTTAAATATGTAAATAATATTTTTGAATTTGATAATAGAGTAGCAAAGGAAATTATGGTGCCTCGTACGGAAGTTGTAGGTTTATATGAGGACGAACCATTTGAAACACATATTAAAATAATCGCACAAGAAAAATATACGAGGTATCCTGTATTTGGTGAAGATAAAGATGAAATCATTGGAATGGTTAATGTAAAGGATTTATTTATTCGTTATATGGATGGTAATCGGGACGAGGAGTGCTCGATTATGCCATATACAAGGCCGGTTATTGAAGTGTTAGAAAATATTCCAATTCATGATTTACTATTACAAATGCAAAGAAAACACATTCCATTAGCTGTTTTGTATGATGAATATGGTGGTACAGCGGGGATTGTTACATTAGAAGATATTTTAGAAGAAATTGTTGGAGAAATTCGAGATGAATACGATGAAGATGAACACCCGCCTATAGAGCATATAAGTGAAGGGTGTAAAATTGTAGAGGGGAAAGTGCTTATTAGTGAAGTAAATGATTTATTTGGCATCCACTTAATCGCTGATGATGTAGATACAATTGGTGGCTGGATTATGGTACAAAAGCAAGTCGTTGCTGAAGGAGATATTATTGAAAAACACGGCTTTTCTTTTAAAGTTCTAGAAAAAGATATGCATCAAATTAAACGAGTGGAAATAAAGAAGGGAGAAGAATGATTTTCTATAAAAGATATATGTAGAAAATTAAATGTTTGCGCTTTCAAAAAAGGTGCTATATAGTGAAGGTGGACACTGAAAAATTCTTCTGAATGATACTCGTATTTTTAGAGGGCGAATTTTTTAAATAGGGATTTAGAATGAAAAGTATAGGTGATGAAAATGATAGCAACGAAGGATATACGTATAGAAAAAGATTTTTTAGGTGAAAAGGAAGTACCAAGTAGAGCTTATTATGGTGTACAAACATTACGTGCGGTAGAAAATTTCCCGATTACAGGGTATCGCATTCATCCATCACTCATTACGGCAATGGCAATTGTGAAAAAAGCGGCGGCACTTGCAAATATGGATACTGGTTACTTAGCGAAAGACATTGGACACGAAATTGCAGAGGCAGCACAAGAAATTGTTGATGGGAAATTTCATGATCAATTTATTGTAGATCCAATTCAGGGCGGTGCTGGAACTTCTATTAATATGAATACAAATGAAGTAATCGCTAATCGAGCGTTAGAACGTATGGGATATGAAAAAGGCGAGTATGCAAAAATTAGCCCAAATACGCATGTAAACATGGCTCAGTCAACGAATGATGCGTTTCCAACAGGAATTCATATTGCAACTCTTATGATGTTAGAAGAACTTCTTATTACAATGGAAGAACTTCATGCTGCTTTCCTTGCAAAAGCAAAAGAGTTCGATCACGTCATTAAAATGGGACGTACGCATTTACAAGATGCTGTTCCGATTCGTCTTGGACAAGAATTTGAAGCGTATAGCAGAGTGCTTGCGCGTGATATAAAAAGAATTAAACAATCTCGCCAACATTTATATGAAGTGAATATGGGGGCGACAGCTGTTGGTACGGGATTAAATGCAAACCCTACCTACATTGAACAAGTGGTTAAACACTTACGAACATTTAGCGGATTCCCACTTGTTGGTGCAGAGCATTTAGTTGATGCAACACAAAATACAGATGCATACACAGAAGTATCTGCAGCATTAAAAGTATGTATGATGAATATGTCTAAAATTGCGAACGACCTTCGTATTATGGCATCTGGTCCACGTGTTGGATTGGCGGAAATTCAATTACCAGCTCGTCAACCAGGTTCATCTATTATGCCAGGTAAAGTAAATCCTGTTATGGCAGAAGTAATTAATCAAGTCGCTTTCCAAGTAATTGGTAATGATCACACAATTTGCTTAGCGTCAGAAGCAGGACAACTGGAGCTCAACGTAATGGAGCCTGTGCTTGTATTTAATTTAATTCAATCTATCAGTATTATGAATAACGGATTCCGTGTATTCCGTGAATATTGTATTAAAGGAATTACAGCAAATGAAGAACTGCTGAAGCAATATGTTGAGAAAAGTGTTGGAATTATTACAGCAGTTAACCCTCATATTGGTTATGAAGTAGCATCACGTATTGCACGTGAAGCAATTGAAACAGGAAAATCTGTTCGGGAGTTATGTTTAGAACATGGTGTACTGACAGAAGAAGAATTAGATATTATTTTAGATCCATTCGAAATGACGCATCCTGAAATTGCTGGTGCTTCTTTACTAAAGAATAAGAAGATGTAATGTAAAAAAACACCGATCCATTTGGATCGGTGTTTTATTTTAAAAGATATTAAATACAGCGTTTAATTGAAGTAAGCTAATGATAGCTAAGAAGATTAAACTGTATTTCATTGCTGTTTTAAATAGGGCAGATTCTTTACCAACTAGTCCAACTGCTGCACAAGCAACTGCTACAGATTGTGGTGAAACCATTTTTGCCATTGTACCACCTACTACGTTTAATGCAACAAGAGTAGAAGGAACGATGTTTAATTGATCTGCAGTTACTGCTTGAAGCGGTGCGAATAATGAACCACTTGATACTACTGAACCTGTAATGAATACGCCAATCCATCCTAAGATTGGAGAAAGAATTGGGAATGCATTACCAGTAGAAGAGAATGCAAGTCCAAGTGTAGATGACATACCAGAGTAGTTTTCCACGTAAGCTAAAGCGATAACACTACAGATTGTATACACTGGAGCTTTTAGTTCTTTTATTGTTTCAACCATTAATTCTTTAACCATTTTACCTTTTACGCGGTACACGATAAGTGAAACGATAATTGCTAATACGATTGCAGTAGTTGTAGATGAGAATACATCAAATTTGAAAACCGCTGCGAAAGGTGTATCAGCTTTTGTAATTGGTGTAGTTTTCATAACAGCGTTATGAAGACCAGGGAATTGAATGTTAAATACTAGGTTTGCTAGTGCGCCATCCGGAGCAAATAAAGCTTTAATTGGTTTTAAATTAAAGATTGTTACAAATGCAGTTAAGAATACGAATGGAGACCAAGCATATAAAATTTGATTGAATGTATGAGATTCTTTTTCTTCGTGTTTTTCTTCTTTAGCAGAAGATTTTGGCTGCCAAACACGTAAGAATAATGCAAGAGAGATCATACTTACAACGGCTGCGAAAATATTAGTAAGTTCTGCACCTAAGAAGTAAGTTACAACGAACTGAGTAATTGCGAAAGAAATACCACTTACAAGAATACCTTGCCAAGTTTCTTTAATACCTTTAATTCCATCGACCATTGAAACAAGTAAGAAAGGTAATACAATACTAATGAATGGTAGAATAAGAACAGTTTGACGACCGATAGTTAATGCATCTAATTCAGTTAATTGTGCTGGTACTGTAACTGGGATACCCATAGCGCCCATAGCACCACCAGCGATGTTTGCTACTAAACAAATACCTGCTGCTTTTAATGGATTAAAGCCCATACCTACAAGTAGTGCAGCTGTAATAGCAACTGGAACCCCTAGACCAGCTGCGCCTTCTAAGAAAGCACCGAAAGAATAAGCGATTAATAATACTTGTAAACGTTGATCATTTGTAATGCTTGAAATACTATCACGAATGATGTTGAATTGCTCTGTTTTAACAGTTAATTTGTAAAGGAAAATTGCTGCGATAACGATAGTACAAATTGGGTAAAATCCGGATAAAATACCGAATCCGGCAGATGCTACAGCTACTGTTGCTGGCATTTTATAAACGAATATAGCAAGAATAATAGCGACAATCACACTGTAAAGCCCAGCGATATAACTTTTCATTTTCAGTCCCATTAAACAAATGATGAAGCAAAAAATTGGAAGTGCTGCGATTAGAGCAGATAACCAAATATTGTTTAATGGGTCATAAATTTGTGTCCAAGTACTCATAATAATGACAACTCCTATCTATTTTATGTGAAGAAATTCACATTATTTGTGAAACTATTCACAATCAACTTACATGCTTAGTATATTCTCCTTCAACACTATTGTCAACGTAAAAAAGTATAATTATTCCATAATAGTGTTAAAAGAAATGCTTTGTTCATAAAGTAGACAAAAAGCCCACTCAAATCTATTTGAGTGGGTGAGATAAATGATTTACATATTCTTTTCTTATAGTTGTTTATACATTATTGATCCTACAGCTCTATAATAGAGACCGTCTTTGTATTAAATATAGAGCTGCAGAATGTACCGCTTGCCCTATTTGATCAAGTTAGGAGTGGGACAGGAAATGTATTTAATAGGAAGTATTCCATCATAGTTCAAGCTAGTGAATATGAATTAAAAAGTAATAAGTTAATATTTAATGTTACGGCAGCTCTTTTTACTGAAAATTCCTTTTAGCGTAACAAAGAGGTTAAATATAACCCAAATACGTTACGATAGGTTATCAATTATAGACGGTATTTTACAATATCATTACTGCACATTGCAATGAGGTAAAAATATAACAAAAAGCCTGATAAAACAACGTTTGCAAGCAAAGTATTTGCAGCCCGTTATTTTGCTTTTTCGTTATATCGTATAGTATAATATTCAAAATCAGCAAGGAATTTTTCCTGAGTCCTTTGCTGGTTAAGGTGGAAAAATTTTTCAGCTTTATAGGTTGATAAAGTTATGTCGTAACAGGAAATATAAGAACAGATATATAAATAAATAAAAAGAAAATAAAAACGAAAATGAGGGGAACTTTATGAGCCAAAATCAATTCGAATGTCGTATTTCAGAAGAAGATGTACAAATGTTAAGAGCGTTAGCGCATCCGTTGCGTCTACGCCTAGTAATGGAACTAATGCAACGTGGAACATGTAACGTAACACAATTACAGGAAGTGTTAGAAATTCCGCAATCAACAGTTTCGCAACATTTAACGAAATTAAAACAAAATAAAGTAGTACGCTTTGAACGACGAGGACTGGAAGTGTATTATCAAATTCATAATGATAAAGTAAGTGAAGTAGTAAAAACATTATTTTCTTAAAATTTGAATATTATGGAAAAAGACGTATGGGATCTACGTCTTTTTTTATTTGTTAGAAGGTGATATGAGAAAGAATGTTAATATGTAAGGAAAAAAGGCTAACCATTAAAATGTTGCTATATGGAATATATTCTAAAAGGAAAAGAAAAGATAGAAAGGAGTGTAATAAGTAAAAGGAGGGATAGTAGAATGGATGTAAAACGTGTGAAACAAATTTTATCTTCTTCAAGTAGAATCGACGTTACATATGAAGGTGTACCAGTATGGATTGAGAGCTGTGACGAGCAGAGTGGGGTTGCTCAAGTGTATGATGTATCTAATCCTGGAGAAAGCGTCCACGTGAACGTGACGGCGTTAGAGGAGAAGTAATAGAAAAGACGCTTCTGATTTTAGAAGCGTCTGTTTTTGTATTATTCCATCATACTCGCAACTTTTTTAGAGAAGAGAAGTAGTACAAGTCCTAAGACGATAACGATAATGCCAATACTTGCAAATACTTCAAGGTATCCTAATGATTGTGTAAAGGAAGCAAGTTTACCAGCTAACCAGTTAGCCATACCTGAACCAGCTAACCATACACCCATTAGTAATGATGCTAATTTAACAGGTGCAATTGCACTTACCATTGATAGACCGATTGGTGATAAGAATAGTTCTCCAATTGTATGGAACATATAAGTGATAACGATGAATAATAAGTTTGCTTTAACAGTTATATCAGCTTCACTACTTCCAGTTTTTAGAACCGCTAATGTTAAAACAAGGTAACCTATACCTAGTAAAATCATACCAAATGCCATTTTTGTTGGTATTTTTAAATCGCCACGCTTTGATTTAGAAAGTTTTAACCATAGCATAGATACGAATGGTGCAAGTAGTACGATGAACGCTGGATTAACGGATTGGAACCAAGATGTTGGAATTTCCCATCCAAAAATTGTACGATCAACAAATTTATCTGTATAAAGTGTTAAAGAACTACCAGCTTGTTCAAAGCCTGCCCAGAAGAATACTACGAAACAAGTTAAAATTACAATTGCCCAAGTGCGGTTTTTTTCTTGTTTTGTTAAAGGTTTCTTTTCGACTGCAGGTTGATTTTTTGTTTTTTTACCAACAACTGTTGTTCCTGCTGTACCAAGATAGCGAGGAGCTAATAAGTTGAAAACAATTTGTCCAATAATCATACCGATACAAGCTGCTAAGAATCCGTATTTATATCCCATAACCATAACGCCATCAACGCTTGTTTTAAAGAAATCTTCTGCTAAAAATCCACAAATAAGTGGAGCGAAGAAAGCACCTACGTTAATACCCATATAGAAGATAGTAAATGCACTGTCACGACGTGAATCATTTTCACTATACAATTCACCTAACAGTGTAGAAATATTTGGTTTGAAGAATCCATTACCAATGACTAATAGTATTAATCCTAGAAATAGTCCTGTTTTTGTATTCATTGAGAATAGTACAAAGTTGCCGATTGCCATAATAATTCCGCCGAGAGTAATGGCATGACGTCTTGTAATATAATGATCCGTTAGCCATCCACCTATAATTGGCATGAAATATACTGCCGCTGTAAAAGTACCATATAATTGCACTGCAAACGCCTTATCAAATCCTAATCCGCCACTAACCGCAGCAGTCGTTAAATAAAGAACTAAAAGGCCACGCATTCCATAATAACTAAATCTTTCCCACATTTCTGTTAAGAACAACAAGTACAATCCTGGTGGATGTTTTTTTGGTGATTGTTGCTCTCCAGCTTTGTCTAATTTTAAAGCTGCATCCATTTTTGTTTCCCCCTAATCCTGTATAACGGATATTTATGTAATCATTTTAATTTACAAAATATTTAGAAGTCAATAGAATTATATGGAAATAGAAAGAAAATTTCTAAAAAAGGTCTATTTTACTTCAACCGTTACTGTATTTTGCCCTGAAAACGAGATGATAAGCGTTTTCAAATGTAATAATTGAATTCTAAAAGAAAATAAAATAGTGATTAATCAGAAAATTTAGATTAAAATATTTATTCTGATATAAAGAAAATACATTCTATTTACTTTTATAATATAACATATTGGGAATAAAAATACAAAATGAAATAATGTGACATTTAAGTGAATTGAAAAATAACCAGCTCCATAGAAGCAGAGCTGGCTAAGGAAAGATTATTTAACAAAGCGTTTTTCGATATCATCTAATAGTAGGTTAGCAGCCATTACACCACCAGCTGTATTCCAAATCACATCATCAACTTTGTATGCTTTACCATTTTTTACTGCATTTAAGTTTTTAAATAGCGGATCATTGATATATTCTTTTTCTAATTCAGAGCCTTTGTTCTCGTTTCCTTTATCGAATGTGAAGTAGAATAATACATCGCCATCCATTGCAGAAATACGTTCTTTAGATACGTTACGCTCTGCGAAGTCATCTTTATTTTGATCACCAGGACGTTTAAATCCAAGTTCTTTTAAAATAACACCAGAGAATGTATCACCATGATAAATACGAACATCACCAGGCATGAAGCGAACCATAGAGATTTCTTGATTTACTTTATCACCTAGTTTGGCTTTTAAATCTTTCATACTTTTCTCGTAATCAGCTAAAACCTTTTGGCCTTCTTTTTCTTTATTTAATGCTTTCGCATAAAACTTGAAGTTATCTTTCCATTCACCACGTAATGTTTCAGAGAACACAGTAGGTGCAATTGCTTTTAGTTGCTCGTACACTTTTTCGTGACGCATTTTGTTACCGATAATTAAGTCTGGTTGTAAAGAAGCGATTGTTTCTACGTTCACTTGTCCTTCATCACCAACAACTTTTACATCTTTCATTTTATCTTTAATATGTGGATACCATGGATCACCAGTCCAAGATTTTACAGCCCCAACTGGTTTCACACCTAGCTCAAGTAAAGCTTCAGTTCCTTCGTTTGTTAAAATAACTACACGTTTTGGATTAGCAGGAACTTCTGTTTTCCCCATTGCATGTTCAACTGTAATCATTTCTTTTTTTGTATCTTCTTTTGTATCTTCTTTCGTATTTGATTTTCCACAAGCACTTAAAAGTAGTGAAAAGGCTAGTAAAAATACAAATACTGTAAACGATTTCTTTCGCATGAAATTCATTATGTACCCCCTACATAGTGAGAATTTTTTTCAATAGCAAGCATGATAATAATACTTCATGGCCTCGTTGTCAATGAAAATAATTCTCATTTCCGTTGACAATGAGAATTAAGTTGAAATACACTTACAACGTATCATTATACATTGAAGGGGAAACGCTGCATGTTATTAAAAACAAATCAAGCAAAATGGATTGGATTATTTGTTGGGATCATTGCAGTCATTACTTGTATTTGGGGAAGTATTATTTTTGGATATACAAATACGAGTTGGAAATTAGCGTTAGATGCTTTTTTCCATTTTAATGGTTCTAATGAACATATTATTATTCAAAATGTGCGTCTACCAAGGGCATTAATTGCAGCAAGTGTTGGTGCTAGTTTAGCCATTGCAGGTTGTCTTATGCAAACTTTAACGAAGAATCCACTTGCTTCTCCAGATTTTATTGGATTAAATTCAGGTGCTGCTTTCTTCATCGTTGTAGCAATTGTTATTTTTTCCGTGACGTCATTATCAGCCTTCACGTGGATTGCCTTTTTAGGGGCAGCAGTTGCAGCTGTACTTGTATTTGCTTCTAGTTCTTTAGGAAAAGAGGGGACAACACCTCTTAAGTTAACATTAGCAGGGGTCGCAATTAGTGCGTTATTTTCATCATTAACACAAGGATTACTTGTTTTAAATGAAAAGGCGCTTGAAGAAGTATTATTTTGGCTTGCCGGATCTGTGCAAGGAAGAAAGTTAGAAATTTTACAATCTGTATTCCCGTATTTATTAATAGGTTGGATTGCATCTATTATGATGGCAGGGAAAGTAAATACATTGATGATGGGGGAAGACGTTGCAAAGGGACTTGGGCAACGAACGATTTTAATGAAATCATTCGTGTTACTTATTATTGTCCTGTTGTCTGGTGGTTCAGTTGCCGTTGCTGGTCCAATTGGATTTATTGGAATCATTACCCCGCACTTTTCCAGATTTCTTGTTGGAGTAGATCATAGATGGAGAGTGCCGTATAGCGGCTTGTTAGGTGCAATACTATTAATCTTAGCTGATATCGCAGCAAGATATGTCATTATGCCACAAGAAGTACCAGTAGGAGTTATGACAGCATTTATTGGTGCGCCGTTCTTTATTTATATTGCACGTAAGAGAGGGCTTAGCAAATGAAGAAGTATATTCCGTTTCGTATAGGAAAAGGCGGGCTCTCGTTTTTAATGTATAAACGAGCTTGTCTCGTCTTATTCAGTTTACTAGTTGTTTTAATAGGATTATTTTTTGCGAGTGCAGGTATGGGAGACATGAAAATTGCTCCTTATGATGTATGGCAAGCGATCAATGGAAATGGCGATGCGATGTCAAATATGGTTGTAAATAAGTTTCGTATGCCGCGTATTTTAATTGCTATTCTTGTAGGGATCGCACTTGCGATCGCAGGATGTATTTTACAAGGCCTCGTCCGAAATCCACTTGCTTCTCCGGATATTATCGGGATTACAGGTGGTGCAAGTGTTGCAGTTGTATTGTTTTTAGCTATATTTAGTGATAAAAATAATGCGCTAACTGTAAGCATTCATTATATGCCGCTAGCAGCCTTTGTTGGGGCAACAATTGTAGCGCTTTTTGTATATTTATTTGCATGGAGAAATGACGGGTTATCGCCGATTAGTCTTGTTTTAATTGGTGTTGGGTTTTGGGCATTAACGAAAGCGGTAACGACTTTGTTTATGTTATTAGCGCCAATTTATCAAGCAAGTCAAGCGAATGTATGGATTACGGGTACTGTTTACGGTTCTTCATGGCAAAATGTCATGGTACTTGCGCCGTGGGTTCTCATTTTAACGGTAATATCATTTATAGCTGCTAGACATTTAAATGCGCAAGAGCTAGGGGATGATATTGCGGTAGGACTTGGTGTTCCTTTAACGAAGTCACGCGTATTCATGTTATTACTTAGTACAGCTTTAATTGGTGGAGCAGTTGCCTTTGCTGGAGGAATTGGATTTGTCGGTTTAATGGCACCTCATATTGCACGAAGACTAGTTGGTTCTTTATATGGTGCATTACTCCCAGTTGCGGCGATTGTTGGTGCAATTTTAGTACTTGCTGCAGATTTAATTGGGCGTACAGTTTTCACCCCACTTGAAATTCCAGCAGGGGTATTTACATCAGCAATTGGTGCACCTTATTTTATTTATTTACTTTATAAAAGTCGGAATTCATAAAGGGAGATGAATATGCAAAAAGCATTGGAGACGAAACGTTTGACGTTGTCTTATGGTGAAACAATTATTATTGATGAGTTGAATTTAGAAATTCCAAAAGGCGAAATTACAATCTTCATTGGTTCTAACGGTTGCGGGAAATCAACTTTATTACGTTCACTAGCTAGATTGTTAAAACCAACAACTGGTGACATTTTGTTAGATAATCAAGCGATTCAAAGTATGCAAACGAAGCAAATTGCCCGTCAAATGGCAATTTTACCGCAAGGACCGCAAGCGCCAGAAGGTCTTACAGTATTGCAACTTGTAAAACAAGGGCGTTATCCATATCAAACATGGCTGAAACAGTGGTCAGAAAAAGACGAAGAAATGGTACAGAAGGCACTTGCAGCAACAGGGATGACAGAATTTGCTGAGCGTGATGTGCATGCTCTTTCAGGTGGACAACGACAACGCGCTTGGATTGCAATGACGCTTGCACAAGATACAGATATTATTTTATTGGATGAGCCTACTACCTATTTAGATATGACTCACCAAATTGAAGTGCTAGATTTATTATTCGAATTAAATGAAAAAGAACAAAGAACAATTGTTATGGTACTACACGATTTAAATTTAGCCTGCCGTTATGCAGACAATATTGTAGCCATTCAAGATAAACAAATATATGCACAAGGTAAGCCAGAAGAAGTAGTAGATGAGAAGCTAGTACGTGATGTATTCCGAATGGAATGTCAAATCAGTACAGATCCATTATTTGGGACGCCACTTTGTATCCCACATGGAAAAGGAAGACGTGTACGTAAAGAGGTTGCTCAGGCAATGAGATAATGAAAAAGACGATGAGAGGGTCATCGTCTTTTTTATTTTCGGCAAGAGAATAAGAGGAAGAGGGGGATACGTAAACGACGTTCATATTCTTCCGCGTTTTGAAAATAAGTTTGATCTGGTGTAGCTTCTTTTAAATTTGTAATTGTAAATCCAGCTTGTTGTAATAGTGTAAAATATTCTTCCGTTGTACGATGATATTTAATAACTTCTTGATCAATCCAAGGTTCAACCCGTTTGCCTAGTTTAAAGTAATCATCGACGAGCCAACTCGTTCTTTTTCCGCTCGTTTGCAAGCTTTCAAATGAAGAGGTAATAATAGGGTGTTGAACGCTAAAAGTAAAGGTTCCATTTGTCTTTAAAGTTTCGTACACATTTTGAAAAATGATAGGAAGATGTTCGATATAATGTAAGGCGAGTCTAGATGTTACTAAATCAAAAGTAGAAGGAGGGTATGTGTAGTCTTTGAGGTTTAAAAAATGAACGGCGCCATTTTTGTTTTCTAGTTGTTTTTTAGCTTTTTCATACATAAGTTCGGAGCCTTCAATACCAGTGTAAGAGTGGCAGCCTTTTTCTAATAACTCTTCACCGAACTTAGCATCACCGCAGCCTAAATCAAGAATTCGCTTTCCTTTAACATCACTAATGAGTTGAAAGAAGGCTGGTTTTTCAAGTGCCTCATTTGGGCTATTTTCTCGATATCTTCGCTTCATATATTGTTCAAAAAATGCTTCGTTATTATATACATCTGATTCAGTAAATGCCATGATTGAAGCCTCCTTACATATTTTTTTTATTCTACCAAATATGAAAAGTAAATAATAGATTTCTTGTAATGAATCGTATATAATCTAGAATTGTAAGCGGTTACTTTAAACTATTTTTCTATAATAAATTCTGAAAACGTGTTAAGCTAGTAGAGGGATTATTAGAACTATTAAGACAATAATTCGCTTACATGAACGATGGGAGGCTTCACGATGTCTAGTAAAACACTTGCAAAATTTTTAGAAGAAAATTTAGAGGATTTAAAATCAAAGGGGCTTTATAACGTAATTGATCCGCTTGAGAGTTCAAATGGACCGATCATTACAATTGGCGGAAAAGAATATATTAACTTATCTTCAAACAACTATCTTGGATTAGCAACAGATAGCCGTTTGCAAGAAGCAGCAATTGGTGCAATTCATAAGTACGGCGTTGGAGCAGGAGCGGTTCGTACAATTAACGGTACTTTAGATTTGCATATTAAATTAGAAGAAACAATTGCAAAGTTTAAACATACAGAAGCAGCAATCGCTTACCAATCAGGATTTAACTGTAATATGGCAGCGATTTCAGCTGTTATGGATAAAAACGATGCGATTCTTTCAGACGAATTAAACCATGCTTCTATTATCGATGGTAGTCGTCTATCAAAAGCAAAAATTATCGTTTATAAACATTCTGATATGGAAGATTTACGCCAAAAAGCAATCGCGGCGAAAGAATCAGGTCTTTACAATAAATTAATGGTCATTACAGACGGTGTCTTCTCAATGGATGGAGATGTTGCAAAACTACCAGAAATCGTTGAAATTGCAGAAGAGTTAGACTTAATGACCTATGTAGATGATGCACACGGTTCAGGTGTACTTGGAAAAGGTGCAGGAACTGTAAAGCACTTCGGTCTATCTGATAAAGTTGATTTCCAAATTGGTACATTATCAAAAGCAATTGGGGTAATTGGTGGATATGTAGCAGGGAAACAAAACTTAATTGACTGGTTAAAAGTTCGTTCACGTCCATTCTTATTCTCTACAGCATTAACACCAGCTGATGCAGCAGCTTGCATGCGATCCATTGAAATTTTAATGGAAAGCACAGAGTTACATGATCGCCTGTGGGAAAATGGTCGCTATTTAAAACAAGGGTTAAAAGAACTTGGCTTTAACATCGGAGAAAGTGAAACACCAATTACACCTTGCATTATTGGTGACGAAGTATTAACACAAGAATTTAGTAAACGTCTAAATGAAGAGGGCGTATATGCAAAATCTATCGTGTTCCCAACTGTACCTAAAGGAACAGGACGCGTTCGTAATATGCCAACAGCAGCTCATACGAAAGAAATGTTGGATGAGGCAATTCGTAAGTATGAAAAAGTAGGGAAAGAAATGGGCATCATTTAAGTAAAGACATCTTTTGAATAGCTTGCAAATGAGGAGTGGGGAAAATGAAAAAAATTCTAGTAACCGGTTCTTTAGGGCAAATTGGTTCTGAACTAGTAATGAAACTTCGTGATGTATACGGCGCATCAAATGTTATTGCAACAGATATTCGTGAAACAGATAGTGAAGTAGTAACATCTGGTCCATTTGAAACGTTAGATGTAACAGATGGACAAAAACTACATGATATCGCAAAGCGTAATGAAGTAGATACAATTATTCATTTAGCAGCTTTACTTTCAGCAACAGCAGAAAAAAATCCATTATTTGCATGGAATTTAAATATGGGCGGACTTGTAAATGCATTAGAAGCAGCTCGTGAATTAAACTGTAAATTCTTCACGCCAAGTTCTATCGGTGCATTTGGTCCATCAACGCCGAAAGATAATACGCCACAAGATACAATTCAGCGTCCTACTACGATGTATGGGGTAAACAAAGTAGCAGGAGAATTACTATGTGATTATTATCATCAAAAATTTGGCGTTGATACGCGCGGTGTACGTTTCCCAGGTTTAATTTCTTATGTAGCTCCTCCAGGAGGGGGAACAACTGATTATGCAGTTGAAATTTATTATGAGGCGATTAAAAAAGGCACATACACCTCATACATTGCAGAAGGAACATACATGGATATGATGTACATGCCAGATGCTTTACAAGCGATCATTTCATTAATGGAAGCTGATCCAAGTAAACTTGTGCATAGAAACGCGTTCAATATTACAGCAATGAGCTTTGAGCCGGAGCAAATCGCAGCATCAATTCGTAAACACATCCCGGCGTTTACGATGGATTACGCTGTAGATCCTGCTCGTCAAACAATCGCTGATAGCTGGCCAAACTCTATTGATGCAACAGCAGCAATGAAAGAGTGGGGCTTTAAAGCAGAATACGATTTAGACAAAATGACAACGGACATGCTTGCTAAGTTAAAAAAAAAGCTCACAGCTGAGTTAGTGATGAATTAATAGGAAGGGTCGATTCTTAGGAATCGACCTTTTTTGTTTGTATTTTAGGAATATACAAATAATTACAAGTGTGATAGAATGAATTAATTTGTGTGTAAAGGGGAGACAGGGAATGGAGAAATGGGAGTTAGCAAAGGAAATTTACAATACGTCACGTTTAACGGGAACATTTAAACTTCGATCAGGACAAGTATCAAATCAATACTTTGATAAGTACTTATTTGAATCTAATCCAGTACTGCTAGTAGAAATTGCTAAACAATTGAAAGAGCTCATTCCTCCTGAGACAGAAGTGCTCGCAGGTTTAGAGATGGGAGGAATTCCAGTAGCAACAGCATTATCTTTACAAACAGGTATACCAGTTGTATTTGTAAGAAAAGAAGCGAAGAAGTACGGTACATGCAAGTTAGCAGAAGGCGTTGATATTGCTGGGAAAAATGTTTGTGTTGTTGAAGATGTTATTACGACAGGTGGTCAAATATTATTAAGCACGAAAGATTTAAGAGGATTAGGTGCGAAAGTCCACCATGTTCTAGGCGTGATTGAACGAACGAAAGAGGGAAAAGAAAACTTATTAGAAGATGGTTTACAGCTACATTCCTTATTTACAATGGATGAGTTAATTGAAGGAGAAAAGCAACATGCAAAGAGTTGATGTCGTATATGCACTAATACATGACGAAGAAACAGATAAAATATTAATGGTACATAATGTAGAACAAAATATTTGGTCATTGCCGGGTGGGGCTGTTGAAAAGGGTGAAACGTTAGAGGAAGCTCTAGTAAGGGAAGTAAGAGAAGAGACAGGTTTAACGGCTATGACAGGTGGACTTGTTGCGATCAATGAAAAATTCTTTGAAGAATCAGGGAATCATGCACTATTATTTACATTCCGAGCAAATGTAGTAACAGGTGAACTTATTGCAGAAGATGAAGAAGAAATTTCTGCAATAGAGTGGGTGGACAGAGCAATTGCAAATGAACGATTCCCGTTCTACGATGGTGGATTTGAGGCATTATTAGAAGTAGCCATTCCATACAAGTTTCAGCCAGAAACAAAGTGATTGAAAGAAAAAAACAGGAGCGCAACGCTCCTGTTTTTTCTATTCAATCGTCTTCAGTAATAACTTTTTCAATAGTGGTTTAATCTTCAAACGTAAATCTTCAGCGTGATTTGCAACTAAGAAGTGATGGTTATAAATGTTCTTCATTAATTGATAAGTTGCTTCTTTTGCTTCGCCTTCTTCGATGAAGATCCCGATTACTTCCATACCACTTTTACGAGCAAGTTTGACAGCTTCATGCGTATCTAAAATACCGTCTTGTTGATAGTCTAGTGCAGAAGGCTCACCGTCTGTGAAGACAAGTAAGAATTTATGCTTTTCTGGTCTTTTTGCAAGCTTTTCAGAAACGATACGAATAATATATCCATCGCGGTTATCTTCTTCTTCGCGAAGTTGCATAATTTCGGGACCAACGTTTGGTAACGTTGAGTTTTTATACGTTACAACTTCATGGATAACGTTCGGCTTATCTTCAGGTTTAGCACTAGAAGCATCTTCCCAAAATCCGCTAATAGCGTGCGGGATTTTTAAAGATTTCAACGCTTCATGGAATAGGACCACACTCTTTTTCGTTTCTTCCATTTTGTTATACATAGAACCAGAGCAGTCCACTAGTAGTTGGAATGCAACGTCGAGCTCTTGTGATTCTTGCCCTTTTTTATAAAACATGCGAGGCTGCTTTTCAGTATAAATACGAAGGAATTTCTTACGAAGTCTTCCGTAATATTTATCACTATTTGCATTCGTTTTATTTTCAATCGTTTTTTCAATAATTTTCTTTAATTCTTTTACATCTTTATTAACGACTGATTTAATAGCTTGGTAATCCTTTTTCTCGTCAGGATTTGGTTTGCGTGCTTCTTTAAATGTATGAGAAGCGCCAGTGTTATACTTACCATATGCACCATCATTTTGACTAGAAGCGTGAGAGGCTCTTGCTTCCTCTGTATCAGTACCATCAAAGTTGGATTGTGTACTTTTTTGAGAAGTACCTTGTACAGAGCCAAGTGCTTGGTCACCATCTTCTGATTCGCGAGCAGTATCACCCATCATATTTGTTTTTGTTCCGCTTTCTAATTCAAAGCGTAAAAAGTTCTCGTTTTCGTTATTTTTATTTTCACGATGCCATGTGGAGAAACTTTCATCCATTTTGTTTTTATTTTCATCGTCATCTATGAGTTGTGTATCATCATTTGCTAATTTTTCGGGACGGCTGTCTTTTTCATCTGCAATAACAGATAAGTAGAGCGGAGCATGTCCGAAATAGTTGTTAAGCATATCACTTTCAAGAAGCTCCTCTAAACGATAGCGAATTTTCTCAACGATATACATAATATCTTCCGTATTACGAGCTTGGAATGTTTCATGCAGAATAGCTTCAATTTGCTCGAAATATTCATTATTAAACATTTCATATTTATCGCTCGTTAATGAAAGATAGCATAGACAAAATAGACGATCACCGTGATAGTTACGAACGCGATTGATTTCATTTTGTGAGCTAAAGTAATTGCGATACATTTCTTTTCTTCTTTTAAAAACATGCTTTGTGCCAGGGCGTAAGTTTTTTACGATTTCCTCAACACGTAAATCTTCTAATAGAACAAATAATTGTGTTAAAAACTTTTTTAAGGGTGATTCTTGTAATTCAATCGCATAAGAACGAATTAAAGTCATGTCCGAGTAATGTTTATTACCAAGTGCTTTTAAAAACACTTCGCTTTTTAATCCGATTACTGTATCCTCTTCTTTTCGATCATCCCAAAAGTGACTAATGACAACCTTTTTTTCAATTTCGTCGTAGTATGCTTTATAGCCATACTCAAGGTAGGCATCATCTTCTTTGAGAAGGGCATACATTAAGTTTTCCATTTGTAGAAACAGCGACGCATCAATTTTTTTGTCACTAAAAATTTGTCTCATGAATTATCCCTCAAAGAAATAACTTTCTGCTAATTCACGGACAGTCATTTGTTCTGTTTCATCGTTTAATTTTGCGATAATACTACGTTCAATTGCACGCATAACAGGAATATATACACCTAAATCACATGCATCAATAATGCCACGAATACTTGCTGCTTCTTCACTTACGCGGCCGTCACGAGCTAAAGGCATAAGATCGCTTGCAAATGCAACGAACTTTTCAATTGTTGTAACATCGTTTAATTTTGATTCTGCTAATAATAATTCTTTTAATGTATCACCTTGAATGTAAGGAACTTCAATAATAACGAAACGGTTTTTTAACGCTTCGTTTAGTTCACTTGTACCAACGTAACCTTCATTAATAGCAGCGATTACGCGATATTCGTCATCACCGTATACAACTTCTTGTGTAAACGGGTTTGTAATCATTTTACGGTAATCTAATGCACCGTGAAGAAGCGGTAACGTTTCAGGTTTTGCCATATTGATTTCATCAATATATAGGAAATGACCGTTCTTCATCGCTTTCATAAGAGGACCGTTAACGAAAGCAACTTCAGATGCGCCATCTTTCGTTTGTAGTGTGTTGTATCCTAAAATACCTTCTACATCTAGGTCGACAGAACAGTTAATGCTATGCATTGGTTTTTGGAATAAAGAAGAAAGCGTTTCAGCTAGTACTGTTTTACCACTACCAGTTGGTCCTTTTAATAGAATGTTCTTGCCAAGAAGAAGTGCTGTAATAGCATCTTCGATAATGCTATTATCAGATGCTTTATATATTTTTGTACCGATTAAATGTGCATTTTCACCAGCTTCTTGCTTATTCTTTTCGTGAATTGTAGAGAGCTGTTGTTTTAAATCAGCATGTATATGAAATTGTTCTAACATGTATTTCCCACCTAACATTATTTTCATAAAGTAATACATCTTATGATAACTTGTTTTAATATGGTATGCAAAGAAAAGGGGAGGGGACAAATATAAAAGAAAAAGCAATCAATTGTACATTGATTGCTTATAGTAAAGGAGAAATGAGCCTCATAAAAGACTCTAATATTCGTTTTTTGATACTTCTTTTTTGGAAAGCGTTCCATTTAATTTCAGTGGAATGCTTAAAGTCTTCTTCAAAATCACGTTTAATATCATGAACAGTTTTTGATTCATACAGTACGCTAATAATTTCGTAATTCAATTCAAAGCTTCGTACATCCATATTTGCTGTTCCGATTGTTGCAATTTTATCATCAACAAGTACAAGTTTTGCATGCATAAAGCCATCTTTATAACTATAGATGGAGGCACCAGCTTTTAAAAGTGGAGTGAAGTAGGATTGGGATGCTTGATCACTAATAATACTATCACTTTTACCAGGATATAAAATGCGTACATCTATGCCAGATATTGCACTTAAACGTAATAATGTTAAAGTTTCTTGATCTGGAATAAAATATGGTGTAGCAATCCAAATAGATTTTTTTGCAGAGCCCATAATAGCTAATAACGTATTACGAATGCTCTTATCATCTGAGCTTGGCCCGCTTGCTACAATTTGCACAGCACCTTCTGCACTTGAAACTTCTTTACCTGGGAAGTATTGTCTATTCATAAATTGATCCCAGGAATAGGTTTTCAAACCACTAGATGCATAGAGCCAGTCCTCTAGAAAAATTGCTTGTAATTTATATAACGCTTTTCCTTCGATTTTTAAATGACTATCACGCCAAACGGGAAACTTTTTTGAACGGCCAAGATATTCATCACCGACATTAAGTCCTCCAGTAAAACCAATTTCTCCATCGACAATGACGATTTTACGGTGGTTACGATAATTAACTGTTTCAAGTAACCAAGCTGAAAAAATAGGGTCAAATTCAACAATTTCAATCCCAGCTTCTTTCATAGGTTTTAAAAAGCGTCTTCTTAACGTATTACTTCCTAATCCATCATAAAGGAAGCGTACAATAACACCAGCTTTTGCTTTGTTTATTAAAGCATCCCGGACTTTTGTACCAATCTCATCAGATTTATAAATATAGTATTGAATATGTATGTGATGTTTTGCTTGCTCGATAGCTTGCAAAATTTCTGAAAATGTTTGATCTCCGTTTGTTAAAAGTTTTGTAGTTGTTCTATCTGCGGCAGGCCCGCCTCCAAATTTTTGTACAACTTCTGTTAAATGGGTAGAGCGTTCACTTAATGGGACTTTGAGTGATAACTCTAGTCGTCTTCCTTCTAATATTTCACGGAATAATTTTCTTTGTTCTTCTGAACGATGGAGATGCTTTTTTCTTCTCCAACGGCTACGCCCGAAAATAGAGTATAAAAGTACACCTACAACGGGAAGAAGTGCTAATACTAAAAACCAAGCTAAGGTACTTTGAGGAGACCTATTTTCGATAAAAATAACGAATGAAATTCCTACAATTGTGATGGACCAGAGAACGCCGACAAATGTATATAACGAAATATACGATGTATTTAATAGGAAAAGAACGATAGATACAATTGTAAATATTAATAGTAATTGGACAATAGGTTTCTTCATTTCTATATAATTCCTCTAATCTTTCTTCAATATAGACTTCCTAAATAGCAGATGTAATGTGACATTTTTATTATAAAGTGTTTTCTGTTTTTTACAAAATGTAGGTATTTCCCCATACTTTCCGCATTTGTCCTACATACAGTGTATTGTTACGTTTTTAAAGAGAAAAGGAGGGTGAATAAAATGCATGGTCGTCCAATTGGAGGATTTGGTCACGGTGGTTTTCATGGTGGTTTTGGACATTCACCATTTTTTGGTGGGGGGTTCTTCCCAGGTTTTGTAGCAGGTGCATTACTCAGCCCTGGGTTTGGTTATGGCGGATATGGTTATCCGTATTACTCGGATTATCCTTATTATACAGGCTACCAACAAGATCCATATTATTCATACAATACCTATTAAGATGAGAACATGAAAAAGGAGAGGGAAAACATGAATTATATAGAAAATAACGGATTGTATTATCGTCATAATCATGGAGGTCACCATCATAATGGGGGACATCACCACCATGGAGGGCACAATCACCATGATTACCACCATCATCATCACGGAGGTGGATGGGGCTGGGGTGGAGGCTCATGGGGCGGTGGATTTTTCCCTGGAAGTTTTGCTGGAGGTGTGTTAGGTGGGCTTACAGCAGGTGCATTAACGGGTGCAGCAGGTGGAGGATACTATCCAGCACCGTACCCAGTAACTTATCCAGCGCCATATCCAGTTCCATATCCAACACCATATCCGTATTAAACCAAAAAAGAGGCTATCCTCTTTTTTGGTTTAATACGGTATTTATTTATAAAATACTTCCAAAATTAAGGTGAAAATATGTTAATATTTTGTTATTATAATTCAAAAAACATATATAATAATTTTAATTTATCCCGCATTAAAGGGCAGTAAGACCCCCACCTCAAAATTCAGCGGAAACAAGGAAGTTAGGCGGAGATCACCCCCCCACTGATTAAAGTTTCACTTTATATATATGTTCTTGAAGAGTTGTATAGAGTTAGCTATAAGAAACTACTACGTATAATTGAAAAGGTATTATATTGCTTTTTATTACAAATAATATTATGTTATTTTAATCGGCATATTTCAAAACATGATGTATGTAAAGGGCGATTATTAGGAAATGAAATATCTCTATTTCTATGAAAAGAAACAAGTTGTGTTTTAGTCAGATAGGAAGCAAGGAGAGATGCGCATGCTAGAACAAAGAGGTCATGCATTATATGAATCTTCATTGCGAGATTTAAAGTTAGCATTAGATGAGTCTTCAATTGTTGCGATTACAGACCGAAAGGGTCTTATTACATATGTAAATGATAAGTTTTGTGAAATCTCCAAATATACACGAGAAGAGTTAATAGGGAAAGATCATCGTATTTTAAATTCAGGATATCACCCAAAAACATTTTTTCAAATGCTATGGAAGCGTATTTTGAGCGGAAAAGTATGGAGAGGTGAGATTCGGAATCAAGCAAAAGATGGGACATATTATTGGGTTAAAACAACAATTGTTCCATTTTTAAATGAAAAAGGAGAGCCATATCAATTTATTGCGATCCGAAATGATATTAGTAGTAGGAAAGAAGCAGAACAGAGGTTACGGTTAAGCGAAAGTCGTTATAGAGAACTTGCGTATCATGATGCTTTAACGAGTTTACCGAACCGTTTACAATTAATAACGACTGTTAACGAATTAATTGCAGATAAAAAAGAGTTTGGTATGATTTATTTTGATTTGGATCGTTTTAAATTAGTAAACGATACGCTAGGTCATATGATAGGAGATTTACTTTTAAGCGAAGTTGCTTCACGGTTGCATTATGTGCTAGGAGAGAAAGATGTTCTGGCTAGGCTGGGTGGCGACGAATTTGTGTTGTTAACAAAAAATCATACACAAGATGAGATGAGGCAACTAGCGACATCTGTGTTGTCATGCTTTCAGGCACCATTTATGCTTGAAGGTCATGAAGTATACATTTCAGCAAGTCTAGGACTGTGCTCATATCCGCAAGATGGACAAGATGTGGAAACACTATTGAAAAATTCAGATCTAGCTATGTACAGTGCGAAAGAACAAGGTAGAAATGCCGCTTGTTTCTTTACCGATGAGTTACGTGCGAAAATAAATCGTAGAATGAAAATTGAATTTGCTTTGCAAAAGGCAATTCGTGATGAAGAGTTAGAGGTGGCGTTGCAGCCTATTATTGATTTGAAAACGAAGAAATATACTGGTATCGAGGCTTTAGTACGTTGTACGACAGAAGAAGGGCCTATTTCCCCAAGTGAATTTATCCCTATAGCTGAAGAATCAGGACTTATTATAAAATTAGGAGATTGGGTATTAGAAAAGTCATGTCGCTTATTTAAAACATTACCAAATTATCAAGAAGGATTAAAGTTATCTGTGAATTTATCTATACAACAATTAATGCAGAAACGTTTTATTTTGTCTGTACGTAGCATTTTAAAGAGAACTGGATTTCCTCCGAATCGTTTAATTTTAGAAATAACGGAAAGTACTGCTGTTCGTCATTTTGATTATATTATTGCTACATTACAAGAATTAAGAAATATGGGGATTTTAATTGCTTTAGATGATTTCGGAACGGGTTATTCTTCCTTATATTATTTAAAACAACTACCGCTGGATATAGTAAAAATTGATCGTAATTTTATTCGTGAATTTCATTATGATCATGCACAGCCAGAGCGAACGATTGTAAAATCCGTTATTGAAATTGCCCATAGCTTACATTTAGCAGTAGTTGCTGAAGGGGTAGAGACAGTAGAGCAAGAAAGTTTATTACAATCTATGGGTTGTGATTATGTGCAAGGATTTTATTATGCGAAACCTTTATCTGTAGGAGAGTTAAAAGAAAAGTTAACTACAGATTTCATATAAAAAAGAGAAGCGTAGCTTCTCTTTTTTAATTCATTTTTTGTGAGTTTTTCATTAGTATTGGATAGAGAATCAGACCTAATACGAACAATCCGATTCCTAAGAAGAACGTTTTTAAATCAGCAGTTCCCGTTTTGATAACCCAAATAGAATATATGAATGCTAATGTAGTAATGATGCCGTCCTTTATTCGAGAGCCAGGCATTATATCATACGTTTCTCCTGTAATAACTAATTTGAATTGGTACAGCGTAGAAACAAGGTATGGAATTAAATAAGCTAATGTTGCTACAACGATAGCGAAATTATAAGCTTCTGATACGGTACCAGAAATCGTTGAGAACAAGAAAATCTGCGTCATTACATTTGTAATCAATAATGATTTTGAAGGACTACCCTTTTTATTCGTTTTCGCGAAAAGCTTAGGGAAAAGTCCGTTCTTTGCAGCCTGGTAAGGTACTTCTGAACTAACAACAATCCAGCCCACTGTAGATCCAAATAAAGATACAAGTGCAAGTAGAGCCATGATATAGGCACCTTTATTGCCAATTGCTAAATTTAATGCGTCTACTAATGGTTTTTGAGACTCTTTTAAAGCATCTTGCGGGAGAGCGCCCATTGTAAGCAGAGTAATTGACATGTAAATAAGAAGAGCGATAATTAATCCGAAAATCGTAGCTTTTTTTACATCGCGCTGAGATTTTGCACGATTAGAAAGCATGACAGCCGATTCAATACCGATGAACGCCCAAAGTGTTGCAATAGCAGCTGAATTGATTTGTCCACCTAAAGAAATGGATTGTCCTGCTTCATTCATAAATGTTTGCCCATCTCCGAAATTAGAGGCATTGAAAATGAATAATGTGATTACAATAAACATTGTAAATCCAATAATTTTTGCAATAGTAGCAAGAAGATTCATATTTCCAGCACGATCAATATTTTGAGAAAGAATATATTGAATTCCCCATAACATAAGGCTGCATACGAGGAACGTTAATCCTTTTCCAAGTTCTAGTGAAAATCCGTTCGTTGAAAAGAGAATTTGCTTACTTTGTAAAACTGGAAAGAATGTTGATAAATATCCAGCAAAGGAAATAATAACAGATGCTGTTGCAGCCCAGTTCGCAGCCCAATATCCCCATGCCATACTATAGCCTGCAACTTTACCCGCTTTTTTTGAAGGGAACATCGCTTGAGCATAGCTTTGTGGTCCCGCTTTTAATTCTGGTTTTCGGATTGCTAAATTTCCAAATACGAGTGCAATCATAAATACGCCAAGTCCTGTAATACTCCACGCAAGTGTAGAACCCATTGGACCTGATACTTGTGCTAAATTCGCTGGGAGCATAAATACGCCACCGCCAACCATATTCCCGATAACAAAAGCTGTTAAAACCCATAATCCCCATTTTTTCGTTTCCATTTTTGTTAACTCCTTTGTAGTAAGATTTGCTTAAACATCATTTTTTACTAGCTTTTTGGCAATAAAAAAAGAGCCATGTAGATAAAAAATACCTACATGGCTCTTCGCCTAACGTAGGTACAACGGGAATAACCCTTGTACCTACGCGTAATTTTTCCGCTAGGTTTCAAGGGTTACGTATGATGATGATGTTTTTGTGCAAATGTAACTACAATTGTTGTATAAGTAAGCATAGTTCTTTGCTCCCTTTCTCCTCTGATTTTGAAGTTAGTATACTACATGTTTTTTTGAATGAAAAGAAAAATATAAAAATTTTTATAAAAATACGTTTTAGAGATTAAATATTTACCTTTATTTTTCCTATACTGGAAAATAAGTGAGAGATTGGCAGAAGAGTGTAGCATGGTATAATACATATAGAACTAGAAGGTGACAAGGGGCTATTGTAGATGATGAGTAAGTATGAACAAATTTATACAGAAATCAGTAATTCTATTGATAATAGGCAATTAAAAGAGGGATGCAAAATCCCATCAGAAACTGAATTAATGAAGCAATATGAAGCGAGCCGCGGTACTGTAAGAAAAGCTGTAGATTTATTACAAGAACGTGGATATGTTCAAAAAATACACGGAAAAGGTGTTTTTGTTTTAAAGCGAAAAAACATTGAATTCAACTTTGGTGGTATTGTAAGTTTCCAAGAAGAAAATGAACGTTTAGGACGTCATTGTATTACAGAAGTCGTAGAAATGGAGAAAGTAAAAGCAACAAAAGAGGTTGCAAAGCTATTAAATGTGAAAGAGAAAACAGACATAGATCATATTAAACGCGTACGAAATATTGATGGAGAAAAAGTAATTTTGGATATTAATCATTTTGTATCGGAATATATTCCTGGATTAACGAGTGAAATTGCAGCGCAATCCATTTATAAATATATTGAGAAAGAACTAGGTCTTCATATTAGTTATTCACAGAGAGTAATTGAAGTGCAACCATGTACAGAGGACGATAGAAAGTATTTAGATTTAAATGGAACAGACTATGTTGTTGTCGTGAAAAACTTTACGCATTTGTATGATGGAAGTCAGTTCGAATATACAGAATCCCGCCACCGCTTAGATATTTTTCATTTTTCGGATGTGGCGCGGAGAAAATAAGGAGATGGAACGTAATAACGTTTCATCTCTTTTTTTATAAAAAAATGACAAACTCGTATATACGAGTGTTGACTAACTTATATATACGAGTTAATATGTAATTGTAAACGGTATCAAAAAAAGAAAAGAGGGACGGGAATATGGGGAAAGACTATCGTAAAACAGCAGAGGAAGTGTTGCAGTATATTGGCGGGAAAGACAATATTGAACAAGCTGCGCACTGTGTAACGAGACTCCGTATCGCTTTAAAGGATGAAAGTAAAATAGATAACGATAAATTGCAGTCTGTTTCATTAGTGAAGGGAGCGTTTCATAACGCTGGGGTATTTCAAATTGTAATCGGTCCAGGAGATGTTGATCGAGTATATGCTGAATTGATAACGCTTGCAGGTATGAAGGAAGCGACAGTAGCTGATGTAAAAGATTCTGGAAACCAAAAGCTAAATCCAGCTCAAAAGTTTGTAAAAGTATTTTCAGATGTATTTATGCCGATATTACCAGCAATCGTAACAGCTGGTTTACTAATGGGAATTAACAACCTATTAGGGGCGAAGGACTTATTTTTTGAAGGTAAAAATTTATTAGATGTGTATCCAAACTTAAGTGGGCTTTGGGATTTAATTAATATGATGGCGAATACAGCTTTCGTATTCTTACCAGCACTTGTCGGTTGGTCAGCAACGAAGCGTTTTGGTGGTAGTCCGATATTAGGAATTGTTATGGGATTAATGCTTGTGCATCCAGCATTATTAAACGCGTGGGATTACGGAAAAGCAGCAACTGGTTTAGATGGACAAAAGATTGAGTACTTCGATATTTTAGGATTATTTCAAATTGAAAAAGTAGGGTATCAAGGTCAAATCCTACCGGTCTTAGTAGCAGCATTTGTATTAAGTAAAGTGGAAATCTTCTTAAAGAAACATGTACCAAATGCAATTCAATTGTTAGTTGTACCAATTACAACGATTGTCGTAACAGGTGTGTTAGCATTAGGGATTATTGGTCCAGTTACACGTCATATTGGAGATTTATTAACAGCTGGATTAGTAGGTGTATATGAAACAGTACCAGTAGTTGGAGCAGTATTGTTTGGAGCATTATATGCACCGCTTGTAATTACAGGTATGCATCATATGTTTATTGCTATCGACTTACAATTAATTGCACAACACGGAGGTACATTCATTTGGCCAATGATTGCTCTTTCTAACATTGCGCAAGGTAGTGCGGCACTTGCGATGTTCTGGATTTCTAAAAATCAAAATGATAAAAGTATGGCATCTACATCAGCAATCTCAGCATATTTCGGTATTACAGAGCCAGCTATGTTTGGTGTAAACTTACGAAATAAATTCCCATTCTATGCCGCAATTATAGGATCGGCTGTGGCAGCAATATTTATTACGTTAAATGGTGTATTAGCACCGGCTATCGGAATTGGCGGATTACCCGCATTTATTTCTATCATTCCGAAATCGATTCCAATGTTTATTGTCGGAATGATTATCGCAGTTGTAATCCCATTTACGTTAACGTGGTTATTTGCAAAGCGAGTAAAACAGAAGTAGGAGGAAGTTAAACATGAAGGATTGGCATAAAAGTGTAGTTTATCAAATTTATCCGAAGAGCTTTAATAGCTATTACAATAAAGAAACCGGTGATATAAAAGGGGTTACAGAGAAACTAGATTATTTAAAAGAACTCGGAGTAGATTATATTTGGTTAACACCGATATACCAATCACCACAAAATGATAATGGATACGATGTAAGTGATTACTACCGTATTGATCCATCTTACGGAACGATGGAAGAGTTTGAAGAGCTTTTAGAAGAGGCGAAAGCACGTAATATTGAAATTATGCTTGATATCGTTGTAAATCATAGTTCGACGGAGCATAAGTGGTTTAAGGAAGCGAAGGAAGATAAAAATAGTCCATATCGAAATTATTACATTTGGCGTGATGAAAAAAATAATTGGCAATCTAAGTTTGGTGGATCTGCTTGGAAATATGATGAGAAGACAGAGCAATATTATTTACATCTATTTGATGAGACACAAGCGGATTTAAACTGGGAAAATGAAAAACTTCGTGAAGAAGTATATGATATGATGCGCTTTTGGCTTGATAAAGGGGTAACTGGATTCCGATTAGATGTTATTAATTTAATTTCAAAAGATCAACAATTCTTAAATGATGACGGAAGTACAGCGACAAGCGATGGCCGTAAATATTATACAGATGGCCCACGTGTGCATGAATATTTACAAGAAATGAACCGAAATGTTTTTGAAGGGAAAGATGTAATTACAGTTGGAGAAATGTCATCTACGACAATTGATAATTGTATTAAATATTCAAACCCTGAGCGTAATGAATTAAGTATGACGTTTAGTTTCCATCATTTAAAAGTTGATTATCCGAATGGTGATAAGTGGACGAAGGCTGATTTTGATTTTATTAAATTAAAAGAGATTATGTCTAATTGGCAAATTGAAATGCAAAAGGGCAGGGGATGGAATGCGTTATTCTGGTGTAATCATGACCAGCCTCGTATTGTGTCACGCTTTGGTGATGATAAGGAGTACCGAAATGAATCTGCGAAAATGTTAGCGACAGCTATGCATATGTTGCAGGGCACACCTTACATTTATCAAGGTGAAGAAATCGGTATGACGAATCCTAAATTCGAGTCTATTGAGCAATATCGCGATGTAGAATCGTTAAATATATACGATATAAAGCTGGAAGAAGGATTATCAAAAGAAGAGATTATCGGGATTTTAAAACAAAAATCTCGTGACAACTCCCGTACTCCAATGCAGTGGAATGAAGAGATGAACAGTGGCTTTACAACAAGTACACCTTGGATTTCAGTGGCTGAAAACTATAAAGAAATAAATGTAGAGAAGGCACTAGAAGATAAAGAGTCTGTATTTTATCATTATAAAAAGTTAATCGAACTTCGAAAAACGTATGATGTAATTACAGAAGGAGAATATGCTATTTTGGATGAAAATGATCCTAAAATTTGGGCATATACTCGTACTACAGAAAGTGAAGTGCTACTTGTTATCAATAACTTCTATGGAGAGGAAATAACGTACTCTGTACCAGCGCACGTTCAATTGGATGGAATGAAACAAGAAGTATTACTGTCGAATTATAAAGATTCCAGCAAGGATATTACAAACCTTGACTTAAGACCATATGAATCAATTGTATATCGATATACGAAATAAAAAGTTGTATGCCTGCGTGGCATACAACTTTTTATTTTAAGACACCACTATACAAAATGCTTACTTCTACCTCAGGCTTAAATTTTACTTTTGCATAATCTTTATTCCAATTTTTTTTCTTCCATAGGTCAGGATGATAAGCGATAAGATGTCTACCAATTCCGAAAGCATCACAATTTGCCTTTTGTAACTTTTTCGTTATTTTTTTCGCTTCTTTCGTGAGCTGTTTGGATAGTTCCTTATTTAGTTTTTTTCTTTCATCCATTTTGTAAAGATTATCTCTCGGAGCTTCAAGAGCTATAACTTTTAATTGAAGCTTAATGTGAGCATACACATTTCCTTTTTTATCTGTTGTTATTTTTAAGTCTCGTTTTAGTTTTCTATTGCTAATTTCCATTGTTAAATAATCGGATGTCTTCTTCGATTCATCACTAGTAAGTTTTTGAGTTATACGTGCGCTTGTTCCCATTTTTCCAGTTAATAAAACGAATAAAACAGATTGTTTCAAAGGTAAATGCCCAGTTAATTTGTCTTTATTAAATAAAGCCAACCCGTCTGTAATAACTTCTTTTCCTTTTATTTTTATAGAAGGGAGGGTAAAGTCTTTACCGGGGTCTAACATTTTTGTAGCGGCTGTCTCCAAAGTTTCTTTTGGAAACACACTCATATCTTCTAAGCTTTTCACTTTTTTCTTTAGAAAATCTCCAATTAACAAATTTCCGACCTTCTTTTTTTCCAGTATCTTGGATGTTTCACCATCTACTGCAATAAGTTTTACTAAAGCAGTTGGGTTTGTTGGATCCCGAAAACTGACATCTAAATAGGGTAGTATCCCTTTTTTTAAAATTTTGGTTCCTAGTAATTGAACACCATATTTGAAATAGCGAATATTTCCAGTCACATTTTTTTTTAGAGCATCACTTGTATCCCTTATGTTATGCCCCGTTGCTGAATGTATTTCATTCTCAAATGAAGATTGCTCTCCACTTGAACTTTTTACGAGCTCAATTGTTTGCTGGAGTTTATTCTCTTCCGTAATATCAGATCCAATACTATAAGCTAACCTTGCTTCTCTTAATGGTTCTTGATCCCAACAGCCAGAAAGGAGGGAACTCGTACATAATATAAAAAGTAATTTAACTCTTTTTTTGAACATATTGTTCTCCTTTCTTATTTCTGAATAAGGAATAAAGAAGAAATAGAAAAGGTAAGATTAAAATGAAAATATAGGTAAATTTATCAGTAAATTGCGCAAGTACTTTTAATTCTTCTGGGGTATCTATAAACAAGGCTACACTAAAAGCAATAATACCAACGATTGGAACAGCCTTTTTATGATTAGTAAGGTTGAATATATGTCCGATTCCGATAGAAGCAGCACAATAATAACTAGCAATAGAAGCAGCAACAGTTATCATCCAAATTGGTATGAAGAGTAAATCAGTCCGGTCTATAATTCCGATGTGTAAAGAGCGTAATAAGTAAGCAACTGGTTCAGGAATAAGCTCAACTTGTTTCGGACTAAATACGATAAAGCAAATCCAAACAGTAAAAGTATAAAAAAGAGTTACAAATCCATTCGCGATAGAAATTGCTTTTAGTCGTGCCACAGGATTCCCATTTACTTTTGGGAAAGCGATAAGAATAATTTCAAAACCATACATAGCTGTAATTGTTTCCTTTGATGCTTGAATAATATTCCACCATCCGGCTTCTGTAATAGGAAAAATATAAGAAAAATCAGCTCGCGTGAGTCCTAGGGCAATTAAAAGAGCCATTGGAATAATAAGAATAGAGGCCATGACATAAAATCGTACGATGACTTTAAACGTATTATAAGCTATATAACAGCAAGCTATTGTACATAGTATGAGAATTGCAGACCATGGAGTTGCTTGTAAAACCCATACTTTAATGACATTACAAGCATTTAACATAACTGTCATACCGATAAGCGTAAAATAAAGAACATATAAAAAACCTAATAGTTTTCCGAATTTATTACCAAACATTATAGAAGAAATGTCATACATAGTTGCATCGGGAAATCTTCTTAATAAAAACCACATAAGTAAAATAATAAGTTGAATCGCAAGCCCGGCGATGAGTGCAGAAATCCATCCACCACCTTTTGCTATCGGGTGAAGACGGTTAGGTAGAGAAAGTATCCCCACTCCGATTTGGCATTGAATAACGAAAAAGGTAAATTGAACAAGTGAAATTTTACTTTGCGTGTTTGTCACCATTCTCATCCTCTCTCGTTACGTGTTGGCGTTGCATTTTTTTCGGTTTTGGATCATGTGGTCGTTCCCAAAATGACCAAATTGGTAGTCTTACAAAAGAATCTTTCATATCTTTAATCCGCATTGGTGCAACAGGAGAAAGATATGGTGTATGAAAAGAATGAAGCTGACATAGGTGAACGAAAGTTATAATGAGACCGAATGATATTCCTAAATATCCGAATATGGCAGCAAGAATCATTAGTGGAAAACGAAGAATTCGAACTGCTGAACTCATATCGTTTGATGGAACGAGAAAAGATGAGATTGCAGTTAAAGCTACAACGATAATCATTGTGTAAGAAACGAGTCCAGCTTTTACAATTGCATCACCAATTACTAAACCACCTACAATACCGATTGTTTGGCCAACTCGGCTTGGTAAGCGAATACCAGCTTCCCGTAATAATTCGAAAATCAATTCCATCAAGAGAGCTTCAAAAATAGGAGGGAGCGGTACTTTCTCTAATGAAGCTTTAATTGTATACACAAGTTCAAGCGGCAATACATCAGGATGAAAGGCTACGGTTGCGATATATATAGCTGGTAAGAGAAAAGCAATCAAAAAACTCACTAAGCGAATCATTCGGACGAAAGAACCGACAATCCAGCGGTTATTATAATCGTCTGGTGATTGATAGAAGGCAAATAACGTAACAGGAACGATAAGCGCTGTTGGATCTCCATCAGATAAAATAGCAACTCGTCCTTCGCTATATTTTGCATATAAGCAATTGCCACTTTCGTGTGCATTTCTTCACCGATTGTAAAATACTTAACAACTAGATTTGGACTCTTAATGAGTTTACGAATAGAGGTTAAATTAGTTGCTAGATCCTCTACAAAACCAGTATGTGGTCCACGTACAATCCCTTCATTATCAGGCTCTGCTATATCTCTCTTTAAAGATAAAGCTGTTTCGAAAATACAAAAACTGTCGACTTGTTCATGAAAATATAATGATTTGCCTTGTAATAAGAGCTGCACGCCATAATTTAAATTCGTTTCCTTTTTCATATTTAATGTAGAAAAAGCTTTATCTAAAGCTAAATCTGACCGCGTCAATAAAGGCTCAAGGGCTAATTGATGAATTAGATTTGGGTCTGCTAAAGATTCGATATATAGGATTGCTCCTTTTCCGTTTTGAAAAGGGAGATCCAATTTTTTTATATCGTCTGAATGACAGAGCTTATTTTCGATATAATTAATGTTTTCCGGAAGTGATGGAAACATATGCTTTTGATCCGTACTCTCTTGTTGTTCTTTTTGCTCTGTCATAATTTCCACCTCTTTAGAATAAAGTTACTTCTGTTAATTTTTGTTTTTTGTGAGAAATTTATGCTTGGATTATATGAGAAAACAAATTCTATTTTATCGGCTATGATTGTCCACGCATTATTCAATTTCATAGCAGTACTTCTCACATTTGTGTCGAATTAAGAAGATATATAGGAGGGATACATATGGAAATAGCAGTAGAACGAGTTTTTACAAAAGAAATTTTAGCAAGAGCAGCAAAGACATTTCATGTAACAGTGGAAGAAAAGCCACTTGGAGATTTTGAAAATTATATTTTTAAGGCAAAGGGTGATCGTGGCGAAGATTACGTATTGCGTTTAACTCACTCTTCTCATCGTTCTAAAAAAGAAGTCGAAGCTGAACTAGATTTTTTACGATATGTTGCGGAGAATGGGGCAAAGGTAGCAGGACCCCTTTATTCAGCATCTCAAAATCTTGTAGAAGAAATCAGAGCAGAGGATGGGACTTTCTTTTTCGCTTCCTTATTTACATATGCAAAAGGGGAGCAAGTAAAAGGAGAAGAATCGCCTTATTGGGGCGAGCCTCTCTTTGAAGCATGGGGAAAAGCGATTGGACAACTGCATCGTCTAACAATGAACTATCCTAAAACGGATCATCGTGATACGTGGGAAGAAGATGAGAGTGGGATTGTTAATGAATTAGAAGATGATCAAGTGAAAAAGATCGCTGCGGTATTAATGGCTGAGATAAAGGCTCTTCCAATTGAAAGAGAAACGTTCGGCCTTATGCACGGTGATATTCATCCAGGTAATTTTCATTATGATGGTAAAGAGCTAACAATCTTTGATTTTGATGATGCGGCTTATAATTACTTTATACACGATTTAGCGATGGTTCTTTATTACTCTGTTCTATTTACACCGTGGACAGCGGAAGAGAAGACCGATTTTGCTCGTAAACAATTACAAGTGTTAAGAAAAGGATACGAATATGAACATAAGCTAGCGGATAGTTGGTATGAATCATTGCTGTTATTTTTACGTTTACGCGATATAGGTTTATATGGCACGATTCAAAAGAAGTTTAAAGGGAAAGATATGCCTGATAACTTCTTGAAATTATCAGAAGAGCTATACGAAAGAATTATAAAAAAAGAAGCAATTGTGAATATATAATACATTCTGTTCAAAACAAAGTATATAAAACAAATATATACTTTGTTTTTTTATACAAAAATATGTTTATTTTATTAAAATAATATTGTCATAGATTCGGTATACATTTATAATTTTTATATATTCTGAATATTCTTGATAAAAAGGAGGGGGAATATTGGAAGCTTTCGTAAATTGGTTAAATAATATTGTTTGGAGTCCAGCACTTGTTTATTTATGTTTAGGAGCAGGTTTATATTTTTCAATTCGAACGAGGTTTTTACAAGTAAGGCATGTAGGAGAAATGGTGAAGCTGACATTTAAAGGAGAAAAATCAGAGGCGGGTGTTTCTTCATTCCAAGCGTTAGCACTTTCGTTATCTGGACGCGTTGGAACAGGGAATATAGCTGGGGTAGCAACGGCGGTTGCCTTCGGCGGACCAGGAGCTGTATTTTGGATGTGGGCAGTAGCCTTTTTAGGAGCAGGATCAGCTTATGTAGAATCTACATTAGCACAAATCTATAAGACAAAGCATCAGGGACAGTTTCGCGGTGGACCTGCTTATTACATTGAAAAAGGTTTAGGTGTGAAATGGTATGCTCTAGTATTTGTTGCAGCGACAATTCTTGCAACGGGGCTTTTATTACCGGGTGTGCAAGCAAATAGTATTGCTGTAAGTTTAGAGACAGCTTTTGGAATTAATACTACTCTATCAGGGGCTTTATTAGTTGTTGTATTAGCTCTTATCATCTTCGGTGGAGTAAAACGAATTGTTAACGTAGCGCAAGTTGTCGTACCGTTTATGGCTGTTGGGTATATTTTAGTAGCTTGTGTTATTGTCGCTATGAATATTGAAAAATTGCCAGAAGCATTTATGTTAATTATAAGAAGCGCTTTTGCATTAGAAGCAGCATTTGGTGGTATTATCGGTTTAGCAATTTCTTGGGGAGTAAAACGTGGTATTTATTCTAATGAAGCAGGGCAAGGAACAGGGCCACATGCAGCGGCAGCAGCTGAAGTATCACATCCAGCTAAGCAAGGTTTAGTGCAAGCATTTTCCGTTTACATTGATACATTATTTGTTTGTTCAGCAACAGCGTTTATGATGATTATTACAGGCATGTATAACGTATTTGATGCAAGCGGAAAAAACTTTATCGTAAATAAATTAAATGGTGCTCAGCCAGGGCCGGGATATACACAGGCAGCGGTAGAATCTGTTTTCCCTGGATTTGGAAACGGTTTCGTTGCAATCTCATTACTATTCTTTGCATTTACAACAATTATGGCGTATTACTACATTGCAGAAACGAATATCGCGTACTTAAATCGTGATAAAGACCGCCCTTGGCTGTCTATGGTACTAAAGTTTGTATTTTTAGGAGCTGTATTCTACGGTTGTATAAAAACAGCAGCAACGGCTTGGGCTTTAGGCGATATCGGTGTAGGAATTATGGCATGGGTAAATATCATTGCGATTTTACTATTACAAAAACCTGCATTAGTTGCATTAAAGGATTATGAAAAGCAGAAAAAAGAAGGAAAAGATCCAGTATTCGATCCAGGGCCATTAGGAATTAAAAATGCTGATTTCTGGGAGCATGAATATGGAAAAGATAAGAAAGAAGAAGTATCGTAATGGAATAGAAATGAAAAAGCAAAGGGGAAATTCCTTTGCTTTTTTTATGGACAAAATGAGGCTGGAAGTTATTTTTTTGCCTATTTTTGAATATAAAAAGAATGTACATGCTTTGTTAGGGGAAGGGGTGAGTATGTTGATAGAGTTTCGTAACGTAAATAAATATTATGGTACCTTTCAAGTTTTAAAAGATATTAATGTGCAAGTGAAAAAAGGTGAAGTGGTAGTAGTTGTTGGGCCTTCAGGATCAGGAAAAAGTACATTACTTCGGTGTATAAACCAGTTAGAGTCCATTACGGATGGAGAGTTAATTGTACAAAATACGGAGGTACACAATGCAAAAACAGATATGAATGAATTACGCCGAAATATCGGAATGGTCTTTCAACATTTTTATTTATATCCACATAAAACAGTTCTTCAAAATATTACATTAGCACCTATTAAAGTAAATAAAATTTCAAAAGAGGAAGCAGAACAAACAGCGATGTTTTATTTAGAGAAAGTAGGAATTCCAGAGAAGGCTAACGTGTATCCACATCAATTATCTGGAGGACAACAGCAACGGGTGGCAATTGCTAGAGGGCTTGCGATGCAGCCGGAAATTATGCTATTCGATGAGCCTACGTCTGCTCTTGATCCGGAGATGATCGGGGAAGTATTGGATGTTATGAAAACGTTAGCTAAAGAAGGGATGACGATGGTTGTTGTCACGCATGAGATGGGATTCGCGCGGGAGGTAGCCGATCGGATTTTATTTATGGATGATGGCAAAATCATTGAGGATACAACACCGGCGCAATTTTTTGCAAGTCCTGAACAAGAAAGAGCGCGGCTATTTTTAAGCCGAGTGTTAAACCATTAAAGGAGGAGTTTTATGCTTAAAATGAAAAAGTTGTTTACGTTAATCGTATTTTCATGTCTATTCGTACTTGTCGTTGCTGGATGCGGAAGTAAAAAAGATGAGGCGAAAGAAACGAACACGAAGCAAGGCGGTGCTGTTGAACAAATTAAGAAGCGAGGGAAGTTAGTAGTTGGGGTGAAGAATGATACGAACTTATTTGGATTGAAAAATCCTTCGACAGGGCAGGTAGAAGGATTTGATGTTGATGTTGCAAAGGCGCTTGCGAAAAAGATTCTTGGGGATGAAAAGAAACTAGAGTTGAAAGAGGTAACATCTAAAACGCGTATTCCACTACTGAAAAACGGTGACATTGATGCAATTATTGCAACAATGACAATTACAGAAGAACGTAAAAAAGAAGTCGATTTTTCAGATGTATATTTTAAAGCAGGGCAATCGTTACTCGTGAAAAAAGGGAGCGATATTAAAAGTATTGATGATGTGAAAAAGGGCGTAAAAGTGTTAGCAGTAAAAGGTTCAACGTCTACAAATAACATTCGCCAAAAATCACCAGAAGCGACTGTATTAGAATTTGAAAATTATAGTGAGGCATTTACAGCGTTAAAAGCAGGAAAAGGTGATGTTTTAACAACAGATAATGCAATTCTTTACGGCATGGCAAAACAAGATTCAAATTATGAAGTTGTCGGGAAAATTTTTACGGATGAGCCGTACGGAATTGCAGTGCAAAAAGGTGCAGATGATTTAACGAAAGAGATTAATAGTTTAATTAAAGACATGAAAGCAAGCGGAGAGTATGACAAATTATATGAGAAATGGATTGGGCAAAAACCAGAGAAGTAAAGTGATGAATAGTAAAAGCGAGAGGATGAGAGCACTCATCCTCTTCTTGTAAAGAAAGAGGGGAGAATATGTGCCTGATTTTTCTATATTAACGAATAACATTGATATGTATTTAGAAGGATTTAAATATACAGTGATGTCTAGTGTAATCGCATTAATAGGCAGTTTTATTTTAGGCATAATATTAGCGGTAATGCGTATTGCACCGATTCGCATTTTAAATTGGTTGGGAGCTGCTATTGTAGAATTTGTAAGAAATATTCCGCTCGTATTAATTGCATTTATATTCTATTTCGCTTTACCTGTAATAGGAATTACTTTAAATGGTTTTGTAGCAGGAACAGTTACGCTTACCGTATATACGGCAGCGTTTATTGCGGAAGTCATTCGCGCTGGTATTTTATCAGTCGCGAAAGGCCAAATGGAGGCAGCACGTTCTTCAGGATTGACTTACACGCAAGCGATGTACCATGTCGTTTTACCCCAAGCGATGAAAATCGTAATCCCTCCTCTAGGAAATCAATTTCTCAATTTAGTAAAAAACTCTTCCATACTCGGAATTATCGCTGGTATGGATTTAATGTATCAAGGAGATTTAATTTCAACGAAGACGTTTGTTACGTTCGACGTTTATATATTTGTCGGGATGTTTTATTTAATATTAACAATTCCGCTCAGTATGTTAGTGCGTTATTTAGAAAAACGCTTAGCAAAGGAGGCGGTGTAAATGGATTTTAAGGGAGCAATAACAGGTGATCATATTCTCTTTTTATTAAAAGGGTTACTCATCACATTAGAGGTAGCGCTCGTAGCGATTGTACTTAGCTTTATTATTGGTAGTGTAATAGGAATATTGCGCTACATGAAAATCCCTGTCGTCTCACAAATATTAGGAATTCTCGTTGAAGTGGTTCGAAACTTACCACTACTTTTAATTATATTTTTCACGTATTTTGCACTTCCAGAAGCAGGATTGAAATTAGAAATTATAACAGCTACAATTGTTGCGTTAACAATATTTGAAGCAGCAATGATATCTGAAATTGTTCGAAGTGGTCTATTATCGATTGAAAAAGGACAGATTGAGGCCGCAAGATCTTCAGGATTAACGTATGTTCAAGCGCTTTGGCATGTTATTTTACCACAAGCATTAAGAAGAATGGTTCCGCCGCTTGTCAGTCAGTTTATTTCATTGCTGAAAGATACAGCGCTAGCAGTCGTTATATCACTGCCAGAGCTTATTCATAATGCTCAAATTATTAGCGGACAAAATGTAAATTATATGATTCCAACGTTTATAGTAGTAGCTTGTATGTATTTTATCGTAAATTATAGTTTATCAATTTTATCGAGAAGGTTAGAACTCCATTGACTCTTACAATATATGTAAGAGTTTTTTCCTTGTTTCTCCTTATTTTCCTCTAAATAGAATCTAAATCTTGCAATAATTCGATTTTTTATATTATTTTATCAGAAAAGTTTTAATTTTATATAGAAAATGTAATCGCTTTCGTGTATATTTTTATTATCAGAAAATTTTAACAAGATATAGGGGTATTGGTAGGGGGAGGATTTAGATGCAGCAACAAACGAATGAGAAATTACATCGTACGATGAAGAGTAGACATTTATTTATGATCGCACTAGGTGGTGTAATCGGAACTGGTTTTTTCTTAGGTTCAGGTTACACCATTAATCAGGCTGGACCAGGGGGAGCCATCCTTTCATATTTAGTAGGCGGATTTATTATGTATTTAACAATGCTATGCCTTGGAGAGTTAACGGTAGCAATGCCAGTTTCAGGTTCTTTCCAAAAGTATGCGACGAAGTTTATTGGACCAGGAACGGGCTTTATGATCGGTTGGCTATATTGGCTTGGCTGGGCAGTAACAGTAGGACTAGAATTAACGTCAATCGGTTTAATGATGAAAAGATGGTTTCCGAATGCTGATGTTTGGGTATGGTGCCTTGTATTCGGTGTTATTTTATATGCTTCAAACGCAATTTCGGCGAAAAGTTATGCTGAATTAGAATTTTGGTTTTCTAGTATTAAAGTAATTACAATTCTTGCATTTGTTGTTCTTGGTGGTAGTGCATTATTAGGGTTTATATCATATGACGGAAAAGAAGCAGCACCTCTTTTCTCTAACTTTGTAAGTGAAGGCGGGTTATTCCCGAATGGACTAGCTGCCGTATTACTTACAATGATTACAGTGAACTTCTCGTTCCAAGGAACAGAGTTAATCGGGATTGCAGCGGGAGAAAGCGAAGAGCCTGAAAAAACAATTCCACGTGCAATTCGTAATACAGTATGGCGCATTATGTTATTCTTCATTTTAACAATGACGATTTTAGTAGGATTAATTTCTTGGAAAGAAGCTGGCGTAATTGAAAGTCCGTTCGTAGTTGTATTTGATAAAATCGGTATTCCATATGCAGCTGATATTATGAACTTCGTTATTATTACTGCGTTATTATCTGTAGCGAACTCTGGATTATATGCAGCGACGCGTATACTATGGTCACTTGCAAATGAAGGAATGGCACCAAAGTCTTTCCAGAAAGTAAATAAGCGTGGTATTCCAATTACAGCACTAGTTGTAACAATTGCTGTAGCTGCTTTATCTTTATTAACAAGCTTCCTTGCAGAAGATACAGTATACATGTACTTATTATCTATAGCTGGTTTATCAGCTGTATCAAGTTGGATTATTATTGCCCTGTCGCAACTTCGCTTTAGAAGTCAGTATATAAAAGGCGGAGGAAAGTTAGAGGACTTAAAATATAAAACACCGTTATATCCAATCGTTCCTATTTTAGCTTTAATTACAAATAGTATCGTTGTTATTAGTTTAGCGTTTATTCCAGAACAAAGAATGGCGTTATATTGTGGTATTCCATTTATCATTTTCTGCTACATATATTATTATATAAATAAGAAACGGCAGAAACCGATGAAGGTGGAGACAACAAATGAAACTAACCATCAAACAAGATGATATTGAGGCAGATTTATCGTATGGTCAATTAGCGATTGGAAAAGAAAACGGGTATTCACCGTTACAATTACTCGTTTCTTCTATCGCAGGATGCAGTGCAATTGTCTTTCGAACAATTTTAGAAAAGAAACGTATTACATACGATACGTTTACAATTGAAACGGAAATTGGTAGAAGTGAAGCTTTATCAAAACCAGTTGAAAGTGTTCATTTGCACTATAAAATTAAAGCGCAAAACATTACAGAAGAGCAGTTGGATAAGGCACTGCAACTGGCAGTGAAAAATTGCACGATTGTTCAATCTGTAAAAGATAGTATAAAGGTTACGGAAACAATTGAACTAATAAAATAAAACATAAAAACGTGAGAATACGGCTCTCACGTTTTTATGTTTTTAATAAAGGGGGAAATATGATGGAATGTTTAGGGTGTAAATTAGCCAACGAAGAAGAAATTATATATAAAATATATGAAGATGACTATGTAACATGCTTTTTAGATCATGCACCTTTCTATCCAGGACATACTTTAATTGTGCCAAAACAGCATGTTGTAGAAGTAGATGAATTAGATGATGTTGTAGCAAAATCCATTATGGATGCTTCTAAGCTTATTGCAAAAGCGATTAAGGCATTATATAAACCAGATGGAGTTACAGTTTGTCAAAATGGTGGAGTATTTAATGAGTTAACACATTACCATATGCATGTCGTACCAAGATATAAAGAGCGCTCGTTTGCTGAATTTTATACGGTACAATCGGGAGAAAAGCACAATCATAATTTTGAAGAGATTAAGCATTTGTTAAAAGAAGCGATAGAGCATATGCTGCTTATTGAAAAGGCGTAGCGGTCAGGAAAATTCTAATATTAAAAAGCCCAATTTCTCAGTTAAAATAGAGAAATTGGGCTTTTGTTTATTCTATTATTAAATTTTATCTATAAAAAGATTTTGCAGTGTCACAAAGTATGGGGCTCATTCGTTATATAGAGTGAGAGGAGGAATTATATGAAGGTTACAAACAACGATTATGAAAAGATGGAAGAGCTATATGAGTTGTATGAACAAAAGATTTATTATGTAGCGTATTCTATTTTAAATAATATTCAACAGGCTGAAGATGCGGTTCAAGAGACGTTTATTACTCTTTATAAGAACCTGGCAAAGCTCTATAGCTTGAGCACTGAAGAGCTTAAACGCTACATTTTGAGGGTCGCGAAAAACAAGGCGATTGATAGTTACCGGAAAAATAAACGACATGAAACATTTTTAGAAGAATATGAAAGAGAATCAGTAGAGGCAGTAGATGAAAATATTGAAGAGTGGGAAAAACGTAAAATGTCTGAGGTTCAAATTGATGCATTGCTAAAAGAGTTAAATGAATCTAATAGACAGGTGTTTAAGTACAAAGTCTTCTATAACTTAACGTATCAAGAAATTTCAAGTGTTATGGGGATAACGGAGGTCAATGTCCGCAAGCAGTTTGAACGCGCTCGAAAACGAGTCCAAACTATTATAGGAGGTATACAACATGACGAATTCAAAGAACTCCAAAGAAATATATGAACTTGCTGAAAAGATTGCTTTAGATGATTTTGATAAAATCGAAGAACAACATGAATTTTCACATACATATACGCGCAAAAAGAAATTGTTTATGGAAGAAATGAAGCTGAAAGACGAGAAGCCACAGAAAAAGCGTAAAAAACATCGTATGTTAATCGCTGCTGCTTGCTTATTGATTGGTATGCCGACAACCGTTTTTGGTGCAGTAAAAGTCTATAATATGATTGTCCAAAAACAAAATTACGAAGTAAATGTTTCGGTAACAAATAAGGACTCAAAAAAGAGTGATAAGTGGTATAAGCTGAAAATAGGTAAATTGCCAGAAAATATGGAAGCAATCGATGACTCTGCTATGAAATATTCATTTAAAGATAATGACGCAATGGGTGGGTTTTCATTCGTTCTTTGGAGAGTAGGAAAAGATTCAAATTTTAAAACGCTGTACTCAAAAAGCTACGAAGAGAAAGAGATAAATGGTAAGAAAGCAGTGATTGTTAATAAAGAAAATGGAAACAATAATTTAGCGTTTAACAGAGAGGTCTTTCTCTTTTTTGAGAAAGAGGGGATCATGTTACAAAGTTATATTGGAAACGATATAAACGAAGAACAAATGGTGGATGTGTTAGGGAACATTTCACTTGAGCCTACGTCAAAAGAAAAGGCATCAGATATAACAGATTATGATAAAAAGTATTTTAGCGAAGAAAGTAAGCCTAAAAAAACTAAGGTGATTCCTTTGAAAAAAGATAGTAAACGACTATTTCATATAGGACAAAAGGTTCCAGTAACGATATCTATGGATAACAGCCAAATTGAATATGTGATAGAAAAAGTTGAAGTCTTTGATTCAATCAAAGATTTTACACAAGAGAACTTTAATGAACTTGGCCTAGAGATATTAAGCAAGAATAAGGCTTTAGATCAGACGGGAAAATTACTATCGTACAGACGAGATGAATATAAATTAGGGAATGGTAAAGATTCAATTGATACATTAGTAGATTCGAAATTAGTTAATGTTAAATTTGTCTATTTAACAACAACAGTGAAAAATATTGGTAAAAAGTCGACAGAAGAAATCTATATGCATCCATCTATAAAACAGCTTAAATTTGAAGGGAATGCATGGAACTACGCTAAAGAAGAGGGAATGGACGCAACGCGTATTATGACGGGTGAAGTTGATTACTTGGAACCTCACGGAGACGGAAAAAGCTTTTATAATATTGGCAGTATCCGATCTGGACAAACGGTGAAGGTTAACTTAGGTTATTTTGTAGATGAGGATAAACTAAATTCAATCTTTTTAGATGCTTTCCATTACAGAGGGAATGGTGGCACTGAAAATATGAATGCGGAATATCGTTGGTGGATTGATATTCGTCAATAGTAACAAAGAGACTAAAAAGCTGCTTATATTTAGCAGCTTTTTTCGTCTCCATACATATGTAAAATTTCTTTCGCACGTATACGTAAACCATCTATCAATTCTATCGGTTCTAACACTTGTGCATCTTTTCCAAGCCTATAAAATAAAGGGGTAATAAAATTAATTTCACCTTTATCAATTGTTGAATGTATATATCCTGTCCCGTCCTCATTTACTACAACGAATTCTTCAAGGTAAGGCACGCTTTTACATTGGCGCACACCTTCTGTCGTTAATAAAACATGTAACTGGGTAGGAATGTTTATGACGTTAGAGCTAGAGTTAAACCATTCTTCTAAATTCATGAACGTACTTTCACTTTCTTCTGTTGATAATATAGAAAGAATACGATCAACGCGATACAGTAATACTTTTTTTCTACTGAAGTCGTAGGATGGTAAGTACCATAGCCCGTCATGAGCATATACACCGATAGGATGAACATGTTTTGTTTTTATCCCCGATTTAGATTCGTATTGAAAGTGTAAATCTTTATTTTCAATAGCCGTGGTTAACACTTCATTTAAAAGAGGTGTATCAATTGTTCTCTTCGGATTCCAGAAAGCAATATAAGAGCGTATTTTATCAATTTTCGCTTTCGCATCATGTTGTAGAGAGCTGTACAGTTTGTGTGTAACGGAATTGATTTCTGTATTAAAAGGTAAGTCTCGGTAGTAGCTTAAAGATTGAAATGCAAAAAAGATGGAGACTGCTTCTTCTTCCGTAAATAAAATAGGGGGAATGACTCTATTCGTTAATACTTTATAGCCGCCGTTACGACCTTGTTCTGCGTAAATGGGCAACCCCATATCACTCAAATCTAAAATGTATCTATGAACCGTACGAACGGAAATATTAAATTCATCAGCTATTTCTTGCGCTGTAAATGTCTTTTTTGCAGAAGCAAATATAAGAATATCTAATAAGCGTTTAGCTTTTGACAAATGTATCACCTTTTTCTTTTTAACATGACATAAATTGTCATGTTTTATTGTTAGTATATTGTTTACATCATATGTTATCAAGATGAGATGCAAGGAGGGAAAGAGATGTCACGTGAAATTGTTTTATTTATTGCGGCGAGCTTAGATGGATATATTGCCAAAGAAGATGATGATTTACAGTGGTTAATGGAAACAGAAGGAGAGGGAGATAACGGTTATACAGAAATGTATGAAACAATTGATACGATAATCATGGGAAAAAGAACGTACGATTATGTAGTAGAGCATATGGAAACATTCCCGTATGTAGATAAAAAATGTTATGTTTTCTCTAACTCAGAAAAAGGTTCAAATGAATACGTGGAGTTTGTAAGTGAAGATGTAGTGGAGTTTACAAAAAGGTTGAAAGAGCAAGAAGGATCTAAAATATGGATGGTTGGTGGAGGAAGTCTACTAAGAGAATTCTTTAAGAATAATTTAATTGATGAATATGTTGTTACGATTACACCGCATATATTAGGCTCGGGAGTTCCGTTATTCCAAGATAAGAACCCGGAAATTCATTTAACTTTAACAGATACGAAACGTTTTGGGCAATTTGTAAATTTATATTATAAAGTAAGATGATAAAGAAACACGACTACTGATGGTAGTCGTGTTTTTGTATAGATGGCAATGAAATAATAAAGCAAGATCCGTGGTCGACTTCACTCGTTACAGTAATATTCCCACCGTGTAGCTCTACAATTTCTTTCACGATAGATAATCCTAAACCAGTTCCGCCTGTAGCTCGTGATCTCGCTTTATCAACTCGATAAAAGCGGTCGAAAATGTGAGGGAGGTCTTCAAGCGGAATACCTTCACCTTCATCTTCAATTGTAATGGAAATACTTTTATGTTCTTCAGTAACAGAAATGTGGATAAGAGAATACTCTTTTGAATGTCTATAAGCGTTATTTAAAATGTTCACCACAACTTGTTCGAAGCGTTGTTCATCTAGGTTCACTAGCAGTGTAGGAGGACAAGAGAAAGAAACTCTAATGTGTTTTTCTTTATATATGGCATTTACTTTTTCAGCTATGCGAGTCAGGAAGTTGTGTAAATGCACTTCCTTTACTTGAATAGAAAAGTTATGTTGTTCCATTTGTGCAAGGGAAAACAAATCTTGAACTAAGTTTGTAATGTAATCAGATTCATCTTTTATAATAGATAAATATCGTAAACGTTGCTTGGAAGATGTGGTTTCTTTTAAAGCAATGTCAGCGTAACCTCTTACGTATGTCAAAGGTGTTCGTAATTCATGAGCAACACTTGCTAGAAATTCACTTCGCTCTGTTTTCATATAATGTAAATCATTAGCAAGTGTTTGAATTGATGAGGCTAGTTCACCAATTTCATCATTTCGAGTAGTTGTTAATGAAACGGATAAATCGCCTTTACTCATTTTTTCAGTGGCATGTTTCATGTGTAACAATGGTTTTGTTAACAACCGTGATAATAGAAAGATGGTGATGGCTGTTAATAGAAAAGTAATGATCCCAGCAATAATGAATTGTCTTGTTAGCCCATTCACCATCTTTTCAATGGATTCTGTCCCAAGAAACATGTACACATAGCCTTCATGTTTTCCATCTATTACAATGGGACTAACTGTACATATATAATTAGATGTTTTCCAATGATTCTCTATAATTGCGCCTTCATGATCTGTCCGTGTTTGCATCTTTTCAATATGTCTTTTTATAGTAGTATTTATTTCGTTGGATTTAGCTAGTACATCCTTATTTGCATTTGTAATAACAACAGTCGTTTCGGCCTCGGATTCCATTAGCGCAACATGGGAAATTGTTTGCTTATCAAAATACTTTTCAAGGACATCTCTGTGACTATTTCCGCGCTTTAATAAAGCTGTCATTTCTTCATTTACTCTATTGTTGACAAGGCTATAATAAAGCAAGACAAATAGAACACTTTCGATTAAAAGTGTAACAATTAAAAAATAAAATCCGAGCTGAATAGAAATTCGCTTCATCGTTTTGCTCCTTAATCTAAAGTATCAACCCATCGATATCCGACTCCGTACACAGTTTTTAAATGATTATCAATAGGGAAATTTACTTTTCGTAATTTATCACGCAAATTACGAATATGTGAATCGACTGTTCTATCTTCTGTATTTGTATTTAATCCCCAAATTCGTTCAATAAGCTGATCTCGGCTTAATACGTAGTTCACATGACGTAAAAATAATCCGAGTAAAGAGAATTCGATTGGAGTGAGAAGAAGTTCTTCATTATGTACAGAAACGAAATGCTTTGCCTCATCCCATAAAATGCCGTCATATTGGATTTGCGCGTGTTGATTTGTTCGCCTTAAAACAGCTTTAATTCTTGCGAAAAGCTCTTCTTCATGGAAAGGTTTTGTTACGTAATCATCCGCTCCGAGTTTTAATCCTTGGACGACATCGATGGTTTGATCACGAGCGGTAACCATAATAATAGGAACGTTACTAAATGAACGGATTTTTTTGCACGTTTCCCATCCGTCCATCTTTGGCATCATAATATCGAGTAAAATAAATTTAAAGTTTTGATTTTCTATATGTGAAATCGCTTCTTCTCCGGATTGTGCACATATGCAGTTATATCCAATTGGAGTAAGATAAAGCGTTAATAATTCAAGCATTCGCGGTTCATCGTCTACGAGCAGTATATCAATCATAGAGAGCCCTCCATATATAATTTTTACTTAAATTGTAATGCAAAATCATGAAGAAATGGTGCAGATTGTAATGCGTCTGCATAATTTCTTCAGAATTGCTTGTTATTGTAAAGTTGAAATTCCATTTTAGGTAATGATATTGGCTCGAAAACGATTTATACGGAGGCGGTATAGTGAAAAAGATGACCCGAATCTTTGGGATAACAATAGTTACAGCAGTTGGTCTTGCTGCATGTGGACAAACGAACACGGATCATAAAAATCATGAATCGAAAGAAGAGAAGAAAACAGAGCAGAAGGAAATGAAAATGAATCAGGAGGTAACTGCACCGAAAGAAATGAATCAAGGTGCATCAAATGATTTATTAACGACAAGTTTAAAAAATGTAACGAGATTAAACACAAATGATCCTCTTCAAATGGTAGTATTAACTTCGCAGACGATATGGCCAGCAACACATAAAGAGAATCAGCCAGGCGCTGTTATTTTAGTACCAGTAAACGAGTGGCAATTAGGTATTGCAAGTGCAGACCTTATTCATCATCCGAATAACGGACCGATTTTATTTATAGAAAAAGAAAAGGTACCCGAGATGACGTTAAAAGAAATAAAACGGCTAAATCCGCTCGGAACGAAAGATGGAACACAAATTATGGTGATGGGGGATATAGGGGCAGCCGCACTGGAGCAATTAAAAGATTATAAAGTAAAGCAAATAAAGGAAACGGATCCAGCTATCTTTGCTAAAGATGTTGATAAAGAGTATGCGGATATAACAGGTAGTTATCCGAATAGTGTTATTATCGGTTCGTCTGAAGAAGAAGGGCGTTTATATACAACACCAGCTGTAAACTGGATTTCTCATATGCCAGAACCATTACTTTATACAGAAAAGAATAAAGTGCCAGAAGCGACGATAGAGGCATTAAAGATGCGAAAAGATAAAGCAAATATATATGTACTAGGACCAGAAAAAATCATTTCAAAAGAAGTAGAAAAAGAGTTAAGCAAATACGGGAAAGTAACGCGTATTAGTGGAGAGACTCCAGTAGAAAATTCTATTGCATTTGCAAAGTTTAAAGATGAAAAAACAAAATTTGGGTGGGGGTTCACAAAACCAGGACACGGTGTATCATTTGTTTCAAACAAAACACCAGACTTAGCAGTTGCAGGAGCACCATTTTCACATATGGGTAAACATGCCCCCGTCATCTTATTAGAGGAAGGAAAAGCTTCACAACCAGTGTATGATTTCCTTGCTACTATTCAACCGAAGTTTAAAGATGACCCAACACTTGGCCCGTACAATCATGGATTCTTATTAGGAAATACTGAAAATATTTCATTTGAAACGCAAGGTATATTGGATGAGAGGCTAGAGATTGTGCAAGAAAGTGGTCAAGGGCACGGTGGACATTAATGAAATGAGAGAAGACGCTATGAAGATAGCGTCTTTTTTAGGAAACTTTTACATAGCGAAAAATCCTCTACTCGTTATATAATAGCCTTCGTGCAGTCGGCTAGATTTTCTTATGGAGAAAATCAAATGAGAAAAGAGTAGAGGAGTGGTATTTTGTTTCAAACGATAAAAAATGACTGGTTCTCCAACGTGAAAGGAGATGTGCTATCAGGAATTGTCGTTGCTTTAGCGTTAATCCCTGAAGCAATTGCTTTCTCTGTTATTGCAGGCGTGGATCCGACCGTTGGGTTATACGCAGCCTTTTGTATTGCAGTTACCATTTCATTTGTTGGCGGAAGAACTGGAATGATTTCAGCTGCAACAGGTGCAATGGCATTGTTAATGGTAACGCTTGTTAAAGATCATGGTTTGCAATATTTATTTGCTACAACAATATTAACGGGGATTGTCCAAATTATTTTCGGTGTATTCAAACTGAGCTCATTTATGAAGTTTGTTCCGAAATCTGTTATGAGTGGTTTTTTAAATTCACTTGGAATTTTAGTTTTTACAGCGCAATTGCCACATTTTAAAAATGCAACTTGGCAAATGTATGCACTTGTCGCATTAGGACTTGCAATTATATATGTATTTCCACGTATTACGACGGCTGTACCGTCTACACTTATTTCAATTATCATTGTGACAAGTATTGCACTTATGAGCGGATTACAGTTAAAAACAGTCGGGGATATGGGAAGTCTGCCGAAAGAATTACCGTTCTTTAGCATGCCTGACGTGCCTTTTACACTTGAGACATTAGGGATTATTTTACCGTACGCAGTTATGCTTGCAATTATTGGTTTACTAGAGTCATTATTAACAGCTTCAGTTTTAGATGATATGACGCATACGGAAAGTAATAAGCATAAGGAAGCACGTGGACAAGGGATTGCAAACATTGTTGCTGGTTTCTTCGGAGGAATGGCAGGATGTGCAATGATTGGACAATCTGTTATTAATATTAAATCAGGTGGACGCGGGCGATTATCGACGTTTGTAGCGGGCGGATTTTTAATCATATTACTATTTGTTTTAGGTGATTATGTCGTTCATATTCCGATGGCAGCTTTAGTTGCAGTTATGATTATGGTTTCAATTGGAACATTTGATTGGAACTCTGTAACAACGATTCATAAAGTACCAAAAGGAAATGCATTTGTTATGATTGTAACAGTTGTGGTGGTCTTAATTACACATAATTTAGCATTAGGTGTAATTATCGGAACAGTAATTAGTGCGGTTTTATTTGCATTCAATATGGCAAAGATTCACGTGAAACATTTATATATTGAAAATAAGAAAATATACGAAATTCATGGCCAACTTTTCTTCGCATCTACGGCAGATCTTATCAATAATTTTTCATTTGAGGAAGATGTAAAAGAAATTGAGTTGAATTTTTCTCACGCACACATATGGGATGATTCAGCAGTGGCGTCAATTGATAAAGTTATTATGAAGTATGAACAAAGTGGCGTGAAAGTAAGTATAATGGGATTAAATGAACGTAGTGCAAAACTTGTTACTAATTTAGCTACTTATAATAAAAGAATTGCTAGTTAGAAGCCTCCTTTTTAGGGGGCTTTATTATATAATACGAGTAGGATAACGAAAAGGGGATTCAGCATATGTATAAACAAATTATATTAGCATGTGACGGTTCTGAACATGCACTTCGAGCAGCGGAACATGCAACATATATTGCGAAATGTAGCGAAGAAGCAAATGTTGAAGTTGTGTACGTAGTAGATAATAGAACAGCAAAATCAGATATTATACAAGGTCAAACAGATTTAGAAACAATAACGGCTAGTCGAAAAGATAAATTAAAAGAGATTGAAGGTTTATTAAAGAAAGAGAATATTTCTTATAAAATTACGATATTACATGGCGATCCAGGAGATACGATTGTTCAATATGTAAATACAGGAGATATAGATCTTGTTATTGCTGGGAGTAGAGGATTAAATACACTGCAAGAGATGGTGCTTGGTAGTGTCAGTCATAAAATAGCAAAGCGTGTGAAATGTCCGGTGATGATTATCAAATAAATTGAGTGAGATATTTTGTAGTGTAAGCAAGACCTTGATATAATTCGAGGTCTTTTTTGACGTATAAAAGGTAAGAGTGTGGACATAATAGATACATAAGTTTTAGAAAATATTAACTTACAAATTTGTAAGTTTGTTGTCAGAAAAATCGATGTTATGAAAATTATTCTATTGGTAAAATAAACATATCGAAGGGGAGATAGGGAGGATGAAAAAGATGAAAGCACTTCAAAATTTATCATATAGCCAAGGTGTCGGTCTTATTTGTTTAGGGGGATTTGCTGCATCTGTTACGTTAGCTGTTGTAATAAAGATAATTCATCAAATCTTTTAATTTTAGAGTAGGGAAGGAATTGGTTGTTATAAATAGTAAGAGAAGGATTGTAAATAAAAAATAGCTCCTGGCATGTATGTAGATGCTGGGAGCTATTTTTATGATTATTTTTCTACTTCTGGCTTCTCACTTGTTACAGTAACGTCTTTCCAATGTGAAGTTATTTGATTCACTTCAGTGTTGACATCATAATTTTTTACGCGCTTATTAACACCTGTTAAATCGAATGTGTAATGAATTGGAATCATCGGTGCTTCGTCATGAATTAATTTTTGCCATTTATCATATACTTCTTTACGATATTTTTCATCAGTAGCTTTTTCTGATAATCCAGCGTCTAATAATTTAGTATTTTCATCATTTACCCAGCGTTGATAGTTAAATCCAGCATTTTTACCCCATAGACCAGAAAGGTCAGGATCAGAACCAGTGTTCCAAGCACCAGAGAAAATATCAACCTTTGGATCATCTTTTTTAATCATTTCACGCATAGCATTAAATTCATGTAAGCGTCCATCAACAAGCTCTACTTTTAAGCCGATATCTTTCCAAGATTGAATATAGAATTTTGCAAGTGGTTCACTTGTTTCACTGCCGTTACTAGCTAGGAAGTTAATTTTAAATTCATTACCTTTTGGATCCTCGCGGAATCCATCACCATTTTTATCTTTATAGCCAGCTTCATCTAATAGTTTTTTCGCTTTATCTACATCTAAGTTATATGCGCCAACATTGTTATTATGGTACTTTGGCATAGATGGTGGAATTGGAGAGTTAGCTGGAACACGAAGTCCGTGATATACTTTTTCTCCTAATTTTTCTCTATCAATTGCATAAGCCATCGCTTGACGTAAACGAACGTCTTTGAACTTATCGTTATCCATTACAGCTTCATTCTTTGCTTTGTCCATATGTCCGAACTTAAATCCGATATAAGTATAAGCAAGATCAGTTTTACCAATTAGTTGTGTATTTTTTAATTTACTTACGTTCGGATATTGATCAGCAGTAATTGCTGCAATATCAATATCACCTTTTTTCAGAGATGCACTAACAATAGATGGATTTACAACTTTTAATGTTACATTTTTTAGTTTAGGTTTGCCACCCCAATAATCATCGAAGCGCTCATACTCAACTGATTCACCAGGGACGATTTTCTTCACTTTAAATGGTCCGAATCCAATTGGATTTTGACGGATCTTATCAGATTCAGCCAGTTTTTCAATTGGTACATCACCTAAATATTTTTTAGGTGTAGGATATGTCCAAATACCAGTTTTCAGTGAAGGGTTTACTTCTTTATAAGTAATGGAAATTGTTTTTGGATCGACTACTTTAATACCAGAAATTTTGTCAGCTTTTCCAGCGTGATATTCTTCCATACCTTCAATCATTTGCATTTGTGTATCGTAACGAATACCTGTATATTTGCTATTCCCAATAATCAAGTAAGAATATTCTAAATCCTCAGCCGTTACAGGGTTACCATCGTGCCATTTTACATTATCTTTAATCTTAATTGTAATTGTTTTTTTATCTTCAGAAATTGTATAAGTTGCAGCACCATCATTTGTAATTTCCCAGTTTTTATCTGTAGCTAATAATTGTTCATCAAAGAAATCCATAATTTCTGAATCTGGAGCAACTTCATACAATACTCTACTTAAAACACCAGCGAAAGGTGAATTTGAAACGAGTCCATAAGTTAATGATCCGTCTTTAATCTCTTTGCCATCATTTTTTACAGCAGCACTAAATTTATTTGTTTCTACTTTTTTCGTATTTGCTTTTTTGCTACCGCTATCAGCACCCCCACATGCAGATAGTAATAATGTTGAAGCAGCAAGTGTACTTAATACTTTGTACAGTTTTGGTTTGTTCATAACTTCTCCACCCCTTATCCTTTTCTTTGTCTCGCATCAGCCGCACGTTTTAACGCTTGACCAATAAAATTTATACACAGCATCAACACTAAAATCATGATTGATGCGGGTAACCAAATCCACCATTTTTCTTGCAATACATCTGGGTTTGTTGCATAACTTACAAGTGTACCAAGACTCGGTGTACTTTCTGGTAGACCAAAACCTAAGTAAGTCAAACTAGATTCAATCCCGATGTTACCAGCAAGATTTAATGTAATATTTACGATAATAATAGAGCTCAAATTAGGTAATATTTGCTGAAAGATAATCTTCCAATTTGGTGTTCCTAAAGTTTTTGATGCAGATACGTAATCAAGTTCTTTCTCAGTTAATACTTTAGAGCGTATAAGCCTTGCTTTTCCGACCCATAAGAAAGCGGTCATTATGAGAATAAATGTAGTAATATTGAAAGTTGGAACAAGTGAGATAAATACGATAACAATCATTAAGAATGGTAAAATCATCATAAAGTCGATAAAACGCATGATGATGTTATCAACAACTCCTCCAAAATAGCCAGCAATTAGTCCCATGGTAAGACCGATAAGGGTTGATAAAAGAGTAATGGCTAAACCAACTGTAAAGGAATTACGTGTACCAATAATTAATTGTCCGAAAATATCACGGCCACCATAATCAGTTCCTAGCCAATGTTCAGCTGAAGGAGGATCATAAATGGCGAACAGATCAACTCGAACGATATCTTCTTGTTTCATAATAAATGAAGTTGCGTAAACGGCTATTAATATTAAAGCTAAAAAGAATAGGGAAAACATTGCTAGTTTATCTTTACGAAATTCTCGCCACATAATGGAGAAACCAGAAGGGCTCTTTTCGTAATGAATGACCTCAGTTTGTTTTTCAGGATTTGCTAACATAACGTTTCTTCACCTCCATTAATCAATACGAATACGTGGATCAACGATGCTTAGAATAATATCGGAAAGAAGAGTCCCGAGTAGCGTTGCGAATCCAGTAAATAATACAAGAGCAGTTACGACACTGAAATCACGTTGAGTAATAGATTGGAAAAATAGTTGTCCAATTCCTGGGTAGCCGAAAATATTTTCTAGAATAATAGAGCCACCAACTAAACCTGTAATTTCATATCCTAAAAATGCTGCAATTGGTAAAAATGAATTTCGTAAAATATGTCTGGAATATACTTTAGATTCTGGTACACCTTTTGCTTTTACTGTGCGTACAAAATCTTTATGTTTCGTATCAATAATTTCACTTCGTAAATATTGTACAGTTCCTACAGTGCCAATTAATGCCCCAGATAAAGCTGGTAAAATCATATGATTTAATTTACTTAAATAATAATCAAATGATCCGGCTGCCACTTGTGGATCAACGCTACCACTTGTAGGGAAGATCGGGTATAAAAAGCCGAATAAGAATAACATTACTAATCCGAAAATAAATAGGGGTGTACCAAATCCTAAAAAGTTATAGAGTGTAATGAGTCGATCAGCCCACGTATCATTCCAACGCCCACTTATAACGCCAAGTGGAATGGCGATTAAATAAGTAAGAATAAGAATTAGAAGAGCTAACAGCACTGTATTACCAAGGCGTTCCCCAATAATGTCTGTTACTTGTATTTTATGTGCGTAAGAAATACCGAAATCCCCTTGTACGGCATTTGAGATCCACCTTACATATTGTGTGGGAATAGGATCATTTAACCCAAGTTTCTCACGTTGTTCTTCAATTACTTTTGGATCGGCTTTTGGGTTTGCTAGTTCAGCGCCACTTAATGCATCACCTGGCATTGCTTTAGCAAGTGTAAAGACGAGTACACTTAATACGAATAATTGCGGTATCATAACTAAAATCCGGCGTAATATAAATTTCCACATGTTTTATCACTCCCTTATGGTAATGCCACCCGGTGAGTTGGCGAGATTGGTTTTAAATCGTAAGCACGTCCATTTTCATTGAAATAATTTTCGTATGATTTTTCGTACTCAGCGCTTACTTCACGACGCAATTTACGCTGTTGTTCGCGGTTTTCTGGACGAATATCAGGAATAGCTGATATTAGGCGCTTCGTATAGATGTGCTGTGGATTGTTATAAATTTCAGCACTAGTTGCTTCTTCCACAATGCGTCCACGATACATAACACCTATACGGTCACACATATGGCGAATTACACCTAAATCATGACTGATAAATAAGTATGTTAGTCCGAGTTCGGATTGCAAATCTTGTAAGAAGTTTAAAACTTGCGCTTGTACAGAAACATCCAGTGCAGATACAGGTTCATCTGCGATAATAAGCTTCGGTTTTAGTGTAAGTGCGCGTGCAATACCAATCCGCTGTCTTTGTCCACCGGAAAATTCATGTGGGTATTTATAAATTGACTCTGGATTTAGACCAACTTTATCAAGATAATCTTGAACAGCTCTACGCTCTTCATCAGGTGAGAGTTTCTCAAAATTTCGAAGTGGTTCAGCGATAATATCCATAACACGTTTCTTCGGGTTTAAGGATGAATAAGGATCTTGAAAAATCATTTGAATATCTTTTCGTTGTTCTCTTAGTTCTGAGCGACTTAATTTTGTTAAATCTCTATTATTAAAATGAATACTACCGCCCGTCGCTTTCGTTAAGTGCATAATTGCTTTTCCAGTTGTTGATTTACCGCTCCCAGATTCCCCAACGATTCCGTAAGTTTCGCCAGATTGTAGTTCGAAGCTTACGCCATCAACAGCACGAACGTAATCTAAGGTACGACCGAAAACACCACCTTTAATTGGAAAGTGTACTTTTAAATCTTCTACTTTAAGCAGTGCCATGAGTTACGTCATCTCCTTTCTTATCTTGGAAGTTAAAATGCTTGTAGCAAGTACAACGCACCCAGTGGTCTGGTTTTACTTCATGTAAAATTGGATTTTCCTCGTGTTGATCAGGTCTAATCCATGGAATTCGTGCCTGGAATCGACAGCCTGTGCGAGGTAACTTAGCTAATGTCGGTACAACGCCTTGAATAACATGTAATTTTTCCTTTTCAGCATATGCAGATGGAATGGAGTTTAATAGAGAACGAGTATATGGGTGAAGAGGGTTATTAAAAATCTCTTCAACTTTTCCTGTTTCTACAACTTGTCCAGCGTACATAACGACGATACGATCGGCTGTTTCTGCGACAACACTTAAATCATGAGTAATTAAAATGATGCCCATTTTCGTTTGTTCTTGAATAGATTTTAGTAAGTCTAAAATTTGTGCTTGGATGGTTACATCAAGAGCCGTTGTTGGCTCATCTGCAATAATAAGTGCTGGGTTACAAGCAATTGCAATTGCGATAACAATTCTTTGTCTCATTCCGCCAGATAATTCGTGTGGGTATTGTTTATATGTAAGTTCTGGTTTTGGAATACCAACTTGATGAAGTAGTTCTAAGGTGCGTTCTTTCTTCTCAACTTTTGAAAGGCTTGTGTGGTAGTCTAAGTTTTCTTCAATTTGTTTTCCAACTGTCATAAGAGGATCGAGTGCTGTAAGAGGTTCTTGGAAAATCATGCCGATGTTTGATCCGCGTACTTTATTCATCTCTGCGGCTGACATCGTTAGTAAATCCTTATCTCTATAGTTAAGCTGCCCTTGTAATTTTGTATTTGCTTCATTATGCAGTCGCATAATGGAAAGGGCAAGTGCACTTTTTCCGCAACCTGATTCACCGACTATCGCGACAATTTCATTTTCATGGACTGTTAACGAAACATCATCAACTGCGGCATGATATTGATCTTGTATGCGAAAGGAAGTCTGTAAGTTTTCAATGCGAAGAAGTGGATTCTTCATGGCTATCCCTCCATCTTTCTGAAAAGACTAAATATTTTGTATGTTGTTGTTATTTTAATATAAATTGACAATGTTTGACAAGAGAAAGTTGAGAAAATATTCAAAAATCTTTTTATATAGAGATTGGATGCATGTATATAAGTAGTTGGAGTGTTTTGAAAACGCTAACATGTATAAGGAAGGGAAATAAATCTTTTGTAAGAAAAAAGTATTATATGTAGAAAAAAGAGAGATGTTCTGTAAAGAACAGTCTCTCTTTTTTTGGTAAGAATAATATTAGTGCTTAAGCTTGCTTTTGTTTTGGAGATCCTGTCTTTAAAGTAAGAGCAAGGAAGAACATTGCAAGTACACAAGATGCAAGTAACAAGATGAATCCGCCATCCCATCCAAATGCATCGACGATAAAGCCCATAGCAGCACTAGCGAAAGCTGCTCCGCCTAAGTAACCGAAGAAGCCAGTTAAGCCCGCTGCAGTTCCAGCAGCTTTCTTTGGTGCTAAGTCAAGAGCGTGTAGACCAATTAACATAACCGGTCCGTAAATTAAAAATCCAATTGCGACAAGTGCGATACTATCAACCATTGGATTACCAGGAGGGTTTAGCCAGTAAACAAGAACGGCGATAAATACACCAACCATAAATAAAATACCAGCAGGTGCGCGGCGTCCTTTGAATAGTTTATCACTCATCCAGCCGCAAAGAAGTGTACCTGGAATACCAGCCCATTCATATAGAGCGTAAGCTGTACGTGAACTACTATGAGTAAAGCTTTTTTCTTCTACTAAATAAGTAGGAGCCCAGTCTACAACACCGTAACGTACGAAATATACGAAAACGTTCGCAATCGCGATGTACCATAAAAATTTATTGTTTAGTACGTATGTAAATAAAATTTCTTTTACCGAAAGTTCGCGTTCGCGATCTTGTACTTTTTCATCTGGTGGATATTCTCCAGTATGTTCTTCAATAGAAGGTAATCCACAAGATTGAGGTGTATCTCTCATCGTAATTAATACATAAATACCAACTAAAATTGAAAGAATACCTGGGAAGTAAAAAATACTTTTCCAATCATTTGCAAAGAAATATAACCCTAATGTTACAAGGGAAGGCATAAGTGCGCCACCGACATTATGAGCGACGTTCCAAATAGACATTTTTGTACCACGTTCACTAATAGAGAACCAGTGAACCATTGTACGACCACAAGGAGGCCATCCCATCCCTTGTACCCATCCATTTAAAAACTGAAGTACAAACATAAGTATAATGCTCGTTGTAATGAAAGAAAATGAGCCGAAAACAATATTAATGATACCTGATAAAAATAGCCCAGCTGCTAAAAAGTAGCGAGGATTACAACGATCGGATACGATACCCATAAGAAATTTACTTAATCCGTAAGCGATAGAAACTGCTGAAAGGATAACCCCAAGCTCCCCTTTACTAAAGCCTTGTTCAATTAAGTATGGCATTGCTAGTGAAAAGTTTTTTCGAACAAAGTAATAACCTGCATAGCCGATGAAGATACCTAAAAATACTTGTAAACGTAATTTACGGTATTCACTATCAACGCGATCAGCTGGTAAGCGTTCCACGTGGGGCGCAGGTTTAAAGAATTGTGTGAAAAACATAAAATGAAAATCCTCCCCAATTTAATTCGAAGTGTTGTAAGTCAGAGAGAATATAAAAAGGCCATGAAATATAAAAAAGTTTCCTTTTTTATGATTCATAGCCGTGTACTCCGATTCTCCGTGACTGTCAATATTAACTTCGACGAAAATTATACAACTTTGTGACAAAAATGTAAACGTTTTTATAAATAAAAAGTGTTGACGGATTTTGTTCGCGGTATTAATATTTAAATACATTAAATATTTTGGTGCTTAAATAAGAGGTGGATAACATGCCAAATGATATGACGCATATCGATAAAATTCAAGCTCTTGCTTTTTCGATTGGAAAGAAAATGCAGACAGAGTTATTAGAACAAATGCAAGCAACAGGACTTACACCACCGCAGTTTTATATTTTAAAGATTTTAGATCATTATGGAGCTTCAAGGGCGACAAAATTAGCGAAAAAAATGTATGTAAAGCCTAGTGCAATTACAGTGATGATCGATCGCTTAATTGACCAAGAGCTTGTCGAGCGTTATCACGATAAAGATGACCGTCGTGTTGTCGTCATTGAGTTAACAAAAAAGGGGAAAGCTAGGGTAGAAGAGGCGATGACTGCTCGTAATGAGCACATTGCAAAATATTTCTCACATTTAGAGTTGCAAGAAAGAGAAGATTTGTTACGCCTTTTTGAGAAGTTAGAAACTATTATTTGCGGGACACAAGAGGAAAAAGAGAAAAAATAAGAGGAATTGAGGAGATTACATGGAGCAACAAGACAATATAAATAGAAAGTTGTTGTTAGTCGGTTTAGTAATTGCGATGCTATTTGCTGCCTTAGATGGAACAATCGTTGGTACAGCAATGCCACGTATCGTTGGTGAACTAGGCGGATTAAGTTTAATGACGTGGTTAACAACAGCTTATATGTTAACATCAACAACAGTTGTACCAATTGCAGGTAAATTAGCGGATTTGCTTGGTCGTCGTAACGTATATATAACAGGGTTAGTTATCTTTATGGTTGGCTCAGCATTATGTGGTATGGCAAATGGTATGACAGAATTAATTATTTTCCGTGGTATTCAAGGTCTTGGCGGCGGTATTATGATGCCGATGGCTATGATTATTATCGGAGATATGTTCACGGGGAAAGAACGTGCGAAATGGCAAGGTATTTTTGGTGCGTTATACGGTCTTGCTTCTGTAATTGGACCACAAGTGGGTGGTTGGATTGTAGATGCAGTGAACTGGAGATGGGTATTCTACATTAACTTGCCAGTTGGTATTTTAGCAACAATCTTTATTGCAATGGGATTAAAATCACATAAACAAACAGGACCAATTAAAATTGATATTGCTGGGATCTTTACGATGATTCTCGGTGTTGTCAGTTTATTACTGGCATTAACGTTTGGTGGAAAAGATTACGCATGGGATTCTTGGCAAATTATCGGGTTATTTGCATTAGCTTTAATTGGTATCGTTAGCTTTGTTATTGTTGAAACGAAAGCAGAAGAACCAATTTTACCGATGCATTTCTTTAAAAATCGTACATTTACATTACTAAATGCGATTGGATTTTTTATGAGTATTGGAATGTTCGGTGCGATTATGTTCGTACCATTCTTCATGCAAGGAATTGTAGGAGTAAGTGCAGCTGAATCAGGAACAATTATGACGCCAATGATGATTACAATGATTGTGATGAGTATTATTGGCGGGCAACTTGTATTAAAAGTTGGTGTAAAACCACAAATTATTACAGGAATGCTTATAATGGCTGGAGGATTCTGGTTATTAACAACGATGGATATGCACACAACTAAATTGACTGCTACTTCTTATATGATGGTTATCGGTTTAGGAATGGGTCTTGTAATGCCGACATTAACATTAGCGTTACAAGAAAGCTTCCCGAAAAAAGATCTTGGTGTCGTAACATCATCAAGTCAGTTCTTCCGTCAAATCGGCGGAACATTTGGTATTACAATTTTAGGATCAATCATGAATAACACTTCAGGTACAACATTAACAAAGAATTTAGTACCTGTATTAGATACATTCCCGAAAGAAGCGGGACAAATGGTAACGAAATTTAAAGATATGATTCATACAGATCCACAAGGTTTATATTCAATGTTATTTAGTCCAGAGGCATTAAAACAAATGCCAGAAGCGTTCGCTAACAGCATTGTACCGATTTTGAAAAACTCTTTAGTAGACTCACTTCATACTGTATTCTTAACAGGATTAGTATTTATCGTAGTAGGCGCTATCTTTACAATTTTCTTACAGAAGATTAAACTGTCAGATCGTAAAAAAGATGCTAAAGAGCCAGCTACAGAAGAAAAAGAACAAACTGTATCATATTCGTAATGAAAAAGCATCGCCTTATGGCGGTGCTTTTTTGAGTATAACCTTAAAAGCTTTTTCGTGAGAAATGATTGACGTATTTCTAGAAATACGTTATATTATTTTCTGTAAACGGTTACATGAAATGGAGAGGGAAAAGAATGAGTACGATTAAAGACGTTGCGAAATTAGCGGGAGTATCTGTTGCGACCGTTTCCAGAGTGTTAAATAAAAATGGATATGTTCATGAAGATACATTAAAGAAAGTAGAACGAGCGATTGAGATGCTAGATTATAAACCTAGTACAGTAGCACGCTCACTATATAATAAGAAATCTCGTTTAATTGGCTTAGTTGTTCCAAATATCGTGAATCCATTCTTTCCAGAAGTTGCACGTGCCGTAGAAGATGTAGCTCATAAGCAGGGATATACGGTTGTACTTTGTAACTCTGATGAAAATTTAGAGAAAGAAAAGCAATATATTGATGTACTTAGGCAAAATAATGTGGACGGATTTATTGTAGCAACAAATCCACAAAATAGTGTTAATTACATGAATTTGTCAGTACCAGTCGTTGCAATTGACCGTATGTTTAATGAGCGTATACCTGCTGTGTATGCAGATAACTATGCGGGAAGTCAGGCAGCGACAAAGCTATTAATAGATAAAGGCTGTAAACATATTGCGCATATTCGTGGACCGCGTGACGTAAGCACAGCGAATGAACGTTTTGAAGGCTTTGTAGACGTTATTACACAAAATAATCTTTCTTATATGATTGCAGAGAGTACATTTGATCCAGCTAATAGTGAGCGTGTAGCAGTGGAACTATTAGAAGAATATCCGCATATTGATGGTATTGTTGCTGGGAATGATTTAATTGCAATAGGTATCGTCAAGGCTGCGCTTCAAAAGGGGATTTCTATTCCGGATGATTTACAAATTATCGGATTCGATGGAATTTCTTTAACAGAGATGATGTATCCATCTATTACAACTGTTGCACAGCCAATTTACGAAATGGGGAAAATTGCAACAGAACTACTGTTAGATCAGATGGAAGGAAACGTATTAGAAGAGAAACATTATCGTTTACCGATTGAAATTATAGAACGAAATACAACGAAGTAAGGAGATGAAATAGATGCCAAATATTGCAGTAGTAGGTAGTATTTCAATGGACTTAGTGGCCGTTTCAAAAAAACGTCCGAAAGCAGGGGAAACAGTAATTGGTGAAGCATTTCATACAATTCCAGGAGGGAAAGGAGCTAACCAGGCGGTTGCTGCAGCGAGATTAGGCGCAAATGTAGCGATGGTTGGAGCGGTAGGAGACGATAATTATGGAACTGTAGTTAGAAAAAATTTAGAGAACGAACGCGTTTTTATCGACTATGTGGTACCGGTTACAGATACGGCGACAGGAATTGCTCATATCGTTTTAGCAGAAGAGGATAACAGTATTGTTGTCGTGCAAGGAGCGAATGCTCTTGTCAATGAGTCGGTTGTAAATCGTTCAAAAGATCTTCTTACAAAAGCAGATATGGTTGTGCTTCAACTAGAGATTCCACTTGAAACAGTAAAATATGTATTGGCTATTTGTGAGGAACACAAAATCCCGGTTATGTTAAACCCAGCGCCAGCACAAGTGTTATCAGAAGATATTTTAGAAAAGGCAACTTATATTACGCCAAATGAACATGAGTGCCGCATTGTATTAGATGATTTCACATCACCAATTGAAGAGTTACTGGCTAAATATCCAAACAAACTATTGATGACAGAAGGTTCTAACGGTGTACGTTTCCATAATGGTACGGAGATTGTACATGTTCCTAGCATTGCTGTTGATGTAGTAGATACGACTGGAGCTGGTGATACATTTAATGGTGCATTAGCAGTTGCGCTTTCTGAAGGAGAAACACTTCAAAAAGCAATTCGTTTTGCGAATATTGCTGGTGGTCTTTCTGTAACGAAACTTGGGGCGCAAGGCGGTATGCCAACGAGAGATAAAGTACGTGAAGTGCAGGTGATTGTCGGATGAAAAAGCACGGCGTATTAAACAGTGAGATTGCATCAATCCTTGCTTCACTTGGGCATACGGATACGATTGTAATTGCTGATTGCGGTTTACCAATTCCTGACGGAGTAAAAAGAATTGATTTAGCTGTTGAAATTGGAAAACCTAGCTTTTTAGATGTATTGCAAGTGGTAGCGGATGATATGGCAATTGAAAAAGTGACGTTAGCAGAAGAGGTTATTAACAATAATGCGGAAATAAATAAAGAGATTGAGCTGAAATTAGTAGAGCCAGCGCTTGAATATGTATCTCATGAACAATTTAAAGAGCATACGAAAAAAGCGAAAGCTATTATTCGTACAGGCGAGGCTACGCCTTATGCCAATGTAATTTTACATGCAGGCGTGATTTTTTAATAAAGGGAAGTGATGGGAATGCGTATTGAAATGAAAAATATTTCAAAGGCGTTCAATGGCAATCCTGTTTTGAAGAATGCACAATTTATGATTGAAACAGGAGAAGTCCATGCATTGATGGGGGAAAATGGAGCGGGTAAATCAACGCTCATGAAGATTTTAACAGGTGTATACAAAAAAGATGGTGGAACAATCACGATTGATGGGCAAGAGCACACCTTTAAAAATGCGAAAGAAGCTGAAGAGTACGGTATTGCATTTATACATCAAGAATTGAACATATTATCGAATTTAACAGTAGCTGAAAATATGTTTCTCGGTAAAGAGTTAATGTATGGAAAGACAGGGATTTTGCGTACACGTCAAATGAATGCGATTGCGCAGCAGCAACTAGCGGAACTAGGGTTACATGTAAAAGGCGCTATGTTGGCAGGAGAGTTATCGGTTGGACAACAGCAAATTATCGAAATTGCGAAAGCATTAATGACAAACGCGAGCGTTATTATTATGGATGAGCCTACAGCGGCATTAACAGATCGTGAAATTGAAACGTTGTTTACTGTCATTAATAAATTACGTAAAGAAGGCGTTTCGTTCGTGTATATCTCACACCGAATGGAAGAAATTTTTTCAATATGTGATACCATTACGATTTTACGTGATGGGGAATACGTCGGAAAGAGATCCATTCCGGAAACATCGTTTGATGAAGTAGTGAGTATGATGGTGGGGCGCAGCATTGGTGAACGTTACCCAGAACGGAATAGTCAAGTTGGCGATGTTATTTTTGAAATCCGTAATGGAACGAAAAAAGGGAAGTTTGAAAATGTTTCGTTTCAAGTGAGAAAAGGTGAAATCCTTGGTGTAGCTGGCTTGATGGGAGCTTGCCGTACGGATATTATGAAAGCGATATTTGGATACGAACCTTTAGATTCTGGCCAAATTTTTATAAATGGGCAAGAAGTAAAGATTGATAGTCCGATAGATGCGATTAGACAAAGAATCGCATTCATTACAGAGGATAGAAAATCTGAAGGGTTAGTGCTAGATTTCTCAATTCGAGAAAATTTAGCTTTACCAAATTTAGAAAGTCTTTCAAAGGGAAGTGTTCTAAGCGACGAACTAGAACAACAGTTTACAGCGGACATGATGAAACTTCTTAATGTGAAAGCATCTAGTGGAGAACAAGCGGTGAAATCTCTTTCTGGTGGAAATCAGCAAAAAGTTGTTATTGCAAAATGGTTAGGTATCCACCCGCAGTTACTCATTTTAGATGAGCCAACAAGGGGTGTTGATGTTGGAGCAAAAAAAGAAATTTACTCTATTATGAATAAGCTTACCGAGCAAGGAGATGCAGTTATTATGGTATCATCTGAGCTTCCAGAAGTTTTAGGGATGAGTGATCGCGTTCTTGTTATTCATGAAGGAAAAGTCGGCGGCATTTTAGAGAAAGATGAGGCATCACAAGAGTCTATTATGGCACTAGCTACAGGGGGAGAGTAAGGATGGCTAAGAAGGGGAATGTATTACAACAACTTGGGTCTTTAATTGGACTAGCGCTAATTATTGTAGTAATTACGGCTTTAAATCCAGCGTTTATTGAAATTCCAAATTTATTTAATATACTGCGTCAAGTATCGATTAATGCGCTTATTGCATTCGGAATGACCTTTGTAATTTTAACAGGGGGTATTGACTTATCGGTAGGTTCTATTTTAGCATTATCAAGTGCACTTGTTGCTGGAATGATGGCAAGTGGCATGGACCCGTTCCTTGCGATGGCAGTTGGATTATTAGCTGGTCTTGTAATGGGAATTGTAAACGGTATCATCATAGCGAAGGGAAAAGTAGCTCCATTTATTGCGACTTTAGCAACAATGACTATTTTTCGCGGGTTGACGCTTGTTTATATGGACGGACGTCCGATCACTGGACTTGGTGATCATTTAATGTTCCAAATGTTTGGTCGCGGTTATTTTCTCGGTATTCCGGTACCAGCTGTTACAATGATGATCGCTTTTGCAGTACTGTACTTCATTTTGAAGAAAACGACATTTGGTCGCCGTACATTTGCAATTGGTGGAAATGAAGAAGCAGCAGCACTATCAGGTATTAATGTTACGAGAATTAAAGTAATGATTTATGGTCTTTCCGGAATTTTGGCAGCGCTTGCAGGTATTGTCTTAACATCACGATTAGATTCTGCACAGCCGACTGCAGGTACTTCTTACGAATTAGATGCAATTGCAGCAGTTGTATTAGGTGGAACAAGTCTTTCTGGGGGAAGAGGATGGATCGTTGGTACATTCATCGGTGTACTTATTATCGGAGTACTAAATAACGGTTTAAATTTATTAGGTGTATCTTCTTTCTTCCAACAAGTTGTAAAAGGACTTGTAATCTTACTAGCTGTATTAATTGATCGCCGAAAAGAAGCATAATGGAGGGACAGTTCATGAAGAAATGGTTACTTATACTCGTTGCATGTATTATGGTCATTACTGCTGGTTGTTCAATGGAACCGCCAGAATGGGCAAAGGATTCTAGCGATAAAGGTCGAAATAAAACTATTAAAGTTGGATTCTCTGTTTCAACTTTAAACAATCCATTTTTTGTAACTTTGAAAAAGGGTGCAGAAAAGAAAGCGAAAGATAGCGGCATTGAATTGATTGCTGTTGATGCGCAAAATGATGCAGCAAAGCAAACGAACGATGTTGAAGATTTAATTCAAAAAGGTGTCGATGTAGTTGTTATTAATCCAACCGATTCAGATGCTGTTGCTTCAGCAGTAAGTGCGGCAAATGCAGCGAACGTTCCTGTTATTACAGTAGACCGCGTTGCAAATTCAGGTAAGGTTGTTTCTCACATTGCATCTAATAACATCGAAGGTGGTCAAATGGCTAGTGATTACATTCGTGAATTGGTCGGCGAAGGAGCAAACGTTGCTGAGTTAGAAGGAATCCCTGGATCCTCTGCTGCTCGTGAACGTGGGAAAGGATTCCATAACGTAGCCGATAAGTCTTTAAAAGTAGTTGCTAAACAAGCGGCTGATTTTGATAGAGCAAAAGGATTATCTGTTATGGAAAACATTTTGCAAGCAAATGGTGATATTAAAGCCGTGTTTGCGCATAACGACGAGATGGCATTAGGTGCACTTGAAGCATTGAAGTCTGCTGGGAAAACAGATGTAGTCGTTGTTGGATTTGATGCAACAGAAGATGCTGTAAAAGCGGTTAACGATGGGCGTATGGCTGCAACAGTTGCTCAAAAACCGGAATTAATCGGAGAGAAGGCGATGCAAACAGCAAAAGAGATCACACAAGGTAAAAAAGTGGACAAATCTATTCCGATTGAATTAGAGCTTATTAAGAAAAATAAATAAATATAAAATGAAAATTAGGAAGGAAGAATAACAAATGAAATTCTTTATTGATACAGCAAACATTAACGAAATTAAAGAGGCAAATGCATTAGGCGTATTAGCTGGAGTAACGACAAATCCATCACTTGTAGCAAAAGAAGGCGTAGATTTCCACGAGCGCATTCGTGAAATTTGCAACGTCGTAGAAGGACCTGTAAGTGCAGAAGTAATTAGTTTAGAAGCAGATAAAATGATCGAAGAAGGAAAAGAGTTAGCGAAAATTGCTCCAAACGTTGTTGTAAAAGTTCCAATGACAACAGAAGGTTTAAAAGCAGTAAAAGCGTTCTCTGACTTAGGAATTCGTACAAACGTTACATTAGTGTTCTCAGCAGTTCAAGCATTACTTGCAGCTCGTGCTGGTGCAACATACGTTTCACCATTCTTAGGTCGCTTAGATGATATCGGTCATAACGGTATGGACTTAATTCGCCAAATCGCAGAAATCTTTGCAATTCACGGTATCGAAACAGAAATTATCGCAGCATCTGTACGTCACAGTGTTCACGTAACTGACGCAGCATTAAATGGTGCACATATTGCAACAATCCCAGCAAACGTAATTGCTTCATTAGTGAAGCACCCATTAACAGATCAAGGAATTGAGAAATTCTTAGCTGATTGGGAAAAAACACAAGAGAAATAATAGAAAATCAAGAATCCTAGTTTAATTGACTAGGATTCTTTTTTATTTAAAAGAATTTTCATGCAATTTTGCATATTGTCTTTTAAATTTTTTATATAAGCTATTTAATATATATCAAATCACTTTTTATGTTTCATATTTCGACATAAAACGGTAGAAGTTCTGACCAGAAAACTGGAGGGCATGATTCTATAACAGAAAGCTTAACGTTTATAGAATTATGCCTTTTTATATAGGGAGGGAAGAAAGTAGAGCACTTGATTTAAATGCACTTATTTATCTGAATTTTAAGTTTTATAAAAGGAGAGAAATAGAATGAGAAGAAAAGCGCCATTTAAAGTGTTATCGTCATTAGCAATTGCGGCAATTATCGGATGTACATCTGTCATGAGTGCTCCATTAGCATACGCAGAAACGCCAGCAAAAGAGAAAGAAAATGTATCTACAACACCAATTGATTACAACTTAATTCAAGAAGATCGTTTAGCGGAAGCGTTGAAAGAAAGAGGAACAATTAATCCAGCATCTTCTAAGGAAGAGACGAAAAAAGCTGTAGAGAAATATATTGAAAAGAAACAAGGGGATCAGGCAAATAAAGAAATTTTCCCAGCCGATACTGCTAAAGAGGCATCTGATTTCGTGAAAAAAGTAAAAGAGAAAAAAATGGAAGAAAAGGAGAAAGTAAAGAAACCTGAAAAAAATGTTAGCCCTGAGCAAAAGCCTGAACCAAATAAAAAACAATTGAATGGGCAAGTTCCAACATCTAAAGCAAAGCAAGCGCCGTATAAGGGATCTGTTCGAACAGATAAGGTATTAGTATTACTCGTTGAATTTAGTGATTATAAACATAATAATATTGATCAAACGCCAGGGTATATGTATTCGAAGGACTTTAGTAGAGAGCATTATCAAAAGATGTTATTTGGTAATGAACCATACACGTTATTTGATGGTTCGAAAGTAAAAACATTTAAACAATATTACGAAGAGCAGTCTGGTGGTAGTTATACGACAGATGGATATGTAACGGAGTGGCTAACTGTTCCAGGAAAAGCATCTGACTACGGTGCGGATGGTAGTAGTGGTCACGATAATAAAGGACCAAAAGGCGCACGTGATTTAGTGAAAGAAGCTTTACATGCAGCTGCTGAGAAAGGGTTAGATTTATCTCAATTTGATCAGTTTGATAGATATGATACAAATGGTGATGGGAATCAAAATGAGCCTGACGGTGTAATTGATCATTTAATGGTAATCCATGCAGGTGTTGGTCAAGAAGCTGGTGGTGGTAAATTAGGCGATGATGCCATTTGGTCACATCGTTCAAAATTAGCAATAGATCCAGTAGCAATTGAAGGGACAAAATCAAAGGTAGATTACTTTGGTGGCAAAGTAGCAGCACATGATTACACAATTGAACCAGAAGATGGAGCAGTAGGTGTATTTGCGCATGAATTTGGACATGACCTTGGCTTACCAGATGAATACGATACGAAATATACTGGAACTGGTTCACCTGTCGAAGCTTGGTCACTCATGAGTGGGGGAAGTTGGACAGGGAAAATTGCAGGAACAGAGCCAACTAGTTTCTCACCACAAAATAAAGATTTCTTACAAAAGAATATGGGTGGCAACTGGGCAAAAATTTTGGAAGTAGATTACGATAACATTAAGCGTGGTGTAGGAGTTCCTACATATATCGATCAAAGTGTTACAAAATCAAATCGTCCAGGCGTTGTACGTGTTAACTTACCAGGTAAAAGTGTCGAAACGATTAAGCCGGAGTTTGGAAAGCATGCATATTACAGTACAAGAGGAGATGATATGCATACAACACTAGAAACACCATTCTTTGATTTAACAAAAGGAACAAATGCAAAATTCGATTATAAAGCAAATTATGAGTTAGAAGCAGAGTGCGATTTTGTCGAAGTACATGCAGTAACAGAAGATGGAACGAAAACATTAATTGATAGACTTGGAGAAAAAGTAGTCCAAGGAGATAAAGATACAACAGATGGGAAATGGATAGATAAATCATATGATTTAAGTCAATTTAAAGGAAAAAAAGTGAAACTGCAATTCGATTATATTACAGATCCAGCTGTAACATATAAAGGTTTCGCGATGGATAATGTAAATGTAACTGTTGATGGACAAGTAGTATTTTCTGATGATGCAGAAGGAACACCTAACATGCAGTTAAATGGATTCGTTGTTTCTGATGGAACAGAGAAAAAAGCTCATTATTACTACTTAGAGTGGAGAAACTATGCAGGATCAGATAATGGATTAAAAGCAGGAAAAGGTCCAGTGTATAATACAGGTCTTGTCGTTTGGTACGCAGATGATAGCTTTAAAGATAACTGGGTTGGGGAGCATCCAGGTGAAGGCTTCCTTGGTGTTGTAGATTCGCATCCAGAGGCACTTGTTGGCAATTTAAACGGAAAACCAACTTACGGTAATACAGGTATGCAAATTGCAGACGCAGCATTTTCATTTGATCAAACACCAGCATGGAGTGTAAATTCATTAACACGTGGACAGTTTAACTATTCTGGATTACAAGGTGTTACAACTTTTGATGATTCAAAAGTATATAGTAATAAACAAATTGCAGACGCAGGAAGAAAAGTTCCGAATCTTGGACTTAAATTCCAAGTTGTTGGACAGGCAGAGGATAAATCAGCAGGCGCTGTTTGGATTAAACGTTAATAACAGAAAAGCACATTCTTCATATGAGGAATGTGCTTTTGAATTTGTACAGTAAGTTATTATTTTAGCTTATGTAATACAAGTGTCTGTTTATATGTAGTGTATCAAATTATGTAGAGAAAGGAAATATTTCCGAGGAAATTGTCGAAGTATCGTTGGTATTGATACACTTTTTTTGTAAAAGAAGAAATGTAGTATTGCCTTTACCATTCAATTTATTTACATTGTTACTTAGCTACACACAAAAGTAATATATTCGGCCAAAAAAAGACAATGATGGAATTATCCTATCATTGTCTTTTTTACTTTGCCTTTGTTTTTTATTTTGCTTCTGACATAAATCATTCCGGCAAATGTTAATAAGAATGCAGTTCCAATAACGAAGCTGGCGCTAGGGGATGCCCCGATTGCTCCAACTGTAAAGGATCCAGCAACAACTCCTAATGAGAAGAAAGCATAAAACAATCCAAATGCTTTTCCGCGTTTATCATCTGTCGTATTTTCAACAAGTAATGCATTTATCGATGGGAAAAGGATAGCGAATCCAATGCCATAAATCATCATAACGATAAAGAGCATGCCTTTTGTTGCAAATAATCCAAGTAAAGATAATGCTAATGCCATTACTGCAATACCAATTAGCATTAGTTTTGAACGATTAAATCGATCGTAAATACGATTTGTTGGTAGTAAGAAGAAGAGGATAGCGGTAATACCGAATACACTTAACATCATGCCTGTTGTAGATGCTTTAAGCGCTAATGCCTCAACTTTCACTGGTAACATATAAGTGACAATTCCTTGTGAAAACATGAGTGTGAAAGCACCAATATATGCCTGTAATAACGGTTCTGATTTCAATAGTTCAAACATATCTTCTTTATTCATCATTTGTGTTCTTGAAGTATCTTTTCTTGATACGTTATTTGGTAAGAAGAAGAGAGATACGATTGTACCAAGAACCATTAAAATAGAAATGGTAATGAACACCCACTCTATACCAGCAGTTGCTTTCATAATCCCGCTGAAGGCAGGTCCTACAATTGCCGCTGTTCCAACAGCAGCACCAGATAGGGCCATTGCCTTACCTTGTCTTGCTGAATTTGTTTGTTTTGATAAAAACGTAAAGGCAGCAGGAATTAAAAATCCGTCACTAAACCCATGCATAAAGCGAACAACTAATAGTTGTTCACCACTTTGAACAACGGTGTATAACAAGACTATGAAACTCGTGAGTCCCATGCTTATATAAAGTATTTTTTTTGCACCAAATTTATCGACAGCAGCGCCAGCAATAATATTACCAATCATATTAGCAAATGAGTACATGCCGACAACTAGCCCAATAATAAGAGGGGATCCTCCAAGACTTTGAGCGAACGTACTCATAATAGGTAATTGTGAAAATGTATCTAGAAACGCTACGATAACAATAAAGTAAATAAAATATTTCAAGCGATATTCACCTCTCCTATGCTATTATGGCATAATGCTAATTTCAACCGCAATGAAATTGAGTTAACAGATGTGGAAAAAAGTACAAAGTGACAAAATATTGAACGTTATTTGTTAAAATTTAGTGGAAATGAGATTGTTTTTTTTGAAATATATGGATAGAAGTATTATAATAGATTTGTAAACTTCACCAGGTTAAGTATATACATAGAGAGGGATGTATAAAATGAAAGCATTACTTTGGCATAATCAACGTGATGTAAGAGTAGAAGAAGTACCAGAACCAACTGTAAAACCAGGAGCAGTTAAGATTAAAGTGAAATGGTGTGGTATCTGCGGGACAGACCTGCATGAATATTTAGCAGGACCTATTTTTATTCCAAAAGAAGAGCATCCATTAACACATGTAAAAGCACCGGTTATTTTAGGTCATGAGTTTAGCGGTGAGGTAGTTGAAATCGGTGAAGGCGTTACATCTCATAAAGTGGGAGACCGCGTCGTTGTAGAACCAATTTATTCTTGTGGTAAATGTGAAGCTTGTAAACATGGACATTACAATGTTTGTGAACAACTTGTTTTCCACGGTCTTGGCGGAGAAGGCGGCGGTTTCTCTGAATATACAGTAGTACCAGAAGATATGGTTCACCATATTCCAGATGAAATGACGTATGAACAAGGTGCACTTGTAGAACCAGCAGCTGTAGCAGTTCATGCAGTACGTCAAAGTAAATTAAAAGAAGGGGAAGCTGTAGCAGTATTTGGTTGTGGTCCAATTGGACTTCTTGTTATCCAAGCAGCTAAAGCAGCAGGAGCAACTCCTGTTATTGCAGTCGAGCTTTCTAAAGAACGTCAAGAGTTAGCAAAATTAGCAGGTGCGGATTACGTATTAAATCCAGCTACTCAAGATGTATTAGCAGAAATTCGTAACTTAACAAATGGTTTAGGTGTAAATGTGAGCTTTGAAGTAACAGGTGTTGAAGTAGTACTTCGTCAAGCAATTGAAAGTACAAGTTTCGAAGGACAAACTGTAATTGTTAGTGTATGGGAAAAAGACGCAACAATTACTCCAAACAATCTTGTACTAAAAGAAAAAGAAGTGGTTGGTATTTTAGGATACCGTCATATCTTCCCAGCTGTTATTAAATTAATTAGCTCTGGCCAAATTCAAGCAGAGAAATTAATTACGAAAAAAATCACAGTGGATCAAGTTGTTGAAGAAGGATTTGAAGCACTTGTAAAAGATAAAACACAAGTGAAAATTCTTGTTTCACCTAAATAATATAGAATAGTAAAAAGTAGCTCTTTTCTAGAAATAGAAGAGGGCTACTTTTTTTCTGTACAGAAAGGTGATAGACTTTCCTGTAACTACAGGTATTTTGTTTGGAAGGGGAAGTCTAATGCTTTCATTTATGTTGACATTGAAACGGATGCTAAAAGCTTGTTTACGAGCGTGGAAAGATAAAGAATTTCAAGTATTATTCGTATTAACATTTTTAACATTAATGTCTGGTACAATTTTTTATAGTACAGTTGAAGGATTACGTCCTCTTGACGCTTTATATTTTAGTGTGGTCACGTTGACGACTGTCGGTGATGCGAATTTTAGTCCGCAAACTGATTTTGGAAAGATATTTACAATCTTATACATATTTATTGGAATTGGATTAGTGTTTGGATTTATTCATAAGTTGGCAGTTAATGTCCAACTGCCAAGTATATTATCGAATAGAAAAAAAGAGTAAAGCATGTGTATGCTTTACTCTTTTTTTACATTAGTTTAGATAAGCCTTAATAATAGTTTATTAAAATGAAAGTGCATTCATTCATTATATTCACTATGTATAAAGTTATAATGATATGAACATTTGCATATTTTAATTTAGTGATAGAAATTTCGTGAAAGGTGGGATATTCTAGTCATAGGTTAACCGGACGACATCATAGGATCCTAACAAAAAGTTTACAATAATTCGATTATAAAATGGAGGATTTCAGATGAAAAAGAAAGTACTTGCTTTAGCAGCAGCTATTACAGTAGTAGCTCCTTTACAAAGCGTTGCATTTGCTCATGAAAATGATGGGGGAAGTAAAATAAAAATAGTTCACCGCTGGTCTGCTGAAGATAAACATAAAGAAGGTGTAAATTCTCATTTATGGATTGTAAACCGTGCGATTGATATTATGTCTCGCAATACAACACTTGTAAAACAAGATCGAGTTGCACAATTAAATGAATGGCGTACGGAGTTAGAGAACGGTATTTATGCTGCTGACTATGAAAATCCTTATTATGATAATAGCACATTTGCTTCACATTTCTATGATCCAGACAATGGAAAAACATATATTCCATTTGCAAAGCAGGCAAAAGAAACTGGCGCTAAATATTTTAAATTAGCTGGTGAATCATACAAAAATAAAGATATGAAACAAGCATTCTTCTATTTAGGATTATCTCTTCATTATTTAGGAGATGTAAACCAACCGATGCATGCGGCAAACTTTACAAATCTTTCATATCCACAAGGATTCCATTCTAAATATGAAAACTTTGTAGATACGATAAAAGATAATTATAAAGTAACGGATGGAAATGGATATTGGAACTGGAAAGGTACAAATCCAGAAGAGTGGATTCATGGAGCGGCAGTAGTAGCGAAACAAGATTACTCTGGAATTGTAAATGATAATACGAAAGATTGGTTCGTAAAAGCAGCTGTGTCACAAGAATATGCAGATAAATGGCGCGCTGAAGTTACACCAATGACAGGTAAGCGATTAATGGATGCACAACGTGTTACTGCTGGATACATTCAGCTTTGGTTTGATACGTACGGAGATCGTTAAGTATTTAAAAAAGGTCAAATCTCACAATAGAGTATTTGACCTTTTTATTACTATACAAATGGAGGTATGGAACGTGAAAGGTAAATTGCTAAAAGGTGTACTTAGCTTTGGGATTGGTTTAGGAGTTTTATACGGAGGTTCTTCAGTGCAAGCAGATACGTCTACAGATCAAAACAACACTTTGAAAGTGATGACGCACAACGTGTATATGCTATCAACTAACTTATATCCGAACTGGGGACAAAGTCAGCGTGCCGATTTAATTGGGGCGGCAGATTATATTAAGAATCAGGATGTAGTTATATTAAATGAAGTGTTCGATAATAGCGCATCAGATCGTTTGTTAGGGAATTTGAAGAAAGAATATCCAAATCAAACAGCAGTATTAGGTCGTAGTAATGGAAATGAATGGGATAAAACGTTAGGTAGCTATTCATCTTCAACGCCTGAAGATGGAGGCGTTGCAATCGTGAGTAAATGGCCGATCGTTGAAAAGATTCAATATGTATTTGCAAAAGGATGCGGACCAGATAATTTATCAAATAAAGGGTTTGTATACACGAAAATTAAGAAAAATGATCGTTTCGTTCATGTGATTGGGACACACTTGCAGGCTGAAGATAGTATGTGTGGAAAAACTTCACCTGCATCTGTACGTACAAACCAGCTAAAAGAAATTCAAGATTTTATTAAAAATAAGAATATACCAAATGACGAGTACGTTCTATTTGGTGGTGATATGAACGTGAATAAAATAAATGCAGAGAACAATAGTGACTCAGAGTACGCATCCATGTTTAAAACATTGCATGCGTCAATTCCATCTTATACGGGACATACAGCAACTTGGGATGCAACGACAAACAGTATTGCAAAATATAATTTCCCTGATAGTCCTGCCGAGTATTTAGATTATATTATTGCAAGTAAGGACCATGCGAATCCATCATTTATAGAGAATAAAGTATTACAACCAAAATCTCCACAGTGGACTGTTACATCATGGCTCAAAAAATATACGTATGATGATTATTCTGATCATTATCCAGTAGCAGCAACTATTTCTATGAAGTAGTCCTAAAAAAGTTTCTTCTTAAATAGGAAGAAACTTTTTTTATTTTGTAGAGGAGATTCCAACTTTCTTTCCAATATGTATAAGACATATAGAGAAGAGGAGAGAAAAAGTGTGGATCGAGGAATTTTTAAAGAAGTTCCATTACCTTGTGCATTTTTGGATGAAGTAGCTTTAGATAGAAATATTCAATTGATTATAGAATTAAGTGGAAATAAGAAGATTCGTATAGCGAGTAAATCGTTACGTTCTGTTCCGGTTATGCAAAAGATTCTAGCTGCAAATGATCGTTTTCAAGGTATTATGTGTTTTTCACCTAGGGAAGTTTTGTTTTTAATTGAACAAGGATTCAATGATTTATTGCTCGGATATCCTGCTTATGATGATAGAGCGTTACATGAAATAAGTTTGCTAACAAAGCAAGGGCTCATTATAACTTGTATGGTGGATTGTGAAGATCATATTGTTTATTTAGAAAAAATTGCTGAGAAGTCTAAAGGATGTTTTCGTGTTTGCTTAGATATTGATATGAGTAGTCGTTTTTTAAATTTTCATTTTGGGGTCAAAAGATCACCGGTAAGAGATGTGCAAGGTGCTTTGAAAATAGTAAAAAGGTTGAAAGAATCATCATTTTTAATACTAGATGGTGTAATGGGATATGAAGCCCAAATTGCTGGGGTAGGAGATCACATACCGAATCAACGAGTAAAAAGTAAAGTGATTTCATATTTAAAGAAGAAATCAGTGTTAGAAGTTAAAGCAAGAAGAGGACATATCGTAAAAGAAATACAAAATCTAGGTATTGAACTAAGGTTTGTAAATGGAGGAGGCACAGGAAGTATAAAAACAACTGAGCAAGATCATTCAGTTTCAGAGATTACAATAGGTTCTGCTTTCTATGCCCCGAAGCTGTTTGATTATTATAAAGAAGTACAACTTCAGCCAGCTGTCGGATTTGCTTTGCCAGTTGTGCGTAAACCAGCTCCAACAATTTATACTTGTCTAGGTGGTGGATATATTGCCTCAGGCGCAATTGGGAAGGATAAAGAACCTGAGATTTGGAGGCCAAATGGTGCCAAACTATTAGCTTTAGAAGGTGCTGGTGAGGTACAAACACCGATTTTTTATAACGGTGAGGAACGAGTAGAGATAGGAGATTCTATCTTGTTTCGCCATAGTAAAGCTGGAGAATTATGTGAGCGGTTTCCGTTTTTATATCGTGTGAAAGAGGGAGAGATTGTTGGGGAGTATTCAACATATCGGGGGGATGGCCAATGCTTTCTATAAAGGGACAAAAATGGAGAAATTGGACAGGGAATGTAGAAGGAACACCGCATTATACGATGTATCCAGAAAGTATACAAGATGTAGTAGAAGTTGTAGAGCTTGCACGAAAAGAAGGGAAGAAAATTCGCGTTGTCGGTTCAGGACACTCGTTTACCCCTCTTGTGCAGACGGAAGAAATTTTAGTCTCTTTAGATGAATTGAAGGGTATTGTGAATGTTGATGCGGAGAAGATGGTTGCCGAAGTATGGGCAGGAACAAAGTTACATGAGCTAGGGAAGTTACTTGAGGAAAAAGGTTATGCGCAAGAAAATTTAGGGGATATTGATTCGCAATCTATTGCAGGAGCGATTAGTACAGGGACTCATGGCACGGGGATTACCTTTGGAAGTTTATCAACACAAGTTATAGAGATTACCGCAGTTTTATCTACAGGTGAGAGTATAGTTTGTTCACAAACGGAGAATGTACAATATTGGAGAGCTTTTCAGTTGTCTCTTGGAATGTTAGGTATCATTGTAAAAATAAAATTGAAGGTTATTCCAGCTTATTCACTCGTTTATAAAAGTGAAAAACAGTCCTTATCTACTGTAATGAACAAGCTAGAAGAATATAAGAAGAATCGCCATTTTGAATTTTTCGTTTTTCCTTATTCAGATGAAGTGCAAGTGAAAATTACAAACGAAACAACGGGTAAAAAAAGTGATTTGAAATGGCATAAACTAAAGGTAGAGTTACTTGAAAATAAGATGTTCTCTTTGTTATCTAAAGGATGTAAATGGTTTCCTTCTATAAGTAAAGGAGTAAGTCGATTATCGGCTAAAGCTGTACCGAATACAAAAATAATTGGTCCGAGTTATGAAGTATTTGCTACATCGCGTGCGGTTCCATTTTATGAAATGGAGTATAGTGTTCCTTCAAAGTATATGCAGGTCGTTGTAGAAGAAATTTCAAACCTTATTGAAAAGAAAAAGTATAAAGTACACTTCCCAATTGAATGCCGTTATGTGAAAAGGGATGACATATGGCTCAGTCCAGCGTATGGAAGAGATTCTGCGTATATAGCTGTTCATATGTATAAAGGTATGAAGTATGCTGCTTATTTTGGTGAGGTGGAGAAAATTTTTCTAAAATATGAAGGACGCCCGCATTGGGGGAAAATGCATACGTTAACGTATGAAAAATTACAAAATATATATCCAGAATTGCATTCGTTTCTAAAGGTGAGGAAATTATTAGATGAAGCAGAAATGTTTTCAAACCCTTACACAGAAAAGTTATTTACGATTATGAAAAAAAGCTGACAAAGTATTACTTGTCAGCTTTTTTTAGTACGATCGCATTTCTTGTTTGACTAATTCGCTCGTAAAATAGTAACTTATCACGACTAAATACATGTAATAAAACATGAATAATAAATAGACCGTTAATTACGAGTTGGAATAATAATATAACTACTAATACTAAAGGTTCTTTAAGATTTAAGATAGAGCTACTAGAAAGAATATAATTGATTCCACCTAAAACGAAATAGAATATACCATAACGGATGAATAGTTCCTTCAACGTAATACGATCTGATTTTCCTTTCACGTAAATACGAAGCAACGCTTTACCAATTGTCTTTCCATTCGTAAAGTATGGAATGATAATAAAGTAAATAAAGATCGAACACGTTATGAAAATGAGTTCGTATATGTTCGTGTAAGATTGAATATTAGAAACAAAGAAAGAATTTCCTTTGTTTTTAATGACAGGTACAACGATGGATAAGAAAATCCAATCAATTTGCATCGCGATAAGGCGACGAACAAATCCGACTGGTTTCGTTTCCAAATTAATATGACTATCTAATTCGTTTGCTTTCGGAAGGAAGTACGTAAATATTGGTGCAATGATAAAGCCGATTACGCCGCCTAATGTATTTAAAAACAGATCGTCTATATCAAATAAGCGGTACGCACAATTGTATATACCGTATAGTCCAGTCACTTGTGTTAGCTCGAAAAAGAGTGAAAGACAAAAAGAAATACAAATTGTTTGTAAGAAACTACGTCGGAAATAATAACGTAAGTAAATACCGAATGGAACGGTTAATAGAACGTTAAATGCTACTTGTAAAAACGCAGATTCTTTTAATAGGTAGAAATAAGTAGCTGGTTTCGTTAAAATTGCCGAAGTATGATTACTAATTTCTTGTATGAAATAAAATGGTGATAGTTGCATGTGCTGCGTATTAGCCGGTTGTAGGCTACAAGTATCATATGTTTGTGGTAACGGCAAAATCACAAGAAAATAGGCATTTAATAAGTAAAGTAATAATGAGTACAAAATAAATGAACGCCATTTATTTAAATAACCGTACTTTCGGTAGTTAAATATTAAAAAAGGTATTAAGAGGAACATTGCTAAAATAGGAAATAAAATAAATGCTGTTTTTATTGGAAATATATATGCAGTCAAAATGAAGCTCCTTTCAATGAAAATTCGTTTATCATTATAACGTTAAAAGAATCTTAAAACAAAATTAAAATATTTCGAAATAGAAAAAATTACAAATTTCAATGGAATTAAGTTATACTAAATTTAATATAATGATATTATGATTATTATAAGTTGAGAGAGGGTACAAAATATGCGATATGAGCTTTTTTCTGTAAGTGGGGATCATATTACAACTTTTGAAAGTGCATGGCGTTTTCAAGAGGGAGAACAGATTTTTGTTCATGATGATCAAATAAAACGAAATTTTATTATTATCCGCCTAACGCATGATGTATTTCAACAAAATAAACATGTTATTCGTTTGTATTGTCAAGAAAAGAAAGTATATGCATAAAAAAACGAGTCGTTCTAGTATAATAGAATGACTCGCTTTTTGATTTGTAAGTTTCACCTTATAAGAAAATAAGAGTAAGTACACCTACGATAATGCAATAGAAAGAGAAATATTTTAAATTTCCTTTTGCCATAATGTTCATAAACCATTTTAATGAAATATACGTCATGATAAATGTTGCGATAAATGCAACGATATATGGTACGAATAGTGTATCTAGATTTGGATCTTTTGCAATGTCTGTAATACTTAGTAATAAACCACCTAAGCTAACAGGGATATATAGTAAGAATGAGAAACGAAGAGCCGTTTCTTGCTTCATACCAAGTAACATCGCTGCTACGATTGTTGCACCTGATCGGCTTATTCCAGGAATTAGTGCGCAAGCTTGTGCTAATCCGACGATAATTGCGTCTTTCATAGAAAGATCGCCATCATTTTTACGTCCACGCAAGTTTCTAATAATCCAAAGTCCGACAGCGGTAATAAGAAGGGAAATCCCAACCATTTTCACACCTTTTAAGTACTGATCGATGTAATCTTTAAATAAAACACCAATAACACCTGCTGGAATGGTCGCAATAACAAGGTAAATAATAAAGAAGAAATCTGATTTTGCATCTTCTGCTCTTGTAAATATATAAGATAGACCATTCTTTGTTAGACGAATTAAATCATTTCTATAAATAAGTAATACAGCTAATAATGAAGCTGAATTAACAAGTAGTTCAAAGCTAAACCCCTCTATTTTTAGTCCTAGCAAATGCTGTGCCAAAACGAGGTGACCGCTTGAAGAAATCGGAATCGGTTCTGTTAGTCCTTGGAACAGACCAAGAATTAAATATTTTAAAATGTAGTAAAATTGTTCCATAATAACCTCCTTGTTTAATAGTCGAAAGAAACAACTTGTCCATTATAACAAAGATACGGCTCAATATTGAGAAGAAATAAATATTCGAAATATAATAAAAATCCCTTATAACAGTATAAGGGATTTTTACTATTAATGAGAAACTACTGTTTCCTCAAGACTTTTTGTTAATTGAACATCGACTTTCTCAGCATCATGAATGTGATTCATAATAGTAGTATTTAACTTTTGGAACATTTGTTGTGTATTAGCGAATTCTCGTAATATATCATCATTACAAGTCTTTTGGTTTTCAATAGCTTTAATAACATTTGTAGCGCCGTTTTGTAACGTTTGAATCATAATTAAAATATTTTCGATTCTAGCGTTTGTATCGGCACTCATTTCTACACCTTCATCGACTAAATGCAAATTATCTTTTGTATTATCGTATGCTTTTTCAATTTCTTCTTGAATTTTTTTCGTTAAGTTGCCGATGTTTTTTGTACTTTCAGCGGTACTTTCTGCTAGTTTTCTTACTTCATTGGCAACGACAGCGAATCCTTTACCGTGCTCTCCAGCACGAGCAGCTTCAATACTTGCATTTAAAGCAAGTAAATTTGTTTGTGCTGCAATGTTTTGGATGACTTCTACAATTTGCTCAATTTCTTTTGAGCGTTCACTTAAATGATTCATACTATTAGACGTGCGCTGGGATTGTTCACCTAATTTATTAATTACAATAAGTAAACGATGAACAGATTCTTTTCCTTCGTTAGAACAATCAATAATTTCTTCAATAGATTGAATTAAGCTTTGTTCTTTTTGTAGCATTTCGTTATTCAATTCATTGGAATGTGTAGTACGTGTTGAAACATTTTCGAAACATGAGCTTAATTGTTGAACTAAATTTTGAAGTGTATTGTGCTGGTTATTTACAAGTTGATGCTCTTGAACAACGCTTTGTACACGATCGTGGATAGAAGAAATAGTCTCTTGTTGTTCAATATCCTTTTGTTTTAATTCTGCTTCTAGTTCTTGTATACGACTTTCTAATTGATCAATTTTATGTTGGAGTGATTTCTTTTGAGTAAACATAGATTTATTTCAACCGCCTTTAGAAGTTATATTTTCTCTATATTTGGATTTTAGAATCTTTTATAATTTTTAAATATAGGAATTGTTAAATATTTAAGAATCTATTACATTTTATGCATAATTCCCTTTTTTTCGTCATGAAAAATAAACTGTATTTAATGGTATTGTAAACAAACTGTAAAATAAATCATGTATAACTGTATAAGAAGGGAGTCGGATTATGAACTATTTTAAGCGAATCAGTAGTCTAGTATTAGCAGGAATTATAAGTCTTTCTAGTACAGTCGCTGTTAAAGCAGAGTCAAACGACGAGAAACTTAACAACATGCAACAGCAATTGCAGCAAAACGATGCAGAAATGCAAAAGAAAGAGCAAGAGAAGCAAGCTGTTAGTAAAGAAATTCAAGGTATCGAAAACGAACTACATAATTTAAATAATACAATTGCAAAAAATAAAGAGGATCAAGCTGCTATTCAACGTAAAATTGATGAAACACATAAGCAGATTGAGCAAAAAAAGGAAGAAATTGTCGTTTTAGAGGATAAAGTCCTTGCTCGTAAGGATATTATGAGAAAACGTATGGTTTCTGTTCAAAACAGTTCAAATACAAGTTTAGTAGTAGAAGTTGTAGTAGAGTCAAAAAACTTTGCTGATTTCCTACAACGTATGAACGCAGTTTCTACTATTTTAGAAGCTGATAAAGAAATTTTACGTCTACAAGAACAAGATCTTCGTCAAATTGAAGAAGATAAGAAAACAATTGACGAGAAAGAAGCATCTTTAGTAGTAGACAAACAAAAATTAGCAAAAGCACAAGCTGAACTGCAAGATAACTTGAAAAAGCGTCAAGATAACTTACAAACAGTTCAAGCTAAATATAACCAGATTGCAAGCCAACTTAATTTAGCAGCAGAAGAAAAAGCTAAAATTGAGTCAAATATGAAGGCAGTACAAGAAACAATTGCTCGTGAACAAGAAGCAGCAAGAATTGCAGCGGAAGAGCGTGCGAAAGCAGAAGCGGCTGCAAAGGCTGAGCAAGAAGCTTTAGCGAAAGCACAAGCAGAAATTGCTGAAAAGCAAAAGCAAGAGAAAGCTAGTAAACCAGCTGAACCAGTTGCTAATAATAATTCGAAGGTAGAACCTCCACAACCTGAACCATCTCCTAAGCCAACTGCTGGTGGGAAAGAAATTTATGTAGAAGCTACAGCTTATACAGCTGATCCAGGTGAAAATGGCTATGGACCAGGTCAACAAGTATATTCTGCATGGGGACCAGGTGGTAAACCTTATAATTTAACTGCAAATCCAGGAATGAAATTAATTGCGGTGGATCCATCTGTTATTCCATTAGGATCTACTGTAAATGTTGAAGGCTATGGAATTGCAATTGCCGCAGACACTGGTGGCGCGATTAAAGGTCACAAAATTGATGTTTTAATGCCTGATAAAGCTTCATCTAGTAATTGGGGCAGAAAAAATGTTAAAGTTACAATTTTAAACTAATGCGTAATCCAACTTTACAATATGTAAAGTTGGATTTTTTTGTAAAAATAATGTTAAGTTGAGTTTACATTTTGTTAAGGGTAGCATACAATGGTGGTGAGAGGTGGTAAATTTGACCATTTTAAATAGAGTGAAGGAATTAAGAGCTCGCTTTAATTTTTCGCAAAGTGTATTAGCAGAAAAGGTTGGGGTGACGAGACAAACAATCGCGGCAATTGAAAAAGGGGATTATGTTCCTTCTTTGTTATTAGCACTTACGATTTGCGATGTATTTCAGTTAAAGATGGAAGATGTGTTTGTTTTAAATAAGGAGGGGGAAGAGGATGAATAGAATTGTTGCTTCGTATATTATAAATTTATTTTACAGTGTATTGGCATGCTGGGCATTCGTAGAGTTTTATGATTTTTATATACAGTTTGCTGATATTATTAAAAATGAAAGTTTACCATCTAAAATAACAATGAGTTTGACGCCTGTTGTATTAATATTTATTGTAGCTATCATATTAGCGTATTTTAAAAGATTGCATAAAAAGAAATATAACAAATCATCATTGCGATTATATCCTTTATTATTTCCCCAAGAGGATGAACGGGAGAAGGATATTACAGATAAAGCATGCCGCACAACATTTGTATCATTATGGTTTGTATTACCTTGTGCACTAGGGTTATTAATATTTACACCTGTAGCAAATTTATATATTTCGGCATACCCTTTATATGTTGTGTATTTGATTTATTTAATTCAAATGACAGTATTCCACATATCTCTATACAGAAATAAATTAGCTTAAAAAGAAGCCTTCTTGCCTATGCAAGAAGGTTTCTTTTTAGCTTATACTTGTACATATAGCAATATTATCTTATCATTTTATATAGAGTAAGATTTTGTAAGGGAAAGGAATTGTATATGAATAAGCAAAGAATTTATAGTATAGTAGCAATCCTCCTATTTGTTGTAGGTGGTGTATTAATCGGCAAGCCATTTTATGATGGATATCAAGCTGAAAAGAAACAGACTGAAAATGTACAGGCTGTCCAAAAGATGGATTATGAAAAACATGAGACGGAATTTGTAGATGCTTCGAAAATTAATCAACCAGATTTGGCAGAAGTAGCGAACGCATCTTTAGATAAGAAACAAGTAATTGGTCGTATTTCGATTCCAAGTGTTTCATTAGAACTTCCTGTTTTAAAGTCTTCTACTGAGAAAAACCTATTATCAGGTGCAGCAACAGTAAAAGAAAATCAAGTGATGGGAAAAGGGAATTATGCATTAGCAGGACATAACATGTCTAAAAAAGGTGTTTTATTTAGTGATATAGCTTCTCTAAAAAAAGGCGATAAAATTTATTTGTATGATAATGAAAACGAATATGAATATGCGGTTACTGGTGTATCTGAAGTAACTCCTGATAAGTGGGAAGTTGTTGAAGATCATGGGAAAGATGAGATAACGCTAATTACATGTGTATCAGTGAAAGATAATTCTAAACGTTACGTTGTTGCTGGTGATTTAGTAGGAACGAAGGCGAAGAAATAAAAAAGAAGGTCAACTCTCTAAAGAGTTGACCTTCTTTTTTACTAATGTTGAGAAATAATAGAATATTTTAGTTGGTATTTAAGTATTTTTCTATTTATGTATAATAAAGTTAGAATTCAAAATTTTGGGAGGAACAAGAGTGAAACAACAGGTGAAGAAACTTCTTTTAACAACAAGTGTAGCGTTATTGGTAGCTCCAATTTCAGCCTATGCGCATCCAGGACGTACAGATGCTAATGGGGGACATACGTGTCGTACAAATTGTGAAAAATGGGGATTGCAGTACGGGGAATATCATTATCACAATAAGCCAGCTTCTAGTAGTGGTGCAACAAGTCCAGCTCCTAGTCAAAATAATAATGGTGCTGTAGAAGCTGAAAGACAAGCGGAAGCGCAGCGTAAAGCTGAAGAAGAGAGACAGCGTGTAGCGGAGGAACAAAGAAAGGCAGAGGAAGAGAGACAGCGTGTAGCTGAAGAGCAAAGAAAAGCAGAAGAGGCACGTAAACGAGAGGAAGCACAGCGTCAAGCTGATATGGAAAAAGGGCAGCTTGAGGGACAAAAAAGTGGAGAGACTGATTTTAAAGCAGGGAAAAATGATGCGGAATCACATTTAGCTGGGAAATCAGATACATATAAAGAAGCATTCAAAACTGCTTATGCTGCATCTTGGTCTTTAGAAGAGCAGAAGAAAACGCATTTTGAAAAAGGAAAAGAGCAAGGTTTAGCACAAGAGACGATGGAAGATAGTCAAATTGCTCCAGATTTTAAGCCAAACTTTGCAGAAGGTTTCCAAGTAGGGAATAAAGAAAGAACAGAAAAAATTGAAAAAGAGCAAGCTGAACTAGGGGAAAAGGCAGGTAAGGAATTAGCTGGAAAGAACCCTGGAAATAGAGAGAAAGATGTGTACGTGAAGGCGTATGAAACAGCTTATGAAAAGGGTTATAAGTCTACAAAAAAAGCAGTAGAAAAGGCTGGCTATAAGTATGCATTTGAAAACTATGATTTGAAAGTTCCTGCTAAGTATGAAAAGAATGAATCGTTAAAGAAATGGTTCATTGAAGGATTTAAATCAAATAAAAAAGCAGCAGAAATTAGAGAAGAAGGATATAAAAAAGGAGACAGTTGGCTCGCATTCTTCTATAAGAATTTTGTGCCAAGTGAATATAAAGAACATAAAAATCTGTACGAACAAGCGATAGAAAAAGGTAAGAATGCATAAAAAAGATGAGGGGTTTCCCCTCATCTTTTTTAATCCATCCATTTTACTAATTTTTTAGAAATTAGTAATAAAACACAACCTAATACAATTGCTACAGCGCCAATTACTGTAAATACTTCAGCATATCCAAGTGAAGTTGTGAAGCTTGCAAGTTGTCCACCTAAAATGTTGGCGATTCCTGAGCTTGCTAACCATACTCCCATTAATAAAGAAGCAAGTTTTACTGGGGCAAGTGCACTAACCATTGATAGTCCAACAGGTGATAAGAATAGCTCACCTAACGTATGGAAAAGATACGTAAAGACGATAAATAGTAAGTTTGCTTTTTCTGTAATGTTATGTTCATCACTACCTGTTTTTAATGTAGCAATAACGAGAATGATATAACCGATACCGAGCAAGATCATACCAAGTCCCATTTTAGTTGGGATTTTTAAATCCCCACGCTTGCGAGTTGCAAGTTTTGCCCATAATGCTGAAATGACTGGAGCAAGTAAAATAATAAATAATGGATTGACCGATTGGAACCAAGATGTTGGAATTTCCCATCCGAACACAGAGCGGTCTACAAATTTGTTTGTATATAATGTTAATGAGCTACCAGCTTGTTCAAAGCCAGCCCAGAAGAAGACAACGAAGCATGTTAAAATGACGATAACTGCAGTACGTTGTTTTTCTTTTTTTGTTAACGGTGTATCACCTACTGATGGTTGTCCATCTGTTGTTTGTAAATCGCGAGTTGGTTTTTTACCAATATCACCAAGGAAGCGATTGGATAGTGTTGTAAATAAAATTTGTCCAATGATCATTCCGATTGAAGCGGCTAAGAATCCGTAACGGAATCCGTAATGTACAACGCCATCAACCGTTGTTTTGAATAAATTTTCTGATAAAAATCCGCAAACGAGTGGAGCTAAAAATGATCCGACATTAATACCCATATAGAAAATGGTAAATGCACTATCACGTTTTGGATCGTTCTCTTCATATAATTCCCCAACCAGTGTAGAGATGTTCGGTTTGAAGAATCCGTTACCGATAATAATAAGCGCTAATCCGAGGTATAGGCCGACTTGGTTTTGCAAGGCAAATAGTGTAAGGTTACCGATTGCCATTGTTATACCACCAATTGTGATTGCTTTTCGTCTACCTAGGAACCGGTCTGTTAAGTATCCACCAATCATTGGTGTGAAATAACAGGCTCCAGTGTAAAATCCGTAAATAGAGAGTGCCCATGCGGGACTAAACCCAAGACCACCGCTTACTAAAGCTGTCGTTAAATATAATGTTAATAATCCTCGTAATCCATAGTAACTAAATCTTTCCCACATTTCTGTAAAGAAGAGTAAGTATAAACCTGGAGGATGTTTCTTTTTTCTTTGTTGTTCTTTTTCTAGTTGTATCGCTGATTCCATGTTATTTTCCTCCTGACACAAACAAAAACAAAGTTAATAATTTTGTACATTTAATATTTTACCTTATTAAATATTATAAGTCAATAAAGGTTGATTTTTCAGAAGAAATTGGAAAAGGGATATAGCTATAGAATGAGTGTTTCTTTTATGTTAGACTATGGACTATGTTTTCTGTGTAAAGAAGCGGTTTATTGCACTTTTTTATATGTGAAATTGATTTCATAAAAGATGAAATTAAAGAAGGAGAAAGAGATGAAATTGTTACAGAAAAAAGAAATTTTACTTGTTAGTCTTATGTTATTCTCGATGTTCTTTGGAGCGGGGAATCTTATATTTCCACCTTTCCTTGGGTATGAAGCAGGAGAACATGTGTGGATTTCATTAGTAGGGTTTATTATATCAGCAACAGGTCTTCCGATATTGGGAGTTATTGCGATTGCAAAAGCAGGAAGTTTTCAAACGCTAGCGGGTAGAGTTCATTCTTCATTCGCCATTATTTTTCCATGTATCGTGTATGTATTTATTGGACCAGGCCTTGGCATTCCGCGTGCAGGAAGTCTCGCTTTTGAGATGGGACCGGGTCAGTTATTCCCGGAAGCAGGTAGCGTAATCTTATTATGTTACACAGTTATTTTCTTTAGTATTGTGTACTGGTTAAGTTTATCCCCGTCTAAATTAATGGGGTTGTTCGGAAAAGTTTTAACACCGTTATTATTAGGTATGATTGCTCTTATCTTTATAAAAAGCATGTTTACATCAGTAGGTAGTGTGAAAGAGGCTGCTGGAAATTATGGACAAGCGCCTATGTTCCAAGGGTTTTTAGATGGATATTTAACGATGGATGCATTAGCAGCTTTAATTTTTGGGATTGTGATTGCAAATGCTCTTCGTGCAAAAGGTATTGAAGATGATAAAGGTTTAGCGAAATATATGAGTATTGCTGGAATTGGTGCAGGACTATTATTATCTATTATTTATGTCATACTTGGATATGTCGGTTCAATGAGTGGGTCATTGGGGATATTTGATAATGGCGCGCAAGTGTTAGCACAAGTGATGACTACATTATTTGGACAAGGCGGAGTCGTTTTATTAGGACTTATTTTTACGATTGCGTGCTTATGTGTTTCAATCGGACTTGTTACATCTTGTAGTCAATTTTTCGCAAGTGCATTTCCGAAAGTAGCGTATAAAGTGTGGGCATTTATCTTAAGTTGTATTAGTATGATTTTAGCTAATTTAGGATTAACACAAATTTTAAAAGTATCAGTACCAATTCTTGGATTTATTTATCCAGTTGCATTGACGCTTATTATTTTAGGGCTATTCCATAAGTATATTGGAAAGTATGTATGCATATATCCAGTTACAATTGTGATTGTAGCAGTATTTAGTGCAATCGATATTTTCAATAAAAATGTGATGATGAATCAGTGGACATCAGTATTGAAATACATTCCGTTTTATATAGAAGGTGTTGGGTGGATCATTCCAGCTATTATAGGTGCTTGTATTGGTGTTATCGTGAGTAGTGTTTTAAATAAGAAGAAATGAGTAAAAAGGTGTTTTCCGATTTCGGAAAACACCTTTCTTTTTTTGGGAAAAATAGTATTGAAAATGAATAGACTAAGAGTATGATAGAAGTAATTGGTAATATATAGGTTTTGAACGGATGATGAGGGGGGAGCGTATGAAGGAGGATTTGAATAAGAAAATAGAAGCACTCGAAACGGCAATTGAAACGATTCAAGAAGCACTTTTTGAATTGAAAGCAAAACAAAGAGAAATAGAAGTAGAAAATGCTCAGCAACATGTTAGTAAGGAAAAGAAAGAATATATTGAAACGGTGATGGAGGAAAAACAAAAAGTAGAAGTAGCTACAATAAAAGAGCCTGTGCAAGAACGTGAGGTAAAACAAGTGGATATATCTGCTTTTAAGCCGGAACCATTTAATATTATTAAGTTTTGCCAAACGTGGTTACCACGCATATTTGTCGGTATTATGTTGCTTGGAGTAATTTGGTTATTTAAAGCAGGGGTAGATGCAGGATTATTAACACCAGCAATACGAATTGTGTTTGGTATTGTCCTATCAATCGGTTTTTATTATATAGGGGATATTCAAATTAAACGCGAGCGGCAAGCATTAGGGTTAGTACTAGCAGGAGGAAGTATTACGGGTATAGTTTTAACGACATTTGCGGCGCATTATTTATATGGATTTATTCCAGCGAGTGTCGCGTTTCTATGTAATATTGCATGGGTCATTTTAGGTATTTATATAGCGAAGAGGTATCAATCGGAATATCTTACTATATTCGTAGCGGTAGGAGCTTTCTTCGTGCCATTCTTATTAAATAGTACGACTCCTAATCCGTATATTTTCTTTGGATATGAGATGATACTAACGCTCAGCTTATTATGGTATGCGTTGAAAAATCGTTATCAGTATTTATATATGATTTCTTATGTTGTTGCTGCTATTGTTCTTTTTGTCTTCTTTGCTGTTATGTCAATGTTAGTAGAGGATTTGCAAGTCCAGTTAACAGTAGTTTATGGTTTAATTCACTTACTATTATTTTGGCATATGTTTACGGAGAGAAGTTTTATAGTAGAGCCACGCTTGGCGATATTTAGTGCGAATGCAGTCTTCTTTATATTAGCCATTTCAAAAATACCTGAATTTACAACATGGGGATTAATGATAAGTGCACTCGTGCACGCTATTATGTTTGTGTTTGAATATAGGAAGAATAGACATTCTACATTTACAAATCTTTTATTTGGTTTCGCAATGGGAGCATTTAGTTTAGCGATTTTATATGAGTATAGTTTAGTGAATGCAGCGATTGTATTATTATTACAAGGTTTCCTTGGTATGTTTACTTCTATTAAAGGAAAACAACAGATAAAATTGTATGTTAGTGCGACGGTTTACGCAATTGGAATGATACAGACTATTTTTAGCCCGTTTGATCAATTTATTTCGGCAGGCTTTGTTGCTCATCTTATTTTAATAGGAACGTTCTATTATTGCATGAGACAAGCAAAAGAAGTATTAGCAAGCTTTGGCAAGTATGTGTATTCTATAGCACTCTATTGGTTTATGGTGATTGTATTTATTACAATTACTAGAATCGGTGAAGTTTTGTCCACAGATGGAAGCATAATAAGCATATCTGTATCGTTATTATGGATGGTATATGCATTATTTGCAGTTTGGTTTGGACGGAATAAAAATATGAATGAAATATTGTATGCAGGCTTAGTCGTGTTAGTCGTAACGATAGGAAAGCTATTTCTTCTAGACTTACCAGAAGTTTCAATGATGATTAGGGCAGTGTTATTTTTAATAGTAGGTAGTATAGGTATCGTTATTTCAAGAATGTTTTTCTCAAAAGAAGAGAAGTGAGAAGAAGGCAATCCATATCTGGATTGCCTTTTTCATTATTTCTTATTAATCGTTACAGCTTCATTATATTTCGCTGTTGTATTTTGGCGTAGACGAAGTGTTGCTTGTCCAGTCGTATTTGGATCGATTTGTACGTTCACAATTTTTTCAGCAGAACCTAAGCTATTTGTTGTGAAAGAAAATGCACTACTATATCCGAAAGTAGATGGCCAAGTGCCGTTTGTATTTTGAACTTTTGCTACTTGTGTACCGCCGGTAGTGAATATACCTAAAGAGTAATTAGTGTATGTTGTATTTGGTAATAAGTTATTTACTTGAATTTTGATTTGGAACACTTCATGGTTTGGTAGAGTGCTAGGGTGTGTAACTACGTAGTCATTTGCTGTTACTGCACCGTTATAGCCATATGAACCAGGTTTAAAAGTATTTGTATTAAACCATTGATAACCTGCATTTGGCGCACTCCAAGGTTCAGGTTGTGGCTCAGTTGATAAGCTTGGTTGTTCAAATGTTTGTAAAGTGGTAGGTAAATCAAGTTGTAAACCATTTACTTGATCTAAACTTGTAAATGTTTCTTTATTCGATAGCCAATTTACGATATTTTCTAGTAAGATAGCATCGTTTTCTTCTTTATATCCATCGTAAGTTTTCTTTGTTTGACCAGAGTCTTCACGAACGTATTTTGGCGTAGCATCTTCAACAGGAGAAGAGTCTCCAATAAAGGCAGCTTTTCCAAGTCCTACTTTTGCGATCGCAGCATAAGGACCTTCTGCAACACCACCGCCGTTATATACACCGCTATCGACAGCGTTATTCCATTTTGACGGATTCTCTGGAAGATAAACAAGTCCTTTTGCTAGTTTTGGATTTGTAATTGCTAAAGTAGAACCAGCATGCATTGCTACAGATGAAACCCCTTCTGTAATTCCGAATGATTGTTCAGGTGATACAATATTTTTAGCGGAAACATCACCGATTGCATTATAGCGGAAGCGAATACCGAAGTTGTCAGATAGCCAATCAGAGCTTTCTACTCCTTGCATAGCTTGTGAATTGGCTTCTTCGTTAGACATTCCTTTTGCTGGATTATCCCAAGCACCGCGTCTATATCCGTTAAATACTTCAGAAGAGTCCCAACGATTTTTATTACGATCTGCATTATAATGATCGGCAATGAAGAAGATACTACCGCCATTTTTCACGTATTGTAACATAGCATCTTGTTCAGATTTTTTGTAAGGAATATTTGCTTCTGGAACGATAAACACATTGTAGTCTTTTAAATCTTCGTATGTAATCGGTGTTGATTTACGTAGTTCTTTTACATGATAGCCGTTTTGGGCAATGCCGTTTCCGAAATCAGAAAAGCCACCATCAATAACCCAGTCAGCAGTCCCGGCAGTTTGACCGTGTGTATTATCAAATAATACTTTTTTCCCATTGTTTTGATTTACAACTTTTGCAGCAATTTCAGGAGCTGGGTCTACAGAGCTTTCTGCATAAGTAGACGGTATGAACGAAGTCCCTATACTTAGTGTAATTGCTGTTGCTAAAGAAAATGTAATCCATTTTTTATTCTTCATAGAAGAATCCCCCTAATAATAAATATATGTGCTTTAATAATGTAATTTATTTTTCTGTAAAAATAAAGACGGAAAACATAAAAAATATTAAAAATTTGTAAAAATACCGTGAAATTTGTTGAGAAATATTTATAGAGATTTAAAAACATCCCTTCCAAGTAATAAGGAAGGGATGTTTTGCTTAACTAATTTTTGAATTAGGTGTTTCATCAATTTTATGAAAACCTTTCATGTAATACACGACAGCTAAACCGATAAGCCAAATTGGTCCAACAATTAATGCAATCCTTGTATCTTCTGAATACGCCATTATACATAATACGAGTGCAAGGAAAGCAAGTGAGAAATATGAACTTAATGGGTATAAAGGCATTTTATACGATAACTTTTGTTTGTTTTGCGTCGGCAAACTTTTACGGAACTTAATTTGAGCGACTAATATAATACCCCAAGTCCAAATTGCCCCGAAAGTTGAAATACTAGTGAGCCATGTAAATACTTTTGCGGGCACAAGATAGTTTAATATAACACCAACGAGTAAAACGATTGCTGTTGCTACAATTCCTTGACTTGGAATGCCATTTTTATTTAAACGACCGAATCTTTCAGGAGCTTTTTTCTGCTGAGCTAATGTATACAGCATACGGCCTGTACTAAATAAACCACCATTACAAGAAGAAAGAGCTGCTGTTAATACGACAAAGTTAATAATTCCTGCTGCTTTTGCGATACCGATTTGCTGAAATGTTAATACAAATGGACTTCCTTTCTCACCAAGTTCGTTCCATGGATAAATTGCCATCATAACGAATAGAGCCCCAACGTAGAACAGTAATATTCTCCAAAATACGTTATCGATTGCTTTTGCGAGTGTTTTTTTCGGGTTTTGCGCTTCACCCGCTGTAACGCCGATTAATTCAACGCCTAAATAAGCGAATAGCACCATTTGCATGGAGAGGAGTAACCCAGAAAAACCATTTGGGAACCAGCCACCATGTGACCAAAGGTTTGAAATGCCAGTAGCGATACCACCGTTTCCGAAGCCAAATAAAATAATACCAGCCCCAACTACTATCATACAGATAATTGTGACAATTTTAATGAGAGCAAACCAAAATTCAAGTTCTCCAAATACTTTTACAGATAAAAAGTTGAAAGCACTCATTAATAATAGAGCGAGTAAAGCCCAAGTCCAGCGCGGAATATCTGGGAACCAGTACTGCATGTAAATGCCAGCAGCCGTAATTTCAGCCATGCAAGTAACAACCCATAAGAACCAGTAGTTCCAACCAGTAATATAGCCAGCTAGTGGTCCAAGATAATCATATGCATATTTACTAAAAGAGCCAGCAACAGGTTGTTCAATTGCCATTTCTCCGAGTGCTCGCATAATGAAAAAAATAACGAGTCCAGCAATCATATAGCCTAGTAAAATAGAAGGGCCAGCTAGTTTAATAGCAGAAGCAGATCCTAAAAATAGTCCAACGCCAATAGCTGAACCGAGTGACATTAAAGTAATATGTCGTTCTTTTAAACCGCGGTTTAAAGTTCCAGATTTGTTTGTGTGCTGCATAAGAAGAATCCCCCTTGTAGAGTGAACGATATTTAAATGTGCTTACTAAATATTTAACTATTTCAAATTATAAAACATTTCCATCTGTTATGCTACAAAAATAATCATTATTAACTGTACTACATCTGCGCTTGTCAGACTTAAACTTAAAATTCGAACTATTAGCGAATATATTGACTCTTCTTTTTATTGATTGTTAAGATTAAGTATTATATTTTCTCACATACTAGTAAGAAAAGAATGTGTGATAATAATTTAGATGTAGGAAGGGTACATAACCATGTTTCAATTACAAAAATATAACACTTCTGTGAAGCAAGAGCTTTTAGCTGGCATCACAACTTTTTTTACATTTGCGTATATTCTTGTCATCAATCCGAAAATATTATCTGATGCAGGTGTACCATTTGATCAAGCTTTTACGGCAACGATTATTGCGACTGTTGTAGGGACGCTATGTATGGCGTTTTTAGCTAACTATCCAATTGTTATTGCTCCAGCTATGGGAATGAATGCGTATTTTGCTTATTCTGTTGTTCAACAGGCAGAGGGGATTACATATGTCATTGCGTTTTCAGCAGTATTTGTAACAGGTATCATTTTTCTTTTATTATCTTTCACTTCATTTAGGCAAAAGCTTATTGTCGCAATTCCTGATAGTTTAAAACATGCAATTGCAGGTGGAATTGGGTTATTTATTGCTTTTATTGGATTACGTCTATCTGGAATTATCGTCGATCATCCATCTAACTTAGTTACGATTGGTGATTTCCATTCTCCAGCCGTTATTTTAACTTTAATTGGTTTGATTTTAGCGGCGGTATTAATGACATTGCGTGTGAGCGGTGCATTATTTATTAGTATGATTGTGACAGGAATTATCGCCTTCTTTACAGGACAGCTGAAGTTTACGGATAAAATTGTTGCGATGCCTCATTTACCAGAGGGGATTATCGTTTCAAATCCAATCAACGCCTTTTCAGATGTAATTGAATACGGATTATATGGCGTTGTATTTTCATTTTTACTTGTACTGTTATTTGATACAACAGGAGCATTACTCGGTTTAATTAAACAAGCAGGTTTAATTACAGATAATACAGAGAAACGTTTTGGTAAAGCATTTATTGCGGATGCAATTGGCGGTACTACAGGCTCTATCTTTGGGACAAGCCCAACAGCAGCGACGATTGAATCGTCAGCTGGTATTGCTGCAGGTGGTAAAACGGGATTAACAGGTATTGTAGTAGTCGGCCTAACGATTATAACGGCATTCTTTAGCCCTGTTATTGCTTCTTTATCAAGCGTAGCCGCTATTACAGCTCCTTCATTAATTATTGTAGGTAGTTTAATGGCACAAAGTATTCGTGATATTAATTGGAATGAATTTGAAGATGCATTACCAGCATTTTTAATTTTCGTTGGTATTCCGTTAACGTCTAGTATTGCGAATGGAATTGCAATTGGATTTCTAGTGTATCCAGTCTTAAAAATTGTGAAAGGGAAAGGGATGGAAGTACATCCATTACTATACTTATTTACAATTTTATTTGGATGTCATTTATTCTTATAATATAGGAGAGGAGGCTTCTTATGAGGGGCTCCTTTTTTGTGTATAATAAAGTGAAACTATAAGTAGTTACGAAAAATATAAATTACATAATGGAATATATATGTTACAATAAGGTGGAGGTGGAACATGGATGGCTGTAAGTAAAATAAAAGTCGCGCGTGTTCAGTTAGATTTAACACAGCAACAATTAGCAGAAAAAGTAGGCGTTACAAGGCAAACGATTAGTTTAATTGAGAAGGGGAAATACAACCCATCTTTAGATTTATGTTTGAAAATTTGTTATGCAGTAGATAAAACTTTGAATGATTTATTTTGGGAGGAAAAGGAGTGAGGGGATGAGAATCGTGAAAGATGAACGCTTAATGATTGAGGGGCTAAAACATATTAGACTCGTTTTCATCTTACAAAATATTGTCATACTAGGTATTGTTTTTTATCGCTACGTTTTGCAAGATGCAGGATATGAAAGTGTTTCGGATTTATTAATGGTATTTATGGTCGGGATAGTAGTTATTAATTTTTTAAACTTGAAAAATTCAGTGGAAGTGTATGAGCATACGGGCGGAGTATCACGCAGTTATCTTATGAAGCTATTATTCATTCCTGTAGGTATTATTATTGGGATTTTAGCTATTTGTATCGTTGTAACATCAGATATTTCAATAAAAGAAATTAGTATGACAGGACTTATTATGTTAGCCTGTTTTTTAGTTCCTAGTCTGTTTATATACATATATATGAAAAAGATAAAAAGTGAAGATTGAAATATAAGAAAAGCTTTCCCGTATTGTGGAAAGCTTTTCTTATATTCTTTTATATAGTACTTTATGAAGACCAATTGGTTCAATTTCAAAGATTTCACCATGTTCTTGGAAGCCTAAGCGCTTGTAATAGTCAGCCACAGTAATTCGGCCATTACACCATAACATATTTGCTTGACGCTCTTGTAAGATTTGTTCTGCTTTCTGAATTAAGGAGCTTCCAGCGTGGTTGTTTCGAAATTCAGGTAATGTTGCCATTCCTCGTAGACGATAATGAATACCTGTAGGTAGGTCAGGATATATTTCTTTTGAGAAGGAAGCGATACTAATTAGTTTATCATTTATAAATGCCCCTAGGTGAAAGCTGTCTGTTTCATAGTCGGAAGGGTATTTACAATCTGCTAATGTTTGACTCGGGCGCAAAATTTTTTGACGTAATACGTAAGTTTCAGATCCGTCAATATTTTTCACGGTAATCATATTAACATCCTTTCTTATAACGCTTTTTCTGTTAATTGTATAAAGAAATAGGCAGGTGCGGCGAAAAGTCCGAGTATGCTAGCGGTTCCGAGAAGGAGTGAAAGTAAGAGGCAAGAGTACTTTATTCCATTCGACTTTTTCCATCCGTAACTACAAATTTCAATGCTAACACCGATGAGAATAATGGCACCTAGTATTTCGGCTAATAATAAAAGAGCTAAAGTTACAATAGACATAATGTGATCCATCCTCATAATATGTGATAGTAACATTTTACCATATGAAATGGAAAAAAATGCCCCTCAATTATGTGAGGGGCATTTTTTTATTCTAATATGTTTTTTAGTGTATCGATATGTTCTTTTGAGCCTGTTACAAGTAATGTATCACCGTGTTGTAGTCTTGTATCACCATGTGGGATTAATGCTTTATTTCCACGATAAATTTGAATGACTAGTACATCACCTAAAAATGGAAGGCGACGAAGTGCAACACCGTTATATTTATTGCTACGTAGTTCAACCTCACGGACTGTTTCGTTTGCTGTTGTAATTAAGCGAACGAGACTCGGTTTATCAATTAGCGCACGTAATAGAATACGTGTAGAGTTAATTGTTGAGAAGACAGCGATATGCTCTTGTGTTGCTTTTTCTTGTAGAAGTGGATCTTCTACACTTGCAATAACATGTTCAACACCTAGTTCTTTTGCGTGTTCTGCTAATAATAAGTTTTGCTCATCATCACTTGTTGCAACAACAACTCGGTCTGCATGAAAGGCTGTTTGTTCAGTTAACGATGCAATTGTGATGTCATCTAATTTCACGATAGGGAAGTCATGTGATTTCGCTTCCTGATCATTTATTTTGTTTTGACGCATCATATATAGTGTTACGTCATAATCTTCTCGTTTTAAATCAAGTGATAACGGAAGGGTAATTCTGCTCGCACCAATAATAGAAACTTTTGGTTTTGGTGTTTCCACTTTTGGGAACATCTTTTTAAATAATATAGGCGCAAAAATACAAGTAATAACTGCGCTTAAAATAAGGGAAGCAGATAAACTTGGACTGATGATCCCTAACTTTTCACCAATTTGTGCAGCTGCAATAACTAAAGAAAGTGTCGATGTTAATAAGATGGCACTCCCCAGTACGATATTACGTGGATACCATTTTCGTAAAACGAGGGATGGTAACAGTTTTGAGATAAAGAGTCCTACAATTAGAATTGGAATCATGAGCATACTAGAAGGCTCTTTAAAAATAGACCAAACCTCTAAATTTACACCAACCATTACGAAGAAAATAGGAATGAAGAAACCGTATCCGATAGAATCCAGTTTTTCAACCATATCTTCATTTGGTGATAATAATGATACGAGTACACCTGCTAAGAAGGCACCTAAAATATTTTCAGCTCCAACGGATTCAGATAACCCAACTAATATTAAGATGAGTGCAAAAACAGCTCTTGTATCAATTTGTACACTACCAGCTTTTAAGCTATCCAAGTATGGAATGTTTTTAAAACGTTTTGCAACGAAGTAAATAACAATACCAGCGCCGAATAGAAGAAGAAGGAGCCACATGCTTTGACCGCTTTCGGAATTTAATCCGACGAATACAGCAAGTAAAATCATTGTAACTAAATCCGCAATAACAGCGACTAATAAAATGATTTGTCCAATTGCTGTTTTTCCTAAGTTATTCTCTTTTAATGTTGGTACGACAACACCTAAAGAGATTGTTGAAATGATTAAAGTCATAAACATTGCATTATCTACAAATCCTAGCCATACGAATAGTAGTGATAGGGCATAAGATAAGATGAAAATAAAGAAGAAGATAATGCTTGCTGCCTGGAATGTGTTTGGTTCGTTTGTCGTGTTCTTTTTCCCTTTTTGTTTAAAGATAGAAAAATCAATTTCTAAACCGCTTAAAAACATAAGAAAGATAAATCCTAGTGTCGATAAGACTTGAAGCCACATATCTGGCTCAATAATATTAAACCCACTTTTACCTACAAAGATTCCTGCGATGATTTCTGCAACAACGACAGGAAGTGCTTTTAATTTAAAGCGTTGTAACAAAAGGGGAACGAAAAACGCGATTGCAACGACAACCATAAGTGATAGAACAGAAGTGTGATGTTCCATTGCGTTCTCTCCCTTCAAATAAATATAGTACCTATTTAGCCATATAATAGGTAGAAAAGCAACGCATATGGATTCGATTTCATAAAGAAAGAGTTTTCTTAACATTTGTCATAATAAGTATATTTTTCATGATTCTGTTGTTAATTCCGTAATGTGGATGTAATAGGGGAGGGAATAAAAAAAGACTGCTGAGCAATCTCAGCAGTCTTTTCCATGTACATTACATTGAGAAGAAGATCCATACAGTTAAACCAACTGTTGCAGTTGCAACGAAGAAACTGTAGATCATAGTAAGAATTTGAACTCTTCCTTCTCCTTCTTTTAAATGCATGAACATAATTAATTGTAACAACGCTTGCGCAACAGCCATTATGATAATGGTAGTTAAGATCGTTGATAGTGGCAGGGTTGTGTAAAGTGCCACGTATAAAGCTAGAAACGTTAGTGCAAGCGATAAAATAAATCCGAAAACGTGTGACCAAGGGAATCCGCTATGCGCATGCCCGTTTGCTTGGTTGTTATTTTGACCCATTTACGCCACCATCCCGTTCAAGTAAACTAGTGTGTAAATAAAGACCCAAACTAGATCAAGGAAATGCCAGTATAAGCTGATAATGAATACTTTACGAGCTGTAACTGGTGTTAAACCTCGTTTTAAAATTTGGATAATAACACAAATTGCCCAAATGATACCGCCTGTTACGTGGGCTCCGTGTGTTCCAAGAAGAACGAAGAATCCAGATAGGAAAGCACTTGTTTGAATTGTTGCGCCTTCACCAATATACATAATGAACTCTTCAATTTCGAAGAATAGGAAGCCTGCACCTAAAAGTAATGTAAGGACGAACCATCCAAGCATTGCTTTTTGGTTGTGCTTACGCATTTCGTGAATCACGATACCACATGTGAAACTACTTGTTAAAAGTAGTAATGTTTGAATTAAAAGCGTTTTAAGTTCAAACAGTTGTGCTGGTGTTGGGCCATCTGCCGTACGACCAGCAAGTACTAGATAAGAGGCGAAAAGTGTTGCGAACAGCATAATTTCAGCCCCAAGAAAAATCCAGAATCCTAGGATATTCAATCTGCTTTGTTCGGATTGATATTCCAAGGGTAAGCTTTTATCTAAAGCCGCCATATCATTTCACCTCTCATGCTACATGTTCTGATTTTTTAATTTCATCAACACTAATATAGTAACCTTCATCGTAATCGAATGAACGATAGATTAAGCAAGCTAAAATACCAATGCCGCCGATTGCTGCAAGCCAGAACCAGCTAAATACTAATGCGAAACCTGCAAGACCGAAGAATCCAGACGCAATAATAGGCACGCCAGAGTTACTTGGCATGTGAATTGGTTTAATATCTTCTGCTGCTGGTGTAACTGTTTCTCCGCGTTTCTTCATGTACCAGAAAGCATCAGCTTCTTTAATTTCAGGAAGTTTTGCGAAGTTGTAATGTTGTACAGGAGATTGAGTTGCCCATTCAAGTGTACGGCCATCCCATGGATCTCCAGTTGTGTCACGTTCTCCGTGACGAGCACTCCAAATTACGTTGTAACAAAGAAGTACGAAACCAATACCCATCATTACTGCACCGACAGATGCGATTTGGTTTAGCCATCCCCATCCAAGGCTTTCAGAGTAAGTGTACATACGACGAGTCATACCGTCTAAACCTAAGAAGTACATTGGGAAGAAACAGATGTTGAATCCGCTCATAAAGATCCAGAATGTCCATTTACCTAGGCGTTCATTTAACATATGACCAGTCATTTTTGGATACCAGAATGTGAATCCAGCAAGCATAGCGAATACTGTACCTGCGATTAATACGTAGTGGAAGTGAGCGATTAGGAAGTAGCTGTTATGGTACTGATAATCAGCTGCTGCCATACCAAGCATAACCCCTGTAACCCCACCGACTACGAAGTTTGGAATAAATGCCAATGACCAAAGCATTGGAACTGTAAAACGAATACGTCCTTTATACAGTGTAAACAACCAGTTAAAGATCTTAACCCCGGTTGGAATCGAAATCGCCATTGTCGAAATCGAGAAGAATGAGTTAACCGCTGGACCTGCACCCATCGTGAAGAAGTGGTGAAGCCATACGACGAAACTTAGTAAAGAAATTGCAACCATTGAGTATACCATCGCACTGTAACCGAATAGACGCTTACGTGAGAATGTACTAATGATTTCAGAGAAAATACCGAATGCCGGTAAAATAACGATATATACTTCAGGGTGACCCCATACCCAGAATAGGTTGGCCCATAACATTGGCATACCGCCGCTCGCCATCGTAAAGAAGTGAGCATCGAATAGACGGTCAAATGTCATTAATGCAAGAGCAACTGTTAATACTGGGAAAGCGAAAATAATGATAATTGTTGTAATTAAGATTGACCAAGTAAACATTGGCATTCTCATTAAAGTCATACCAGGTGTACGCATTTTTAAGATAGTAACAAGGAAGTTAATACCTGTCATTAACGTACCGAGACCTGAAATCTGTAATGCAATTGCGTAGTAGTTATTTCCTACACCAGAAGTAAACTCTGTACCTGCCATTGGGAAGTAAGAAGTCCACCCAGCGTCTGGAGAACCACCAATTACGAAAGCGATGTTGAATAACATTGCTCCGACAAAGAATAACCAGAAACTTAAAGCATTTAAGAACGGATATGCAACGTCACGAGCACCAATTTGTAATGGTACTACAAGGTTCATTAATCCCATAACGAATGGCATCGCCATGAAAAGAATCATAACTGTACCGTGTGTTGTGAAGATTCCGTTATAGTGTTCAGCGTTTAAATAAGTTGTTTCTGGGAATGTTAACTGTGCACGGATCATTAAACCGTCCATACCACCACGGAATAACATAATAACCGCAGAGATAATATACATGGCCCCAATTTTTTTATGGTCAACAGTTGTTAACCATTCGTCCCAAAGCCATTTCCATTTTTTATACTTTGTTAGTACGAAAATGATTGCTAATGTCACAAGAACGATAGAAGCGTCTGCACCGTAAATAATCGGGTCACCTGTGACAAAAAATTCATCAAGCTTCACTTTGTTCACTCCAATCTGTTGGAATTATAGCTATTATTTTTTGTTTTTGTAGTAGTTGTAATCACAATATTCAAGTGATTTTGGATCTACATAACTTAAGTGATGGCTAGAGAATGTCATACGACCAACTACACCAGGTTTAACAATTTCGTTGTACTTATCTTCTGTTAGTTTAGGAGCAGTTTGTTGTACTTCTTTAACCCACTTGTCATATTTCTCTTTAGTTTTTGCTTCAACTTCGAACTCCATGTGAGTAAATCCTTCACCAGAGAAGTTCGCGCTACGCCCTAGGTAAGAACCTGGCTTATCAGCTTGTAAATAAAGGTCCATAATCATGCCATCCATTGTGTACTTCATACCACCAAGTTCTGGTACCCAGAAAGCATTCATTGGGCCGACAGAAGTCAGTTTGAATTGAATTGGTACACCAGCTGGGATGTTTAAATAGTTAACGGTTTCAATTTTTTCCTCTGGGTAACTGAATAACCATTTCCAGTTTGCAGATGTAACATAAATCTCCACTGGTTTAATATGTTTGGACTCTTTCGGAACCTCTTCCGAAGCATAAGTTGCTTTTACTGTTGGAATCGATAATGCGATAACGATAATAACAGGAACAAGCGTCCAAATGATTTCTAATAATGTGTTACCGTGTTGTTCAGGTGGCTCATAGTCCATATTCTCTGGTTTTTCACGATAACGAATCAAGATGACTGTAAACAAGATGAATACAATTGCGATAATTAATGACATAAGCAAGAATGACCAAACAATTAAATCATACTGTGCTTTTGCAACAGGTCCTTGCGGATTTAATACTGCGAGTTTTTTATCACAGCCACCGAGGAACAGAAGTAATGATAACGGAAGAAGCGAAGCCAACTTCCAAAACGCTTTCTTTAGTTGCACGATTGAAAATCTCCTTTCTCCTTGGATTGAAACTATGCCAATAAAACAATATAAACCTATTAATTTATAGAAGGCAATAGTTTTTGAGATATTGTTAAAAAATAGACACAAATGCACACTTTTTAAGGTGAATATCATTTGTAACTTGATTACATTGTAAACTATTTTCCAGAGAAAAATGCGATTGTGAAAATTTTAAGATAAATAAAGTTATACCAGGATACCCAAGAAATAGAAAAAAGCTATCTTATGATAAGAAAGATAGCTGAATATTTTGTATATTTAGTTTACTTCTTTTTTTAGACTTATTTGTTGTTCAAATGTGACAATTTTTTTATATTTCACTTGATATAAAATGTAACAAATAACCATAAATGGAATACCGCAATAAAGAGCGATTCTCTGATCTGGAATGAAAGCTAAACTTACAAATGTAATGAAATTGAGTGAGAATGCTACGATTGGAACGAGCGGATAAAGTGGTGTGCGATATTTTAAATCATTGATGTCACCACCGTTTTTCACGAAGTTTCTACGGAAGAAAAACTGTGAAGCCGCAATTGACATCCAAACGACAACGGCAGCCATTGCTGCGATAGATGTTAAAACTAAAAAGACAGTATCTGCTGCAAATATACTTGTTAATAGGGATAAACTTGCAAAGATTAGACTGAAAATCAATGCGTTTAATGGTACACCTTTTTTCGTTAGCTTCGTAAATGCTGGACTTGCCATTCCTTGTTTTGCCATTGCCCAAAGCATACGTGAATTTGCGTATAGACCAGAATTGGCTACGGATAATACAGCTGTAATAATAACAAAGTTCATAATGTCTGCTGCATATGGAATACCAGCTACATCAAATACAAGTACAAATGGACTTTCGACTAGATTAGCCTCTTGCCACGGGAGTAAACCTACAACAACTGATATGGCTAGGACGAAGAAGAATAGCGTTCGCCAAATGGTATTTTTGATTGCTTTTGGAATTGTTTTTTCAGGATTCTCACTTTCTCCTGAAGCGATTCCGATTAATTCTGTTCCTTGGAAAGAATAATTCACTGTAATCATCGTAAGAAGAACAGCCAATGCACCATTCGGAAATAATCCGCCATTTTCAGTGAAATTGTGAAGCATTGGAGCTGGTTTTCCGTTAAAGTCTAGTAGACCGAACATAACTGCACCACCGAGTACGATGAAAATAACGATGGTTGCGACTTTTACACTAGCGAACCAAAATTCTGCTTCTGCATATGCTTTTGCTGATAGGGCGTTTACAAGAAAGAGTGCTGCTGCAAATGTAACACACCAAATCCACGAAGAAACATCTGGAAACCAGCGTTTCATTAAAATACTTACAGTTGTTAACTCTACTCCAACTGTAACAGCCCAATTTAACCAATACATCCAACCGACAACAAAACCAAAACCAGGTGAAATAAATTTGCTTGCATAGCTTTGGAATGAACCTGCTTCTGGCATAGCAACAGATAATTCACCAAGACATAACATCGTTAAATACATAACAAATCCACCGACTAAAAATGCAAGAATAGCACCACCAGGGCCGGCGTTATGGACGATTTGACCAGATCCCATAAATAGGCCAGTTCCGATAACACCACCAAGTGCAATCATAAATAGGTGTCTACTTTTCATTGTACGTTTTAAATCTGTTTGTTCTACTTGTTGATTCATATGCCCCTCACCCCGTTATTTTTTATATGTGTTAACTGGTTTTCATTCTGAGTCTTTAATCATTAGTGGGGGATATGACACATACTCGGTTTATTTACTATGAAATGAATGGAGTATGTAAAAAACGAACTATGACTAAATACCCTAAGAATGTTTTTATTAACAAGGTGATATCTTCACTATGTTAATTATTTCGATTTTAGCAAAAAAATTCAGAAAAGTATATTGTTTTTTCTTTTTATTAAAAATAATTAGAATTTTATAACGATGTAGTTGTGAACAATAATTCACAGAATCTTTCTAGCAAACTAGCAAGAAGAAAGGTACAATGGTAGGAGGTATGTCTGTAAAATAATAATTAATGGAGTTTTGTTTAAAATGAAAAAGTTAAAATATCTTTTTGTTTTTGGAATTATATTTGCTGCAGCGTTTTTTATAGGGAAAGATAAGATTATACAAAAGGCACAAGTGCTACGCTTAGACTTTCTATCTGAAATGAAAGAAGCGGCTATGATTGAAAATGTTCCGTTTATAAAGCAGTTACCAGAATTACCTCGTGGATGTGAAGTGACAAGCTTAGCTATGTTGCTACAATATAAAGGTGTACAAGTAGATAAGATGCAACTTGCTAGTGAAATTCATCGAGTTCCATTTGAACAAAATGGTTTGCGCGGAAATCCTTATGAGGGGTTTGTTGGAAATATTTATACGAAAGCTGAACCAGGATATGGTGTATACAATAAACCAATCTTTAATTTAGCAGAAAAATATGTTTCTGAAAAAGTAATTAATTTAACAGATAGAGACGTGAAAGATCTATATAAAGTAATTAGTTCTGGTTCTCCAGTATGGGTTATTATTAATACAACGTTTCAGCCGCTAGCTGAAAGTAGTTTTGAAACATGGAATACAAGTTCTGGTGAAGTGAAAATTACATATTTTGAGCATAGTGTAGTAGTAGTTGGATACGATCAAAACTTTGTATATGTAAATGATCCACTAAAAAATAATCCACGTTTCGCTGTTCCACGAGCAGAGTTTGAGAAAGCGTGGGAGCAAATGGGGAAACAAGCAATTACTATTTTATAATAATGAAAAAGCCATCTTTTGATGGCTTTTTATTTTTAAGTAAACATGATAGAAAATTCAGAAGATTCTTTTAAAAGTTAACAATTCACGTTATAATAACATTTAACTTGGTGAAGAAGGGGAGAAGAGAAATGGATGTTGCAAAAGAACTTGTTTTGTCAAAGGATCAGTTGGTTGAGTGGAGAAGGCATTTTCATAAGTATCCAGAGTTATCTTTTCAAGAAGAGAAAACATCGCAGTTTGTATTCGATATACTTCGGGAAATTCCATGTTTAGAAGTATCAAGACCTACTAAATATAGTGTAATGGCAAGGTTGATTGGAAAGCAGCCTGGTAAAATAGTTGCGGTTCGAGCTGACATGGATGCTCTTCCTATTCATGAAGAAAATGAGTTTGACTTTATTTCTACATATCCGGGTGTAATGCATGCATGTGGCCATGATGGACATATAGCGATATTACTTGGAGTTGTACATAAGTTAGTAGAAGCAAGAGAGAAGATTAAAGGGGAGATTCGTTTTCTATTCCAACATGCTGAAGAAAACTTTCCTGGTGGTGCAGAGGAAATGGTTGCAGCGGGTGTAATGGAAGGGATCGATTATATTATTGGTGCTCACCTTTGGGCATCGTTAGAGGTTGGAAAAGTAGGTGTAATTTATGGTCCCGCAATGGCTGCTCCAGATGTTTTTAAAATTATAATAGAAGGAAAAGGTGGACATGCTGGAATCCCTCATGAAACAGTTGATAGTATTGCAATCGGTACACAAGTGGTTTCGCAACTTCAGCAAATTGTATCTCGCCTCACGAATCCGTTAGATTCTCTTGTAGTATCTGTTACGCAATTTCACGCTGGGACAACTCATAATGTGATTCCAGAACAAGCGGAGATTGAAGGGACAGTGCGGAGTTTAAGACATGAGTTGCGAGAAGAAACAGAGAAAAGAATTGAACAGATTGTAAAGCATGTGACGGAAGCTTACGGAGCGAAATATACGTTTTCGTATGAATATGGATATCGTCCAGTCGTAAATGATTATGAAGTTACAGAGATTATTGAGCAAACAGCATTACAGCTTTATGGAAGGGAACGAGTTACGCGTTTACAGCCGACGATGGCTGGAGAAGATTTTTCAGCGTTTTTACAAAAAGCACCGGGGACATTCTTTTTTATCGGTGCAGGAAATAAAGAGAAAGGAATTATATATCCTCACCATCACCCTCGTTTTACGATTGATGAAGATGCATTACCGATTGGAGTGCAAGTCTTTGTATCATCGATTATGAATTTCATAAGTAAAGGAGAATGAGATGAAGAAAATACACGTATTAGCGCTTATTCCAGTTTTTTGTTTAGTTGTTGGACCCGTATTTGCTAATTCAGTTACTCCTTACATATTAGGGATGCCATTTTTATTATTTTGGGTATTATTATCAGTGCTTATTACATCTCTTTGTATGGGGATTGTGTACGTATTTGATCCTGCTAATAAGGGGGATGTAAAATGACCGCATTACTTATCATTATTTTATTTTTGTTTCTCGCACTATTTTTAGGAATTCGGGCACAACACGGAAAAGATATGAATTTAGAGCAATGGTCAGTTGGAGGAAGAGGCTTTGGTACTATTTTTGTTTTTCTTCTTATGGCAGGTGAAATTTATACGACATTCACATTTTTAGGTGGAAGTGGATGGGCGTATAGTAAAGGAGCACCTACTTTTTATATTTTAGGTTATGGTGCATTAGCTTATATTTTATCTTATTTTTTATTACCACCAGTTTGGAAGTATGCAAAAGAGCATAATCTAGTTTCACAGCCAGATTTTTTTGTGAAGAAATATAAGAGTCAGGCACTTGGCCTTATCGTTTCTATCATTGGGGTTATTTCGATTATCCCATACCTTGTTTTACAGTTAAAAGGATTAGGAATTATCGTTTCGGAAGCGTCTTATGGAAGGGTATCGCCAGTTATAGCAGTGTGGATTGGCGCAATTGTTATAACGATATATGTAATGGTTTCAGGTATACACGGCTCTGCTTGGACGGCCGCTTTGAAGGACATTATGATCCTGTTTATCGTTATGTTTTTAGGTATATATTTACCGTACCATTATTACGGAGGATTTCAGCCGATGTTTGAAGCTGTAGAAGCAGCAAAACCAGGGTTTTTATCTTTACCTGATGAAGGAATGAGCATTTCTTGGTTTGTTTCTACTATTGTATTAACGGCTCTCGGTTTCTATATGTGGCCCCATACATTCGCCTCTGCTTTCTCTGCAAAAAATGAAAAAGTATTTCGTAAAAATGCGGCCATTATGCCACTGTATTCTTTAGTTTTACTTTTCGTGTTCTTTGCAGGGTTTGCAGCTATCTTACAAGTTCCTGGATTAAAGGGAGGGGATGTAGACCTTTCGTTATTCCGTCTGGCTCTTCAAACTTTTGATCCTTGGTTTATTGGGATTATTGGTAGTGCCGGAGTTTTAACGGCATTAGTTCCAGGTTCTATGCTTGTCATGGCCGCTTCTACATTATTAGCGAAAAATATTTACCGAACAATGGTCCCATCTGCTTCGGATCGACAAGTGGCAAAAACAGCGAAATTATTTGTTCCTGTAGTAACGCTTGTAGCTGTTTTGTTTACTTTTAAAGGTGGAGAAACGATAGGAGCACTTCTTTTAATGGGATATAGTATAGTGACACAGCTTTTCCCTGCACTTGTATGTAGTCTGTTTCCGCGTCAGGTTATTACGAAGCAAGGAGCGATTGCAGGGATGGGGATTGGGTTGTTAGTGGTTGCGTATATTACTCTATCGGGTTCAACTATAGCTACGATGTTTCCGAGTTTCCCTCAATATATAAAAGATTTAAATGTAGGTATAGTCGCGTTGTTAATGAATATGATTGTGATGTTTATCGTTAGTGGGTTCACGAAAAATGTGTCTATAAAGACAGACAATATAATAGTAGGAAAGTAATTCTAATGCTAGAGCTATCTTTGAAAAGAGATAGCTCTTTTTTGTATATATTTTCTTCGATTAGCGGAATCTAACTAAAAACTTGTTGAAAAGGAAGTTAGGTGGGGGACTTGTTAGAGCTAAAAGGTAACTTATTTGAAGTTATGAAAAAAATTAGGGATGAGTTAGGTTCACCGAATGATTTAACAATTAGGGAAGTTGCCCTTGCTGGCAGTTTTACACGTTGTGCTGTTATTTTTCTGTGTGGGTTAACAGATAAGGATAATGTTTATAAATATGTAGTTCGTACACTTCAATATGAAGAAGTACAAAAAGAAGCAGCTATCGTTCAGACGTTATTGGATCGTTTTATTTCTATTGCGGAAGTCGGTAAGAAGACAACATTTCCGGATATTATAAATGCGATTTTAGCGGGAGATACAGTTATATTAATTGATAATATTCAAACAGCTATCGTGATTAATAGTAGAGCTTGGGAAAAAAGAAGTTTAGAACCACCAGTAACAGAAGATTTAATACGTGGACCGAGGATTGGATTAAATGAAGATATTAACGTGAATAAAATGTTAATTCGCCGTAGTTTACGTGACCCAAAGCTGAGATTTCAATCTTATATTATGGGGAAGAGATCCCAAAAGGAAGTGACTTTAGTATATATAGAAGACATTATTAATCCTTACATTGTAGAAGAGCTAGATCGGCGTCTTCAATCCATAGTGACAGATGTCGTTTTTGAGACGGGTACAATTGAGCAATTAATTCAAGATAATAATTTGTCGCCGTTTCCGCAGTTTTTGAATACGGAAAGGCCTGATAATATTGTGGCCTCATTAGCGAAAGGAAAGGCAGCTATTTTGGTGGATGGATCACCGTTTGCCCTTATAGCTCCGCTAGTATTTGTTGATATTTTTCAATCTGTGGAAGATCATTATGAGCGTTGGGTAATAGGGACTTTATTAAGAATTTTGCGAATGGGTTCTGGTATAGTTGCAGTTTTAATGCCAGCGATGTATGTAGCGCTCGTCTCATATCACCAAGGACTTATTCCTTCTAAATTGGCTTATTCGATTGCCGGGGCAAGAGAAGGTGTTCCGTTTCCTGCCTATATTGAAACGTTAATGATGGCATTAACGATGGAATTAATACGAGAAGCGGGAATTAGGTTACCGAAACCGATGGGACAAACAATTGGGATTGTAGGTGGTCTTGTAATCGGAGAAGCAGCGGTGAACGCAGGAATTGTAAATCCGTTTTTAGTTATTATTATTGCGGTTACAGCTATTGCTACATTTTCACTTCCAGTGTATAGCATCACAATTACGTTTCGAATTTTACTTTTCGTCTTTGTATTAGCAGCAACTGCTTTTGGGTTGTATGGAATCATTCTAGCTCTTATTGCGCTTGCTATTCATATTACAAATTTAACAAGTGTTGGTGTACCGTATACGACTCCAATTGCTCCTGCATTTTATAAAGATTGGAAAGAAGAGTTTATTCGCATGCCAAAATCAATGTTGAAAGAGAGACCGGAATATTTACAAACAAAAGATTCTACAGTACGTCCAAAGGAGCGAGAATAATTGAAACCATTTGAGTATGGCGATGAAGAAATTGGATCTCGGGAAATTGGGTTTGCGGTATCATCGACCATTATTGGTATAGGCGCATTATCTATGCCAAGGGATATTGCTAACCAAACTTTATTTTCAGATGGTTGGATTATTTTGCTTTTGGGTGGATTGATATGTGCAGTTTTAGGCTGGTTTGTAACGAGGGTGGCTATTTTATTTCCAAAACAAAACTTTGTTCAATATACGAGTGCGCATTTGACAAAGCCGGTAGCATACACGATTAGTATGGTTTTAGTATTAACGTTTGCTGCTTTGACAGCATATGAATCACGAATGATTGCAATTATTTCGCAAACGTATTTATTTAGTGAGACACCAGTACAGCTACTATCTTTTTTCTTCTTATTGGTTGTTATCTATGGAATAGCAGGATCGAGAGCAGCTTTGTTACGATTAAATGTTATGTTCTTACCTATTGTTTTAATTGCAATAGTGCTTCTTTCTTTATTAAATATAAATTTAATGGAAATAAACAATTTGTTTCCAGCTTTCCAAACGGAAGTAAGTCAATACGCTGTTGGGGTTAAAAATTCTATATTCACATTTATTGGATTTGAGGTAGCTCTGTTTTATGCTGTGTTGTTGAATGATAAGACAGCGAAAAAGGCACCAATGGCAGTTGCGAAAGCAGTGATAGTAAATGTGCTCTCATACATTTTAATTTATGTAACGTGTATTAGTGTTTTTACGTATATGACAACTCGTGGATTGACATACCCAACAATTGAATTAGGGAAAGAAATTGAAATTGGTGGAGGCTTTTTAGAAAGGTTCGATGCAATTTTTTTTACGACTTGGATTATTACTATTTATAACACTACAGCCATGTATTATGACGTCGCATCTCTATTGTTTTGTGCTATGTTTCCGAAAGTGAAGAAACATATTTTTATTTTCGGAAGCGCGCCTCTAATTTTTATGCTGAATATGCTCCCGGGTAATTTAAATACGTTATCAAGTTACGGAACGTATTTAGCGTGGATAGATATGGGGTTTGTCGTATTAGCTCCTTTGCTAGTTTTTATTGTATATAAAATAAAAAGAAGGAATGGTAGAAATGAAACACCTTCTTAAAATTATAATGGTTATGGTTTTAGCTGGATCTATAAGTGGGTGCTCTGAACTAGAAGAAATAGAAGAAAGAGGATTTGTAGTAGGCGCAGCTTACGATATTGTGAAGAAAAAGAAATCAAATCCGATTATGAAAGGGACGTATCAGATGGTACTTCCCAGTAAGTTAGCACAACAAAGTGGACAGGGCGATGGAGATAGTGAAAATTATATTAACGTAAGTGCGAAAGCAGATAGCGTCTTTGAGCAAATAAGAATAATTGCTAAAAAAATTAGTCGAACATTATTTTTTCCGCATATACAAGTCATTATTTTTTCGGATGAATTACTAGCAAATCCGTATGTTTTGCAAAATACGTTAGATGTATATTTTCGTGATCATGAAATGAGAAGAAATATTCGTTTGTTCGTTTCCAAGAAAAATGCAGAATCTATTTTAAAACAGAGTGCAAAACCTGAAAACTTACCGGCGCAGTATATTGATATGTTAGCTGAACATCCTCCGAAAAACGCTCAAATGATTGAGGCGGCGAGAATTGGTGAAGTACAAGGGAAAATGATCGCAGATCGAAGTTTTGCATTACCTCTCTTAGGGTTAACTAAACAAGGCGTACAAATGGAAGGAGCGGCATTGATTCGTGGAAAGGATAATAAGTGCGTTGGAACTTTGAGTGGAGAGCAAACATTAGAAATGAACTATGTAATAGGTAAAAAAATTGGAGGTTTCTTTACTGTTCGTAAAAAGAATCAGCTCATTACATATGAAATTCATAAGTTGCGCCGAAAGATCCAAGTGTCTACTGAAAATGCTACAAAACCGAAGTTTGATATTCATTTGTCCACAGAAGGGATATTAGCTGAGTTACATTTTAATGAACCGAAACAAGTGATGAATGAAAAGCTTTTAAAGAAAGAAATTTCAAAGGAAATGAAGAAGCGTATTGAAAAATCTATACAGCTTGTTCAAAAAAAATATAAAGTAGATGTATTGGAATTAGGAGAGGTATATAAGAAGCATAATTATAAAGAGTGGAAGAAAATTAGTAAGAATTGGGATCGAGGCCAGAATTATTTTAGTAATGCTGAAATTAATGTTCACGTTGATCCAACAATTGAACATTCAGGTTCAGCATTACCAAAGAAAGTGAAGTAAGGTGATGGAGGTTGTTTACTGGATTAGGGATTAGTTGCACAATATTAATGGCAGTTCTTCCGGGAGCTATATACTACATTCATAAAAAAATTACAACGTATGGAGCGCAGCCTTGGAATAATGATGTGCAAAAAAAGAAACCTGAATAATTTCAGGTTTCTTTCGCACAAAGCATATGTGAAGGGGGATACCTTCTATGTATGCTTTGTTTTTATACAAGCCCTAACCAATGTACCAATTGTGTAGAGAGGAATGTCACAACAATAGCGATAACGGTAGGGATTGCAAACGATAAGAATGTCCATTTTGCACTTTTTGTTTCTTTATATATGTTAACCAGTGTCGTTCCACATGGGAAATGAAGAAGTGAGAACAACATTGTGTTTAACGCCGTTAACCAAGTCCAACCATTTTCTAAGAATAGATTTTTAATTTGATTAAAATCATCTATTTCAGTTAAAGCTCCGGTTGATAAGTAAGACATTAATAAAATCGGGATAACAATTTCGTTCGCTGGTAGTCCAAGAATGAACGCAGCTAGAATAAATCCGTCAAGTCCTAACATTTTAGCGAATGGATCTAGGAAGTTTACAAAATACATAAGTAGGCTTGTGTCACCGATGAAAATATTAGCAAGTAACCAAGTTAATGCAGCCGCAGGAGCAGCAACAACAACAGCTCGTTTTAAAACATAGACGGATTTATCGAGTGTTGCACGCACAATTGTATTCCAAACCTTTGGCTTACGGTATGGCGGTAACTCGAGTGTGTAGTGAGTTGGAACGCCTTTTAAAGCTGTTTTTGATAGTACCCAAGAAACGGTTAATGTCATAACGATACCAATTACAACCATTCCAACTACAACTCCAGCAGTAACCAATGTTTGCATACTACCTGTATAACCGGCAGCCATAAATAATGAAGCCATTAAAATTAACATAGGCCAGCGACCGTTACAAGGAACGAAGTTGTTTGTTAAGATTGCAAGCATACGTTCACGTGGTGATTCAATAATACGTGTTGACATAATGGCTGCTGCATTACAACCAAAGCCCATTGCCATTGTTAAAGATTGTTTACCATGTGCACCAGAGCGTTTGAATAAGCGGTCCATATTAAACGCAACTCGTGGTAAGTATCCGTAGTTTTCTAATAGTGCAAACATAGGGAAAAAGATGGCCATAGGTGGTAACATAACGCTAATAACAGCACCGATACCACGGAATAAACCAAGTATTAAAATGCCATGTAGCCATTCAGGTGCATGTGCTGCTTGAAACCAAGATGTTAAATATCCTTCGGCCCATCCGAAGAACTCAGCAATCATATCAGATGGTACGTTAGCCCCTGCAATTGTAAGATAAAAAATGATAGATAAAATACCAAGCATAATTGGGAATCCCCAGATTGGAGATGTGAAAATTTTATCTAGTTTTTCAGAACGATACAATTTATCCGTATTTGTATATTGAACAGATTCTTTACATATGCTTGCAGATGTTCGGTAAATATCTCCGACAATATCATCTCGTATATCCTCTTTTGATAGTGCTTGTGCATGTTGAATAATATAGTCTAATGGAAGAGCTTTACTGGCTGAGTGAGATTCCATTCATTACGACCTCCCTTACAAGTGGTTCATTATGGTGTTTTTGAAGTGTAGTTAAGAAATTTTTATCTCCATCTAATATACGTAACGCAATCCAGCGTGCTGGATACGTATCACCGAACACTTTATAAATTTGTGGTTCTAATTCCTGAATCATATTCTCGATTTTTTCGCTGTAAGAAATTTTAATTGGTGTTGGAATTAGCTTTTTATTTGCTACTTTGGCAATAACATTTAGTAAATGACCGATGCCTACTCGGTTACGAGCGGAAATTTTAACTACAGGTACACCGAGTGATTTTGCTAATTTCTTTTCATCAATAACGATGCCTTTTTTCTCAGCTTCATCAATTAAGTTAATACAAATGACTACGTTGCTCGTCATTTCCATCACTTGGAGTGCTAAATTTAAATTTCGCTCCATAGCAGTTGCATCGACAACAACTACAGTTACTTCTGGTTTTTCAAATATAATATAATCCCTTGCTACTTCTTCATCTGCAGAATTTGAATATAGTGAGTAAGTTCCAGGTAAATCTATTAATGTATATTTACTACCGTTATGTTCATATTCCCCTTCAGCTTTTAAAACAGTTTTTCCTGTCCAGTTTCCAGTATGTTGTTTTAAGCCTGTTAAAGTATTAAATAATGTACTTTTCCCGGTATTCGGGTTGCCGGCTAAAGCAATGCGATGTTTGCTCATCTGAAATCATCTCCTATTAATATCCCGAAAATAAGGGAGCTTTCTTCCTTACGTAGTGCAATAGTGGTGTTGCTTACTTGATAAGCGACCGGATCTCCAAGTGGACTGCGTTGTAATACTTTAATTGTTGCCCCAGGGATAAATCCTAAATCTAATAAACGTCGTTTCATAGTTCCTTCTAATTGTATCTTCTCAATTTGTACAAACTCTCCTGTCTTAAATTCGGAAAGTGGTTTTATATTAGCCGATACCATAAAAGTTACCTCATCTCTATATTGTTAGTTTAAGTTTAAAAAGTTTCCTTAGGTAAACTTTTTGTTAGTAATATAGTAGACTACATTGGATGATGCTGTCAATTGGTACTTTAAAAATATTCATTTATTTTTAGAATTGTTCCAATTTATTTAGTTGTACTAAAAAATATTACTGAAATTCTGTGTAATGTGCATAAATTAGGCGTGTAAAAGTAACAAAATACAGCGGAATTGTAAATGTAACTTTAACTAAAAGGGAAAAAGAGCGAAAAACATTTACATTTAATTTACATTGTTAAGAGTAAATTTACATTACAGCTTAATTAGTGTGGATTTTGTTGGGTTCTTTAACTATAAATGTTGGGATTCCTAGTTTTTAAGGATTATTATCGTCATTTACTTAAAATTAAAAATTGCTTAACACTCACATAATATTATTGTCCTACAATGAATTTGTGTTCGAAAGAAGTAGATAAATGTGAAAAGTGATAATCCAAATGGGGGTACAAGACATGGTCATGAAAAAGGGTATTAAATTTTCTTTAGCAGCTTTAGTGGTAGCGGGTTCATTAGCGGGATGTGGAAAAGCAGAAGAGACATCAGGTAAAGATGCTAAAGGAAGCGATAATGCAAAACAAGAATTGTCAGGTACGATAGCAGCTGCAGGCTCTACAGCACTTCAACCTCTTGCAGAGGAAGCTGGAAAGAAATTTATGGAGAAAAATTCAAACGTTTCTATTCAAGTGCAAGGTGGCGGTAGTGGAACTGGAATTAACCAAGTAGCTTCTGGTGCGGTCCAAATTGGTAACTCAGATGTTCCATCTGCAGATAAAATAAAAGATGCTGATAAGGCGAAAGAATTAGTAGATAACAAGGTGGCGGGTATTGCATTCGCACTTGTCGTAAATAAAGATGTAAAAGTTGATAACTTAACAGTACAACAAGTACAAGATATCTTCACTGGAAAAGTAACAAACTGGAAAGAGGTAGGCGGGAAAGATGAAAAAATCAACGTAATTAACCGTCCAGCTTCTTCTGGTACACGTGCTACATTTGAAAAAACAATTATGAAAGATGCGAAAATTAATGACGGAACTGGTACTACACAAGATTCTAACGGTGCAGTAGAGCAAGCGATTAATTCTACTCCAGGTTCAGTAAGTTATTTAGCAATGTCTTACATGGTTGGCGAGAAAAAAGGTGCGCTACAAACAGTGAAAATTGATGGTGCTGAACCAAAAGTTGAAAACATTGCGTCTGGTAAATATCCATTCTGGTCTTACGAGTACATGGTAACGAAAGGTGAAGCGAAAGAAGCAACAAAAGCTTACATTGACTATGTAAAAGGTAAAGATTTTGAAAAGCAAGTAGAAGATATGGGTTATATTCCAATGTCTAAATTAAATAAGTAATAAAATTTATGGGGCTGGCTGCAAGGCCAGTCCTGTTCATTTCAATTTATGAAGTGGGGTCTGTCCTGTGATGAAGGGGAAAAAACAAATTAATTACGTGAAAAGTGAATATATAGGAAGATCACTTGTTACGTTTTGTGGTATTTTTATTGTTTTAGTTACATTAGCTATTATTGCGTTTATTTGCGGTAAAGGAATTCAATCTTTTACGCAAAGTGGTATCTCGTTTACTGAGATGTTAACATCGACAAAATGGAGTCCAAATGCTGATGAGGGAACTTTCGGGGCTGTAATTTTCATTGTAGGTTCAACGGTGGTTTCGTTAGGTGCGGTTATTATTAGTGCACCAATTGCTATAGCTCTTGCTATATTCATGAATTTAATTTCGCCGAAGTTTGGAAATAAAGTATTGAAGCCTGTTTTAGAATTATTAGTTGGTATTCCTTCGGTTGTATACGGATTATTAGGGGTTACAATTTTAGTACCGCTATTACGTGATTCGTTTGGGGGAGTAGGGTTTAGTTTAATTGCAGGTATTATTGTCCTGAGTATTATGATTTTACCTACTATTGCTAGTATCGCTTCTGATGCAATACGCTCTGTTCCATTTGATTATTTAGAAGCTTCTTATGGTTTAGGATCAACGAAATGGCAAGCGATTAGCCGAGTAATTGTTCCTGCTGCGAAAAAAGGGATTTTAACAGGTGTTGTTTTAGGTTTAGCGCGTGCTTTTGGTGAAGCGTTAGCGGTTCAAATGGTAATTGGGAATACGGTTAAATTACCAGAAGGAATATATAGTCCGACAGCAACGTTAACTGGTATTTTGACAATGGATATGACAAATACATTAAACGGAACTGCTTGGAACAATGCGCTATGGACTTTAGCAATGATTTTACTTGTTATTTCATTCCTGTTTATTTTAGTTATTCGAGCAATTGGGCAAAGAGGTGAGCGATAATAATGAATGCAAGGACGGTAAATAAAGTTTGGACAGGTATCTTTTATGCGGTTGCGGCTTTAGTCGTAGCTTTACTAGTGTTCTTAGTATTTGAGATTTTACAAAAGGGATGGGGTTTTTGGGATCCTAATTTCCTGTTTGGAGAACCAAGCAATACAAGAGCTGGTGGTGGGATTGGTCCGCAGTTATTCAATTCATTCTATATGCTTGTTATAACGCTTATTATATCTATTCCACTTGGATTAGGCGCTGGAATATATTTAGCAGAGTATGCAAAACAAGGACGTTTTTTAAACTTTGTTCGTTTATGTATCGAGACAATGGCATCTTTACCTTCTATTGTTGTTGGTTTATTCGGTTTGTTAGTGTTCGTTACAATGACAGGATGGGGATACACAGTAATGGGTGGTGCCCTTGCTTTAACGATTTTAAACTTGCCAGGTTTAACACGTGTTTGTGAAAATGCGATTTCAGAAGTTCCTGCTAATGTGAAAGAGGCGAGCCTTGGGTTAGGTGCAACAAAGTGGCAAACGATCACTCGTATTATTATCCCGTCGTCATTACCGCAAATTATTACAGGTGTTATTTTAGCGGCAGGTCGTATATTTGGTGAAGCAGCAGCATTAATTTACACAGCGGGTTTAACATCTCCAATTTTAAATTCAGCAGCGGACTTCTCAAGTCCTGCTCATCCTTTAAATCCATTTAGACCAGCTGAAACGTTAGCGGTTCACATTTGGAAGTTAAATTCTGAAGGGATTATCCCAGATGCGAAGTTAATTGCGACAAAATCTGCAGCTGTATTAATTATTATGGTATTACTATTCAATGTTATTTCACGATTAGTAGCATCTATATTGCACAAACGTTTTACAGGAGCGAAAAGAAAAAGTAAAACGACGAAGAAGGTAAAAGCTGCATAAGCTGTAAAGGGGAACTCTCTACTTATAAGTAGGGGGTTCTTTTTGAGTTTTAATATAGAAGGAAAAGGTATAGCGATTGTTGAATTTGTAATTCGTTATATAAATAAAGTGAAACTTTAATTAGTGGGGTCTTGCTGCTCGCGAATATTAGGATAAGAAGATGAAAATGAGGGAGTGGGTTTAATTTGTTTTTTCTGCAAATGTCAGGATTTCCTGGATCGGGAAAATCGACAGTTTCTAAGTATATAGCGAAGTTAACAGGTGCTGTAATTGTAGATCATGACGTTTTGAAATCAGCGTTGTTACAGTCATTGGAAATGAAAGGGATTGAATCAGCGGTTGTTGGAGGAGTATCATACGATGTTGAGTGGGCATTGATTGATTCTTATTTAGACCAAGGGCATAGTGTGATATTGGATAGTCCATGTCTATATGAAGGAATGGTTGAAAAAGGAATGAAACTGTCTAATAAACATGGTGTAAAATATAAATATATCGAATGTTATCTTAATGATATGGAAGAGATTAATAATAGGCTGCAAACACGTAAGCGTATGGTCAGTCAGGTTGGTCGAGTGGATTCCGAAGTAGCTTTTAAAAAGTGGTTAAATGGTAGTAAAAGACCTTTACATAGTGAATATCTTATTGTGGACTCTAGTGAACCGCTAGAGCGGTATGTGGAAAAAGTGATGGATTATATGAGCAGGTAGAGAAAAAGCGTTATCTTCATTCATGAAGATAACGCTTTTCTTTTAAATATCAGGTGTTTCTGTAGAAGTGCTTATTTTTCTACGAGAGCGTCTTTTTCTCCCGATTTTATCTAATAGTTCATACATAACTGGAACGACTACTAATGTAAGAACAGTTGAGACTGCCAAACCACCGATAACAACAACGGCTAGGCTTTTTGATACCATACTTCCTGCTTGTGATTGGCTAAATAGGAGTGGGAGCATAGCAACAATTGTTGTAATAGCTGTCATAATAATTGGACGTAGTCTAGTGGAACCTGCTTCGAGTAAGGCTTCTCTCGTTTCCATACCATGTTCCCGGTTTTGTTGTACTCTTTCTATTAATACGATAGCGTTTGTAACGACAATCCCGATTAACATTAATGCACCGATTAAGGAATTTACATCAACTGGTGTTCCTGAAATGATTAATCCTAAAATACCGCCGACAGCAGCTAATGGCAAGGAGAACAAGATTGCAAAAGGAGCACGTGCCTGCCCAAAGGTAATAACCATAATTAAATATACAATCCCAATTGCAATCCCCATAATCTTGAATAAATCTGTGAAGTTCTCTTGCATAGATTCAGTGGCGCCTGCGATATTTACTTTTGCTCCGCTAGGTAAATCTAAGTCGGCTATCGCTTTGTTCACTTCAGTGCTTACCTTGCTTAAATCTTCATTTGAAGCTTCTGCGGTAATTTGAATCGTTTCTTTTCCATCTTTATGGAAAACTTCTGTTTGAAGTTGCTTTTCTGAAATAGTTGCAATGTCTTTTAAAGGAATTGGTCCATTAATAGGTGATAGTATGTTTGTGTTTAAAATGTCTTCTTGTTTAGTAATACTTTCTTTTTTATGTTCTATCATAATAGTAGTTTTTTCGTTATTGATTGAAACTTCACCAATAGGTGATTTCTTCATAAGGAATGCTACTTGTTGAGCTGCCAATTCTGGTGTTAATCCTAGTTGTTCGGCCTTTGTTTGATCAACATGGATTTGCCATTCTTTCTTAGAGTCTTCTAAATTCGTTTTTACTTTAGAAAGATCATCCATATCCTTTAGTTTTGTTTCGACGATAGTAGCAGCCTCTTTTAAATTCGTTTCGTTAGTGGCTGTTACGTTGAATTGCAAATTATTGCCGCTGCCAGAGCTTGAATAACTCATTTTTATATAATCAAGTTCCGCGGGCTCAAAAGTTTTATGTTCTTTCTTTAACTCTTTAATATACTGATCAATATCAGAACCTTTTTTAAAGACTACCAATATACTTGCGAGATTATTTTTGGTCGTTTGCCCCCATTGTGCATCTTCTGCGCTAGATCCCATTCGTAAAATAACATCCGTTACATCTGAATTAGAAAGTAGCTTCTTTTCGAAATCAAAAGCTTTTTGTTTTTGTGTTTCAGGAGCGTAATCAGCTGGGAAAGTCATATTAATAGATAACATTGTGTCGTCTTCAGATTTTATATTCGCTTTCGGTAGTAATACATAGGCGGCGATCGATCCTGCGAATAATAAAAAAGAAGTAAGTAGAATAATGAATTTATGCGAAAGAGCCCACTTTAATGTAGCGACATATCGTGGTGAAGAACTTGGCTTTTTGTGTTTTGTTTTTTTGAGTAGTAAAAAAGCCATAAGTGGAACAACTGTTAGTGCAACGATTAAGGATGATAGTATAGAATATACGACTGCTAATACCATAGGTAACATTAATTTTCCGATTACTCCTGATACGAGGCCAATAGGTAAAAAAACAGCGACCGTTGTTAAAGTAGAAGAAGTAATTGCGACGGCGACCTCTTTCGTTGCATCGAGAATAATATCTTTAGAGAAAGCTTCTTTTTGTAAACGTCGGAAAATATTCTCAATGACAACGATGCTATCATCGACGAGACGTCCAACTGCAACGGCTAAACCACCAAGTGTTAGAGTGTTAAGTGTGATGTTAGATTGGTGTAGTAAAAAGAGTGTTAATAAAATAGATAATGGAATACTGACAACAGCAATGAGTGTCGTTCGGAAGTTGCGTAAAAAGATTAAGATAATTAGAGTTGCAGCAATTGCTCCAAGGATTACTTCTTTTCCCATGCTAGTAACAGCATTTTCAACTTGTTCATGAGTTGACGCTAAAAGTTTAATAGAAAATTGATCTTTATATTGTTTACTTATATCTTTAATTTTTTTATCGATTTCTTTTCCGATTGCAACTGCATTTTTACTTGGCTCTTTCATGATGATTAATCCAGTGCCTTCTTCGCCATTTATATGTGAGATTGTATCGTAGTGTTGTTTAAGTTCAATTTGAGCAACATCTTGCAATTTTACTTGAGGTGCAACGGTGATGTTTTTAATGTCATCTACATTTTTTATATCTCCGATGACACGAAGGTTATATTCTTCTTTATTAACGGTAACAGCTCCAGCTGGAGTGGAAGTTTCTTTTCCTTGTAAAACTTTTAATATTTGTTCCGGTGTTACGTTTTTATCTTTTAATTGGTTTGGATCTAGTATAATAGATAATTCAGAAGTTGATTTTCCGAAAAACATAACGTTGGCAACACCATCAATGCTTTCGAGTTGTGGTACGATTTCTTTTTCGATTTGTTTTTCATCTGCTTTTGAAAATCCGTTTTGCTTTTGGATTGCAATTTGAGCGAGTGGAATCATAGAAGTATTTAATTGGCTAACTATCGGTTTTGTTGCATCTTTAGGTAATTTAATTGTAGTAAGGGCCTTCTCAACTTCACGTGTGGCATCTTTCATATTTGCTTTGGATGTATACGCGATATCGATGCGTGATAATCCTTCGTGAGTAGAAGAGGTGATGTTGTCAATGTGTTCTAAGTTGCGAAATTGTTTTTCAAGGGGAGCGGTTACTTCTTTTGTCATTGCTTCGGCGTCGAGTCCTGGAGATAAGGTTGTAACGGTGACTGCGGGATTATCGATACTAGGTAAAAATTCCATAGGTAATTTAGAGCCGGAATAAACACCGAGTATGGAAATGAGAAAAACCATGATGATAACAGCGGCGCGGTTTTTTAATGAAAACTTCGTTAACCTATCCATAAAGTAATTCCTCCATTGGCTTATTTGTAGTTGAGTACGTCTTTTCTTACTATATAACAAAAAATGGATATTTTTCATTAATTAAATGTAAAAAAATTCTAACAATAATCTTAAGTTGATGTTTCGTTGGAATTTCGTTATCTATCCCGCCGTTGGTCGGACGATAAAATTCTCGCCTCGAATTCGGTTGGGGTGGAGCTATCTGCCAACAACCGGTTCTTTCAATTAGTAATGATTTGTGTGGAGGGACAAAAAATCAACATGTTCGTATTATTAGGAAGTGGCGAAGCTATTTTCTTTTTAAATGTGGACTTTAATGTAGAAGAGAATGAAAAGGTGGGAGGGATTATGAAAGGCAGTTTGGTTAATTAGAGTGTATTGGTATACAATCAAAATACTTATTTTCAGTAGAGAGAATAAAAGGTTTTACTATAGAAGAAAGTAGGATAGATAATTTTTTTTGTTTTTTTTATAAAAAAACACTTGTTATTTAAAAACCATGATGGTATATTAATAAACGTCGCTGATGCGGAAACGCAGAAAACGATAAAAAAGAAATTTTAAAACTTAGTTGACATTGAAAAATGAAGATGTTAATATGATGAAGTCGCTTCTGAAGCGATGGACAAGTT